>OFME01000002.1_pt1 | contig 515489 bp, 474 predicted proteins | sample 1541381 | NCBI WGS metagenome assembly OFME01 (sample SAMN04209243, study PRJEB22552) | human gut metagenome | biome: gut; material: feces | host: Homo sapiens | place: USA: Oklahoma
TTAGCAGCAGCTGCTGCTTCTTTCTCTTCTTTCTTCTCTCTTATCTCTATACTCTATACTCTTATCTCTATACTCTGTCGGACATTTTGACCCCCTTTGTGTCCCCTCAAGTTGGGGACAATTTGTCCCCTTTTGCATCTCTTCGGCTTTCTTCCTCTGACGCTGCTTCCGTTTCTTGACAGCCTCTTTGCTGGCGCTTTCTTCGCCGACCATCTTCGGGACTTCCGGCAGGGTCAGAACGCCGTCCTGGTTCTCCACGATGAGTCTCAGATGCTTGAAGAGGGAGATGGCAATGGTCACTGTGTCGAAGTCGATGCCCGTCTTCTGTGCAATCTTTTTCGGATCATAAGGGACCGTCATGTCCCCGATGGTCCGGATAAGCCCGCCGCCATTATTGGCAGTCATCAGGCATAGCTTCAGGTACAGGACAATGTAGGCATATCCGTTCTCCTGGTCTTGCAGCCAGTCGATGGTTTCCTGCTGGAAGAAGTCCTGCCGGAGCTTGATCCAATAAAATTTCTTGTTTTCACTCATACATGCCTCGCTTTAGAGTAGGGCGGCCGAAGCCGCCGCTTCTCGTCTTATTTAGTGCACATAAACTTCGGCGCCCGTAAGCTTTTCAACAGCATCCCTAAAAGCCTCTGCGTCACTGTTGCTGTCACTGAGATGTAGTAAATGAACCTGTTTGCAGTGCCTCATATCATTGCTTTTAATCAGCTCCATGGCAGACTCGATGCTCATGTGAGTCTTTACGATACGTTCAGCCAGTGTTCGATGAATTATTCCGTTAGCGGCATTTGCCCGCAGCAATTCTTTGCTGTGATTGGCTTCGACCATCAGATAGTTGATTCCAGGTATTGTATAAGGGAGATACGGGGTATCCGTGATATAAGCCAGCATCTCCTGTCTTTCCCGGGAATAGGCCAGATAAGAATAGCAAGGCACATCATGCACCACATTTATCGCCATCACGTCAAAAGACGCAATATGGTAACGTTTGAGCGGCTGTAAAACGGTCGTGCCGGGATAATGTGCCGCTACGTCTTCCGGGCCGTATATATGAATCCCGCGCCGAATCATTTCCGCTGCGCACTTCGCATGATCACCATGCCGGTGCGTGACCAGACATCCGGAAATATCGCTGGTACGAAAATGCAGGCCGCGCTGGATCATTGCAAACGGGATGCCGCATTCCAGGAGCAGGGAACTTGCTCCGTCACTGATACGGTAACAGTTACCCCTGCTTCCGGAAGCGAGAACGTCGATTTCCATCAGAACGTCGGCCCCTTATCCTGTTCCGGTTCAGGTGTCACGGGCGTTTTTACTTTCCGGGTTGCCTTGGGCGGCTGTTCAGGGACAGTCGTCCGCATATCGAGCGGCAGCGGTTCTTTATTAGCATGTGTTTCCATTTCCTTATCCAATGAATGCTGCGTTTCTTCCACACTGATGGTTTCAGCGCCAACATCAATGGCTTCATCACGCGTAGGGAGCCCCATCGATAATTCCGGAGCTGTTGTCCGGATGAACCAGCTGGCAGCTCGATAGCGGAGCATTTGCTGCGGCATGGACTGCCATTTGCTGCCGGATTTGCTGTACCAGCCTTCGCGTTTTGCAATATCGATAGTGACCACAGGGCCTTCAATTCGTTCGCCCGTGCCTAATTCCGTGGCCCAGGCCCGGCAGCCCCAATCATCTGACCCCTTCTTGCCCACTTCTTCATAATGAATCGAACTGAAGCGGCCGCACTGATTGAACATCGCAATCAGGAACTTCGATGACCACGCCGGGTTGCCATAAACGACATACAGGTTCTGCATGACCATCAGCGGGTCCGCGTTCAAGCGCTGTGCCATATTCAGGGCAATCACACAGTTGCCGAAGTTCTGATCTCCCCGGAACTGGGTCGGGACCAGCGTCGACTGATTAAAGAGATGAGCCATCCTCTGGAGTGCTTCAAATCCTGCCAGGGTCGAGAACCCCGGTGTGACCATTGTTTTGTTTTCTGTCGTCGTGATTTCGTTCATCATTAGTCCTCCTTCAATTCAATACGCAATTCTTTATCTTCAGCTGACACAATTAAGCGGATCAGCTGCTGCTTGATATCTGCCGGATGGCAGACACTTTCAGCACGGTCCATAATGACCGGGAGATTCGTTTTGTAATACTGGTTCAACACTTCGATGATTTCCAGTTCTGCGTTCATACGGCCTGCGGTATTCGCCGATTTATACGGGACCCATTGTCCGGCTGGGTTCTGGATTGTAGGCTCACAGATTTCTTTCAGACCGCCGTTGATTTGGTTCTCAAACAGGACGAACTGAATATGTTTGAACTTGGAATTGATTTTATCTGTAACCATAGCAGCCTTCTTGCGGGAAAATTCTTCTACCAAATGAATTCCGTATTCGGCACGTTCCAAGGCCACCGCTGTCTTTTCCTGTTGAACAGTGAGCTCCTGAACTCGTTTCTTCGCTTTTTCTGCTGCACTGATATCAGCCAGGGTCATGTCTGTTTCACGAATGGAGCAACTTACTGCGCTTCGCTTATCCATCAAATCCTTATACGCATTGGACTGTGAGGCATCTTCCATCTTCTCAGCTACTTCGATATTGCTCTTCAGGGATTTACCTTCATCGGTGTCTTCAAAACGAGGAATTGTGCCAAGTGAATCCTGAACAGTTTTTATATTTTCTATGAGTTCCTGGAGATTTTTGACGGCCATTTTATATGCTTCATCGGTTTGTATAATCTGAGGCTCAAATGCTTTTATTTTTGTAATGCTGCACTGCTGGCCCCGGGCGTTGATAGCTTCCTTCTCGCGACTTTTTGTCTGATTGAATTCAGCTTTCAATTTTTCAATCTGATCCTTCGGCAGTTTCTGATGACATGTCGGGCATGTTTCCTGCTCAGAGTCCCACTGCCGGGCATCTACTTTTGCATACTGGTCCAGCAAATCGGCTCTCATGTCGGCCAGCATGTCGTGTTCTTTCTCAAGTTTTTTCAGATGATCAAGGCATTCATCACGTTGCTGCATCAATTTCCGCTTATCCGCAGCCATCGATTCCAGCTGACGGTAAACGGCTGCATGCTGTTGATGCTTCTTTTCTTCGTAAGCCTGAGCCGCTTTGGTATAGGCTGCTCTTGCATCGATGACGGCCTGTTCTTTCCCAGATGCTGCCGTCAGCGCAGTCATTTTCTGAGTCAGCGCATCGTGTTCATTGACCAGCTTCTCCCGTTTCGCTGCAGTGCTTTCTTTATCCGGCAGATGTTCGGGGATGCTCTTTTCGGCTTCGTCGATCCGGGCAGGGATGATTTGTAACTCTTTGTTCAGATTCGTCCGCTGCGCTTTCGCCATCTTCAAATATTCAGCCGGTGTATAAGTCTGGTCGTCTGTGCCAGGAACCTTCAGGAGCGAAGGCAAATCTTCCAGTCCCGGCGCTTCCATTACAGCTTCGTCGCTGACATCTCCGCAGATATCAAACAGCGTGTGACGCCGTTCATCGACGCTGAGGGATTCCAGGAAGTAGCCTTCTAGCATCAGCTTCTTGATATTTTCCATTTCAGTCCCGCAGATTCGTTCCACGGCTTTGGTGTAAGCGCCTTTTTTATAAGGGACGCCATTAATTTTGTATTCGGTACGGTGTCCGGAGAATTCTTTCGTCGCTGCGCCCCGCTTCTTCGTCCACACTTCGAAGAAGTCTTTGTAAAGCGTATATACAGAGCCGTCGTCGGCCGTTACTGTCAGTTCTGCGCTATGCTGCAGGTCATGAGTATCAATCGTTTTCGGCGTGAAGTCTTTTTCACCCGTTGCCGGGCTGTCCAGCAGGGTCCAGATAATGGCGTTGGCGATGGTAGTTTTCCCTGTGCCATTTGCTCCATAGATGGCTGCATTCTTACCTTTGAGATCGAGGCTCAATGATTTGATGCCTCGAAAGTTTTCAAGATGAATTTTTTCAATCTTCATGGTGTACGCTCCCTTTTTGTGGTAAAATGAGATGTAATCTTTTTCATGTGCCCACTTCGGTCTTCTCCACCGGAGTGGGTATTTTTCTTAGTACAGGATGATGAGCTTCTGGCCGGGCTTGAGACTGCCGTTTTGGTCCAGCTCATTGTTGACTTCAATCTGATAAATGACCTCTCTGATGTCCTGCCCCTGGGCGTCGGCAATCGGGCGAGCGATGTCCCAGAGGGTTTCGCCGTCTTCGACAACGTGGATCTGCGAATTATCCGCTGCCAGCGTGGCCGTTGGCAGGATGACATTGCTGGCCCGGCCAATGAGGATGCCGATGCCGCAGGCCACGGCAAAGGTCAGGCCCGTCCGGATGAGTCCCGGAATTTTGCTCTTCTTTGCTTGTTTGGGACGATGGTCCCGGATTTCAATCTTCTTCATATGCAATCCCTCCCCTATTCCTGAATGGGGATCACGTTCTGTTCAGCAATCCACTGATCCAGCGCTTTGTCGCTGAAGAAGACGCGGTTCCCGATTTTCATGGACGGCAGCTGTTTGCGCCGTGCCATCTTGTACAATACCTGGCGGGAAATCATCGGCTTCCCGTCCGAGTCCGTGAAGTAGCGTTCGATGACGCCGTCGACTTTCAAAAGTGCCATCGTCGACATCTCCTTCCCTTATGCTTACAGGATCCAGTCGCCGGCCTGTTTGAGGATGTCCAGCATCATGGCCGGCACATTGTCGCAGGCGATATTGACGGTACGGCGGGCACCGTTTTCTTCGTCAATGACGTCGACCGTTTCACCGTCGTCTGATAGCATCAAAATAAAATGCTTCCCGCCTGCTTCTAAGGCTTTTTCAAAGTATTCCAATGCTTCTGCTTTATGGTATTCTTCAAGGTCCTTGTCCTGGGCCGTCTTTCCATTCAGGTCTTCTATGTCTTCGGCGTGCGCTTTTGCTTTAGCCGCGCGGGCCGCTGCTTCTTCCCAGCTCATCCCATTGGCATACATTCCAACTTGGTCTATTGCCTTTACTGCTTCCATGGTATTGGCTCCATCCGCATAGGCCTGCGCCAGGTCCTTCGTCTTGAACGTCGGTTTGGCGTATTCGCGGTTGCCCGAGTGATCCACGCGGGTAACGTCAATCTGGCGATAGACTTCGTAATAGGCCCCGTTGTAGGTGACTTTCCATTCGCTTTTCATGTGATTCCCTCCTAATTTTCTACGTCCCGGATGGCCTCCAGGATATCGAAGACCAGTTTGCGGTAATCGCCCCGGCCGGCTTCCGGATAATCGTCTTTCAGATGCAGCAATGTGTGCGTGTAGCTCTTCAGGTTCGAGGCTTCAATGACATAGTCTTGCTTGTCGAAGACGATGCTGACGTCGTAGCCCGCAAGGTTCAGCGCCCGTTCGAGGTCGTCCAGCATTTCCTGCAGGTACGTCGCTTCCTTCGTGTATGTCGTGTAATTCGCTCGTTCTCTTGTCACTTGAATCATCTCCTTTCTGTTCAATGCGTCTGGCCGATAATCATGAGCAGGCAGTAGAGCTTCAGCAGGATGCCCGCTCCGAAGAACCAGGCCCCGGTGAAGAGCCCGTGGTGCAGGGACGCTTTCATGAAAATCATCAGCCCTACCAGGGAAAGCACTTCTGACAGGATGTATCCATCAGGAAGATAAAGAACCATTCGGACCGCCCCCTTTCTGTCCTCCTCACCTTCTTGCTATAATGGGTTCGAAGGGAGGTGATTATGATGACTGAAAAAGAATTGCGGGACATCATCGCTGAAGCCCAGGCAGAACTTTGCACTTCGTATGATCAGACAAAAGTCAAAGAACTGTTGTCAAACGCACATGGAGAAGATTCGGTTGAGTCCCTCATCCTTGGCGTTTTCCAATTGAGCCTCAAAATGAATCAGGAATTGCTTTTCAATGTGCTTTCCAAGGCTTTGTGCAAATGAGCTGCCAAGCGTTCGACAGTGTCGGATGAATCATCGGTTTCTGCGTAAAACACCGTTTTAAACTGCTTTTTGATGGATTCACAGGAAAGGTCGTCAAGTGCCAGCTTGAAGGCCTTTTCTTCATATTGGCGGTCGATGATTTCACGGATGTTTCGCCATTCCCCTGCCGTCAATCCGTTGACCAACTGCTGCGTCAGCTGAAGTTTTTCGTCAAGGCGTTTTTTCTTCGTTTCGTCCATCTCAGTGCCCCGCTTCCTGGTCGTCCCGTTCAATCATGGGCAGAACTCCATGCTTCTTGAGGAGCTGATACAGGAATAGGCGTCCTTTCTGTGTCCATTCGGTCTGCATCTTACAGTCCGGGCGGCCGTCGCTGTGCTTGAAGTCGAAGGTCTTGCTATGGGTATAGCCTTTAGCCTGGTACTTGGCGTACAGGAACCATTGCGACCCCATCCGGTAGATGACCCGGAGTTCATGGAGTTTCTGGTTCAGTGCCTTGGCGCTCATCCCGTAGTCTTTGGCAATGGCCGTGGTCGGCACGGTCCCTTTACTGGAAAGGATGCGGTCGGTGTAATCGGCTTTCGGCTTCAGCTCTCCGATGAGCTGCTTGGCACTGGTGGCTTCCAGCTCAGCGTGTTTCCGTGCTTCTCGTTCGGCTTTTAATTCCGTGGCCAGCTTGATCAGCGTGTCCGGATTCAGCAGGGCTTCCTCGACCTTCTCCGGCGTCATGTAGCCACCGTGTTTGCGGATGGCCGGCAAGACTTCGCTTGTCACCCATCTTTTGAACTTCTTTGCCGTCGGCAGCTTGCTCGAAAGTACGAGGCTGTAGAGGCCGGATTCGTTGATGATAGGAACTTTCTGCGTTCCTCCGGGGGTGACCATTTCGGTCACCCCTTTATCTTCATCGTCCACATGGTCTCGGATCGCCCTCTGTGGGTTTGCATATCCAAGCGCAACCGATACATCCTTGCCAACGAGCCACGGTTCTCCGCCTATCGTTAGCGTCCTTACTTGTCCGAATTCCGGACTATTGAAAATTTTCAGTTCATTCATGTTTAGTACCTCCTTTATTTCTTTCCCCCTCCGTTGAACCATGCTATGATGAGTACGGGAGGAGGTGATTACGATGACAAATTATATAGATTCAATTTATTGTGGTTATTGCCCACAAGCCCTATCAGAACGAACAATTGGAATTCGTTTTGCTGAGGTTTCTTTTATCGGTCAGTCAACCAATGAATACAAGAAAATGCTTTTTGACTGTCCAGATGTCGAGGTGTGCCAGCACCTTGACGGATATGGACGATGTCCACTTTTTGTTGAAGCCCCAGAGCATCCTTAAATGTCTTTAAAGAAGTTCCTGAAGTATTCCTTTGCTCTATTACTGGAATTCTTCAGGAATTTTTTATACGGGAATCCACCCACTTCCAGGTATCCGTATACTGCCGGACCTAAATCTACGCCCGTGAAATCCATAAGCAGTTTCCTGATTCGTTTATCGTTTGTCGGTTTTGCGTCATCGTTAAAGCAGTTATACTTGCAGAACCGGCATCCCGCGAACGGGGTATCCGTAAACAGATACGACTGCAACATTCTGGCGATGCAGTGGGCATCCATTTCATCTAATTCAAGTTTCTTCTGTTCCTTCATGCTCGCACCTCCCTATCAGCTATTTAACATATATAGCGAGACACTAAGTGCTCCGCAGGCGGCTAATAGCGCTGCGATTGAAATAGCCAGTACAATTAAATCAACCTTTTGCTTTTTATCCATGTCATCACTAAGCTCCTTAAATGTCTTTGAAGAAGTTCCTAAGGTGCTCTCCAAAGCTTTATGCAAATGATTAGCTAATTGTTCAATGGATTCGCAGGAAAGGTCATCAAGTGCCAGCTTGGTGGCCTTTTCTTCTTTTTTCATGCTACCCGCCTCCTTTTAGTGCCCCGCTTCCTGGTCTTCGCTTTTCAGCAGTTCGAGGATCTCATGGCTCCAGAGCAATTGGTAGCCGCTGTGGCCATTGTTACGGGTATACGGGATGCGTTCGCAGTAGGCTTTTCCGGCTTCGGTTGGCGCCCAGTCAGGTCCGACTTTTTCTTGAAGCCCTTTGTCCTTCAGCATGGCGTTCACTTTCTGCGGGCTGGGATTCCCTTTGCTGTTCAAGATGCCGAGTTCCGCAGCAATCTTTGTCGGTGTCAGCGTCGATGGACTGTCTTCCGCCGGGATGAACTGCTTCAGCGGTGTCATATCCACGCCATAGGCTTTACCGACCATCTGCATGGCTGCTGTCATGGCCATTGGCTTCTTGACGCCGAAGGTATCGGCAATCATAGCTGCCGTGTCGGCCGCATCCTTTACCGCTGTCTTAATCATCCGCGTCCGGTAATGCGGGTTCGGGGTAATCTTGGGGACGGCATACTTGCCGGTCTTTCGTATCGTCGGCAAGACGTCCGACGTGACCCAGTGTTTGAACTGTTTAGCTGTCGGCAGTTTACTGGAGAGCACCAGGCTATATAAGCCCGATTCGTTGATGAGCGTGGCCTTGCTTTTGTAGTTGGAACCACTCCCCTGAATCAGGGTACTGGTTTTATCTTCGGGATCTATGTGATTCGCTACAGCATTTTCCGGTTTTGCATAGCCTAGTGCCATTGCCACATCTTTAGCGACAAACCATGGATCACTGTCTATCGTTACTGTTCTTACCTGTCCAAATTCTGGACTTTTAAAAATCTGTAGTTCGTTCATTACTGTGTTCTCCTTTCTTTGCGTTTTGCAAAGTTTAGCGATAAAAAAATAGTTGTAGGGCTAACTTTCGCCCTTTTGGCGATTTTCATGCCATTTTCAAAGGACATGCGTCGTTTCCCATTGATTAACAAGCTTACCTGCGATTCTGAAAGGTTTAAGAGCTTGGAAAGACTTCTTTGCGTAATTCCTTTCTCTTCCAGAATTTCCTGCAAAGTCTGCTCTTTTTTCATCATCTCACCTCCTAACTTTGCGTTTCGCAATGTCTGATTGTAGTATAGTCTATACTTTGCATATTGTCAAGCATTTTTACACAATTATTTGACAATATGCAAAGTTTTGTTTTTATCGTTGTGCTTTGCTATTTGTAAAGTTATAATTTAAATAAATATTACACATTGTAAAGGAGGATACTTGTATGAGTTTTGGCGCAAAACTAAAAAAATGTAGAAAAGATAGGTCCTTAAGTCAAAAGGAATTCGGGCAAAAAATAGGGGTTGCCGAATCAACGGTATCCCTATATGAATCAAATAAGCGATTCCCTGATGCCGATACTTTAAAAAAGATATCTGCCCTCTTCGAGGTGTCCCTAGACTATCTGCTCGGAAACGAACCAGCCAAAGCCGCCCAGCCAAAAACCACAGGCCGCGGCGTCCGCATCCCTGTCCTGGGGCGCGTCGTGGCCGGCATCCCCATAGAGGCCGTGGAAGAGATCCTGGACTACGAGGAAATCACCCCGGAGCTCGCTGCCACGGGGGAGTTCTTTGCCCTGCAGGTCAAGGGCGATTCGATGGAACCCACTCTGCGCGATGGCGACGTCGTCATCGTCAAGAAGCAGCCAACCGTAGATTCAGGTGATATTGCTATCGTCCTCGTCAACGGCAACGACGCGACTGTCAAAGAAATCAAAGAAAGTCCGGCCGGCATCACCCTCATCGGCCACAACGCGGCCATCTATACCCCCCAGTTCTACTCCAATGAAGACATAAAAAACCTCCCCGTGCAGGTGCTCGGGAAGGTCATCGAGATGAGAAGGAAATTTTAGAAAAGGGGGCGATGGTTATATCATGGGAAATAACGATAAAACAAGGAAAAAGTTCGATTTAAAGGACATAAAAAATAAACCAATCCTCGCAAAAAGCATAACTCATCTGTCATATAATCAAAGTCAGTACCTAACAGATGAGATGGAATGCGACTATCATCGAGCAGCAGTACTATATTACGGGCTATTTGGGCAATTAGAAAAGCTAAAAAATGAAAAAATATTTCACCAAAATAATAAGAAACATTTCATTTCGCTGAAAAGAGGTTCTATTATAAAAATCGATTTTGGGTTACCATTGGGATCTGAATTTGGTGGTCTCCATTATGCAATAGTGCTTCATGATTCCAATGCAGCCAATCCGCTTGTATCTGTGTTGCCTATAAAAAGCTATAAAGGCAATAACTTTTATAAAACAGACATCCTATTTGATGAGGAAATATATCAGGCAATCCGCAGCCATTTATTGATTGCTAAAAGTATTCGTCGACACAGAATAAAAGCCTTTACAACACTTTTACGAAATCATAATAAGCGTGTAGAAAATCTTTTTACCCAAGCTGCAAAGGAAGGCTTTTCATTAAAAAAGGATTCTTTTGATTTATTGGGTGCAATGCTTCACGGCAGTGATCAGCTGAAGACAGCCCTGCAGGAGTCACGTAATATCCCCAAAGACGAATTAAAGAAAATGCAAGACCGCATACTTCGCAATATGAATAACGTAAAAGTCATTGCCCGGGAATCACAAAAGTTCAAAAAGCAAAGTATCGGCATCACATCTCAAATAAGGACGCTAAGCAAAATCCGCATTAAATTTCCATCAAGTCGATTTGACCCACTGTATAACATTCGAATCGATGCAGGAACGCTTAATAAAATACGCCAAGCATTGCGTAATTATTACTTATAGCCTTGACACGCTAAATCGGGCATTATATAATATAGCCATAAGCGGTTCGCCCGCACATACTAAAGATGCGAAGAGAGCTATTATGGCTAATGCCTAGTAGCTCTCTTCTTTTTTTGTATAATCAACTGATGAACGGGTACAGAAAGGAGCTGATTGTCATGGCAAATGTTGTACGACGCGGGGATAAGTGGCGCATCGTGGCACAGCTGGGCTGCAATGAGCTCGGCGTGCAGGTCAGACGCACGAAGACGATCGACGGGAGCCTGTCGAAGACAGCCGCCATGCGGGAGGCCGTCGCTTTTGAACGGAAACTGCTGAAGAACGGCATCAAAGCCGCCGGCACCCTGACCGTGGCGGACGTCATCACATACTGGTGGGAGAACTATGGCAGCCATCAGTCACCGACGACGGCCGAGCGGAACCGTCAGCTTATCGCGCGGATCAATAAGCTCATTGGCCACATCCGGGCCAGCAAGCTGAAGCCGAAGCACATCCACCTCTTCATCAAGGCCCTTCAGGCACCGAACGCCAGGGCCGACGGCAAAGGGCCGCTGTCGAGCCGGACCGTGGCCATGCATTTTAAATTGTTGTCGTCCATCCTGAACAAGGCCGTGCGCTGGGAGCTCATCGATGAAAATCCATGCCAGCGCGTCGATGCCCCAAAGCAGCGGACGAAGCCGCAGCCCATCATGCAGGAAAAGGACCTGGCCCGCTTCCTCCGCCTCCTCCTGACGGAAGCACCGCTCAAGTACCAGGCGTTCTTCATGCTGGCCTTCACGGACGGCCTGCGGCGCTCCGAAATCTGCGGTCTCGATGAAGCCAACGTCGATTTCGACGCAGGGACACTCCGCATCTCCGTGACGGGCGTCTTTGCTGGCGGCAAGGTCATCTATCGAGAAGAAACGAAGACGGCCTCCAGCGCCCAGCAAATGTACATTGCGCCGATTACTCTTGGCATCCTCCGGCGGTACAACGCAGAGCGGGTGAAGAAGGAACAGTATTTCGACGTACCGCACTGTACGAAGCTCTTCACCAATGTCGATGGCTCCCCTATCCTGCCGTCGACCTTCACGCACTGGCTGCACGATTTCCTGGCCGCGCATGATCTGCCGAAGGTAAATACCCAGGGCTTCCGGAAGATGGCCGTGACCTATGCGATGCAGAAGGTCAACCTGAAAGAAGCGTCCCAGTTTGCCCGTCACTCCAACATCGACACGACGGCGAAGTATTACGCCGAAGTCCTGCAGTCCCGACGTGCCACACCGACGATGTATCTGAACTCGCTGGTCGAGAAAGCGCTGGAAGAAAAGTGAATGATTTTTCCGTTTGTTTTCACCTGTCTTTTTATTTTTCCGCGAAATTCACACCAAAAACTCACACCAAGACAAAAAAAGAGCGGCCTCACATTGCTGTGAAGCCGCTTATTTCCTATGGTGCGCCTAGAAGGATTCGAACCTTCGCACCCGGTTCCGGAGACCGGTGCTCTATCCCCTGAGCTATAGGCGCATGAATAAGGGTGCTCAAAGAGTACTTATCTATAATACCATATTCATAGGTTCGATGCAAGTTTTTTATCAGACGCCCCGACCTTCTCAGAGGGCGAGTAATTACTGCGGACCAGCAAAGCTAGAAGACGGTCGTCAATCCTTATCGAGGCCGGACATTAAAAAATCCCGCCAGCATCGTCTGACGGGAAAATCGCGGAATCCGCGTTATGTTCCTTTGGTGACCCAGTAGGGATTCGAACCCTAGACCCACAGCTTAGAAGGCTGTTGCTCTATCCAGCTGAGCTACTGAGTCAATAAAAAATGGAGCGGGTGATGGGAATCGAACCCACATAACCAGCTTGGAAGGCTGGCGCTCTACCACTGAGCTACACCCGCATCTTCGTATGGTCGGAGCAGCAGGATTTGAACCTGCGACCCCCTGGTCCCAAGCCAGGTGCGCTACCAAACTGCGCTATGCCCCGCCAACAAAAGATATTATACAAGATATAGCATAACTTGTCAACGTTTTTCTTCTCCTGCCACAAAGGACAGGCATTGCCAACCGTCCTCATAACGAGTACAATAAAGGTAGTCTTTTACGTAGGAGGTAATTTTTCATGCCAAGTGCAATGAGTATTCATTTTGAATCGGATCATCCCTTCATCGCCGTTCCCCTCGAAGGGGAAACGATTCAGGACCTTCAGATCCGAATGGCCAAGATTGTAGAAAACCCTTATGATATGATGGCCTTTGATGCCGGTTATTTTAACGGTGCCGTCAATTTATCCCAGCTTTGGAACGCCTTGCTGTACATCGCCCGCGAAGCCGCCAATCCGTCGGTCCTCTTTTCCTGTGACAAGAGCAAGCTTCCTGAAATGTACCAGACCGACCGCGATTACGGATCGATCCTGCGCTTTGCCATCCGCTCGTCCCTCATCGACGCCGTCCAAATTGAAGGCAGCCTCGACGAGGACAATTTGGAAGACATTGCCGGTCAGGCCGTCGACCTCGGCTGTGTACCGATCATCGTCATCCGCGGTGAAAAAGGCGCCAAGGCGGCCGATCTCGTCGCCATGATGGAAGACCGCTGGGACCTCGAAGCCGTGACCTTTGAACTCGTCGTCCCTGTCGAAACGGCAGCCGATATCGACGAATTGAAAGCCGCCGCCAAGGCCTTTAAAGAAAAGCACCACGACGCCGTCGTCATCCCCCATCCTACGGGAACGGCCGCCAAAGAAGCCATGCTGAAGGGCGATACCTTCGGCGCTTCCATCCTCTACGCCGGCGACGAACAGGGCGAATTGCCGCCTGCTGCGGACGTTCAGGCCCTCATTCACCCCGAAGGGTAATCGGGCAAAAAGATCTCCCCTCCCCGCCTTTTCAAGGCCAAGGAGAACATCCCCTTCTCATGAAAACACAGATCAACCAGCCTTCCTGACCGAGGGCTGGTTTTTTCGTTGGCCATTCATAGGGCCTTCACCGAAAAAGTTTCCTCCCTTCCGGCTTTTCCCGGGCCGCACGGAAAAAGGATGACTCCCCGTTTTTACAACGCTGATGAATGTCAGACAGCCGCCCAAAAAAGCCACCGCCGGAACTTGCCGACGATGGCTTTATTTTTATGACTTACTGCAAGTTTTTCGTCAATAACTGATTGACGACGCCCGGGTTAGCCCGGCCTTTCGTTTCTTTCATGATCTGACCGACGAGGAAGCCGATGGCTTTCTTCTTGCCGGCTTTGTAGTCTGCTACCGACTGGGGATTGGCAGCGATGACTTTCTTCACCAATTCTTCAAGGGCACCCGTATCGGTAATCTGGACCAGTCCCTGTTCTTTGACGACGTCTTCGGCCGATTTGCCCGACGTCCACATTTCCGGAAGGACTTTCTTAGCGATCTTACCGGAAATCGTACCTTTGGCGATGAGCTTCAAGAGGCCGGCCAAGGATTCCGGTGCGACGGGAGATTCCGTAATGCCCATGCCTTCTTCGTTCAACTTCTTGGCAAATTCACCGAGCATCCAGTTGGCTGCTTCCTTGGCGTCGACGCCTTCTTTTACGACGGTTTCAAAGTAGTCAGCCGTCTGTTTTTCAAGGGTCAACAGGTTGGCGTCATATTCGGAGAGTCCCAATTCGTCCTGGAAGCGCTGGCAGCGAGCATCGGGCATTTCCGGCAGTTCTTTGCGGACTTCTTCGATATATTCCGGCGAGACTTCGATAGGAATGAGGTCCGGTTCCGGGAAGTAGCGGTAATCGCTGTCCCCTTCTTTGACACGCTGGAGGATGGTTACGCCCTTGGCTTCATCCCAGCCGCGGGTTGCCTGCTGGATCGTGCCGCCTTCTTCGAGGATCTGTGCCTGACGGACGGCTTCGTATTCAATCCCCTTCTGAACGGCGCTGAAGGAGTTGATGTTCTTGATTTCCGTCTTGGTGCCGAGGGTCGTCGAACCGACGGGACGGATGGAGATATTGGCGTCACAGCGCATGCTGCCTTCTTCTAAGCGGCAGTCCGATACGCCGAGGTACTGCATGATGGAGCGCAGTTTTTCAAGGTATGCCCGCGCTTCGGCACCGCTTCTAAGTTCCGGTTCACCGACGATTTCAAGGAGGGGCACGCCCGTACGGTTATAGTCGACGCGGCTCGAGTCGGAGGTCGCAATGGTGCTGCCGCTGTGAACGAGCTTGCCCGCGTCTTCTTCCATGTGGATACGGGTCAAATGGATGCGGCGCTGTTTACCGTCGACGTCGATATCGATGTAGCCGCCTTTGCAGATGGGAAGATCGAACTGAGACGTCTGGAAGTTTTTCGGTAAATCGGGATAATAGTAGTTCTTGCGGTCAAATTTGCTGAAGGGCAAAATGTCGCAGTGAAGGGCAAGGCCCGCCTTTACGGCATAGTGCAGGACTTCTTTATTTAATACGGGCAGGACGCCGGGCAGGCCTAAGCAGACCGGGCAGACGTGGGTATTCGGTTCAGCGCCGAATTCCGTGCTGCAGCCGCAGAAGATTTTCGTTTTCGTTTTTAATTCGACATGGACTTCCAAGCCGATAACGGATTCATATTTCATTAAAGTTCAACCTCCCCCATGGGCGACGGCATGCGAAGATCCGTCCGATTCTGTTCAAACGTATAGGCCGCACGGAGCAGTGTCGCTTCGCCTAAGGCCTTGCCGATGAGCTGCATGCCGATGGGCAGGCCGTCTTTGTAGCCGCAGGGAATGCTGATGCCCGGAAGGCCGGCTAAGTTCAAGGGAACGGTGCAGACGTCGCCCAGATACATCGCCAGGGGATCGCCGCTGTTCTGGCCGATCTTGAAGGCCGTATCCGGTGCCGTCGGCGTCAAGAGGATATCGCATTTCTTGAGGGCTTCATCGAAGTCCTGTTTCATCAAAGTCCGGACTTTCATGGCCTGCAGGTAGTAGGCGTCGTAGTAACCGGAGCTCAGGACGTAGGTCCCGAGGAGGATACGGCGCTTGACTTCGTCGCCAAAGCCTTCTGTACGGGTCTTGATGTACATGTCGACGATGTCTTTGCCGTCGACGCGCATGCCAAAGCCGACGCCGTCGTAACGGGCCAGGTTGGAACTGGCTTCAGCCGGGGCGATGATGTAGTAGGCAGCGATGCCGTACTTCATGTTGGGCATGCTGACGGGAACGATTTCGGCGCCCAGTTTCTTATACGTATCCATGGCGTCGTCGAGGGCTTTGCGGGACGCCGCGTCCAGGCCTTCGCCGAAGAATTCTTCGGGGATGCCGATTTTAAGGCCTCTGACGTCGTTTACCAGAGCCTGTTTATAATCTTGTTTTTCCTGCGGAATCGATGTCGAGTCCTTAGCATCGTGGCCGGCAATGGCGTTTAAGACGATGGCGCAGTCTTCGACGTCATTGGTAAGGGTACCGATCTGATCGAGGGAGGACGCGTAGGCGATGAGGCCGTAACGGGATACGAGGCCGTACGTCGGTTTGAGGCCGACGACGCCGCAGTAAGCGGCCGGCTGACGGACCGATCCGCCCGTATCGGAACCGAGGGCCCAAACGGCAGAACCGGAAGCGACAGCGGCTGCCGAACCGCCGGACGAACCACCGGGGACGCAGTCTAAATTCCACGGGTTGTGCGTTTCGTGGAAGGCCGAGTTTTCCGTCGAGCTGCCCATGGCAAATTCGTCCATGTTGGCCTTGCCTAAGCTGATATAGTCGGAAGCGGCCAATTTTTCGATGACCGTTGCATTATACGGGGCTTTGAAGTGTTCAAGGATCTTCGAAGCACACGTTGCCTGCTGGCCTTCGATGCAGATGTTGTCCTTGATGGCACCGGGAATGCCGGCCAAGTCGGCAATCGTTTCGCCGGCGGCGATTTTTTCATCGACGGCGGCGGCTCCTTTGAGGGCGCCTTCGCGGCTGTCCGATAAGAAGGCCCGTACCTTCGGTTCTACAGTATCTTTATGAGCAAGAAAAGCCTTTGTCACTTCGACGGCAGAGACGTCGCGGCGGACGAGCTTTTCATGCAGTTCGTGAATGGTTAACATACATCGGCCTCCTATTAATCCTGAATGACTTTCGGAACTTTGAAGCAGCCTTCGTCTTGTTCCGGCGCATTTTGAAGCGCTTTTTCATTAGAGATGGACGGCTGGGGCACGTCGTCGCGCATGACGTTGGACATGGCCACAGCATGGGCCGTCGGCTTGACACCGGTCACGTCGACCTGACCTAAGAGATCCATGTACGATAAGATGTCGTTCAGCTGTTTCCCGACCGTTTCGATCTGGTCGTCTTTGACTTCCAGTCGGGACAACAGTGCGATTTTCTTTATTTCTTCGGCACTGATTTTCATACTGACACTCCTTGCAGAAAAATTTGGCATTGACAAATCGAAAGGCTTTGTCAACATTCATACATATACAATTTAATCACCTTTTGCTGTATTTTGCAAGCGCAGGCACGGCAGCCGCCGGCCTCCTTCTTCCGGACAAAGAAAAAGGCGCCTGACCGGACAAGCGCCAAAGGCTTGGAAAAAGAGCTCTCCCTGTATCCTTACCGCACCATCATGTCGCGGATGGTCACATCGGGATGGTGGTACTGATCCTGGGGCAAAACGGTCTTCCCGTGGATGGTCACGGCCTGATGAGGGCACCAGTGCAGGCAGGCCAGGCAGCGGCTGCAGCGCGGCCCGATGACTGCCCCCGACGAGGTACTTTGGATGTTGTCGACGGGACAGATTTTCGTACAGATTCCGCAGGACACGCATTGTTTCGGATCGACCGACGGCGTCAGCCAGTAATTGCCAAGGCTCCGGAGGGGGCCGAAATTCATGACGGCGGCTGCCAAAGAACCGGTGACCTCTGAGGCATCGCGGACTTGGCGGCGAATATCGTCGGCACAGTCATGGAGGACATCGTCGGCCCGATCGAGGCGGTTCATATCGTAGCGGATATGACGGCGCGAGGCGACGGTGCTGTTGGCAATCATCGGCAGGACCAAGCCATAGGCCAGGTCGCAGCCCCTCTTTTTCAGCAGTCGGGACAGGGTCCTGAGGGTCCGCCCTCCCGTTCCGCCGCAGGTGGCGATGCCAAAGAAATAGGTCCCCTTATCGAGGGGCGCCTTGGCGATAAAATCCCGCACCGGTTCCGGCACGTCGCCGAAATAGACGGGAAAGACAATCCCGAAGCTTCGATGGGGCAAGTGTTCGGGCTGGCCCATGATGTCTGCCAGCGGCAGGGCCCTGTCGCCGGTCAGTTCAGCCAGTTTTTTCGCTGCATATAAGGAATTGCCCGTTCCTGAAAAATATCCAATCATAAAGTCCACCTCAAAGACAACTGCCTCTTTTCGAAGAAGACAGCCGATAATTTATATCTATTATAGCATGAAGGGCCTTTTCTGTCTTGAAGGGCTTTATATTATATGTATCCCCGTTCGCAGAGACTGACGAAGATGCCGTCACCGATGATGATGTGGTCCAAGACGGGGATTTCCATGATCTGACCGGCTTCGACGATGCGCCGAGTAATGCGGATATCGTCCTTACTCGGCTCGGGATTTCCCGACGGATGATTATGGACTAAGATGACGGCTGCCGCATTGTAGCGCAGGGCATAGCGAAAGACGTCGCGCCCCTTGGCCAAGCTGGCATCGATGGTGCCGATGGTCAGGGTGCGGTAGGTAATGAGCTGATTTTTCGTCGATAAGTAGACGGCGCCGAACTGTTCCTGCGGCAGAAAGCGCAGGTCTTCCATGACGTAACCGGCTACGGCATCAGGCGTGCTGAAATCAGGAGCTGAGCGCAGGGCCTGCTGGCGGGAAATGCGCCGGCCGAGTTCGATGGCCGCGCAGACCGTGACCGCCTTTTCTTCGCCGATACCGTGGATATGGCAGAGATCGGCGACGCTGGCATTACTCAGGTAACAGAGATTTTCACCGGGCAGAGAACGGATGACCTGCCGCGATACGTGGAGTACCGAGCGGCCCTTGGTCCCTGTCCGCAGCAAGATGGCCAAAAGATCTTGGTCGGTCACTGCCGCCGGACCGTGGCGGATAAATTTCTCTCGCGGTTTCTCACAAACGGCGAGTTCCCTCACCGGCGTATTCATACATGGACCTTGGCCTTATGAAAGAGCTTGCAGACCTGAGAAAGAGGCAGACCGACGACGTTGGTATAGGAGCCGTTGATCTTATCGACAAAGGCGGCTGCCCGTCCCTGGATGCCGTAAGCGCCGGCCTTATCGAGGGGTTCCCCGGAGGCGATATAAGCCTTGATTTCCTTATCCGTCAAATGGCGGAACCAAACTTTCGTTTCGACGACCTTGGTATATTCCTTCTTGTCGTTGATCAAGGCGATGCCCGTATAGACGGAATGCTTCTTGCCCGACAGTTCGCGCAGCATTTCCATGGCCGCCGTCCCGTTTTTCGGCTTGCCCATCATGACGCCGTCGAGGGCGACGATGGTATCGGCGCCGAGGACCCACTGGCCCGGAAACTTTTGGGCGACGTCGCGGGCCTTGCCGAGAGCCTGGTCCTGGACGTACTTCTGAGGATCTTTCTTCTTCGGTGATTCTTCATGATAAGAACTCGGGTTGACCATGTAGGCCACGCCGATCTGGGTCAACAGTTCGCGGCGGCGCGGCGAACCAGAGGCTAAAATAAGCATGTAATCCCTCCTGTAAGTTACTGAATATGGCGAAAGAGCACACCGGCTAAGAGAATGCCGATGACACTCAGTAAATTCGGTGCCAGATGGATACCAAACTGCAATTCCATGAGATAAAGATTGAGGTGAATCTGCTGGATGTTCAAGATTTCATAATGCTGTGTCAATGCCGGCAGGACGCCCTGAAGGGCCGGGACGGCGTATAAGGCTTCGCCTACGATACCGCCGAGGATGCCGCCGGCAATGAGAAAGATAAATAAGGACAGCCAGCTGTGCGAACCAAGATTTTTCATGCTTCCCCTCCTCCATTATATACACCATGAGAAGAAAGGGCTGCCCCCTCTCAGGAAATTCTAATCCTTCCGGAGAAAGACAACCCTTTATCATCGGCGTTATTGATTTTTCTGTTTCTGCATCTTAGCCCACGTGTCGCGGAGGCCGACGATGCGGTTGACGACCATGTGATCTGCCGTCGTATCGGGATCGATGACGAAATAACCCTGGCGCAGGAACTGGAACTTGTCGCCGGCCTTATAGTCAGCCAGGGCCTTTTCGGCCTTACTGTGGTAGACGACGAGGCTGTCGGGATTGATCTGGTCGAGGAAATCCTTGGAATCGCCGTCATCCTGGCGGAGGAGGGAATCGTAGACCCTGGTTTCGACGTCGACGGCATCTTCGGCATTGACCCAATGGAGGGTCCCTTTTACCTTACGGTCAGCGTTGGCACCGCTGCCGCTCTTACTTTCAGGGTCGTAGGTGCAGCGCAGTTCGACGATGTTGCCATTTTCGTCTTTGACGACTTCTTCGCATTTGATGATGTACGCATATTTCAAGCGGACTTCCTTGCCCGGAGCCAGGCGGAAGAATTTCTTGACCGGTTCTTCCATGAAGTCGCCCCGTTCGATATATAAATGCTTGCTGAAGGTCATGTCACGGCTGCCCATGGCTTCATTTTCCTGGTTGTTGTCGGCCTTCATCGTTTCCGTCTGGCCGTCGGGATAGTTGGTCAGGACGACTTTGATCGGGTCGATGACGGTCATAAGGCGCGGCGCCTTCATCTTGAGGTCTTCGCGGATGCAGTATTCGAGGAGGGCCATTTCGACCATGTTGTCGGCTTTGGCGACGCCGATCCGTTCACAGAAGTCGCGGATGGCTTCCGGCGTATAGCCCCGGCGGCGAATGCCGGAAATGGTCGGCATGCGGGGATCGTCCCAGCCGCTGACGATGCCTTTTTCGACGAGGGTCCGCAGCTTGCGCTTGCTGGTAATCATGTTGGTGACGTTGAGGCGGGCAAATTCAATCTGCCGCGGCTTCTGTCCTTCCGGATCTTCCCAGTCTTCGAGGACCCAGTTATAGAGCGGACGATGGGCTTCAAATTCGAGGGTACAGATGGAATGGGTGATCCGTTCAATGGCGTCCGATACGGGATGAGCCAGGTCGTACATGGGATAGATGCACCACTTGCTGCCCGTCCGATGATGGTCGGCGTGGACGATGCGGTAGAGAATGGGGTCGCGCATATTGAGGTTGGGGCTGGCCATATCGATCTTAGCACGGAGGACCTTTTCACCGTCGGCGTACTTGCCGTCCTTCATTTCTTCAAAGAGCTTCAAGTTTTCTTCGACGCTGCGGTTACGATACGGGCTTTCCTTACCCGGTTCGTTGAAGGTACCGCGGTAGGCGCGGATTTCGTCACCCGATAAGTCATCGACGTAGGCCTTGCCGAGGGTGATCAGCTTTTTGGCGTATTCATAGAGCTTATCGAAGTAGTCCGAGGCATAGAACATGCGGTCGTCCCAGTCAAAGCCCAGCCACTTTACGTCGCGCTTGATGGAGTCGACGTACTCCGTATTTTCCTTGGACGGATTGGTATCGTCAAAACGAAGGTTGGTCAGACCGCCGTATTTCTTAGCGATGCCGAAGTTCAGGCAAATCGATTTCGCATGGCCCAGGTGGAGATAGCCGTTCGGTTCCGGCGGGAAACGGGTGTGTACTCGTTTGCCGTATGTATTTTTCTCGTTGTCTTCATCGATAATGGTTTCAATAAAATTTTTGGTCGTTTCGTTATCCATCGATGTGTCTCCCCTTTTATCTATGTATGAATGCTTGTTCAGTATTTAATTATACCTTGTATACCCTTGTCTTTGCAACTCATATACCCTATAAGAATACGAGTCTCCCGACAAGGAATGGCCTTCTCCCGCCACCGCAGCCGTTCCCGCGATCCGCCTCAAAGGAAGTTTGGACAGGCCCAAAGGGGCATGATATAATCTAATTTATAAAAATATAAAGGAGTCGATGCTGCAATGATAAAAAAATTAGTCACCTTTGAGGACCTCGGTTTCGTCCAATGGGGCGTCCTCGATGAATCGGAAAAAGCCGTCTACGGGGCCATTCCCTTAGAAGAAGCCTTCTTTACGCCCCTTCCGGAAACGCTCTTAGAATTCATCCGCCAGGGCAATGACGGCATCTTAGCCTTAGCCGACGCCCTCGAACAGAACGAAAAGACCGGCGCCGTAAAGGCCAAGCCCCTCGATACGGTCCGCCTCATGGCTCCCATTCCCCATATGGAACGAAACGTCTTCTGCATCGGCAAAAACTACGCCGACCACATCGCCGAATTCGATAAGACGGCCATGCCCGACAAGCCGAAGTATCCGGTCATCTTCACCAAGGCCACGTCGGCCGTCATCGGGCCGGACGACCCTATCGAACCCCATAAAAACGTAACCGAACAGGTTGACTACGAAGGGGAACTTGCCGTCGTCATCGGTAAAGAAGGGTCTGACATCCCCATCAGCGAAGCCATGAATCACGTCTACGGCTTTACGATTTTGAACGACGTAACGGCCCGGGACCTCCAGGCCAACCACGGCCAGTGGTTCCACGGCAAGAGCCTCGACACCTTCTGCCCCATGGGGCCTTACCTCCTCCTGCGCGATGCTGCCCCTGAAACCTTCGACATCATCACCAAGGTCAACGGCGAAGTCCGCCAGGACGGTTCGACAGGCGAATTCATCTTCACCATCCCCGAACTGATCCACACCATTTCCCAGGGGACGACCCTCTTCCCGGGCGACGTCATCGCAACGGGCACGCCGAGCGGCGTCGGCGTCGGCTTCAATCCGCCCCGCTTCCTCCATTCCGGCGACACCGTCGAAATCACGATTCCCGCCATCGGCACCTTGAAGAACAAAGTAAAATAAGGCTCAAAGCAAATAACCTGGCACACAACAAAGGAGCTGCGAAGAAAATGATTGCTCATTTTCTCCGCAGCTCCTTTTTGTAGTGGTATCTCAAACGGGAAGGCCCTTACGACGGGTTTTCTTCCTGTTTCTGAAGCACACTGTGTTTACGGCCGTAGACGAAGTAGATCAGCCAGCCAAGGATCGTCCAGCCCGAAAACAGCATCAGCGTATGCGGCGACAGTTCAAAGAAGATGAATGCGCAGCAGATGAAGCCTAAAGGTGCAATGATGTGGACAGCGGGGCAGCGGAATCCGCGCGGATGATTCGGATAGATGCGGCGCAGAACCAAGATGCCGACGCTGGAGCACAAGAAGGCGAAGATCGTACCGGCGCTGCACGTTTCAGCGACGATATGGATCGGCGTGAAGCCCGTAATGCAGGCAACGATGACACCGATGACGATCTGGATGATGTACGGCGTCTGGAACTTGGGATGAACCTTGTAGAGGCTCATGGGCATGAGGCCGTCACGACTCATAGAGTAAAGGGCACGGCTCTGGGCGAAGAGCATGCCCAGGACAACCGTCGACAGGCCGCAGATAGCGCCGGTGCCGACGATGGCCGACCCGAGGTGAAGGCCGATGTACTCCAGAACAAAGGATGCCGGTGCTGCCGTATCCAGCATGGGATACGGGACGACGCCGGTCATGGTCGCACAAACGGCGATGTAGAGGACCGTACAGATAGCCAGAGCCGAGATGATGCCGATCGGCATATCCCGTTTCGGATTCTTCGTTTCTTCGGCAGCCGTCGACAAGGCGTCGAAGCCGAGGTAAGCGAAGAACAGGACGGCGGTCCCGGCGAAGACACCGTGGACGCCATAAGGCAGGAAGGGTTCCCAATTCATCGGTTCAATATGGGGACCTGCCAAGAAGAGGAACAAGAAAATCGTTCCGATTTTAACGTAGACCAAAATGCGGTTGACGTGCGCACTTTCGCGGACGCCGACGACGAGCAGCGCCGTCGCCAATGCAACGATGAGCACAGCCGGTAAGTTAATGATGCCTCCATCTGCCGGAACGGCCGTCAAGGCCTTGGGAAGGTCGATGCCCATGGAATGCAGGATCCCGACGAAGTAGGCCGACCAGCCGCCAGCAACGGCGCTGGCACCGACAGAATATTCCAAAATCAAACTCCAACCGACCCACCATCCGAAGATTTCACCGAGCGATGCATAGGCGTAGGTATAGGAGCTGCCTGATACAGGCAAGAACGAAGCTAATTCAGAATAGGCCAAACACACAAACGCACATGTGACGGCTGCAAATACGAAGGATAACATCAGGCCAGGGCCAGCGTATTTTGCAGCGCCGATACCGGTCAGAACAAAGATCCCCGTACCAATAATGATGCCCAGACCCATCATGGTGATGTCGAAGGCTCCTAAAGCCTTGTTCAACTTCTTTTCTTTCGTATGGGCCAGCAAATCATCGAAGGATTTACGGCGTAAAATGTCCATAAGCTCATCCCCTGTCTGTTATTTCGCTGTCACACCGTTAGACGAAGAGGAGAAAATGCTTTTCCAGATAAAGCCGATGACGAACCCGGCGATGGTAAAGCATACCCAGCCCATCCCCAACGAGTGGAGCGGTACCATAGTAGCAAAAATAGTATCAATCTGTCCAAGCGAGAATTCAGCAGTCTGAAGTCCCGTAACGATAGCCGGAATCAAGGTCAGGCCGATAGTCCATGCATAGACGCACTGCCGTCCGCCAAAGGCGTTGTGCAGGAAAGCCAAGATGATGATGGCAACGACGAGCGGATAGATGAACATCAGGACCGGAATAGCGGCGGTGATGATCGTCTTCAAACCGAACATAGCGACGAAGAAGGAAATGAGGGTAAAGATGACAACCCATTTCTTGTAGCCCAATTTGATCAGTTCATTGAAGTACGATGCGCACGACGTAATCAGGCCGATAGCCGTCGAGAGACAAGCCAAGAGAACGATGACGGCCAATATGACAGCACCGGCGTTGCCGAAGAGGATCATAGCACTCTTAGAAAGAACAGGAGCGCCCGTTTCCTGGATACCGAAAGCGGAGACGCTGTCCGCGCCGATTTTAGCGACGAAGATGTAGACGAAGCCCAAGCAGCCGACGGCGATAGCACCGGCTTTAAATACTTCTCTCGTAATGGCCGACGGCGTCGTTGCCCCGTCTTCCATGACGAATTCAATAACCAAGATGGCAAATACTAAGGAAGCGATGGCGTCCATCGTATTGTAACCGTCGAGGATCCCCTGAACGGCGGCGACGGTAGCCGTGCCGTAAGCGGCAATCGGTTCCTGCGGCGAGCCGAGAGGCGTAATGAAGGATTTTGCAATGAGCAGTAAAATAGCGATCAGCAGTGCCGGCGTCAAGATCTTGCCGATGCGGTCGACCAGTTTCTGCGGCGAAATGGATAACCATAAAGAAATGAGGAAGAATAAAACCAAAAAGCCGGTCATGATGGCTTCACTGCCGCCACTCTGCAAGAAAGGACGAACGGCGATTTCATAAGAAACACTGCCCGTACGGGGAATGGCGAAGAACGGCCCAATGGTCAGATAACTGATGACCGTAAAGAAGAGGCCGTAGGCCGGATGGACGCGGCCAGCCAGTTCCTGCAGGTTCTTACAGCCTGAGTAACCCATGGCCAGGACACCGGCCAAAGGCAAGCCGACACCGGTGACGACGAAGCCCAGGACAGCCCACCAGACGTTGACGCCGGCAGCCTGACCCATGGCAGCCGGAAAGATCAGGTTCCCGGCCCCGAAAAACAGCGCGAACAGCATAAGCCCTATGGCTACCGTTCTGTTTCCCTTATTTTCTCCCATAATAACACTCCTCCTAACAATTAATCGTGTCAATAAATAATAAGGACGCTGAATCGATTAAATTAAATAATTTAATCTTGAATTTATTCTATCATAAAAAAGGAAAAAAATCACGAATTCATGTCAACTTTAATCTAATTCTAATAGACAAATGTCTACCGTTTAATATTTTTTGTAGATTGCGTAAATTCGTTAGTTTTTCTTGTAAAATCTGTATAAACGATTTGTTATCCCAAGGAGATCGGACAGCTGTCCTTATATATGACGGCGATAAACCGACGTAGTTGGCACAGGAGCGTACCAAAATGCCCTCGTCTCGAAGGGCTTCTATAAGGACCTCGGCCGGGATGTCATCAGCCAGGCGCCATAGGAGGAAGTTGACGCAGGGCCGGCAGACTTCGATGCCGGGCATATGGGTTAAGGCCGCATACAACCGATCGCGTTCTGCGGCGACGAGGCGGCGCGACTCGTTTTGGTAGTCCCGATCCCCTAAGGCGGCGACGCCGGCATACTGGGCCAGGACGTTGACGTTCCAATCGTCTTTATGGCCTTCCATGAGACTTCGCCGCAAGGGCGTCGTCACGCCAAAACCGAGGCGCAGCCCCGGCAGGGCATAAAATTTAGTCAGGGATCGGATGACGAACAGCGAATCCGTCTCCTGTGCCAGTTCTCGGACGGAATAAGCCTCTTCCGATGGGAGAAAATCGAGAAAAGACTCATCGACGAGGATGTCCGTCCCCTTTCGGGCCGCAAGATCCGTAAGGGCTTTCAGCTCATGAGCCGAGGCCAGGGTCCCTGTGGGATTATTGGGATTGCCGATAATGATGCAGTCGACGTGACCACAGGCCGCCCGCAGGGTTTCCCAGGGATAGGAAAAATCCCCTTCCGCAGACAGATGACAGTAGTCAATGGCAGCCCCAATAGCTCTAGCCGCCCGTTCGTACTCACTAAAGGAGGGAACGGGAATCAGGACCCGCCGCGGCCGAAAGGTATGCATGTAGAGGTAAAAGAGTTCGGCTGCCCCATTTCCCAGGAGGAGGGAATCGGAAGAGACGCCGTACGTTCTTTCAAGGGCCGCCCTTAAGGCCGTCCCCTTGGGGTCGGGATAGTGGACGACGGCGTCTATGTGAGCCGTCATGGCCTCTTTCACGGCCGGCGAGAGCCCCAGTGGATTGATGTTGGCACTGAAATCGAGCCAGGCCTTCCCCGGCGGTGGAGCCGCATAAATATTGCCGCCATGTTCAAATCGTTCAAGCACTGCCTATCACCTCCTTTCCATAAAAATGCCGCCCTCTTGGAGATGGACCGTATCGACGTAGGTCCAGCCGGGAAAGGCAGTGGTTAAGGGGCGGACGATGTCCTCTCGGACGTCAAGGCCCTCCCCTTCGGTAAAAAAGACACCGGCAACGGTCCCGCTGTGGGCCGTATTGACACCGACGACCCAGGGCTTTTGAAGGGCCCTTTCGACAAAGGCCGGAAAGTCCGGCTTTTCCAGGAGAACCTGGTTGGCCAAGGCGCTGTACGTCGCCGCCCGCCCCAGGTTCTCGGCCGTAAGCGGGTCCTGTAAGAGGGCCATGCCGGCCGCCATGGCCTTTGAATCCGGTTTTCTTCGGCGCCGCCCCTTTTCGTGGAAGGCGACGGTATCGACGGTACCGCCGGCATCGAAGACGGCGATGGAAAGCTTGGGAACCGGCGAAAATACGGCCTTGATGCGTCCCGTATCGGGCTCGATGACGGCCATGCCCCGACAAAAAATGCCGTCGGTCGGCTCGATAGAAGCGGCCAGGCGGCCAATCTCTTGTTCACGTAAGGGGCGTCCTGAAACGAAGCCGACGGCGGCCAGGACGGCGCAGATATCGGCTGAGCTCGAGGCCATGCCCTTGCCCACAGGAAGGTCTGACGTAAGGTAAAAATCATAGGGCAGCTCGGATACCCGGCAGTAAGTCAGGGCCAGAGAAAAAGCGCGTTTCGCCTTGGCCCCGCCGCCGACAAGGCGTCCCGTCCCCGAACGGACCGTAACCGTACTGTAGCGGTCGATGGGACAGGTCACCAAAAAAGGCTCGCCCTGCCAATAGCCCTGCATGATTTCCCCGCAGGAACCGGGTACGCGGACAATCAGCTCCATAGGCCGTACCGTGCCCAGGACAATAGGGCCGTCATGGCCCCTGCCAACAGGGACGCGCCGTACATCAGGCGGATGGTCTGTTTAATATGGATCGGTTCCAATTCGCGGCCGGCATCGCCCATGTATTCCCGGAAGGTGTCCTTTCCGAAATAGCGATTGTGTCCTCCCAGGCGGATACCGAGAGTTCCGGCGACGGTCGCTTCAGCGTAACCGCCATTGGGGCTGGGGTGCTTTTTCGCATCGCGGCGCATGATGTTCCAGGCCTGTTTGTAGTCACGGCCCAGGATAGCAGCGACGGCGATGAATAAGAGGCCTGTCAGTCTTGCCGGGATGTAGTTTAAGACGTCGTCGACACGGGCAGCGACGCGACCAAAATACAGGTAGCGGTCGTTCTTATAGCCGATCATGGAATCGAGGGTATTGGCTGCCCGATAGACGACGGCCAAAGGCAGGCCGCCGAGGGCGAAGAAAAATAAGGGCGAGACGATGCCGTCGACAGTATTTTCGGCAATCGTTTCCACCGTCGCTCTCGTCACTTCCGGACTGTCGAGGTGCTTCGTGTCCCGGCCGACAATCTGGCCGACCTTGATGCGGGCCATGCGCAGGTGGTGGCGCAGGAGATAGTTATATATATCCCGGCCGGCCTTGGCCAGGCTGTGAGGGCAGATCATAAAGGACAAGATAAGGCCCTGGATGGCGTAATTCACCCCTTGGTGAGGAAGAAATTCCAAGATCAACACGATGGCCAGGGTCAGATTATAGAAAAATAACAAGGTGATGAAGACCAAGAGACCGCCTAAGATGAAATGCTCCCACTTCGATGATTTTTCATTGTAAAAGAGTCTTTCGAGCATACTGATAAAGGACCCCATCAAGGCGACGGGATGAAGCGTCGTCCGCGGGTCGCCGATGATAAAATCGATAATGAATGCCGTGATGACCGTAATCATCGTATCCCCTCCTCTATGATGCGCTGCAGGCGTGGCATGTCGAGGGATTCTCTCACGACGGCAGCCAACCGATCGTACTTTGCTTCTTTTTCCTCGCGGTAATGGAGACTCACGGGCAAATCCTGCCAGCCTTTGCGGCGGCGCAGGACGTTCAGGAACCGGCGCCGGAAGTCATCGTTGTCAAAGATGCCGTGAATGTAAGTTCCCCAGGCCAGGCCATCAGTCCGGGCCGCACCGACCGTTACTTGGCAGAGCGCTTTCGAGCGGCTGGTCACGATAAAGGGATGGGCATCGCTGCCATCAACGTCGGTCCGTCCCATGTGGATTTCGTAGCCCGTAAGCGTCCCGGCGTCGATAGACTCGCCCAAAAAGGGCAGGCTCCGGCATTCGGCCGTCACCTGAAAAGTCAGCTTCTCCGGACTGAAGGTCGTCGTCCCCTGAAGGATGTGAAGGCCTTCAACGGATCTCAAATCGGATTCGCTCCCGTCGGGATCGACGACGGCATCGCCCATCATCTGGTAGCCGCCGCAGATGCCGACGACCGGTTTTCCCTGCTCCATGAAGGCCGCAAGGGCCTGATCCCAGCCGTGTTCTTTAAGGAAGAGCAAGTCTTCCGTCGTGTTCTTGCTCCCCGGCAGGATGACGGCGTCGGCCCCTGAAAGTTCATCGGGCCGGCTGATATAATAGAGAGTCGTATCTTCTTCCCGCGACAGGCTGTCGAAGTCGGTGAAATTGGAAATCTTGGGAACTTTCACAACGGCGATGTTTACCGTATCGGCCAGAGGCCCAGCTCCCTTGTCCTCCAAGGACACAGAATCTTCATCGTCGATGCCGAGGTCACCGATATAGGGAATGACGCCTAAGACGGGCTTTCCCGTTTTTTTCTCTAAGAACTCGACGGCCGGCGTAAAGAGGGAGACGTCGCCGCGGAATTTATTGATGATGAGGCCTTTGACGTGAGCCCGTTCTTCTTCATCGAGGAGTTCCAAGGTGCCGACCAGAGCCGCCAGGGACCCGCCGCGGTCGATATCGGCTACTAAGAGGACCGGTGCGCCCAGGTATTTGGCGACGCGCATATTGACGATGTCGTGGTCCTTGAGGTTGATCTCGGCGGGACTTCCGGCGCCTTCGATGACCAAGGTGTCGTAGGCCTTGTCGAGACGTTTTAGAGCCGCCTTTACGGCGTCAAAGGCTTTTATGGCATAGCCCTTGTGGTATTCCCGGGCCGACATATTGCCTACGGGCCGGCCGTCAATGATGACCTGGGAGCAGGCATTTCCCGTCGGCTTCAAGAGGACGGGGTTCATGTCGACCATGGGAAGGAGGCCTGCCGCCTCGGCTTGGGCGACCTGGGCCCGGCCCATTTCCAGCCCGTCAGCGGTCACATAAGAATTGAGGGCCATATTCTGGGCCTTAAAAGGGACGACGCGCTGTCCCTCTTGTAAAAAAATACGGCACAAGGCCGTCGTAAGGATGCTCTTGCCGACATGGGAACTCGTCCCTTGCAGCATGATATATTGTGCCAACCCTTATCCCCTCCTGTCATAAAAAAAAACGGTGTGGCTGCAATGGTTTAATTATATCGTTTCTGCAAAAAAATGCAAACGCCGGGAAACGGAAAAAACCGCCCTCCGGAAATAATTTCCAGAGAGCGGCTGCATAGCCTTATCCGTGTAATTGTCTGTCTAAGTCTTCGAGGCGTGCAATGCGTTCTTCTGTCGGCGGATGAGTGCTGAACAGGTTCATCAGCGTGCTGCGGGCGCCGGAAAAGGGATTGATGATGCACATGTGGGCCGTTGCCTTGCTGGCACCGGGCAATACCTGATAGTGGGCGTAATTGTCGATTTTCGCCAAGGCACGGGCCAAGGCGATGGGATCGTCGATCATGCGTCCCCCTTCTTCATCGGCCATGTATTCCCGCGTCCGCGAGATACCCATTTGGATGACCGACGCCGCTAAGGGCGCTAAGAGAGCCGTTGCGATGAGGGCGATGGGATTGCCGCCTTCGCCGTCATTGTCGCGGCCGCTGCCGAAGATGGCAGCCCACTGAGCCATATTGGCAATCATGGCGATGGCACTGGCAAAGGAAGCGACGATGGTGCTGATCAGGATGTCGCGGTGAAGGACGTGGCTCATTTCATGGGCCAAAACGCCGCGGATTTCATCTTCATCGAGGAGATTCATGATCCCTGCCGTTGCCGCTACGGCTGCGTGGGACGGATTTCGTCCGGTTGCAAAGGCGTTGGGCACGTCGGTCGGAATGATGTAGACTTTGGGCATAGGCAAATCGGCACGCTGCGCCAAATCGGCTACGATGCGGTACAGATAATGATCTTCTCCGACTTGTTCGGCCTTGTAAGCCCGCAGTACCATGGTATCGCTGAACCAATAGGAGAAGAAATTCATACCCATGGCGATAATAAACATAATCATGACGCCGCTGCGGCCGCCGAAAATGCCGCCCAGAGCCATGAGGATACAGGCCAGGGCCGTCATGAGGAATACCGTTTTCACACTGTTCATAAAACTCACCCTCTTCAAAAAAAGCTAAAGGTCAAAAGGTTAAATCAACTATGACCCTATTATATACGTTCTCAGGTTCATTGTCAACAAAGGCTATTTCAGGATCTTGTTGTTGTAGCGGCGGATGTAGACGATGTAGTCGCCGCTCTTGTCCTTTTGGCCGTCAAAGGCGACGGTGATGGAGACGTCATCCTGCTTCCATTCCACTTCCTTATCGCTCTGTTTGACCGGGAAGTTTTCCATATTGGAATAGATGGTGGCTACGAGGCGGGTGTAAATGGACTTGGCCGTGGCCTTGTCCTTGGTCTTGAAATAGTTGTCAAAGGCGAGGACCCGGCCTTTGGCCGACGTATCGGCCGAAAAGATTTCGATGCCTTCCGTGACGGAGACGTTCTTTACAACAGACGTCCGTTCGGCTTTTTCCGTGAAAGACACGGTGCTGCCGTAGAAGGTCCAATCCGATAAAACCGAGAAGTTGCCGTCAAAGTCGGCTCTCGGCATGCCGAGGTACACCGTCTGATAGGCCGTCAAGGGATTGGCCGCGATTTCATCGACGGACTGGTTATAGTCAAAAGCGCCGGCCGAAGCCGTAAGGGCCGTCCACAATAAACCGGCTGCGATTATTTTCTTATACATCATCATAAACCCTCCTTACCAAAAGGGAGCCAAAAGCAGCGAGAACAACGTGAAGATCAAGCGCTGCAGGGGAATCAAAATATACGTAAAAACAGGGGTCATCATCAAGGCGATGAGGATCAGGAAGCTGTAGCGTTCGATGCTGGCCAGCTTATACGACCATTCCGTCGGCAAAAAGCACATCAGGACCCGTGAGCCGTCGAGGGGCGGCAAGGGCAGCATGTTGAAGATGGCGAAGTTGACGTTGTACAAGACGATGAGCTGCAGCACCATGGGCAGGGCCGTCGAGGTGAAGAGGTTCAGCTTGGCGAAAATCAGCTGGACGACGAGGGCGATAAAGCCCGTGATCAGGTTGGATACGGGGCCGGCTAAGGCGACGCAGATTTCCCCTTTCCGCCAGTTGCGGAAGTTGCCGGGGTTGATCATGACCGGTTTCGCCCAGCCAAAGCGGGCTACGAGGAGCATCATCAGTCCTACAGGATCGATGTGAGCTACGGGATTCAGTGTCAGGCGCCCCATCATTCGCGGCGTATCGTCCCCCATCCAGTCTGCGACTTGGGCGTGGGCATATTCGTGAATGACCAGGGCAATGAGCAGGCCGGGGATACCGGCGATAATCGCGAGTATATTAAAATCAAACATTGTATTCTCCTTTCGTATACTTTATATTATACGGTATCTTGCCCTATATAACAAGAGAGGCTGCCGCACACGGGTACGACAGTCTCTCTCAGGTTATGCTGTTTTTATTATCGCTGACGATATTCGTATTCTACATTCTGTTCGACCATGACGGCCTTTTCTTCAATTTCGCGAATCTGGGCAATCATCCGGGCTACGAAGGCTTCGTCTTTGATGGACCGCAGATTGATGCGGACGCTGTAGAAGGCAGACCTCATGGCGGCTCTGGCGTTCATGGCGGCAATGGCCCCGTCGGTGATGACCCAGGCGTTGCCGTAACGGACGGCTTGTTCTGCCAGTTGAAGGAGGGCAAAGATATCCTTCCCCAGCTCAAAAGGCGACGTAGCCGCATCTTTAAAGGCCTGTTCGACGATGGCCGCCCGATCGGGCGTATCCTTGGGCAGGCGGACGGAACGGATGACGTTGTCGAAGGCCGCCGCGTCTTCGGCGATGCCGTCGAGATAGCGTTGGCGCAAGGCCTGTGCCTTGTCGCGAATGGACACCATGAGCTTTTCGATTTCTTCATACCCTTTTTTCCCAATGGTCAGGTTGGCCACCATTTCGACCAAGGCTGCTGCCGACGCAGCCGTCATGGCAGCGATGCCGCCGCCGCCGGGAATGGGCTCTTTCGATGCCGTAACGGTCAGGAGCTCGTCAAGGGGCATCGATTGGAACTTCGTATAATCCATCTTAGAAGAGACCTGTAATGACGCCGTTTTCGTCGATGTCCATGCGGTTGGCCGCCGGGACCTTCGGCAGGCCCGGCATGGTCATGATATTGCTCGTCTGGCAGACGATGAAGCCGGCACCGGTGCAGACGCGGACGTCTTTGACGGTGACCGTAAAGCCCTTGGGAGCACCGAGGAGGGCCGGATTGTCCGACAGGGAATATTGGGTCTTAGCGACGCAGATCGGCATGTGGTCGAGACCGAAGGCTTCCAGTTCCTGAATCTGTTTTTTCGCGTTGCCTTCAAAGACGACGCCGTCACCGCCGTATACTTTTCGGACGATGGCCGTCAGTTTTTCCGGAATGGAGGCATTGACGTCGTAGATCGGTTTGTACGGCGTCTTGGGCTGTTCCAGCATCTTAAGGACCTTTTCGCCCATTTCGACGCCGCCCTTGCCGCCTTCGGCCCAGCAGTTGTTGAGGGCTGCTTCGACACCGTAGTCGGCGCAGAGGTCGCGCAGGGCCTGGATTTCAGCATCCGTATCGCTGATGAATTTATTGATGCCGACGACGACGGGAACGTCGAAGAGGCGCATGTTTTCAATGTGTTTGGCAAGGTTGGCAAAGCCCTTCTTCAAGGCTTCGACGTTTTCTTCCTGGAGGTTCTTCTTATCGACGCCGCCGTGCATCTTGAGGGCCCGGACGGTGGCGACGATGACGACAGCATCGGGTTTGATTCCGGCGAAACGGCACTTGATGTCCATGAACTTTTCAGCGCCGAGGTCGGCACCGAAACCGGCTTCCGTAACGGCGATGTCGCCCATCTTCATGGCCAGTTTCGTGGCGACGACGGAGTTGCAGCCGTGGGCGATGTTGGCAAAGGGACCGCCGTGAACGAGGGCCGGCGTATGTTCGATGGTCTGGACCAGGTTCGGTTTAATGGCATCTTTCATGAGGATGGCCATGGCCCCTTCGACACCGAGCTGACGGGCCGTGACCAAATTTCCGTCCAGGTCATAAGCGACGGTGATGTCCCCCATCCGCTTCTTGAGGTCCATGAGGTCGCTGGCAAGGCATAAAGCAGCCATGATTTCCGAAGCGACGGTAATCATGAAGTGGTCTTCCCGCGGGAAGCCGCAGACCTTACCGCCCATGCCGACGACGAGGTTTCTAAGTGCTCGGTCGTTCATGTCCATGACCCGCTTCCAGATGATGCGGCGCACGTCGATGCGAAGGGAATTGCCCTGATGGACGTGGTTGTCGATGGCCGCTGCCAGAAGGTTGTTGGCCGCCGTAATGGCATGCATGTCACCGGTGAAATGGAGGTTGATGTCTTCCATGGGCAGGACCTGGGAATAACCGCCGCCGGCAGCGCCGCCTTTGATGCCAAAGACAGGGCCGAGAGACGGTTCGCGCAGGGCGACGACAGCCTTATGGCCCATGTAATTCAAAGCCTGTGCCAAACCGATGGTCGTTAAGGTCTTGCCTTCTCCGGCCGGCGTCGGCGTAATGGCCGTAACCAAGACGAGTTTACCGTCTTTTTCTTTAGAAAGGCGCTTGATGGCGTCAAAGGAAATCTTAGCCTTGTATTTCCCGTAGAGTTCCAAATCGTCGTCTGTCAGTCCGACCTTTTTTGCAATGGTCGTAATCGGTTCCAATGTCGTCTGTTGTGCAATTTCGATATCGCTTAATACCTTTGCCATGGTAGTCACTCCTTGTCCGCTGCATAAAAAAAGGCCGCTCCGCTGGTAAGTTGCCCAGACGGTCGGCTTCAAGAAATCATGCTCCCCGTGGTAACTCCACTTCCGTCAGTCACATGATTGTGCATTTATTATACAAAAAAACAGCCCTCGTCGTCAAGGGCTGTTTTCAGGTACGATAAGAATGGACGGTGGAAAAAGACTTCGCCCCTTTATTCCGGAAGGACGGTGATATTCAGGCGGTCAAAGCCGGAAAGGAGGCCTTTCACGTCTTTGGCGATGGCTTCACATCCCCCGACCTCTTTGCTTTCGATGTTAAGGGGCATATTGGGGTCGTGGAGGGACATGCGAAGGAGGGCCCAGCCGCCTTCAAAGACCAGGCGGACGCCTTCGTAAGATGGTTTGGCAATGGTGATGCCTTTTTCTTCGGCCCGCTGTTCAAAGGCCTTGAGGACGTCGGCCCCGTAGGCCTGTACGTCGCCGTCACCGCTGATCTTAAGGCGATATTCCACGCCTTCCGCAGGCTGGCCGAGGGCTTTGATGAGGTCGCCTAAGGGTTTTCCGGCCTTCTTGGCTTTGGCGGCAGCCATGAGGAGTTTGACGGCCAAATAAGCGCCGTCGTCGAGGTAGTAGTTTTCGCTTAAGGCGCCGTGGCCCGACGTTTCGATGGCCAAGGGCGATACGGTGCCGGCCTCGTTGAGGCGGATGCATTCGTCGATGACATTCTTATAGCCCCGCATGTAACGGTGATGGACGAGGTGCAGTTCGTCCTGAAGGAAGGTCGTCAATTCGTCGGACGTGACCGAGTCGGTAATGATGGTACTGCCCGGATAGTCCGGAGCTAAGATAGCGGCCATCATGGCGATGAGGGCGTTGCGGTTGATTTCTTCCCCACTGGGCAGGACGGCGCTCATGCGGTCGACGTCGGTATCGAAGATGAGGCCCAGGTCGGCCTTGTTGTCGAGGACGGCTTTCCGGATGGAGGCCATGGCTTCTTTGTTTTCCGGATTGGGGATATGGTTCGGGAAGTGGCCGTCCGGTTCGAGGAACTGGCTCCCCGTCGTATCGGCGCCGAGGGGTGCCAATACCTTCGTCGCAAAGAAACCGCCGCTGCCGTTGCCGGCGTCGACGACGACGTGCATCCCTTCTAAGGGGCGGTCGAACATGCCGGCACAGAGGCCGGCGCAGATTTTCTGACGCAGGTGGAGGGCGTAGCGTTCAATGAGGTCCAAAGAGGCGATGGCTGCCGTCGATACGGCCGTTGCCGTAAGGTTCGACGCCAGCGTCAGGACTTCTTTGACTTCCTTCTTTTCAAGGCCGCCGTCCTTGGTAAAGAATTTGAGGCCGTTTCGATTGTACGGCAAGTGGCTGGCCGTGATCATGATGGACCCGTCCATGGCCGTGTCTTCAAAAATGATGGACATGAACATGGCCGGCGTCGATGCCAGGCCGCAGTCCGTAACGTAAACGCCCCGGCCGAGGAGACCGGCAAAAACGGCTTCTTTCATCATATCGGCTGAAATGCGCGAGTCGTGGCCGACGGCGATGCGTAAGTCCCCTTCCTTTTTGCCCAGCTTCTGCGCTAAAAACTTGGCAAAGCCGGCGGCAATGCGGTTGACCGCTTCCGGCGTCAGGTTGACCTTTTCGTCAGGGACGCCTTCGACGGCGATGCCGCGGACGTCACTGCCATTCTGTAATTTTAAGATAGCTTCGGTAGAGTTCATATGCCTGTTCCTGCTGCCTATTCCCGGTAAGACAGCTTTTCCTTTCTGTAATCTACATCTATCATACTGAAAATCGGCCCCTGACGCAAGGCGCACCGAGACCTGTCCCTTATAATACGTATTTTTCGATGGCTTCGGCGACGGCCCCTTCGTTGTTGGTAGCTTCCGTCACGACGTCGCAGTACTGGCGGATGGCCGGATTCAAGTTGCGGACGCTGATGGAAAGGCCGGCGGCTTTGAGCATGTCGATATCGTTGATGTTGTCGCCGATGGCCATCGTTTCTTCCGGACGCACGCCGAGGATGTCAGCCAATTTCAAGAGGCCGGCGCCCTTATTGACACCTTTATGCATGAATTCGATGTAGCGGTTGCTGGAAAAGCTGACCGTAATGTCGTCGAGGAGGGGTTTCAGTTCGGCATGAACTCGTTCCAAATAGTCGTAGTCCGTATTGGTCAGGATCAATTTCCCGACTTCTTCTTTACCGCGGATAAAGTCGAGTGTCATTTCTTCGCGGGGAGTATACGCCATGCGGCCCTTCAGGAAGGCTTCTTCGTCAGGCGTAATATTGGTGATGTAGACGACGTCCCGCGTATAGATGTGCAGGCACTGGCCGTAGGAAGCACACTTGCGAAAAATCTGATCGGCCAGGTCAAAGGGAATGGGATCCCAGAAAAGGGAGCGGCTGCCCTTATTTTCCGTGATGTTGCCGCCATTGAGACCGATGACGTACTGGTCGGGCTGTTCAAAAAGGCGGAGTGTCTTCAAGACGCCGTCAATGGTGCGAAAACTCCGACCCGTGCAGGGCACGAATTTGACGCCCTTTGCAACAGCCTTGGCAATGGCTTCGATATTGCGCTGACAAATCGTCGCATCGCTGCTGAGCAGCGTTTCATCCATATCACAAGCAATGATTTTATAGTTATTCATGACCTACTCCTTTACAAATCGCATGACGGGATAGTTACTAACTGATACTACGAACATATCATGTCTGAGGCATTCCCGCCACCCCAGGGACAGAATCAGTCCCATTACAGTCAAAAAAGAAGGGCTTCTGCCCTTCCTTTTTTTATGATCGATGCCGTCGGTCGCGGATGGCCCGCCACACAGCCGACACGGCCTTAAACAGCACATAAATGAGTACTACATTAAACAACAGGCCGAGAAAATCGGCGGCCCAGCCAAGGTTCCCCATGCCAAAGAGGCTGCTCAACATACTGCCCAGGAACATGCCCCCGGCAAAGAGGCCGATGCCGCGCATAGCGCCGCCCCAAGCCGACGAGCGATTGGCCGTCGTATTGGCGTTGGTCCGAGGCGCAGCCGTCTGATTGCGGGTCTGGGATTGTGCCGATGAAGCGTTATTATTCGTATTGGCCTTCGGCGCCGCTTTGGGGGCCGTCACCGCCGGTGCCGACCGCGGGGCCGACATGCGAATACCGCCTTTTGCAGCTTGGACCGGCTGGTACACAGGCGCCGCAAAGAAGGCCGTCTGGAGAAGTAAGAGACAAGTCACGCAAAAAAGCTTTTTCTTCATGGTAATTCCTTTCCTATCTATCGATGAACCGGAACGGCATCCGGCGTTATTCTGCTTTCTCTGCCGGAAGCGGGTCCGTTTTTGCTGCCGAAGCAGAAATCAAAGTGTGTAAGGGGATGGCCGCCAAGTTTTCCGCCAGTTTATCCTGAATGGCTGCATAGGCATCGTGGGTCGGGCAAGAGCCGTGACGGCGGCGATACAGGCATTCAAAGTTGCCGTCGAGGCAGCTGATGATCATGTTATCCCGATCCATAACGGTGATAACGTCCATCAGGTTCAATTCATGCAAATCTTTCACCAGTCGGCAGCCGCCTTGGGCTCCGCGGATGATTTCAATATATCCGGCCTGCTCGAGCTTCTTGGAAATCTTGTAAGCAAACTGACGGGGAATCATCTGTTCATCGCTGATTTCCCGAATATTCTTCTGTTCCCAATCGGCCAGGGACCGTAAAATACGTATTGCGTAGTCAGTTTCTCTTGTTATTATCACTTTAACATGCTCCTTCTCTATTCTCTATGGATTAAGTCTATTATAACCTGAAATCAAGAGGAAGGCTATACTTTACTCATAGGAAATGATAAAAAATTCATATCTATCTAAAATTTATAAGTAAGGGCCTGAAGGACCCGTTTTATGCATAATAGAATCTTGCCAGTGACTGCAAAAACTTATATAATAAAGAGTACTTGCATATTTTAGCTTTAACAATAGATGAGGTGTACTATGTCATTAATCGATGAAGTAAATAATCGCCGTACTTTTGCCATCATCTCTCACCCCGATGCCGGTAAGACGACGCTGACTGAAAAATTGCTGCTCTACGGAGGCGCCATCCACCTGGCCGGTTCGGTCAAAGCCCGGAAAACGGCCAAGCACGCCGTTTCCGACTGGATGGAAATCGAAAAGCAGCGTGGGATCTCGGTTACCAGCTCGGTCCTGCAGTTCGACTACGAAGGCCATCACATCAACATCCTCGATACGCCGGGCCATCAGGACTTCAGTGAAGACACGTACCGGACGCTCATGGCCGCCGACAGCGCCGTCATGCTCATCGACGTCGCCAAAGGCGTCGAAGCGCAGACAAAAAAGTTATTCCGCGTCTGTAAAGAACGGGGCATCCCCATCTTTACCTTTGTCAATAAAATCGACCACTTCGGCCGCAACCCCTTCGACCTCATGGATGAAATCGAAGACATCCTGGGCATCCACGCCTACCCCATGAACTGGCCCATCGGCCTCAACGGCAGCTACCAGGGCATTTACGACCGGGCCTCGTCGTCTATCGAACTCTTTGAAAAGGACACGACCCACGGCCAGAGAAAATTAGCCTCGACCAAGGGATCGGCTGACGATCCGATTTTCAAGGAACTCCTCGAGGAAGACGTCCACCAGGGCCTCATCGACGACATCGAACTCCTCGACGAAGCCGGTGATGAATTCGACATGGAAAAGGTCAAGCGCGGCGAATTGACGCCCATGTTCTTCGGCTCGGCCATGACCAACTTCGGCGTCAAGCCCTTCCTCGAAGAATTCCTGCGCATGGCCCCGAAACCGCAGCCGCGAAAGTGCCTCGAAGGCTCCGTCGACCCGACGTCGGATCAGTTCACGTCCTTCGTCTTTAAGATCCAGGCCAACATGAATCCCCAGCACCACGACCGCATCGTCTTCATGCGCATCTGCTCAGGGAAATTCGAAAAGGGCATGTCCGTCACCCACCGTCAGTCCGGCAAGACACTGCGGCTCATGCAGCCCCAGCAGTTCCTAGCTACGGAACGGACGATCATCGAAGATGCCTACCCGGGCGACATCATCGGCGTCTTTGACAACGGCACCATGGGCGTCGGCGACACCTTATACGACGGCAAAAAGAAGGTCACCTTTAAAGACTTCCCGACCTTCCCGCCGGAACTCTTCGCCCGCATCCGCGCCAAGGACTCCATGAAGCGCAAACAGTTCCTCAAGGGCATGACCCAATTAGCCCAAGAAGGGGCCGTCCAGATCTATGAAAACATGGGCTCTATGGAAAGCTACATCGTCGGCGCCGTCGGCCAATTGCAGTTCGAAGTCCTCGAATACCGGCTGAAGCACGAATACGGCGTCGATTTAGAAATGAACCGCCTGCCCTACACCGTCGCCCGCTGGATCCAAGACAACGGCCACGATTATAAGGACCTCAAGAACATCGACAGCGCCATGATCGTCAAAGACCATAAACAGCGCGTCGTCTTGCTCATCACCAATGAATGGCAGGCCAACTGGATCGTCGAACGGAATCCCGATTTCACCTTCTGCACGACGCCGGACCAACTGGCCATCGAAGACGAAGAAGAATAATCACAAGCATCGTAAGCACGCCGAAAAGACCGGAAAGAAATGGAATACACTTCTTTCCGGTCTTCTTTATATGCTGAACAAGATAAGGGTTGATTCCAATATACAGACTAAGCGACGGCGCGGCACCATTCCGGCAGGGTGATAGTGCGGTCGAAGGCCGGCAGCCAAATGCCCTCGGTATGATTATAAGTCCGAATGAGGATGCGGTCGTTGTAAAGATAGATAGAGTTGGAATAGATGGTATCTTCGTCCCAGTCGCTGTTATAGACGTTGAGGACCCGGCCTTCATAATAGTTCTGGTCATCCATAAAGGTCGCATCGTCCGGCATGGTATGGGTGTGTCCCGATACCCACAGGCGGACCTGATGGTGGCGGGCCAGGATGCGGCGGATGTCAGAGGCGGGCTGGGCGGAGTTGCGCGGCGACGGCAGGCTGACGCCGTTCTTTTCGGGAACGGCTGTATTTTCTAAGGGAGCGTGACAGAAGATGATTGTCGGCATCTGACGGTGAGCGGCCAAAGTTTGGTCGAGCCAAGTCAGCTGCTGGTGAGATAATTCGACGGCAGCGCCGCCGGTAACCGTGTCCGGCGACAGGAAGACGAGGAGATAGCCCCGCTGTTCCTTGGCATAATAAAGGGGCCCGAAGGTCTTGGTATAGCGGGCAAAGTGCAGGATTCGTTCCGTACTGCTGCAGGGCCGGAGATCTTCGCCGTGGCCCGTATAGAGCAGTTCATGATTGCCGGCAATGAAGGCTTTCCGCTTTTTCAGGCCGTTGACGACGAGCCGCACCAGGCGGTATTCTTCGGCACTGCCGTTGCGCTGGACCATATCGCCTGTAAAGACGGCTAAATCAAGGTCGCGCCAGTCGTTCATATCCTGCAGGGCTCCCTCTTTGGCAGCCATATAGCGCAGGCGCTCTTTCGGCGTGACCAGCTTTTTACACGGATAATGGAAATCACTAATGATGGACAGGCGCGAATAATTTTTTCTTTCCAGGTCGTCTCGATCCCTGGAAAACAGTGACGAAAACATGGCATCTCCTCCTCATCCCCAATAAAAACAGGCTCTCGCTGTACATACTAAGTATAGCGAGAGCCTGTATAACTTTTGCAAAGACTGGTGGAAATGTCTGTAAAAGGACGCGTTCTACAAGGCCCTTTCAGCCCCAATTATGCCTGTTCTTCTTCCGGATAAGTCAGGCCCCACTGCTGACGGATGGCAGTCATGAGGTCCATGACGTCTTTCGTGTATTCCTGTCACATGCCCTTGCCGCCGTTGGCGACGGCCTGTTCCATGTCGAGGACTTCGTACTGCAGGGCCTTGGCCGTGCTGCCTTCCCGGATGACTTCCTTGCGGCCGTCTTCGGTGTAAGTAATAGTCGCTTCTTGAGCCCGGGGATAGTCGTAGATTTCGATATAGCCCTTATCGAAGGCGGCCATGCCTCGTTTCGGCTGCTTGGCGTGAAGGGACAGGGCTAAGGTTGCCATCTCCCCTTCTTTATTCTGAAGGAGGATGCCCGCCTGTTCATCGACGCCGGTCGGGGCCCGAAGGACCTGAGAGGCGATTTGGTCGGGCTGAGCCGTCATGAAGTAGCGCACGAAGGACAGGGCGTAGACGCCGATATCGAGGAGGGCGCCGCCGGCTAAGCTGCGGTTGAAGAAACGGTTCTTCATGTCGTATTCTTTATAGCTGCCGAAATTCATCTGGACGAAGCGCAGTTTCCCTAAAGCGCCGGAATTTACGAGTTCAGAAAGTTTCTTATAAATCGGCATGTGGTACAAGGTCATGGCTTCGGCCAGGACGACGCCTTTTTCGTCGGCGACCTTACGGGCCCGAGCCAGTTCCTCGCTGTTGAGGGTAATCGATTTTTCGCAGAGGACGTGTTTTCCTGCTTTAAGGGCCGGAATCAGGTACTGGATATGGGTATTATGCGGCGTCGATAAGTAGACGATATCGACGTCGGGGTCGGAAAAGATGTCTTCCGGCTTGTCATAAACTTTGGAAATGCCGTATTTTTCGGCAAAGGAGACGGCTTTAGCATGGGTCCGATTGCCGACGCCATACAAGTTGCCTCCTAATTGCTGCATGGCCTGAGCCAATTCATTGCCGATAACACCGCAGCCTAAGGTTGCCCAACGATAAGATGTCATGATACAAATCCCCCTTTTACGATAACAGGCGGCTGACGAGTTTGACACAGTCTGCCGCGTCTTTAGAATAGCCGTCGGCGCCGATTTCCTCAGAAAAGCTCGGCGTGACAGCAGCGCCGCCGATAATGATTTTGCCGTCATAATGCCGGTCGGCAGCTTCGGCAATGACGTCTTTCATATGCATCATGGTCGTCGTCATCAAGGCCGACAGGCCGACGACGGAAGCCCGGTGAGCCAAGGCCGTTTCGATGATCTTGCCGGCCGGCACGTCTTTGCCGAGGTCGATGACCTTATAGCCGTAGTTGCGCAGCATGAGACCGACGAGGTTCTTGCCGATGTCATGGACATCGCCTTCGACGGTGGCGATGATGATGGTCGCCATGTCGCTCTCGCCCGGTGCCTTTTGGATGAGGGGCTCAAGGTAAGCAATGGCCGTCTCCATCGTATTGGCGCTGGCAATGAGCTGGGGCAGGAAATAAATCTGCTTGTCGTATAAGTCACCGACTTTCGTAATGGCCGGAATGAGCTGTTCATCGATGACGACCCCAGGGGTCATCCCCTTGGCCAGCTCCGCTTGAGCCAGGGCGACGATGGCCTCTTTCTCGCCGTCTAAGACGGCCTGATAGACGGGACTGACCGGCTTTTCGTCCGTGCCCTCAAACTCCCCCGAGGCCGGTCCGGACAAGGATTCACCATGACGGGCCAAGAGTTCCGCTTCCTGCTGCCGTTTGGCTTCGGCCTCTTTCTTATCGAAATACTGTATGCGGCGAATATAACCGAGGTCGCTTCCTTCGCGGTTCATGAGCATATTGGCAGCGGCTGCCGTATTCATCAAGAGGTCCTGAGACGGATTGGCAATGGCCATGGTAAGGCCGCTGGCGATGGCCATGGAAAGGAAGGCGGCATTGACGTACATCCGGTCGGGCAGGCCGAAGGAAATGTTGGACAGGCCGCAGACCGTGGCCAGGCCCAAATCTTTTTTACAGTGGGAAAAGGTCGCCATGCAGTCGAGAGCTGCCGATGGCGCCGCACCGACCGTCGCCACTAAGGCGTCGACGACGATGTCTTCCGGCTTAAATCCGGCCTTATAGGCGTGATCCAAGAGCTCATCGAGGACGGCGTGTTTTTCCGCTAACGTCTTGGGAATGCCCTCATCCGATACGGGAAGGGCAATGAACATGGCACCGTACTTCTTGACGACGGGCAGGAGCTTTTCGTATTTTTCCGTTTCACAGGAAATGGAATTGACCAAGGCCCGTCCGGGATAGATCCGAAGGGCCGCTTCCATGATGTCCGGCGAACTGGTGTCAATGCTCAGCGGCAGTCCCGATACACCGGTTATTTCATAGATGGCCTTGAGCATCATGTCTTTTTCGTCGATGCCGTTGGTCCCCATGTTGACGTCGAGAACGGACGCCCCGTACCGTTCCTGTTCGCGGGCCATGGAGCGGACTAAGTCGAGTTTTCCCGCTCTCAATTCAGCCTGGAGTTTTTTCTTGCCCGTCGGATTGATGCGTTCGCCAATGACTTGAAAATCGCCGTCGAGGTGAATTTCTAATACCTGCCGTTCCGAGGCCAAGACGCGGGAATGGACGGCCTGAGGAACTTTCGGCGTCAAATCTTTTACGGCGTCGGCCAAGGCCTTGATATGAGCCGGCGTCGTTCCGCAGCAGCCGCCGACGATATGGGCCCCGGCTTCGATGAGGAGGAGTCCGTCTTTGGCAAATTCTTTCGGCGTCGTCTTATAGACCGTCTTGTCACCGTCAAGTTCCGGAAGGCCCGCATTGGGCTTGGCGATGATAGGGATATTGGCGTACTCGTACATCGTTCGCACCGTATCGACCATGTCGGCCGGCCCTGTCGAGCAGTTAAGACCGACGGCGTCGACGCCTAAGTGTTCGAGGACGACGACAGCCGCTTCCGGCGGCGTACCGTATAAGGTGCGGCCGTCTTTCTCAAAGGTCAGGGTGGCCATGATGGGCAAATCGCAGACTTCTTTGATGGCCAGGACGCAGGCCCGCGTTTCTTGAAGGCTCATCATCGTTTCGACGACAAAGAGGTCGACGCCGGCTTCATAAAGGACCTTCGCCTGTTCCTTATAGACCGTCACCAATTCTTCAAAGGTCAAATCCCCCATGGGATAGAGCTGGCGGCCGGTCATGGTCATGTCGCCGGCGACCAGGGCCTTGTCTCCAGCCGCTTCTTTCGAAATGGCCACCAACCCCTCATTGATGGCTTTTAAATCATCGTCTAATCCGTATTCCGCCAGTTTCAGGCGGTTTCCCGTAAAGGTCGGCGCATAGACGATCTGCGTGCCGGCATCGATGAATTTCCGCTGCAAGTCGATCATGACTTGACGATTTTCCAAAATCCATTGTTCCGGGCAGACGCCGATGGGCATGCCGGCCTGCTGTAAATTGGTTCCCGTGGCGCCGTCGAGGAGGACGACGCCGCTGTCTAAGAGCCGCTGAAATGCTTCGTTGGTCAATCTACCTTCCCCCTAAAAATTCATATATGAAATGTACAAGCGTTGAAAAGCTTCTTCGTTGCCAAGGACAATTTCTTCAGCCCCGGCGGCAGCCGTCCGCAGGTTCTCCTCCGAAAGGGATCCTGACAGGAAGGCCGCTGCTCCTTGGAGGGCCGTATTGCCGACGGCCGTCGCCTTAGCCGCTAAATCAGGCGGCAAGAGGCCGATGACGGCGGCTTTCTCCGGGTCGAGGCGATAACCGAACCCCCCGGCCAGGCAAACCCGATCGATACGACGACGGTCGATGCCGCTGCGCTCGATGAGGGTTTCAATGCCGGCCCGGATAGCGCTCTTGGCCATTTGGATTTCCCGGATATCCTTCTGGCTAAGGACGATGCGTTCATAATCGAGGGTCGACCCCAGGGTAAAGCCCATGGTGAAATAAGGCTCCTCTAATTTTCCCGTCTCATCGACAAGATTTTCCGAGACCAGGCCGGCCATGGCTTCGATAATGCCGGTACCGCAGATGCCGACAGGGACTCCCCCGTCAATGGTGCGGACGACGGCTTTGCCGCCTTCGATACGGACGCCGCAGATGGCGCCGGAGACGCTGGCCGTTCCCCAAGTCAGTTTGCCCCCTTCGAGGGCCGGGCCTGCCGGCGCCGAGGCGATGAAGCGCTGATTCCGATTGCCCAGGACCAATTCCCCATTGGTACCTAAGTCGATGAATAAGGTAACTTCGTCGGAATCCATGAGGCCGCAGGAAGCAATGCCGGCCGTAATGTCGCCGCCGACGTAGGTACTCATACCGGGAATCAAGGTAACCTGACAGTCCGTCAGGAAGCCGCCCTTTCCAAAGACCTCGCTGAACGAATAGGTCTCGCCGCCTAAGGAGACCGGCGTAAAGGGCCAATTTCCAAGGCATTCACAGGACCAGCCCATGAGCAGGTGAATCATGGTCGTATTGGCCGCGATGGCAACCTTATGGCACGAGGCCTTGGCTTCGGGATGATCGTCAAAGAGTTTTTCCATCAGTCCCAGAATATCCCGGCGAACGGCTTTCTGCAAGGCCTTGCCCTTGCCCTTATTGGCCGCATCGATACGGCTGATGACGTCGGCCCCAAAGGAGCGCTGATGGCTTCCGGTCGTCGCCGTAGCCACGATGCGGCCGTCCCTTTGATCGATGAGGGCCGCAGCAATGGTCGTCGTCCCGATATCGACGGCAATGCCGCAGCCATGGTTCGCCAAAAGGTCGTCGCCGGAGGCCTCATCTTCATGAAGGGCCAGTGCCGAAAATCCCTGCTGTTCGCGAAGAGGTACGGCGATCTCCGTGTCTTCCGTCGTTTCGGCCTGACAGGCCAGCCGCCAGCCTTCACGCAATTGGCTGTCGGAGAAGACGTTGCGGTCGGCCGGCGTCACGGCAAGCGTTCCCGACACGACGCGGACGCGGCACTTTCCGCAGCGGCCCTTGCCGCCGCAGGGCATGGGAAGGCTCGTTCCCTGTCCTTGGATGGCCTCATCGACCTTAACACCGGCCGGAACGGTCACGACGGCTTCGCCGCCCTTCTCCTGCCGGCGGTCACAGTCGGTCTTAGGGCAGGCCGCACAGTCATGGGCAGCGCGAAATACGTTGACATCGGGCCCGACGTCAAAGACCAGGCTCATCGATTTGGCCGGCGACAGGACAGAGTCTCGATTCACGGTGACGCCGACGGACTGACGGGCTTTCGTTTCTCGCACAGCGTCGGCCTGGGCCGTTATGGGAATGTCACTGCCCGGTTCGTGACGGCCCGTAATGCCGCAGCCCTTTTGCCGGCAGATGAGTTGAAGCTTCTGAAGGACGTCTGCTTCAAGGGCCATGAGGCAAGTATCGGCCAAGGCATTGAACAAGAGAGAATCCATGACGTCGCCGTCTTTTTCATATCGGTCAAGCTGGCGGCTGACGGCCTCGCCTAACGTCAGGATCGCATAGACCTTGTCGTCGGTAAACGCCAAAACGGCCTTAGCCTGCATCAACGGGCGCAGGACCGGCACCAACTCCTGACAGCGAGCAAGGCTCTTGTCCCGGCCAAGGTTTGCCTTCTGATAGCCGGCAAAATGCAGCGCCTGATCGACGTCGGGAACGATCCGTTGTCCCCTTAAAATACGAATATCAGCCATGACCTTTCCCCCTTACATAATTATTTAAGCTATATTATAACGAAAATCGAAGGAGACTGCCACCGATAATTGCAAATTTATGGGATTTTGCCGCTGACAGGCTAAAAATCGTCCCACTTCCGGGACTGTCCCCTTCACCGGGGAAATCGGCGGACCTCAAGGCCTGCCGGCGGTGACGCCATATCCGTTCTTGACGGCCCTTTACGATTGGCGTATAATAATCGGGTAAGACTTTACGCGCTGATTACATGGGCCTATAGCTCAGCGGTAGAGCCACCGGCTCATAACCGGTTGGTCCTTGGTTCGATCCCAAGTGGGCCCACCAATTACAACGCTTTCTTCAGCGAAGGAGAACCCGTTACAGCACGACACAAAAATACGACGACCTTATCCCGGAGATAACAGGTCGTCGTATTTTTTCTTTTTATGCCGTTCAAAAGGGCCTGGCCGCAGCACCTGAGGCGACCTCCCAAGAGGCTGCCGTCAGGCACCCTGGAGACTTCCCGCTTCCTATAAATCAATAATATGCGGGCTTCCTGTTGGCCGACGACGCGGTCCATAACCGATTCTGACGCATCCCTATCGCCGCAGGCGTCCATAATTTCAAGGATGCCTTAAAAGACGCGCGGAAACGACTTTACCGGATGACCTGTCCCCAGCAGGGTTCAGCAGCATCCCTCACCCTTTTCGTCTCCCTTCCTTGCAGCGCATCGAGCATCCGGAGCAGTTGCCGCCGCATGAATTTCCGCCGCCTTTTAGAACGCTGCGGACGGCCAGGACGAATAATAGGCCGATGACGGCCAATAACAGAAAACTCGCCGCATTCATGCGTATCTCACCTCTCTTTCGCTAGACGAACCCCATGAAAAGTCCGATTTCGCGGACGATAAAAGCGACAACCCAGGCAATGGCACACTGTACCACGACGGTAACGGCGGCTGCCCGGGCCGACCCCATCTCCCGACGCACCGTTGCCACGGCTGCCACGCAGGGCGTATAAAGCAGGGTAAAAATCAGGAATATAAGGGCCGTAAAGGGCGTAAACAGCGTCGACAGGGCCGACACATCATCACCCAATAATACGGACAACGTCGAAACGACACTCTCCTTAGCCGTAAAGCCCGTTATCAGGGCCGTCGCCACCCGCCAATCGCCAAAACCCAGGGGCTTAAAAATCGGTGCCGTCAGGCTGCCGATCATGGCCAGCAGACTCGTATCCGGCGAGGCCGCCACGTTGAGCTGCGTATCAAAGGTCTGCAGGGCCCAGATGATGATCGTCGCCGCAAAAATAATGGTGAAGGCCTTCTGAATGAACCCCTTGGCTTTCTCCCAAATGAGGCGGACGACACTCTTGGCCGACGGCAGCCGATAGTTCGGCAGTTCCATGACGAAAGGCACGGGTTCGCCTCTATACACCCGCCCTTTCAGCAGCAGCGCATAGAGGATGCCGCAGAAGATTCCGAAGAAATATAAGCCGATCATGACCACAGCCTGCCACTGTTTCGGGAAAAAGGCACTGACCATGAGCCCGTAAATCGGCAGTTTGGCACTGCAGCTCATAAAGGGCGTGAGGAGGATGGTCATTTTGCGATCTCGTTCACTGGACAGGGTCCTCGTGGCCATAATGGCCGGGACGGAACAGCCAAAGCCGATCAGCATGGGCACAAAACTCCGACCGGACAAGCCGACGCGCCGCAGCAGTCTATCCATGACAAAGGCGACGCGAGCCATATAACCGCTGTCCTCGAGGATTGAGAGGAAGAAAAACAAGGTGACGATGGTGGGAAGAAAACTCAAGACGCTGCCGACGCCATTACAGATCCCATCGATGACCAGAGCATGGACCAGGGGATTGATGGCGGCGGCTGTCAGTCCCGCGTCGATCAAGGCCGTCACGGCATCTACGCCCATGGCCATGAGCTCCGACAACCCGGCTCCGATAAAGTTAAAGGTCATGACAAAAATGAAGGCCATAATTCCCAGAAAAGCCGGAATAGCCGTATATTTGCCGGTCAAGATCCGATCCAGGGCGACGCTGCGTCGGTGCTCCTGGCTTTCATGAGGCTTTACGACGGTCTTAGCGCATACATTTTCAATGAAAGTAAAGCGCATGTTGGCAAGGGCCGCTTCCCGGTCAAGGGCGCTGTCCGCCTCCATGACGCGTACGATTTGTTCCAACGCCGTTTGGGCTTCCGGCGGCAAAGCCAGCGCTTTTCCGATCAAAGGGTCATTCTCAATCACCTTGGTCGCCGAAAAACGGACCGGAAGATCGGCTGCTTTCGCATAGGGCTCGATGAGATGAACCGTGCTGTGAATGGCTCGATGCACGGCGCCGACCTGATCTCCCGGCATGTCGCTTTCGGCACAGAAATCAATCCGGGCCGGGGTTTCCCGATGCCTTGCCACATGAATGGCATGGTCAACGAGCTCGTCAATCCCCTCATTTTTTACAGCCGAAATAGGCACTACCGGAATGCCCAAGGTTTGCTCTAATTCGTTGATGCGGACAGAACCGCCATTGGCCCGTACCTCATCCATCATATTCAGAGCCAGGACCATGGGGATTCCCAACTCCATGAGCTGCATGGTCAGGTACAAATTGCGCTCAATATTGGAGGCGTCGACAATATTGATGATCCCGGACGGCCTGGTTTTCATCAGGAAATCCCGGGTTACAATTTCCTCACTGGAATAGGGCGACAGCGAATAAATCCCCGGCAAATCGGTAACCGTAGCTTCCGGATAATGGCGAATGGTCCCGTCTTTTCGATCGACGGTGACACCGGGAAAATTCCCGACATGCTGCTTGGCGCCGGTCAATTGATTAAACAAGGTCGTCTTGCCGCAATTCTGGTTCCCGGCTAAGGCAAAGGTCAAGGGCTGCCCTTTGGCGATGGCGTCCGCCTTGTCATGGACATGGTAGTCCCCGTCCGTTCCCAATTCCCCCACGCCGGGATGGGCAATGGGGCGATAGGATTCCGATTGGCTCTTGGGCTGCACCTTTTGATGAATATCCTCTACCTCTATCTTTTTCGCTTCATCGAGGCGCAGGGTCAATTCATAGCCGCGCAGTTCAATTTGGATCGGATCTCCCAGGGGCGCGATTTTACGGAGCGTAACCTCGGTCTTCGGCGTCAGCCCCATATCCAATAGATGATGCCGAAGGGCACCGCTGCCGCCAATGGAACGGATATAGGCACTCTGTTTCGGCCTTAATTGATCCATGGTTATCATGTCGTTCATCGTATGTCTACTCTTTTGCAATGTGTTCCCGGCCTTTCTCAATCACAGGGCATATCTGCCTGTCAGCCAACGGATTGCAGATTTGTCGGCCGATACTGTGTGTTTTATCAAAGGGATTGCTTTCCGTATGGTTACGGCAACCCCCTTCCTTTCAAGGATTCCAGGCAAGATACCTGCACCCTATATGGATAGGATTCAATGGCTTTATACATCTTATTCAGGCAGCCATCAAATAATCGTTTAACCGTTATATCTGTAGTATGATGCTATATGAGAATAAAGTCAATGCCTTCCCTTGCAGTCTGCCAAAAGGGCGGAAACCATGTCCAAACGAGCGAATAGAAAAGCAGTCCCTGACCGTCGGGACTGCTTTTTCTGCTTTCCGTTTTTCTATATCCTTCCAGGTATGCCCTGATTAATTCACCGGGGCGTACCGACTTATCTTTTTCCCTATAACAACCGTGAAAAGGCAAAACAGCGGCCATCCTAAGCCCTTAATCGGCAGCCGTCAGGCGATGATGCCTCTCCCGGGCTTCATATAAATCAATAATATGCTGAGCCCGCAGGCGGACGAAGTTCGTCAGCCGTGCCAAGGTCTTTTCCGGCAAGGGACAGGTCGGATGATTTTCAAAGGAAAAGGCCGTCAGCCTCTTAAGAGCCTCTATATGGCGGGGCTCCACAAAGAATTGGGCCAGGATATCGAAGGGCATCGACGCGCCTTGCCTGCCGGACGTCCGCAGGTATTCATCGATATGTTCCAATTCATAGGAATTGGCATCATAGAGCAAAGAACAACCATTATCAAACAACGGTGCCGGCTGTAATAATCGGCCCGTCCGGGTATCGTAAAGATAGCCGAAATTTCCATAGTGGCGGTCCTTATTGCAGATCAGGCTGTCAAATATCATCATATCAGCATATTCGCACCGTCCGTAGAGCTCAGCCATGACGTTCTGCATCTCTAAACTATAGGTCTGAAAAGCATTCCTATCAAGACCTTTATAGGAAAAATACGTATAGGCATCGACATAGCCCACATCGGTACTGGTGAACAGTTTTCCCAGGCATACCGTTTCCGTCGTCCCGTCGGAATGAGTATAGGTTTCCAGCTCATAAAGAGCGTGAGAAAATGCCATGACGGCAGCGACTTGTGCAGCGTACCATTCCAGCACGGCCTGATTCAAGCCTTCAGGAGACGGCATAAAATCGACTCCCTTTCTTAAATAGATATCGCCGCCTTTTCGAATCCAGCATTTTCTCAGCCTCCCGCAAGTCGTGATTTCCGGCGTCGCAATCATGCCGGACACAGAGCCTCCCGCCCCGGTAAAAGCAATCTGTGTCAGCCTGTCATCGAAGGGATTATCGTATAAATTACAGTCCGCCCAGGAAGTCGAATCATCCGCAGCGGTAATCCAATAGACATCATTGAGGGACAAGGCTCGCGTCACATCAACATAACCGAGGAACCGGCCGCCGTCAAGGGAAGCGCGGATAGACTCGGAAAAACGACGATTCCGGGGAACTTTACGGCACTGTATCCAGTAGAAAAGCCTTTCTCCCGTAAGAGGGCCGCCTATTTTAAGAGCCATGGGCAAGAGGGCCTCCTGTTCTGAATAGAACTTATTGATTTCAATCCGATACTTTGTATACGAGGCGTGAGCAATCATGGCTTTCTCTAGATACAGGGAAAAATCAAGCAATGCCGTATCGTGAGATCGCAGGGTATATCTCTTACTTCTCTCTTCTTTCATCACACTCCCCTCCTTAAGTGCTCATCGACAGCCATTGACTAGTAAGAGCGGCCGTACATCGAAAAAAATTCAGCCAAGCGTTCTTCCAAGCACTCCGTTAAAAGCTCCCGCAAGGGCTGGATCTCGTCGTCCAGCTCATAGGCTTCGAGGGCCTGAAAATACTCCGTCTGCTGTGCTTTTTGTATCGAAAGAGGCGGATAGCCGGCCTCTACTAAGGGGTAATTCATCATCAGGCGGGCTGTCGGTCCGTTTCCCGACAAAAAAGGTTGGATCTTACTGAATTCACCGTGGATCCGGGCTGCCCGCTCAAGGGGACTAGAAAAGTTGTCGGCGGCAATATAATCCGCCAATGTTTTCATTCTCTCACCCACACTCTCGGCCGTCGCCAAAACAGCCTGTGATCCGCGGATATAGACGGGGTACTCCCTATAACGACCGTCCATCGTATCTAAAGGCGCTGCCAATCTATGGATGTCTCCTATCAGCGCTTCTGTCAAGAGAAGGCCCGCCGCTGCCGCCTCTCTCAGCGCTGTCCAAGCCCGGTCGTGACCGCGTACGGCCTCGTAGTCAGCGACTTTGGTCCCGGCCGGAATGATGCCGTCGAAGAGGATCATCTTGACGTCGAGGACGGTCAGAAGGCTCCCTTCGATTCCCGTCGAGTCATGGGTAAAGCGAAGGCGAAATTCTTCCTGCCAGTCCCATTTTTCAAAATCACTGAGGGTCGTTAAGTGGCGCCGAAAACGCTCTATCTTGTCTTGCAATCGATCCATGGCTGACCTCCCATAAAGCTATAATTCGACCGGCCTGCCGAAACGCTCCTTACAGATTTCCGATCCGTCTGTACCGGACCCGGATCGTCGGCAAAGATCATCACAACCGTCCGCGGACAGACGCCAAAGGCATCTCCCGTCCCTATGCCGGATTCGTCAGTGTCTCTCTCCATAAGGCCTTACTCCTTTTGCGTCCTCATAATATATATACCATTATATCATAAAAAGAACGGCCCTTCCCCATGAAGGCCAAAGGCAAAAAAACTCCTCCGACAGGCCGCACGACGGCGATACTTGTCAGAGGAGTTCGTTTTTTTTGTTAAATCGTCTGTTTGCACGTTTCCGGTGTAAAGACCAGGACGCGGTTGGTAAAGGAGCATTTGTCCTTCATGGCGTCAAAGAGGTCGCCTTCTTTAAAGAATTCAGCCTTGCCGGTCAAAAAGCATCCCGTGCCCATGCCCATCTTGCCCTGTACTTCGTAGCTCCCGAGGGAGACTTCGAGGTACGGATTGTCATGGACGTTCTTTTGGGAATCCTCCTTTACGGATTGCCGACCTTGGCCAGCATATCTTGAACGGCCTGATATTCACTGTCAGCGGCAAAATCGTGTTGACTCTTCCCTTTTACGTCATAGCGCAGCCAAACCTTGCCGTCGCCCATGACCTGGCAGTGTTTAACGGCAAAGACGACGGGCTGGTCGTCAGAAAAGCCGGGACGGGCCATGAACAAGGTCTGCGTATCGGCACTGCCGTCAGCCGCCGGTGCGATGACGACGCTCACTTCATCGCATAAGCCCTGTTGGAGGAAGCTCCAGTTGATGGCTCCGCCTCCGCCGAGCATGACCGAATCGAGGTGAAGGACGTCTTTTAATTTGCGGCAGGTCAGCTCCAAGTCGATATTGTCTTTCCCGCAGATCAAATAGCTGACGCCCTTGTCGCGCAAGTAGGCTTTATAGGCATTCGTCGCCTGTTCCGACAGGACTTCGACGACCTGGGCTTTTTCATGGCCGTAGAAATCGGTGAGCTGTCCCTCTTCCCAGGCCACGCGGCCTTTGGAGTCGGTGACGATGAGGTAGAATCCCGTCTTGCCGTCGTCAGCTAAAAAGTCTCCGTCGGGAACGGGAGCGGCACTCTCATCGACGTCAGGTGTCTTATAAAAGGTGAAATTGTCTTCCACCGTCGTCCGGCCGTTTAAGAGGGCCTGGGGCTTAAAGTACGCCTTGGGGCCGGAAAACAAGGTGTAAAACGAATCTTCTTCAGCGTTTGTTTCTTCGATCCAAAGGTACTTCCCCATGATCTTGCCGTCAAGAGACGTCTCCATATGGCAGAAGATGTGGGGGCGATTGGCTTTGTCCATGAAACTGCCTCCTTCGAAAGAAACGAGATCCTATATATATATAGAAATATAAATGGCTTAGAGGAAATCCTTGATTTTTTCCCGCTTGCCCCAGTTGCGAAGCTTGCTCAACGCCTTGCCTTCAATCTGGCGGATACGTTCACGGGTGACGTTAAAGTGCTGCCCCACTTCTTCTAGGGTCCGCGGCCGGCCGTCTTTGAGGCCAAAGCGAAGGTACAGGACCTTTCGTTCGCGGTCCGTGAGACACGAGAAGACGTCTTCGATCTGTTCTTTCAAGAGGATGAAGGACGCGGCGTCATCGGGGGCAACGGCTTCCGAGTCTTCGATGAAGTCGCCTAAGTGGGAATCTTCTTCTTCGCCGATCGGCGTTTCCAGGGATACCGGTTCCTGAGCAATCTTCATGATTTCCCGAACGCGTTCGACGGGGATATCCATCTTTTCGGCGATTTCTTCCGGAAGGGGTTCGCGGCCCTTGTCCTGGAGGAGCTGGCGGGAAATACGGATCAGTTTATTGATCGTTTCGACCATGTGGACCGGGATTCGAATGGTCCGGGCCTGGTCGGCAATGGCACGGGTAATGGCCTGGCGGATCCACCAGGTAGCATAGGTACTGAATTTATAGCCCTTGCTGTAGTCGAATTTGTCGACGGCTTTCAAGAGGCCCAGATTGCCTTCCTGAATGAGGTCGAGGAACAGCATGCCTCGGCCGACGTAGCGCTTGGCAATGCTGACGACGAGGCGCAGATTGGCGTCGGTCAGTTTCTTCTTGGCAATGGTACCGGCTTTGATGTCTTCTTCCGTCGCATCGGGAGCGTTCCCTTGCTCAATGGCCTTGGCCAGGGTGATTTCTTCCGTTGCCGACAAGAGGGGCACGCGGCCGATTTCTTTTAAATACATGCGGACCGGGTCGTCGATGTTGATGCCTTCGGGCACGCTGAGGTCGACGGTGTGCATATCCGGTACTTTTTCCGTATCTTCATCATCTATGTCATCACGATCGCGCATGGAGTCATCTTCACCGATGATGTCGATGCCCTTATCGGCAAAGAGTTCATACATCTTGTCGATTTGGTCCGGCGTCAAGTCGTCTTCTTCCATGAGGTTCATGATTTCCGTATAGGTCAGGCTGCCCTTCTTCTGCCCCGTTTGCAGGAGTTGCTGTATATGCTGCAGGGCCAGTTCCCGACGTTCTTTTTCCGTCAGGGCCGGTTTCGCCGACGCGTCTTTTTTCTTCGTCGTCTTGCGGCGTACGGTCTTCTTTGTCGTTTTATTCGTTTCGTTCATATCGTCTGTCTTTTTATTCACCATGGTGTACAGGCTCCTTTCTGCTCCTTAAGACCATTGCTTCATTTCATCGTTAATTTGTTTGCAGATGGCAAGCTCAGCTGCCAATCTTGCATCGCCGGTGCGGCTATAGCCGGCAGCCAGGCGGCTGTGTTCAAGGTACTGTTTTTGCAGGTCCGCCAGGCGAAACCGTTTGACATAATCCATCAACACGTTTTCGTCCAACGGGACATCTTGCAGAACCATAATTCTTGCAACTTCTTCGGCCTCCTCAGGAGTTAATTTTTGCTGGATGTCATGTAGTGTGTACATCCCTTGGTGTGCATATGTATCTAATATAATTTGATAAATACGGCGGCGCCGTTCATCGGCAAAGAACACCGGGTCTACTTTCGCGCGGATGCGCTCACAAGCCGTCGGCTTTTCCAAGAGAAAGCGCAGGATGTTTTCTTCGGCGACTGCCATGGTTCCCGTGCCGCGGGCGGCAGCATTGTGCTGCGATACGGACGGCGAGATGACGACCTGCTGTTGTCCGGCCTCCGGATGGGCTGCGACGTATTTATTAAATTCACTGCGAACGGCGTCTTCGCCGATTTGCAGATGGCCGGCCATTTTTTTCAAAAAGGCCTCTAAGAGGACCCGATTGTCGACGGCAGCCACGACGGGGAGAACCATGGCCGTAATGGCCGACTTTCCTTCCAAGGTCGCCGCATCGTAAAGGGTCAGGGCCCGTCTCAGCATGTAGTCGAGAACGTTGGGCGCATCGCCTACGGCTTCCCGGAATTTATCCGGCCCGGCAGCATTGATGTATTCATCAGGGTCCTTCCCTTGAGGCAGGGACAGGATGCGAATGTGCATGCCGAGGCCTCTGACGATGGTCATGGCCCGCTGGGTGGCCTGACGGCCGGCGCCGTCCATATCGTAGGCCAGGACGAGTTCTTTAGCCTGACGCTGGAGGAGCCGCGCCTGTTCATCCGTAAAGGACGTCCCCAAGGACGCTACGACGTTGTGAATGCCCCGGTTATGGGCCGAGATGACATCCATATAGCCTTCTACCAAAATGGCCCGCCCTTCTTCGAAAATCGCCTTATGGGCCATATCCATGGCAAACAAGAGGCGTCGTTTATTGAAGATCGGCGTTTCCGGGGAATTGAGGTATTTCGGCTTGCTGTCGTCGAGGACTCGCCCGCCGAAACCGACGATGCGGCTGCGGCCGTCGCGGATGGGAAACATGACCCGGCCGCGAAAAGCGTCGTAAAAGTGGCCGTTTTTTTCTTTTGCCAGACCCAGTGCAACCAGTTCTTTGCCGGTGACGCCCTTTTTCATAAAGGCGCCGGTCAGCTTATCCCAGCTGTCCGGTGCAAAGCCCAGCTTAAAGGCGTCAATCGTATCGCCCGATACGTGACGCTTGTGAAAATAGGCCAGCCCCGGTTCCCCGTAATGGGTCTTTACCAGGCAGTTATGGAAGAAATTCCCTGCCATTTCATTAATTTCATAGAGTCGGTCCCGCAGTTTATCGCGGGCTACTTCTTCAGCCGACCGTTCGACGACGGGCAGGGCAATATGGGCCCGTTCGGCCAATCGCTCGACGGCGTCTGCAAAGGAAAGGTTTTCTTTTTTCATAATGAACTGAAAGACGTCGCCGTGGGCATGGCAGCCGAAGCAGTAGAAAAATCCCTTATCGGCCGTGACGCTGAAGGACGCCGTCTTTTCATTATGGAAAGGACAGCAGGCCCAAAAATTGCGGCCCCGTCTGTTCAGCGAGACGTAATCCGAGATGACGCTGACGATGTCATTGGCCTGGCGAACCTGTTCAATAAATTCGCTGGAAAACCGTTTCACTCCTTATCACCTGCTTTGTTTCAATTAAGCTGATGTATTTATATATTCTCTATTGACCTGTCCAATTCCTTCTTTTTGAAAGGCCCTTTTCGCAGAAATGCCGAAAACGGATACATAGCCTTTCTATGTTATACTATTTCGACGCATAGCGTCAAGTTTCCTGTTTATGAAGATGAAATTTTCTCCATTTTCTCAAAATCAGCGTATTTCCTTGCTTGCGGGCTAAAATATAGCCCACCTCTTTTCCTGAAATGTGTGGATTTATTTATTTCTATTGGGTATAATAAGGGTAGACAACGCCAAGATAGAGGAATATGCCAATGATTCATTTTACAGTCGGTCCGCTCCACCGGCCTACGACCGTAGCCGGCGCGATGAAACACTTCGGCGTCTCATCAACACTAAGACGCCGCATCAAGCACAGCGGCAGCTGTACCATCAACGGCCAGCCTGCCTCGACGCGCGATTTCGTCCGGGAAGGGGATGTCGTGTCCATCGTCATTCCCGTCAAAAACGAATTTGCACCCGAGGATATCCCCATCGGCATCGTCTACGAAGACGACTACCTCATGGTCATCGATAAGCCGGCAGGCATCTTAATGCATCCGACGTCGGCCGTTCGAGACGGGACGTTGGCCAACGCCGTGGCCTATCACTACGCCGCGACGGGTCAGCACTGCTCATATCACCCCATGCATCGCCTCGATAAAAATACGTCGGGCCTTTGCATGGTCGCCAAAGAACCGCAGATCCAGTACGCCTTCGGCAAAAAAGATCTCAGCTATAAACGGCTGTATCTGGCCATTTGTCAGGGACGATACCCTGCGCGGGTCACAACTGTACACGCCCCCATCGGAAGATGTCCCGACAGCATCATTACCCGCTGCGTACGGCTCGACGGCAAGCCGGCTCATTCCGATTTCACCTGCCTGGCAAGATCCGCTGAATACAGTCTGCTCCAGGTGGTCCTTCATACCGGACGGACCCATCAGATCCGGGTCCACAGCAGTTACCTCGGCTATCCCCTCTTAGGGGACGACCTCTACGGCGGCAGCCGGCGCCTCATACAGCGTCAGGCCCTCCACGCCTACTGCCTGCAGTTTACCCACCCCATGACACATCGCTTCATCACCGTTAATTCCCGGCTGCCTGAAGATATGGACGCCCTCGTCCGTCAGGCCGGCTGGAATTATATACATTAACACTATTCTATACGTAACTTGTAGGAGGAATGTAAACATGCCATTAATTGGAACTACAGAAATGTTTAAAAAAGCCTATGAAGGCCACTATGCCATCGGTGCATTCAACATCAACAACATGGAAATCGTCCAGGCTGTCACAGAAGCTGCTGCTGAATTGAAATCCCCGATCATCCTTCAGGCTTCGGCCGGTGCCCGTAAATATGCGAAACCGTCGTACTTGAAACATCTCGTAGCCGCAGCCCTGGAAGATTACGATCTCCCCATCGCCCTTCACCTCGACCACGGTGCTGACTTTGAAACCTGCAAAGACTGCATCGACAGCGGATTCACGTCTGTCATGATCGACGGCTCCAAACATTCTTTCGAAGACAATATTGCTTTGACGAAAAAAGTCGTTGAATATGCTCATTCCAAGGGCGTCGTCGTCGAAGGCGAACTCGGTCAGCTGGCCGGCATCGAAGACGATGTCAACGTCTCGGCTGAAGAAGCTCACTACACTCGTCCGGAAGAAGTCGAAGAATTCGTATCCCGCACGGGCGTCGATTCCTTGGCTATCGCTATCGGCACCAGCCACGGCGCTTTCAAATTCACTCCGGAACAGTGCACCCGCAACGCCGACGGCGTTCTCGTACCGCCGACGCTCCGCTTCGACATCCTCGAAGACGTTTCCAAACGCCTGCCGGGCTTCCCAATCGTACTCCACGGCGCTTCTTCCGTCGTACCGGAATACGTTAAGATCATCAACGCCAACGGCGGCGACTTGGCTGATGCTGTCGGTATCCCTGAAGATCAGCTCCGCAAAGCAGCCTCTCTCTCGGTCTGCAAAATCAATATCGACTCCGACCTCCGTCTCGGCCTGACTGCCGGCATCCGCCAGCACATGGCTCAGCATCCGGATCACTTCGACCCGCGCCAGTACCTGACCGACGGCCGTCAGTTCGTCCACGACATTGTAGCTCACAAAATCAAAGCCGTCCTCGGTTCGGAAGGTAAAGCCTAATCGCATGTCCTGCAAAAAAACTATTGATTTTTTCTGTGGCATATGGTAAAATTTTTTCTAGTGTTCTTGTAAATTAGGGAGGTGAATCCATTGCCGCAGATTAAATCCAACATGAAAACGATGGAAAAAGACGCAGCTCGTCATGCAGCTAACTCTCGAGTAAAATCTTCCGTTCATACCGCTATCCGCCGTACGAACGAAGCCATCCTCGGCGGTGACGCTGATGCCGTTAAACAGGCATTTGATAAAGCTAGCAGCGTAATCGACAGCGCCGCACGTAAAGGCGTTCTCCATAAAAATACGGCAGCTCGTAAAAAATCCCGTTTGGCTTCCAAAGTCAATGCGATGGGCAAATAAGTTGAACTGTAGAAAAAGCGTTGTCATCTAAGACAACGCTTTTTTCGTATAAGGAGGTTTTCATGTTCCCCCATCTCCACCAATGGCGTCATTTTTTGACCTTGTTCTTTCCCCTGCTCCTGACCCAGATGGCCCAAGTCGGCACGTCGGTCTTCAGCTCGATTTTCAGCGGCCGCGCCGGTACGGTCGATCTGGCCGGTGTCGCCGTCGCTGTCAATATTTGGATTCCCGTCTTTGCCGGCCTGTGCGGCATCTTCTTCGGCATCTCACCAATCATCGCCCAGCTCCGAGGTGCTAAAAAGACAGAAGAAATTCCCATATATATCATGCAGAGCCTCTACCTGAGCCTGGCCTTTACGGTCTTTATTTTTCTTACAGGCTATGGGCTGCTGCCGCCCTTTCTCGACTTCATGGGCCTGGAACCACAGGTTCATTATATTGCCTGGGAATATCTTAAAGCCTTGTCTTTAGGCCTCGTTCCCATCTGCCTGCAGGCGACGATTCGCTATGTCGTCGACGCCCACGGCAAGACCCAAGTATCGATGGCCATCCTCATGACCAACTTGGTTCTCACCATCATCCTCTTTCGCCTGCTCATCTTCGGCGCCGACCCCATTCCGGCCATGGGCGGTATCGGAACGGGCTATGCCATCACCATTGCGTCATGGATTTCTTTTCTCCTCTTCGTCGCCGTCCTGACCTTTATGGAGCCCTTTCGCTCGTATGGTCTATGGAAGCACCTGCGGCCCTTCAGCTGGCACCATGCCTATCATCAATTAGAACTTGGCATTCCCATCTTCATCGCCGTCTTCTGTGAAACCAGCCTCTTTTCCATCGTCGGCCTGTTGATGGCCGAGTTCGGGACCTTATATCTCGCCGCCAACCAGGCCGCTATCAGCTTCACGACCTTGACCTATACCATTCCCTGGAGCATCAGCCTGACAGCGACCATCGTCATCGGCTATGAAGTAGGCGCCAAAAACTACGCTGTCGCCCGGCAGTACGCCGTCCTCTGTCAGCTCACGGCCCTCTTCATTGCCATCGGCGTGACCCTCTTTACCTACATCTTCGTCGACGACATTGCCGCCATCTTTACGACGGATGCCGAAACTTTGCTGGCTTTGCGCAGCTTCCTCTTGTGCGCCGTGGCCTTTGCCTTCTGCGATGCTATGGGGACGCCCGTCCAAGGCATCCTTCGCGGCTATAAAGACGTCCGCATCATCACCTACATCGCCTTTATCACCTACTGGTTCATCAGCATTCCCATGGGCTATGCCATGGCCCATCTCACGCCCTACGGCCCCTTCGGCTACTGGCTCAGCCTGATCATCAGCCTGGCCATCAACGCCGCGGCCCTCAACTGGCGGCTGTGGAAACAGACAGCCTGGCGTTTATCATAGTTATATAAAGGAGTTGATTCTATGCCAACGATTGAACAATTAACGGCCTACGCGCAGGTATTACTGCAAAAAGGCCTCAATCTTCAAAAAGAACAGACCTTAGTCATCAATGCCCCCGTCGAAGGCCACGACTTCGTCACCTTACTGAGTAAAGAAGCCTACACCATGGGTGCCTCCGAAGTCGTCGTCAACTGGCGTTCCGACGACATGACCCGCCTGCGCTACGAACACGAAGACCTGTCGTCTTTTGAGTCCCTGCCCGACTGGCGCCGCGACTTCAGCCTTCATTACTATCATAAAAAAGCGGCCTTCCTGAGCCTCATTTCGGCCAATCCAAAACTCCTGAGCGGCATCGATACGAAGAAAATCTTTGCCCAGCAAAAGGCGCACAATAAGGCCTTAAAAGAATATATCGACGGTATGATGGCCTCGAAGACGACGTGGCTCGTCGCCGCCGTACCGAGCGCCGTCTGGGCCAAGCTCCTCTATCCTGATCTTGACGCCGACAAAGCCTATGACGCCCTTTGGAACCAGATTCTCCAATCGTCGAGAGCCGACGGTGTGGATCCCTTGGCCGACTGGGATGCCCATCTGGCCAACCTCAAGACCCGCCGGACGTGGATGACGAATCAGCACTTCACGAGCCTTCACTACACCAACAGCCTGGGTACGGATCTTACCGTCGGCCTTCCCGATAACCATATCTGGCAGGGCGGCATGGAAGAAACGGAAACGGGCATCTTATTCAATGCCAACGTGCCGACAGAAGAAATCTACTCGGCCCCCAAGGCCGATGCCGTAAACGGGACGGTATACAGTACGCGGCCCCTCGTATACAACGGCAACACCATCGATCAATTCCACCTGACCTTTAAAGACGGCAAGGTCGTCGACGCCGCCGCTAAAGTCGGTGAAGACGTCTTACAGAAACTCGTCGCCGTCGATGAAGGCGCCGGCCGCCTGGGCGAAGTGGCCCTCATCCCCTACGCCTCTCCCATTTCCCTGTCGGGCATCTTATTCTACGAAACCTTATTCGATGAAAATGCCTCCTGCCATTTAGCCCTGGGCGCGTCGTACCCGACCTGCCTTGAAGGCGGCACAGAACTCGACAAAGAAGGCCTTTCTAAAGCCGGCCTCAACGATTCCATGATTCACGTCGACTTCATGGTCGGTTCCAAAGACCTTACCATTACGGGCCTAAAAAAAGACGGCACCGTCGTCCCTGTATTCACCAACGGAAACTGGGCCGAGTAAAGATTACTTATTGACAACGGCAAAAAGCCGTGCTATTATAAGTTGCAACAACGATATACCTTTCATCCAGAGCAGCTGAGGGACTGGCCCGATGACGCTGCGGCAACCCCCATTCGGGAAGGTGCCAAGTCCACCGGAACATTCCGACAGATGAAGTAACACCGTATTGACGGCCGTCATCTGCATGACGGCCTTTTTTATTGTCTTTATCCCCTGTACGCCTGGCTCAAGGAGTGATACTGTGATTACCTTAAAGAACATTACCAAAACCTACGGCGGCGCTGCCCAAATCCAAGCCTTAAAGGGCATCAACCTGACCATCGAAGACGGCGAGATCTTCGGCATCATCGGCAAGAGCGGCGCCGGTAAATCGACCCTCGTCCGCTGCATCAATATGCTGGAAAAACCGACCAGCGGCGAAGTCATCATCGACGACAAAGACCTGTGCAAAATGAGCGAATCCCAGCTTCGGGCAGAACGCAAAAATATCGGCATGATTTTCCAGCACTTCAACCTCCTCTCCTCGCGGACGGTTGCCGAAAACATCGCCTTCCCTTTGGAACTGGTCGGCGCCTCGAAAGACGTCATCCATAAAAAAGTCGAATCCCTGTTGGAACTGGTCGGCCTCAGCGACCGCGCTGCCAACTATCCGTCCCAGCTCTCGGGCGGCCAGAAGCAGCGCGTCGGCATTGCCCGTGCCCTTGCCAGCGACCCCAAGATTCTCCTTTGCGATGAAGCGACGTCGGCCCTCGACCCGCAGACGACGAAATCCATCTTGGAACTCCTCCAGGACATCAACCAGCGCCTGGGCATTACCATCGTCATCATCACCCATGAAATGGCCGTTGTCCAAAACATCTGCCATCGGGCAGCCGTCATCGAAGGCGGCGTCATCAAGGAACTGGGCCGCGTCGTCGACATCTTCACCAATCCCCAGTCCCAGACCATGAAGGACTTCGTCACGTCCGTCATCAACATGGAACTGCCGAAAGGGATCAAGAATCTCGGCGTCTCCGACCAACCGACGCCGGACCGGGATATGCTCGTCCGCCTGCGCTTTAAAGGTCAGGCTACCCACGAACCGGTCGTCTCGGAAATCGTCAGCACTTTCCACGTCAAGGTCAGCGTTCTCTACGGCAACATCGACTACATCCAGGATGAACCCTTCGGCTACCTGATCATCGTCATCATGGGCGATATGGAAACGCAGGCCAAGGCCTTCTCGTATATTAAAACATTACCGATAGGAAGTGAGGTATTAGGTTATGTCCCAAGAAATCATTAAGTTAATGCTCCAAGGCATTGAAGAAACGTTCTATATGGTCGCCGTGGCCACGGTCATCGCCGGCATCATCGGCATTCCCCTGGGCGTCACCTTAGTCACGACCAGCAAGGGCCACATCCTTCAAAACCTCTTCATCAACCGGATTTTGGGCACCATCGTCAACATCATCCGTTCCGTGCCTTTCATCATCCTCATGGTGGCCATCATCCCCTTGACCCGACTCATTGCCGGCACGTCCATCGGTACGGCAGCGGCCTGTGTCCCCTTGACCATCGTCGCCATCCCTTTCCTCAGCCGCCTCGTCGAAACGTCGATCCGCGATGTCGATTACGGCCTCGTCGAAGCTGCTGAATCCATGGGCGCTACGCCCTTCCAGATCATCCGCAAGGTCCTCCTGCCGGAAGCTTTGCCGACGATCATCAACAACGTTACGGTCCTCATCGTCAACCTCATCGGCGCATCGGCCATGGCCGGTGCCATCGGCGGCGGCGGCCTCGGGGACATCGCCATCCGCTACGGCTACCAGCGCTTCCGTCCCGACGTCATGCTGGCGACGATCATCATCCTCATCGTCGTCGTCAACCTCATCCAGTACGGCGGCGACCTGGCATCGCATAAGAAGAATAAAAAATAAAGAATCTCCCGACATGGTCATGAACACAACGTTCTCATGACCATGTCTTTTTTATACTTGCCGCTTCCGATAAAAATAGTTATACATCGCACCACTTATATAACGTTATCCCAAAAAAGTGCCTTATCTCCAAAGGATAAGGCACTTTTACGATTATAGAGATATTTAAATTATTTCATGCATCTTCACCTGACGAAGTATGGTCAGACTCGCTTTAACGTACCATATACTTCACTATTGTCCGCTGCCATGACCATTTGGTTTCCCGGTTTCCCTATAATTTGAAATGCCGGTTTACCGTCCACATAGCCAACCGTAATGACATCATTCTTAGGGCTCATTTCTACCTGTAAAACACCGTTGTTATCGTATAACTGATTTCCTACGACTTTCCCTAAGGGCATTCCCGTCGGATCTTCAATCATGGTCGCATTGGAAGTGATGTCATAATGGTATTGTCCAATTGGCATATTTCCGTCGGCTGCCAATATGTTCCCCTCTTTAAAGGTCATGGAAGCCGTGCCGTCCGCCGTCTGGAACATGATTCCCTGGCCGTCAGTCGGTAAACATTGTACCATGGAATTGGGATCCATCAAAAATCCGGCCTGGTGAAATTGAGGGAGCGAAGCCTCCATAAAGGAAGGCATATCTGGAAAGGCAGCTATACTTTCCGCTAAGGGTTCTGCCCCGACGACAGACGAAGAATCGACCTCCATAGGATTGGATAAGGTCCCCGCCGTATCCTGCGGGAGGCTCGAATCGGGCGAAACGGCACCGGAAGACGGATTTCCCAAAAAATCCTGTCCCGCCGGCAAATCCACGTCCAGTGAAATCGAAGGCGTTCCTGCCGAATCGACGTCCAGCCCGACATCGTAAGCAGCAGTACCTGTATCCGCAAGGCCATAGTCGAATTGGCCCCAGTCAAAATTATCGACGACATGATGGACACTTAAGGCAGGAACCGAAATCAGCCCGACGAGACCTACGATAAAGAAGATGGCCGTAACCGGCACTACCGTCAATAATCGGACGACTTCTAAGAAGGGCATGCCCTTCCGTTCCTCTTTTCTTAAAAAAAGATGTATAGCCAAGGGCGGACCGAATAGCCCCACTAAAAGAGCGATAAATGAAATCGTAAGTAAGGTCGGCATATGTGTCAATCCGCTTATAATTAATCCGACGACGCCTAGAATCCATGATAAGACACCTATAATTATGATCAGGACATTGATGCCTATGTAGTGAAGGTATTTTCGAATGAATTTCCATTTCTTATGATTGGCCCAAATGGAAATGACGATAAGAATCGGAAAAAATAGGCGGGAAAATGCCATTCCAAAAAATAACATAATCAAAACAGAAATAAATATCCCCAATCCTACTTTTAAAAGATAGCTGAGAACGCCTGATTTAAAAAGAATATATATCCCTACGCATATAGAAAACAAGGCAACCAATCCATAGATACCCCCAGCCGTATCGGCCATCGACTGAAAATGGTAGTATTCGTTTTCCAAATTCGCCATCTGCCTACTATAGCCAAAGCCATCAACCATATCTCCCCGAAGGGTGCCAAAAGCTAAGGAATATGTTTTCGTAAGGGCATAGTTTTTTACGAATAGACAAATCGAAGAAAGAAGGGTCGTGACCCACATAAACACGAGAAACGCCGTGTACCTGCTGTGATCCGTCGGAAAACGACCGCCATAATTTTCCTGTTTCATATTCGGACCGGGATTTACCAAGCCGTGAATAATATTTTTGGCATTCCCCGAGGCTGCAGCCTTCGTTGATTTTACGGCTTTGTCAAACAGGTCGGCCGCTTTATCTTTCGCAGCATTCAAAGATTCATCTATATTCGATGTATCGCTCTTTGTCCTGCAAGAACGGTTGTCTCCCCTTGTCTTTATGTCTGACGCTGCCATTTCCTCCTTGTTCAACGAAACCCGTTCGTCCTCGGGGTTAATGGCTTTTCCACATTTAGAACAAAATCTGGCACCTTTCACCAGCTTTGCTCCGCAAAATCTGCAAAACATCCGCATCTACTCCTCTCTTATTTTTCATCAATATACAAGATATGCAGTTCTATCCCCTCTCATTCTATATATTTTGTGTTTATTTTGTCAAATATATCAATAATATAATTATTTATAACGCTTATAAATCTTAGTTTTTTTTCATCTTAAAATTATAAAACGACGGATAAATACGTATAAAGTAAACTTTTTTACGCTGGATATTCATAAGATTAATATGTATTTCATGACAACAAAAAACGTCTTGTGAACCGGCTATGTTCACAAGACGCTAATGTATACTCTTTTTTATGCTTCTAATTGACCGACGATGTCGCTGATATGGGCGATGCCCTGGTCTTTACAGTATTGGTCGAGGCCTTCGGCGACGGTTTCGACGGCCCTGGGGTCGACGAAGTTATGGGCACCGACGGCAACGGTGCTGGCACCGGCCAACATGAATTCTACCGCATCCTGCCAAGTCACGATACCACCGAGGCCGAGGATGGGAATGGAGACAGCCTTCGACGCCTGCCAAACCATGCGCAGGGCGATGGGCTTTATGGCAGGACCCGACAGGCCGCCGGTGATGTTGCCCAAAATGGGACGGCGCGTCGTGATATCGATGGCCATGCCGGTCAGGGTGTTGATGAGAGAAATGGCATCGGCACCGGCTGCTTCGACAGCCTTGGCCATGATCGTAATGTCCGTAACGTTGGGCGATAATTTGACGATGACCGGCTTTTTCGTGTTGTCCTTGACGCTGCGCGTAACGGCGGCAGCCGCTTCGGGCTGGGTACCGAAGACGATGCCCCCTTCTTTGACGTTGGGGCAGGAAATATTGACTTCAAGACCTGCGACGCCGTCGACGTCGAGGTCGGCAGCGATTTGTCCGTATTCTTCGACACTGCCGGCGGAGACATTGACGATGAGCGGCGTTTGACAGGAAGACGTTACCTTCGGCAGGATGTCCCGTTTAAAGGCGTCGACACCGGGGTTTTCCAAACCGATGCAGTTGAGCATGCCTGCCGGCGTTTCGGCGACGCGGACACCGGGATTGCCCGGCCGCGGCAAGGGCGTAATGCCTTTGGAGATGATGGCCCCGACGGCGTCGAGGTCGAGAAAGTCACTGTATTCAATGCCGAAGCCGAAGGTTCCCGATGCCCCCATGACGGGCGTTTTCATCGAGATGCCGGCAAATTCGACGGCAATCCGTTCACTGATCATCAAAAGACCTCCTTTGCCGAAAAGACGGGTCCGTCGCTGCAGACTTTATAGCGCTTGCCGTCCAGCTTGCTTTCAAAGGTACAGCCTAAGCAGACGCCGAAGCCGCAGGCCATCCGCTTTTCCATAGAGACTTCGCAGTCGATGCCGGCCTTAGCTGATGCTTCGGCAATGGTCTTCATCATCATCGTCGGCCCGCAGACCGATACGCGGTCGATGGGATGTTCCGAAAAGATTTTAGGCAGGGCGTCGACGGCAAAGCCTTTGATACCCTTCGAGCCGTCATCGGTGGTGACGTAAATCTGTTCTGCATAGGGTTCAAAAAACTCGGTCCAAAATGTTTCGGCTGCCGTCTTGCCGGCGACGAGCACGATGGGATGATCAAGCTGTTTCGCCAAGAAGATGAGCGGCGCAAGGCCGACGCCGCCGCCGGCCAGGAGGACTTTCCCCGGCGTCGTCGTAAAGATGCCGTCGCCTAAAGGGCCTTCGACGTTCAGTACATCGCCGGGACGGAGATCCTTCATTTCTTCCGTGCCGACACCGACCAAGCGGTAAATAATGGTCACCGTTCCCGCATCGATATCGGCATCGACGATACCGAAGGGACGGCGCAAAAAGGTCTGTCCCCCATCGCGGTGGACGTTGACAAACTGACCGGCCTTGGCTTCTCGGGCCGTCTTCGGCGCTTGGAAGACCATTTTCCAAACTTCCGGAATGATGGCTGTATTTTCGACAATGGTCGCCATTTCCACAAATTTTTTCACCCTCTGATCATCCTTCCTCATTTCTATATAGCGATTCTATTATTCCACAAATCGCTCAAAAAGTCCACATCCGAGTTGACGCCTTTTAGATTTCTTCACCCTATCCTTGACGCCATCCCATAATCCGGATATACTTACTATACTAGGAACCATGTTCTGTCGTTTGTAAACGACAGACAGACCGTTACGGTTTGCCACTCGATGTACATCATCTGATGATGTATTGGTGGACATGGCTCTTTTTTATGCCCTGAAACAAAACCTGATGATGCTGTATCGGCCGGAGTTTCTCCTTCGGCTGCAAATAGCTGCCACATTTCTGAAAGTCAGGTATTACCTTTTGCGTGATTCCTTGAAAGCCGCTCGGAAGGCATCATTGACACCACAACAACGAGGTTGTTATACTTATAATATAAAAGGACGTCCCCTCATTTTGCATGCCCTGATGCGGTATGTGGCAGGGGACGTCTTTTTTATGGTTCAACGCATCCATCGTAACGACGCCCATCGAGCTGCACACGGATTTCAGGCACCTGCTGTCAAAATTGCCGCTTCTTGCCGATTTCTTTGCGCATCTTTTCCATATTCCCCCGGAATACGCTTCTTTCCTGCATGGCAATCCGTGTATAAAGGACATCGCCAATGGCCATGTGAATCAAGCGCGAGGCCCCGGCTTCCGACGTGTACTGAACTTCGCGGCCCATGCCGCAGAGGCAGATATCGGCTTCTTCCGCCAGGAGGGACCGTCCGTGGCTGGTAATGACGATGATGCCGGCACCGGCCTTCTTGGCCGCCCGAACGGACTGGAGGAGCTCCTTGGTAGCCCCGCTGTGAGAGACGGCAATGACGACGTCCCCTTCTGTCATCAAGGCCGCTTCTGTGACCTGCATATGGGAATCGGATTCGGCCCGGATGGCCAAGCCCAGGCGCAAAAATCGGGTCTCCATATCGGCACAGACCGTGGCCGAATTGCCGAAGCCAAAGACATAGACTCTGTTGGCCGCCAAAACCATAGCCGCCGCCCTATCGAGGGCTTCGTAATCGAGGAGACTCAGCGTGTCCTGGAGGCCTTCGGCGATGTTGGCAAAGATCTTGGAGGCTACGTCGCTGCCGCCGTCGCCGGAGGCGATATCGTGAAAATCTTTTTGCGGCGCTGTCGACAGCCCTGCGGCCAGCATCACTTTCAATTCTTTCAGGCCGCTGCAGCCTAATTTCTTACAAAACCGTGAAATGGTGATTTCTGAACTTTCCGTCTGCGCCGCCAAGTCGGCTACGGTCTGTTCCATGACGACGCCGGCGTGATTGGCAATATAATCGGCAATACGGCGCTCTGACTTAGTCAGACCGCCGTATACGCTGCGCAGGACGGAAAATCGCTGGATGTTTGCTTCTTCCATAAGATTCTCTCCTACTCATTATTTACTTTCTTATTTTACCCTACAAATACATTTAAGACAAGGACGCCGATGAGGCCCATGACGGCGATGATCGTTTCCAGGGCGCACCACGTGCGGACCGTTTCTTTGATGGTCAGGCCGAAAAATTCTTTGAACAGCCAGAAACCGGGGTCATTGGGCGGGCTGAAGATGAGCGACCCGGCACCGGTTGCCAAGACCATCAATTCCGGGTTGGCACCGGTAGCGACCGCAATAGGAGCGGCAATCCCGCCGGCCGTGAGGGCTGCGACGGTGGCCGAACCGCAGGCCGTGCGGATGACGGCAGCTACCAGCCAAGCCAGGAAGAGCGGCGAGAGGTCGGAATTAGCGACAAGCTCCCCGATATAAAGACCGAGGCCGCTGTCGATGAGGACCTGCTTCAAGGCACCGCCGCCGCCGACGATGAGTAAAATCATGGCAATGGCAAGGACCGCATCCTGTACGGTCTTCATGACGTCTTCCATAGACTTGCCGCGGCCGATGCCGAAGGTATAGATAGCGATGGCCACAGAAATGGTCAGGGCAATATCGGGCTGGCCGAAGAAGGTCAGGACGTGACGCAGGGGCAAATCGGCATCCATGGTCAATTTAGAGATAGCCGATGCGGCCATGAGGATGACCGGAACCAGGGCCGTAAAGACAGAGATTCCGAAGCTTGGCATTTCTTCGTCCTTAAAGATTTTCGGATTGTACATGCCCTTAGGGATTTCCGGATTGATATCCTTGGTCAAATTGCAATACAAGGGGCCGGCGACGATGGCCGTCGGAATGGCAATGGCGGCGCCGTACAATAAGGTCGTGCCGATATCGGCATTATAGATGATGGCAATGGCCGTCGGACCGGGATGAGGCGGCAGGAAACCGTGGGTGACCGACAGAGCCGCTGCCATGGGGATACCGACTTCGAGGAGGGGAATCTTGGCTTCGGCGGCGATAGTAAAGACTAAGGGAATGAGAAGGACGAAGCCGATTTCATAAAACAAGGCGATGCCGACGATGAAGCCCGTCAGGCAGACGGCCCATTTTACCTTTTCCCGTCCGAAGACGTTGATCAGCGTCGTGGCGATGCGCTGGGCACCGCCGCTTTCGGCCATGAGCTTGCCCAGCATGGCGCCGAAGGATACGACGATGGCAAGACCGCCTAAGGTACCGCCGAGGCCTTTTTCAATGGTCGGGATCAATTGATCGATAGGCATGCCTTCAGCAAGGCCGACGAGGCCGGCGACGAGGAGCAGGGCCAGAAAACTATTGAGTTTTACTTTTACAATGAGGAAAAATAAGATGAGAATGCCAATGGCAAGGATGACGAGTGGCATGATGAAAAACCCCCTTTATTTCGTATAGTGTTCGTGCCACTGATGATGGAAGGTACCTTCTTTATCGACGCGCTTAAAGGTATGAGCTCCGAAGTAATCGCGCAGGGCCTGGATGAGGTTAGCCCCAACCTTAGGGCTGCTGTAGGCATCGACGTACTGGAGTGCTGCCGAGAAAGCCGGAATGGGAAGTCCCTGACTGACGGCGAGGCCGATGATGCGGCGCAGAGCTCCTTGGTTATCATTGATTTTTTTGAGGAAGAAATCGTCGAACAAGAGGTTATCGAGATCGGGATTCTTGCCGTAAGCTTCGGTGATCTTGGTCAAAAATTCGGCCTGGATGATGCAGCCGGCCCGGAAAATGGAAGCGATGGCGCCGTAATCAAGATGCCAGTCATACGTTTCCGAAGCGCTCTTATAGAGGGAGAAGCCTTGGGCGTAGGCAACGATTTTAGCGGCGTACAGGCTCTGGCGGACGGCTTCGATGAAATCGTCTCCGCTCTCGGGCGTAATAGCCGGTCGTACAATGGCCTGCTGAGCTTTGACGCGGCTCGGTGCATTGGACATGACCCGGGCGTTGCAGGCTGCCGTAATCATGGAGATATCGACGCCCTGTTTCATGGACTCGATGCTGGTCCAGCGACCGGTCCCCTTCTGGCCGGCGGCGTCGACGATCTTGTCGAGGACCTGACCGCCGTCTTCTTCGTCTTCGGCAAAGATATCGGCGGCGATACCGATGAGGAAGCTCTTGAGTTCTCCTTGGTTCCAGTCGTGGAAAATCTTGGAGATGGCCGCGTTGTCATAGCCGCCGACGTATTTCAGCAGCAAATAGGCTTCGGCAATGAGCTGCATATCGGCGTATTCAATGCCGTTGTGAACCATCTTGACGTAGTGGCCGGCACCGTCGGAACCGATATAGGTGCAGCAGGGCTTGCCGTCCGACGCTTTGGCTGCAATGGCTTCATAAATGGGTTGGATTTCGGCGTACGTTTCCTTATTGCCGCCGGGCATGATAGCCGGGCCGCGGCGGGCTCCCGTTTCCCCGCCGGAAATCCCCATGCCGTAGAAGTGAATCCCCGCTTCTTGGCAGCGTTCGCAGCGGCGCTGAGTATCTCCAAAGTAGGAGTTGCCGCCGTCGATGATGATGTCTCCCTTATCGAGGCGCGAGAGGAGCTGGTCGATCATGCTGTCGACAGGCGCTCCGGCCATGATCATGAGCATGATTTTGCGCGGCCGTTTGAGGGAGGCCAGGAATTCATCGAGTTCTAAAAAACCATGGATCTTATCGTGAGGCCGTTCTTTGAGGAATTTTTCCGTCAAATCCGGCGTGTAGTTGTATACAGCGACGTCATAACCGTGGTCGGCCATGTTGAGGGCCAGGTTACTGCCCATAACAGCCATGCCGACGACGCCAATATCATGAAGCATCATAAGTACATCCCCTTTTCTGCTGCAAATTATTATTTTGATTTCTGCTGGTATGCCGCAATATCGGCAAATTCACCTTGTAATTTTTGGTAGAGACGAGTGAAAATATCGTAGAGCTCACGGTATACGGCGGCATTTTCTTCAATGGGCGTATAGACTTTCTTGGCGTGAACCAAGTTGGCCGTATCGGCGATGCTCTTTAACTTTCCGCTTGAAATGAAGCCCAGGACGGCGGCACCAAAGGCGGCACCTTCACTGTTGTCGGGCAAGGTAATCGGTTCATCGAAGACATCTGACATGATCTGAAGCCAGAGCTTCGATTTGGTAAAGCTGCCGCTGACCCGGATGTCCTTGACATCGCCGAATTCCCGCAGGGCGGCCATGACGCTGTTCAAGCTGTAGCAAATGCCTTCCATGACGGCACGGATCATATGGGATCGACTGTGATTGAGGGAAAAGCCGAAGAACATGCCCCGCAGTTCCGAGTTCCAGTGCGGTGCCCGTTCGCCCGTAAAGCAAGGCAGGCAGATGAGGCCGTCGGCACCGGCATCGACGTGTTCGGCCTTCATGGTCATCAGGTCGTAGGGATCGATGTCGAGCATTTCCAGGGCGTTTCCACCGTAATGGCAAATCTTGTCACGGACCCAGCGCAGGATCATGCCGCCGTTGTTGATGGCCCCGCCGGCGACCCACATGTCGTCGGTCAGGTTGTAGCACCAAGTACGCATCTGCGGATCGATCTTAGGTTGACGGGTCAGCATGCGAAGAGCCCCGCTGGTACCGATGGTACCGCTGATCTGTCCCGGTTCGACGGCACCGATGCCGACGTTGACCAAGACGCCGTCCGTGGCGCCGATGACGACAGGAAGGCCTTCGGGAAGACGAAGATTCTTGGCTGCCTTTTCACTCAGTCCATGGCTGTACGTCGTCGAGACGACGGGTGGAAGCTGGTCTTTGGTGATACCGGCATAGGCGATGATTTCGTCATCCCATGCGAGGATGTGTTCGTTGTACATGCCCGTCGTGCTGGCCGTCGACTTATCGACGAGCCACTCACCGGTCAGATGATAGTATAAGTAATCTTTCAGGGAACCGACGAAACGCATTTGGCGGAACAGTTCGGGCTGGTTCTGACGGAGCCAGATGATCTTGGCCAAGGGATAGCAGGCGTGAATCGGGCAGCCTGTCCGTTCGTAGAAGGAGCGGCATAAGGCATCGTCCTTCTTCATGTCCCGGACGATGGCAGCACTGCGGCTGTCGGCCCAAGTCTGCATATCATGGAGAGGTTCAAAATTTTCGTCGAGGGCGGCAAAGCTGTGCATGGCCGTACTCAAGGCAATGCCTGCCAGTTCCTTATTCTTATAGCGGAGCTGGCCTGTCGTCTTACGGATGACATCCTGGACGGCTTCGAGAATCTGGAGCGGGCTTTCTTCGGCCCAATCGGGACGAGGTGTCAACAACGGATAAAAGGCTTCGGATGAGCAAACATTGATGCCCTCTTCCGTATAAGCAATGGCACGGACACCGGTCGTTCCGACATCGACGCCAATCCAAACTTCCTGATTGGCGGAATCCATCGGCGTAATTGTATTCATAAGTCATACTTCCTTTCATGAATCATGGCTAGTCTTTTCGATGCCCTTATGATACCACGCCTATTTCCCAAATGCAATAAAAATATCATTTTTAATTTTATATTTTGATATTTTTATTTCATAAGAAAGACTTTTTCTATGCTAAAAAGGCAATCATCCTTCCTGACGATGACCGCCTTGCCCCATGTCCCTTCCTGTGGTATAGTTATCTTGGTATATATAGATATATATGATCGTTTTGTTGGCTGAGCCTATTCAGTCACCCATCTAGGAGGGATTTTCCATGAAGGTTATCTTATTAAATGGCAGCCGCCGCGAAAAAGGCTGCACCTATACGGCCCTGTCCGTCGTCGCCGATACGCTCCGTGAAAACGGCATCGATACGGAAATTATCCACGCCGTCCCTGACAAAGCCGTCGTCACGGCCGTTGCTGAAAAGTTGAATGCAGCTGACGGCCTGGTTATCGGTTCCCCGGTCTACTGGGCTTCACCGACAGGCGAAATCATGTCCTTCATGGACCAATTAGCCGGCATGGCAGGTTCGGCCTTGGTCCATAAAGTCGGCGCTACCGTCGCCTCTGCCCGCCGGGCCGGCACGACGGCTACCTTAGACGTCCTCAATAAATACCTGGCCTACCATCAGATGATCAGCGTCGCTTCGAGTTACTGGCCCATGGTCCACGGCAACACGCCGGACGAAGTCAAACGCGACGAAGAAGGCCTTCAGATTATGCGCACCTTAGGCCGCAACATGGCCTGGATTCTGCACTGCATCGAAGCCGGGAAAAAAGCCGGTATCGACGCACCTCAGACGGAGCCCCCCATCCGGACCAACTTCATCCGCTGATTTTTCCTTCCAGCCACTCAATCCGTACAGTCCCGCACTGTACGGATTTTCTCATATCCCTCTTTCCAAAAGTGTTGTCGTTGCCACGCTTTTTTCCGGAGAATTGTGTATAATAAGGAATATATTATAAAAAAGCGAGGATTCCCTATGTATCCTATAAATGTAGATCTCCGAAACCGCCCCTGTCTGGTCATCGGCGGCGGTACCGTTGCCGAACGAAAAGCGGCCCGCCTCCTCGACGAAGGCGCCGCCGTCACCATCATCGCTCCGACGGCAACGGACACGGTAAAAGACTGGGCTGCTTCCCACCGGCTCACCTGGAAGGCCCGTCCCTATGAGGCAGGCGACGAAAAGCCCTTCTTCCTCATCATCTGCGCCACCGATGATGAAGCCGTAAGCCGTATAGCCTCGCAGGCCGCGGAAGAAGCAGGTAAACCGATCAACGTCTGCGACGTCCCCGAACTATGCAGTTTCACCCTGCCGGCCGTCGTCCGCCAAGGGGACTTGCAGCTTGCCATTTCAACGAACAGCAAGGGGCCGGCCTTATCGCGCTGGCTGCGGCAACGATTAGAAAAACGCTTTGATGACCGCTACAGCCGCTGGCTCAACGAAGTGGCCCGCGTCAGAAGTGCTGCCAAAGAGGCCCTGCCGTCATCGAAAGAGCGTCATGCTTTTTGGCGCACGGCCCTTTCGGACGACATCATGGACCTCGTCGAAGCCAATGACATCGACGAAGCCGGCCGCCGCCTCTTTCAGAAGCTTATCGAATTTGAAAGGAGCCGCCATGAAACGTAAGTTAACCATCGGCACCCGAAAAAGTGCCCTGGCCTTATGGCAGGCCGAATACATCAAAAAAGCCCTCGAAGGTCACGATTCGGAACTGACCGTAACCCTCGAGCATATCGTTACGAAAGGGGACAAGATCCTCGACGTCCCCTTGGCCCGCATCGGCGGCAAAGGACTCTTTACGACAGAACTCGAATCGCGGCTCCTCACCGGTACCATCGATTTAGCCGTCCACAGCCTGAAAGATTTGCCTGCCGACCTCCCGAACGGTCTCTGCTTAGCCGCCGTCACGGCCAGGTCTCACGTCCACGACGTCTTCGTATCGAATCGCTATACAGCCCTCGACGCCCTGCCGCAGGGGGCCTGTGTCGGCACGTCGAGCCTGCGCCGAAGGGCCCAGCTCCTCGCCTACCGTCCCGACCTTACGGTTCGGGACCTTCGGGGCAACGTCGATACGCGGCTCAAAAAACTCGATGACGGCGAATACGATGCCATCATCTTAGCCGAAGCCGGCCTCACCCGCCTGGGCCTTACGGACCGCATTACACAGCTGCTGCCGACGGATACCATGATTCCCGCCGTCGGCCAAGGGGCGCTCGCGATTGAGACCCGGTCCGATGACGACGACCTGAAACAGGCCCTGTCCTTTCTTTGCGACGATGAAACGACAGCGGCCACGACGGCGGAACGGACCTTTTTAGCGGCCATCAACGGCAGCTGTCAGGTCCCCGTCGGCGTCTACGGCAAGGCCAAAGACGGGCAGCTTACCCTGTCCTGCATCATCGCCGCCCCCGACGGTAGCCGCGTCTTCCGCCATACGGCGACAGGCCCTGTTTCTGACAGCCGGGCCCTTGGCCAAGCGGCTGCCAAGACCCTCCTCGACGAGGGGGGCCGCCAAATATTGACAGACCTAGGCATTACCCCTGCCGAATAAAGGAGGTTTTCCATGAACGGCATTGTATATCTCACCGGCGCCGGCCCCGGCGACTACCGCCTCTTGACCTTAAAGGGCCGCGACGTCCTCCGTCTCGCCGACGTCGTCATCTACGACTACCTGGCGGATGAACGGCTCCTGGATTTTACCCGGCCCGATGCAGAAAAAATATACGTCGGCAAAAAAGCCGCCGACCACACTCTCTCCCAAGAGAAAATCATCGACTTACTCCTTGAAAAAGCCCGTGCCGGAAAAATCGTCGTCCGCCTCAAAGGCGGCGACCCCTTCGTCTTCGGCCGCGGCGGCGAAGAAAGCCGGGCCCTCTACGACGCCGGCATCCCCTTTGAAATCATTCCCGGCGTGACCTCAGCCATCGGCGCTGCGGCCTACGCCGGCATTCCCGTCACCGACCGGACAGCGGCTTCGTCCTTTGCCGTCGTCACCGGCCATGAAGATCCGACGAAGAAAGAATCGTCCATCCGTTGGGACAAACTGGCAACGGCCGTCGATACCTTAGTCTTCCTCATGGGCGTCCACAACCTGCCTTTGATTACGAAAGAATTAATGGCCCACGGAAGAAGCGCCGACACGCCAGCGGCCCTCGTCCGCTGGGGCACCAAGCCCATCCAGGAAACCTTGGTTTCCACCGTCGGCGACATCGCCCAAAAGGCTGCCGAACAACAATTCAAGGCGCCGGCCATCTTCGTCGTCGGCGACGTCGTCTCCCTTAGGCCATCCATGCAGTGGTTCGATACGAAACCGCTCTTCGGCCTTCGCATCGCCGTCACCCGCACCCATGCCCAGGCGCCGGCCCTCACCCGGCAGCTGGAAGACTTGGGCGCATCGTGTATCGAAGTCCCGACGATCCGCATCGAACGGCCGAGCGACGATTATGCCGCCCTCGATACCGCCATCGACAAGATTTCAGACTACGACTGGCTGATTTTCACCAGCACCAACGGCGTCGACGCCTTTTTCCGCCGCCTGTCGAAAAAAAATCTCGACAGCCGCGCCTTAGGACGGGCTAAACTGGCCGCCATCGGCAGCGCCACGGCAGAGGCCCTCCTCAACCACGGTCTTACGGCCGACGTCGTCCCCCGGGCCCACTGTGCCGAAGGGCTCTTCGAAGCCTTATCGCCCCACCTTTCAGGCGGCGAAAAAATCCTCATCCCCCGCGCCAAAGAAGCCCGCTCCTTCTTGCCCGATACCCTCTGCCGTCACGGGGCCTCCGTCGATATCTGTGAAGCCTACCAAACCGTCGGCGCCGAGGAAAACAAGGAACGTTTGAAAAAACTATTGACGGACGGAAAAATCGACGTCGTCACCGTCACCAGTTCGTCGGCGGTCCGCTATTTTCTGGAACTCACCAAAGATGCCGGCACCGCCCTCGACGACCTGACCTTTGCCTGCATCGGTCCCATTACGGCCCGGACGTGCCGCGAACAGGGCCTGAAACATATCCTGACAGCCTCGACCTATACGACAAGAGGTCTGACTGATTGTATAAAAGATTGGAGATTAGAAAAACAATGACCATAAATACCCTCCGCCCCCGCCGCCTGCGCCGTTCGGCGCCGCTGCGGGCTATGATACGGGAAAATCACCTGTCCCTGAACGATTTCATCTACCCCATTTTCGTCGTCCCCGGAACGAAGGTCAAAGAAGAGATTCCCAGCATGCCCGGCTGTTACCACCTGTCCGTCGACAATGCCGTCGCCTTAGCTGAAGAAATCCGGGAACTCGGCATCAAAGGCATCGAAATCTTCGGCCTGCCGGCCTATAAAGACGACATCGGTTCCAGTGCCTGGGATCCGGAAAGCCCGGTCCAGCGTGCCATGAAGGCTATCAAAAAAGCCGTGCCCGACATGGTCATCGTCGGCGACGTATGCCTCTGTCAGTATACGAGCCACGGCCACTGCGGCAAACTTTGCGGCCACGAAGTCGATAACGACGCCACCTTGGAACTCCTCAATAAAGTTGCCCTCAGCCAAGCAGAAGCCGGTGCCGACATCATCGCCCCGTCAGACATGATGGACGGCCGCGTCGCTTCCATCCGAAAGGCTCTCGACGATCATGATTTCACGGACATCAGCATCATGTCCTACGCCGCTAAATACGCCTCGGCCTATTACGGCCCCTTCCGCGATGCTGCCGATTCGGCACCTCACTTCGGCGACCGCCGGGGCTATCAGATGGACCCGGCCAACAGCCGCGAAGCCATGAAAGAAATCGACCTCGACCTCGACGAAGGGGCTGATATCATCATGGTAAAGCCGGCCCTAGCCTACCTCGACATTGTCCACCAGGCCCGGGAACGCTGCCAGCGGCCCATTGCCACGTACAACGTCAGCGGCGAGTACGCCATGGTCAAGGCGGCGGCCCAAAAAGGCTGGATCGACGAAAAGCGCATCGTCACCGAATCCCTGCTCAGCATGAAGCGAGCCGGTTCGGACATCATCATCACCTACCACGCCATCGACGTCGCCCGATGGCTGAAAAACGGCGACATCGAGGTTTAGCCATGGATTTAGTCATCGTCGGACTCAATCATAAAACGGTCCCCGTCGCCATTCGGGAACAATTTGCCATGACACCGGACGCCATCGGCAGCATCCTTCAGCACCTCGACGACTACGGCGGCCTGCGCGAAGCCGTTGTCCTGTCGACGTGCAACCGCTCCGAAGTCTACGCCGTCGTCGATGACATCCGGGAAAACGAACAGGCCCTGCGCGATTTTTTCCTCGATTTGGCGGGAAAGCCGACCTATAACCCGTCCTATTTCTACCGCTACACGGGGAAGGAATGCATCGCTCATTTATTCACCGTCGCCGCCAGTCTCGACTCCCTCGTCATCGGCGAAGGCCAAATCTTAAGCCAGGTCAAACAGGCCTACGTCATGGCCCATGAACACGGGGCTACGGGGGCCATCTTAAATATGCTCTTTCAGCAGGCCATCGCCGTCGGAAAAAGAATCCGAACGGACACGCACATCGCCTACCACGCCGTATCGGTCAGTTATACGGCCGTCCAAATGGCGGAAAAGGTCTTCGGTTCCTTAAAAGGAAAAGGGCTTCTTCTCTACGGCGCCGGTCAGATGGCCCGCCTGACAGCCCAAAACTTTCTCGGAAAAGGCGCCGATAAACTCTACATCGTCAACCGCCACTTAGAACGCGCCCAAGAACTGGCCGGCGACGTCGGCGGTCAGGCCGTTCATTACAAAGAAGCCGAAACGATCGTAGACGACGTCGACATCGTCATCGCCTCGACGGGGGCACCGCATTACGTCGTCACCGTCCCCCGCCTGCGCCGCTTCCAGGAACGGCGTAAGGGGCGGCCCCTCCTGCTCATCGACATCGCCGTCCCCCGCGACATTTCTCCCGATGCCGCTGCTATCGACGGCGTCACCTTATACAATATCGACGATTTAGAAGACATCGTCCACGACAACGAAGCGGCCCGACAGCGAGAAGCCGTCGCCGCCAAAGTCATCGTCGACGAAGCCGTCGCCGCCATGGTCGAGCGCTACCGCTACCTTTCGGTCCGGCCCGTCGTCGTCAGCCTCTCTCAACAGGCCGAACAGACGCGGCGCCACTTCGTCAAAAAGGCCCGCAGCAAACTGCCGGAACTGACAGACGAACAATTTCGCGTCGTCGAAAACTTATCGCACATCTTAGTCCGCAAAATCCTGCGTGCGCCCTTGCAGCGCACCGTCGAAGCGGCCCATACGCCTGACGAAGCGCAGGTCGTCCGAGAACTGCAAAACGTATTCAAGTTAGACATTAAAGAGTAAGGAGGCCTTTCCATGATTTCCTTAGAAAAATCAAGGGCCGCGTTTTCCGAAGCGCAGACCCTCATGCCGGGCGGTGTCAACAGCCCGGTCCGTTCCTACAGCCGTATCGGCTGCCCGCCGCCTTTTATCGCCCGGGCCAAGGGCAGTACCATCATCGACATCGACGGCAACGAGTATATCGACTACGTCGGATCCTGGGGTCCCATGATCGTCGGCCACGCCCATCCCCGCGTCGTCAAAGCCCTCCAGGAAGCCGCCGAACGGGGCACGAGCTACGGCGCACCGACCCTCGTCGAGTCCGATTTGGCCAAACTCGTTCGCCAGGTCTACCCGTCCATCGAAAAACTGCGCATGGTCAATTCCGGTACGGAAGCGACGATGAGCGCCATCCGCGCCGCCCGAGGCTATACGGGCCGAGAAAAGATCGTCAAATTCATCGGCTGCTACCACGGCCACGGCGACAGCCTCTTAGTCAAGGCCGGCAGCGGCGCCGCCACCTTCGGTCAGCCTGACAGCCCGGGGGTTACGGCCGGCACAGCCAAAGATACCCTGACCGTCCCCTATAACGATGCCGCCGCCTTTAAGGCCCTGATGGACCGTAACGGCGACGATATCGCTGCCGTCATCGTCGAACCCATTGCCGGCAACATGGGCCTCGTCCTCCCCCAAGAAGGCTACCTCGACCTCCTCCGGGAAGAAACGAAGAAACACGGCACGGTCCTCATCTTTGACGAAGTCATGTGCGGCTTCCGCTCGGCCCTCCATGGAGCCCAAAGCCTCTACCATATTGAGCCCGACATGACGACCTTAGGGAAGATCATTGGCGGCGGCCTGCCCGTCGCAGCCTACGGCGGAAAAAAAGCCATTATGGACTGCATCTCGCCGGAGGGTCCGGTCTACCAGGCAGGCACCTTAAGCGGCAACCCCCTGGCCATGGCAGCCGGCCTTGAAACGCTGCGCATCATTACGGAAGACCCGAACTATATCGAAAAAGTCACGGCGAAGACGACGACCCTTACCGAAGGGATCCGTCAGGCCGCCGAAAAAGCCGGCGTCCAGGTCCAGGTCCCCCAGGCCGGCACCATGTTCAGCGTCTTTTTCAGCGACCGGCCGGTCACGAACTACGCCGATGCCGAAGGCTGCGACGCCGAGGCCTTCAAGAGCTACTTTCTGTCTATGCTGAATGACGGCATTTACCTGGCTCCGTCGCCCTTTGAAACGAACTTCGTCTCCGGCGCTCACAGCGATGCCGACATCGAAAAGACGATTGCAGCTGTTGAAAAGGCCTTCCGCTCCCTTTAACCAGCCCCCAAAAACAGATATCACCATAACACAAATGCCCGTCTGAGCCATAGCTCAGGCGGGCATTTTTCACAGCGACTCCCGTTCAGGATATGCTGTCACTTATAAGATTTTCGACAAGAAAGCCTGGGTCCGTTCTTCCTTCGGATGGGAGAAGAGATCGTCCGGTTTCCCCTGTTCCAGAATCTTGCCTTCATCGACGAATAAGACCCGATCGGCCACTTCGCGGGCAAAACCCATTTCGTGGGTGACGATGGCCATGGACATGCCATCGTGGGCCAGGTCTTTGATGACGTCGAGAACTTCGCGGACCATTTCCGGGTCAAGGGCCGACGTCGGTTCGTCGAAGAGGATGAATTTCGGCTTCATAGCCAAGGCGCGGGCAATGGCCACACGCTGCTGCTGGCCGCCGGATAAGGTTTCGGGATAGGCATCCTTCTTATCGGCCAGACCGACTTTTTCGAGGAGCTGAAGAGCCACTTCCGTCGCGGCTTCCTTGCTTTCCCCACGGGTCTTCATGGGCGACAAGATGATGTTTTCCAAGACCGTCATGTGCGGGAAGAGATTGAACCGCTGGAAGACCATGCCGACTTCCTTGCGGACGCTGTTGATGCTCTTAGCATCGTTCATGCTGATGCCGTCGACGATGATTTCGCCGGCCGTCGGTTCTTCCAGATAATTGATACAGCGGAGAATCGTACTCTTGCCGGACCCGGACGGGCCGATGATGACGACGACTTCTTTATCTTGAATGGTCAAATCGATGCCCCGAAGAACCTCGTGTTTGCCAAAGCTTTTTTTCAACCCTTTAATTTCTATCATCCGTTGCAAACCTCCGTTCCAAATAGCTTACCAACTGGGCGATGGTAAAGGTCATGACCAAATAAATAAAAGCGACGGTCAGCCAGATTTCAAACGAGCCGTAGGTCTTAGCGATGATCAGCTGGCCCCGGCGGGTCAATTCTTCAAAGCCGATGACCGAAACCAGGGACGTTTCTTTGGTCATGGAAATAAATTCATTGCCAAGAGGCGGAATGACGTGTTTGAAAGCCTGGGGCAAAATGATGTAGCGCATAGTCTGCATCCACGACAGGCCGAGAGACCGACCGGCTTCCATTTGGCCCTTATCGACAGACTGAATGCCGGCACGGAAAATTTCTGCCACATAGGCCCCACTGTTGACGGAACAGGCGGCAACGGCAGCGACGAAAGGGTTAATCCGTTCGCCGATGATCATGGGCAGGGCAAAGTAAATCAAAAAGATCTGGACTAATAGCGGCGTCCCGCGGATAATATTGACGTAGCAGACAGCCAGGATGTTCAATATTTTGACTCCTGACAAGCGGCACACACTGGTAATCAGGCCGAATACAAAACCTAAGCCGACGGCAATGGCCGTGATTTCAATGGTAACACCGGCGCCTGCCAACAGCAGAGGCAATGAATTCCAAATCAGGCTAAAATCAAATGACATGAATAACACTCCTCTTGATGATACAGATAAATATACAAAAACACATGCTATCTTATTATACTTGCATATTTATGTGATGTCAATTCAGATTTAATAAATTTTCTTCATCTCCTGCCGCTTTTTTGCCCGTATTTGACAGAATACGACAAAAAAAGGAATGCATAAAGGAAGGCTCCCTTATGTATTCCCCTATTTGCAGGCACAGCGGCAAAAGCCGACAGGCAGTCGCTGTGAGAAGATATCTATCGGCCTAAGAAATGAACCAGTTCAAAGAGGTTTTCGTCAATGGGATAGCGAAGCTTGGCAGCTTCTTCATAGGGCGTGGCAACGACCTTGTTGTCGATGAGGCCGATGACACTGTTATAAGTGCCGTCTAAGAGGCTGTCGACAGCTTTCTGGGCAAAGCGGCCGGCCATGATGGCATCGTAAGCCGACGGAGCCCCGCCGCGCTGTACGTAGCCGAGGACGGTCAGGTTCGGCGACAGATACGTATGTTCCTTGATATAGTCGACGACGTCAGAGCCTTTGGCAGCCCCTTCGGCGACGATGACGATGCTGCTCAGCTTCTTCATGCGGTGCGATTCTTCCAAATGCTCGCAGAGCGCAGCCAGGTCGACTTTATGTTCCGGAATCAAGACGGCTTCGGCACCGGAGGCCATGCCGGCGTTAAGGGCGATGAAGCCGGCTTCGCGGCCCATGACTTCAATGACGGCGACGCGGTCGTGGGAAAAGGCCGTATCACGGATCTTATTGACCGATTCGAGGACCGTATTGACAGCCGTGTCGAAACCTAAGGTATACTGGGTCCCGACCATATCGTTGTCGATGGTCCCGGGAATGGTAACCGTCGGAAAACCAAAGCCGGCCAAGGCTTCGGCACCACGCATGGAACCGTCACCGCCGATGACGACTAAGGCGTCGATTTCCTGTTCCCGTAAATATTCAGCAGCTTTCTGCTGCGTTTCTTTTTCTTTGAATTCCAAGCAGCGGGCTGTCCGAAGTACAGTCCCCCCGTGATGAATGATCGCGCCGACATCGCGTCGACCCAAGGGACGCGTTTCATGACGCAGTAAACCTTCATAACCGCGAATAATCCCTTCGACGGTCAGGCCGCGCTGAATAGCATACCGCGTGACCCCGCGGATGGCCGCATTCATCCCCGGCGCATCCCCGCCGCTGGTCAATACTCCGATTTTGTTGATCATTTTACATCAGTCTCCTTCTTTTCCCTGGCAATAAACTGCACATGCCTTTCATTGATTTTATGGACAATGGATTCGACGATCTGTGACGCTCCCCCGCGTGTCGTATCGACGACGCCGTCGCAGTACGGATAGATCTCTTCCCACTGTTTCATCATAGTATGGACAAAATCATGAAGATTGTCGTAGTCCACGGTCGGCCGCTTTCCAATGTGGCGGCTGACTCTTTCCTCGACGCGAAACGGCTCGGATAAGAGGGCAACGATAAATCCATGACGATGCAAGATACGATACGTATCGACATTCATGGGAAAGTTGCCGCCAAAAGAAATTACCGCTTCATGATACCGGCTGACTTGCTGTAAGATATTGAGCTCCCGCTCTCGAAACGCCTGTTCTCCATGGCTGGCAAAGAAATCGGCAATCGTCATGCCTACGGCCCGCTCGATACGCCTATCCGTGTCGACAAACTGCCAATTGAGGCGTTGCGCCAGCTTACGGCCAATATGACTCTTACCGCTCCCCATCATCCCGACGAGGACGATATTCCGCTTCATCATGATCGGCACACCTCCTCCAAGTAGTCTATTCTGCATATGTACCTTCCTATTTTATCATACTTCTTTCCTGTTGACACAAAAAAAGCCGTACTTTTTCTTCATATTACTATAAATAGAGCGGGACAGTCAAAAAAGAAGAACCCTCTCCACGATTGCCGAAGACGTGCTCGAGCCCGTCATTCTGCCAATCGTCGCGGCCCTTTTCCAAGGGGAATAAAAAAACGGAGTGTCCCTACGGGGTCTATTTAGGTCCCACTTTGTAGGACCTTATAAAAAAAGAGACCTGCCCAAGGCAAATCTCTTGTATCGTCAGCCGAAAGCTCCCTAAGGGCCCTCACAGCTTTTTTACGAAGCACAGGTCGTGCCGCAGTTTCCCCCTTCTTCAGCAGCATCATTGGTCAGGCCCAGGCGCTTGATCATAGCCATGTCTTCGACGATGGTCGAACCCGACGTGGTCAGCATGTTGCCCGTAATCGACGCCGAGGCACCGCAAAGAAGGGCCGTAGCCCCGTTTTCAGGTAAAAGTTTGCGGCCGGCAGCCAGGCGGATGTTGGCTTCGGGATTGATGAAGCGGAAGAAGGCAATGGTCCGCAGGATATCGTCGCCGGACAGTTCTTTTCTACCTTCAAAAGGCGTGCCGGGAATGGGCATCAAGGCGTTGATGGGAATCGATTCGATGCCGAGTTCGGAGAGGCTAAGGGCCATATCGAGGCGGTCTTCCCAAGTTTCTCCCATGCCGATGATGCCGCCGGAACAGACGCAGAGTCCTTCAGCCTGGGCGTCTTTGATGGTCCGGATGCGGTCGTCATACGTATGGGTCGTGCAGATCTCCGGGAAGAATCGCCGTGACGTTTCGATGTTGTGATGGTAGCTGGTGACGCCCGTTTGGCGAAGAGCGTGGAGCTGCGCTCTCGAAAGCAAGCCGTGGGAGGCGCAGAGACCGATGTGGAGTTCCCCCTTCATCGCCCGATAGGTGTCGAGGGCTTTTTCAAAATCCTTCCCCGACAAGGCCCTGCCGGAGGTAACGATGGCAAAGCGGTTGGCGCCGGCGTCCTGATTGGCCTTGGCATTGACCATGATTTCTTCTTTGGGAAGGAAATCGTATTCGTCACAGCCCGTATGATGACAGGCCGATTGCGCACAGTATTTACAGTCTTCGCTGCAGCGGCCGCTGCGGCCGTTGATGATGGTGCAGAAGTCGACGTGATTACCGCAAAAATGGCGCTGCAGTACGCCGGCCCCTTCTTGCAGTTCAGCCAGCGGTGCCGTCAAAAAAAGGCTCAGATCGTCACCCCGTTTGATGCGATAGCCTTGTAAAATTCGTTCCGTTAAACCTGCGATTGTATTCATTGTTAACCAATGCCCCTCTTTCTATTGGTGACTATGGGATTATTATACGCGCTGAAAGACCTCTAGTCAACCAATTATTTCACAGCAAGAGGTTAACAATAAGCTCGTACTTCTCCGTGACAGCCGCTGTCAACTCCCCTAAGGGCACAAAAAAAGGCCCGTCGCAGTTGCGACAGACCTTTTTTCAAGTGTTCTTGCCAATAGCTTATCGGCGTTCGCGGATACGGGCAGCTTTGCCGGTAAGACCGCGGAGATAGTGCAGTTTTGCACGGCGAACGATACCGTGGCGAACGACTTCGATTTTAGCCAGACGCGGCGAATGTACTAAGAAAGTACGTTCAACACCGACGCCATAGGAAATGCGGCGGACAGTGAAAGTTTCGCGGACACCGCCGTTCTGACGGCCGATAACGACACCTTCAAAGATCTGGATACGTTCACGATTGCCTTCGACAACCTTTACGTGAACTTTGACAGTATCCCCAGGGCGGAATGCCGGGATATCGTCACGAAGCTGTTCCTGTTCAAGTACGCTGATAATGTTCATTGCTCTTTTTCCTCCTATAAGACATTCTTACCCCGTTGCCGCCATGATACGCAGCAATCGTCATATGATACCGATCATATCGGGCAGCGGACTGCCTAAAATAACAAAGGAATTATATCATAAAAAATCCTTTGTGTAAAGCCTTTTTTCTCGCAAAATCGCAAATACGAAGAAACCTGAGGCCTACATCCGGACGTTCGGCAGGAAGGTACGGGACATGTGGGAGATGATAGCCTGGTACTTATCCCGCTTGTCCGTCGGATAGGTTACGGTAAAGGCCACATAGGTCTTGTTCTTGTCGTTGATGTAAAGTTCGTGATAGTAAGACGTCTTGCCGTCGGTCCAGCCGATGGCGTAGCTGTCCTTGGTCTTGATATTGGTCGTCAATTCCGGCGATTCGTTCATGCCGATAGCCATGTTGTACAATTCATCAATGGAAAAGCCCATGGTATTCTTGGCGGCATAGGTCCGGAAAACGGCATCGTCCTTCGGGTCCTGGAAGTAGGCCCCGTCCCCGTCGGTCGTCATATCGGCGGCCGTCGCGCTGCGCGGGATGTCGACGGCATACTGATAGGCGCTGTTGTAATACTGATAGTAGTCCTTATCCTTCGTCGTCATGACCTGAACGACGTCATAACTGTCGGCATTGGAGCTTTTGATGTTGACTTTTTCAGCAGCCAGTGCCGTCGAGCCTGCGATACAGGTCAAGGCAGCGACTAAGAGGGCAACGTTCTTTAATTTCATGGATATCACTCCTTTATTTTCTGGTGCGATGGAACTTGCGAAAAGAGGGCTTTCAAATAAATAACAGATGCAGGCAGGCTGCATCTGTCATCTATTATACCATATTCAAAATTAGCTGCACAAGAAAGGCGGCTTACGATAATTTTTTGATATCACCCAGCGGCTGAATAAGGCTGTACGTCAAGGCCAAGAGATGGAGGCGGTTTTCTTTGACGGCTTCATCCTTATGCATGACCAGGACGTTGTCCAAGAATTCGTTGATGACGGCAATGCCTTCGGACAAGGTATTGGCTACGCTCTGGTAGTCATAGACGGCGTACTGCTGGGACAAGTTGACCTGCATAGCCTGGCAGGCGCTGTAGAGGGCCCGTTCTTCGTCAGTTTCAAAGAGGTCGGGATCGACGTCGGTATCATCGGCGCCTTTGATCATATTGCTGACCCGGGTGAAGGCCTGGAGAAGATCGGTCTTGCTCATGATATCGGCATCGATGAGGGCCTGAGCGCGGCGAGCCGCTTCATTGGCGTTGAGCGTATCGGAACTGAGGACGCAGTCGATGATGTGGTAATCCATGCCCTTGTCCTGGAAGATGTTCTTTAAGCGCAGGGTAAAGTAATCGTCGAGTTGATTCATGACAGAAGCGGCATCTTCACCGGTGACGCCGAGGAGGTTTAAGATGAAGGCGAAGACTTCGTGGCAGTTGATGTTCCAACCGGCATCCATGACGATGTTCAAGATGCCGATGGTCTGGCGGCGCAGGGCAAAGGGGTCCTGGGAGCCCGTCGGAATGAAACCGCGGCTGAACATGCCCGTAATGGTATCGAATTTATCGGCAATGCCGAGGATTCGGCCCATGTCGGTCGCCGGCAGTTCGTCGCCGGCAAAGCGCGGCTGATACTGTTCGTTGATGGCTTCGGCAACGCCTTCGTCTTCCCCGTCGATGAGGGCGTATTCCTTACCCATGACGCCCTGGAGTTCCGTAAATTCCATGACCATCTGGGTGGCAAGGTCGGCTTTGGCCAGTTCAGAAGCCCGTTGGAGTTTGGCATCGTCGAGGCCGAGATCGAGTTTCTGATTGAGGAATACCGTGATCTGTGCCAAGCGCTGAGCCTTGTCGTGGAGGGTACCGAGGCCGTCCTGGAAGACGATTTTCTTCAATTTTTCCGTGTAATCGACTAATTTATGTTTCTTATCTTCTTCAAAGAAGAACTTGGCGTCGTCGAGGCGGGCACGAAGAACGCGTTCGTTGCCGTGCTGAACCGTTTCCAAATGGTAGTCATTGCCGTTGCGGACGGTCAAGAAGAGGTTCATGAGCTTGCCTTCTCCATCACGCATGGGGAAATAGCGCTGGTGGTCCTTCATAGGCGTAATGATGGCCGCTTCAGGGAGCTTCAAATAATCTTTATCGAATTCACCACAGAGGGCCGTCGGATATTCGACGAGGTAAACGACTTCTTCCAAGAGGTCGTCGTCCATGATGACCGTCCCTCCCTTTTCGTCAGCCAGTTTCTGAAGGCCGTCGAGGATGAGCTGACGGCGCTTTTCCGGGTCGACGATGAGGAAGTGTTCTTCGCAGACGGCTTCATAAGAGGCCGGATTTTCGATGGTAAAGTCGCCCGTGCCGAGGAAGCGATGACCACGGCTGACCTTTCCCGACGAAACGTTGGCCAATTCAAAGGGAATGACATCCGTATCAAAGAGGGCGACGAACCAGCGGATAGGCCGTACGAAGTGGAAGTCGAGGCTCCCCCAGTGCATGCTCTTGGGGAAGTTGAGGCCCGTTACGATGCCCTTCATGAGGTCCGGCAAAAGGCCCTTCGTTTCAGCACCGACGCTGGTGACGTTGGCGTAGACGTAACCGTCTTCAACGGTCAAGTCTTCGACGGCAATCTTCTGACCGCGGGCAAAGCCCATGGCAGCCTTGGTCGGCTTGCCGTCGCCGTCATAGGCAATGGAGACCGACGGGCCCTTGTGTTTGGCCGAGACGTCAGCCTGTTTTTCAGCGACGCCTTTCATCAGCAAGGCGATGCGGCGCGGCGTGCCCAAGGTGCGGACCGATTCATAAGCGATATTGGCTTCGCCAAACGATTTTTCAGCCAAGTCTTTGACCTGGCCGAGGATACTCGGCATATAATGAGCCGGGATTTCTTCGGTACCGATTTCAAGTAACAAATCTTTGCTCATCTTATTTTTCCTCCTTGGAAAGCATTGGGAATCCTAATTTTTCACGCTGTTCCAGGTATGCCTTAGCGCAGGCCCGGGCCATACTGCGGACGCGGCCGATGAAGGCAGCTCGTTCGCTGACGCTGATGGCGCCGCGGGCATCGAGGAGGTTGAACGTGTGCGAGCATTTCAATACGTAGTCGTAGGCCGGAAGGACGAAGCCGGCTTTGATGACCCGCATGGCTTCTTTTTCATATTCATCGAAGAGGTGGAACAAGAGGTCGGCGTTGCTCAGTTCAAAGGCATACGTCGACTGTTCGACTTCGTTCTGATGGAAGATGTCGCCGTAAGTGGCCGTTTCGTTCCACTGGAGGTCATAGACGTTTTCTACGCCCTGGATATACATGGCCAGTCGTTCCATGCCGTATGTGATTTCCGACGATACGGGAGCGACGTCGATGCCGCCGACTTGCTGGAAGTAGGTAAACTGCGTGACTTCCATGCCGTCGAGCCAGACTTCCCAGCCAAGGCCCCAGGCGCCGAGGGTCGGCGATTCCCAGTTGTCTTCGACGAAGCGGATGTCGTGTTCAGCCGGGTTGATTCCCAAGGTTTCCAAACTCTTTAAATAGAGTTCCTGAATGTTGTCCGGCGACGGTTTGCAGATGACCTGGAACTGATGGTGCTGATAAAGGCGGTTCGGATTGTCGCCGTAGCGGCCGTCTGCCGGGCGGCGCGACGGTTCAACATAAGCTACGTGCCACGGTTCCGGGCCGAGCGTTCTGAGGAACGTCGCCGGGTTCATGGTCCCTGCCCCTTTTTCTACATCATACGGTTCGTAGATGATACAGCCCTGAGAAGACCAGAAGTTCTTCAATGCGAATATCATGTCTTGAAAATTCATCGTATTCCCTCCTACATGCAAAAAAGTCCCTGTAACATAGATAAGTATGTTACAGGGACGAGTATACGTACCCGCGGTTCCACCCTGATTGGTCCAAAAGACCCGCTTGATTTACCGGCCATACACATCGACTGACTTCCGGCCGCGGCCTTCAGAGCGCCTTCCGCATCGGCAGCCGGCTCACACTGTCCCGACCTCGCTGATAAGATACGTACTTGTTCTCTTGCATCGCCTATGTAATTGTACGTTCCTTATCATAGCAAACTTAAGGGGAAAAGTCAATCTTTTCACAACATCAAAAAAGGATTGTCGCTAAAGGCATAAACCTTTAGGAGACAATCCTTTTTCAATCGGGTAATCCTATTGCTTGCCGTATTTGCGGGCTACGTCGATGCGGCGCAGAGCACGCTGCAGGGACGCTTGGGCACGGGTTTCGTCGAGGTCGGCTGCGTGTTTCGCCAATAAGGCTTCGGCACGCTTTTCCGATTCGATGGCCCGGTCGATGTCGATGTCTTCCGGCTTTTCCGAAGCCGGCGTAATGACCGTGACCGTATTGCCATGGACTTCGAGGAAGCCTCCGGCAACGGTGACGCAGCCGCGGCTTCCGTCCTTGTCATAGCATAAGGGCCAAATCGACAGAGAGGCGATGAGCGGCGCATGGTTGGGCATGATGCCCAAATCGCCGTCTAAGGCACGGACGAGGATGAAATCCACGTCTTCATGGAGTACGGCAGCATCGGGCGTTATGACTTCCAAATGGAGTGTCTTTCCTGCTTCTGCCATAGACTATTCCCCTTTCAGCGTCTTGGCCTTTTCATAGGCTTCTTCAATATTGCCGACCATGTAGAATGCCTGTTCAGGCATGTCGTCACATTTACCGGACAAGATTTCTTTGAAGCCTTCGATCGTTTCTTTCAGCGGGACGTAACGGCCTTCCTGACCGGTAAACTGTTCAGCAACGGCGAAAGGCTGGCTGAGGAAACGCTGTACTTTACGGGCACGGGCAACGGTCAGCTTATCTTCTTCTGACAGTTCGTCGATACCCAAGATGGCGATGATATCCTGCAGGTCGTTGTACTTCTGGAGGATTTCCTGTACGGCACGGGCCGTATTGTAGTGATCGTCGCCGATGATGTTCGGGTCGAGGATACGAGACGTGGAGTCCAAAGGATCGACGGCCGGGTAAATCCCGAGTTCGGCGATCTGACGGGACAGAACCGTCGTCGCATCGAGGTGCGCGAAGGTAGCAGCCGGAGCCGGGTCCGTGAGGTCGTCGGCAGGGACGTAAACGGCCTGGACGGACGTGATAGAACCGTCTTTGGTCGACGTAATGCGTTCCTGCAGGGCGCCGACGTCGGTACCCAGGGTCGGCTGGTAACCGACGGCAGACGGAATACGGCCGAGAAGGGCCGAAACTTCGGAACCTGCCTGGATGAAACGGAAGATGTTGTCGATGAACAACAAGACGTCCTTGTGTTCTTTATCGCGGAAGTATTCGGCCATGGTAAGACCGGTCAGGCCGACGCGCATACGGGCTCCTGGCGGTTCGTTCATCTGACCGTAGACGAGGGCCGTCTTGTCGATAACGCCGGATTCCTTCATTTCGTTCCAAAGGTCATTGCCTTCACGGGTACGTTCACCGACACCGGTGAAGACGGAATAACCGCCGTGGCCCGTAGCAACGTTGTGAATCAATTCCATGATGAGGACTGTTTTACCGACGCCGGCACCGCCGAAGAGGCCGATCTTACCGCCCTTAGCATAAGGGCAGATGAGGTCGACGACTTTAATCCCCGTTTCAAAGATTTCTGTTTCCGTCGCCTGGTTTTCGAATTTCGGAACCGGACGGTGGATCGGCCAGTAATCATCGGCTTCGACTTTGGCGTCGACTTTGTCGACGGTATGGCCGAGGACGTTGAAGATACGGCCTAAGACGCCTTTGCCGACAGGGACCTTGATCGGGTCGCCGGTATTTTCGGCTGCCATGCCGCGGACGAGGCCATCTGTGGAGTCCATGGAAACGCAGCGGACGACGTCGTCACCTAAGTGCTGCATGGCTTCTACAATGAGGTCGATCTTCTGGTCGCCTTCACCGCCCGTGATGTGGATGGCGTTGTAGATGGACGGCAAGTCTGCTTCGGAAGCAAACCGCACGTCGACGACCGGGCCGATGACCTGGACTACTTTCCCAATGTTATTGCTCATGAAGAGGTTCTCCTCTCTTTCAAGAATTGTAACAGCAGCGCGTGACGAGAATCACGTCTTATTTCAAGGCGTTGGCGCCACTTACGATTTCCGTCAGTTCATTGGTAATACCAGCCTGGCGGACTTTATTGTAGGTAACAGTCAGTTTTTCGATCAGCTCACCGGCGTTGTCCGTAGCCGACGTCATGGCCGTCATGCGGGCACCGAGTTCACTGGCAGCTGACTGAAGGAGACTGTTGTAGATAAACAGATCTAAGTACTGGGGCAGCAAAGAATCGAGGACCTGGGATGCATCGGGAGCAAACAAGTACTCTTCCCGCGGCCCCTGGTCACCGGCCTGTTCTTCCTGAGAAATAGGCAGCATCTTCACGATTTTTGCTTCCTGGGACAAGGCCGTTTTGAAGTGCGTATAGATGACATAGACTTCATCGACTTCGCCGTCGAGGAACTTCTGCGTCGCCAAATGGGCGATTTCCTGGGCATTGATGAGCTGCGGCTTATCCGAAAAACCGGACCATTTTTCTTCCGGCGTAATATGCAGGTGCTTTAAGTACTCTGCCGGTTTGCGGCCGGAGACGAAAAGGACCGACGCACTGCGCGGCTTATCCTTTAAGACGGATACCATGGTCTTGTTGATGTTGGCGTTGAAGGCACCGGCCAGGCCCTTATCGGCCCCGATGATGATATAGCACGTCTTCTTGACGTCATCGCGGGACTGGAACAAAGGGTTCCCGGAATCGGGCGAGGCAGCCGACAAGCGGCGCAGCATGCCTTCCATTTTTTCGGTATACGGGGCAGTAGCCAGTGCCCGTTCCTGTGCACGGCGCAGTCGCACGGAAGAGACCATCTTCATGGCCTTGGTGATCTGCTGAGTATTGGTAACGGATTTTATCCGTCGATTTATTTCGCGTGCACTCGGCATAGCTTATTCCTCCTCTTTAACCAGTTCGTGAGAAGTACCGTACTGCTTGAGGTATTCCGCAATGGCTTTCTTGAGGGTTTCTTCTGCATCTTTGCCGAGTTCCTTCGTCGATTTAATGCTTTCACCGACTTCCGGATAGTTGCTGTGCATGAAGGTAACGAAGCCGTCTGCAAATTCTGCAACTTCATCAACCTGGACAGGCATCAGGTAGTTCTTAACGGCCAAATAAATCTGCATGACCTGATCTTCAACGGCCATCGGCTTATACTGCGGCTGAATGAGGAGCTGCATCGTCCGTTCACCGGCGTCGATCTGGGCTTTCGTGTTCTTATCGAGGTCGGAGCCGAACTGAGCAAAAGCTGCCAATTCGCGGTACTGGGCCAGGTTCAAACGGAGCGTACCGGCAATGCTCTTCATGGCCTTGATCTGAGCCGAACCGCCGACACGGGATACGGAGAGGCCGACGTTGATAGCCGGACGGATACCGGAGTTGAAGGCTTCTGTTTCGAGGAAGATCTGGCCGTCGGTAATGGAAATGACGTTGGTCGGAATATAGGCCGACAAGTCACCGGCCAAGGTTTCGATGATCGGCAGGGCCGTAATCGAGCCGCCGCCCAATTCATCGGAAAGTTTAGCCGCCCGTTCGAGCAGACGGGAATGTAAGTAGAATACGTCGCCGGGATACGCTTCACGTCCTGGCGGACGACGGAGAAGCAAACTCATGGCGCGGTATGCCTGAGCATGTTTGGACAAATCGTCGTATACGCAGAGGCAGTCTTTGCCTTGGAGCATGAAATATTCGGCAATGGATACGCCGGAATACGGAGCAAGATACTGGAGCGGAGCCCCGTCGGAGGCCGTTGCGGCAACGACGATGGTATAGGCCATAGCGCCGTGTTCTTCGAGGGTCCGTACGACGCGGGCAACGGTCGACGATTTCTGACCGATGGCGACGTAGACACAGATAACGCCCGTATCCTTCTGATTCAAGATCGTATCGATGGCAATGGCCGTCTTGCCCGTGCCGCGGTCGCCGATGATGAGTTCACGCTGGCCACGGCCGATAGGGACCATGGAGTCGATAGCTTTAAGCCCCGTCTGGAGCGGTACCTTGACCGGCTGGCGGTCGGCAATACCGTAGGCCTTGACTTCGATAAGACGGGATTCCGTCGTCTTGATGTCCCCCTTGCCGTCAATGGCCATCCCTAAGGGATTGACGACGCGGCCGATCATGTTTTCGCCGACAGGGACACGCATAACGCGGCCTGTACGACGGACGGTGTCGCCTTCTTTGATGAGGGCGTCATCGCCGAGCAGTACGGCGCCGACGTTATCTTCTTCCAAGTTCAGGGCCATGCCGTAAACGCCGTGCGGCAGTTCCAGCAATTCCCCGGACATGGCTTTTTCCAAACCGTAAATGTGGGCAATGCCGTCCCCGACTTCCAAGACGGTACCGACGTCATCGACGTTCATTTCCACATTATAATCTTCGATTTGTTTCTTGATTATAGCCGTAATTTCTTCTGGCTTCATATTCATTATTCGTCCGTCACCCCATTCGTCGCGTCAGCCTGGAGCAGGCTATTCTGCATATCCTGCAGATGCCGCTTAAGGCTGCCGTCTATTAATTTATCGCCAATTTGGATGACCATGCCGCCGATAAGCGACGGATCGACGTAGTACAGCGGTTCTATCTGCTGTCCCGTCATGGCTTCCAGGCTGGCTACGAGCTTGGTCTGTTCTTTCTTGGACAGCGGCTTGACGACGCGGATTTTGGCCACTTCGATGTTCTGAGCCTTACGGGCCAAATCGATAAAACCGTCAATGCCCAAAACCAAAGCCGCTTCACGGCGCCGGTCGATCATGACATACATGAACTGCATGACCATCGGCGACACGCTGTCCCCAAAAATCTTTTTAAGTGTGTCCTTTTTGGACTGCGGCGGTACGAGGGGATGATTCAGGAATTTCCATAAATCGGGATTTTCCTGAAACGTATCCCGTACGCCTTTTAATTCTGTTCCGAACTCGGTAAGCTTCTTCTGTTCGCTGGCAATGTCAAACATAGCCTGGCTGTATTTGCTGTAGATCGTTTCGGGTATCATAGGATCAGTTCCCCTTTACGCGCTGCGTCTGGATCTGGTCAATGCAGTCGGCTACGAGTTTCGCGTTCATATCGGAATCGATATTCTTCTTGAGCAGTTTTTCTGCCACAGCCATCGACAGATTGACTACTTCCTTACGCATTTCCCGGATAGCCGCTTCCCGTTCATTGGCGATTTCAGCCTGGGCAATCTGTTTTTCCCGGGCGATTTGATCGCGAATGGCTTCGAGCTGGGCCTGTGCTTCTTTATCGGCCTGCTTTACCGCCTTGTCGACGATAGCCTGCGCTTCTGCACGGGCATCGCGGATCTGAGCTTCATAATCGGCTCTCATCTTTTCAGCCGTTTCTTTAGCTTTCGCGGCATCGCTGAGATCGGAGGCAATCTTATTGCGGCGGTCTTCCAGCACTTTGAGCAGCGGTTTGTAAGCGAACTTCGCCAAAATAGCAACTAAGACGAAGAAGTTGATAAACTGGAACAGCAAGGTACCATTAATACTAACCAATGTACTTCCCTCCCCGGCTGTATAGTAGAATCATTCAGATTAAAGCAGGCTGACGAACGGATTGGCAAAGACCAATACGATGGAGATGACAGCTGCGATAATCGGCATGGATTCGATCAAGCCGATGGAGATAAGCATGTTGACCAAGAGTTTGCCGCCCATTTCAGGCTGACGAGCCGTACCTTCGAGCATTTTCGATGCGGCATGACCGTCACCGATAGCAGCGCCGAGAGCTGCCAAACCAATACCCAAGCATGCACCAAAAGCGGACAATGCCAATACGATAGCTTTTTCCATAATAAATAACCTCCTAGTTTCTGTGAATAAGATGAAAATTTCAGTGTAAAACAGTATCCGGCACGATTAGTCGTCTGCAAAAGACGGCGCCAGATAAGACGTGGTCAGGATCGTAAAGATAAATGCCTGAATGAGACCGATGACCAGGCTGAACACCAGCCAGATGATCGGAATGCCGATAGGCACGAGGAAGTACAGGACTTCCAACAAAATTTCCCCGGCCAGGATATTGCCAAATAGACGGAAGGCCAACGTTAACGGTTTGGTAATTTCTTCCATCAGATTGATGATAACAAATGGCGCAAAGGGTTTAAAGAAGCTCTTGAAATGTTTTTTGAACCCCTGGTTCTTCAAGGCCATAAAATGGACCATAAAAGAAGATACCAGTGCCAGGGCGACAGTCGTATTCAAGTCATTCGTCGGCGAAGCCAGGATTTCCGGATTCGGAATCATGCCCAATTCGTTGGCGAACAGGATGAATAAGAACATGGTCAATAAGACCGATACGACTTGGCCGTATTTCGGTCCCAACGTTTCCCTGAACTGATCGAGGAGGGATTCGATGACCATTTCCATGGCATTCTGCAGGCCCGACGGGACGAGGGAACGTCCCCTTGTGGCAGAGACGGTGACGATGATAACCAGCGCTGCAACGAGCCAGGTCATCATCAGCGTATCCAGGTTCACATTCAGACCCAGAAGCTGAACGACCACATGATACCCTGCATGTAATTCCATACGCAATACCTCCTTTCCTTTACCGTCTGAAGCGTGCGGTCAACACATCTGCAAAGATCAGGACGCGGTATGAAAAGATACCGGCCACGGCAGCTCCCAGTGAAATGGACGGGAACTGCAGGATCACGATGACGGCCAGGCAGACGAAAATCAGCCGGAACACGGCACCGCCGCGGATGAATGCCGCCGCCTGCTCGGGCGGCAGTTTCAAGGCCCGTACCGAACGGCTGCTGAGCATGAAAAAATAGACGATGTTCAAGCCGCTGCCGATACACCAGCCACTTATGTACTGCCACCACCCGCCCAGTAAGAGCACGGCGGCGACGATACATGTAAAACCAATGAGTTTGCAAATTGTTGCCTTCACATAGGTGTAAAAAGCTTCCATAGACTATCCTCCGCGGTTCTCATCGGCTCGATGACGATCCATTCCGGCGGGATTCATCCCGTTCATAGGACAAGGCTTTTTTGTAAAGCGTCCAGAACCCGGAAACGGCACCGATCAGGGAAAAGAGGATCAATCCCCACGGCGATGTACCCGTATAGACATCGATAAAACGGCCGATGGCGACGCCGACGCAGATGCAGACAAAGAGCGACAGACCGAGAGATGCGGCAATGGCAACGATGTCTAAAAGCCTCATAGAAGACCTTTTGTCACTGTGAGAATCATTCTTTTTTCTCATAGCACACACACTCCTGCTCAGGCGATAGCAGTCTTTCCACAACCGCGCTGCGCATAGAAAACCTACGTTTAGCCGCGATTATTGCTTATTTTAGCACGGAAAAACAGGAAAATCAACACAAAATGAAAGAAAAAGCGAGTATATAGCTAAAAACTATTCTCAATATAACTGAAGCTTATTTTAACGGCAGAAGTCGTCAGGAACGGCTTCCTTGCCGGCAAAAACATGGAGAATGGCTTCGACGATGCGCCGCGATGCCTGGCCGTCGCCATAGGGATTTATGGCGTTGCTCATGGCGTCATAAGCGGCCTTGTCGGTCAAGAGGCGCTTCGTTTCTTCATAGACGACGTCTTTATGCGTGCCGATGAGGCGGACCGTCCCGGCTTCCACGGCTTCCGGCCGTTCCGTCGTATTGCGCAGGACCAGAACCGGTTTTCCCAGAGACGGCGCTTCTTCCTGGATACCGCCGGAATCGGTCAGTACCAGATAGCTGAGGCTCATGAGGTTGGCAAAGGGTTCATATTCCATGGGATCGATGAGATGGATCCGGTCGATGCCGGACAGTTCATCTTCGACGACCTTGCGGACTTTCGGGTTGCGGTGGACGGGAAAGACGATTTCCGTATCGGGAATCTCTTCGATGATGCGGCGCAGGGCCTTATAGATATGGCGCATGGGCTCGCCGAGGTTTTCCCGACGGTGCGTCGTCAAGAGGATGACTCGGTGGTGCTTGAAGTCCACCGATTTCAATTGGTCGCCGAAGTCATAGTCGCCGGCAACGGTCGTCATCAAGGCGTCGATGACGGTATTCCCCGTTACGTAAATCTGAGACGGATCTATATTTTCACGGACGAGATTGGCCCGTGCCGTCGAAGTCGGGGCAAAATGAATGGCCGCAATGGCCCCGGTGAGCTTGCGGTTCATTTCTTCCGGGAACGGCGAATATATATCCCCTGTCCGAAGGCCGGCTTCGACGTGGCCGACGGGGATCTGCTGATAATAGGACGCCAGGGCCCCGGCAAAGGTCGTCGTCGTATCACCGTGAACGAGGACCAGATCCGGTTGTTCTTTGGCCAGGACATCCTTGAGACCCAGGAGCGACTTCGTCGTAATATCGTATAAGGTCTGGCCCTTGGCCATGATGTCCAGGTCGTAATCCGGCGTAATCCGGAACAACTCCAGGACCTGGTCGAGCATCTGGCGATGCTGGGCCGTGACGGCAACGACCGTCTGAATGCTGTCGGCATGTTTCTGTAATTCCTTGACGACCGGTGCCATTTTAATCGCCTCCGGCCGCGTGCCGAATACAGTCATTACCTTAATCATAATACAAATTCCTCCTTATATGACGAACCGATTCTTCCCGTCATGGTTTGCGGGTCGAATCGGTCGTTGATTTACGCAGTATGCCGATGCGCTTTGCCGAGTAGATGATAACGGCAAGAACGACCAAGACAGTCACGATCCCCGTCTGATAGCTTACGTTGGCTACGAAGAAGGCGACAATGCCTAACATCATGCTGACAAAATACATGATCAGTACGGCTTGCTTCTGTGTCATACCCAGGGCCAGGAGACGATGGTGCAGATGACCCTTATCCGGCTGAAATATGGGAACGCCGCTCATCCGGCGTCGGATGATGGCGAAGGTCGTATCGAGAATGGGAAGGCCTAAGGCGATGATGGGCACGACCAGTGCCACCGTCGCCGCCGTCTTGACCAGGCCGAGAACGGCCGAGACGGCCAGGGTATATCCGAGAAGCATACTCCCCGTATCGCCCATGAAGATTTTGGCAGGGTTAAAGTTGTACTGCAAAAATCCCAAGGCTGCACCGGCCATGGACACGATGATGAGGGCCGGCAGGAATTGATTGAGGTTTACCGCCAAGAGGAACATCGAAATCGAGGCGATGAAGGCTACGCCGGCAGCCAGTCCGTCCAGACCGTCGATGAGGTTCACCGTATTGGTAAAGCCGATGATCCAGAAAATCGTCACCGGAATGGCAATGACTTCCGGCAGGACCAGGATATCTCCGAAAGGATTGGTCAGCCATTCGATCTGAATGCCGAAGGCCACGGGAATACAGGCCGCTGCAATCTGGCCGACGAGCTTGACCCGGGCCGGGATGTTGCAGATATCGTCCCAAATGCCGATGGCGACGATGGCCGTACAGCCGAGGAGCATGCCGATGAGTTCATGGTGCAGGGGCACGCAGAACAAGACGGCCGCCATAAAGCCGATATAAATAGCCAGCCCGCCGAGCCGCGGGATGACATGAGTATGTACCTTTCTTGCATTGGGCCGGTCCACGGCGCCAACCTTGATGGCCACCTTCTTGACGCCCGGCGTCAAAAGATAGGAAACGACCAAGGCAATGATAAAGGGTACAACATATTGGAGCACAACACACGCCTACTTTCCGTTAATCTATCATCAGTTGGTCAGACTGCGCATGGGCGCCGGAATGCGGCCGCCGCGGGCAATGAATTCATCTGACTTATATTTATTGACATTGATAATCGGGCAATGGCCGAGAAGGCCGCCAAACTCGACGTTATCGCCGACGCCCTTGCCCGGTACGGGGATGACGCGGACGGCCGTCGTCTTGTTGTTGATCATGCCGATGGCTGCTTCATCGGCGATGATGGCCGAAATGGTCGACGCCGGTGTATCGCCGGGAATGGCGATCATATCGAGGCCGACAGAGCAGACGCAGGTCATGGCTTCGAGCTTTTCAAGGCTCAGGCTGCCGCGGCCGACGGCTTCGAGCATGCCCTTGTCTTCGCTGACCGGGATGAAGGCGCCTGACAGACCGCCGACGCGGGACGAAGCCATGAGGCCGCCCTTCTTGACAGCGTCATTTAAGAGCGCTAAGGCTGCCGTCGTACCGCAGGCCCCGCAGCTTTCAAGGCCCATTTCTTCAAGAATGGAAGCCACACTGTCACCGACAGCCGGCGTCGGTGCCAAGGATAAGTCGATGATGCCAAAGGGCATATTGAGGCGTTTCGACGCTTCCATCGCAACCAATTGGCCGACACGGGTGATCTTAAAGGCCGTCTTCTTAATCGTTTCGGCGACGACATCAAAGGGCTCGCCCTTCACGTTTTCCAAGGCGACTTTTACAACGCCCGGGCCGCTGACGCCGACACTGATACAGGAATCGCCGTTGGTGACGCCGTGGAAGGCGCCGGCCATGAAGGGATTGTCCTCTACCGCATTGGAGAAGACGACCAGTTTGGCACAGCCTAAGGCATCCTGTTCCTTCGTCCGTTCGGCCAAATCCTTAAAGACCCGCCCCATTTCAGCGACGGCATCCATGTTGATACCGGCCTTAGTCGAGCCGACGGCGACAGAGCTGCAGACGAGATCGGTCACAGCCAGGCTTTCGGCGATGGAATCGATGAGGATCCGGTCGCCCTTGCTCATGCCCCGTTCGACGAGGGCCGAAAAGCCGCCGATGAAGTTGATGCCGATCGTCTTGGCCGCCTTATCAAGGGTCCGGGCGATATCGACATAACTCGTCATATCGCTGGCCCCGGCGACGAGGCTGATGGGCGTCACAGACACGCGTTTATTGATGATGGGCACGCCGTATTCGCGGGAAATGGCTTCCCCCGTCTCTACCAGGTGCTCGCCGTAGCGCGTGATCTTATCGTAAATGTTGCTGCACAACGTCTTGCCGTCACTGGCACAGCAGTCGAGGAGACTGATGCCCATGGTAATCGTCCGGACGTCAAGGTTGTTCTTTTGAATCATTTGATTCGTTTCAAGTACGTCATGGATTGTCAGCATATTCCCTCTCCTTAGCCCACACGATGCATGGCATCAAAAATAGCCTGGTTCTGGGCTCTGATTTCGACACCGAGGGTTTCACCCTTCTGCTTGAGCAAATCCTGAAGAGTATCTAAATCAATATCTGCAGGGTCCATATCAACAATCATGGCCATGTTGAAAATGCCATCTAAAATAACCTGATTAATGGTCAGTATATTTACCTTATGTTCCGCCATGATCTGACTGACGGCGGCGATGATACCCGTACGGTCCACGCCGACTACCGTGATTACAACTTTCACAGCTGCCCACCCCTTTGAGTTAGATTCTACGCTCCCCATTATAGCACAGGTAACGCAGTAAATGCCACTTTCGGCCCATGAAAAGGCCTTATGATACGAAAATCGAGTAAATCATTTCGATTTGAAAGAAACTTTCTATGCATCCAAAGCCTTACTGATGAGGGACTTCCCTTCTTCAAGAAGCTTTCCGGCCTGTTCCTTGGAGACGAAGCTTTCGGCATAGAGCTTATACATGTCTTCCGTTCCCGACGGGCGGGCTGCGACCCAGCCGTCATCGGTCGTAATCTTGACGCCGCCGATAGCCGAATTACCGTAAGGCGAACGGGACAGGACGGCCGTAATGGGACTGCCGCAGAGATTCTTTTCGGTTACATCCTTTTCCGTCAAGGAGCTGATCTTATCCTTTTCCTCAAGCGTCGCCGGCGCATCGCTGCGCACGGTGTAGGGCCGGCCCAGTTCTTCACAGAGTCCTTCATAGTAAGCCGCCGGCGATTTTCCCGTAACGGCGTAGATTTCCGCTGCCAAGAGGCAGAGAATGATGCCGTCCTTGTCCGTCGTCCAGACGCTGCCGTCTTTAGCGATAAAGGAAGCACCGGCACTTTCTTCGCCGGAAAAGGCGATTTTCCCGTCTTCATAGAGGGGGCCGAAATACTTAAAGCCGACGGGGACTTCATAGAGAGGTACGTCGAGTTTTTTCGCCGCCCGAGCCAGCATATCCGTCGTAACGACGGTTTTAGCGATGCCCAGACCGTCGAAATGGCGATGGGTCATGAGGTAGTGCGCAGCGACGGTCAAAAAGGCGTTGGCCGTAATCATGCCGTCCGTACCGCAGACGATGCCGAAACGGTCATAGTCGGGGTCATTGGCCAAAATGAGGCGATAATCGGCAGTCTGACCGGTAACGGCCGACATGACGTATGCCGATGAGCAGTCCATGCGGACCTTGCCGTCATGGTCGTAATTCATAAAGGTGAACTGCGGGTCGTACGTATCGTTAACAAAAGACAGGTTCAAATGGTAGCGTTCGGAAATACGGTGCCAGTAATTCATGCCCGAACCGCCGAGGGCATTGACCAAAATGGGAAGTCCGGCATCGCGGATGGCTTCCATGTCAAGGATGGACGCCAATTCAGCGACATATAAGCCCTTATAATCATAAGGGACGACAAAATCCCCCCGGGCCGCTTCTTCATAAGAAATGGCCTTGACATCCTGATTATGCCCTGCAAGGATGCGATTGGCTTCGGCTTCAATGGCCTTGGTCATGTCAGAACCTGCCGGTCCTCCCGTCGTCGGGTTGTACTTAATGCCGCCGTGTTCCGGAGGATTATGGGACGGCGTGAGGATCAGTCCGTCGGCTAAGTTTTCCTTACGGTGGTCATTAAAGCGCAGGATAGCCCTTGAAACAGACGGCGTCGGGACAAAATCACCGTCAGCGTCGACGTAGGCCGTAACCTTATTGGCCGAGAGGACCGACAAGACCGTTTCGAAAGCCAATTTCGATAAATAATGGGTGTCGGCCCCGACGAACAACGGTCCGTCGGCACCAAACTCGTGGCGGAAATTACAAACGGCCTGGGTAATGGCCGCAACGTGGTCTGCCGTAAAACTGCCGCTGCCGGCCTGACCGCGATGGCCTGACGTTCCGAAGCGCACCTGTTGATGAGGATCAGAGGCGTCGGGATGAATCGAATGATACGCCTTGGTCATGGCGTCCAAGTCGATGTAGTCTTCCGGTCTTACTTTCGTTCCTGCTAATTCATGTACTGCCATACTATCACCTGCTTTATTATTTTGACAAGGATTCAACGATTTTATACAATAAGAAAGAGTGCTGCCAATATCCTTGCGGATACTGTCATCACAGCATCTCATCGCGGCAATTCGTTTGTTTTCATTATAACAAAAAACGCATCATTATCCTAGATAAAAATGGCTTATCATCGAGGATATCTGAAAAAGAAAGGTGGTTTCTATGACAAAGTTTATCTCTTGGAATGTCAACGGTCTGCGGGCCGTCATGAAAAAAGGATTCTTAGATACATTTAACGACCTCGACGCCGACCTGTTCTGCCTGCAGGAAACGAAGCTCCAAGAAGGCCAGATTGACATCGACCTTCCGGGCTACGAACAGTATTGGAACTACGCCGACCGCAAGGGCTACAGCGGCACGGCCATCTTCACCCGCCTCAAGCCCCTGTCCGTCCGTTACGGTATGGATAAGGACGAACATAATCACGAAGGGCGTTTGATTACCCTCGAGTTTGACGACTACTTCTTCGTCACCTGCTACACCCCCAATTCGCAAAGCGAACTGGCCCGTCTGCCCTACCGCATGCAGTGGGAAGACGACTTTAAGGAGTACCTCCTGTCCCTCCATCAGGAAAAACCGGTCATCGTCTGCGGAGACCTCAACGTCGCCCACCAGGAAATCGACCTCAAGAACCCCAAGACGAACCGCAAGAACGCCGGCTTCTCCGATGAAGAACGGCAGAAGATGACCGACCTCCTGGCTGCCGGCTTCACCGACACGTGGCGTCACTTCTATCCCGATAAGGAAGGCGTCTATTCGTGGTGGAGCTACCGCTTTAGAGCCCGCCAGAACAATGCCGGATGGCGCATCGACTACTTCCTGACGACGACCGACCTCGACGACCGCTTAGAATCGGCTTCTATTTACACCGACATCCTCGGCAGCGACCACTGCCCTGTCGGCCTCACTTTAAAATAAAACATATATTATAACAAAAATGAGCTGCCCCGCATGTGCGGAGCAGCTCATTTCATGTATAAAAGACGGTGTCCCTCGTCCTTAGAAAGCGTTATACGAATATTCGTAGTACATATCGGTCAAGAGGTCCATCTTATCGCTCATTTCGACCATGAGATTGGAAGCCGTATCGTAGTCTTTGGCAGCCAGGGCTTCTTTGATCTTCGAGAAAATGGACAGGCTCTTTTCCGTATCGCGGCCCAGTTCCGTACGCAGGGCGTTGATCTTGGTCCAGCGTTCGACTTCAAGGGCATTGCTGTCGCCGTCGGCATGGAGCTGTTTGGCAGCGATGACCTTAGAGAGGTTTTCCGGAATGAGGCGGTACTGGAGTTCGAGGGCCCAGCGGTTGAGGGCGCCGAGGCGGAACGATTCCATGATGCGCTTCTGGAAAGCATCGCAGGCCAGGGTATCTACTTTATCCGGATGAAGGTCGAGGGCCTTGAAGTTTTCCCAGACCGTCCGCGGTGCCTTGCCGAACATGGCATCCCGTTCTTCACTGGTGAAGTTTTCAAAGACGTCGACTTCCGAGCGATAAGCCCGGTCTTTTTCAAGATAATCTGCATCTTCGCCGGGCTTCTTGGACAGTTCAGCCAGGAGGGCTTCGCCGTTCTTACCGCTGGAGAGAGCATATTTGATGCCGTCGAGGGCGGCCAAATAGCCCATGGCGATGGCGATGTAGGTATTGGTGAAGGGGTTCGGAGAACGGAGTTCGAACCGTGTAGCCGCCGGGCTTGCGATGTTGCGGATGAGGCCGATGAGGACCGAACGGTTACGGGTCTGGACGTCCGGACGATCACCGCCGAGGGCCGTTACGATGCAAACAGGGGCTTCAAAACCCGGTTTCAAGCGGTTCAGGGAGTCTGTCGTTGCCGAAACGAAGGGGTTCATGACTTCGTAGTGTTTGAGCATGCCCATGATGGCGCCGTAACCGACGACGGACAGGAAGTCGCTCTTCATATCAGACGGGTTGAAGAGGTTGACGAATTTGCCGTTCTTCATGATGGCCCCGATGCCGAAGTGCGTATGTTCACCGGAACCGGCAACGCCGTGAATCGGTTTTGCCTGGAAGGTGACTTCAAGGCCGTTTTCACGGAATACTTCACGGACGATGATACGGGCTGCGATTTCATTATCTGCCGTCTGGACCGGGTCGTTGGCAAATTTCCAGTCGACTTCGAGCTGTTCGAGGACGAAGGTCAATTTACCGGAATCGTCGATCTGGGCTTTGACGCCGCCGACTTCCTTATGGCCCATTTCCGGTTCGAGGCCGTATTTTTCGAGGCGTTCGATGGTCTGTTCAAGAGCCGTACGAACGACGCCGTGCGTGCGCTGCCAATACTGTTCCTGCAATTTCTGCGAAGCCGACAAGAGGCGCGTCGCTACGTCCTGGCTCGGCGTCTTGACCCAGAATTCCAGTTCCGTCGCCGTCGTGAGGACGATTTTTTCGATGTCATCGACATTGACCGACGTACCGGGCAGGCCATACTGTTTGACCAGCGCCAAGACCTGGTCACTGACGTAGTCGCAGGTGTTGCGGAGGATCGACCGGGAATCGATGTAGCCCGTGGCATGACGAAGGAAGCTGGGAATACGCAGAGTCCCTACGGGTTTTCCCGTTTCCGGGTCGATGTTGTCGTCGTTGTAGTCGACGAACCAGCTGACCGACGGGTCGGCTTTGATGTCGACGCGGGCATTGGACAAGATGGCGATGCCCGGCAGGACGACGGACGAACCATCGGTCTGGAATGCCGTCGCATTGAAGAATTTATCATAGTCATCAAAGAAAACGCTGATAGGAATCTTTTCGTCCGTATCATTACCTGCCAAATCGATGCCTACGAGGGATACGAATTTGATTTCCGGATGCTGTTCCAATAAAGCCAGCACCCCTTCTTTACCATACTGACCTGCCGGAATTACGTATACCAACTCATCTTTTGTCATTATGACTCCTCCTTTAGGTGAAAAAAAAGACTCCGATCCCACAGTCGGGATTCGGAGTCTTCCTTGACTCTTGTTTCATGATTTATTTTGTTTTCAAATCATGTTAAAATAATACAATCATTTAGTCTATTTGTCAATAGATTTTTAAGGAATCTATGGCAATCAACGATGTTGTAAAATTTCTCGAACAATCTGTGAAACAACCTTGCCATCGGTCCGTCCCTGCACTTTCGGCATGACGAGCTTCATGACAGCCCCCATCTGAAGGCCTTCCTGACCTTTAATGGTATCGGTGACGATTTGGCGGACTTCATCTTCCGTCAGCTGCTTCGGCATGTACTTTTCCAGTACTGCCATTTCAGCCTTCGTTTCTTCGACTAAGTCGGCACGGCCGGCTTTTTCGAATTCAGCTAATGACTCCCTGCGTTGTTTCATTTCTTTGGCAATGACGGCGCCGACACCGGCATCGTCGAGTTCGCAATGACCGCCGTCGATTTCCGCGTTGCGGATGGCCGAACGGACCATACGAATAACGGACAAAGCCGTTTTACCGGCTTCTTTGGCTTTCATTGCCTCTTTCATGTCCTGAAGAAGTTCGTTCTTAAGAGACATGGTATCACCCTTCTTACATTAACGATTATGCTCTGTACTTCCGTTTCCGTGCTGCTTCGGACTTTTTCTTTCTCCGTACACTCGGTTTTTCGTAGTGTTCACGTTTCCGAACTTCGGAAAGAACACCAGCCTTTTGGCAAGAACGTTTGAAGCGGCGAAGAGCGCTGTCTAACGTTTCGTTTTTACCAACTCTGATTTCTGCCATTCTGTTATCCCTCCCTCCAAGGTATGATAGGGAGTGCTGTTACTGCACACGATGAAATTATACTCAGATTATGGCTGTTTGTCAATAACTTATGAGGTTCTGATACGATTTATCATAACTTTGTCAACGCCCTTGGAGTCGGCTTTCACCTGCATCGTCCCCGGATCGAATAAAACTTTTCGCTATGAAAATTGTTTTTTATCACCGTACATTTATCCGTTACAGCACGCATATTCTGTCAATTGTAAAGACAAGCCCCGACCATGAAGCGGACGAAGGAAAAGTAATCCCGCGTATCACTCAAACGAATTTCTACGCCGCGGCCCCGCGCGGTTCTCTCCTTTATAAAGGACAAGGCATCGCCATCGCCTTTAAGGCTTTGAAACGCTTCATCCCGCCGGACCAGGACCGATCCCCGGCTGGCGGCGACGAGAGCCGTAAAGGTTTCCATGTTGGGAATGAAGTAAAATTTTAATACCATCATCAAGACCTCCTTCGCCGCATCGCGGCCGTGTGGTTTCTTCCCTTCTCTATTATAAGAATACCGTCATATAGGTCTTGATACAATGAAAATTCAGCCGTATACTATAATAAAACAGCCAAACAAAGAGGTGTACCCATGATATTGACAGACTGTTCTATCCCGGTCGACGATCGGTCGCAAGAAATAAAACCCCACGGAAACGCAGCCTTCCCCTGTGCCGGCTACACCGTCCATTACCGGCAGGAAATAGGCGATAACGTCCCTTGGCACTGGCACGATGAACTGGAAATCATCTACATCGCAGGCGGGAAAATGACCGCAAAGGTCCCGGCTCACACGTTCCATCTGACCGCCGGCGATATATTGGCCGTCAACGGCAATACCCTTCATGCGGCCCTGGCCGATCCGGAATGCGACCTGCGCTCCTTTGTCTTCAGTCCGTCGCTGATTTCCGGCAGTGACGACTCGATTCTATGGGTGAAGTATATTCGTCCCCTCCTCACTTGTCCGGCCTTTTCGGCCTTTTACTGCCGGGGAAGCCAAGACGACACGGCAGCTCGCCGCTTCCGCACCGCTTTTAAAGCCATGACGGATGAACCGTCAGGCTTTGAATTTACCGTCCGAGAAGAACTGTCACAAATCTGTCTCTTTCTGTACGATCAATTCCGCCCCGACGGAGATGCCCCTTCAGAGATGCAAAGTCTTGACGAAGAACGGATCAAAAAGATGTTGACTTATATCCACACCCACTTCGAAGAACCCCTCACCGTCACCGATATTGCCGACGCCGCCGCAATCAGCCAGCGTGAATGCCTGCGCTGCTTTCAAAAGACGATCCAGCTGTCGCCCATCCAATACGTCTTAAAATACCGGATCATGCAGGGCGCCGACCTGCTCTTGACGAAGCCGACTAAGAGCATTGCCGCCATCGCCGCCGCCTGCGGCTTCGACAGTCAGAGCCACTTTGCCAAAACCTTTAAGCGCTTTTATGCCCATACGCCTCGAGAATACCGGAAAAACCACGGCGAAAGCCGAAGCACAGATCCGGGCCGAAGCGAATGAACGCTGAACCGACCTCAGAGAAGATACAGAAAAACCGTCAGGAACATCGATTCCTGACGGTTTATTTTTGCCTATCACGGGTTGGGGGTATCCGCGTAAAAAGTTCAGCGGATGAACTTGCCAAAGACGTAGTTGCCGTAAGAAAGTCCTCTATCGCTTAGGCGGACCCATTCTTTCGTATTTTCCAAAAGGCCCTGAGCGACGAGCGAATCGATGACCGGACCGAAATCGGCTTCGATGGGCTGCCCGAAACGGCGGTCATAGTCTTCTTTATCGATGCCGACGCGGCGGCGCAGGGCTAAGAAGCAGTAGTCCTCGACGGCTCGCTTAGCGTCGATAAGGACGCGTTCACCTTCGACGCTCCCCTTTCCGGCCCTTTCGATATATTGAGGGATATTGGCCATGTTGGCCCAGCGGGCCGTACCGTCAAAGGAGTGGGCTGACACGCCAAAGCCGATGTAGGGCTCATAGATCCAGTACTTGCTGTTGTGTTTCGATTCAAAAGGCCCTTTTGCATAACTTGAAATTTCATAGTGGTGGAATCCCAGGTCGTGCATCTGATCGTGGACGGCCTGGCCCATGGCTTCGACAACCTCGTCATCGGGAAGTGTCCAAAGGCCCTTAGAAAGGCCGTGTTTCAAAGGTGTACCGTCTTCGACGATGAGGCTGTAAATCGAAGCGTGATCCACAGGAAGATTCCCAAGGCGCTCAATATCACGTGTAACGTCATCAACGGTTTGGCCCGGCAGGCCGTACATCAGATCGATAGACAGATTGCGGATGCCGGCGTCCCAAGCAGCAAGGAGAGCCCTTTCTCCTTCTTTCGCCGTATGGATGCGGCCCAAAAAGGACAGCATCTCATCGGAAAAGGACTGGATGCCGAGACTCAAACGGTTGATGCCGTAGGAAACGTAGGCTGCCGCCTTTTCCCCGTCGAGGCTTTCCGGATTGGCTTCGATCGTAATTTCAGCCTCCGCCGTAACCTCGAAGGTCTGCCGCAGCTGCCGAAGGATAGCCCCCACGGCCTTTGCTGAAAGAATGGACGGCGTGCCGCCGCCGATATAAATCGTATCGACCGTTTGACCGGCATAGGGCGTGGCCGCAATTTCCCGGCAGAGGGCCGGAACATATCCTTCCAGATAGCGTTCGAGGCCGCTGTAGGAGGGAAAATCGCAGTACAAACATTTATGCCGGCAAAAGGGAATGTGAACGTATAAGCCGAGCATTACGATTCGTCGACTTTGAGGACGGCCATGAAGGCTTCCTGAGGAATTTCGACGGTGCCGAACTGTTTCATCCGCTTCTTGCCTTCCTTCTGTTTTTCAAGGAGCTTGCGCTTACGGGAAATATCGCCGCCGTAGCATTTGGCCAAGACGTCTTTACGCAGGGCCGCTACGTTTTCGCGGGCGATGATCTTATTGCCGACAGCGGCCTGGACGGGGATCTGGAAGAGCTGGCGCGGAATGAGGCTGCGAAGCTTTTCGACCAGGGCCCGGCCGCGGCGGGCGGCAAAGTCGCGGTGGACGATGACGCTCAAGGCGTCGACGACGTCGCCGTTAATGAGGATGTCCATCTTGACCATAGGCGACGACTGGTAGCCGTTGAGCTCATAGTCGAGGGAGGCATAGCCGCGGGTCGCCGACTTCAAGACGTCGAAGTAGTCGTAAAGGATTTCGCACAAAGGCAGGTTATAGACCAAGGAGACCCGCGTATCGTCGAGGTAGTCCATGGTGACGTACTGGCCGCGGCGGCTCTGGGAAATTTCCATGACCGTACCGACCATGTCCTTGGGGATGATGATCGTCGTCTTGACCAAGGGTTCTTCGATGTGGTCGACCTTGGTCATATCGGGCATCTGCGACGGGTTGTCGACTTCGACCATCGTCCCGTCCGTGCAGTAGACGCGGTAAATAACCGACGGCGCCGTCGTAATCAGGGACAGATCGTATTCCCGTTCCAACCGTTCGCGGACGACGTCCATATGGAGGAGGCCCAAGAAGCCGCAGCGGAAGCCGAAGCCTAAGGCCGACGACGTTTCCGGTTCAAAGAGCAGGGCCGCGTCGTTGAGATGGAGTTTTTCCAAGGCGTCGCGCAAATTATCGTAATCATTCGTTTCGACCGGGTAGAGGCCGCAGTAGACCATGGGCACGGCCCGTCGATAGCCCGGCAATGCTTCCGACGCCGGCCGTTCGGCCAAGGTAACCGTGTCGCCGACGCGGCAGTCGCGGACGTTCTTCATGCTGGCTGCCAAATAACCGACGCTGCCGCAGCCGAGAGACGGCACGGGGTGCATCTGAGGCAGGAAGACACCCGTTTCGATGACTTCAAATTCTTTGCCCGAAGCCATCATGCGGATCCGCTGGCCCGGCTTTAAGCTGCCTTCCATGATGCGGATGTTAGCGATAGCCCCCTTATAGGCATCGAAGTGAGAGTCGAAGATGAGGGCCCGCAAGGGCTTATCTTCTTCGTCGGCCGGTGCGGGAATGCGCTGGACGATGGCTTCCAGGACCTGGTCGACGCCGAGGCCCGTCTTGGCGCTGATCATGATAGCGTCGGAGGCATCGAGACCGATGACGTCTTCGATTTCCTTGCAGACTCGGTCCGGATCGGCACTGGGCAGGTCGACCTTATTGATGATGGGGATGATTTCTAAGTCATGTTCCAAGGCAAGGTACACGTTGGCCAAGGTTTGGGCTTCGACGCCTTGGGTGGCGTCGACGATGAGCAGGGCCCCTTCGCAGGCGGCCAAGCTTCGCGATACTTCGTAGTTGAAGTCGACGTGCCCCGGCGTATCGATGAGGTTCAGCGTATACTGTTTGCCGTCTTTGGCATCATAAATGAGGCGGGCCGATTGCGCTTTGATAGTAATGCCTCGTTCTCGTTCAAGGTCCATCGTGTCGAGTAACTGGGCTTCCATTTCCCGTTCGGGCACAGTGCCGGTCATTTCCAGCATCCGGTCGGCCAAGGTAGACTTGCCGTGGTCGATATGAGCAATGATTGAAAAGTTTCTGATATGATCTGTGGACACCGTATGTCTCCCCTCTTTCTTATTGGATGACGCCGCCGCCGAGGACGCGTTCCCCTGTTTCTTCATCGTAGAGCACGAGGGCCTGGCCGGCCGTAACGGCACGCTGGGCCTCATCGAACTCGACGCGCATGTCGTCGCCGTCAGGATAGACCGTGCAGGGCGATTCGTTAGCCGCATAGCGTATCTTGCCGAGGGCCCGGAAGGGCGCTGTCGGCACCTGTTCGACCCACGTCGCTTCGCTGGCTTCGACAGTCTTTGAAAACAGGTCTTTTTCCGAACCGACGATGACTCGATTATGTTCGACGTCTAAGGCCGTGACGTAGTAGGGACCGCCGGGACCGCCGAGGTTGAGTCCCCGCCGCTGGCCGACGGTATAGGCGGCAATGCCCTGATGACGACCGATGACGCGGCCCGATTCATCGACGAAGTCGCCGGGCTTAAAGATATCCTTCTGTTCCTTTTCCAAAAAGCCCTTGTAGTCGTTGTCGGGAATAAAGCAAATATCCTGACTTTCGGGCTTGTTGAAGACCGGAAGGTTCCACTCTTTGGCCAGTTTCCGCGTATCGGCCTTCTCGAGATCGGCCATGGGAAACAGAAGGTGCGGCAAGATGTCCTGGGTCAGCTGATAGAGGACGTAGGACTGATCTTTGCGGCGGTCTGTACCGCGTAAGAGCGAATAGATTCCCGTCTGTTCGTCTTTTGCCAGACGGGCGTAATGGCCGGTGGCCAGGAAATCGGCGCCAAACTGCTTGGCTTTTTCCCAGAGCAGGCCGAATTTAATAAATTTATTGCAGGCAATGCAGGGATTGGGCGTCTTGCCCCGGCGATAGGAATCGACGAAATAGTCGATGACATCGCGGCGGAACAGTTCGCGGAAATCCAAGGTATAATGGGGAATGCCCAGGACCGAAGCGACGGCTTTGGCGTCGTCGACGGAACTGAGGGAACAGCAGGCGTGGACGTTGTCGATAGTGCAGGCCGGGTCTTCTTCCCACAGGCGCAGGGTGATGCCGATGACGTCATACCCTTGCTGCTTTAAAAGACCGGCTGTAACCGAGCTGTCGACGCCGCCGCTCATAGCTACTGCGACTCGTTTCATGTCAAATCTCCTCTACTGGTCGTCACGGCGTCCCGGATTCGGGACACGGCGTGTTCAATATCTTCTGTCGTATTGTCTTTGCCGACGGACAGGCGGATGCTGCTGCGCAGCCACTTTTCTTCGACGCCCATGGCCTGTAGGACGTGGGACGCTTCGACGGCACCGGCTTCGCAGGCCGACCCGGCCGATACGGCAATGCCCTGTAAATCGAGGGCGATGAGTAAAATAGCGCTGTCCACCCCGTCGACGCTGAAGTCGATGATATTGGGCAGAACCTGACGGCGATTGCCGTTTAAGCGGAATCGATCGTCGCCTTGAATGAGCTTGTCATAGACGATGTCGGTCAAAACCCGGGCGGCTTTGGCCCGATCGTCCCGCTCTCTTTCAAGTAAGGCCGCCGCTTCTCCGAAACCGACGATACTGGCGACGTTTTCAGTCCCTGCCCGCAGGCGGTGTTCCTGAGGCCCGCCGTAGGCTTCGGCTGTCACCTTGAGTCCGTGGCGGATGTACAAGGCGCCGACGCCTTTGGGACCATAAATCTTATGGCTGCAGACGGTGAGCATGTCGATTCCTTCTTCAATCGGCCGGACGGGCAGATAGCCGAAGGCCTGAACGGCATCGACATGAAAGGCAACGCCCTTTTCTTTGGCGATGGCGCCGATAGCGGCGATAGGCTGGATCATGCCCGTTTCATTGTTGGCGTACATGGCTGAAATGAGAACCGTATCGTCCCTCATGGCAGCGGCGACGTCGTCTGCTGAGACGCAGCCGTCTCCATCGACGGGGACATAGGTCACGTCATAGCCCTTTTCTTCCAGTGCCTGGAAGGTTCTCAAGACGGCATGGTGTTCGACGGCCGTCGTGATGACGTGGCCGCCCTTGGGAAAATTGGCCCGCAGATAGCCTAAAACAGCCAGGTTATCCGCTTCCGTTCCGCCGCTGGTAAAGACCAGGTCTTCACCGCTGACGCCGAGGCAATGTGCGACTTGACCGCGTGCCTTCTGAACGGCAGCCCGAGCCTGTTGACCAAAGTAATGGAGGCTCGACGGATTGCCGTAAGATGTCGTCAGATACGGCATCATGGCGTCCAGGACTTCCCGATCCATAGGCGTCGCTGCGGCATTATCTAAATAAATGCGTTTCATTTATGATTCTTACTCCTATATGGACAAAAAAGCTATGAAAAAAATAGCTTAATCTTTATAATACCATAGGGCGGCCCTTTTGTATATCCGTCCTTTTGACATATGGCCGTCATCAGGACTTGGCGTAGAGGCTGGGCACGCCGTCGACGTCGGCACACTTCGTGTTGCACGTCGCTCCGCTGCAGACCCAAAAGGCGCCGTAGGGCCCGGTCCTTTTCTGGAAGGTCCCCTTCTTGCAGCGCGGGCAGGGATAGGGCGACGGTTTGGCCGCCCCGTCCTTCCCCTCTTCGGTAATAGGTTCCGTATGGCGACACTTGGGATAGTTGCTGCAGCCGTAAAAGTCGCCGTACTTGCCGTGGCGCTTTACCATGGGGCTGCCGCATTCCGGGCAGGCCTTGGCCCCTTCGACCTTCATGACGACGCCGCCGGCAGCCGTGACCAAGGCTTTCAGAAAATCGAGCTGGTCGCGGAGGAAGGCTTCGAGGTTGTCCTTCCCGAGGCTCATCTGATAGAGTCGTTCTTCCCAAATGGCCGTTTCATCGGGATAGAGCATTTCGTCGGGCAGGGCGTCGACGAGAAGATAAGCGTTGTCCGTCGGCTTGAGATATTTCTTTTTCCCTTCGGCCGTCAGGAATTTGCGCTGAATCAATTCTTGAATGATCGTCGCCCGCGTCGCTTCCGTGCCGATGCCTTGGACTTCTTTCAACTTCTTCTTCAAGCTGTCGTCTTTGACGTACTTATAAATTTCTTTCATGGCCGCCAATAAGGTCGACGGCGTAAACCGCGGCGGCGGCTTGGTGGCCTTCTTGTCGACCTGGCCGTTTCGGTAATGGACGGCATCGCCTTTGCGGACGACGGGAAGTTCTCCCTTTTCTTCCTCATCGTCATTCTTATCGCTCTGATAGAGGGCTTTCCAGCCAAGAACGGTAACGGCTTTTCCGTGGGCGACGAAGGTCTCGTCGGCGCAGTCGATGGTAATCCGCGTCTGGTCGTATTCGTGGATGGGATAGAACTGGGCCAGATAGGCCTGGGCGATGAGGTAATAGATGCGCTGCTGGACGGCGTTCAATTTGTCGAAAGGACAAGGAACGGTCGTCGGGATGATGGCGTGATGGGCCGTAATCTTGCTGTCGTTCCAGGCCCGACTCTTGATCTTGCCGTCAGCCCCGGCCGCCCATTCAGGAAGCTTCCCGGCCGGGATGGCCGCGATATTCGATAAGATGCGAGGCACGTCTTTTCGCTGATTGAGGGGCAGGTATTCACAGTCCGAACGGGGATAGGTCGTAAGCTTCCGTTCGTACAAGGTCTGGGCCGTGTCGAGGACCTGCTGGGGCGTGTAGCCGTAGCGCTTGCCGGCCAGGACCTGAAGGGACGACAGGGATAAGGGCAGGCGCTGGGGTTCTTTCTTCTTAGACTTCTTATTCTCGATGACGGTTCCGTCGGGATTGGCAGCTAAGCGGAATAAAATATCCTTCGCCGCTTCTTCTTTGATACAGCGCCCTTCGGAATCGAGGCCGGCCTGGGTATCCTTCGGCTGCCACTGGGCGCGGATCATGCCGTTTTTATGCTCAAAATCGGCTTTGACGACGTAATACGTAACCGGCACGAAATCGTCGAGTTCCCGCTGACGGCGGACGACGAGGGCTAAGGTCGGCGTCTTGACCCGGCCGATGGGAAAGACGACGCGATGGCCCTGACGACGAGCCGACAAGGTATAGGCTCGGGACAGGTTCATACCGATGAGCCAGTCAGCCCGGCTTCGTGCTAAGGCCGAATCCTTCAGGTGGACGAAGTCGCCGTTGCTGCGAAGGTCCCCTAAGGATTCATGGATACTTTTTTCATCGAGGGCGTTGAGCAGGATGCGCTCGACAGGCTTTTCGTTTCCGACGTAGTCGAGGATCTCATCGATGAGCAGCTGCCCCTCCCGGTCGGGGTCACCGGCGTTGACGATGGCATCGACGTCGGGACTTGAAATGAGGCCTTCAATGATATGGAACTGTTCTTTGCTGGCCGGACTGATGAGGAGCTTCCACGTTTCCGGAATGATGGGCAAATCTTCCGCCTTCCAGCGCTTATATTTGGGGTCGTAGTCTTGAGGTTCGGCCTGCTGCAGGACGTGGCCGTAAGCCCAGGTGACGATGCCGCCTCCCGTACGGATACAGCCATTTCCCCGCCGATGAGGTTCCGGCAGGCACTTAGCCAGTTCCCGGGCCATACTCGGTTTTTCGGCAATAAAAAGTTTCATACCACATCTCTCTTTCTGCAATAGACTGTACCTTATAGCATACCATATTTTGAGGTTTCTTTACAGGGTGCCATCGGCACAAAAAGCAACCCAGGCCTATACGGCTTGGGTTACTTTGGCTAATTGTCCGACGGCCCGGATGACGTTGGCAAAGGCCGGCGGAATATCGTCTTTTTCAAGGGATTGGCCGAGGAGGCGTCCGAGAATGACGCCTTTATTGCTGTACAGCCAGGCAAAATAGTAGACGTACAGGGCCCGCTTATTGCGAGGGTTGACGTTCCACAACCGGCGTGCCGGATAGTCATGGTAATTGATATCCAGCTTACGGCAGGCCTTTTTGATCATGTCCGCCGTAGCCCTGGCGTGGTCGCCGCAGGCCGTGTTGATGATGCGGTCCAAATCGCGGCGCCGTCCCCTGTCGAGGAGGGTCTTGGCCAGATCCATTTCAAAACAGATTTCATGGGTAAAATAGACACCGCGTTCACCCTTGTGGGCCGCCTTGACGTCGGCGTCATACAAGGCGGCGACGGGAATCTTGAAGTATTCTAAAAGGGCTTTGATCTTAGAAATAGAACTTTCACCGCGGGCGTTGATGAGACAGATGCCGTAGTAGTCAAAGGGTATGTTTAAGGTCACGCCGAACTGTTGGAAGCAGCCGTACTCCGTTTCGCCTTCGACGATGAGGGCGCTTCGCGAATAGAGGGCCGCCTTGACTTCCGGGAAGTGCATGATCAGGTGTTTTTCAATTTCTTCGCTGAAATGGAAACAAGAGCCGCAGGCCGCTCGGACCAGCCCCTGCTTATCGCGGTACAGGCGGATGATGTTGCGATAGTCGTCGATGAGGGAATCCGTCGAATGAGTGACGATAAACAGCTGCCCCCGCAAGCCGTCGATGTTGAACAGATCCTTGAGGATCCGGCAGAACTGGGGATCTTCGTTCTGGAGAAGCTGCTGATAATAATGGAGGACCGACCGCTGCATATACGGATGCAGGTGGATTTCAGGCTCGTCGATGGAGATGATGAGCGGCAGGTACCGCCTTCCTTTTTCATCGACGATGAGGTTGTGTTCCATGGGCACGGCCCGGCTGAGGGACATTTGGTAGACATGGGTAATGACGCAGAGCGCCGCCAGGGAAATGAATTTCATATTGTCAGCCCGGGGCCGATCCGTGCGGCACAAAAGCTTCGACAAGAGGAAGATATTGACGAAGTAGGAAGAATCGAGGCTGCCGACGGCCACTTCATGATGGATAAAGGCTCGCGCATCTTCTGACAAACCGTCCCAATGCTCCTCTCCCCAAGCCGAGAGCTTCTGCTCTAAGGCCCGATAGATTCGAGGAGCCACCCGCTGCTCTTCGGGAATGGTCGCCGAATAGGACACGTAGCGCAGGCGGCGGATCAATTCTAAGGGCAGCTCTTCCCCCGTGTCGTCGAGGTAGAGATGAGGATACATATCGCTGATATGCATTTCCATGCGGATGCACAGGTCTTGGCGATGTTCATCGGGTTTATCGGCAAAGTACTCCTTGTCGCTCTCGAGGAGATGAAGCCCCATGGTGATGATGATGGGCTGTGACGGATCGGCGTAATCGTCTTCATCGACGTTGCGGCCGTCGCTCATATATGCCAAAAGGCGCAGGAGACCGCTCTTGCCGATAGCATTTTCCCCGACGATATAGTTTGCCTTTTCATGAAAGGTCATGTCGACATCTTGTAAGTTTCGATAATTTTGAATGCGCATGTGCGTGATATACACAACGATTCCTCCTTTTTCCGGATATCCTTACTATAGGTATTCGACAAAAAACGCGCTGCTCCCTTCTTTTGAGAGACAGCGCGTTATTCCATTTCGGCAAGGAGACTTAGCGGCCGCTTTTACGGCAAAGTTTCGCCAATCGGCGAGCCAAATCAAAGGTTGTCTGGCCTTCCTTCATCTGCCACTGCCAGTTGCCGTCGGCGACACCGGGAACGTTCATCCGAGCTTCTGCCGGGAGGGCCAACAGATCCTGCATGGGTACGATGACCGTTTCAGCCCGGCGGCGGTAGGTGTAGGCGATGACGGCCTGTACCAGCTCTTCCGGCGAGACGTCGTCAGAAAGGTCCAACATGCGGCGAATATGAAGTTGTTCGCTTTCAGAAAGTTCCTGTTCATACCATCCCCGAATCGTATTGTTGTCGTGGGTCCCCGTATAGGCGATGCAGTTCGGTTCCGTATCGAAGGCGCGAATGCCGTCGGAACGGTCTTTAAGATGGAACTGGAATACCTTCATACCCGGGAGATCAAGGGCGTCTTTTAAGGCGCAGACGTCATCGGTAATGACGCCTAAATCTTCGGCAACCAGGTTCAGTCGGCCCAGTTTTTGATAGACGGCGCGGAACAAATCGAGGCCCGGCCCTTCTTTCCAGGCACCGTCTTTAGCAGTCGGAGCGCCCTGAGGGACGGCCCAGTAGGCGGCAAAGCCCCGGAAATGATCGACCCGCAGTTCATCGAAGAGGTCTTTCATGCGGCGGAAACGGTCGGTCCACCACTGATAGCCGTCGGCGGCCATGGCTTCGTAATCATATAAGGGATTGCCCCAAAGCTGGCCGTCGGCACTGAAGTAATCAGGCGGTACGCCGGCGATCGATACGGGCCGTCCGTCCTCATCGAGGTCGAACTGATCCTGATGAGCCCAGCAGTCGGCACTGTCATGGGCGACGAACATGGGCAGGTCGCCGAGGATGGTGATGCCGTTTTCTTTGGCATACGCCCGAAGCTCGTGCCACTGACGGTCGAAGATGTACTGCATGAATTTGACATGGGATACGGTACCGGCCAATTCCTTTGCATACCGCGTAAGGGCTGCAGCATCGTGGCAGCGGATGTCATCGGGCCATTCCGTCCAAGGACGGCCCTTAAAGAAATCACGGATACTGCGGAACAAGGCGTAGTCGTCGAGCCAGTAGGCATTGGCCTCACAGAAGTCCCGGAAGGGCTGCCAGGAAATGACGAGGTCCTTATCGTGAGACAGATTCCATAAGATGCGGGCCTTTTCGGCCGCCACCTCCGATGGCGGCAAGCCTTTCCCCATAGCGATGAAATCGGCAACGACGTCTTTTTTCAGCCAGCCCCAGTCACGCAGTCGTTCTAAAGAAATGAGGGATTCGTTTCCGGCAAAGGCCGATTCCGAGAGATACGGCGAATCACCGGCCAAGGGCGGCATCAGGGGCAGGATCTGCCAGACCGATTGACCGGCCGTCTTGAGGAAGTCGACGAATCGATACGCCGCCGTCCCTAAGACGCCCTTCCCGACGGCTGCCGGCAGTGACGTCGGATGGAGAAGGACGCCGCTGCGTTTCTTTTTGGCCTCACCGGCCTGTAAGATGACCGCTTCTAACGGCGGCAGGGTCAAGGTCAGGCGGCTGTTCAACGTTACTTCCGGTTCCATCCGCGTATGGATGGCATTGGTGAACTTGCCGTAAGCCAATCCGTCGGTATACAGGCTGATGGTCCGAAGCGCCGACGGATTCCGGTTCATGGCGACGATGAACAGCCCGTCTTCTGCCGGTTTCCCAAAGACGTCGCGGCCGCCTTCGATGAGCCTGGCAAAGGCGTAAACGTCGCCGTCGGCGTAGAGCGGGATGAAGCGGCCCGTCTGCAAGGCATCATGAGCCGTCCGCAAACGCGTCAAAGCCTTGGTCCAACCGAGAATATCCCAGTCTTCCCGTCCCCAGGGGTAGGTCCGACGGTTGTCCGGGTCCTTACCGCCGGTGAGACCGGCTTCATCACCGTAATAGATACAGGGCGCACCAGGCATGGTCATCTGCCACGTCGTCAAGAGTTTCAACCTCTTTTTGGCCGTCGTTTCGACATCTTCTACGTCGGTGCCGCCGGCAGCACTCAGGACGGTCAAGATCCGTTCGATGTCATGGCTGCTGATGAGGTTAAGCATGGCATAGAAATTTTCCGGCGGATAATTTTCCCGAAGGCGGGTCAATTCATCATTCATGCGCCGTGCCTCTTTGGCTCCGGTGACAAAATCCACCATCAAGGCCCTTTGGGCGTAGTTCATGGCGCTGTCGATGTCGTAGCCCGAGAGGTATTCCCGCTGCTCGCTGTAGCTGACCTTATTCGACGCGTCTTCCCAGACTTCACCAATGAGGACGGCGTCGGGATTTTCTTCTTTCAAGGTCTTATAGAACTGCCGCAAGAAAGGAACGGGCAGCTCGTCGATGACATCGAGGCGCCAGCCGCGGATGCCCTGATTGAGCCAGTATTTGAGGACGCTTTCTTTCTTGTTAATGATGAAATCCATGTACGACGGCGTCGTTTCCTCGACGTCGGGCAGGTCCGACACGCCCCACCACGATTCGTATTCATCCGGATAGTTGGTGAATCGGAACCATTCGTAGTACGGCGATTCCTTCGATTGGTAAGCGCCGACGCCGGGATAATGGCCGAAGCGGTTGAAGTAGATGCTGTCGGCCCCGGTATGGCTGAAAACGCCGTCGAGTATGATGGCCATGCCGGCCTCTTTGGCAGCTTTACAAAAGGCGGCAAATTCTTCATTGGTCCCCAGCATGGGATCGACGCGGAAATAATCGGCCGTGCCGTAGCGGTGGTTGCTCGAACTTTCAAAGATGGGATTGAGGTAAATGGCCGTAATGCCCAATTCTTTTAAATAAGGCAGTTTTTCCTGAATGCCCTTGATATTGCCGCCGAAAAAGTCGTAATAAACGATATCGCCGACGCCTTCTCGCTTGCAGTAGTAAGGCTTATCATACCAATTACTGTGAATAACGGCCCCTTCTTTGCCCCATAGGTTTTCCCCGTCGCCGCTGCGATAGAAGCGGTCAGGGAAAATCTGATAGACGATAGCGTGCTTAAACCAGTCCGGCGTATGGGCCTCTTTGTCGTAGACCGTAATCTGATAGGCCGGCGGCGCCGCTTCATAGACGGCCCCTTCCCCGCCGAGCTGTTCGTAATTATTCCCGTAATAACGCGTCGTGTCTCCATCGCTTACGATGAAGTAATACCATAAGAGGCAGCCCTTATCGGGAATGGGCACGACGACTTTAAAGGCCTGGTCCTCATAAGTCATGGAGAGATGCGATTCACCGACACTACTCTGCCACAGGCGCACCTCAGCCCGGCAATTCTCCCCCTGTCCCGAAGCCCCCAGGCGCAGGATGAGCCGGCTTCCTGACGGGACGGCGCCGAAGGCAGACCGATAATAAAAATCATGAGAGTTGTGATACAGTCGTAAGTCCATAGAAAATCCTTTCTTCTTCATCAAGAATCCCCCGTCGCGCATACCCGACGGGGGACCCGATACTGAGCCCCTTACAGCTGCAGTACACTTTCATATAAACTTATATAGGCGTCAGCCGACTGGTTCCAGCTGTAATCGCTGGTCATGGCGTTGCGGACCAGCTGATCCCAAAGGGAATCGTCTTCATAATAACCGAGAGCCCGTTTCGTCGTAAACAAGAGTTCGTGGGCATTGAAATTCGGGAAGGTCAGGCCGTTGCCCTGTTTGCTGTACTTATCGAAGGGCTGTACCGTATCCTTGAGTCCTCCCGTTTCCCGGACGATGGGAATGGAGCCGTAGCGCAGAGCGATGAGCTGGCTGAGGCCGCACGGTTCATAGCGCGACGGCATGAGGAACATATCCGACGCGGCGTAGACCTTATGAGCCAGGGCTTCATTGAACATGATATTGGCCGAGACCTTGTTGGGATGGCGGTAAGCCAGTTCCCGGAAGGCATCTTCATAGCCGGCATCGCCGGTCCCGACCAGGACCAGCTGGACTTCGTCATCGACGAGTTCATCCATGATCCGCATGACAAGGTCCAGGCCCTTGTCTTCGACGAGGCGCGTGACCATAGCGATGAGGGGTACGCCGCGTTTGATACGAAGACCGAGTTCAGCGCGCAGGGCGTCTTTATTTTCCCGTTTGTCCGCCCGGGCCGTATCGACAGAGTACTGCTTTTTAATGTACGGATCCGTTTCCGGATTGTAAGCATCGACGTCGAGACCATTCAAAATGCCCGACACTTTGCCGCTGTTAGCCCGGATATAGCCGTCCAGGCCTTCCCCGAAGTAGGGATAGGTGATTTCCTGAGCGTACGTCGGGCTGACCGTCGTAACCCGGTCGGCATAGACCAGACCGGACTTCATGTAGTTGACGCAGCCGTCGCATTCGAGGTTGCCCTTATCAAAGAGTTCCTGCGGCAGGCCGATGATATCGCGCATAATCGACGGCGGATAGATGCCCTGATACTTCAGGTTATGGATGGTATAGACCAGCTTCATATCCTTATAAAAGTCGTCGTGGCGGAAGTCTTCTTTGAGGAAGACGCCCATGAGCCCCGTATGCCAGTCGTTGCAGTGGATGATATCGGGCTTAAAGCCGACGGCGGGCAGCATGGTCAGAACGGCGCGGCAGAAATAGGCAAACCGTTCGGCGTCATCGCCGTAGCCGTAGAGATTATCCCGCTTGAAATACCATTCGTTGTCGATAAAATAGACGGTCACCCCGTCTTGTTCTACCGCTTCGACGCCGTAATAGAGCTGGCGCCAAGACAAGTTGACCGTACCGGTCACGACGGTCTTCATCTTTTCTTTGACAGCATCGGCAATGCCGCTGTATTTCGGAATGACCAGCCGGACGTCCACGCCTTTTTGGGCTAATGCCTTCGGCAAGGCCCCCATGACATCGGCTAAGCCGCCGGTTTTAATAAATGGCACTGCTTCTGAAGCCACAAATAATACCTTCATCGTCTGTCCCTCCCTTTTACGGTCTGATGTCGTCCGCGCCGCTTCTCGCGTTGTTTGGGCACGGCTTTCTATAGATGGTGATGGATGTCTTACTGATACCCGCCGTCTCGTTTGATGCCGGCGTGTTCCCTTTCTCATGCCTTTGCCTTCTTTCTCAGCCATTCAGCTGTTCTTCTTCGCAGTCCGGTTTCTCCGCCTCGCAGCCCTTTCGGCGCAGATAAATCGTCGCCAACGGCGGCAGGGTCAATTCGATGGACTGGTCCATGCCGTGCATGGGTACATCCTGAGCGGCAAAAACGCCTTCATTGAGGACGTTCGACCCGCCAAAGGCTTCGGCATCGCTGTTAAAGACTTCGACGTAATCGCCCTTGACGGGAACGCCGATGCGGTACGAATGGCGGACGACAGGCGTAAAGTTGCAGATGACGACGGTCGAATCGGTTTCGTCTTTGCCCGTCCGGAAGAAGGCAATGGCGCTGTTGTCGTTGTCATCGCAGCTGATCCAGGAAAAGCCCGACCAGTCGCAGTCCTCTTCCCACAATTCCGGATGGTCGACGTAGTACCCGTTCAGTTGGCGCACGTAGTCGTGCATGGCCGAATGCATGGGGTAATTCAAGAGGTGCCAATCGAGGCTGTCATCGTACTTCCATTCGATGAACTGGCCGAATTCACTGCCCATGAATAAGAGCTTCTTGCCGGGATGGGCCATCCAGTAGCCGTAGAAGGCTCGAAGGCCGGCAAATTTCTGCCAATAATCGCCGGGCATCTTATCGAGGAGCGAGTGTTTGCCGTGGACGACCTCATCGTGCGACAAGGGCAGGATGAAGTTTTCCGAAAAGGCGTAGCACAAGGAAAAGGTAATGAGATTGTGATTGTCCTTGCGGAACAAGGGATCCATGGACATATAGCGCAGCATGTCGTTCATCCAGCCCATGTTCCACTTATAATTGAAACCCAGGCCGCCGACGTCGACCGGTTTGGTTACGAGGGGCCAAGCCGACGATTCTTCGGCGATCATGAGGGCCTGAGGAAATTCTTTAAAGACGGCCGCGTTGAGATGGCGCAAAAAGTCGATGGCTTCCAAATTTTCCCGGCCGCCGTACTTATTGGCCTGCCATTCTCCGTCGGGATGGCCGTAGTCGAGATACAGCATATTGGCCACGGCGTCGATGCGAAGGCCGTCGATATGGAACTGGCTCAGCCAAAAGAGGGCGCTGGAAATGAGGAAGGACTGGACTTCCGTCCGGCCGTAGTCGAAGTTCATCGTATCCCATTCCTTGTTTTCCGCCAAGATCGGATTTCCCGATTCGTAGCACGGTTCGCCGTCGAAGTGGCGCAGGCCGTGGGCATCGCGGCAAAAGTGGCCCGGCACCCAGTCGAGGATGACGCCGATGCCGTTTCGGTGGCAGTGGTCGATGAGATACATAAAATCTTCCGGCGTGCCATAGCGGCTGGTCGCTGAAAAATAACCCGTTCCCTGATAGCCCCAGGAACCGTCAAAGGGATATTCACACAGCGGCATGAGCTCGATATGGGTATAATGCATGTCTTTTACGTAAGCGACCAGCTCTTCGGCGATATCGCGGTAAGTCAGCATGCCGCCGTCTTCGCCGCGCCGCCACGAGCCGATATGGACTTCATAGGTCAGCATCGGTTTACGATACGAATCGTAAGCCTCACGGCTATCCATCCATTTCTTATCGTGCCAGGTATAGTGGAGCTTGGTCAGTTTCGATGCCGTATGAGGCCGTACTTCCGACCAGAAAGCGTAAGGGTCGCTCTTTAAGATGCGTTCTCCTGACGCCGTCGTAATGGCGTATTTATAAATATCGCCTTCTTTAAGGCCTTCTATATATGCGACCCAAATGCCATTGCCTTGGCTGCTTCGTTCCATCGGATTGGCATCGTCATCCCAATGGTTGAAGTCACCGACGACACTGACCTTCTGTGCATGCGGTGCCCAAAGGGCAAAACGCACGCAGGATTTCCGGCGCCACCCTGTAAAGTGAGCGCCGAACAGTCGATAGCTGGCATAATTCGTACCCTGGTGATACAAGAAGGTACTGTATTCGTCGATTGCACTGAGTTTCATCGCATATCCCCCTGTCTTTCAGTCGTGCTTAGATGGCTTGATGTGCCAAATATCGTCGGCGTACTGCTTGATCGTCCGGTCACTGGAGAAATATCCCGACTGGGCAATATTGACGACACTGGACCGCCACCAATCTGATTTGTGTCCATACCGCTTGGCAATTTCCTGCTGTGCCTCACAGTAGGCTTTAAAATCTTTCAAGACGAAGTATTCGTCGTTCTTATCGAGGAGTGATTCGTAGAGCAGACCGAAACTTTCACCGCCCAGAGTTCCGTCGACGAGGGCATCCATGAGTCGCCGTATATCGGAATCGCTGCTGTACATCTTCCACGACGAATAACCGCCGCGAATATAGTAATTCATGACTTCATCGGCTCGGAGGCCAAAGATGACGCAGTTGTCGTCACCGACGAGATCGTGGATTTCGACGTTGGCCCCGTCCATGGTCCCAAGGGTAATGGCTCCGTTCATCATGAATTTCATATTCCCCGTCCCGGACGCTTCCTTGCCGGCTGTCGAAATCTGTTCACTGACGTCGGCTGCCGGGAAAAGGAGCTGTCCCAGGGATACGTTGTAATTTTCCAGGAACAGGACCTTCAGCTGCTGGCTGACCGTCCGGTCGCCATTGATCATGCGGGCGATGACGTTAATCAGGCGAATCGTTTCCTTGGCTTCGCCGTAACTGGCTGCGGCCTTGCCGCCGAAGAGATAGGTCCGCGGGGTAATGGTCAGGGACGGATTGTCCTTTAAGAGGAAGTAGAGGTGCAGGATATGGAGGATATTCAAGGTCTGGCGTTTGTATAAATGAATGCGCTTGATCTGAATATCGAAGATGGAATCGGTCCGGATATCCTGATTATACTTGTCCCGAATGTAGCGGGCCAGCCATTCCTTGCGTTCGGTCTTGACCTTGGCCAGCTTTTCCTTAAAGGAAGCGTCGTCTTTATAGGCCATGAGGTCGGCCAAACGCGACGGCGTCTTACGCCACTTGTCACCGATCGTATCGTCGATGAGGGACGCCAGTTTCGGATTGGCCTCGATGAGCCAGCGCCGATGGGAAATGCCGTTGGTCTTATTGGAAAAGCGGTGCGGGAAACAGGTATAGAATTGGTGCAGCGTCGAATCCTTCAAGATCTGCGAATGGATTTCGGCGACGCCGTTGACGCTGTGACTGCCGAGGACCGAGAGGTGCGCCATGTGAATCTGGCCGTCCCACAAGATGGCTACGTCACGGGCCTTATTTTCATCGCCCGGATAGAGACGGCGGACTTCTCGGAGCCAACGGTTGTTAATTTCTTCAATAATTAAATAAATTCGCGGCAAGAGGTCCTTAAACATGGGAATGGACCATTTTTCCAGGGCTTCCGGAAGGATCGTGTGATTGGTATAAGCGACGGTCCGGACGGTAATATCCCAGGCGGCCTGCCACGAGAGGCCTTCTTCATCCATGAAGATGCGCATCAGCTCGGGGATGACCAGAGCCGGATGGGTATCGTTGATGTGGATGGCAACGTATTGGTCGAAACGATAGAGACTTTCTCCGTATTTTTTCTTATAATGGCGGACAATACTTTGGACGCCGGCCGATACGAAGAAGTATTCCTGCATCAGGCGCAGGCGGCGTCCGTCTTCGGTGCTGTCATCAGGATAGAGGAAACGGGAAATCTGTTGGACGCTGTCTTTATAGCGGAAGGCCCGGTGCCGGTCCCCCGTCGCCAATTCCTTATACATTTCTTCCCGGGAATACTCGGCCCGCCACAGGCGAAGGGTGTTGACCGTATCGTTTTGAAAGCCGATGACCGGCACGTCATACGGAACGGCCTTGACCGTCGAGAACTGTTCGTGAACACATTCGAGGCTGCCGTCACCGGTAGGCCGCATATAGGCATTGCCGCCAAAGCGGACGTAGACGGCCTTGTCGACTTTCTTGACTTCCCAGGGATAGCCTTTGACCAGCCAGTTATCGGGCAGCTCGACCTGCTGGTTATCGACGATGCGCTGGTTAAACAGGCCGTACTGATAACGGATGCTGTTGCCGTGACCGGGAAGGGACAAGGCGGCCAGGGAGTCGATGAAGCAGGCTGCCAGCCGGCCGAGTCCCCCATTCCCGAGGCCGGGATCGCGTTCGGCCGGGATGACGTCTTCGAGATCCCAACCGAGGTCCTTCAAACCGTCCCGGCAGATGTTGTCCATATCGACATTGAGGAGATTCGATTCCAACAAGCGGCCCATGAGAAATTCAATGGAAAAATAATAGACTTGTTTGACTTTTTTCGCAGCATAGGATTGGTTGGTACGGATCCAATCTTCACTGACCAGATCGCGGATCATGTAGGCAATGGTCTGATAGACTTCGTTCAAGGTTAACTCTTGCAATTCCTTTTCCCACAGTCGGTAGGCTTTGTCGGTAAACAACCTTTTGAATTCTTCCTTGTCCTGCCATGTTTTCATATGCTTATTATCCCCTTTTGTCAAAACACTAACGTACGGAACATTTGCCAATACACAACAGATCATCGGCGGTACGCTGCAAGACAGCTTCCGGCTGGATGACCGAATTCTTATCGCAGACGACGTAGTCGAGCTGGGCGTCGTCACCGATGACCGAGTGCTGCATGATGATGCTGTTGCGGATGACCGCATTCTTTCCGACCCGGACGCGGCGGAAGAGGATCGAGTTTTCAACGCGCCCTTCGATGATGCAGCCGTTGGCTACGAGGGAGTTGGAAACGTGGGATTCTTCCATGTACTTGGCCGGAGCTTCGTCTTTGATCTTGGTATAAATACGGTGATCCAAGTCTTTTAAAAGCAGTTCGTGCCAAATGCGGCTGTCGCGCAGATCCATGTTGACTTCAAAATACGATTGGAGTGAATCGATTCGTTTGGCGTACCCTTGATAATTATACCCGAAAATGCGCAGGCGGTCGACGTTTCGCTGGAATACATCGGTAATGAGATGGGTATACCCTTTAGAGTAGGCCCGGCGGATGCAGTCCTGGAGGACGTCGCAGTCGATGATGATGCCGCGCTGGTAGAGGTTGTCCCCGGCTTTGACTTCCATCTTGGAGTCGATGGCCCGGACCCGGTCGGTGCAGTCCGTATCGATGGTCAGTACATAGCCTTCGCGGTTAAAATCATACTGCTGTTTCTGATAAATAAGGGTTACGTCGGCATTGTGGCGGCGATGGAAGTGCAGGACTTCATCGTAGTCGATGTTCTGCACCATGTCGCAGCCCGACAGCAGGGCGTAGCGCTTATTGGCCCGCCGGATAAAAATCAGGTTGCGGTAATAAGCGGCGATGTCGCCTTCGACGGGATTTTCGATGTCGACCCGTTCTTCCGGCAGGTAAAACAGGCCGTCCCCCTTATGAGCCAGGCCCCATTCCTTCCCGGAACGGATGTGATCAAGGACCGACCGCGACTGACTCGAAAGCATGAGGCCGACGTTTTCGATGCCGGCATTGACCATGTTCGACAAGGTAAAGTCGATGAGGCGATACTTGCCGCCAATGGGAAGGGTCGCCAAGGGGCGTGTGTCATTGATTTCCTTTAACGGGCGGTCTTCACGCATGTTGATGAGACCGATCATATTGCTGTTCATAGCGAGTCTTCCCCTTTCACGGTAACTTCTTCCGGTTCGCCGTCTGTAAGCTTTGCCTTGCGGCCGAGAACGGCGACAGAGCCGTCTTTATTGCGCAGGACGGCACCGGGATAGATATGGCATCGTTCCCCTAAGATAGCCTTGTCGATGACGGCGTTCTCTTCAATGACGGTGCCGGGCATGATAACGGAATTGGTGACCTTAGCCCCTTCCTTGATGGTAACGCCGTAGAAAATGACGGAATTGCTGACATTGCCGAGTATTTCAGAACCTTCGGCGATGAGAGAACTCTTGGCCGACCCGTTAGGTCCGATGAGATGAGGCGGAAAACTCTGGTTTCCCGAATAGATGCGCCACTTGCTGTCCCGAAGATTGATGGGCGGTTCATCTGCCAAAAGGTCCATGTTGGCCTGCCAGAGGCTGTCGATGGTACCGACATCCTTCCAGTAGCCTTCAAAGGGATAGGCGTAGAGCGGAACCTGATCGGCCAGCATGGTGGGGATGACATTTTTCCCGAAGTCATGTTCTGACTTTTCATCTTTGGCGTCGGCCCGGAGATACTCTTCGAGGACGGCCCGGTCAAAGATGTAGATGCCCATGGAAGCCAAATTGCTTTCGGGCTTGGCCGGTTTTTCCTGGAACTTGTTGATGCGCATGTCTTCATCAGCGACCATGATGCCGAAGCGGCTGGCTTCGTCCCAGGGGACGCGGATGGTACCGATGGTAACCTGAGCCTTATGCTTCTTGTGGAAATTGAGCATCTTGTCGTAATCCATGGAATAGATATGGTCGCCGGACAAGATGAGGACGTAGTCGTCGCCGACCATATCGACGAAATTCAGATTCTGATAGATGGCGTCGGCCGTGCCGCGATACCAGTTAGAACCGCCGTCGCTCTGATAAGGCGGCAGGACATAGGTACCGCCTCGATTGGAATCGAGGTTCCATGAACTGCCGTTACCGATGTACCAGTTCAGTTCGAGAGGCTGATATTGGGTCAGGATACCGACCGTATCGATGCCGGAATTACGGCAGTTGCTCAAAGGGAAGTCGATGATGCGGTATTTTCCTCCGAACAAGAGGCCCGGCTTGGCTTGGTCTTTGGTCAGGACGCCAAGGCGGCTCCCCTTCCCACCAGCCAGGATCATAGCCAGGCAATTAGATTTTTTCATAAAAGCGCCTCCTAACGCGACTTCGGTCCGGCGGACGGTGAAAAGGAATGCCCTATGTCGAAGATGAGCTGACGGACCTGCATCGGACCGTACACATTACATACAATATAATATATACAGCCATTCATTTTATGATTATAGTATTAATTATACACCAAATCTGTTAGAAATTTAAAGGGATAACGATTAAAAATAGGGTAACAAATATCACAATTTTTCATTTTCCTTTAGAATTTGACTACAATCAGGAACTATTATCAGCCAAAACGAGCAAAACAGGCACTAATTTCGGAGCGTTTTCGTCCCGCAAGGGAAAACAGCAAAAAAAGAGACAATCTCTCGAGAGATTGTCTCTAATCGGATAAACGTATAACTATAAATTTTACTAAAAAAACACCTTACGTTTATCAGCCTTTTTCATTCGTCTGATTCGTTCTTTTCAGGACCTGTTCAAAGGACAGGATCTCGACAGGAATGGGAAGGTCTTTTAAAACGTCGCGTGTCTCCCCTGCCGTATCGGCCGTCGTCCGGACGAAGCCGATGCCCGCTTTTCCATCGAGGGCGGTGACGACACCGAGGTAGCCGCAGCCTTCGATAATGCGGTTGACGAAGGTCATGTCCGTCGGCGCCACGCGAAAGTAGACCCAATCGGCATCAAGCATGGTCTTCTACCTGACGGCGCATCATGGAAAAGGCTTCAAGGGGCTCGGAAATGGCCACCCCCACGAGCTGCCTCGGATGGCGGGCGGCATCGAGGGCTTCCCCATCTTCATTGATGATGGAGCCGATGGTGCAGGTGACTAAATGGCCTTTGGGCTGCAAAAACTCGACGGTTTGGCCGACTTTGAAGTGGTTCCGCTGTTCAATCCAGGCAATCCCCTTTTCGGCATCATAGGAGCGGACCAAGCCGATGAAGTCGTGAGTCTGGGTATTGCTCGATTCACTGTAGACCTGGTCGGCCTCCGTCGGCCGCGATACGGAGAAGCCGCGGGTATAAGGCCGGTGGGAGATTTTTTCCAATTCATCGAGCCATTCCGGGCGGACCGTGAAGTGTTCGGGATCGGCTTCATAGGCGTCGAGAGCTTCGCGGTAGACCTTGGTCACCGTTGCCACATAATGGATACTCTTCATGCGGCCTTCGATTTTGAGGCTCGACAGGCCGGCGTCGTAGAGGTCCGGCAGATACGGCAGCATGCACAGATCTTTCGAGTTGAAAATGTAAGTCCCCCGTTCATCTTCGACAACGGGGAAATACTGACCCGGCCGTTTTTCTTCGACGACGTTGTACTTAAAGCGGCAGCACTGGACGCATTCGCCGCGGTTGGAATCGCGGTCCCCCTGCGTAAAGTAGTTGCTCAGCAGGCAGCGGCCGGAATAAGAAATACACATCGCGCCGTGGACGAAGCCTTCAAGTTCGACATGCGGCACTTTTTCGTGAATGGTCTTGACGTCGGCCAGGCTGACTTCGCGGGCCATGACGACTCGCGCCGCCCCATTGTCGGCCCAAAATTTCACCGAAGCCCAGTTGGTCGTATTGCCCTGGGTCGAAATGTGAATCGGAAGATCCGGTACCAACTGGCGAGCTAAGGCAAAGATGCCCGGATCGGCGATGAGAACGGCGTCGACGCCGATATCGCGAAGGTAGACGAGGTATTCCGGAAGGCCTTCCAAATCTTCATTATGCGGGAAGATATTGACCGTGACGTGGATCCGCTTGCCCAAAGAATGGGCGTAGTCGACGGCTTCTTTCAATTCTTCATTTGAAAAGTTGTCGCTGAAAGCCCGCAGGCCGAAGGATTTCCCGCCTAAGTAGACGGCGTCAGCACCGTATAAGAAGGCCATTTTCAATTTATCCATACTGCCGGCCGGAGCCAGCAATTCCATTTTTCCCATGTATCTTATCCTTTCCATCGTGAAACGGTCATGCCGTCTCCATTTTCAAAAAACACCGTTTCAAAATGTGCCCGATCTTCGATAAGGGCCATAAATTCCCGCAGGCGGCTTATGGCCGTCCGGTGTTTGTGGGGCAAGGCGCCTTCGATATAAAACATCTCATGATAGCCGATGTTGTCGGCCATGATAAGGGCCCCGGGTAAAAGTTTCGGCATGAGCTGCCGAAGCTGGCGGACATACTGTCCTTTGGGCCCGTCGAGAAAAACCAGGTCCCACGGCCCCGAGAGGCTTCCGGAAAGTTCCGTTCCGTCGCCTAAGAGCGCCGTAATGACGCCCTTATAAGGAGAGCGGCCAATAAAGTCCCGGGCCTTTTGCCAACGCCCTTCATCAAATTCGATGGTCGTAATCGTACCGCCGTCGCCGAGAAAAGGCGCCATGCGAAGGGCCGAATAGCCGATGCAGGTCCCGATTTCAAGGACCTTCACCGGCCGTTGGTTAGCTATGATACGTTCAAAAAGAGGGACTTCACTGTCCCTGAGGATAGGAAGCCCTTCTCTTTCGGCATAAGCCTTCATCTCACAGATCAGACTCATGGCATATGCTCCTGTACATTCTTCATGTGTTCGTCATACGTTGCGGCAAAGTAGTTATGCCCGTCCTTATCGGCGACGAAGTAGAGATAATTCGTCGTCGGCGCGTCTAAGATAGCTTCCATGCTGGGAAGACCGGGGTTTCCGATCGGTCCCGGCGGCAGGCCTTCATAGACGTAGGTATTGTACGGCGAATCGTACTGGGTCTCACTGATGCTGTACTCCGCCTTGTGGTTGCCCATGGCGTAGGCAATGCTGGCATCGGACTGGAGTTTCATGCCGATGCGCAGGCGGTTTTCAAAGACCGAAGCGATAAGGGGCCGATCCGGTTCGAATTTAGCTTCCTTTTCGATGAGCGATGCCAAGGTGACGAACTGGTAGATGGACATATTCTTCTTGGCAATGCGCTCTTTCATAGCCGGCGTCAGATGCTTATCGAAATTCTTCAGCATCATCGCCACGACGTCGTCGGCCGTCGCATCGTAAGGGATGAAATACGTATCGGGAAATAAGAAGCCTTCCGTGGCAAAGGTCACTTGCCGGTTGCCCTTCATATACGGAAAAAGCTGGGCGTCCGACGCAGCCGCCTTTAAAAAGTCCGCTTCACTGATACGGCCGTTGGCAGCGACGGCTTTGGCAATATTCCATACCGTATAACCTTCGGGCACGACGAGCCGGTCAGCTTCAGACTTGCCGCTGGCCAGTTTCTGTAAAATCGTAAAGACGCTCATTCGCGAGTTAAAGGTATATTCTCCGGCATGGATCGAGCCGGCCTGACCGGTCGCCATGGCCGCTGCGCGGAACCATAAAGGACTTGCAATATAGCCCTTATCTGTCAAAGCATCGCCGACGTCGGCTGCCGTCATGTCACTGCGAACATGGAGATAGCCGCTGGTATAGGGCAAGAGGAAGTTCGGGCCGAAAAAGCCATAGAGCACGACGGCGGCCGCGGCGATGAGGCACCCGGTCAAGATTTTTTTAAGTCTCTTACGCGGAGGCTTAGGGGATGGCACGGGAGCTGTGTTTTTAATTTCCTTCGAGGTCATATCGTTTGTTTCCATATTCTCCTTTATCAATCCTTTTTATCGGGTTAACGGTCGGCAGTCCAAGTACGGCTCTGCTGAGCCTTTTCTTCACTGCGGCTCATGGCCTGGGCCTGCTGTTCCTTATCGTACTGCGCCTGGGCGGCGTCTTTGGCAGCCTGGAGCTGAGCCTGAACGGCCGGATCCGGCGGAACTACTGTACCGTCTTCATCGACGGTCTGGGCCGCATCGAGCTGAGCTTGGGCTGCGGCGACGTTATTGGCCAGGTTCTGAAGGCGCTGGTTATTGATGCCCCGGCGCACATCGGCTTCAAGGGATACGGACGGCGTCTTTTTGACGTCGACGTAGACTTCGAACAGGCGCTGCCAAGGTAAGGTGACGTCAATGGTCCGCGGGTCGACGCCGAGGTACGTCGATGCGTAGCGCTGGAGCTGTGTTTTTGCCAGGCTCTGCAGTTCCTGGTTCCGTGAAGCGTACACCGGCGTGATGGTGTGGGCTTCGAGTTTTTGATCCATGCGGGATACATAGTCGCGGACGTTGGCCTGATAAGCCCAGTTATCGAGATACTGCGTGGTCAGCATGTCGCGGTGGTCAGCGGGCGTCATATACTTGGCGAGGACGCCTTGAGACAGTCCGTAGCCGACGGAGTTGCTGGCCGTATTCCAGCCGTTGTACGCGGCCAGGCGGTACATCATCTTATCCTGGTAGAGGCCGTAGACCAAGGTGTTATCCGAGCCGTTGGAAAAGGCCATATCGACGAGGCTGACCGGGATATTGAGGTTGACCGCCTTTTCAATCTGGTTCAGGAAGTCTTTCGTCGACTGGAGCATGATCGGGAAGTTTTCAAAGTTAGCCGATTCCGTCGTCGTCGTGGTCAGCGGCGTATTGACGGCGAGCAGGAGATCCGGCCGTTCATTGTCGACGATGGTGCCGCCAATGGCTTCGACGTGAGAGGCAATGGTCTTGCCGATGGCCTGTCCGTCATAGCGGGGGACCGTCTTTTCGCCCCCACCCAAGGGGTAGATGACCGAAATTTTCGGATGATAATTATTGAAGTCGTTGCTGGCTCTCGTAATGAGCAGCAATCCCAACTGGTCGGCGCCGGGGAAGGATCCGAAGGATGTCTTAGGAATGCCTTGGCCGGCCAGTTCAAGATACTTCGATTCTAAAGACGACTGGGTGCTGACCGAATTGTCGTCATGACCGAGGCTGTAGTAGGTAAAGACGCCTTTTCGGGCATCGTCGATGAGCCGATAATTGATGCTCATATTCTTGCGGCGCCGATTGTACCAATCCTGCAGGTATTCCATGGGAATGCGTCGCATGATAGCGAACCAATCGTTCCGTTCCTGGGGATTGAGCCCTTCTTCATCCATCTTGGCCTGAAGAGAGGCTAATTGATAGATATCGGAGCCCATGGTCAGGTAGTAGTCCGGTTCAACGCCCTTACCGCCGGCCCAGGGACTGCGCATGACCGTGCTGAATACGTAGAGGGGCACCTTGGTATTGGCCTTGTGCAGGGCTTCTACTCTTTCAAGGCGCGTCAAGAGGGTCGACATGGGAAGGTTGTGCTTCCGGGAATCGACGAGACCGCCGTAGACCAAAGAATCGATGGACAGGACCATGGCATCGGCTTTATTCGCGTTATTCTCTACCCAAGACATGAGACGGTCCGGCGAACCGTGGAAATTCATGCCCGACAGATACTGTGCGGGCGGCGTCAAAATCGTATAGCCTGCCGATTCTGCCGTACTGACCGTATATTCGTAATCCACAGGCCGGTCATCCTGAGGTACGTATAAAATCGTCTTAGCCAGTGTCGACGGCGTAGCACACAAGAACAGGGATACGACGGCCATGCTGACTGCCTTCTGTAACAGATTCACATTATCCTCCTATCGTAAGAAAAAACAAGTATTTTTTATTATAGCACATCTGCCCTCTAAAAAGAAGAACCTTGCTTCTTACGGCGGATGCGGGGCACATTGAGGTGGAAGCGAATGGCAACCAACCGGATGGCAACAGTAACCGAAAAACTGACGATGGCCCCCACTTCAAAAGGCACTTCAAAGGGAATGACGGCGCCGTACAAGAGGACACTGCCCAAAAGTGACGCCGTAGCATAGACTTCAGTCCGCAGGACGACCGGAATCCGTCCGGCCAAGACGTCGCGGATGACGCCGCCGCCGACGGCCGTGAGGACACCGAGGGTAATATCTAAAATCCAGTAATCAGGATAATAATAACAGCCGAGAAGGGTCCCGGTTACGGTAAAGGAACCCAGGCCAATGGCATCACACAAGAGGTAGATGGCCGACAGATGACCCATAAAGCGGCGCCACATGTGGATATTGAAGTAGCGGACAGTCAAGGTGACGATAACGATGGAACCTAATATAATCCACAGGTAAATGCTGTTTTTAAAGGCCGCCGGAGGAATATTGCCGATGAGGATGTCACGGACGATGCCGCCGCCGACAGCCGTCGCTGCGCTGAGGACGAAGATGCCGAACAGATCCATGCGCCGGGAAAGGGCTGCAAAAACGCCGGATACGGCAAAGGCCGTCGTCCCCAATAAGTCAAAAATATGCCACCAAATCGCATCCATAGGAATTCCCCTTCCCTCTCTTTCGTGATATGATAAATGAACCATGTTAATTACTAAGGAGATCATCATGACTAAAGATGAATTTTATATGGGCAAGGCCCTCGCCGAAGCCAAGACCGCCTATGCCGTCGGAGAAATACCCATCGGCGCCGTCATTGTCTATCAGAAAAAGGTCATCGCCCGAGCCTATAACCTGCGGGAATCCCTTCCCTGTGCCACGGCTCACGCCGAACTGTTGGCCATTGAAAAAGCCTGTCGCGCACTGAATCGCTGGCGCCTGACAGGCTGTACCCTATACGTCACGGTCGAGCCGTGCCCCATGTGTGCCGGCGCCATCGTAAACAGCCGCCTGGACCGGGTCGTCTACGGCTGCGACGACCCCAAGGCCGGGGCAGCCCGTTCCCTCTTTCACCTCATCGACAGCGACAGTCTCAATCACGCCGCCGTCGTCACAACCGGGGTCCGTGCGGAAGAATGCGCCGCCCTTATGAAAAGTTTCTTCAAAGAGCGGCGTAAGAAAGAGACGGTTATCCCTTCAACAAGTCCTTCAGATAAGCCTTGAAATCATGGCCCAAGTCGTCACGACGCAGGGCGTATTCGACAGTGGCCTTCAAAAAGCCCAGCTTATTGCCGGCATCATAACTGGTTCCCGTAAAGGTATAGGCATAGACGCCTTCGCGGTCGGCCATGAGGCGCAGGGCATCGGTGAGCTGGATTTCACCGTTCTTCCCGGGCTGGACGCGGCGCAGGATTTCAAAGATATCCGGCGTCAGGATATAGCGTCCGAGGGCCGCCAAGCGGCTCGGCGCTTCTCCGACAGACGGTTTTTCAATCATATCGATGAGCCGCACGATGCGTTCGTCTTTCGTCGGCATCCCGTGGACGATGCCGTAACGCGATACCTGGTCGAGGGGTACTTCCTGGCAGCCGAGGAGGGTCGAGCCGACTTCGCTGAAGGCCTCGATCATCTGACGCAGAGCCGGCCGCTCCGGTTCATAGACGATATCGTCGCCTAAGAGGACGGCAAAAGGTTCATTATCGATAAAGGATTCGGCACAACGAATGGCGTCGCCGAGACCGCGCATATGCTTTTGCCGGATATAGTGGACGTTGATACTGGAAATATCCTGTACCATCCGTAAGAGGCGGGTCTTCCCCTGCTGGCGCAGCTGCAGTTCGAGGTCGATATTGGTATCGAAGTGGTCTTCAATGGCCCGTTTTCCGTGGCCGGTGATGATTAAAATTTCTTCAATGCCGCTTTGCAGGGCTTCTTCGACGATATACTGGATGACCGGTTTATCGACGATAGGAATCATTTCCTTAGGGATAGCCTTGGTCACCGGTAAAAACCGCGTGCCGTAGCCGGCCGCCGGAATGACGGCTTTGCGAACTTTTTTCTGCATCTGTTCAAATCTCCTTTTCGGCGACAGTCAAAGCGCGTTCAATGACGTCGTCCATATCGTAATACTTATATTCAGCCAAACGACCGCCAAAGATGACGTTCCGTTCATGGCCGGCGAGCAGGGCGTACTGCTTGTAGAGTGCCTGGTTCTTGTCATCGTTGACCGGATAATAGGCTTCTTCCCCACGGTGCCATTCCGACGGGTATTCCCGGGTGATATAAGTCACCGGTTGGGTTCCGAATTCAAAGTGCTTGTGTTCGATGACTCGCGTATACGGCGTCTCCCGGTCGGTATAATTCATGACGGCTACGCCCTGATGATTGACTTCTTCCAAGCGTTGTGTTTCAAAGCGAAGGCCCCGGTATTCCAAACAGCCCAGTCGGTAGCCGAAATATTCATCGATAGGGCCCGTATAAACGACCTTGCGGGCAATATCGAGGTAAGACGACCGTTCTTTATTGTAATCGATGCCGGTCCGCACTTCGATTCCCTCTAACAGGGCGTCGATGAGGCCATTGTAGCCGCCGATAGGAATCCCTTGATAGCTGTCGTCAAAGTAGTTGTTGTCAAAGGTATAGCGGACGGGCAGGCGCTTGATGATAAAGGCCGGAAGGTCGGTGCAATTCCGACCCCACTGCTTTTCCGTATAGCCCTTGATGAGTTTCGTATAAATATCGGTACCGATGAGGGAAATGGCCTGTTCTTCTAAGTTCTTCGGGGCCGTAATGCAGGCCTTTTGGCGCTGCTCTTCAATTTTAGCAGCCGCTTCTGCCGGCGTGACGATGCCCCACATCTTGGCAAAGGTATTCATATTAAAAGGCAGGTTGTAGAGCTCGCCTTTGTAATTGGCGACCGGCGAATTGACGTAATGATTAAACTCGACGAACTGGTTGACATAGTTCCAAACTTTTTTATTCGACGTATGGAAGATATGGGCCCCGTAGCGATGGATGCGGATACCCTCTTTTTCTTCGCAGTAGACGTTACCGCCGACGTGCGCTCGCCGTTCCAGGACCAGGCACTTGCGCCCGGCTTTTTTCATTTCATGGGCAAAGACGACGCCAAAGAGACCGCTGCCGACGATGACATAATCATACATTGCAAAACACCACCTGATAGAAAATGTACAGCTGTACTGAACTGCCTTTTAGGATAACAAAAATTACGATGCGTTGAAACAGTGCCTCACCAAGTCCTTTCGCAGACTCAATCGAGGGAAGCGGGGATGCCGTACATCGGTTCAGCCTGCAAAACGGCACGGCGAACCGCCTGTTCGACGGCGTAAGCTGCAAGGGTCCCGGTCAAACTGATTTCGGCTGAAACGGTGCCGATGCTGGCCGCATATAGGGAATCACCGTCCGCCGTCGTATTGACCGGTCGAATCGTGCGGACCATACCGTTGCTGCCGAGGGCGGCTATTTTTTTCAGCTGAGCCTTGTCAAAGCGGCCGTTGGTCACGATGGCACCGATAGTCGTATTGGTCGTCGTACCGACGGCTCGCTGCGAAAAGAGGGTCGGCGTGATTCCTGCTTCTTCGAGCATGACCCGCCGCGTATCGGCAAATCCCTTGCCGTCACGGTTTCTCATCCCCGACAGGATTTCGCCCGATTCACGGAGGACGTCGCCGACGGCATTGACGACGACGATGGCACAGACCTTCAAATCGCCGACGGCCACGGCATAGGCGCCGACGCCGGATTTCATCATATAATCGGGACCGCAGAGCTTTCCAACCGTAGCCCCCGTACCGGCACCGTAACAGCCCTCACGGAATGTACCGTTAAAGGCCGCATCACAAGCAGCATAGCCCATGGCTGCATCGGGACGGACATCGTCTCCGCATCCGAGGTCAAAGATACACGAAGCGACGACTAAGGGGACTTTGGCGATCCGCGTTTCAAAGCCGATGCCCTGTTCTTCCAAATAGGTCATAACCCCCGTAGCCGCATTGAGGCCGAAGGCGCTGCCGCCGCTTAAGAGGATGGCATGGATGCCCGAAGCCGCTGCCATGGGACTTAGCAGCTCCGATTCCCGACTGGCCGGACCGCCGCCGCGGACGTCGACGGCACAAGGTGCACTCTGGGGAAAGACGAGAACCGTGCATCCCGTCCCGCCTTTTCGGTCTTCGGCACTTCCCAGGCGAAACGTATCCGGCGCCAGGAGTTCCTGAATATCGATTTCTTTCATGGTCATACCTCCCCTATTTCATCTTTTCAAAGTCTTTCCAAAGCATGCTCGGCTGAATGCCCGTATTGTTCTGATATTTTCCGTGGGTATACTTGTCGTACTCCCCATCGATATCGTGATAGTAAATCTGGCAGATTTCGACATTGGGGTAAATCCGTATGGGCTGGACACAAAAGATTTCAAGGGTCCAGTAACCGGCAAATCCGACGTCGCCAAAACCGGCCGTAACGTGGATGAATACGCCGAGACGACCGACAGACGACCGGCCTTCCAGCATGGGGATGTAGCCGTCGGTCCGGGTGTATTCATTAGTCCGGCCCAAGTAGAGCGTATTAGGCTGTAGGACATAGCCCGATTCCGGAATATGAATCGTCGACGCCGGATTGGGCTTAGCCATGTCCAGTTCGGCATGGTCGTAAATCATCAGTTCGTTGTGAAGAGACAGATTATAGCTATTGGGATTGACCCTTTCGGGATGAAAGGGTTCGATGATAATTTCTTTACCTAAATGTTTGACAATTTCCTTGCCTGATAAGATCATAAGGGCCACTCGCTTTCTCTGGTAATTTCATTTCTTATGATATAGCAAAACAGGCTCGATGTCCACGGCGCGACGGGCCAGTTTTTTCTTGTTTATATCGAAAAAGTCTTCGACATAAAAAGTGACCTTCTCCCCTTCTTGCGCTCGGACCCGATACAGGGATGCTGTACGGAAATAATACTGACCGCCGCCGTATTCCCGGATGAAACCGGCCTTGCCGCCGGGAAGGATCTTATCGATAGTCCCCGTATGCTGTTCCTCACCGGCATGCTTTTCCGCCATCCAGAAGGACTGCAGGCGGCGAAGCAGTTCCGGCCGATCCGCCGGGGAATAATCATAACTGTCGACCTTGGCGATGAGCTGGGGAGAGATTTTCCAATTTTGTTCGGTCCGGATGAGTTTCGCCAAGAGATAATGTTCATAAGCCTCTTTATCGTAACTGCCCATATTTTCCAAGGCTCCTGCCAACTGGACGAGGAAGTTGACCTTAGCCTTAAGCTCGCCGGGAGCTGCCATGGCCGATGCCCCATAGCGGCGCATGGCCTCACTGTCGCCCTTGGCTTGGGCCGCAAAAAAGAGGCCGCGATAGACGATCCAATGCTGCTTATACTTTAATAACTCTTCAAACCGCTGCCGGGCGTCCTCGATCTGTCCCAACCGCAGCTCACAGAGGCCGATGCGGTAGGAAAACCAAATGTCGTTGTCGTGGTGCAGTTCCGGAAAGATTCCCAAGGCCATTCGGCAAAGACGAATGCAGTCATCGTACTTTTCTTCCTTGATGAGGATCCGGCTCATGAGGGCATACCAGTGTTCTCGATCGGAGGCGATAACCTGTTCCCGTCCGCGAAGGGTCACCTTTTTTTCTTCATCAGACAAGAGATCCGGATCGAGACGGCGCAAATAGTCACCGGCCATATTCGCCATAGAAGGCGGTTTTGTCTTTAAGACTTCGACCATCCGCCATACGGCTAAGGTATACGGCGTGTATGGACCTTGTTGACTGTACTTTAAGATGGCGTCGACGGCGCGGCGAAAGTCTTCGAAGGTATGGAGCCGTTCATCGAATTTTTTGATGTATAAATAGTAAAGGCACCAGCAGTAGATGCCGTGAAGATTGGTAAAGTCCGGAAAGGCGATGATGCCGGCCCGGGCAATTTCCCGCCCTTTAGCATAATTTTTAACCTTGCGCAGGGCATAGGCATAATAGTAATAGTCCCAGTTCGTCCAGGAACCGTCAGGCCTTGCCTTATCGTACATGGCAAGGACGTCGTTGTATCGGCCCTCCTGACAGGCCTCGCGGGCTGCAAAAGAATCCATAGAAAAACCTCCTACCCGTTTATTACACAGTGTTCATTATGCCTATTATAACATAAAGAATCTTCCTCTTCGGCATAACAGACCCTAAAAAACCTTGAAAGCGCAAAAAAGAGCTTTTCCACAATACGCCATTGTAGAAAAGCTCTTTTATACAGCCTGCTATGACCTGAACGAAAGGCTCACAGCCAGTTTTTTATCCTTTGATCTTGGCAATTTGTTTTTCCAATTCCGGCATGACTTCAAAGAGATCGCCAACGATGCCGTAGTGGGCGAATTCGAAAATCGGAGCATCGGGATCTTTATTGACGGCAATGATCAATTCAGCATCCTGAACGCCCAATTTATGCTGGATAGCACCGGAAATACCCATGGCGATGTAGATTTTCGGGGCAATCTTCTTGCCCGTAATCCCGATCTGCAAATCATGGGGAGCCCATTCGTTATCGACGAGGGGTTTGGAAACGCCGAAGGCAGCCCCGATACGCTGAGCGAAAGCTTCGACGGCTTTCATGCCTTCTTCGTTCTGAACGCCGCGGCCGGCGCCGACGACGATATCAGCCGATTCAATGGACAGGCTTTCAGCTACGTTTTCGACGGCTTCAAAGTTAGTGACTTTAATGGTCGGAACATCTCCGCTGAAATCGACTTTTTCTTTGATGACATCGCCCTTGCGGGACGGATTAGCCGGGACACCGTGGAAGATTTTATCGCTGACCGTGCCGAGCTGCGGGCGAGTCGTCGTCTGAATCTTAACCAGGAGTTTCCCCGTGAAGGCCGGACGAATCCAAGTAAGCGTATCGTCATCACCTTCGTGGAGGACGTCGATGCAATCGGCAACGAGGCCGACCTTCAATTTAGCCGACAGGCGGCCGCCGAGGTCACGGCCGTTGGGAGAACCGCCGATGAGGATGACGCTCGGTGCGTATTTTTCGACCAAAGCTGCAATGGCCTTCGTATACAAGGCCGAGTCATAGCCTTCGAGTACCGGATCTTCTACGGCGACGACAGCGTCTGCCCCATAGGAAATCGCTTCTTCAGCCGCTTTGCTCGTATCGGCACCGACGATATACGCGACGACTTGTTCGTCCTTTTTGTCAGCCAGCTGACGAGCCTTGCCCAACAATTCAATGCTCAGCGTGCTCAAGGCACTGCCGGCAACTTCAATATATACGCTGATGTTGTTTTTTAATTCCATGTTCAGAGCCCTCCTTACAGTAAGTTCTTGGCAGTCAGATCTTTAACGAGATTAGCCGCAAGGTCCGCCGGGGTATTCCCTTCGACCATGATACCGACGGGGTTCGGTTCCGGCGCGAACATTTCCGTAACTTTCGTTGCCGAACCGGATTTGCCAACACTTGCTGCATCGAGGCCCAAATCTTCGATACGCCATACGTCGAAGACAGCCTTTTTGGCAGCCATCTTACCGCGGATTTTCGGAGAACGCGGCGTATTGCTCTTATCCGTAACCGAAACGACGGCCGGTAACTGGGCCTGAACCGTTTCAACGCCGCCGTGATTGGCGCGGGTTGCCGTAATCGTCGAGCCTTCGACATTGATGGAATCAGCATAGGAAACGAGAGAGATGTTCAAATACTGAGCAACGGCCGGAGGAATCTGGCCCGTATCGCCATCGGTCGAACGTTTGCCCGTGAATACCAGGTCGACGTCGCCGATCTTTTCAATAGCCTTTGCTAAAATCAGGCCCGTAGCTAAGGTATCGGACCCGGCCATGCGTTCATCGGATACGAGAACGCCTTTATCAGCACCGACTGCGATGCCGTCACGCATGACTTCCGCGGCCTGAGCCGTGCCCATGGTGATAAGGGTAACCGTGCCGCCCACTGCGTCTTTGACTGCAATCGCTGCTTCGATGGCATGCTTGTCAACGGGATTTAACATCGACGGAGCACCGACACGGACCAGGTTATTATCTTGCGCAATTTCGATTTCAGAAACTGCCGGAACTTGCTTTACTAAAACTACAATATTCATAGAAGAACCTCCTTTATAAGGACTGTAAGAATAGTGCATTCGCATATTGCGACTCTCTTATGTCCACTATTATACTCTATAATTAAAAATTTATCAATTAAGAATTGTTTTTAATTATATAATTTTATCCGTAAAATTCTCGTAAAGCCATCGTTGACAGACCAGCGTCGTTCTTCTAAAATTAAAGAGTCTATAATGGGTTAATCGTTTGATTTGCCAATGAAACTTTATACTTTTAGGAGGTCTTTTTTATGTCTTCACCAAATTCCGACGGACGACACTATGCCCCGCCCATGGCGCCGGACAGAAACTATGTTGAAATCAACGCCTACGTCGTCGGCTGGGGGCTCTTTTTTGCCGCCCTCTTCGCCTTGGCCGTCGGCTATCTGTGTCTGAAAATCGGCCAGACCGTCGACGCCTTCGCCCCGGTCTCGGTCCTGGCTATGGGCATGGCCGTTCTCTTCAAGCGCAAAAACGCCTTCCCGGAAACGGTCCACATCCAAGCCATTGCCAGTGCCGGTACCAACATCATCGGCGGCGTCATGTTCATCCTGCCGGCCCTTTTCATCTTGCAGCTTGACAGTCAATTATCCTTTGCCGAAATGGTCATTCCCATCGTTCTCGGCGGCGTTCTCGGCGTCCTCTTGGCCACGACCTTCCGCCGCTACTTCTGCGAAGAAATGGACGCAGCCTATCCCTTCCCGTCGGGGCGGGCCGCTGCTGAAGTCTTGAGCTGCAACGAAGGCTCCAAGGCTAAAGTCATGGTCTTCAGCGGCCTCTTGGCCATGGCCTACGACTTCGTCCTCAACAGCCTCGGTTGGTGGCAGGAAGTCTTGTCGACCCTGACCTTTTCCTGGGGCCAGGCGGCAGCCGATAAATACAAATTGGCTTTCAGCCTCGACAACGACGCAGCCCTCCTCGGCATCGGCTACTTCACGGGCCTTCGCTACGCCGCCATCATTGCCGCCGGTTCCTTCTTCTCGTGGTTCGTCTGTATCCCTGTCGTCTACTATCTCGGCGGTGACCACGTCATGCTCATCGGCGGCCAGTCCGTTCTCTTGGCCAATGCCTCCATTGACGACGTCTTCTCCCAGTACGTCCGCCACATCGGCATCGGCATGCTGGCCATGGCCGGCATCATCGGCCTCATCTCCATGTCGGGCGTCGTCGGCCGGGTCATGAAAAGAGCTGCCGTGGATATGTTCTCATCGAAGGGCTCTTCGGCAACGGATCTTCTTCGTACCCAACAGGATATGCCCATGAGCCAGATCGTCACCGGGACGCTAGCCATGGATGCCTTATTCATCCTCTTCTTCCATGTCACCTGCTCCCAGAACATCACCCAGACCCTTCTGGCCGGTGCCATCATCATCATCTTTTCCTTCATGCTCTCCGTCGTCGGCATCAGTTCCATCGCCTTTACGGGGAATGAACCGGTCTCGGGCATGACCATCTTCATGATCATCGTATCGGCCGTCCTCATGGGCAACGCCGGCATGAGCGGCAGTTCCGGCATCATCGCCATCCTCATGATGGCCGCCTTCCTCTGCGCCACCTTGGCCGTTGCCGGCAACTTCATGTCGGAACTCAAAGTGGCCTACCTCACGGGCGCTACGCCGAAGAAAATGCAGCAGTGGCAAATCATCTCCATTATCGTCACCAGCTTCGTCTCCGTCGGCGTCATCTTCCTCTTGAACCACGCCTACGGCTACACCGGCCCCGGTGCCTTAGCCGCTCCTCAGGCCAACGCCATGGCCGCCATCGTCAAACCGATGATGGACGGCGGTGCCGCTCCCTGGCCGCTCTACATGGCCGGCGCCTTCTTCGCCTTTATCCTGTGGATGATGAAAGTTCCGCCGTTGGCCTTCGCCCTCGGCGCGTACCTTCCTATGGAAATCAACACGCCGGTCCTCATCGGCGGTTTAGTCTCTTACTTCGTCTCCCACAGCAGCAAAGACGAAGCCTTAAATGAACTCCGCCTCAGTGAAGGCAGCACCATCGCCTCGGGCTTCGTTGCCGGCGGTGCTATCGGCAGCCTCATCAGCGCCGTCCTCCACATCGGCGGCGTCGACTGGTTCTTAAAAGACTGGGTCACCACGCCGGGCGCTACCTATCTCGGCATCCTGGCCTATCTCGGCCTGTGCGCCGTCATCTACTGCGTCGCCTGCCGCATCAAAAAACAGGCTTAACGTGCAGCCTTAACAGAAAAGAAAATGACCTCCTAACGTCCGTTTTGAAAGACGAACTCCGGGAGGTCATTTTTTATGGCTCTGCACAATTTAAATTACATCAAAAGAATCCCGCCTTATCCGAATCAAGCTGACGCGGTTCCTATACGTCTATGCCCCTTGTTTTTTTCCTAAAGTTTGATATACTATAGTTGATAGAGCCCACCACGCATAAGGCGGAAACGCACTGCGGGTGGGACTTTTTTTATTTTCCAAGAAAGGGCATCCCCATCTCCAATCATGATATAAAAAAGCCGACCATCTCACGATGATCGGCGTTCTCTTTAAAACGGAGCCCAAGGATTCAGCCAACGATAGACCATCTGGTCGGCGCCAAAATGGACGGCAATCATGCCGACGACAAAGACACCGACGGCACACGTGCCTGCTTTAATCAGATTCTGCTTGGTTGCCAAGCCCTTTACGGCATCCTTGATGTCCTGCAGTTCTTCCGCAGCCGTCCTGTTTTCCATGGTGTCGGGTGCTTTCACTTCTTCGACGGAGTCTGCTTTCACATCCGCAGCACTGCGCGCTTTCAGTTCATGCCAAACACAGGACTTGCACCATACCGCCCCATCAAAACGGACAACCTTCTTTTTCTTCCCGCAACTACTGCATTTCTTCTTCATAATCCTTGCTCCCTCCAACCGACAAGGCTCACGTCGGCCATCTTTTGTATATATGTTAGATTTATTTTATTATATCATATATATACTTTATATGACAAAGATAACGCCGCAAATAGGAGCATCGAATGTACCGTCTTGGTCCTCCTTACCTCATCGCCAGACCCATCCGACATGCTTTCTCAAAACCATTTCGGTGGTAAAATAAAAAGAAAAGTCGCATTTCAGAAAGAAGGAGGAACTATGAAGCAAAAAAAGGTGGGAAAAACATTTATCAAACATATCCCTTACATCGAAACCGTCATATTTTCCGCCGGCAGCTATTTCAGCGGCCACGAAGTAACGACCGTCCGCTTCCGTGATGACAAGGCCATATATACGAAGAAACGCCGGCCCTTTCCCAACGACAACGACGGCATTCCCCGGGAAAAGATGTCAAAAGCTGAGTTCTTAGAAAAAATCGAAGCTCTTCATATAGAGGACTGGGAGACAGCCTATGAGTCCTACGCCAATGATGGAGAGCAATGGGAATTATCCATCCGTTTTTCCAATAACCATAAAGCCTTAGAAATCTACGGCAACGATGCCTTCCCAGAGAACTTCAAACAGCTGCAGCAGCTGATGAACAGCCCCTTTGCAGAAGAATCCGAGTAAGAAAAGAAGGCACGACCTGAGCCCAAAGCTCCGTCGTGCCCAATTGTCAATTCAACAGGTATGATAAATCCCATTTTTACTTACAATATGATTGAAGATATACTGCAGAGCCTCTTTGGCCCGGGCATACCGTTCCTCCGTCCCGCTCAGGAGACGGGCAAGAATGGTAAAACCAATTTAACGAGACAGTCATCTAAAACAATCTGTCTCGATGGAACAATAGATTGAACATGAACCCCCTAGTCAGAAGGGCATGTTATCTTTATGTCCATTGAATTTTCATAAATTTAGGATACTCTTCTTCTATAGTTCCTACGAGCATAAAAGCCATATCCAGAAGCACGGCGGGATCAAAGTGGTCCTTTATAAACAGCGACCATCGCATGACGACATCGCCTTCATCGCTGACAAAAAACTTACCAAATCGATACCCCTGATTAAGTTCATTGATTAAATCCAATAGGGCTTCTCGCTTTGAAGGATCTTCTATCTTGGCAATATCAAGAATGCCCAGGTCTACAAAGGTCTCTTCCTCGGAAAATTCATAAACCACCGTAAGTATCTGATTGTTTTTAATCTCGTGTTGCGCAATAAAAGCCCGCGTCACGCCCTCATCATCAGTGAGCTCGCGATAGCGATACTCTCTTTCATCCAGATGCTCTTTAAATAAATCCAGTTTGCTCATCGTTACCTCCATGATAAAAACAAATACGTATCATAACTTTTATTGCTTTTATCATAACACAAATAACACAGAGTCGTAAATATACGTACAAATTTGCCGAAACAAAGGTTTCCTTAGGGTTAACTTTTTAGGGCTAACCCTAAGGAGGTCAAGGACAGAAAAAACAACTTCACTAGACATGTATCTTGAACAAGCCGTCGCGATTGCAGTAGGCATAGATAAAGCCATGGCCCCGGCTCATGAATCGGCACTGCGCTTCCTGCTCGGGATAGAGCTTGACCAGGGTATAGCGGTCGGCCGTCACATAGGCCATAAAGGAAATATAGTGCTCCTTAGTCATGGGATGGTCGATGTGGACGAAAAACTCATGCTCGATCATGTCATAATTGATTTGATGAGCTGAAGAAGCATCTTCCACCATAAGGACCGGCAATTTGACGCCGCAGCAATTATAATCGCCTTCGCCGAAGGTTGTGATGCTATTGCCGCAAATGGGACAAGCGTAAAACTTAAGTTTTTTCACATTGGCCGAGCGGTTATCATTGACGGCATATTCACCGGCAAAGAGTTCTGCCACCGAAATACCGAGGGCTTCCGCTAAGGGGGCTACCAAGGTAATATCCGGCAGGCCCTTCCCGGTCTCCCATTTTGAAATCGTCTTGTCGCTGATACGCAGTTTCTCAGCTAATTCTTTTTGCGTGAGATTCCTTTTTTCACGCAGTTCTTTCAACATCGTTCCTGATATATAGTTCATACATTACACCTCTTTCCGTTACTATGATTATCTTAAAATAAAAGGGGCAATAATACTACCTACGCAGCGTAGAATCGTCTCCCCTCCGGAAATAAGCAGCACAACAATATCACTCCTTCGACGAAGAAAGCCCGTACTTAACGGCACCGGATTCTAAAGTAATCCGCCGGCTACTCCGTATTTGCAAAAAACTCAAGATTTATATTAAAGTCCCTTGTCATGAATGACAGCTTACATTCTTATCCTACGAGAAAAAGACGCATAATAACAATTCGTCTTACGCGTCTTTTCTATAAGCTTTACGTAGGTATTTTCATTCCTCAACATCATGAATAGCTCATATCGGTTCTACTCAGCCTTCATAAGCCAGTTTTTCCGTCCCATGTCCTAAGCGGTGTGTCGGACGATACCATAAGAGCAGGGCAAAAATAAGGACGGCGGTGACGGCCAAGCTGACCGGATAGGCCATCATAATCCAGTAAAAGTCATGGTACCGAGGAAAGACGGCAAAAATCCAAAAGAGACGGCTGCCGCAGATGCTGACAGTCGTAACGGCTGCCGGCAGTAAGGAAATACCGAAACCTCGCATATAACCGGACATATTTTCATATAAAACGGTGAACACATAGGCAAAGAAGATCATCTTCAAGCGCAGCATGCCGAGTTCAATGACGGCCGGATCCGGCGAGAAAAGGGATAACAGAAAGGGGCCGAACGAGAAAATCAAGAAAACGGCGGCGACAGAAGCGATGATGTCTTCGAAGAGGGCAATCTTAAAAATGCGGCGGCAGCGGTCAAGCTGACCGGCACCATAGTTCTGCCCGACAAAGGTCGTGCAGGCCTGGCTGAAGGAATTAAGCAGATCATACGTAATCATTTCAAGGTTAAAGGCTGCAGCCGAAGCAGCGATGGCATTCGTCCCCAAGCTGTTGATAGCGGCCTGGATAACGATGTTGGCTAAGGTAAATACGCCGCTTTGAACGCCTGCCGGAAGGCCAATGGCGATAACCGAACGGACGCAGTCCCAATGAATGCCGATATCGTTGACCTTCAGCTGAATGTAACGGTTGGGCCGCATCAACAGGCGGAACAAGACGCCGGCACTGACAGCGTTGGCCATCACCGTAGCCAAGGCGGCACCGGCGACATGCAAATCGAGGACGGCGACAAAAAACAGACTGAGGATTACATTTACCAGTCCCGATACGACGAGGACCTTTAAAGGCATACGCGTATCGCCAACGCTGCGAAAGATGGACGATTCAAAATTGTACAGCATGATGACCGGCAGTCCCAAGAGATAAATTCGTAAAAAGAGCACTGCCGACGGCAAGACGTCATCGGGGACATTGAGCGAACCGAGAAGCGGTGCCGCCACGACTTCTCCGATGAGGGCTACGGCGACGCCGATGACCAGGGCCATGACGACGGCCGTATGTACCGTATGGGTTACGGTCAGTCTGTCCTTACGACCGATGGCATTGGCGATGACGACGTTGACACCAAGAGCCAATCCGATAAAAAGGTTTAGAATTAAGCCGATAATGGGGATATTAGCCCCGATGCCGGCGACGGCAATCGTATTGGCGGCACCGCTGGAATGACCGACAACGGCCAAATCAGATGCCAGAAAAAGTTGTTCCAAAATGACCGTTGCTGCTACAGGCAAGGCAAAGAGAGGGATTTTATCCCAGAGTGAACCGTGCAGCATGTCGATTTTAAACATTTTTGGATGTACGTGATGCATTGTATTTGTTTCTTCCATAGTAGGTCTCCTCCTAACGACACTCATTATAGTGCTGTCAGTGATTCATAGCAAAGACCTATAAACTATCATTATCATAGTTTACAGCAATGATACCTCATGCTACAATGAACCTGAAAAAAAAGAAAGGAGACTCTCATGGATATTCGCGTCTTACGTTATTTTCTGGCCACGGCCAGAGAACAAAACATTACCCGTGCCGCTGAAACCCTGCACATTGCCCAACCCTCTCTTTCTAAGCAGTTGATGGAACTGGAAGCGGAACTGGGAAAACAGCTCTTAATACGGGGAAAGCGGCGCATCACCCTGACGGCCGACGGAATCTTGCTGCGAAAACGAGCTGAGGAAATCGTCGCCCTCCTTGAAAAGACGGAGCAGGAAATCGCTTCAACGGACCAGGATATTACCGGCACCGTCGCCATTGGCGGTACCCCGCGTCAAGGCGTCCTTGAAGCGGCATCAACCCTTCATCAGCAGTATCCGCAAATCCGTTTTTCCTTCCATGTCGGCGATGCGCCCGATATCATCGAACGCCTCGACCACGGCAGCTTGGATTTCATCGTCCTCCTCGACCGGCCGGACAAGGCAACGTATGGATCGCATCCCTTGCCCGATGTCTCCCTTTGGGGCCTGCTCATGAAAAGCGACGATCCCCTGACAAAAAAAACAGCCGTCACCCCAAAAGACATCTGCCGCCGCCCCTTGGTCATTGCCCAACGAGAAGGGATTCGCCAAATGCTCTTCGATTGGGCAAAGCCCGTTTCCGACCAATTGGACATCATCGCCACCTACAACGTCATGAACGGGACCCCCGTCCCCTTTGCCCTCTATACCCCGGGTCTGGTCCTCATCATCCGCGACCTCCTGTCGCCGACCATCGACCCGGCCGTCGCCTTTCGCCCCCTCGATCCGCCCATAAAAACCAGTCATTACCTGGCCTGGAAACGCTATCCTGCCTTTTCGGCAGCCAGCCAGAAATTCTTAGAAACCGTCTATCGACTCTATCCCCAAAAATAGCCTGTAAACGGGCCCTGCCAAAAAGAAGGAGCTGCGCAAACCATCAAATATTCCTATGCGAAAAAGACTTATTGATGAGTGATTCATGGCGAATACCAACGACCTTTCCTTTTGTGCCAAAAGAAAACTCCCTTCCAGGTGAACAGGATATACTTAGTTACCGGTCCACTAAAAAGGGAGTAATTTTTTTCTATGTCTGATAGTGCGCTATATCAGAGAATCGACTTATAGAGATCTACAATTTGGGACTTTTCGACATCTCTCGGATTTCCGGGCGTGCAGGCATCTGCCATGGCCGAATCAGCTAAGAAATCGATGTCTTTTTCCTGAACGCCAAGGTCGGAAAGTTTTCGAGGAATACCGACATCGTCTGCTAATTGTTGGCAAGCATCAATGGCGGCTTTACGATATTCGTCTTGACTCATTTCGTCAACGCCGGCAACGCCCATTGCCCGAGCAACTTCACGATATCGTTCCCCCGTTGCGGACGCATTGAAGGTCAAAACAGGTGCTAAGAGGATGGCACAGGCCACGCCGTGAGGAATATCATAAAAAGCACTTAACGGATGGGCCATGGAATGGTCGATACCAAGGCCGACGTTAGAAAATCCCATACCGGCAATGTATTGGCCAAGGGCCATTTTTTCTCGAGCCTCCATATCCCCTTCTACAGATTTACGCAGCCATTTGCTAATGATTTCAATGGCTTTCAAGTGCATCATATCCGTCATTTCCCAAGCATTCTTGGTAATATATCCTTCAATGGCGTGAACTAAGGCATCCATGCCGGTAGCCGCACAAAGTTTTTTAGGCATGGAGGCCACCATATCCGGATCAATGACGGCTACGACAGGAATATCATGGGGATCACAGCAGACAAATTTACGATGCTTTTCAGGGTCTGTAATGACATAGTTAATCGTAACTTCAGCTGCCGTTCCGCTCGTCGTTGAAACGGCAATGATCGGCAAGCACTTGTTCTTAGTAGGCGACGCCCCTTCAAGACTTCTGACATCGGCAAATTCCGGATTCGTCAAAATGATGGCAATCGCCTTTGCCGTATCCATAGCTGCTCCGCCGCCGACAGCGATGATAATATCGGTCTTTGCATCTTTACAAAAAGCTACGCCGTCCTGAACATTTTGAATGGTCGGATTGGGCTTAATCCGATCATAAACCGTATACTGGATGCCATTTGCATCGAAAAGATCGGTAATCTTTGTCGCTACTTTAAATTTCATTAAATCCTTGTCGGTAATGACCGTAACATGCTGACAGCCGCGGTTTTTAACCTCTGTGACGATTTCCTGAATAGCCCCCTTACCAAAGTATGATGTTTCATTTAAAGTGATCTTATTTGCCATCTTGCATTCCTCCTACAACTTGTATAAATTATTTTCATTAATATATATGTAATTACCGTGCCAATTAAAGGCAGAAATACAGATAAAATCACTATATTGGCTAGTTTATGCGTTATTATATTTTTTAACGAACTTCTTTAGGATAAACAAAAAGAAAAAAATCTCAAAAAGTCTCAAATGTCTTGAGAATTTTTGAGAATTTTTGAGATTTTTTGAGATTTTTTGAGATTTTTGAGACATTTTCAAGGTCGATTACGGGTGGTGCCGTCGGATTTCTTTAGGCCGAATTCCATGGCGATGACAGAGGCGATAAAAAGTCGCTCGGCTTACTCCGTAAGAACTTGCAGCAGCTGATACGTTCCCAAAAGCAGTTTCTAAACAGTGCAGGAGTGCCGCTTTTTCTGCCGCATTTGTCCCATCAACAGGAGGGTTCAATCGTCGGATATCATCTGCCGGCTGCCTGTCGCGAAGAGCCAGGTCATGGGGCATGATGATCGCCGATGAGCTGGTGTAGAAAGCTCGTTCAATACAATTTTGCAGTTCTCTGACATTACCGGGCCAAGAATATTCCAGAAGAGACTTCAATGCCTCCGGAGATAATTGGCGAGTCCGTTCGGGATAGCGTGTATTAAAGCGCTTCAAGAACAGGTTGGCACAGTAGCTGATATCGTTCGGTCTGTTGCGGAGCGGCGGGATTGACAGTTTGAGAATGTTCAATCGATAGTATAAATCGCCGCGGAAGGTTCCCTTTGCGACTTCTGACTCCAAGCAGCGATTGGTCGCAGAAATAACGCGGACATCGAGTTTTTTCTCTTCTTTGCCTCCGATACGGCGAATGCAAAGCGTCTCTACAGCCCGGAGCAGCTTGGCTTGGAATTCCAGAGGCATTTCACCGATTTCGTCGAGAAAGAGAGTCCCGTGATCAGCCAGTTCGAACTTGCCCGGATTCCCTTCTCGAAGGGCCCCGGTAAATGCCCCTTTTTCATAGCCGAATAATTCGCTTTCAATTAAATCTCGAGGCAATGATGCGCAATTCACGGCAACGAAAGGCCCTTTATGCCTGGGGCTCTCGGCATGGATGGCCTGGGCAAAGAGTTCTTTCCCGGTCCCACTTTCCCCTTCAATAAGGATGGTGCTGTCATAGTAGGCATATTGACGGCCTTTATCAATGACTTCAGACATAGCGGGGTCCGCCGTATAAATATTTTGAAAGGTATAGTTTGCTTGATTGCCGGCTACACGGTTAACGGACCGAAATAAGTGTTCCTGTCTTCGCAGAATGAGCGTATAAGTTTGTCCCGTAGCATCGCAGGTTTTGGATAAGGTAGCACTGAAGTGACGTGTTTTCTTGGCTAGAACGACGCCCAGATCATCCATATACAAGGGGCTGTCACTCACCGTATCGGACTGCATGGCAGGCCAGTCGATTTGAGGCAGGACACGGCGGAAATCGAGGGCTGACAGCTCCTTATGAGATACGCCCAATTCACGATAGGCCGTGGCATTGGCCCAGCGTACTTTCAAGGTATCATTTAAAAGAAGAATGGATTCCGGCAGGCCATTGGCGGCTGCTTTCATGAAATGGCTTTGATGATAAGAACGCAAGGTCTGTTCGATACTAAAGGCACAGGCTACCACCAAGGCTAAGGTATGGGGATGAGCGGCAGCCGCACTGCCCGAAAGATCCAGAACGCCGATCACCTGTCCGTCATTCCCGTGGATGGGTGCTGCTGAACAGCTCCAGTTATGTTGGTCAGCGCAATAATGCTCTGCGCCGATAAGCTGTACGGGCCTGTCATATTCCAGGGCCAGCCCGGGACCATTCGTGCCGACAGAATCATTTCTCCACACAGAACCGGGATGAAAAAAAATATTTTCTGAATGTTGCAAAATCGTATCATCGCCAATGGTACGCAGCACGCAGCCGGCACTATCCATTAACGCCAAGAGAGAATGGGATTCCCTGACAATTTCATGGACACTTTGCATAATGGGTCCGGCAACTTGCAACAATAATCTGTTTTTTTGACGGCTTCTATTTAGATTTTCTAAATCAACGGGCAGATTTTTTCGGTGCCACGGATCGATTCCCTTCTTGCGGCAATCCTGCCATGAACGGGCAATAAGCGGAGGCAATTGTTTACTCAAGATGCCCTCTTCGATGAAGCGCTGCCAGATTTTTTTCCGTTCTTGTAAATCTATCATTGCCATACCTCCTTTACAGAGAATAAGTCACGTGTATGTAGGGTCACGAAACATCAAATACCTTTAGTTATATCATGAATTCGGACGTCTCACAAAAACTTTATGGAGATTTCTATTCGGATAACGTCGCTGCCAATATATTCGCAGGGGCCCCTTCCGATCTCCTATCTATTCTACCACGCTGCCCTTCTTGAAAACACCTTGCTCCCTCCCATACGAATAAATTCAAAATCTATGTTCTCCGAAAAAGCCTTTTTTTTATACCCTGCATGGGCGTAGTCAAACAGCTCCTCTCATCAGGGTACTTTCGCTCATTTTTTATGAAGACACCTTCCTTTTCAAGTGAACCGAAAGACAACATCCAACAAATCAAACGTCTATTTTTATCTGTTTCTATTGTATTGATCCCCAAATTGCCCTATAATAAGAGCGAATCATTGGGAAATAGAAAAAGATAACAGACAACAAGAGAAAGAAGGAGCTTATCATGCTGGGATTAGAACGCAGACAAAAAATCATGGAAAAGATTCGAATTGACCGCAAAGTTTACGTCTCAGAACTTGCTAAGTTATTCAAAGTAACCGAAGAAACAATCCGCCGCGACCTGGAAAAACTGGAAAGCCAGGAGTTGCTCAGCCGCAGTTACGGCGGTGCCGTGATAACGGAAAGCACGAGTGATGAACTTTCTTATACGCGTCGCAGCTCCATAAACAATGAAAGCAAACTGCTCATCGCCGACAAAGCCGCAAGCCTGATCCACGATGGAGACACAATCATGATGGATTCCAGCACGACCTGCCAAGCACTCTTGCAGCGCCTTCAGAATCAGCGTAATATCACGGTCGTTACCAATTCCATCCGTCTCATGAACGATTTCATCGGCTGCGGCTTCAAAATGATCTGCACAGGCGGCACGATGCGCGACAGCTCCTGTGCTCTGACAGATTCCATAGCCTGTGAAACACTTACCCGATACTACGTCGATTTTGCCTTTATCAGCTGTAAGAGCATCGACTTGAACAAGGGCATTATGGAATCCAACGAAAGCGAAAGCCGCGTCAAGAGCATCATGATGCAGCAGGCCCGCAATACGATCCTATTGGTCGACCATTCGAAATTTGACAAAACGGCGTTTGTTAAATGTGATGATTTCGAACGCATCGACACCCTCGTCACCGATGTTCCGCCTTCTAAGGAATGGCAGGAATTTCTGGCAGATAAACAGATTAACTTAATCGTCTGACAAAGGCTGATTTACAAAAAACGACCTCCTAAATTAGACGTTCTGATCTAATCTTAGGAGGTCATTTCATGTCCATAAGAAATTCGTTTTTTATTTTTAGGAAACGATTTCAAGGCAGGAAGAATACCTGCTGCATCTTCGGCTGTGCCCCCGTCGTTGGATCCATTTCCATAACCATGACATCCTTCATGTACTCATTCCACTTGTCAACGACAGCACTCTTGGCCTGATAGGCTTCGGCATAAGCCACCCCTTTTTCGCATTCAAAATATCCGAACAGTTCATTTCCGACATTCCATATCGTATAGTTTGAAATACCGGCATCCTTCAGTACCTTCTTCATTTCCGGCCAAATATGGGCATGACGATATTTATATTCATCGAGTTTTCCCTCTTTGACTGTCGCTTTCCATGCAAAACGTTCCATCAAAAAAACCTCCCTTACCCTTCAATAACAATTCAAACCGAGAAGAACCTCCGTCTCTCCCTTCTCCTCTTGCCCGACAAAAGGATTTCTCTCAGAGTGGCGAAGGCTCTTTTTCATCTTATATGTTACACCTCAATCGTATGCAAACTACTGTCATTTTCCTACCGGATGAATGGCATTGACATTATGTTCGACCGGTTTGACAAACCAGCCATTTTCATCGATTTCGTGGTCATAGCGCTGTTTCGTGATTTCATCAAGGGTCAGTCCGCGGGCATCGGAACCAAAGAACGTACCGGCAACCCAGCTGATAAATACGAATCCGATCATGATCATCGCGGCGACCTGGAAACCGACCGTTTCCATCAGGATAGGAACGAGGAAGCCCCAAACAGCGGCGGAGAAACGCGTGACAAAGAAGGTGAATCCCTGTGCCGTTGCCCGATAACGGACCGGGAAGAGTTCGGAGCTCCAAAGTTGATAGAACTGCTGCTGCATCGAGAATCCCCAGACAATGGTGAAGAAGAAGAGCATCCACATCTGCATCATGTTCGCCGGCAGGGCCCAAACGAACCAACTGATGACACCAAGACCGGAAAAAATGCCAAATACCTTGCGGCGATTAAATTTATCGCCTGTATACATAAAGATGAAGGTCGTCAAGATACAAACAGCAAAGTTCAAGGCCGTCAGGAACAAAGACATGGCGTTCGAGAGCTTACCGAGGTGTTCGTACACATAAGGCATGAAGAATCCGTTCGTACTGGCTGCCAGATTCCAGAGCGTATAAACGGCACAGAGCATGACCACCGTCTTGAGGCAGGTACCGTGAAGAATATCGCCATAATGGACCTTACGAACTTTAATGCCTTTTGCCGCAAGTTCCTGTTCCCGTTTATGGGCTTCTGTCCATTCCGTCGATTCCGGCATCTTCAAACGCTGATACCAAATCCAGCCGGCAACGACGATCAAATGGGCAAAGATGATGCGGTTACCGAGAAGGCCGAACATCGAATTGAGCGGAATGGATGCGAGAAAGACGACAACAGGCCCGAGCATCCAGGCAACCTGTGCCGAGCCGCAGTGTTTGGCACGATTTTTCGACGGCGCTTCTTCCGCAATAAAGGTCCATGAAGCGACGACATCGGCGCCGACCATTAACCCGACAATGACGTAGCCGAGCAGGAACAGGGGATAGTTCGTTGCCAGGCAAATCATCGCCACGCCGATCATATAAAATAGAAGTGCGTAGTTATAAACGAATTTACGGCCATACTTATCACAAATCTTACCACCGATCAGCGCCCCGATGGCAGCCCCTCCCGTATTCGATGACAGCGCAGCCAGAAGGCCCATCTGCACACTGCTCATGCCGAGATAGCCTTGCCACATCGACAGTCCGGAAGCCCCTGCTACGATGGAGCCGGCATCGATGTAACTGATGAGCCCGGCAATTAAGGTCTTTTTCCAAGCAGACATCTCGTAATCGACTTTTACACCTAACATAGCCTTTTCCTCCCTTTATAAAAATGATTAATCCAATAAATCCGTATTCAAATCAATATGGAAATCCTTAGCAAGCTGTATAAAGCCCTCCCGAGGAATCGTCTGTTGTTTACCGCCCATCGATAAGACTTTGACACAAATTTCCGAGGCTTTTTCAACCGTATCCATGAGTCCGAAGGCTTCATCAAAGGTATCGCCGCAAACGAACAGGCCATGATGTGCCCAGACGACGACGCGGTATTTCTCCATCAGTTTAACCGAGGCGTCGGCAATTTCCTTGCCGCCCGGTACCATCCAGGGCACGACACCGATGCCTTCCGGGAAGATGACGGGATCTTCCGTGGCCATTTCCCAAAGCTCACGAGTGAATTCCTTATCCTTCAGGGGCAGGACAAAAGTCAGGGCAATGAGATTCGTCGGGTGGGCGTGATAAATGATGCGGTTCGTCCCGTTCGTCATCTTTTTCTTCAGTTCATGGGCTGCCAGATGAGTCGGCAGTTCACTGGTAGGCCGCCCTCCATGGACCAGGCCCCAAACAATGCCATAATTCTCGCCTTTTTCGTCGATCTTGATGAGGGCCGTGTTTTCTTCCGGTGCCAATGAGACGTTGCGCATATATTTGCCGCTTCCCGTAACCAGGAAATATTCGCCGGCAAGGCCGGGAACGGTATTGCCGATGGGGTTCCATTCCTTCACGTCGTGCAGCGATTCCTTGACGGCGTCGACTTCTTCTGTTTTGACACGATACGTCAAATTGCCGCCGTTTCGTTCATGCCAGCCTTTCTGAAATGCATCTGCCGTCAGGCGCTTAAAACCTTCCATAAATGTTGAATCTTTGATATCCATGATAGACTCCTTCTTTATTTCAAATTATAGTTTCTCTTATCGCTTGGACAGAACGTCCTTTTCGTAATCCGTAATGACGGAGTACCACTGACCGTCAACGGGGACCTCGTTGCGTTTGCAGAACTCAGCCCAGACATCGCCAAAGGGCAAGGTCTTGAGTTCTTCCAGCTGCTGCAGGACACGCGTGAAGTCAGCGGAATCCTGGGCTTCCTTAAGATTCCGGTTCGGTGTCAAGAGGCCGTAGAGCAAAGCTTTCTGCATGTTGCGCATGCCGATAACCCAAGCTGCAATACGGTTGATGCTGGCGTCGAAGAAGTCAAGGCCGATGAACACCTTGTCGAGGGCATTACAGCGGACGAGCTCCGTTGCCAGTTCCTTGAGCTCATCATCGAACTTGATAACATGATCGCTGTCCCAGCGGACCGGGCGGCTCACATGGAGGGCCAAACTGTCGTTAAAGAGCAGCATCGAAGAAATCTTATCCGAAACGACTTCTGTCGGATGGTAATGACCCGTATCGAGGAGACACATGATGCCATGCTTGGCAGCGTAATTCATATAAAATTCATGAGAGCCTACGGTGTACGACTCAACGCCGATACCGAAAACCTTTCCTTCCACCGCGTCGGCGATGTTCTTACGGTCATATTTCACGGAAAGGATTTCATCCAAAGATTCCTTGAGGCGCTGACGAGGTCCCAAACGGTCAGCCGGCACATCCTTTGTCCCATCGGGAATCCAGATATTGTCCAGAGCCGTGATGCCAAGTTCTTCACCAAAGTAGTTGGCAATCTTCCGGCAGGCTTTGCCATGAGCAATCCAGAAATCGCGAATATCCTTATCCGGGCTGGAAAGGGTCATGTTGTCTTTAACATTCCGGTGACTGAAGAAAGTCGGGTTGAAATCAAGGCCGATGCCTTCTTCTTTCGCAAAGTCAACCCATGCCTTGAAATGTTTCGGCTCGATCTGATCACGATCAATATTTTCACCGGTGATCCGGTATGAAGCATGAAGGTTCAATTTGTGATTAGCCGGAATCAGAGAATAAGCCTTTTTGATATCCTGCATGAGTTCTTCCGGATTGCGTGCACGGCCCGGATAATTGCCCGTCGCTGCAATGCCGCCGGTCAGTGAGTCCGAATCGAATCCTAAGACATCGTCGCCCTGCCAGCAATGCATGGAAATACGTACATCTTGCAGTTTCTGTAAGGCATTTTCTACATCCACACCCATCGATGCATAACTTTCTTTTGCTTCTTCAAATCTCGACATAATGAAAACCTCCTATAAAGCCTGTAACCTTGAGGTGACGTACATCACCTGATATATAATATTTATAATTTCCAAAATCTTAATCGCTCCGGTTATGGAACCGGAATTACTCGAATTGATTTTCGATGCGCTTCACATCGAAGGACTTGGCTACGACCTGCCGTGCTTCCTTTAAATCTTCAAAGACCTTAGCACCCAGCATCTGAGCCATGATATTGCCGATAGCCGTCGCTTCTACGGGCCCGGCAAAAACCGTTTTCCCCGTCGCCTCGGCAAGCATCCGATTCAAGAATTTATCCTGACAACCGCCGCCGACAACATGAATCGTATCGTACGTACGGCCCGTGACTTCCTCGATTTCGGCAACGGTCTTGGCATAGCAGTTTGCCAAACTCCGATAGACACAATACAGGAGTTCACATTCCGTTTCCGGTTTTTCCTGATTCGTTCTTTCACAATACTCCTGCAAGGCTTTTATCATACTGTCCGGGGCCAGGAAAGCGCTGTCGTTTACATCAACTGTCGATGTAAAATAGCGGCCGATATGGGCGAGTTCATAAAGTTCATCAAAGGTGTACGGATGCTTAAACTCGCGGCGCAGATTCTGCATCATCCACATTCCCATGATATTCTTGAGATAGCGATAGCGATAATGGTATCCGCCTTCATTCGTAAAATTATGCTTTCGACTCATTTCGGTACAATCCGGAATCAGGCGTTCAATTCCCATGAGCGACCAGGTTCCCGAACTCAGATAAATGCTGTCATCGGAATTCGTCGGGACTGCCATGACTGCCGAACCCGTATCGTGGGTGGCCGGAAGGACAACATGGGTCGTGAATCCGACGCACGCTTCCATTTCTTTTGAAAGGGGGCCGACCAGCGTCTTCGGCATATGGATGTCACCAAAAATTTTTGTCGGCAGGCCCAGCATTTTAAGGAGTTCAAAATCCCAATCCTGTGTTTTTGCATTAATCAGTTGTGATGTTGTTGAATTAGTGTATTCATTCATGGCAATCCCCGTCAATCGATAATTAAGATATTCCGGGATCATCAGAAAACGTTCTGCCTTGTCCAGTATTTCCGGTGTTTCTTTTTTGATAGCCATTAAATGATAGATGGTATTAATCATCATTTTCTGAATGCCATTGCGACTGTAAAGTTCCGCTTCGGAAATCGTCTTATAAACTTCCTCATCCATCCCCTTTGTACGTCCGTCGCGATAGGCAACCGTATCGCCGATGACATGGCCGTCCTTATCGAGGAGAACAAAATCAACACCCCAGGTATCAATGCCGACACTCTCGGGAATGCGGTCAAGTTCTTTACATTTCTTAAGCCCTTCAACGACCTCATGAAAGAGATGCTCAAGATCCCAACAAAGATGGCCATTCCGTTTTACAAGCTTGTTCTCGAAGCGGTAAATTTCCTCAATGCGAATCTTGCCCTTATCAACCCATCCAAGGATATGCCGACCGCTCGAAGCGCCGATATCCACAGCCAAATAATACTTTATGTCTGACATACGCCCATTTCCTTTCCATCAATAAACCACTTTCGTTTTTATTGTTTTCCTTTATTTATCTTCGTTTACTTGGTTTTTACAATAACTATACTACATTCAAACTATGCAAAAGTCAACATTCTTTCTTTTTTCATATGTTTTTATTTTTGTTATGCATTAAAAGCAAGATATAAAGCTCTTTTTATCAATATTCTTTACATATTAATAGCGGATTTCTTAAAAAATATAATCTGGTTTTCACAAGAAAGATGGCTTTGATTGAATCGCACCCCAACATCAGTCGCCGTCTTCAGTCCCCAAAACGATGGAGAAAATGGCTTTATATGGCCTTTAAGACATAAGCGCCTCTGTATCCCCTGCCCATTCGCCCGGGCCGATACAACGCAAAAAAACCTCCGAAAGTTAGATTTTCATCATGCTAACTTTCAGAGGTTTCTTTAGACTTATCTGTTCCTGAAGTTTTTTATATCGTCATCAAAAGCAGACACCGGCCTGCAAAATGACGTTGGGATAGTAGGAAAATTCACCGGTCCGTACGGCAAATTTAACGTGCGCCGATTCTTTCTTTAAATCCACATGGGGAATAAAGTCTTCTTCGGCACCTTTCAAGGTATCCCGTAAATGTTCTAAGATTGCGGGATTCGTTTCTTTGATTTCTTCGGCAAGCGTATATTTTTCGACGACAATTTCATCCATGATGGCGTCGAATACTTGACGAAACGTCGGTACACCGCCGACGACGGCCAGATCAATGATGGGGATGCCGACGGGAATGGGCGCCCCGGCGTCAACGAAGAAACGCGTCTTGCCGTATTGAACCTGGCCAACCGCCTCGGGTACCGCGGCACGACGAACAAAAAGGCCGCTGCCCCTCAAGGCGTCATCAATTTTTTAATCTACCGTAAATCAGGCAGCATCATCACCAGTACCCAATTCTTCACCCGCCTCGTCGTCGCCGTCGAAAAAGCGGCCCGGGCCCATCACTACACCTTGACCATCACCTACTGCGACGGTCAGGATCAACTGGCGTCGTGCATTGCCGAAGCGGCGGCTGCGCAATCATCGGGCATCGTGATGCTGGGTACTGAAATGGAACATGACGACTTGCCTCTCGTCAAGGACGCCCCCCTTCCCATCGTCGTCCTCGACAATGAACTGACGGCTTCCCCTCTCGATATGGTATCCATCCATAATTTAGACGGCGTATGGCAGGCCGTTCACTACCTTCATGATCAAGGACTGAAGGATATCGGCTACCTGAAAAGCTCGGTTCCGATCACGAATTTTGAAATGCGCTACCTGGGCTATACCTACGCTATGAATCAGTTCCATCAAAAGCTGGACGCCACCAAGGTCTATGAGCTGTCGCCGTCCATCGAAGCAGCTCAACAGGATATGAATGCTGTTTTAGAACGAGGCTGTGCCCTTCCCGAGGCTTTTATCGCCGACAATGACCTCATCGCCTTGGGAGCCATGAGAGCCCTGCAGCAACGAGGTCTGCGCATTCCGGAAGACATTTCCATCATCGGTTTTGACAACATTCCCTTGGCCGAATATGCGCAGCCGCCTTTGAGTTCCATCGAAGTCCCCTGTGAAAATCTGGGTAAATCAGCCGTGGAGACCCTCCGCTGGCGCATTCGCAATCCCAAAGCAACGCCGCGCAACATAGCCACCGGGACCGAACTGATTGTCCGTGAAAGCGTCCCTCAAAAAACGGCGTCAGAAACAGCGCATGAATAACCAAAATCCTCCATATAAGAAAGAGGCTCGTCCCATCCTCATGGTGCCGAGCCTCTTTTTTTACGTTGTGGAAACGGCTTCGCCTTGCGTAACTCCCGTCATGCCTTACGAAGCTTCTTTCGCCAAGGCCACGGGACTTTCGTTTTGATCTTCTAACGACAGACGGGCCAACCGTTCAATAAAGAACAGGCGGCGGTTGAAGAAATTAACGAGTCTCCCAACGGTCATGGCCGATACGATGGTCCCAACTCCGATAGCCGCAAAGGTCTGAGCACCGCCATAGAAAAGGGATAGGCCCAAGGCCATGGCGACCAGTGTCGAATCGAAGGCCACTTTGGCCGTACCCATGCGGATATTCGCAGTTTGAGCAATGGCTTTTACGATGCCGTCACCGGGAACCATGAGAACCTGCGAGGCCACCTCCAGGCAGATGCCGAAGGCCAGGACGGCACAACCGATGAGCAGGATCACTCCTGCCAGAGGCCAGGAATGGCCCTGAAGCACCGACAAAAAAGGCATATACAGGTCGAGGGCAACGCTGAAAATAACGCTGATACCCAACTGAAGGGCTTCTATAGGATGGAATTGCCGCCGCAGCAAAGCGATTTGAGCAGCAATAAACAAGATATTCGCAAAAAAAGTTATCTGACCAAAGGTCCAATTCGAATACAGGCTGATGACGATAGGAACACTTGATATGGGCGATGACCCGAATCCGGCAACGATAATGAGGTCGATGCCCAAGGCATTTATTAAAATACTTAAGATAAATACAGGAATCCGAATTCCTTTATAGTGCATGTGACGCAAAATTAATCTCCCCATTTCTTTTGATTTTTAATGATTTTACGAAAGGTTTCCATGAATCGCTGCCGTTCTTCCGGCTCAATGCCCTGCCACATGAAGTCGTCGAGACCGTAGATGATTTCGCGGATACGCTTAGCTTTTTCCCGGCCCTTTTCGGTCATGAAAATAGAGACGCCGCGCTGATCATCGGGACGGGGTTCTTTTCGGATGAGTTCCAGTTTTTCCATCCGCTTCAAAAGGCTCGTCACTGTCGACTTATCGATGATGCATTCTTGTCCGATTTCTTTCTGACTGGCCCCGTCATGGAACCATAGGTATTCTAAAATCTTAGGCTGACCGGGCATGAGGCCTTCTTGTTTGATATAGTGACTGATTTCCCGATTCGAACGATGAAATCCGATTAATAATAAAATATGCAGGGCTTCTTGATCCATGTCATGCTCTCCTTTATTGGTTTTAATTCAAACTAAATAGTTGTAATTCAAACTACTTTATTATTATAATCCAGGTATCCAAAAAGTCAATAGTCTTAAGGCATCAATAATCAGAAATCGACAAAAAAATAGGCACGACGGTTCAAAGAAAAACCATCGTGCCTGCGATTAATCATGGGAATTGGGCGGATAGGGGTAGAGGATGACCTCTCCGTCGAGGTATTCGGCTAAAAAGATATCCCGCGGCTCATAGCCATGGCGGGTCAATTCCTGCGTGAGCCATTCCGAATCCTTGTCGATCAGCACCAAGACGTCGGTATTGATCTGACCGTCGGCAATGATGGGAAAGCGGATGTTGTCTTCCCCCATTTGAACGACCGTCAACTGACCATTTTGTTCGAGGACAGCCCGCTTGACGTCTTGGATGCGCTGGACTCCCATGGCTCGCAGCTTCATCTGTAACTCAAAGGCCTGGATGCCAGAACGCAGGCAGGTTTCCGTCTGAAGTTCCCCTTGTTCGATGAGGATGACCGGTTTGCCGTCGACGAGGATGCGAATAAGACGGCTGACAGATTTTAAGTATTTCAAAGTCATGACCAGAATCGTCCAGACGACCATGATCATGAGAAACTGAAAAATACTGATCGTGTCATTATAGATGACGCCGCCGATAATGCCGCCGAGAACGTAATTCTGTATCTGATCCAAAGCCGACGTCGGTGCCAGATTGCGCTTGCCCAAGAGATTAATCTGTAAAATAAGGGCCAATAGTCCCAGACCCAGTTTAGCGAAAATCATAGAATACGGAAACATGGCCCCTCCTAGTGCGGAACATCGACGAGTTTGACGTCTTTTTGAATTAAATAGACCCGGTTAATGCGATAGGCTGTATAACTGCTGTTAAAATCGATGCGATAGTAATCGTCACGGATCTTAATCAGCATCCCGTCCTGCAGGCGCAATGAATTAACGGCAATATCCGACTCCGATAAGGTCATATTGTCGCTGAAGGTATCGAGAAACTGCATCATCCGCGACGTATTTTCCCTCGTTTCCCGCTGGCGGCTGTAACTGTCCCAATTGGAACCGATTAAGAATAAGCCGATCAAGAGCAGGATGATGCTCAAATCACGGTACTTCGACTGCAGGCGGTTGCGCATGTATTTGGCAGTGATAATGACCAAGGCTACTAAAATAAAGAAAATCAGTCCGTATTGAAATAAGTAACTGACCTGAGCCTGGCTTTGCAGGTAAGCATACGTATAAAACTGCAAGAAGGATCCCCCCTTTCCCTTTGTTTTTCTATTGTAGCAAATCTTTTGCAAAAAAATCAACTGAAAAGACCGCTTCCGACAATCGTCGACTGATAAAAAACAGCCTGCCGTCACAGACAGCAGGCTGTTTCCATCATAGCATATAAAGGCCGACGATGAGTCCCTTTCCGGAACGCATCTGCATGAAAGGGTATATGGCTATCCTTTTAAGCAGATATATCATCGACAGCGATGAATCAGTTATTGGCAGCCGGCAATTCACTGGTGCAGTGCGGGCAGCGCGTGGCATCGTCAGCGATAGGCTGGCGGCAGAAGGGGCACAGGCGCGGATCTGCAACCGGTGCCGGTTTGGGCATCAAACGATTGAGCTGCTTGATGACGATAAAAATAGCGAAGGCAATAATTAAAAATTCAAGAATCGTATTGAGGAAAGAGCCGTAAGCAATAACCGGGATACCGACGGCTTTGGCATCGGCCAAAGTTTCTACCTTTTCGCCGTTCATGCTCAAAGGAATGAAGAAGTCAGAAAAATCGATTCCGCCGAGGAGCACACCGATCGGCGGCATGATGATGTTATTGACAAGAGACGTAACGATTTTGCCAAAAGCACCGCCGACAACGACGCCGACTGCCATATCAAGGACATTCCCCCGCATGGCGAATTCTTTAAACTCTTTAATAAAACCCATGCTATCCACTCCTATTCAAAATATAATGATGAGATATTGGTACATCTATTCTATCACTACTTCTCAAAAAGTGCAAAAGGTTTTGGAGAAATTTAGTACAAATTATTTTCTATTTTGCATCGAAATTGCCAAAGGGTTGTCACCGGATACCGGCCAATTTCGCCGGATCCATGGCCTTATCGAAATCGTCGGCCGTAACCCATCCCAGTTTCAGGGCTGATTCTTTGAGGGTCAAGCCTTCTTTCGCCGCCGTTTTGGCAATGGTGCAGGCCTTATCGTAACCGACTAAGGGTACAAGGCCAGTGACCAGGATCAGAGAATTGTAAAGATTGGTCTCGATCCGTTCTTCATTGGGTTCGATGCCGACGATGCAGTGCTTGCGCAGGGATTCCATGCTGTCCGACAACAAGCGGATCGACTGGATAAGGTTGTAGGCAATGACCGGCATAAAGACGTTCAATTCAAAGTTGCCCTGGCTGGCGGCGATACCCATGGTCGCATCGTTGCCCATGACCTGGACGGCAACCATGGTCACGGCTTCGCACTGCGTCGGATTGACCTTGCTGGGCATGATGGAGCTGCCCGGTTCGTTTTCGGGAATGCGGATTTCGCCGATCCCGCAGCGCGGTCCCGATGACAGCCAGCGAATGTCATTGGCGATTTTCATGAGGTCGCAGGCAAGGCCTTTCAGCATGCCGTGGACGGCAACGAGTTCATCTTTACTGGTCAGGGACTGGAATTTATTCGGTGCCGTATGGAAGGTCGTCCCCGTCAATTCACTGACGATTTCCGCAAAGCGGCGGTCATAGCCTTTCGGACAGTTAATGCCTGTACCGACAGCCGTGCCGCCCATAGCCAAATCACGGAGAAAATCGACGCCGCAGCGAAGCATTTCCTTATTGCGTTCAATCATCCGGGCCCAGCCGCTGAATTCCTGTCCCAATGTCAAAGGCGTCGCGTCCTGCAGGTGGGTGCGACCGATCTTCACGATATCTTTAAAGGCTTCCTGCTTATCACGCAAGGCTTTATAGAGGGCATCCATGGCCGGAAACAGCTGCTGTTCGATGAGCAGAACCCCGACCATGTGAAGGCCCGTCGGGAAGGTGTCGTTCGAACTCTGTGAATGGTTGACGTCGTCGTTTGGGTGGACGCGCTGTTCCTTGCCCGCCTCTTTAAGGATAGCCGCTGCCCGATGGGCTACGACTTCATTGACGTTCATATTGAACTGGGTCCCGCTTCCGGTCATCCAAACGGCCAAGGGGAAATTACCGTCGAGTTTCCCTGCTAATATTTCATCGCAGGCCATTGCAATGGCATCGGCCTTATCGGCATCGACGACGCCCAGTTCCTTATTGGTCAGGGCGGCTGCTTTTTTCAGATAGGCAAAGACGGTGACCATTTCGGCAGGAATCTTTTCCGTCCCGATTTTAAAATTTTCAAAGCTCCGCTGGGTCTGAGCGCCCCAGAGTTTGTCTGCCGGGACCTTAATCTCTCCCATCGAGTCTCTTTCAATACGATATTCCATAGTATCCTCCTTTAAATTCCCATGGCAGACGGATAAAAAATACGAGCATCCATCGTTTTTAAGTCAGCTGCCATGAGTGGTCTGAATTCCATTTGGGCTATGATATCCCGCTCTATATCGATACCCGGTGCGATTTCGGTCAGCATCAAGCCGTCTGGTGTCAAACAAAACACAGCTCTCTCGGTCACGACCAGGACGTCTTGATTCCGAGCCGCAGCATAGGTCCCGGAAAAGGTAATCTGTTCGACCGTCTTCTTAAATTTCTTATAACGTCCTTCATGGTCGATGATTAATTTTCCGCCCTCACAGTGTTCCCGCAGTTGACCGGCCGTAAAGGTTCCCATGAAAATCAACTTCTTCGTAGCCTGTGTCAGATCCATAAAGCCCCCGGGACCGGTAACACGGCCGTTGAATTTCGAGACATTGACATTCCCTTGGACGTCGATTTCCGCCAACCCTAAGGCGCAGAGGTCGAGGACCCCGCCGTGACAGATATTAATCATATCAGACAGCTTCAATTCGGCTTCTGCATTGATGGCCGCGCCCATATCGAGTCCCGATAAGGGAATGCCTCCGATGATGCCCGAATCAGCCGCCAAGGTCAGACTCGGCCCGAATCCTTCTTCTGCCGCAACGGCACCGATGATTTCGGGAATGCCGATACCAAGATTCATGACGTCGCCCTTTTTCAGTTCCATCGCCGCCCGGCGGGCACAGATTTTTCGGTTATCCAAGGGATGAGGCGGCAAAGATTGGATAACCACCCGTTTTTCACCGCTCAGTTCGGGCCGATAGCCCCTGGCGGCAAAGCTTTGGACGTGATATTTCGGACGGGGCACGACGATGTAGTCGACGAGAAAATGAGGAATCTTCACTAATCGCGAGTCAAGGCGTCCCCGAGGTACGACATCTTCTACCTGGACGACGACGATTCCCTTTGACTGGCGCGTCGCTGCGGCGACTTCAAACTGCTCGCCGATCATAGCTTCCCGCTCAAGGGAAATATTACCGTCTTCATCGGCTAAAGAGCCGCGAATGAAGCAAATATCAAGGGGAAAAGCAGGATAATAGAGGTACTCTTCTCCCTCGATATGAGCCAGGCGAACGATATCCTTTCCTTCGGCCATCGTCTTGTCATTGGCCTTGCTGCCGTCGAGGCGCGGGTCGGCCAAGGTATGGAGTCCGATATCGGTCCAAACACCTTTTCGTCCGGCAGCCAAGGCTCTATACAAGTCCAACAGGGTTCCCGCCGGTACGGTATAAGCCAGGCAGCTATTTTTTGTCACCTTGTCGGCTAATTTCTTTTCCGCACCGAAATGGCTGGTAATGATCGTCTGTAGGAGTCCGTCCGCTGCCAGTCGATCACCGCCGCGTCCCCCACCGTCGCTCGTCCCGGAAATTTTCACTAAAGTCAGACTGCGCGGATGCCCCTCTTCGGCATATCGGTCATGCAAAGCCTTGAACAATCCGTCCGGCGTGCCGAATCCGGCTTGGCCGCTGACAGCCAGGGTCGTGTCATCACGGACCAATCGCGCCGCCTCATAAGGCGTGATAAATTGTACCATCGGTTCCCCTCCTGTCGCTTTGATACAAACCTTTTGACTGTTAGAAAGAAAGCCCCTTTACCATAAAGGGGCTTTGTAAATCGTAAGTGATTACGACAAATGTTTTAATCCTTTAGCACCGATATCGCGGCGAACTTGCTGGCCGTCAAAGTGGATTTTGTCCACTTTGTCATAAGCCTTTTCAATGGCACTTTTAAGGTCCGGTGCCACAGCCGTTACACCGAGAACACGGCCGCCATGGGTCACATAGGCCCCGTCCTGTTTGGCCGTTCCCGAATGGAAGACCATCGTATCGTCGCTGTTGATACCGTCGAGGCCGCCGATGACATCGCCCTTATGAGACGAAGCCGGGTACCCGGCAGAGGCCATGATGACACAGCAGGCCGAAGCATCTTTCCAGTGAACCATATGGGGCGACAAAGTGCCCTTCGTGCAGGCATACATGATCTGCGCCAGATCGCCGTCGAGAAGCGGCAGGACAGCCTGCGTTTCCGGATCGCCGAAACGGCAGTTGAATTCGACAACTTTCGGACCGTCTGCCGTAATCATGAGGCCGGCGTAGAGGCAGCCCTGATAGGTAATGCCTTCGGCCTTAAGGCCATCCACGACGGGCCGTAAAATCGTATCTTCGACAATCTTCTGGATAGCCGGCGTAAAGACCGGAGCCGGTGCGTAAGCCCCCATGCCGCCCGTATTGGGTCCTTCATCGTTATCAAAGATGCGCTTATGGTCCTGAGCTGAAATCATGGGCACAATGGTCTTGCCGTCGACGAAGGCAAGAAGGCTTGCTTCTTCACCAACCATGCATTCTTCAATGACAATGCGGCCGCCGGAAGCCCCGAAGATGTGATCTTCCATCATGGCATTGACGGCTGCAACAGCTTCTTCTTCCGTCTGGGCTACGACGACGCCCTTGCCGGCAGCCAGACCGTCAGCCTTGACGACGATGGGAGCGCCTTGTTCATGAATGTAAGCTTTGGCGGCATCGCCGTCGGTAAAGGATTCATAGGCTGCCGTCGGAATCCGGTATTTCTTCATGAGATTCTTGGCAAAGACCTTGGAGCCTTCCATCTGAGCCGCTGCTTTATTGGGACCGAAAACAGCCAGCCCTTTGGCCTGGGCTATGTCCGCCAAGCCTTCCGTAAGGGGTACTTCCGGACCGACGACGAGCATGTCGATGCCTTCCGAAACGGCATAATCGGCAATACCTTCGAGGTCAGCTAAGGAAATATCGACGCATTTGGCGATATCCGCCATAGCGGCACTGCCGGGAATGGCGTACAAGGCATCGACACTCGGGCTCTGAGCTAATTTCCAAGCCAAGGTATGTTCGCGGCCGCCGCCGCCGATGACTGCTACCTTCATTACTTTGCAGCTCCCTTCTCAACCTGTTCCGCCAGATACGCTGCGATAGCCGTATCGTAGACAGCCGTATGATGAAAGGCTTCCTGCGCCAATTCCAAGCGATATTCATCGGAAAAGGCACCGTCTTTTTGGAGGATGGAAATGATTTCACTATACTTGTCGGGATTGGTTACGATAGCGACATATTTGTTATTCTTCGCCGAAGCACGAACCATGCAGGGACCTCCGATGTCGATGTTTTCAATGGCTTCGGCCAAGGTGACATTCGGTTTGGCAATGGTCTGCTGGAACGGATAGAGGTTGACGACGACCAAATCGATTGGCGTAATGTCGTGATCCTTCATGGCTTTGACGTGTTCCGGATTATCGCGGACAGCCAAAATAGCGCCGTGAATCTTCGGATTAAGGGTCTTGACGCGGCCGTCCATCATTTCCGGAAAGCCCGTTACGTCCTGAACGGCAATGACCGGTACACCTGCTTCTTTTAACGTACGCATGGTACCGCCCGTCGAAATGATTTCAATGCCGAGAGCCGCCAGGGCCTTGCCCAATTCGACGACGCCCGTTTTATCAGATACACTAATGAGTGCGCGTTTTACCTTCATGCTAACCTTCCTCCTATTCCTGAGTTCCCAGGACGACATTGCCGCGAACCGTCAGTTTGTCGTCACAAAAGAGTGCCGCTGCCTTAATGTAAGTCGGATGTTCCTTAGTGAGGATACGAGCCGCCAGCGTATCTTCCGTATCATCTTCATAAACCGGCACGGAAGACTGTAGGATAATCGGGCCGGCATCCATATCAGGCACGACGAAGTGAACCGTGCAGCCGGCAATCTTCACCCCGGCTTCAATGGCCTGACGCTGAGCGTGGAGGCCGCGGAAGGACGGCAAGAGAGCCGGATGGATATTGAGCATCTTGTGTTCATAATGAGCGATGAAGTCGCTGCTCAAGAGACGCATGAAGCCGGCCAGGCAGATAAGGTCCGCTTCATAAGGAGCAATGGCTTCGAGGATATATGATTCAAAAGCTTCTTTCGAATCAAAGGCCTTGCGGTCGGCTAAGATGACCGGTATCCCCCATTCGCGGGCCCGATCCATGACCGGTGCGCCGGGGATATCGCAGACCAAGGCCTTGATGTCAGCCTTGATGGTACCGGCTTCGACGGCATCGTGGAGGGCAATGGCATTGGAGCCGCGGCCTGAGGCAAAAATGACCATCTTTTTCTTAGTCATGGAACACGCCTCCCCGCAAGGTAACGGGTACGTCCGAGTCTGTGACCTTGCCGATGACATAAGCTTTTTCATCGCGGTCAGCCAAATTCTTAAGAATGCTGTCGGCATCCTTTTCGTCGACGATCATGATCATACCGATACCCATGTTAAAGGTGCGGTACATTTCCTTGGCATCGACGCCGCCCCACTGCTGGAGGAGAGAGAAAATCGGCAGCTGCGGCCACGACGTGACGTCGATATCGACGCCGACGCCTTTTGGCAGGACGCGGGGAATATTTTCATAGAAACCGCCGCCGGTGATATGGACCATGCCTTTGACGGTAAAGTTTTTGATGATCGGCAGGCACGGACGCGGATAGAGGCGGGTCGGCGTGAGCAGGCATTCACCGATGGTCATGCCCAATTCATCGACGTACTGGTCGAGTTTCATCTGCTGGCGTTCAAAGACGATCTTACGGACCAAGGAGAAACCGTTGGAATGAACCCCCGTCGACGGCAAGCCGATAAGGACGTCGCCGGCCTTGATCGTTTCGCCGGTAATGACTTTGTCGCGGTCGACGATGCCGACGCCAAAGCCGGCCAAATCGTAGTCGTCTTTAGCATAGAAGCCGGCCATTTCTGCCGTTTCACCACCGAGGAGAGCGCAGCCTGATTCTTTGCAGGCATTGGCTACCCCTTTTACAATGGAGGCAACCTGAACCGGATCGAGCTTGCCGACGGCGATGTAGTCGAGGAAGAACAAGGGTTCCGCACCTTGAACGAGGACGTCATTGATGGACATGGCCACGCAGTCCTGACCGACCGTGTCGTGCTTGTCCATCAGGATGGCCAGGCGCAGTTTCGTACCGACACCGTCGGTACCGCTGACCAGGATCGGCTTTTTAATATCGCTGTCCATCAGCGAAAAGAGGCCGCCAAAACCACCGAGGTCCCCAAGGACTTCGGGACGGTACGTAGCTTTTACAGAATCTTTCATCAATTCGACGGCTTTATTGCCTGCGTCGATATCGACACCGGCATCGGCATAGGTCAAACCTTTATTTGTGTTCGAGAGCATATTTTTCTCCTTCCTCGTTCGTCTGCGGCGTATCCGTAGGATAATCATCATTGAAGCAAGCTAAGCACATATCTTCCTGAGGAATGTGTTCAATCGCCCGGTTCAGGCCGTCGATGGAAATGAAGTGCAGCTTGTCGACGCCGATGTATTTTTGAATCTGTTCCTGACTGAAGGTCGACGCAATGAGTTCCTTGCGGACCGACGTATCGATGCCGTAGAAGCAGGGATATTTGATAGGCGGTGCCGAAACGCACATATAGACTTCCTTGGCACCGGCTTCCCGCAGGAGCTTACAGATGATGCCGCTCGTCGTGCCGCGGACGATGGAGTCGTCGACCATGACGATGCGCTTACCCTTTACGACGGACTTAACGACGTTGAGTTTCATGCGAACAGCTAATTCACGCTGTTTCTGATTCGGCTTAATAAAGGTACGGCCCATGTAGCGATTCTTGATGAGACCATGTTTGAAAGGAATGCCCGAAGCCTGGGAGTAGCCGATGGCTGCCGTATTGCCGCTGTCGGGGACAGAGATGACGATATCCGCATCGTACTGGGTTTCATTCCACATTTCACGACCCATGTTCAGGCGGGCCTGATAGACGTCCTGACCGTCGATGACGCTGTCGGGACGGGCAAAATAGATGTATTCAAAAGAACATACCTGCTTGCGCGGTGCCTTGGCGAAGATCGTCGATTTGACCCCGTTTTCATTGATCTGAACGAATTCGCCGGGATGGACGTCGCGGACGAATTTAGCGCCAATGGCGTCGAGGGCACACGTTTCCGAAGCCAGGACCCAACCGCCTTCATCGGTACGGCCGATGCACAACGGACGGAAACCGTAAGGGTCACGGACGCCATAAAGGGTGTCTTTGGTCATGAGGACCAAAGAGTAGGCACCTTGAATGCGGTTCATGCTTTCCATGATACGTTCTTCAATGGTGGATTTCTGGCTGCGGCTGATGAGGTTGACGATGATTTCACTATCCATAGTCGTCTGGAAAGCAGCGCCGCCGCGGTCGAGTTCTTCGCGGAGAGCCCGGGTATTGGTCAGGTTGCCGTTATGAGCCAAGGCCAACTGTCCCATCGGTGTATATACCGCCAAGGGCTGGATATTGCGCGGGTTATTGGAACCGGTCGTCGAGTAGCGGACGTGGCCGATACCGACAGGCCCCCCTTCTTCTTCCGGTACGCCGTCGGCAAAGACCGTGCTGATGAGCCCCATGCCGCGGTAGGTATGGATATCCTGGCCGTCAGTCAAGGCAATGCCGCCGCTTTCCTGGCCGCGGTGCTGCAGGGCAAAGAGCCCCCAATATACGTAGCGGGGAATATCAAGGTGTTTATCAAAAATCCCTAAGACGCCACATTCTTCATGCTGCTTATCCCAAATCGGATCGTAAAACATGAATTAAACCTCCTGTTATTGAGAAAAATAGGACGCAATCCCCTTACAGGGCTTTTACGTCTTCTTGTAATTTCTGGTTCTTAGCCATGACTTCATTGGCCATGTTTTCGCGATAAGCCTTATACTTCTTTGCTAATTCGGCATCGCTGACAGCGCCGATCTGAACAGCCAAAAGGGCCGCATTCTTTGCGCCGTTAATGGCGACAGTAGCGACGGGAATCCCCGACGGCATCTGAACGATGGCCAAGAGGGCATCCATGCCCTGCAAACTGCCGCTTTCCAAAGGAACGCCGATGACCGGCAGCGTCGTGTAGCTGGCTACGACACCGGGCAAATGAGCTGCCATGCCGGCGCCGACGACAAAAGCCCCGATACCGCGTTCTTCAGCTGTCGTGACGAATTCGCGAACCGCTGCCGGCGTCCGATGGGCCGATGCCAATAAGACTTCATAGTCTACCCCAAATTCTTTAAAAATAGCTACTGCTTTTTTCATAACGGGAAAATCAGAGTCGCTTCCCATAATTAAAGCTACCTTCATCAGAGACCCCTCCTTAGGAATAACAAAACCCAAAAGTGACAGAAATCACCTTTGGGCTTTCAGTTAGATACACGGAGACTGTTTACAAACGGCATAAAAACCTGTCCATAAACATTTTGTCATAGTGCGTCTCCTTATTGATTAAAATATTTATCAAACACACTTTGATTCTATCAAAAACACACCTGCCTGTCAATGAAAAACCGCCTTTCTATGGTAAGACAGTATCCCCCTATCGGGGACTGTGTTACAATAAAACAAAGACGCGATCGAACGGAGGAATATCCATGAATTTAAACGCCGAGCAGCAGCAAGTCGTACAGGAGCTGTCAGAGTCCATTTTACTCAATGCCCCGGCCGGGACCGGTAAGACCCGGGTCCTGGCAGCGAGGGTTGCCAATATCATAGAAAAAAAGAAAGCCGAAGGTTCAGAAATCTTATGCCTGACCTTTACCAACCGGGCCTGTAAGGAACTGAAGAACCGCATCATCGAAACGGTGCCGGAAGAAGGGTTCGCCGTCACCGTAAAGACCATCCACAGCTTTTGCTACAGCCTCATCAAAGAAGAGACCAAGCGGCAAAGCGACCGCTACAACGATTTCCTGATTTATGACGATGAAGACTGTAAACAGATTATCAGCGCCATAGAGCTTACACAAACGACACCGCGTCCGGCATTACAGGAACTTCAGACCTTCATCGAATTTGAAAAAAAGAAACGAGTCTTCCCAGGCCTGCGCGATTTTACCAATATTCAGGATGACCTCAAAGGTTGGCTCGCGGACTACGGCGAAGACCTTGTCTGGGAGTACGACGCCGCCCTTGCCGAAAACCACGCCATCGATTTTACCGACCTCATTACCGGTGCCTATGAATTTCTCCAAGACGATGCCATCTGCCGCCGCTGGCGGGAAAAGTTCCGCTTCATCTCGGTCGACGAAATGCAGGATACGAGCGAAGTCGAGTACACCGTCATCAGCCGTCTCTTCCCGGGCCGCAACATCCTCCTTTGCGGCGACTACTTCCAAACCATTTACGAATGGCGCGGCTCCTATCCCGAATACATTTGGAAAGAATTTAGAGCCGGTTATCATCCCCGGGAAATTACCTTCATCCAAAATTACCGATCTACCCAACTCCTGCTGGATGCCGCTCAGACGTTCTTATTCCGCGGCATGGGGCTGGCGACCGTCCAGAAAATCTATACCCGGCCGGGCATCTCCGCGTCAAAAGAACGCGGCGAACCCATCGTCCTTCATAAAGCCGACACCTGGATGGAGGAAGCCCGCTGGATTTTTCGGGAAATCAAGGCCCTGCCCCCGGAAGAACAACTGAAGACCTGCATTCTCGTCCGCGACAACCGCCAGGCTAAGCTGATCTGGATGGGCATTACCTCGCACAACCAAAAGCTCCCCCAAAACCAGCAGCTGCCGGTTACCTGCATCGACCAGTTTCACTTGTTCAAACGGCAGGAATGTAAGGACGTCCTGGCTTACCTGCGACTCTCGCTCAATAAACACGACAACCTCAGCCTGAAGCGAATCGTCCAACGCTTCGTCCCCCGCATCGGCCGGCGTACATTGGAGACCATTGAAAGCGATTCCTATCGAAAGGTCGGCCTCATGCTCAGCGACTTCATCGATCCCCTGTCCCACCAAGCGGGCGACCCTTATGGGCTGTTGCTGACGGCCTTAGCCGAGGAACGGCTGGTCGTCTTCGACGTCGAAAGTACGGGTACGGACACGACGCAGGATGAAATCATCCAGATCGCCGCCATCCGCCTCAATGCCAAGGGGCAGGTAAAGGATAAGTTCAACACCTATGTAAAGGCCGGCCGCTCCGTCGGCACGTCATACTACGTCCACCACATCAGCGACGAAAAACTGGCCGCCGAAGGAATTCCTCCGCAAGAAGCCCTGACAAAGTTCTTGGCCTTTGCCAAAGACGCCGTCATCGTCGGCCACAACGTCACCTATGACTTGTCCATCCTCCACAGCGAACTCCAGCGCCTGGGCATTTCCGAAAGGGCAGACTTTCCCTATTACGACACCCTCGACATCTACCGCCGTTTTTATCCGAACTTGACCAACCATAAATTAGACACCTTGAGCCACCACTTTCCCATTGGCCATAAACCGACGCACGACGCCTTTGACGACATTCTGGCCACAGCCGGGCTCCTGGTCTATGCCATCGACGAGAAGATCCGCCCGACGGAAGGGGCACGACGAGCCGCGATGGCCATCTATCTCCCCCTCTTTGCCCCCTTCAGCCAAGAAATGGACGCCTTGCGGCGCTTGTCATATAAGGCTCGGCCCACCGAAGTCATTACGTCCGTCATGAACGACAGCGGCGTCAAAGCCTGGTATCAAACACATCGCGATACCTCCGATGCAGCTAATCACATCGACCGGCTGGAAAACATCCGCAAGCTCTACCGCATCGCCAAAGAAACAGACGATTCCGGCCAGAATCCTCGTGACGCCCTGACCGAATTTCTCAAGATGACGGCCCTTTCCAACAGCGAACTCGACAGCATGCTGTCCAAAGACCCGAAAATACCGATCATCACCATTCACCAAGCCAAAGGCCTTGAATTCGACTACGTCTTTATGGCCAGTTTAGAAGACCATGTCTTCCCGACCTATTGGTCCCGACAAAAGGGAAGTATACAAGAAGAAATACGCCTCTTTTATGTCGCCATGACGCGTGCAAAAAAGAGGCTGTATCTGAGCTGGCACCAAGGGTATGCCCGGCAGAGCTATCAGCCGAGCCGATTCCTGCATGGTATCACCGATGATTATTATGAAATTAGATAAGACCGGCCATCCCCAATACCAAGCCTAAGACGCCGGAACCGAGGAGGACCTTGATGACACCGATTCCCTTGCGGGTTGCGATAATGGCGGAGATGAGGATAAGGAGACCGCCGCGGCTGAAGGCCAGCCAATCGGAAGGCAGCTCTTCCGTATTCCATAAGGCCAGGAGAATAAAGCTCAGGCTGGCCACGCAGATAAGAGCTACGACGGCCGGACGCAGGCCGTTCAAGATGCCGCGAATCGGTCCGATGTCGCCGTATTTCAAAAAGATACGGGCTAAAAAGATACCCAAGAAAAAGGACGGCGTTACGAAGCCCATGGTAGCGACGATGGCACCGCCAAGGCCGGCGATACGAGTGCCGACGAAGGTCGCCGCGTTGATGCCGATCGGCCCCGGCGTCATCTGCGAAATCGTAAAGATATCGACGAATTCGCTCATGGTCAGCCAGTGAAAGGTATCGACGACGCTGGCCTGAATGAGCGGCATGGAAGCATAGCCGCCGCCGACGCAGAATATGCCGACTTTAAAAAATTCCCAAAAGAGCAAAGCATAGATCATGACGGCACCCCCCTAGTTATACAGCGCATCGCGCATAAACAAGAAACCGATGATGCCGTCGATGAGGATGAGCACCATGATATTGGTATCGAAGAACAGGTTGGCCACAAAGGTGCCGATGATGATGAGCATCGGCAGGATCAGCTTCTTTTTCCCCTGCTTGACCAAGAGATCGATGCCGACATTGACGATGAGAGCCGTCGCCCCGCACTGCATGCCGCGGAGAACCATCTTGATATAAGCATTTTGAATAAAATAATCATAGCTGTAAGAAATAATGGTCAACGTAATCAAACAGGGCAGAACCGTTGCAATGAGGGCTACCAGTGTCCCCAAGATGCCGGCCATGCGGTAGCCTAAAATGACGGCACTGTTGACGGCGACGACGCCCGGCATAGACTGGGCAATGGCCACCATATCCAGGGTATCCTTATCGCTGATCCAATGGTATTCGTCGACGTACTTGCCCTTGAGCAAAGGGATGATGACGAAGCCGCCGCCGACGGTGAAGGCACTGATTAAAAAAGTCGATTTGAAGAGCGTCCAATAAAAGTGGGCGTCTCGTTTCGGTGTGACAAGATCCATGAGATCCATCCTTTCTGATAATAAATGGCTTTTTACATGGCTAGTATACCATAGGTATATCTATATTGAAAATATTTGTATCATTGCTATAATATATGTAAATCATATACCACAAAAAGGAGAAGCTATGGACCTTCGTCAACTCACATACTTTTTGGCCATCGCCGAAGAAGGCCAAATCACGGCAGCTGCCCGGCGCCTGAATATGGCTCAACCGCCCTTAAGCCAGCAAATGAAAGCCCTCGAAGAAGAACTGGGCGTCGAACTCTTTCTGCGGGAACCGCGCAGCGTCACCTTAACCGACGCCGGCGAAATCCTATACCGCCGGGCCCGCCAGCTCATTACCCTGGCCGACTCGACACGCCGGGAAATCGGCGACTTTAAAAGCGGCCTGCGAGGTACCTTATCCATCGGCACCGTCTCATCCTCAGGCAGCGTCATCCTGCGGCCGGCCCTGCGGCAATTTCACGACAGCCACCGCGGCATCCGCTTTGAAATCTACGACGGCAATACCTTCCACATCTTAGATATGCTGCGAAAGGGCCTGATTGAAATCGGCATCGTCCGCACGCCTTTTAAGCAGGAAGCCTTCGACTGTACCTTTTTGCCGGAAGAACCGATGGTGCTGGCCTATGCCGGAAAAGACCCGAACCCTGAAAAAGAGGCCTTGACCATCCACGATTTAGACGGCCTGCCCCTCATCGTCTACCGCCGCTTCAATCAGCTCCTCCTCGACGTCTGCGAAGGGCACAACCTTACGCCGTCCATCCTCTGTCGAAACGACGATGCCCGGACGACACTCCTTTGGGCCGAAGCCGGATTAGGCTATGCCGTCGTCCCGGCCTCTGCCCTCTCGCCGGCACGGCTGACGACGCTGCAGATGAAAGTCATCGACGAACCCCGACTGTACACGCGCCTGGCCGTCATCACAGCCAAACATCGCTACCTGTCCGGGATTGCCGGTCAATTCATCGAAGCCCTGACAAAAACGTAAGACATCATTCTTTGACAAGCAAGCCCTCCCAATGAAGGAGGGCTATTTTTTTATCGATGCCGCCGGCATAGCCCGTCGCCTTGCCACTGGCCCCTAAGACGCGGTGGCAGGGAATAATGATCGAAATAGGGTTGTGACCGACAGCGCCGCCAACGGCCTGAGGCGACATTTTCTTCCCTGTCTGGGCTTCCACGGCTTTGGCCAACTCGCCATAGGTCGTCGTCTGCCCGTAAGGAATCTGACAGAGGAGGCTCCATACGCGGCGGCGGAATTCATTGCCCTCCGGCGCCAGGGGAAGGCTCATGATCGCCGGCATGCGGCCGGCAAAGTAATCGTCAAGCCAACGGACGGCCTTCGTGAGGACCGGCGTTTCTTTCGCCATCACCTCAGCCCCCTTCAATCCGTCCCTATCATATTTCTGCCCGTCAAACCAAAGACCGACCAAGGCCGTTTCATTGGCAGCCAAGGTCATAGCCCCTAAGGGAGAAGCATAACTCGTCGTGTAATACATACATATTCTCCTATCTTGCTCATTACAAACCGTAGTACGATCTGTACCATTCGGCAAATTGCCCCAGTCCTTCTTCAATCGTCGTTTCCGGCTTGAAATCGAAATCACGCTGCAATTCACTGACGTCGGCATAAGTCTGATAGACGTCACCGGCCTGCATGGGCAGATATTCTTTTTCCGCCGTCTTACCAAGGGCTTGTTCCAAAACTTCAATGAAGTGCATGAGCTGTTCCGGCTTATGATTGCCGATGTTATAGACTTTGTATCGATTGCCCGATTCATTGGCCACAGGCGGATTGGAAAGCATGTGCTCTATACCGGTGACGATGTCCTCGACGTAGGTAAAGTCGCGGTACATGTCGCCGTGATTATAAATTTGAATGGCTTCCCCATTGCGGATCTTATTGGCAAACTTGAAATAAGCCATGTCCGGACGGCCGTAAGGACCATAAACAGTAAAGAAGCGCAGGCCCGTCGCCGGAATCCCATAGAGATGGCTGTAAGTATAGGCCATGAGCTCGTTTGACTTCTTCGTCGCTGCATAGAGGCTGATGGGGTGATCGACGTTATCCGTCGTCGAAAAAGGCGTCTTTTCCTGATTGCCATAGACCGACGAACTGGAGGCGAACAACAGGTGAGTAACCTTATGGTGCCGGCAAGCTTCGAGGATATTGAAAAAGCCGATGATATTCGAATCGATATACGTCCGCGGATGGTCGATACTGTAGCGGACGCCGGCCTGAGCCGCCAAGTTGACGACGACATCCGGATGAAACGACGAAAAGATTTGTTCTACGGCCTGTTCATCAGCTAAGTCGCCCTTCACAAAGGTGAAATTCGGGACCTGGTGCAAAATTTCGAGGCGCGCGTCTTTTAGCGTGACGTCATAATAATCATTGAGATTGTCGAAGCCCAGGACCGTCGCCCCTTTAGCCAGCAGCCGCTTGGCCAAGTGGAAACCGATAAATCCGGCAGCACCGGTAATAAGGACTTTTTGTGCTGTATCAAAGGGTTTAAAATTTGCCATATTCAGTTCTCCCCTCTTAATCGCGGTCAAAAAGATCCCGCGTATATACTTTATCCTTGACATCGGTCAATTTATCTGACCAGCGATTGGAAATGATGATATCACTCATCTCTTTGAATTCATCTAAGTCTCGAATGACGCGAGAATGGAAAAAGGTTTCTTCTTTCAGCGTCGGTTCATAGACGACGACTTCAATGCCCTTCGCCTTGATGCGCTTCATGACCCCTTGAATAGCCGAAGCCCTGAAATTATCGGAGTGACTCTTCATCGTCAGCCGATAGACACCGACAATGCGGGGATTTTGAGCAATGAGCATATCGGCAATATGGTCCTTCCGCGTCCGATTGGCGGCGACAATAGCAGAAATCAGATTTTGAGGCACATCCTGATAGTTGGCCAAGAGCTGCTTTGTATCTTTCGGCAGGCAATAACCGCCATAACCGAAGGATGGGTTGTTATAGAAATCACCGATACGAGGATCGAGGCAGACGCCCTTGATGATTTCCTTGGTGCGAAGACCGCGCATTTCGGCATACGAATCGAGTTCATTGAAGTAGGCCACGCGCAAAGCCAAATAGGTATTGGCAAAGAGCTTTATGGCTTCCGCTTCCGTAGACCCCGTAAACAGGACGGGAATATCTTCTTTGACGGCCCCTTCGACCAATAAATTGGCAAAGGTTTTCGCCCGGTCTGACACTTCACCGACGACGATGCGCGACGGATGAAGATTATCGTAAAGGGCCTTCCCTTCCCGCAAAAACTCCGGCGAGAATAAAATATTATCTGTCTGGTACTTATCCTTGATGTACTTCGTATAGCCCACAGGGACCGTCGACTTGATGACCATGACGGCCTTAGGATTGATGGCCAACACTTCCTCGATGACCGTTTCTACCGACGACGTATCAAAAAAGTTCCGCTTGGGATCATAATTTGTCGGCGTCGAAATAATGACGAAATCAGCCCCCGTAAAAGCTTCCTTGGCATCAAGAGTCGCCTTAAAGTTCAGGTCGTCACGCTGCAAAAAAGCCGAAATATCGCTGTCAACAATGGGAGACTGACGATGATTCAACAAGGAGACTTTTTCCGGAACAATATCCAAAGCGATGACTTCATTATGCTGAGCCAGCAGCATACTATTTGAAAGACCGACATAACCGGTCCCGGCAACAGCAATTCTCATATGTATTCCCTACTTTCTCTTCTTCCGAGCACGGCAACTTCGATTTCCGTCGTGCTACTCATAAAAAGCATACCAAAAAGGCCCCGCAAAAAGGATGGATCAACGGACTGCGGGGCCTCGTTTATTATAACTTATAGCGAATTTTCAGCCAGCTATACCAAAACAGGCATTGAATTCGTTTCCACGTTTCGCCCTTTTCCTGATAGACTTCTGCCAGCCGTTTGAAGCTGTGGTAGTAGGACGGTTCTCTGGGAGGCATGGAATCGTTCATGCTGTCCCAGAAGGAAATATCCAGGTAGTGGCGCCACAATTCATCATCCGAATCAAGAACTAATTCCCAAGGCTTGTCCCTACCGGAATAATGAATCAGGATTCCTTCTATGCTGAAATCTTTATTCTTGTGATGGAATAAATTCGGAATCGGCTTCATATTCCCATCGATGACAAGATTCAACAAATCCTGGGTCTGTCCCTTGAAACGCCGCGGATCGGCCCCTTGATAGGCAAAGACCTGTTCCGTAATTTTTTCACGAATCCATTCCTTGACATCAATCCACATCAAGCCGTCTGAAAAGTAGACGTCCTGCTTCATCTTCAAAAAGGCCACCCGGTCCGGTGTATGATAGGTCAAGGCACCGATAGCTTTGCCTTCTAAATCCGTCGTAAGAAACTGTTTTAAACTGCCGACACAAATCATATCTGAATCTAAGTACAAGTAGTGGTCGGTGTAGTTCCGTAAAATCCACGGCATGACGATGCGAATATACGTAACCCGAGAAAAACGAGCGACTTTGATATGAAAATTCTGATAGATGCTCATATCCATCACATATAAATAAACATTACAGCCATATTTTTTAGCCGTCTTTTCTAAATTATCCTTATTTTCCGGGCTGTAGCTGTCGACAAAGACATGGAAAGAAAAAGCGATGTCTTTATTGGTTTCTAAAATCGATGTAATTTCTGCCCCCAAGGGTTTAAAAAAGGGATCGTTAATATTAAAGCCGATATGCATAGCCGGCCGTTCATCATGTTCCGGAAGCCATTCAAAGGCATGTTTTTCGGTATATAATGTCGCATTTTCAAAATATTCCGTCGTAAATGTATTTGCCATTTTCAAACCTCGCTTCATTAATATAAGGATATCTTTTTCTTTCTCAGCAGCCAATCAAATCGGAGGCGGCGGAAGAAGTCTAAGTTCGCATCAATGAATCGCTTCTGTTCCCGCTCCATAGACTGCAGACGATACCGATCATCTTCGGCCCGAACGAAATGAAAGAACTCTCGAGCCAGCTTTTTATTGAGTCTATCGATATACGACGAGTTACGCATATGTTCTTGATGAATCAAATCGTCACGCAATTTTTCAGTGCAGATACAGATGTCTAAAAACCGCTTGTGCCCGCCATGGGTCGTGCTCGTCGGGTTTTTGTAATAGTAGTATAAACATTCATCGGTAATCATCATCCGTTGACTGCGGTACAAGTAGCGGCCCGACACGTAATTATCCTGTGAATGGCAGCGTTCGGGCGATAAAATATCGATGACAATATGCCGCTTATAGACGGCATTCCAAACAACTTTGCAAAGAAATTCTGTAAAATACAATTCAAAAACATCCGAGCCGGTAATAAGCTGATTTCCCAAGCCCTTTTTATGCGGCAAAATAGCCTCCTCTTTAGTCCCATCGGAACCGATGACGGAACAGCGAGCCATATCGAGATCATGTTTTTCGATAAGCGCGATAAGCCGTTCATACATCTTAGGGTGGAGCCAGTCATCGCTGTCGACGAAGGCGATGTATTCTCCCTTAGCAAAAAGAAGTCCGTTGTTCCTAGCTCCACTGAGGCCTTCATTTTCCTGATGGACGGCGATGATACGATCGTCGAGTCGGGTATAGTCATCGCAGATTTTCCCACAGCCATCCGGTGAACCGTCGTCTACTAAAATGATTTGCAGCGGCTTATAAGTTTGATTACGAATCGAATCGATACACCGGCGCAGATATGCTTCCACCTTATATACAGGCACAATGACCGATAATAACCCTTTTTGCTCCATAGGACACCTTCCCAACTGCCTTATATGTTTAACCTACGTTATTATACTATAAAAAATCCAAAAAAACTATATTTCCTTATCCAGTACCAATTATTTTTTTATGGGCTTATAGCTGTTTTAAATATTTATGACGAATATGGGTGTACTTTCGATACTTTTTTAAATAAAACGTAAGCAGCTTATCTTCCAGCCATTGAAGCAGCCTGCGTTTTGCCAAAAAAGCAGGACCCACCCGATGGAGATAAATTTGGTCATATATGCCGGGGTTATCGGCCAGTTCCCCTCGAATGACGGCATATCGGGCTTGTTTTGAAAAAGAAACCACCCCCTGTGAATCGACAACGGCTCCATCACTATCAACGACGGTGTAGGTAACCGGTGACGATGTCTGACAGCGGTACAAGTTCAACGGACAACATTCTTGCTCCCGAGGTAATACATAATCATAAACAAAGTCATCCCCAACGAGAAGTTTTATAAAAGGGGGAATGATGCCCTTCGGATGGACTTCAGAAAAGATTCCGACTTCACTTAATCCCCATGCCGCTCCTGTAGTCTCGAGAATCTTCAAGGTACAAGCCGATACGCTCTTGGAAGTTGGCAAGGTGTATTCAAGAACACGGCCTCTTGTCGGTAAAGGGCCGATATCATAGGAAGTTCCATCGCTAAAGGAAAGGCGAACTTTTTCAATCCGTCCGCTGTCTTCTATGTTTCCGGCAAGACTCACCGTCGTAATGACCTGCTGAGATGACCACTGAAAATGGAGGCATCGTTTCGCATCCTGATCATCCGGACTCCACAGATACTGAGCCGGAACAAATTTTTTCGCATCAATATCTACTGTGTCGATAAGTTTAAAATCACAAACCTTTGCTGCATTTCCGGAAGAAGCCGTAACCGTCGCCTGAAAGACGAGATTATCCGTCCGCCGCTGCCAAAAAACAGTATCGCCATTAGCAATCCGAACGGCGTGGAGGGCTGCACTTTGGGACGCATGTTGAAAAAGGGCTCGGTACAGAATATTACGGCGCAAATAAGCGCCTCTGCAGGCCGACCGTACGGGAAAACGCAGGCGTCTCCCCCATTCATAAAGAGACGTATCGATGAGAATGTCGTCACCGGGTGAAGGTTTGGGTACCGAGCGAATATTATCTGCATAAAAATCTTTCGGTGCCCCAAAAGAGGTACAGTAAGCAAAGCCTTTTAAGACCGTCGGATGATATGAGTTCCCGGACTGTCGAAGGATGTCTCCCAAGGCTTCCTCAAAGACGATGGAAGCCGCCCGATGGTCTGCGTGGACATCGCAGTCTACGACGACGAGGAGATCAGCCCTTATATCCAGTATCAGGTCCGTTAAATCCTGTTTGAAGTTCTGGCGGCAGTAGCGGCTGTGCTGTCCCCGCTTTACAAAGGCATAATCAGGGAAATCATGACAACCGTAGGTTTCTTGATACCCTGCTGGAGACGTCACAGCCTTGTCCGTCGCATAGAAAAGATGACCGCCGGCATACGCATTGGACGTGTCCCCATAACCTAAAAAGAAGATCTTCCTTACGCCTAAGACCTGCAGCGACCGCCAAGCTTCTTTCATCCGCGTCACTGCGTCAAAGGAGTAATCCCCATTGGTCGTAAAAGCACAAAAGACCTCTGCGCCGCTTTGAATGTAATGGTACATCAAACTGCCGGCTACATTGATTTCATCATCTTCATGAGGGACGATAACCAAGACTTTTTTCCCGCTGGCAGACTGATTCAAAAAAGAATTGTCCCCTGCCTGACACGGATGCATTACGATCGCCTCCGTTTAGGATAATAGTGAACCAAGGAGGCGACATTGTAGGACAGGATATAGGTAAGGTATTCTAATCTTTTACCCAATGATAACGGCGTTACTTTCAAGAACTGTTTTAAGACCGCATGATGCTCCTTTAAGGTCTTATTATAAGATGCCTCCCGGCGATGTTTAATATCATAACGCAAGAGGGCAATGATAGCGCGGGCATACCCTCGAAAGGCACTGTCTAAAGCAGCCCCGATGATACCTTCTTCCTCCATCCGCCGATAAATCCGCTCATGAACCCTAAAGTTCCCTTCCCAAACGGCTTCCGTGTCCTTTCGAGATAAACTGTCTTCATGCTGAATATAGTGGTAAAAGACGTTGGATACGAGGGCCATCGACCTTGCTTTTAAAATGATTTCTGTTACAAAAAGCTTATCCTCTGAATAGGCCAGCTTTTCATTGAATCGCGTCTCGCCGATAAGCTCCCGCCGATACACTTTATTTAAGGAGCTGTCAATAAAATAGCCCTTTTTCGACAGATAATTCAGCGGCAAATCACTGACTTCGACAGTCCCGACTTCATACGGAGTCCGTCCATAGGTAATCTCCTTGATAACCCGGCAGTTGACGAGATCGACCTTCTCTCTTTCTAAAACGTCAATCATGACTTCGTACATCTGAGAATCGATACAGTCATCTCCATCGATAAATGCAATGTACTTCCCTTGTGCTTCATCAAGACCTCGATTACGAGCCGAACTGACGCCGCCATTCTCCTTACAGATGACCCGGACTCGACGGTCCCGACCTGCAAATTTGTGACAAATTGTCAAGCTGTCATCACCTGAACCGTCATCGATGAGCAAAAGTTCAAAATCCTCATAACTTTGACACAACACGCTATTCAGGGTATTTTCCAAATAGCGTTCATTGTTGTATACAGGCACAATAATGCTCAACGAAGGCTTCATGAAAGCGTCGTCTCCTTTTCATAGTACGCCCAACAATAAATGACCATCCCCCAAAAAAGCCAGTAGAGATGCATCATATGGCGTCCAAAAAAATCATAGTCAAACAGACCAAAGAGATAAATAGCTAAAATAGGCAGGAAAAATCCGGCCAGCCAGGGAAATCCCGGACCGTGGCCTCGATAATAAGCGATGAGTGAACGAAGGACTACTTTTAGTTGGAATAAGATGAGTATCAAAAAGCCACTGAGGCCGACGAGTCCCGTTTCATTCCAAACTTGCAGATAAATGTTATGTGGCGACTGGATATTTTTTTCATGGAAAGGATTTGCTGCTTCAAATCGTTCATGATAGACCTCGCCCCACCGGCCGAGGCCGATTCCGATGTAAGGCTTTTCCTCAATGAGCTGAACCGCCACCTGGGTCAAATAAACGCGTCCATCTTGGCTGACATCTCGATGGAGGCGGTCCGAAATGAACTGCGGCGCTGCCACGCCGATACATAGACAAGAGAGCACGAGAAGGCAGGCCATTACTTTTAACGTCAACCAATCCCGCCCCAAGTAGCAACACAGCAAAATCATCAAAAATATGACAAAAAAAGCCAAATAGGCGTTACGAGACCCCGTACAAAGGAGGACGACAAAGGCTATGGCACTGACCAGTGCCATGAAGCACGAAGTCTTAGGCCAAAAGGCTCGATAACGAATCGCACCAAATAAGACACCGGGGATCAGCACCAACAGTACGCTGGCTAAGGAATTGGGGCTGCTGAAAGGACCGAATAAACGATTGTCCTGCCAAATCGGATAGGCTGCAACCAACCCCAGATACCACAGGAGAGACAGAAAGAGGGCGAACCAAACAGACAGAAACGTTCCCTTCCCCGGTCTGGCCATAAGAATAACCAAGACGAGGGGAATCAGGCGTTCGACGTACTTTAAAAGCACTGCCGGCCGACCATCATTAAAAGGAATCGTAAGCGCCGCTGTTCCCAAAAACAGAGCAATGGTCACGACCGTCTGCCAAACGACAGGCGCTCTCCACAGCGTCCCCGCCATGGGCCGTCCTTCTTTTCTGCAAATGATCAAGTGAGCCAAAAAAGACGCCGTCATCAGTGATCCCGATCCGGCACCACAGCTGAGTGTCAATAAAAAGATAGGGACGTACGGAAGATAATTTTGTTCGAATGTTCGCCAATAAGACATAGATAGTTCTCCACTCTGACCGGCTGCACCTATCAAAGCCAGGCATCAACCGGCCGTAATAATTCAGGCCGCTGCAGACAATAAGCCGTCAAGCATTTCTCAGCTGCACAAATATCGTCGTATGGGGCGTCGCCTTGAATGACATCGGCGCCGGATGTCGCCGTCAAAGGTTGATAATGGGTTTCCCCAAAGCCGCCAATAGAGTCCATATTCACCCAATGATGGGGCGTGACGCACGACGTTACAGCCTCTGTCAGGGATTCAAACAATGAATAGTATGTAAATCCTGCTGGTGCAATGAGTTCAAAAAGAGTCGGCAAAATATTCATGTGACCGCCGATACGGTTTCCGGCCAAAGAATCTTTATCGAGTTCTCGATGATGGAACATGAGGACCGGAGAATGGAGTTCCCGGAAGGTATATTCCCGCTTCATGAAGGACGTATGCTGTAGTTCTGAGCACTTAAAGCCATGGTCTCCGGTAACGATGAACAGGCTGTCCGGATAGGCGGCCTTCATCTTCTGAATAAAGTCATTAATGGCTCTGTCGGCGTACCAGAAGGTCCCCAGCACCTTGGGAATGATGGATTCTTTTAATACATCGGGCTGGACGTCCATGATTTTCTTAGCATCAAAACCAAAATCCTTTAAAGGAAGCTTATAGGGCCCGTGGTTCGAGGTCGTATAGACAAAGTGGAACTGGGGCACATCATCGCTGCGCTGTTGAATCATATCAGCGACCTTATTCAAGAAAACATGGTCGTAGACGCCGACCCAGGAACGAGGCGCTTTGGGACCGCAGATATCGGTACCGGAATAGGAATGATTAAACCCGCAGGCCGGGGCAAAATGGTTAAAATTGCCATGGGATAAACTGCCGCCGTACCAATAGTTCGTTTCATAGCCCAGTTTGCGCAGCTGTATCGGCAGTGACGTCGGAAGTGTCCCCTCCCAAAAAGGTTCTCTCTCATTCAGTTCCATACCGGCATCAAAAATTCCCAGCATGAGGCCGACAATAGACGGGCGGGAAATGATTCCCCCGGATAACGTCGTATTGATAGACGCCGTATGGACGTCATTCATCAGCTTCTTCCCTTCATCAGCAATATGAAGGTCGGTAAAGGCCGGATCAAAATAAGGCTGAGAGTAACTTTCACCGACAACCAAGAAAATATGGGACGGCCGCTTTATCTTAGGCCCTTTCGCCTGGTGAGTCACCGCTTTCAGGGCATCGTTAAAAGAATCGACCGTACCGCCCCGTTCTTCAATGAAAGGCTTCACAAAAGCGAGGTTTTCTGCCGGGCTTCGCTGCATCCGCTCACTCATGCGGCGATGGCGAAGCATCTTCAAGGCGATTAAATCATCGACGGTGGCTTTAGCCAAAAAAGGATCGCTCTTGACAATGGCCGGAATCGTATCCCATTCCGGTTTATCATCATGCCAAAAGGTACCTCCGTAGCGAAAAAAGTAAAAAGCACCGATGAAAAACAAGACGAGAGAGGCATTGAAAACATAATAATGCCAGCCGCTAATGGACGGATAGGGAATCACCGGTGTCGCCAATACAGCACGAAGGACGAAAAAGACAAGGCCTAAGTAAGGGATGAGCAAAGCCAATTTTCGGGCCCCGTTATATTGATGAAAAAAGATGTCGATAAGGTTGTTTTTTTCAGCCTTTTCACCGAGGAAAACAATATTATTAAAAATATCATGAAACTGGTTATAGAAAATCATTTTCCCAACGAAGGCAACGTAGAGGACGACGCTGTAAGCCATGCCGAGCACGATGCGGGTCAAATCTCCGTACTGGCTCCAAACCCCTATGAAAAGGCCGGGCAGGGTAACGAGTACCAGGGAAACGACGAAGACATAGGCATTTAAATCCATGCCCCACCAAAATCCGAAGCGGAAACATTCCCACAGAGCATTTCGCTTACCGGCAAACTTAGGGTAAGGGTTATGGACATAAATGAAAATAGCCCGAAATATGGCACATAAAATCGGGAAAAAAATCCATAGTTTAATATCTTGTTGAACTGCTAAAAAAAACTGTTCAAACACCTGTTATTCCTCCTTCATGACGGCAAGGCATCCTTATGTCGACAGCGACGACAAGAACCAGACGCTGCCGTTTCTTCCCTTTGGAAAAAGCAGTAATCGCATATCCCTTATCGTTTCCCGTCTTCTACATCAGCTTATTTTAAAACGTTCTCTAAGAACGTGGCTGTACTGAAATCATGATTTACTCGTTTTAATTCCCTTTCATAGGTTGGCAGCATCTCTTTGTAGGACTGCAAAAACTGTCCCAGTTGCAGACGGAGGCGTCCCAGGTTTTGTAAGTCCACCTCTTGTCCGACAGTATAGTTCTTAAGAATTTCCGGATTCAAGACAGCCGTAGCCAATACGGGCTTATACAGGGCCAAGGCATTGAAATAGACGGCGCTCCAATTATACAGATACCGTTCATTGCTGTAAGGTAGAAACAATACATCTACGCTTTGCAGCAAATCGTACCAGGCCATGCCCAGTACCTTCCCTTTCATAAAGCGAACGGCTGATTCACGGCTGTATTTTTCCATAATCCGTTCCATATCGTCAGCATCTTCAGTGCCGGTCGGTGCCGCTTGAACGACGAGTTCCGCCTTCCCTTCCAAATGGCTGTCCAAAAAGGCTTGAATAATGCCGTCAATATCTTTTTCTCCCTTGCGGTAGTGACCGAAGAAACCGATACGGACCGGTTCATGATACGTAAGATTTGCCGTCACCGAAACACCTTGCGGGAGGAGAACCGGCGGCGGAATGATTTCAAGGTTAGAGACATGATCCTCTGTAAAGTCATTGCGGAGGCTCGTAATTTTTAACTTGATATTTTGATAGCCTTCGCAGCGCCGAGCCTGTTTCAGGAATTTCGGCTTCTCATGGGGATTGACACCCAAGAAAATAAAAATGACCGGCACAGGGCTCTCTTTCAGTTTACTTTTATGCAGCGATCGTAAATATCGATACGTCGCCGTCGTCAGTACAATGGCGTCGACTTCATGACGGCAGGCCATTTCATAGGCCGCATCGAACCAACGGACACGGCGCTGTTCCCGCTGAATGGACAGCCATATTTTCTTGAGTTTGCCGGCTCCTTCGTAATCGACGATTTCACCGCCGCTCATATATTCAATCGGAATCCCAAAATCAACGGGCAGGCTGCTGTTTTCCGGCAAGTATAAAACAGGCTCATGGCCTTTTTTCTTCAGTTCATCGATAATCAGACGATCGAACTCCTGTTCAAACCCGCCTTGTGTCTTCACTGTCTCTAAAATAGCTACCCGCATTATTTTTTCTCCGCTCTTTGCAATTCGTATAATTTCAAATATTTCAACATCGTATAAAAGAAGTGATTGAAGCACATGTAGGTTCCCATCCAACCGTCTAAAAAGCCGGCCCGGGATACGAACATCTTAAAGAACCCGCCTAAACTATGGAAAAAAATCCCCGATAAGGAAATCCGCTTCCCTCGCTTATAGGCATCTTCAGCCCATATGGTCGTATATTGGCAGAGTTTTCCTTCCCAGTGATGCCAATTTTTATACGTATAGTGTTCTAAATGACCGGGAAGATTCCGAGCCGGCAGGGCACATTCCGGATGCTCATGAACTTTATTCACCCAGGTGACCGTCGTCCGCGGAAAGAGTCGTTTTACATGGTCCGGCTTTAATACACCGTGATTGAAGGTCGTTCCAAAGGCGACGGACTTCCGCTCCATCGAATACTGATGACTCAAGGAATCGTGTTCTGCAATGTCTCTAACTGCCGCAATGAGTTCGTCATTCAAACGTTCATCGGCATCGAGATAAAGCACCCAGTCGGCCGTCGTCTGTTCAAGGGCAAAGTTGCGCTGAGCTGAAAAATCGTCGGTCCAGGCACGAAAACAGACGGTCGCGCCCTGCTCCTTGGCCAGTGCCACCGTCTTATCCGTACTTCCTGAATCGATGATGATAACGTCATCGGTACATTTTTTCGCATTCTTAACAACGTCGACAATGTTGTCTTCTTCGTTCTTCGTCAAAATCAAGATTGCTAATGAGCTCACGAGCCGCGTCCTCTTTTCTTTAAGATAAGGTCTTTCCTCGGTATACCTAAGCTTGTAATATTTTATCACATCCGGCCGGTAAAGTACAGAAAAGAGGCGGCTGCACAGAAACAGCCGCCTCTTTTTACCGGTAAGGTCTCATGAAAGCGTTCAACAAGGCCATCATGTCACTTCAATTTCTCCAGCCATGAATGCATGACCGCGTCGTATTCAGGAAAGCGGCCAATTAAGCTTGCCACAAAAGCCTCATCGTAGGTATAAGTCGTCAAATTCCGATCATCGACCATTTTTAAGGCCTGTTCCGTTTCTGCGTCGCTCAAAAGGCCCGTTTCCCGGCAGGCACGGATCACTTTTTTCGGCGATGCGGCGTCGATGCCGTCTTGGACATAGAGGTGTTCCTTAGCACATTTCCAAATCAGTTCAAAAGAGAACTCAAACCGCTGAATCAGGGCGTCCCGCTCAATTTCATTCAAGGTGTCACGGGAGGCTAATTCGTGAAATTTCCCTAAGGCCCTGACGGCTAATCGATACCGTTCGGTTATTCTTTCCACAAAACGCCCTCCTCTCGAATTCGCCGGCATAAAGCGGCTCCGGCATGATGCATATCCACCACATCGACGTGACGAGGAATCGTAGATTCTTCCAATCGTTCTCTCAGCAACGTAATTTCATAGGAAATATCGTCCCGGCTATCAATGGCTATATCGATGTCGGAACTCATCTTCTGTTCTCCTCGTGCCCAGGACCCGAAGAGATAAACGCGCACATCTCGTTCTTTGAAATGCTGCAAAACCACTTCTTTTACGCGCTGTACAGGCTCTTCATAGATGCTGTAGACTATCATAATAATCCCCATCTTCCGATAAAAGTCTTTCTCGTTTCACTATCGCAAAGATTCCTTAACTTCGCAAGCGATTGGCAGGACAGACGCCAGACAGCAAAAGGCTGCCCTGCCGATATTGGCGGGACAGCCTTTCCAATCCGGGATGTTCCCGGCTTTTTATAACTGTTTGATGAGGTTGACCATTTCAATGGCACCGGTGGCAACATCGAAGCCTTTGTTCCCGGCCTTTGTGCCGGCCCGTTCGATAGCCTGTTCGATGTTTTCCGTCGTAATGACGCCGAACATGATGGGAACGCCCGTCTTCAGCGATGCCTGGGCAATGCCTTTGGCCGATTCGCCGCAAACGAGGTCGTAGTGGCTGGTAGCACCGCGGATGACGGCACCGAGGCAAATGACGGCGTCGTATTTACCCGATTCAGCCATTTTCTGAGCGATCAGGGGGATTTCAAAGGCTCCCGGAACCCAGGCCGTCGTAATATCGTCATCGTTGACGCCGTGACGATGGAGGGCATCGTAGGCGCCGCCGAGCAGTTTGCTGCAAATAAATTCATTGAAACGAGCGACGACAATACCAAACTTCGCACCAGAACCGATTAATTGACCTTCTTTAATGTGTGCCATAATAACAACACTCCTATTCTAAATTATATATTGAAGTTAAAATCCATTTTCCAGCAGTTTATCCAACGTCAGGCCTGATGAGGACTGAGGCGAACCGACTGTGAATCGATGGACGTATTTCCCAATGACATCTGTTTCCAAATTGACGATGGCTCCCGGATGTTTATCCATGAGGGTCGTATTGGCCATCGTATGGGGAATGATGGAAACGGAGAACTGACTGTTACCGACGGAAACGACGGTCAAACTGATGCCGTCGATGGTGATCGACCCTTTTTCAACGATGAAGATTTCCATATCTTTCGGAATGGAAATGGTGATGACCCGAGCAATGCCGTCATTGGCAATGCGGGCTACGTGACCGACGCCGTCGATGTGGCCGCTGACGATGTGGCCGCCAAGTCGTCCTCCGACTTGCATGGCTCGTTCCAGGTTAACCTTAGAACCGCTCTTGATCGTGCTGAACGACGAACGACGCATCGTTTCATGCATGACGTCAGCCGAAAAGGTCGAATCCGTCAGATCCGTTACGGTCAGGCAGACGCCGTTGACGGCAATACTGTCGCCGAGCTGTGTTCCTTCTAATACTTTATGAGCCGCAATCGTCAGCCGAATGGAGTCGGGACGGCGGTCCATATGGGCAATAGCCCCTAATTCTTCAATGATGCCAGTGAACATAGGCACCCTCCCTATTGGCATTATATGCCGTAAGCAATACGTTATTTTCATGCATCTCTACAGAATCGTAGATAAGCGGCAGGCATTCATCGAGCTCATCGACGCCATAACCGCCGACCGACGGCAGGGCCCCGACACCGCCGATAATCTTATCGCCCATGAAGGCATAGACTTTATCGACAAGGCGGGCATCAAAGAAACTGCCCTGAACGGTGCTTCCCCCTTCGACAAGGATACTGGTCAGCCCTTCTTCATGGAGTCGTTTCAAGGCTTCCGGAAGATTGATGGACTGATTGTCTTGAAGTAGGGGTGCCAAAATGACCCGAACGCCGGCATTTTTTAAAGCCTTCATCTTTTCAACGGGGCAGGCCGACGTCGTCATGACGATGGTCGGCGTCGTCTTATCGGTTACGACCAGGGACTTCAGCGGCGTCCGTCCCTTAGCATCGAGGACGATGCGCACCGGCTGGTGAGGTGCCTCCTGACCTTCTCGTTCGATACGGCAGGTCAACAGCGGGTTATCCGCCAAGACGGTGTTGATGCCGACTAAAATGCCGTCGTAAATGGAGCGCAGATAGTGGCCGTAATTTCGGGCCCATTCGTTGGTAATCCATTTCGAATGGCCCGTCCGTGATGCCGTGCGGCCATCGAGGCTTTGGGCCAGTTTAACGGCAATGAAAGGTTTTTGGACCATCATGTTTTTGATAAATACTTCGTTGAGCTGGGCCGCTTCTTTCGACAACAGGCCCACTTCAACGGCGATGCCGGCCTTGCGCAGGATAGCCGCTCCCTTACCGGAAACGCGGGGATTGGGGTCGAGCATGGCCATGACGACCTTGCCGACGCCCTTTTCGGCCAGGGTCCGCGCGCACGGAGGTGTTCGGCCGTAATGGGCGCAAGGTTCGAGGGTCACATAAACCGTCGCTCCCTTGGCCTTTTCCCCGGCCTCTCTCAACGCCCACACTTCGGCATGAGGGGTGCCGGCCTTATGGTGATAGCCGGTGCCGACGATTTCACCATCTTTGACGATGACGCAGCCGACGGCCGGATTTGGTGTCGTATAACCCAGAGCTGATTTTGCCAGTTCCAGGGCTTTTCTCATATACTCTGCCGGTTCCAATATATTCCTTCCCTTCTTCTTGGATTTGCAGGCGGGAAAACGAAAAAAGGCTATGGATGAAAAATCTCCATAGCCCTTTGAGCACAACAAAAAAAGACACTGTCGTCTGTCTTTTCCCATCCAGACTGTACTGTCGGTACCGAAATTTCATCGGTTCAACCCTTACGGGTTAGCGGACTGTCACCGCCGGTCAGGAATTGAAAGCCCAGCTTTCTCACCTTGCCTCAAAGACTATTTCTATTCTTCTTTTCATGTACGATTTTAGCACATGAAAAGGAGAAATACAAGTCCTTATCGCAAGGACGCAATGGCTGCTTTTCGATCAGCCGCACCAAATACAGCACTGCCGGCAACGAGGAAGGTGGCGCCGGCATCCTTGACCATCTGAGCCGTCTTATCGTTGATGCCGCCGTCGACTTCGATGACAGCATCGGTATTTCCTGCATTCCGGAGGAGTTCCTTGGCCTGGCGGATTTTGTCAAGGCTATAAGGAATGAACTTTTGACCGCCAAAACCGGGATTGACGCTCATGATAAGGATGAGGTCCAATTGTCCGGCAACACAGGACAAGGTCGATACAGGCGTCGCCGGATTGAGGGCTACGCCGGCCTTCATCCCGGCTTCATGGATTTGCTGCAGAACCCGGTCCAAGTGGACACAGGCTTCTTGATGAACCGTCATATATTGGACGCCGGCATCGGCCAGGCCGTCGACATACGCTTCGGGATTGGTCACCATCAAATGAGCATCGAAAGGAAGTTTCGTAACCGGGCGCAAAGCCTTGATGACGGGCACGCCGAAGGTGAGATTGGGTACAAAATGGCCATCCATCAAATCGAGATGGATACAGTCGGCCCCCTTCTGTTCGACGTCTTTAATTTCTTCAGCTAACCGCGAAAAATCAGCGGACAATATAGAGGGACAAATCGTTACCATGATTATCGTTTCCTTTCTGCAATGGAGGTGATGATTTTACAGTACGTTTCATACCGTTCTTTTTGAATCTGCCCGGCGGCAACGGCCTCTTTTACAGCACATTCCGGTTCGGACAGGTGGAGGCACGACGAGAACTTACAGCCTGCGCTGTATGGCACCATATCGGGGAATAAGGGCAGGACGTCCCGCGCATCAAGGTGTTCAAAATCGAGGGCGCTGAACCCCGGCGTATCGACGACATAGGTATTGCTGTCGAGGCGCATGATTTCTGAATGGCGTGTCGTATGGCGGCCCCGTTTAATCTTCTCACTGACGGCTCCGATGGATAAGTCCCTGCGCCCCAAAAGTCGGGACAAAAGACTCGATTTACCGACACCGGACGGGCCGGCAAAGGCCGTTACCTTCTGCGGCAGACGCTCATAGAGGCCGTCGAGGCCTTCTCCGGTCCGGGCCGACACGAGGCAGACATCGTAGCCGCAGCGCTCGTAAAAAGCCTGATAGCTTTCAGCAAGTTGTCGGTCGAGATCGCACTTATTGAAGCAGAGTACGGGCCGAATGCCGCTATATTCACAGGTCATGAGCATCTTGTCGATGAGAAAACGGTTCGGATCCGGTGACTGGGCTGCCATGATGACCATCAATTGATCGAGGTTAGCCACCGCCGGCCGGCGGATTTGATTCCGCCGAGGCAGCTGAGCTTCGATGACGCCCTTGTCATTCTCCAGTTCCGTGATTTCCAGTTCATCGCCGACTAAGATTTTCGCCTTGAGCAGCTTGCCCCGACGCCGGCATTCGACGAGGTTGTCTCTTCCGACATCGACGTAATAATAGCCATTATAGTTCTTGATGACGCGTCCTTTTGTCATGTTCCTCCTTAGATATATTGATCCTGTACCAGCGAATTATTGATATAGACTTTGACCCGGGTCTTACCGGTCCCGCTGACGCTCTTTGAAATGTTGTCGCCGCCGGATTGATTGCGGTCGTAGACGACGCGCGAACCATTATCATCGGATACGATGATTTGAACGTGCTGGTTCGAAGCGCCGGCAGGAACACTGATATTGACCGTTCCGTAGTGCGGCGTACCGGCCGGTTCCTGGTTATTGGCGCTGCCGTCCGAGCCGGTCGACTGCGAATTTTGGCTGCCGGGATATTCGACGGTCAGATTGACCACTTTGCCGTCTCCTGCGGCCTGAGCCGTAACGACAGCTTGAGAGCTGTCTTTCGAAGCATCGAGGTTGGCGACGGAGCCGACGAAGTAGCCGGCGCTTTCCAAGGCTTTTTCCGCCTCTTCGAGGGTCATGCCGCTTGTATTCGGAGCTTCGTTAGCCGCTTCAGCAGCCTTTTCAGCCTCGCTCTTGCGGCAGACGACGAGGTTGACCTTCGTCCCCTTGTCAACTTTCTTCGGCGACGCCGGGCTCTGACTGATAATCGTCCCGTCGGCATACTGAGCACTTTCTTTATAGGTTACCTTGCCAACGGACAAGCCGATCTCTTTCAACTTGCTTTCAGCCTCTTCCAGTGTCAGGCTCCTCAGATCCGGCATTAAGACCTGCTCACCCTTATTGCCCTTACTGACGGTCAGGTAAATCGTTCGGTTGGCCTTGACGACGGCACCTCCTGACGGTGTCTGGGCGACGACTTCGCCGACAGGGACTTCCTCACTTTCTACCTCCTTGACCGATACGTCAAGTTTTTTATCCTTGAGGATTTTTCGGGCTATTTCCACCTGTTTCCCCGTTACGTTCGGAACCGTAATATCTTCAGTGCTCCAAAAATTACCAAAGGAAAAGAAGGCCCATACGAAGGCGACGAGAAAGACACCGAGCATACCGATGATGATCGTCTTTTGGGAATGATTACTGATAGAATCCATGAAACGAGTAAAAATATTCTTCTTCTTTTTCGGCGCTTCTTCAGGCAGCTCTTTTTCCTTTATGGGCTGGATTTTTTGAGTCCCAAAGTTATACGTCCCCTTACTGATGATCGGACGGGCACCATTGGTGTTGATAAAGCCCTGAGACAGGCGAAGTTCGGACATCATCTCGCCAATCGACTGGAAGCGGTCGTCGGGATTCTTGGACATGGCCTTTAGGATTACCTGTTCGACCAGCCGGGGAATGCGGCGATTGTACTTCGTCGGCAGGGGAATATCGTCCTGAACGTGCTTCAAGGCAATGCTGATAGCTGTATCCCCTTCGAAAGGCACGATACCGGTCATCATTTCATACATGACGACGCCGAGGGAATAGATATCCGTCCGCTCGTCAATATGACCGCCGCTGGCCTGTTCCGGCGAAAAATAATGAACCGAACCGAGAACGGTGCGATCGCTGTTTTCCACGGAATTGACAGCCCGGGCAATGCCAAAATCTGCGACCTTAATACGCCCCGTTTCAGTCACCAGAATGTTATGGGGCTTAATATCGCAGTGGACGATGCCGTTAGCATGTGCGTTTTCAAGGGCTTCGCCGATATTGAAAGCAATCTGTATCGACGTATTGATCGGCAAATGGCCGTGTTTCTCGATATACTCTTTCAACGTCTCGCCACGTACAAATTCCATGACGATGTAATGGACATTTTCATCGTAGCCGACGTCGTATATATTGACGATATTAGGATGGGACAATTTGGCAGCCGCTTGCGCTTCCTGCCGAAAACGAACGACAAAATCGTGGTCGTCGCCGTATTTTGCATGAAGCACCTTGACTGCGACGATACGATCCAGGAGAATATCCTGGGCCTTATATACGCTGGCCATGCCGCCTGTGCCTACTTTTTCCAATATCTTGTATCTATTGTCTAAGATATGACCAATCATTTTTAACTATTCCACCACTTTCATAGTCGTTCCCGATTATATGGTTGTTAAAATCGCCGTGACATTGTCCTTGGCCCCATTTTCATAGACCTGGTCAAAGAGATCGTTGATGATTTCCCGTTCTGTCCGGCCGTAGTCGCCGATGGCATCGCAAAGTTCCGGCTTGCCAATGAAAGAGGTCAAGCCGTCGGAACAAATCAGAATACGGTCATTCGGCTGTACTTCAAAAGCCCCGGTATCGACGATGAGATTGGAATCGACACCGACCGCTCTGGTCAGTACATGGCGCTGCGGATGATCCAGCGCTTCTTCTTCTGTAATCTTACCTTTATCGAGTAAAACCTGAACAATCGTATGATCGACAGAAATCTGTGAAAAGACTCCTTCCCGGTATAGATAGATGCGGCTGTCTCCGACGTGGCCCCAAAAGGCCATATGCCGGGCCAGGGTCACCATGGAAACGGTCGTCCCCATTCCCTTTAGGGACGGGTCGATCAAGGTCTTGCTGATGATACTGGAATTGGCATACTGAATTGCTTTTTCCAGCTGCACCGGTGCCGCATAATTAAAGTTCTTAAAATAGTAAGCAATGGCTTCTACCGCCGTCTTACTGGCGATTTCGCCGCCGACGTAGCCGCCCATACCGTCGGCTACGGCCAGCACGTTTCGCTCATGGCTGATATAAAAAGAATCTTCATTTACTTTCCGAACCAGGCCGATTTTGGATTCACCGTATGTGCCCAAATTCTCACGTCCTCTCACGGTGTTTCGTTATAGGTACACATTAATTCATATCATATTCCCTGTCACCTGTCAAATATTTTCACGTTTTATACGCAGCTGGCCGCAGGCCGCCTGAATCTTGCTGCCCATTTCCCGGCGCAGCGTGACCGGCACGCCGTGGCGCTGGAGGTAGGTAACGAATTCACTGATTGACTTATCATCAGGCCGATAGAGACCGACGTCATAGTTGTCATTAATGGGAATGGCATTGATGAGAATATTTTTACCACTGAAAAGGCGGGCCAGTTCTTTGGCACAAGCATGGGTGCAGGTCAGATTTTTGATGAGAATATATTCATAAGTAACCTTCCGGCCTGTCTCTTCAAAATAATGATGGGCCGCCGTCAAGACGGCATCGAGGGGATACTTGTCGGTAATCGGCATGATACGACGACGAAGAGCATCATTGGGAGCGTGGAGGGATACGGCCAACGTAATGGGCATCCCTTCTTTCGCCAATTGGTACATCTTAGGCACGATGCCCGACGTCGACAAGGTCATATTGCGATAGCCTAAGTAGAGGGTATCCTTTTCGTGGATGAGCTTCATGAAGGCGATGACATTGTCGTAATTGAGCAGCGGTTCTCCCGTCCCCATGATGACGATGGAGTGCAGCTCCGGTGTCACGTGTTGACGGAAAGCCAATAACTGTGACACCATCTCTCCGGCCGACAGATTGCGGACAAAACCGTTTTTCGCCGAAGCACAGAAGGCACAGTTGACGGCACAGCCGACCTGCGACGAAACGCAGATCGAATTTCCGTAATCGTGCATCATGAGCACCGTTTCAACGGTCTGCCCGTCGTTAAGGCGCAAGAGCAGTTTAACGGTCCGTCCGTCCGGCGCATCAAGGCGCGACACGACGTCGGGCATCTGAATAGGCAGGACTTCTTTTAAAAGGTCCCGGTCCTTTTGCGGAAGGAGCACCATGTCATCCCAGGAAAAAACCGACTGCTTATATATATAATGAAAAATCTGATCGGCCCGGAATTTTTTCATCCCTTGGGCGACGAGGAAGTCCTGCAGGTCTTTTTTTGTCATATCGAATAGATTCATCATATCAAGACTCCTTCTTCATGCGAGCAATGAAGAACCCGTCCATGCCGTCACGCTGAGGAAGAAGCTGGATAAAGGGGCCTTCATGTCCCGGAACGGCCAGTTTCTCCGCAGCGTTTTCAACATGGAATTCCGGATGCTTCTGTAGAAATTCGTTGACGATGCCGCTGTTTTCGTCATCATTCAGAGTACACGTACTGTATACCAAGACGCCGCCGGGCTTCACGCATTGAGACGCACTTTCCAAAATGCGACGCTGCAGCGCCGGCAAAGTACGAAGATCGCTCAACTGCTTGCGCCAGCGAAGGTCGATCTTGTGGCGCAGGACTCCGAGACCGGAACAAGGCGCATCGATCAAGACGCGGTCTGCCCGACCGCCGTACTTCTGACCGATGGTGCAAGCATTCTGCAAGAGGGTGCGGACGTTTTTAAGGCCTAATTTTTGGGCATTATAGTCAATCAATTTCAATTTATGTTCATGGATGTCACCGCCGTAGACGATACACGACGGACCGCCGATAGCCGCTAAATGGGTCGTCTTTCCGCCGGGAGCGGCACAGACATCGAGGACCAGTTCATGGGGCTGAGGGTCGACGATATGGGCGACGAGCTGAGACGGTTCGTCTTGAATGATGGCCCGCCCGTCTTTAAGGCACTCCAGTTCGTGAATCCCCAAGTGACCGTCGATGTAGATGCCGTCCGGCGAAACCGGCGTCGGACGAGCCTGAATTCCTTGTTCGATGAGGTCTTTAAGAAGCTCATCCCGACTGGTACGGGTCGTATTGGCCCGAAGACACAGAGGCGGGATGGTATCGAAATACTGACAAAGCTGTTCCGTTTCCTCCGGGCCGTAATCTTTCAGCCAACGGCGAATGAGCCAGTCCTGCTGATGATACGTCAAGGCCAAGTAGGCTGTCATATCCTTTTCCTTATCCGGAATGACGAAGGAATTGCGGTTGCGAATGCTGTTTCGCAGCATGGCATTGACGAATTTTGCCATACCCTTATTGCCAAACTTCGTCGCCATCTTGACCGACTCGTTGCAGGCTGCCGATTCAGGCACCTTATCCATGCCAAAAATCTGATAGAGCCCCAAGCGGACGATGGCCAGGCAAACCGGATCGAGCTTATTTAATTTGCGCGTACTGAGCTGGGAAATGATCCAGTCCAAATAATTAAGACAGCGCAAGGTCCCATAAACAAGTTCCGTATAAAATCTCCGATCCCGATCAGAAAATTTATGGGCCTGTATCGCCTTCGAGACGACGATATTACTATACCCTTCATCCCTGCAAATGGTCAGCAGGCTTTGAAAGGCAATTTCACGTACGTTCATGAATCCTCCTAAATAAAACGTATGGCCATGCATGCGGCATGCCGGTTATAACGGTTCTCCGACGGTCAGCGTGACCCCTTGCAGATACTGGGCCGCCATCAGACGCTTGCGGCTTTCCGGCTGAACTTCGGTAATGCGAAGAGCGCCCTTTCCGGCCTGGACGGTAAAGGATTTTTTAGTCACGGCAATGACCGTTCCCGGCACGGCATCGGTCCCTTCGACGACGTCCGCCGCCCAAATTTTCAGCCGCTTTTCATCACGGCACACCGTATAGGCGCCGGGGTGAGGATCCAAGGTCCGGATCAACCGTTCTAAGACAACGGCATCGGTATTCCAATCGAGGGCCGCTTCTTCTTTTGTGATCTTCGCCGTATACGTTGCCTGACTTTCATCCTGGGCGACGGCGTTTCGTTCATAGTTATCCAGGTCGTCGACGACGGTCATCAAGGTTGAGGCGCCGAGAGAAGCCAGTTTATCGAACAAGGTACCCGTCGTTTCCTTGGCATCTAAAGGGATGACGGCTTTTTTCAGCATCTTCCCCGTATCCATCCCTTCGTCGAGGAGCATGATGGTAACCCCGCTTTCAGCTTCGCCCTCTTTGATGGCATACTGGATGGGCGCAGCTCCTCGATACTTCGGCAAGAGGGAGCCGTGAACGTTGAGGCAGCCGTATTTTGGGATATCGAGAACGGCCTTGGGCAAAATCTTGCCGTAGGCAATGACGATAATGACGTCCGGAGAAAGGCTTCTCAGTTCAGAAATAACTTCATCGCTTCGCATAGAATCGGGTTGGAACACGGGAATCCCGAGTTCGACGGCTTTTTCCTTCACCGGCGAAAAGGTCACCTTCTTCCCTCGTCCCCGCTGTTTATCCGGCTGGGTATAGACGGCCGCCACGTCGTGCTGCGATTGGGCCAAACGTGCTAAGGCCGGAACTGAAAAATCGGGTGTTCCCATGAATACGATGCGTAAGCTCTCCATTATTCCCCTACTTTCTGTAAATCCGTCGCTTTTTCAATAAATAAATGGCCGTAGAGATGATCCATTTCATGCTGGAAAATGCGGGCCAAGAAACCTTCCGGTTCATAAATAACCGTCTTGCCGTGGCGCGTTAAGGAGCGGACCTTGATTTTAGAAGCTCGCTGGACTTTGCCGTAGTAGCCGGGAACGCTCAGGCAGCCTTCCGTATCGATGTTCGTTTCTTCCGACATCTCAAGGATTTCCGGATTGATGAGTTCAATCAAGCCGTTGCCGTCATCGAGGACGATGAGCTGCAGCGATTCATTGACCTGGGGCGCCGCCAAGCCGACGCCGTCGGCTGCATACATCGTTTCGGCCATGTCATCGAGAATTTTCTTTATATGTTTATTCACTTTCGCAACCGGTTTTGCCGTCGCTTTCAGGACGGGATCTCCGGCTTTTATGATTTTGAGTAATGCCATATATCTTTCACCTCATTGTTATAGTAAAACGCTTATCCGTCTTATTATAGCGGAAAAAGAGCCAAAAGGCTACTGTAAGAATTCAAATTAACCGTCACCAAGAGTGAGAAAGAGAATCCTTACACTTCTATTATATCAGATTCATACAAGGCCCGGGGCAGCGATGCTTCCCTTTTCTACGACCCGGCAAAGCCCTGCAAAAAGCGAAGCCTGTGTGGCATCACACAGGCTTTTATGTCAAAAATGTTTAAAAAAAGTTAAAAAGCTGCTACATCGACGGGTCGACATCGATGACGACACCGGTCTGCCAACAGGCTGGAAGCTGACGCATCCCTTTCTTTATCGGTCCCAGGTCTGCCGCCGTCAGCGACAAGACCAAGCGATATTTATTACGGATCTTTTTGATGACGTCTTCATAAGGACCGATGATAATAACCGTCTCTCCGTGATCCTTATTCCAGCTCGAAAGAGCCGCTGCCACGTCGTTGGCCTTGCGCCAGACTTCTTGTTCGTCGCTGTCGCTGACAAGGATCTTCGTCATTTCCTGAAAGGGCGGATAGGCCAATTCTTTACGAAACTGGATTTCCTGATCATAGAACGCGCGGTAATCCTGGCGGGCTGCACATTGGATGACGTAGTGATCCGGCGCATAGGTCTGCATGACGACGCGGCCGGGAACGTCGCCTCGACCGGCCCGGCCGGCGGCCTGCGTAAGGAGCTGAAAGGTTCGCTCGCCGGCCCAGTAAGCCGGCAGGTTGAGCAGGCTGTCGGCCGACAAGATTCCGACGGCACTGACACCGGGAAAATCATGGCCTTTAGCGACCATCTGTGTCCCTAATAGGATATCGTATTCATGGCGGCGGAAGGCTTCGATGATGCGGTCGCCGCTGTGTTTGCGGCTCGTCGTATCCTGATCGAGGCGGACGATACGAGCCTGCGGAAAGAGCTCGTGGAGCTGCTGCTCCACCTTTTCCGTGCCGCTGCCAAAAAATTTAATGTATTTGCTGCCGCAGGACGGGCAAACCGTCGGCACCGGCTTTTCGGCATCACAGTAATGGCATTTTAAATGGGACGACTGGCGGTGATAGACCATGGCCACATCACAGGTATCGCATTTGACGACGTAGCCGCATTTGCGGCACATGACGAATGTCGAATACCCCCGCCGGTTGAGGAGGATGATTGCCTGCTGACGGGCTGCCAGGGTTTCATTCAGCAGTCCGTACAGGGAATCGGACACGACGCGGTAATTGCCGCGGGCCAATTCCTCCCTCATATCGACAACGGTGACTTCCGGCAAGGGGCGGTGGCCGACGCGTTCCTTCAGTTCCACCAAGACGTAGTCCCCTTGAAGGGCCTTATAATAATCGCCTAAGGCCGGCGTCGCACTGCCGAGGATGACCGGACAGCCATAGTAAGCCGCCCGTTTCCGGGCTACGGCGACGGCATGGTAGCGCGGCGCCTCATCCTGCTTATACGAGCTGTCGTGGGCCTCGTCGACGATGAACAGGCCGATGGACCGGGCCGCTGAAAAGACGGCCGATCGGGCACCGATACAGATATGACTGGTCCCGTTTTGCATGCGCAGCCAGTTATTTCTTTTTTCGCCTTGGGACAATTGGCTGTGCATGACGACGACATCGTCACCGAAACGGCGCAGGAAGCGGCGCACGATTTGACCGGTCAAGGCGATTTCCGGCACTAAGACGATGACCTGCTGTCCCTTAGCCAGTACTTTCTCGGCAAGCTGCATGTAGATTTCTGTCTTGCCGCTGCCCGTAATGCCATGGAGGACGTAGGTTTTTCCGCCTTCATCGCCTTCGATCACATGGAGGGCATCCTTTTGTTCCGCCGTCAGCGGCAGGGCTTCATCCGGTTCAAGCGTCGGCAGGATGTTTGTCGTCCCTGCCGGATGCTGCTCCCAACGGGCCAGGCCCGTCGCGCAGAGGCGGCGCATGAGGTCACGCGTATAGCCCTCGGACTGGAAGTAGGCAGCCGGCGCCGTTTTCTTTTCCTTCAGTTCCGCCAATAAGGCCTGCTGTTTAGGCCGGCCGTGAAGGGTACCCTCGAGGTCATCCTTTTCAAAGGCCAGCCAGTCCTCCAATTTATCGGCAATCTTATTCTTTAAAAAGCTCTCACTGCAAAGCCCTTTTTCGGCTAAGAGACGAGACACGAGGTCACGACCAAATTTACGGCCGAGGGCTCCTTTTTCCACCCTGCCCTTATCGGCGACATAGAGCTGAACCGACCGGCCTTCTGCCGTCGTCGCCGGTGTCGGCCCCAGGGACAGGACTTCCCGGCGGATGAGACCGCGCTTGTCGATCATGAACAGCCGCAGGGCATCGGAAAGATTACAGACATAGTAGTCGCGGATCCAAAGGGCCGTTTCAATCATTTCTTCCCGAAATCCGGTCTGTGATGACAGGAGGCCCTCAATGGGTTTTAAGGTAAAGTCGGCCGGTTCGGCCAGCTCCTCATGGAGGGCGACGACAATCCCCTCTTCCCGACGAAAGCCAAAGGGCACGACGACGCGGCTTCCGACGCGAACGGCCAGATGATTCGGCACGGTATACGAAAAAGTCTGCTGTAACCGTTTGGCCGTCGTATTAATGATAATTTCAGCAATCACGGACATACCTCCTCATCAGGGCTGCAGCCGAAGTTCGTCGCTGCCGTCCGAGGGCATACGCCCAAAAACAGAAAGAGACTGCCGTCCCTGCGGCAGTCTCTGCATCTCAATTATAAGCCGGCTTCTTTACGGAGCGTATCCGCTTTATCGGTCTGTTCCCAAGGCAGGTTGAGATCGTTGCGGCCGAAGTGGCCATAAGCAGCAGTCTGTTTGTAAATCGGCCGCTGTAAGTCGAGCATGGCAATGATGCCAGCCGGACGAAGGTCAAAATTCTTTTCAATGAGTCCGACAATTTTTTCATTGTCGACTTTGCCCGTACCAAACGTTTCAACGTGGATTGAAACGGGACGAGCTACGCCGATGGCGTATGCCAACTGGATTTCGCACTTATCGGCAAGGCCGGCAGCGACGACGTTCTTAGCAACGTAACGGGCTGCATAGGCGGCCGAACGGTCGACCTTTGTAGGATCCTTCCCGGAGAAAGCACCGCCGCCGTGACGAGCCATACCGCCATAGGTATCAACGATGATCTTACGACCGGTCAGACCGGAGTCACCCTGAGGACCGCCGATGACGAAACGGCCCGTCGGATTGATGAAGAGCTTCGTCTTATCATCGAATAAGCCCTGCGGGAGTTCCGGTTTGATGACGAATTCGAGGAGGTCCTTTTCAATCTGTTCACGCGTGATTTCCGGGCTGTGCTGCGCCGAAATGACGATGGTATCGATGCGAACCGGTTTGCCGTCTTCATATTCGACGGTGACTTGGGTCTTGCCGTCCGGACGGAGATAAGAGAGCGTTCCGTCTTTACGAACACTGGCCAGGCGGCGTGCCAAACGGTGCGCTAAAGAAACAGGCAGGGGCATGTAGTCATCCGTTTCATTCGTGGCATAGCCGAACATCATCCCCTGGTCACCGGCACCGATGGTGTCGAACTGGTCCGTATTGCCTTCCTTCTTTTCGAGTGCATCGTCGACGCCCATGGCGATATCCGGAGACTGTTCATCGAGGGATACCAAGACGCCGCAAGTATCGCAGTCAAAGCCGTATTTCGCACGGGTATAACCGATGGAACGAATGGTTTCACGAACGATGTGCGGAATATCGACATAGCACGTCGTCGAAATTTCACCGACGACGTGGACCATCCCGGTGGTCACTAAGGTTTCACAAGCAACGCGGGCATTTTTATCTTTTGCAAGAATGGCATCCAAAATGCTGTCAGAAATTTGGTCAGCCATTTTATCCGGATGCCCTTCGGTTACGGATTCAGATGTAAAGAATTCACGATTTTTCACCATGAGGTTTCCTCCTTAAAAAAAATTCCCCTCATTCATGACTGTCATGAGAGGGGCTTCCAATCCCCATCTGCCAGTATAAGACTGCTGGAATTAGCACCTTTCACTTATGAAGGTTGCTGCGACATCATAGGGCCAGTCCCTCCGTCGTCTCTTGATGGTTCTTTATTTGATTTACTGGTTCATTATAATTCAAACCCCTCTATTTTGCAAGTTCTTTTTTGGTATAGCAAACATGAGTTCTGTCCTTCTAAAAAAATTCCGACGTACCCGTTCGCCTCCGCACTTCCTGAAGAATATTTTTTACATCCGTTACAGAAAACGTTATAATGAATAGATAGAAAGAAAGGATGATTATGATGACCAAATTGCGGCCAAGAGATATATTTTTCAACGACCCTTATTTTGACTTTGCCACCCACTGTAAAACGGCAGATCTGCGTTTGGCCAAGCGCGTAGAAATCTGGGATAAATGGTATCGTACCCAAGGATTGGTAAATACCTTACTCCAGCGCGAAAGCCTGGCCTTCATCCGCTATAACGGCACGGAGCGGGAAGAAGCCATGATTCTGCGGATATACGAACGGACACCGGACCGTCTCCTCATCAATACCTATTACGCATCGAAACGAAATGCCACTGAAATCTATGCCGGTACGATTCGTCTGGAACGCTATGCCACAGCCCAGACGACAGGCGACGATTCCTACATGGGCATGATCGACCTATTAATGTTAAAGACCGACGATGAACTCGTCGGGTTGAGCGATGTCTTTGAAGATATCCAACAAGCCAAACACATGGCCGCCCAATCCTTAGGCATCTACTTAATGGCTATCTACGACGGCCCCTGGGTCGATGACAGCCGGGCGGACGCCGAAAAGACACCGGCCATGATTGCCGGCGAAGAACGAGAAGAACTCCTCCGGCTGCGCCAGGAAAAAGCTCAAATGGAAGCCGATCGGGAAGAACTCCTGAGGCTTCGTCTCGAATCCCAAAACCGCAAAACCGTTCTTTCTGAACTGGAACGGCTGCGTCAGGAACTGGAGGACGAACGAAACGGCCGCCAAGAGGACCTTCAGCACTACGAAGCGACCCTCCGCCAACAGGAAGAGTACACGGAACGGATCAAGGAGAAAGCCGCCATTCAGGTATCGGAACTGTTGACCCTGCGTCAGACCCTTCGTAAATATGAGGCAAATCCTGAATTGGCAAAAAAAGTTGCTCCATCCCCCGAAAAGACAAGCTCGGCAGCCGTACCAAAGGCCGATGGAGCCGTAACCCCGTCAGCGCCGATAAGCGCCTCGACTCCGGTGAAATCAGACGCCCCGTCACCTTCGGAAGCAGCGGATCCGACGGCCTCGACAGCACCGGTCCGGGCGACGGAAACGAAAAAAGCGGCATCACCGGAAAAACCGACAGCGCCGACACAACCATCCGTTTCAGAAACATCGCCGGCTCCCGCGGCATCCGGCGATGGGACAATCTCTGCGGAACCGATGAAAACAGCAGAACAGACCGCCACAGAAAAGCCGGGGAAAACGGCCGAACCGGCAACCGCCCCGCAGACTACGGACACCTCCGCTGCAACACAAAAAAAGGCCAAGCGTCCTTCCGAAGACCGCGGCCTCGAACTGCCGTCCTTCATGACCCAGCGTGACTATACACACAGCTTGGACCGCTTCCTGGCCGGACGCCAAATCGCCTTGGCCGGCGGTACGCCGGAATGGCAGGGCCGGATAAAGCGCCGCTTCCCGACGGCTGCCGTCCTCAGCGGCTATACCGGCGACGACCGAATCCTGCGGGCTTCCACCCTCTTAGTCATCAACTTGAGTGAAGGCCAGACCGATCTGGTCAAATGGGCCATGGCCGCCGCCAGAGACATGGGCTGCCCCTGCCTTCCCATCAAGACGACAAATTTAAACGGCTTTGCAAAAGCCGTCGTAGAATATGCCAAAAAAGCATAACCAAAAACGGCAAGAAATGGCAGATATCGTCTGCATTTCTTGCCGTTTTTTTATGCCTTTGAGGAATGGGTTACCTTATTTTACCCAGGTAACGACATCTTCCATGGCCTGACGCGTCTTGGCATGGGGTTCTTCGTTGCGATAGCCAAAGCCGGCCATAACCGAAACGCCGAAGTGTTCCGTGTCGAGAAGGCCTTCATCGGCCAGCATGGCTTCGACCTTGCTCCGATTAAAGCCTTCAATGGGGCAGGAATCGACGCCGAGCATGGCTGCCGTCGTCAGCATGTTGGCCAGTGCCAAGTAGGTCTGTTTGCTGGCCCAGTCAAAGATGGCCCGGTCGCTTTCCAGTAAGTTGAAATCGTCTTTCTGGAAGGCCTCAAAAGCAGCTTTTCTCCCCTGCTCCGCATCTTCCGGCAAATGCTGTACGTCGCGCATGATGTGGGTGATGTAAGGAGAGCGGTACAAGGTATCGACTTTCTTGCGAGCCAGCAGGATTACGAAGTGACTGGCCCCTTTCAAGCTGTTCTGGGCTCCCCAGGCGATGGGAAATAATTTATCCTTAATGTCCTGGCGTTCAATGACTAAAAACTTCCACGGTTCAAAGCCAAAGGAGCTCGGCGATAAACGGCCGGCTTCCAAAATGGTGTTGAAGTCGGCGTCGGATACCTTTTTCGAGGCATCGAAGCTCTTCGTAGCGTGTCTGAAGTTAAAGGCTTTTAAAATATCGGCTGCAGCAATGTTCATGTTCAACCATCCTTTCGAGAAAATACGGTGGGCTTTATTAATTTTGAGTGTTTATATCATATTTAACAAGCTAAGTATAGCACAAGATTCTCAAAACGAAAAGAACGCACTTTTTATATATTTACTACGGATAAACTGATCTGGGTATATTTTTTATACCGTCAAAAAGAAAGACCATCCCAACAACCGGTCGGGATGGTCTTTCGTTATGCCTTTTATTTGGAAGTTTTAGCTTTGATAATCGCAGCTGCTCGAGCTACGATAATGGAAGCCAGTTCGTCTTTTGCCATCTTTTCCAAGGTCTCTGAAGAGCCGTCCGGAAACAGCAAGGTGGCAATATTGGTCGTCCCCTGGAAGCCGGCACCTTCGGCGCTGACATCGTTGGCTACGAGCATATCGAGATTCTTTTTCTGAAGTTTCTTGGTACCGTATTCGATGACATTCGTCGTCTCAGCGGCAAAACCGACCAGGACCTGATGGGTTTTACGCTGGCCAAGACCATAGAGGATGTCAGGATTCTTAGCCATTTCAAGGGTCAGGACATCGTCATTTTTCTTGATCTTATTTTCCGCCGGATGAGCCGAACGGTAATCGGCAACGGCAGCGGCTTTAATAACCAAGTCACAGTCGTCATAATACGATTCGACAGCCGCTTTCATGTCCCTGGTACTGCCGACGTCGATGCGCCGTGCCAATCCGACAGGAGTCTTCAAGTTGTCCGTCGTACCGGCAACCAGGGTAACTTCGGCCCCGGCAGCAACCGCCGCTTTGGCAATGGCAAAACCCATGCGGCCGCTGGAATGATTGCCGATGAAGCGGACCGGGTCGATGGGTTCCCGCGTGCCGCCGGCCGTAACGATGACTTTCTTCCCCTTGAGCAGGTCATTTTTACAGGCCAGCAGTTCGATGTAATCGACGATGACGTCCGGGTCGGGCAGGCGGCCGATACCGGTGATGCCGCAGGCCAGGTATCCGCTGTCCGGTTCGATGAGATGATAGCCGAATTTTTTCAGCTTAGCCATATTATCCTGGGTAATGGGGTTCAAATACATATTGCTGTTCATAGCCGGAGCCATCAGAACCGGCGCCGTCGTTGCCATGACCGTCGTCGTCAGCATATCGTCGGCAATGCCATTGGCAATCTTACCGATGATATTGGCCGTCGCCGGTGCAATGACCAAGACGTCGGCCCAGCGGGCCAAGGCGATGTGTTCGACGTTGAATTCAGGAACATCTTCAAACATGGAAACGGCAACGGGATTTCCTGAGATTTCCCGCAGCGTCAGCGGCGTAATCAACTCCGTTGCATGGGCCGTCATGATACACTTGACTTCAGCTCCTGACTTCCGAAGTTGACTGGCAACGGATGCGGCCTTAAAGGCTGCAATACCGCCCGTAATGCCAAGGACAATCTTTTTCCCTTCCAAACTCATGGCAAGTACCTCCGTGTCATTTAATGCCGTCGCGAGGGGCTTCATAAGTAATCTTATTCTGGTCGATTTCTTCCATGGCGATGGAAACGACTTTGTTCGTATCGACATTGACCAAGGCTTCATCGTGGTCGGTCAATTCACGAGCCCGTTTGGCAGCCAAGGTAACCAGTGTATATTTGCTGTCTACTTTCTGCATCAAAGATTCAAGGGTCGGTTTAATTAACATAGTTCATCTCTCCTAATCATTTATACAATTCTTTCGTATGGGCAATGTTTTTAGCATTGCGCATGACTTTACACTGTTCGGCTTTTATGATCGATGCCGCTTCATCGATGGCGGTTTCCAAATCGTCATTGACGATGACATAGTCATAGCGGTCGATCCAGTCGAGCTCTTCGCGAGCTTTGGACAAGCGGCCGTCAATAACCTCCTCACTATCGGTCTGGCGACTTCGCAGTCGGTGTTCTAAAACAGAACGGCTGGGCGGCACGATGTAAATAAAGACGCCCTTGGGGTAGCGTTCCTTGACCTGCATGGCCCCTTGGATATCGATTTCCAGCATGACGTGCTGTCCTTCGTCTAGCATTTGGTAGACGTATTTTTTCGGCGTACCGTAATAATGATCGTAGACCTTAGCGTGCTCCAGAAAAGCATCTTCTGAGAGCAGTTGTTCAAAACGGGCATTGTCTGCGAAATAATAATTGACCCCGTCGACTTCTCCCGGTCGAGGCTGACGGGTCGTCATGGAAATGGAATATTGGATATTGGGAAACTGTTTGCGCAGGGCCGCGCAAATCGTCCCCTTCCCGGCTCCGGACGGGCCGGATACAACGATGAGCAGTCCGGAATCATTCATAGTATTACTCCCTTTCTTCTTCCGCTGCATCGATGGCGTCGGCATCACTGCCTGCCGATACGATACGGTGGGAAATGGTTTCCGGCTGAAGAGCCGACAAGATGATCCAGCCGTTATCCATGACGATGACGGACCGCGTCTTGCGGCCAAAGGTCGCATCGATGAGGTTGTTTCCGTCTCGGGCATCTTGGATAAGGCGCTTGATTGGAGCCGACTCCGGACTGATCATGGCTACGACCTTATCTCCCATGACGACATTGCCGAAGCCGATATTTAATAAATTGAAGTTCATCATTCGATATTCTGCACCTGCTCGCGGATTTTTTCGATTTCATTTTTAAGCTGCAGCACCGACTCCGTGACGGCTAAATCACCGGCCTTGGAGCCGATGGTATTGGCTTCGCGGTTCATTTCCTGAATGAGGAAATCGAGTTTTCGACCGACTTCACCGTCACTTTGAAGCATGGTGTGAAGCTGATTCAAATGGCTTTCAAAACGGACGACTTCTTCTGTCACGTCGACCTTATCAGAATACATGGCCACTTCTTGCAAGAGTCGGTCTTCGTCGGGCACGGGCGCCTGCGCCTTATCGATGAGCTGGCGAATTTTCTTTTCCAGCCGCTCTTGATAAGCCGCCGTCATGGCATCCTTACGTCCGGCAATTTCTTCGACGAGGCCTTTCATAACAGCCGCCCGGGACAGCAAATCCCGACCGATGTTGGCCCCTTCGCGAAGGCGCATGGCAATCATACTGTCTAAGGCGCCCTGCAAAGCCGCTTCAAAGGGCGGCCAGCTGGCATCGGCATCGATAGCCGGCGGCGTTTGGACGAACCAATCTTTGGTCAGGGCCATGACCTCACCCAAGCCGACGGGACTGCCGTCAAAAAAGCGATTCTTGGCTCCTTCAAGGGCCGTCTTAACGGCGCCCAGTGCAGCATCGTCAATATGGATTTCCGGCGCTGCCGGCGAGAGGTCTTGAACGGTCACAAAGACATCGACCTTGCCCCGCTTCAAGACGGCTTTAATGCCACTGCGCAGGCGGTCTTCCAAAGCCAGGTACGCATGGGGCATCCGTATATTCAATTCCAAAAAACGTTGGTTCACTGCCCGCATTTCAATGGTAACAGCCAGTTTGCCGTCATTGCCGGTTCCCCTGCCAAAACCAGTCATACTTCGCATGTTAGAACCCCCTTAATAACCTATTCAATACCTCATTATAGCCTATCCGGCGCCCATATTGCAAATTTTTTATGTCGATGCCACCGTATGCCCGTCTTTCATCGCCCTTACAGAAAGCTCCTACACAGCCGATTTTCCGGCACCTCCCCTTGCCTTTCTCCGCCCGTTTGCTACAATGAAGTAAAGAAAAGAGTGAATTCGACCTATCCCAGATTTTCGTTAAGAACCATTCTATCTGACGGAGCTGATTTCTGCCTTTCATCTCCCTGCCTTGCGTCAGGAGGTCTGCTTTATGAGCAAACAGTACCCGAGTCTTTTCCCCTTGCTGGACTGCATAGCCGCTTTCTTCGGAATGATATATGCCATTTGCCTGTTGATTTTGGTCCTTCTCCTGGCCGTCCCCATCGTAGGCGTCATCATCTATCTTTGTGCTTCCCTGCTGTTCCCGGCAGACTGGGTGATTCCCATCACAGCGGCCGGCACGACACTCTGTCTATTCATAACAGCTCTTTTGGCATGGTATGAATGGTAATTTTCCCTCATCTGCCCCTTCTTTTCTGAAGGGGATTTTTTATATCCCTTCACAGGACCTTTACAAACATGGTATGATAAAAAGGATTGAATTTTTTAGTGAACCAGATAAGGAGGTACTTCTATGAACTTAGACGGTATCACATTACACTGCATTACCAACGAACTGGCTGACATTCTCCAGGGCGGCCAGATATCTAAAATCTATCAGCTCGACGCCCGGTCCCTGTACTTCCGCATCTTTAATGATACAGGCCTTCACCATTTGGTCATTACTCTCGATGATTCCCCCCGCCTTTACATTGCCGACACGGTCCCGCCGACGCCGGATATCCCGACGGGGCTCTGCATGTTTCTCCGCAAGTATTATGAAAACGGACGCATCGCTTCCATTGCCCAACTCCATTTAGACCGACTTATCGAAATCGCCGTCGATGTCCTCGATATCTCCGGCAAGGTCGTCACCCGTAAGATCCATGTCGAACTCATGGGAAAATACAGCAACGTCATTTTTACGGAAGACGGCGTCATCATCGAAGCCCTCATTAAGACCGGTAAAAACAAACAGGCCGTCCGCACCATTGCTCCCAAGGAGCCCTATGATTTTCCGCCGAATTTCATGCGCATGGATCCCTTTTCCTTCTCTGCTCAAGAACTGACAGAGATGATGGAAACCGGCGGTGACGAAGCCCTAAAGACCTGGATGCTCAAGCGCTTCAACGGCATGAGCACCGTCGTCTTGACCGAATTATCCCACGACTCCGGCATCGACACGGCCACCCTCGTACAGGATCTGTCCCCGGCTGACCGCTTTGCTTGGTGCCGTACGGTCGAAGCCTTTGGCAAGCGCCTCGCCGGGATTTCCGGAGCCTACGTCTATACCGTCAAGGGCAAGGAAGTCATCTTCCCCTTGGAACTAAACAGCCTCTCCCAGTATCCGCGGCGTCACTTCCCCCTCATCGAAACGTACCTCAGCGAGTATCAGGCCACGCACCGCAGCCTGAACGGCGAACAGGAACAGCTGCAAAAGAAGGTCGCCAAGCTCATCGAAAAGCAAAAACGAAAAATCAAGCGCATTGCCGATGAAATGAAAGAAACGAAGAAAATCGACACCTATAAATTGTACGGCGACTTGCTCATGATTTACGCTTATGAAAAGCACGACCATGAAAAACAAGTAACCGTCAAAAACCTCTTATCCGAAAACCAGGAAGACGTCACCATCACCCTCGACCCGGCCTACTCCATGACCGACAATGCCAACCGCTATTACAAGCGCTATACGAAGCTGCGCAACCGCAAACAGATATCGGCTCAGCTCCACGAGGAAAACCAACAGCATTTAGACTATCTCTACTCCCTCGAATATGCCTTGGAAAACACGACGACGAAAGATGAAATCACGGACATCAAGGCCGAAATGAAACAGATGAACCTCATCAGCGGCCATAATAAAGATAGGCAAAAGAAAGAATCGGCTCAGGACATCTTAACCATCGACGCCGACGGCCTGACCATCTGGGTCGGCCGCAACAATCGGCAAAATGACTTCTTGACCTTGAAGAAAGCTCATCCTTACGACCTGTGGTTCCACGTCAAGGACCAACCCGGTTCCCACGTCATCTTAGCCTCGCACAACGCCGATCCGACGGATGCCCAAATCGAACGGGCAGCACAACTGGCCGCCTATTACAGTAAGGGCCGGGACAGCTCTAAAGTCGAAGTCGACTGCACCCTCGTACGCCATGTAAAGAAACCGGCCCACGCCGTCCCGGGCTACGTCATATTCACCAACCAGACGACGTACATCGTCGAGCCCAAGAAAGAATAGCCGCATCGAAATCAGGACGACAAAAAGCTCTCGCAACTGCGAGAGCTTTTCTTATTTCTGTTTCAAATACCAGCTCAAAGGCTTGGCCTTCGTCGTCGTATGCCCCTTATCTCCGCCGGCCAACGAAAAGATCAGGGAATCACGATACATCTTCGCTACCGCTTCCAGCGTATCCAGGCGGTAGAAAGCTTCTTTGAGATCGGTTCCCAAGGTAACGGCACCGTGCCGTTCCATGAGGAATACTGAGGCTGTTTCAGCGGCAGCACCGCATCCTTCAGCAAGTTCCAACGATCCGGGAGGCGCATAGGGCACAGTCGGCACTTCGCCTAAGACCATGGCCCCTTCGGTCACGATGTCGGCTGCAAAAGGAATACCGGCTACGGTCAGGGCCGTCGCCGTAACGGGATGAGCATGGATGATGGCATGAACATCTTGCCGCTTCCGATAGATGTTGAGATGGAGGGCCGTTTCCGATGACGGTTTCCCCATCCCCTCGAAAACGATGCCGTCTAAATTGACGACCAGGAGGTCCTTCGGATGGAGCTCGCCCTTTGGAAGGCCCGACGGGGTAATGACGATAAGGCCGTCGTCACGGCGATAACTGATATTGCCGTCACAGGCAGCCACCAATCCGCCCTTCTTCATGGCCTTTCCGATGGCACAGAGTGTTTTCTTATTATCCAACATTCGTCCTCCTTAGCGCATAGACGGCATATTGCGGCCGTTGTATATTTCCAGCATTTCCTGCCGGACTTGGCGGCGGATTTGCTGCTGTTCCCGTTCGCTCAAATCGTCTTTGGTAATATTGAACAGGTAGTTGTTTAAATCGAAGTCGTGGAGGACCATCTTCGTATGAAAAATATTCTCCTGATAGACGTTGACATCGATCATATCATAGCGATGCCGCGTCGCCGGCGCAATATAATTCTGAATCGAATTGATGCGATGATCGATAAACAGCTTCTTGCCGTTCATATCCCGCGTAAAGCCGCGAACGCGGTAGTCGAGAGTGACGATGTCGGAATCGAAGCTGTCCAGGAGGTAATTGAGCGCATTGAGCGGCGAAATGCGGCCGCACGTCGACACGTCGATATCGGCCCGAAAGGTCATGATACCCTTTTGAGGATGGCTTTCGGGATAGGTATGGACCGTCAGGTGGCTCTTATCGAGATGGCATACGACGTCGGCATCGTGAACCTCATCCTCCGAAATGAGGATGGTAACGCTCGCCCCTTGAGGATCGTAGTCCTGGCTGGCGACGTTTAAGATATGAGCGCCGATAATATCCGACACGTTGCGCAGGATATTGGTCAATCGTTCGGCATTATACTGCTCGTCAATATATTCGATATATTGGCGCCGCGATTCGTCACTGACGGCATAGCAGATGTCATAAATATTAAAGCTCAGAGTCTTCGTCAGGTTATTGAACCCGTAGAGCTTGAGTTTTTTCGTTTTCATGAATGGTAATCCAGTTCCTTCCCCAATGAGCTTATTTTCGGTCAATCTCGTGAAAGGCAATATCCGTAATGACCCCGTCGTCAATAGTCACGACGGCATAGGTCCCTTTTCGCCCGTCGCGGGGCAGACCGATGCTGCCGGGATTGACGATCCACAGGTCAGCCTCACGCTTGATGAAGCGGCGGTGGGTATGGCCGAAGACGACGAGGTCGGCATGCTGTTCGTGTCCTAATTCGACGAGTTTTTGCAGCCGCCGTTCCCCGTACCATTGGCTGCCGTGAATGGCGACAATACGAATGCCGCCGACGGTAACGCAGCGGCATTCCGGATCGTTGGTATGGTTCAGATAGTCGTTATTGCCCAAAACGGCATAGACCGGAACGCCCGTATATATGGCCAAATCCTCGCCGTCATCGCAGTAGTCACCACCGTGAATCCAGGCCGCCACATCGGGAGCACTGTCCGCCATGCGGGACAGGCATTCAAAACGGCCGTGGCTGTCACTGACCAAGCCTACCCGTACGGTACTCATGACAAGACCTCGACGAGTTTCTTCAAGGCTTTCCCCCGATGACTGATTTCATTTTTTTCGGCCATGGACAATTCAGCCATGGTCTTCCCTTTTTCAGGAACGTAGAATAAAGGGTCGTAACCAAAGCCGTTGTCGCCGGCATAAACATCCTGAAAGAGGCCGTCGCAGCTCCCTTCAGCCTGTACAGTGCGGCCGTCAGGCCAGATGAGGACCAAAGAGCAAATGTAGTGAACCGTCCGTTCTTCCGGCGGAAAAGCTGCCAGTTCCGCTATGAGCTTTTGATTGTTGGCTTCATCGTCGCAGTCGGGACCGGCATAACGGGCCGAGTAGACGCCGGGACGGCCGCCAAGGGCATCGGCTGCAATCCCCGAATCATCGGCCAGGCACGGAAGGCCCGTGGCCTTCATATAATACGAGGCTTTCAGCAGGGCATTTTCGGCAAAGGTCGTTCCCGTTTCTTCCGGCTCCGTAATCGACGGCAGGACATCGTGCACCGAAACGGCTTCATAGCCCAAAGGCTCTAAAATACTTTTGAATTCCCGGATCTTCCCGGCATTATGTGTTGCCAGTACAATTTTTTCTGCCACGGCACATCCCCCTTGTCCGGCTGTTATTTTTTAAGCATTTTTGCGTAATTCTTGATGACGACAATCGGCGTCTTTTGGGACGCATTGCCAAAAGGATTGTCGATGAGGATCCGGGCGATTTCTTTCGGATTGATGCCCTTGCTGTGACCGAGGACGGCCGAGCGCTTGAGGTCGTTGACGTCGGCAACGACGGCGCCGTAGCAGCCCATGCGCTGTTTGATTTTTTCAGCGACCTTATCCGGTTCAGCCGGCCCGTAGACGATGCATTTATCAAATGGCGGCATGGTGCCCGTAACGTCATCGGTTAAGGACGCCTGACGGCATTTGGCATACCAGACGCCGTTCTTGCCGGCCAGTTTTGCAAAAAAGCCGACGATGAACCAGAACATCATCTTCCATTCCCCTTCAAGGTTCATGGCTGCCTGCATGCCGTAGAGACTGGCCATACTGCCTTCACCGGGAACGAAGCGCCGCATGAGGCGGGCCTGCCAGGACGGCGTCAGTTCTTCCGGCCGCGTATAGCGGTGCTGAGTAATGGCGACGACACTTTCGGCCGTGCAGACCAAGTCATCGGGACCGACGACGTGTTTTGCATATTCTTCGATAACATCGACGATATCATCTTTATCCGTAAGGATTCTTGTTTTTACAGGGACTAATTCTACCGGTACTTCGATTTCTGCCATTGTATGAGACCTCCTAATTCAATTCCAATGCGTGCTGTACTTCCGTTGCCTTCAAGGTAATGCGGGCCTTATGGATGTACCATTCGCTGCGGGATACGACTTGATAGACGAGATCAATCGGCATATCAGGGAAGGTCTTCAAGTCTTCGCGGATGTTGCCTTCTTTGCTGGTCAGGGTAATGGTGACGCGGATCATACCCCGATCGCGGGGATTAAAAATAACAGATTCCCAGTAGTTGTCATCGCGTTCGGCGGCCTTATTGGCAAGTTCGGACTGGACCGTAACCTTGTCGTACTGTTCACGCGGAAGGAGGGTCCGAGGATAAAAGTCCATGATGGTTCCCAGCTGCCGGCCGGCATTGTGGATAGGTACTTCTGTTTCGAAGACGGCCCGGTTCTGGGTAATTTCCTTCATTTCAAAAGGTTTCCGATGGCGGGCATCGATAACAAAGCGGGCGTCCCCCTGCCGCCAGGCAAAGAAGCGGAACAACAGGTACAGGACAGCAGCAATGCCGATGACGGCAATGATAACATTGAATAAGACATAGAAAAACACGGCGCAAGACTCCTTTATGTAAAATATAGATACGATTAAATGAGGGTGATTTCTTCAGCGGTAAATTCATTGGCCGGAATGAGGTGTTCTGCCAGGTGGGCACCGCGCTCTTTTTCGGCCGTAAAACAAAGGCGTAAATAGCCGTTTTCTTGGTTCGGGTTAAGCAACCCGTCTTTCTTTAAGACATCCAGTGTTTCCAGGGCCATTTCATGGGCCGGATCGACGAAGGCAATGGAATCGCCGCAAAACTCTTCAAAGAGAGGCTGGATGAAGGGGAAATGCGTGCAGCCGAAAATGGCCGTATCGGCACCGGAATGAAGAACCGGCTCCGTATACTGCTTTAAGGGACCGCGGATTTCCGGCCCGTCGAGGACACCTCGTTCGATGAGATTCGCCAGGGCCGGGCAGGACTGTTCAACGATTTCAATATTACCGTCCATATCGGCGGCGACCTTGCGATGACTGTGGTTGGCAATGGTTAACGGCGTAGCGAAAACGGCAATCTTTTGGGTCGCACTGATTTGCTTAGCCGTCTTGAGGCCCCGACTCATGCCGATCAAGGGATAGTCGACTTCCTTTACGACGGTATCATAGGCAACGGCCGTAACGGTATTGCAGCCGATGGCGACAACTTTGACCTTCTGCTCGGTCATAAAATGCAGAATATCCCGCGTATACTGAAGGATTTCTGCCGGCGTCCGCGTCCCGTACGGGTTTCGTTTGGTATCACCGACGTAGATAATGTCTTCATGAGGCAGGAGCATCCGCAATTTTGCGACGACAGTCAGTCCGCCGACACCGGAATCAAACACACCGATCGGCCGTGAATTACCTTCCATGAACGGCTCCTTCGACGTCTGTATCTGCCTGTTCGGCAGCATACATGGCCTGTAGTTTCTTGTAATCTTCATCAGAGAGGCGGGCTACTTTCCCACTGTTTTTGTGGACAAATACGTTCTGCGTCGTTCCTGTCGCCAACAGGCGGCGGTCATCATGACGGACGATACGGTAGGAAAAGACCATCTGGGCCCGGCTGAGCTTTACCAGGCGAGTCTCGATGTCAATGATATCGGCATAGTTTATGGGGCTGATATATTCGCAGGACACACTCTTAATGGGATAGGTAATCCCTTGATCGAGGAGGTCGAATAAGTCGAGACCGGCAGCGGCAAAATATTCACAGCGGCCGCATTCAAACCAACGGATGTGGTTGGAATGGTGGGCAATGCCCATCATGTCCGTTTCATAGAACCGCACTTTTTCAACAACAGTAATCATAAATTCTTAACTCCTAACTTTATACACGCTCATATTATTTTACGATGATGACCTATGTTTGTCAAAGGAAAAGTCTGAAATACGAACGATAAAGGGACTGTCCTCATGCGACAGTCCCTTTATCAATCATGCTCCGGTCACTCACGTACTTTTCAGGAACGGGAACATGCGGCGTACCTTTTCCCGGTGTTCCGGTTTGACATAAGTCCCGGCTAAGTGCAGGGCTGCAGCGACGACAGCGGCATCGTCCAGCCAGCCAAATCCGGCAAAGACGTCCGGCACCAGATCAAAGGGCAAGATAACGTAGCCAATAGCTCCCATGAGAGCCAATTTAATAAATTTCGGCGTGTCTTTATCTTGCATACAATAAAAAATTGTCAGGATTTTCGGTAAAAATTTAATTTTTCTTCCTGCTGTGCGAATAAATAGGATGAATCGGCCCGGTGTATAAAATTGGGCGAAAAAGCTCAGTATTTTCCACATCGGCTTTCACCTTACTTCAGGTCTTCCAAAGACTTTTTAGCCTCTTCTACAGCTTCTTTAACCTTTTTTTCGACATCGTCGGCATCCATGTCGGATACTTCCTTGGCGGCGTCCTTAGCGTCTTTCGCAACGTCCTTAGCGGCATCTTTAGCATCTTCCGCGGCATCCTTAGCATCTCTGGCAACGTCCTTGGCCTTGTCCATGGCGTCGGAGTCAACGACCTTATCGACGGTATCATCGAAGGCATCTTTGGCATCGCCGGCGGCATCTTTCAAATCTTCCGCTTTTTCATCGACGATTTCATCGACTAAGTCGTCCTTATGAACGACAGAGTTATACAGTTCTTCCCCTTTTTCTTTGACGTCCTGAATGCAGTCTTTGGCAGCACCGCCCCATTTTTTCATGAAGTCAATCGTTTCATCGCCGAGGGGAACGTTCTTCAGCGGGTTTTCTTTGAGCTTATCGGCTTGTTCACGAGCTTTGTCCTTCCATTCGCCCATCATTTCGATATACGGGCCCATGTCGGTAGGCATGCCGTCTTTGAGCCAGCGCTGGGTGACCCGGCCCAGGCTGTAGGTAATACCGACAGCAACGGGGACCTGGATGATACTGAAAGGAATGAGCGTCGTCAACAGCGTACCGGCCACGCGGCTGCCGACAGCCCCTAAGAAGGCGATCAGGGCCCGTTCGCTCAATTTAACGTCATAGACTTTGGCAATACGGCTGACCAGGTACACTTCATTGGCCATGAGTGCTGCCGTTCCGATAAGCGGCGCAATGACGATGGCACCGGCACGGGCAGCAGCCCAGCGGCACAGCATTTCGACTTGGACGTCTTTGTCTTCCGTCGTCTGTTCCATGGCTTTGACAACACTGTTGGCAGCATCTTCAATCGGCTGAGAATGGCTCTGTTTGAAATCAGCCAGTTCCTGTTTCAAAGCGGCAATCTCTTCCTGCAACTGTTCTACGGTTTTTGCATTTTCTTCATTTGCCATACTTAACACCCCATTCTTTGACGAAATAAACACTATATTTTATATTTTCCCATGTTTCTACCAGCTTGTCAAACCCCCGTCTACGGGAAGTGCCGCAGCCGTAATAAAGGAGGAATCTTCACTGAGTAAAAAGGCAATGGCCTTAGCCACTTCATCGGCCCGGGCCAATCGGTATAACGGGTATTGTTCCTTCATGGTCTCCCGCTCCATATCGGGATGATCCCGGAGCTGTTTTTCGAGCATCGGCGTTTCGACGTCACCGGGACAGATGCAGTTGACCCGTATCCGGTGCGGTGCCGCTTCCAGGGCCAGGGACTTGGTAAAAGCGACAACAGCACCCTTGGTCGCCCCATAGACGGAGCAGGCTATGTTCCCCTGGAGTCCGGCATCGCTGCTGACGGTTACGATACTGCCCGGCCGGCGGCGCAGGTGCGGCAGGGCGTATTTACAAAGGGAAATGGTCCCGTAGACATTGACGGCAAAGAGCTGCTGCACGTCGTCAGGCGTCACATTTTCAAGAAGGCCTTGTTCATAGATGCCGGCTGACGTTACCAAGCCGTCCAGCCCGCCAAAGCGGCGGACCGTCTCGATCACCATCTTCCGGCAGTCTTCATCCCGGCTGACATCACCTTCTATATAATGGACGGCCCCCTTTCCCTCCAACTGCTGCAAGGCAGCCTGTCCTCTTTCCCGATTCCTGCCGCTGACAGCGACCTGCCACCCCCGGTCCAAAAGGACGGCAGCCGTCGCAAGACCTATACCCGACGTGCCGCCGCTGATAAGTGCCGTATTCATGATAACCTCCTCATAGAACGCCAAGATAAGAAAGGCCCAGTTTTCCGATAAGCGCTGCCGTCACGACGAGCATGACGACCCGAACAAAACCGGTTCCCCGGCGGATGGCCAATCGTGAACCGAAAAAGGCGCCCGTAAAGATGCACAGGGCCATGACGATGCCGTAGACATAGAGGATCGTCCCGGACCAAACCAAGATGACGAAGGCCGTCACATTGCTCATGAGATTGAGCATCTTGGCATTGCCGGCAGCCGTGACGAAATCAAAGCCCAGGGCGGCAAAGGCGACGATGAGAAAGGTCCCCGTCCCGGGGCCGGCAAAGCCGTCATAAAATCCGATAGCCCCGGCAAAGAGGGCCGTAAAGAGCAAATTCCTCCCCGTCTCACCGGCATAGGTATTGACCGAGCCCAGGTTACGCCGCGTAAAGACGACGACGGCGGCCGCCATGAGCGACAGGATAATCAACGGCTGAAGCCATTCGGCACTCATGTGCAGCATGACCAGACAGCCCAAAACGGCCCCTGCAAAGGTGCAGGGCAAAGCCCGTTTCATCAAGTGCCGGTCGACTTTGCCGGCCTTAAAGAATTGCCAAGCACTCATAACGGCCCCAAAGGTGGCTGAAAACTTATTGGTCCCCAGAGCCAGGTGCGGCGGAAGACCCGCAGCCATCAGGACGGGGAGCGAAACGAGTCCCCCGCCGCCGGCAATAGAATCGACAAAACCGGCTAAGAAACCGCCGGCCATGATAAAAATCAATACGCCCAAAGATAAGGTCGTATGAAAAAGTTGAACTTCCACAAACAAGACTCCTTTTAGAAAAAAACTCCTCTTGTTTCGCAAAGCGAAACCGAGGAGGCCCTTTTCTTTATGGTTCGTATATCAAAGATGACGGCACGGCCGCATCTGTCGCCGGCTGCAAGAGGCGGACGATTTCCTTGCCGATGATCCGTGCGCCGTCACGATGACAGTCGAGGCTGGCTTTCGACATCGCTTCCAATTTTTCCGGATGGGTAAATAAGTCCGATACGATGGAAACCAGTTCTTCTTGTTTCTTCACCCAAGCTGCACAGCCTTTGGCCTGCATATACTTGGCATTGGCCTCTTCCTGCCCCGGAATCGGGCTGTATAGGACCATGGGCACTTGGATAGCAGCGCCTTCCGTACAAGTCAGTGCTCCGGGCTTGGTTAAGAGCAGGGACGCCCGGCACATGAGTTTTGAAATCTGGTTCGTATAACCGAGGATTTCCACATCATGATCGAGTTCGCCGCGCATCTTCGACAGTTCATCGTAAAGATCGGCATTATAACCGGTTACAACGGTAAAGCTGTCGACGACGGATAACCGGTCCAGCAGTGCCAGGGATTGTCGGATAGACCCCATTCCCAGACCGCCGCCCATGATAAGGATATTCTTATTATTCTGATGTTCCTCATCCCAGTGCCAGCGTTCTTGGTCAAAAGCCTTCCGCACGGGAATGCCCGACACGACAATTTTATCAGCAGCGACGCCTTGTTCGACGAGCAGGTCTTTAATCTGTGTAGCTGCGACGCAGTAGACGTCGATTTGCGGGTACACCCACAGCTGATGGATAGCAAAATCAGTAATGACGCCGACTAAAGGAATGTTCAGACGATGCTGTCGTTTTAACAACGCTGCCGCTCCAGCCGGAAAAGGGTGGGTAAAGACCAGGACATCCGGCTTTCGATCTGCTAAGACCTTGAGCAGCCGCCGTTTAAGGCCCCACGCAAAGAGGGTCTTGACGGCCAGGCCTTTTTTATATCCTTGCGACGAGTAATACATCAAATCGTATAACAGCGGAAAGACATCGAGAATCTTAATGTACGTCTCTTTGACGATGTTGTCGATGGACAAGATATCATTGGACAGAAAATCTACGTGTTCGACATCACATTCTTCAGGAATGGTCTTGACATATTCTTCTATAGCCCGTGCTGCCTGTGTATGGCCTGTACCGATCGAGGCCGACAGGATCAGGACTTTTTTCTTTGCCATATAGGATCCCTTCTTTTATAAACAGCCTTCGTTGCACCTTCCACTATATAGTACGATAACTTGTATGAAAAGAAAAGGGCCGTTTTTCATGCGGCCCTTCGGGATCGTACTTATTTGTTATTAACCAAATCTTTAAGCTGTTTGCCGGCTTTGAAAGCGGGAGTCTTGGAAGCTTCGATCTGGATAGGTTCATTGTTGCGAGGGTTGCGGCCTTCGCGGGCTTTACGCTGGCGGACTTCAAACGTACCAAAGCCGATGATCTGGACTTTATCACCCTGGGTGAGGCTGTCGCTAATGGCTTCGAATACAGCTTTTACAGCTTTTTCAGCGTCTTTTTTCGTCAAATCGGATTTCTGTGCTACTGCAGCGATTAATTCTGTTTTGTTCATGTTACTAGGTCCTCCTTTGGATCGTCACATCTTCCTAACACTAACAGTCTAGAGTTTTTCCTGCCGTTCTATCCGCTTGGCTTCCTGCCAGAATGAGTCCAACTCATCCAGTGAAAATGCTTCCCATGGCCGGCCCGACCGGTTGACCCGATCCTCGACATGAGCAAAACGGCGACGGAATTTACTGTTAGCCCGATGTAACGCACATTCCGGCTCTATATGATAGCGTCGGCATAAATCAGCAAATACGAACAAGACATCCCCAGCTTCTTCTTCCGCATGGACAGGATCGCCTTCATCAAGGGCCTGACGGAATTCAGTCCACTCTTCTTGGAACTTTTCCCAGACACCTTCGACATCGGGCCAGTCGAATCCGACTTTGGCCACTTTCTCCTGAAGCTTGTCGGCAGTCAGGAGTGACGGCAGGCCGGGAACGACTCCGTCCAGCAGATGAGCGTGCTGCTGGCGTTGTTCTCCTTGCTTTAATCTATCCCAGTTTAACATACTCGTCCCTATATTTTCAAGGCTTTTTTGGCTAAAAACATAGGGATGACGCCGAATCATCTTATTTGTGATATCTTTTACGATATCCTGGGCCGAGAAAAGCCCTTTTTCTTCGGCAATTCGGGCATGAATGGCCACCTGATAGAGGATATCCCCCAGTTCTTCGCGGATGCCGCCTATATCGTCATTGTCAATGGCATCGAGCATTTCATAGACTTCTTCGATAAGATATCGCCGCAGTGTCCGATGCGTCTGGGACCGGTCCCAAGGACAGCCGTCTTCGCGGCGAAGCCTGGCCGTAACTTCCGTAAGGGGCATCAAATCAAAAGGCAGTTGTTCCTTGGCCATTCCTTCTTCCTGCCGCTTCTGATCGATGAGGCGGCGCACGGCTTCAGCCATATCAGGTCCGCCGGGAACGGTGTGAACGACGGCATGAAGGCGGCTCTCTTTCAACAAGAGGTCGACGATGGGTGCATACGTTTCAGCAAAGCTTTTCCCGTCCTGCCCGTAGGTATCGAGGGGACGGTCATCTTTCCCTAAAGCGATGATTTTAATTTCCATGAAAGGTTCCCTCATTTCTGTCAAAATGGCTTACGCCTGTCATTATACCACGGCCGGCCCCATTTGTCGCGGCCGGCGGCAGAGCCTGCTTTACCGCACGCAGGCTATGAAAAAAGCTGAAAAGGATACCCTTTCAGCTTTCGAATGATGATATGGGGATCAGCCGCTCAACTTGGTCAGCAAGAAGATAAGCTGCGTCTGTTCGGCTTCACTGAGGCGGCTCATGAGCATGGAAATGCGGAGATAATGATCTGGCAGCACATCGTCCATAAACTCCCGTCCTTGGGCCGTCAGGCGAACTTTCTTGCCCCTTTTATCGGTCTGATCGATGGCCACTTCCGTCAGGCCGTCGCGAACCATGCGCTTGACCATAGTCGTAATCGTCGCCCGGGTGACACCGGCCCGGTCGGCAAGCTGAGACGGTGCAATGCCGTCGGTCATCTGGTACAGTACGAACATGACTCGAAGCTTGCCCCGCGACAAATGGTATTGGCTGGCCAATACATCATTGATGGCAGCACGGACATACTCCGCTGCCTGGGAAATGCGGAGCATAGCCAATACGGCCGACGGTTCAATTTCAGGAATCTTCTCTGCATATTTTTCCAATTCTTTCCGCGTAGGAAATACATCAAAACCCATAAGCGCACCCTCCTCTTCTAATTAGTGTACTAATTAAAAGTATAAAATAAAACGGAGAGGAATACAAGTTTTCTCCGTCTTATTTTACATCTGTTTTAATAAATTACATATTTTTGCTTCGTAACTCTGCTAAGATTTCCTGAACGCGGGCGACAGCCTGGTCGACGGGAACGACTTCTTCCTGACCGGTACGGCGAACTTTGATTTCTACCGTTCCGTCAGAGGCGCTCTTTTTGCCGACCGTGACCCGTACAGGGTAGCCGATGAGGTCGGCGTCGTTGAATTTGACACCGGCTCGTTCGTTTCTATCGTCGAGGAGGACGTCGGCCTTCATCGCCTGAAGGCCGCCATAAATTTCTTCAGCAATACGAACCTGGTCCTGATCTTTCGTGCTGACCGGGACGACGGCGACTTCAAAAGGCGCAATGGCGACAGGCCACATGATGCCGTGTTCGTCGTGGAACTGTTCAATAGCTGCCGCAATCGTCCGAGTAACACCGATTCCGTAGCAGCCCATGACATAAGGCTTAGCTTTGCCGTTCTGGTCGAGGAAGGTCGCATGGAGGGCTTCGGAATACTTGGTACCTAATTCAAAGACCTGGCCGACTTCGATGCCGCGGACGACGTGAATCGGAGCGCCGCAGTGGGGGCAGGCGTCGCCTTCGACCATGGTACGGATAGAAGCGACGGTAACATCTTTGAAATCGCGGGACGGATTGACATTCTGATAATGATAGCCGGCCTTGTTGGCGCCGGTAACGCCGTTGGGAACGGCCATGGCCGACGGATCGACGAGGATAAAGAAAGTTTCATTATCCGGCTTATCGGCATCGATAGGACTCATATAGCCCGGCTGGAGACCATGGGCTTTCAAAGCTTCTTCTGTTGCCGGTTCGATGGCATTGCCGCCGACAAAATTCTGGACGGCTACGTCGTTGACCGAATGGTCGCCGCGGACCATGCAGAGAACCGTCTTTTCACCATCGATAGTGAAAGCAACCGCCTTGATTGTCTTTTCGAGAGGAATGGACAGGAACTGAGCTAAATCTTCAATGGTGGCGCAGTTCGGCGTTTCAATCAATTCGACATCTTTGGCCGTTTCAGCTGCCATTTCAAGGGCCGGTGCCGTTGCTTTTTCGATATCGGCTGCATAGTCACACTGGGAGCACGATACGATTTCTGCTTCCCCGGCCTGGGCCAAGGCCATGAATTCATGGCTGTGATTGCCGCCGATCTGACCGCTGTCGGCTTCAACCTGTTTGAATTCCAGACCGCAGCGGGTAAAGATGCGCGTATAGGCGTCGTATTCGTCTTGATAACTCTTATGGAGCCCTTCTTCATCGACGTCGAACGAATAACCGTCTTTCATGACGAATTCCCGGCTGCGCATGAGGCCGAAACGCGGGCGGATTTCATCGCGGTATTTGTTCTGCATCTGCCACAGGGTAACCGGCATCTGCTTGTACGAACGCAGTTCGTTGCGCACCAGTGTCGTGATCAATTCTTCGTGAGTCGGCCCGAGACAGAACTGGCTGCCGTGACGGTCTTCCAGTTTGAACATTTCCGGACCATAGGCATTCCACCGCCCCGATTCATGCCAGATTTCAGCCGGCTGGACGATGGGCATCATGATTTCCTGGGCGCCGATATTATTCATTTCTTCGCGGATAATGGCTTCGATTTTGAGTTCGACGCGGCGGCCAAGAGGCAGGAATGAGTATAAACCGCCACCACTTTTACGAATGAGGCCGGCTTTCAGCATGTACTGATGGCTGGAAATTTCGGCGTCGGCCGGAATTTCCCGAAGGGTCGGGCTGTACAGTTTGGATGCTAACATGAGTTAAGACTCCTTTGCGATTGATTTTTCTATTTCTTCCAAAAGAGCAGCGACGAGCTGATCTTCCGGTGCCGTACGAAGGACCTTGCCATGGGCAAAGACGATACCGCTCCCCTTTCCGCCGGCAATGCCGAAATCGGCTTCTTTCGCCTCTCCCGGGCCGTTTACGACGCAGCCCATGACGGCGACCTTAATGGGAACGGTCAAGTGGGAAATGGCCGCTTCGACTTCTTTGGCAAGCTCGATGAGCTGTACCTGCGTACGGCCGCAGGTCGGACAGGAAATGAGGGTCGGTCCGAAACGACGCAGTCCGATGGAGCTTAAAATGGTCTGGGCGACCTTGATTTCTTCCGCCGGATCATCCGTAAGGGATACGCGAATCGTATCCCCGATACCTTGGTATAATAAAGTCCCGATACCGATGGCGGACTTGATACTTCCGTCCCGGACGAGGCCGGCTTCAGTGACGCCTAAATGAAAGGCATAGGGCACTTTATCGGCCAGTTCCTGATACGATTCAATCATGAGCGGCACGTCGGAAGCCTTGAGGGAAATGACCATATTTCGGTAATCGAGGCGCTCTAAAATACGAATATGGCGCAAGGCTCCTTCTACCATGGCCGCTGCCGTCGGATGGCCGCCATGGGCCTTCAGGATATCGGCCGGAAGGGATCCCGTATTGATGCCGATGCGGATGGGAATTCCCTTGGGTCTTACTTTTTCGACGACGCGAACGACGTTGTCATCGGCGCCGATATTGCCGGGATTGATGCGCAGGGCCTGGACACCGCTGTCAACGGCAGCCAGGGCCAATCGATAATCAAAGTGGATGTCGGCTACGATAGGAATATCGACGGCCTCTACGACGGCTGACAGCCCTTTGGCCGCTTCCATATCGGGGACGGCAAAGCGCAGGATTTCAGCACCATAAGAGGCCAGCCTTCTGGCATCGGCAATGGCCTCTGCGGTATGTGCCGGGCTTACCGTCGACATGGTCTGAATCGAGATAGGCGCACTGCCGCCAATGGTAACGTTTCCGGCCTGAACCGGAATCGATTGTCTACGTTTCATCGATGACCTCCCTTTCTAAAAACGGCTGATATCCTGGAACATGGCAAAGAGGAACAGAGATCCTAAGAGTACCATCCCGACAACCTGAATGTAGTACAGGGCTTTCCCCGGCATGCGCCGGCGCATAATCCCTTCGAGAATCAACAAGATGATATAGCCGCCGTCGAGGAGCGGTACGGGCAGAAGATTTAAAATCCCCAGGTTGATGCTGAGGAAGGCCGTAAACATGAGCAGGTTAGAAAATCCCGAGGCCGCTACCTGGCCGGCAAGCTGAGCAACGCCGATGGGACCTGCCACTTCCGCCTTTTCCTGACCGGTTATCATCTGATAAATTCCAACCAGCATGAGCCGGCAGATTTCCCCCGTCCGCTTGACCGCCATGATGCCCGAATCAAGGAATCCGTGGCGTTCTTCCGTGGTCATAGGCATGACGCCGAGCATGACTTTTTGAGACGCGCTGTCGACTTCCGGTATCATTTCGACATCCTGACGCTTCCCGTCCCGCTCGATTTGAACGGTGACGACGGCGTGACTGTAAGGTGCTACGGCTTCCGAAATATCGCTCCATTGGGAAATGTCTTTATTGCCGATGCGAACGATGCGGTCCCCTTCCGTAAGGCCGGACTGTTCAGCCGGCGAACCGGAGATAGTCGAGCCGACGACGGCTTCCGGCGACACGGTCACCGTACCGATGGCAAAGAATAAGCCCCAAAAAAGGACGATGGCCAGCACAAAATTCATGATCCCGCCGGCGGCGATGACCACCAGCCGAGCCGGAACGGATTTATTCAAGAAGGATTTTTCATTGAGCGGCTCTTCTTCAGACATGCCGGCAATGCGGTTAAACCCGCCGAGGGGAATGGCCCGCAGAGAGTATTCCGTATCGCCGCGGCGTGTACTGTATATTTTGGGTCCGAAGCCGATAGCGAATTCATCGACTTGCATGCCGGCCCATTTTGCCGTGGCAAAATGGCCTAATTCATGGATGAAGACGATGATGCTGAACACAAAAATGGTCGCTAAAATAGTAATACCCACAGAATTCACCTTTCTATAATAAAGAAGCAGCACAGCGGCGAGCCCAGGTATCTGCCTGGCGGATTGTTTCGAGGCTTACCTCGCCCTTGACATCGTGCCGCTCCATAACGGTATGGACAATTTCAAAAATACGCGTAAAAGAAATTTCCTTACGCAAAAAAGCATAGACTGCCACTTCATTGGCCCCGTTCAAAACGCAGGGCATCGTCCCCCCTATCCGGCCGGCTTCATAAGCAAGGCCGATGGAGGGGAATTTTTCATCGTCAGGCGGGAAAAATTCCAAACTGCCCAAGGTCTTCCAATCGATAGCTTTGGCCCCGCGGACAGAAAGTCTGTCCGGATAGGTAAAGGCGTACTGAATCGGCAGGCGCATATCGGGCATACCAAGCTGTGCCAGTACCGAACCGTCGATGAATTGGATCATAGAGTGGACGATACTCTGCGGTTGGATGACGACTTCAATCCTATCAAAGTCCATGCCAAACAGCCAGTGAGCTTCGATGACTTCAAGGCCCTTATTGAACATCGTCGCCGAATCGATGGTAATCTTGCCGCCCATATTCCACGTCGGGTGCTTTAAGCACTGTTCGACAGTAATGGACGGAAAGTCTGCCAAGGGACGGTGAAAATGGGGGCCGCCTGACGCCGTAATCAAAAGTTTTTCGACTTCGTCGGCCTTGCGGCCGTCGAGACATTGGAATATGGCGCCGTGTTCGCTGTCGACGGGGAGAATGCGGACACCCTTACGGGCCGCTTCCTTCATGACCAGTTCGCCGGCAGCCACGAGCGTTTCTTTGTTGGCCAGGGCAATATCCATTCCCCGGTCAATGGCCCGCAAAGTCGGTTCAATACCGGCAGCTCCCACGAGGGACGTGAGGACGATGTCTGCCTGACATTCATCGATGAGCTTCAGCAAGCCCCGGCTTCCGGAAAAGACGCGGCACGACGGGCCGACAGCATCTCTCACCTTTTCGGCGGCCCCTTCCTCGACCATACAGGCCAGGTTGAGGTGATGGCGTTTTATCTGAGCTGCCACGTCCTTAAAGTGTCCGTAAGCCGCCACGCCGACCAGTTTAAATACCTCCGGATGTGCTTCGATAACGTCGACAGCCTGGGTCCCGATGGCCCCCGTACTGCCGAGAATCAAGATTTTTTTCATATCGTCCCTTCTTTTAAATGACCAGCATTAAATAGACATACATGGCAGGCGCCGCAAAGAGGAGACTGTCGAAACGGTCCAAGACGCCGCCGTGACCGGGAATGATATTGCCCGAATCTTTGACACCCGAAACCCGCTTTAAAATGGATTCTGCCAAATCGCCGAGAGGTGCCATGATGCCGATGATGACGCCCAGGGCTAAGGCGTGGAGAATGGAAAACTGAAAAATCAGTGAAAAAATGACTGCCACGACCAAGGTTCCGATAAAGCCACCGATGGCCCCTTCCCGAGTCTTACCGGGGCTGATAGACGGGCACAACTTTACCTTGCCCATCATCTTGCCGACGGCAAAGGCCGCCGTATCGCTGGCCCAGGTCGAGAAGATCAGCAGAAAGACGAAGAATCGAGCCGGCTCTACCATGACCGTGCTAAAGTTATCGCTCATGAAAGACACGGCAGAACCGCTGCGCAAGGCCAGGAGGGCCAAAAAGCCGCTGCCGATGTACAAGAGACCGTACAGGGCATACGCACTGTCGACGGGCTTTACCTTATCTTGGAAAAAGACCGTCCGCAGCATGAGCCAGACCAAGAGGACCAGTCCCAAGAAAAACATCAGTTTCGTACTGCCAAACCAGTAAGCTCCCAGCATGGCTAAAAGCCATACGGCTCCGCCGGTATCGGCCGTAACGACCTGAAGCTTGCGGACCATGTTGCCGTATTCATACCAAGCGACGACAGCTAAGAGAGCCATCATCAGGAAGAACAGCCAATTGCCTTCATAGACCACAAAAATGGTAAAGGCACCACCGATGATGCCCGTTAAAATTCGTTTTGCCAACATAGATAACTACCCTTCCTGCCTTATTTTAAACCGCCAAAGCGACGTTCTCGGCCTTGAAAGGATGAGATAGCTTCGACAAGCGTTTCTTTCGTAAAATCAGGCCAGCAAAGAGGCGTAAACCAAAATTCGGCATAAGCCATCTGCCAAAGGAGAAAGTTGCTGACCCTTTTGTCATCGCCGGGACGAATAAGCAAATCAACGTCATTGTCCGGTGCCGTATAAAGATAGCTCGACAACCGGTCTTCATCAATATCGCCGACGTCACAGCGACCGGCCTTGACATCGTCAGCCAGGCGGCGGACAGCCTGAACCATTTCCAAACGACCGCCGTAATTGACGGCGACATTCAGGATAAGGCCCGTATTGACCGCCATATCGGCTTCCGCCTGAGCGAAGGCCTCCTGCAGTTCCGGATGAAGACGTGACTTGTCGCCGATGATGTGCAGCTGTACGTTATGTTCCTTAAGCTGGAGTAAATTATGGCTGAGATAATTTTTCATCAGTTTCATAATATACGAAACTTCCTCTTCCGGCCGCTTCCAGTTTTCCGTCGAAAAGGCATAGACCGTCAGGACTTTAATCCCCAGTTCATCTGCAGCGATGACGATCCGCTTCAGCGTATCGGCACCGGCACGATGGCCGTAACTGCGCGGCATCCCCTTGCGTTTGGCCCAGCGGCCGTTGCCGTCCATGATGATGGCTACGTGACGGGGAATGTTATTCATATCAAGGCCATGATTCCCTGCCGTTTCAGCAGGTTCTGTTTTATTGCCAAAAAAGTTAATCATCTTGCATGTCTCCCTTGGACAGTGCGTCGGCCACGGATTCGCTCATCTCGAGGCTGTCATTGACCAAAAGCGATATGACACCGTCATCACCGGCTTTAGCGCGGATGACGTAGGTCTGCTCCGGGTCGCAGCGGAAAAAGCGGGACCGCGACACCGTCCGTTCTACGACGTAAGGAATATTTTTCTCCTGTAATACAGATTTGGCATACCGTAACGGCATGCCAATAAAAATCCGTATATCCATCATACAGCCATGACTTCTTTTTCTTTTTTTGCTTTGATTTCGTCGATGGCCTTGATTTTTTTATCGGTCAGTTTCTGGATATTGTCCTGACCTTCCTTGCTGTCATCTTCCGAGATTTCCTTTTTCTTTTCCATCTTCTTGATGAGTTCGTTGGCGTCACGGCGGATATTGCGGACGACAACTTTCGAGTCTTCGGCGACCTTGCTGACTTTCTTGCTCAATTCCTTACGGCGTTCTTCCGTCAATTGAGGAATTTCCAAGCGAATCATTTTCCCGTCATTATTGGGGTTGAGGCCTAAATCGGACTTTAAGATGGCTTTTTCGATTTCACCGAGCATCTTTACTTCCCAAGGAACGATGGTCAGCATCCGCGGCTCCGGAGCCGATACGTTGGCAACCTGGTTCACCGGCGTCGGCGTCCCGTAGTAATCGACCATGACCCGGTCTAAGAGGGACGTGCTGGCACGGCCCGTACGGATGGAGGTCAGTTCCCGTTTCAACGCTTCAATCGTCTTGTCCATCTTGGCTTCGTGCTGAGCGAGCAGTTCTTTTACTTCCACATCAATCACTTCCTTATTTTATTTTTATAAGTATATCATACAGCGTTTAGTCTTCTTTGTCGACCAAAGTACCTAAATCTTTTCCGCTGGCAGCCGCGACAATATTCCCGGGCTTGTCGATATTAAAGACGACGATAGGAATATTATTGTTGCGGCACAAAGTCGTTGCCGTCGCATCCATAACCTTGAGATCCTTGTTAATGACGTCAAGATAGGTCAGACGCTTGTACATCTTGGCATCGGGATTGAGCTTGGGATCACTGTCATAGACGCCGTCTACGCCGTTTTTAGCCATGAGGATGGCATCGGCTTCGATTTCAGCAGCACGCAGGGCTGCCGTCGTATCCGTCGAAAAATAAGGATTGCCCGTACCGGCACCAAAGATGACGACCCGGCCTTTTTCCATATGGCGGATCGCTCTGCGGCGGATATAGGGTTCTGCAACCTGCTGCATATTAATCGCCGTTTGAACGCGGGTAGCGACACCGTTCTTTTCCATGGCATCCTGGAGTGCCAACGAGTTCATCACCGTGGCCAGCATGCCCATGTAGTCAGCCGATACCCGATCCATGCCTTTGGCAGAACCGGACAGGCCGCGCCAGATATTGCCGCCGCCGACGACGATGGCGACTTGAATATTGAGCTTATTGACTTCGACGATCTGTTTAGCAATCGTTTCTACCGTTTCCGGGTCGATGCCGTAGCCTTGTTTTCCGGCCAATGCTTCGCCGCTCAGTTTCAATACGATACGATTATATTTTTTCGGTTCCATAAAAGAAGGGCCTCCTCTGTATGTTGGCAAATGTTCAATTAGAAAATAAGAGAACACGGGTTGGGTGTTCTCTTATGAAATCTTATTTAGCTTGTGCCATTACTTCAGAAACGAAATCATCATTCCGTTTTTCAAGGCCTTCACCTAATTCGTAACGGGTGTAGCGGCGGATATCGATTTTTTCGCCGATCTTAGCAACGGCTTCGGTAACGACCTGCTGGACCGTCTTGTCAGAATCTTTGATGAATTCCTGATCGAGGAGGCAATTTTCTTTGTAGAATTTTTCGATACGGCCGACGATCATCTTTTCGACGATCTTTTCCGGTTTGCCTTCATTCAGAGCCTGCTGGCGAAGGACGTCTTTTTCATGTTCCAAAACGTCAGCCGGAACTTCTTCACGTTTGAGGTATGCCGGTTTTGCAGCAGCGATCTGCATGGCAATATCTTTGCAGAGTGCTTTGAAATTGTCGGTCTGAGCGACGAAGTCCGTTTCGCAGTTGACTTCGACGAGAACACCGATGCGGCCGTTGCCATGGATGTAAGAATAAACCAAACCTTCAGCAGCGATGCGGTCTGCTTTTTTAGCAGCTGCAGCTAAGCCGTGTTCGCGAAGCAAGTCGACGGCTTTGTCCATATCGCCGTTGCTTTCGGTCAGTGCTTTTTTGCAGTCCATCATGCCTGCCCCTGTTTTTTCTCTCAATTCTTTTACCATTGCTGCTGTAATAGCCATGAGTATTCCTCCTAAAAGTAAGTTTAATATACCGTTTGAATAAAGGTAAGAAGCGAAGGCTCCTTACCTTTATGTATAACCATTTAATTCTCAGAGAATAAGTTGTCTTATTCTGCAGCTGCTTCTTCCGTCGTTTCTTCAGCTGCACCGGCTTCAGTCTGGTTGCCCTGGTTGCCTTCGAGGACAGCGTCAGCAATTTTGCCGGTCAAGAGTTTTACGGCGCGGATAGCGTCATCGTTGGCCGGAATCGGGTAGTCGATAACGTCGGGATCGCAGTTGGTGTCAACCGTAGCGATGATAGGGATGTTGAGTTTGCGAGCTTCTGCAACGGCGATTTCTTCTTTTTTCGGGTCGATGATGAACAAAGCATCGGGGAGCTTCTTCATATCTTTAATACCGCCGAGGTATTTCTGAAGTTTTTCCATTTCATGTTTGAGGAGCGTAACTTCTTTCTTCGGCAATACTTCGAAAGTGCCGTCTTCAGCCTGTTTTTCCAACGTTTTCAAGCGTTTTACGCGTTTTTCAATCGTCTGGAAGTTGGTGAGCATACCGCCGAGCCAACGTTCGTTAACGAAGTACTGGTTGCAGCGTTCTGCTTCGCTCTTAATCGATTCCTGAGCCTGTTTTTTCGTGCCTACGAATACGATTTTGCCGCCTTCAGCTGCCAAATCGCGGACAAAATTGTAAGCTTCGTCCATTTTCTTAACGGTTTTCTGCAAGTCGATGATGTAGATACCGTTACGTTCGGTGAAGATGAAACGAGCCATCTTCGGGTTCCAACGGCGGGTCTGGTGACCAAAATGAACGCCGGCTTCCAATAATTGTTTCATAGATACTACTGCCATAATGTGTGATTCCTCCTGTTTTTTCCTCCGCCCGGTCATCGCCCATCTTCACCCGTATTCCTAAGAAACGGGCACAGTGCTGGACTCGCCAAGCGTGTGTATTTTGAATCTTGGTATTCAAACCTTGAATATTATATCACATCTCCCCATGGAGGGCAAGAGGTGAAATACCGCTTCCCTGCCTGCAAGATGCGCAAAAAGGGACCTGCCGCAGCAGGCCCCTTTCCTGGCACATATTATTGTAAAATATAGACCGGTACCATGCGGCGGCCAAAGGCCATGCAAACATCGTAGTCTTCCATGCAGAGATCGATGCGGTTGCCGAGGATGGCCCCGCCTGTATCTTCGGCACGGGCTACGCCGTAACCGGGAATGTATACCGTCGAGCCTAAGGGTATGACGTTGGGGTCTACGGCAACGACGCCATAGCGGGCACGGGTTCCCATGCGGGTAATCCCCAATCCGTCTCCATCGGTAGGCAAATAAGCCGTCGCTTCCATGGCGATGACTTTTTGGTAATGCGAAATGGAACCGGTGTTGATTTCAACCGTTGCCTTGGTGCCCACTTTGCGGACCATAGGCTGCATTTCTGAAATGAGCTCTGTTGAAATCGTCTCTTTATCGGCAACCTGACCGTCGACGCTGACGATGTTCAACTTCACTCGCTTGCGGCCGTTTTGCCCTTGCTGGACAACTTGTTCTTCCCCTTGCCCTAAGTTTTCATCGGGAATACTTTCTACAGCATAGGGTACGACGTCATCTTCCGTAATCGTCTTGCGTGAGACGTTGCCGATGACGATGTTTTGTCCGGCCTGGAGAGGCTTTTGAATGTCACCGTAAGGGCGGTACTTTTCTTTTGAATAACCGTACTGCTCGGCTACTTCCTGGGTATTGCGCTTAGCCGTATACACGGTCTGCGATTGGCCCCTGTAGACGAGGGTCACGGGAATGGCCCGGCGTACTTTGACGTAACTGCCGTCGTCGAGTTCCGCCGTCGACATGGTGACTTCGTCATGATTCCCCATCTCGATATTATACTCACGCAGCAAGGCATCTGCATTGACGGCATGGGTATACACCTGGCGGGTCGTCCCGTCGGCCACAAGGGTTACCGACTTTCCCTTATCGATGAAGCCGGTCAGCGAAACGAGGACCAATAAGGCAATCATGGTCGCATACATCTGCGTGATCGGCCCTCTTCGCTTAAAGCTCAGTATACTGAATTTTTTCCACTCCATGCCATGCCTCCTAAAACGTTTCTTACCATTTTAGCAAAGGCCGCAGGCATTGTCAATTTAGTTGTCGCCCTGTTCCGTCGGATCCGTCGGACGCGGGCGAAGAACGATATTGCGCAGCTTCCGCACTTCACGTTTGCGGTGTGCCGGAAGTTTTTCCGCTTCACGCTGGCAGGTATCCTGGGCATTAACCGCTTTTCCTGTTCGTTCGTCAGCCAGATAACGGTACGAACCGTCTTGATTCATGGCGTAGGCTTTGACGTTGTCATCAAAATAGAGTTTCAGGATATGTTTAATCTGTTCTTTATGAGGTGCAAATTCGACAGGCGTCATCAATTCGACGCGTTCATTCAGGTTTCGCGGCATCCAGTCAGCCGAGGAAATGAAGACGTCTTCACTGCCGCCGTTATAGAAGTAGAATAAGCGGCTGTGTTCCAGGAAGCGGCCGACGATACTGTGGACTTCAATGTTGTCACTGATGCCGGGGAGGCCCGGACGAAGGACGCAGATACCGCGGACGATGAGGTGGATCTTGACGCCGGCTGCCGAGGCTTCATAGAGTTTAGCAATGACTTCTTTATCGAGGAGCGAATTCATCTTAGCGACGATGAGCGCTTTTTTCCCGGCTTTGGCCCAAGCGATTTCCTGGTCGATTTCCTGATAAATGGTTTCCCGCAGATTCAACGGTGCCACAGCCAGTTTATTCCATTCCGGAGGATCGGAATATCCTGACAAGAGGTTAAAGAAAGCCGACGCGTCGACTCCGATGAGGGTATTAGACGTCAAGATACCGACGTCAGTATAGATGCGGGCCGTCTTGCCGTTATAGTTGCCCGTTGCCAGGTGGACGTAGCGGCGGATACCGTCCTCTTCCCGGCGGACGACGAGGGTGATCTTCGAGTGTGTCTTGAGACCCATAATACCGTAAATGACGTGGCAGCCGGCTTTTTCCAGCTTGCGGGCCATGAGAATGTTGTTTTCTTCGTCAAAGCGAGCCTTGACTTCCATCAGGACCGTGACCTGCTTGCCGTTTTCGGCCGCCTGAGCCAGTGCTGCGATGATCGGCGACTGACTGCTGACGCGGTACAGGGTCTGTTTAATGGCCAAAACGTCGGGGTCGATAGCGGCCTGATGGATGAAGTATTCTACCGTTTCAAAGGTTTCATACGGGTGGTGCACCATGATATCCCGTTCGGCAATGGCCGACCAGATATCGGTACTTCCCATGGCAGCCAGTTCCGACGACGGCTGTGGTTTTACCGGCGGATAGCGCAGTCCGTCGAAGCCTTCGATGCCGACGAAGGAGAAGAATACCTTGCAGTCAAGGGGACCCGGGATATAATAGATATCCCGTTCTTCCAGCTGCAATTCGTCGCGCAGGAATTCGCGGATCATGCGGCTCGAGGAAGCTGCCAGCTCGAGGCGAACGGCTGCCCCCTTGCGGCGTTTTTTCAAACTCTTTTCTACTTCGACCAACAGATCTTCTACGTCGTCGTCGATAGCCAGGTCAGCATCACGGGTAATCCGGAAGGGAGCCACTTCTAAGATCTCACAACCGAGGAAGAACCGATCGGCATAGGCCGCGATGATGTCTTCCAAAAAGAGGAACTGATGGCCTTCGGCCTGCTCTCCCACAGGCGACACGCTCTGGGGAACTTCAATGATGCGGTTGATGACCGACGACGGCACCGGCAGGATGGCCGTCTTGACCGACGGATCCCCGTGCTTGCGGCGAAGGAGGACGGCCAAGTCCAGATTCAGGCTGGACAAGAACGGGAAAGGATGGCTGGAGTCGACGGCCATGGGCGTAACGACGGGATAGATTTCGCGGCCGAAGAACTCGTCGAGCCACATATGCTGGTCTTCGTTGAGGTCGTCTACACCGATAAAATGAATGCCGTGATCCTGTAATTTCTGCTGAATACCATCGTAATAGCGGTACTGGTCGGCGACGAGTTCGTGGACCATGGACTGGATAGCATCGAACTGTTCCGCCGGGGTCATGCCGGCAATATCGATATGTCTGACACCACTTTCGACGAGGTGTTTGACACCGGCGACGCGAATCATGAAGAATTCATCCAAGTTCGAAGAAGCAATGGCGATGAAATTCAGCTGTTCCAACAAAGGGTTCGACGGTACGATAGCTTCGCGCAAAACCCGTTCGTTGAATTTGATCCACGTACATTCGCGATTTAAATAATATTGAGCATCTGTAAAATCTGGCATAATTATCTTATCCTTTCACTAATTTCGTCGAAATGCCAAAGACTTCGGAAAAGTTGACAGCCATCTTCATATAGGTCCAGCGTTCCAAAGAAATATCGGAATCGGCCGTATAATAGACGATCAATTCATCTTCACCGAGTTCGGCCCGAAGATCACTGATTTTGCCTAAATGGCTCTTATCCAAAGAGTCAGCCAGTCGGAAAATAGCCGTTAATTTTGCGGTAATGACTTTCTGACGGGGTGTCAACTCGTGATAGACGGCCGATGACTCCTGCAAAGTCCCATCGAAGGCGTAATACAAGACGGCGGCCAGGATCTGTTTTTCATCGTCGGCCAAGCCGAAGATATCCGTCTCTCCGATGAGGTTATACGTACAGAGATTGTGTTTGCGGATATTGATAAATTTACCCGTTTCATGAAAAATCGCAGCCATCTGCAACAAGTATTTCGTTTCATAACGAAGACCGATGAATTTGTACAGGGCCTCAAAGAGAACGTTGCAGTAGCCTTCGATTCGAGTCGAATGGATGGAATCGTACAAGTATTTATTCGCCATGCGGCGCATCATATCGAGGCGCAGGGCCTGTAGTTTTTCCATGTAAGGATGCTTCGTTTTTTGAGCCACATAGTACATCGTATAGCCTTCGGTAAAGGTCGTCGGCATGACGACCAACATGTCGATGTCCACCAGCCGAAGGAGTTCATAGTACAAGAGAATCGTCGGCATGATGACGTTGGCCAGGTTCTGCGACAAGCCGAAACGCTTCATAAGTTTAAAAGGGGTAACGCCTTTTAAAGAATAGATGAATTGGCGCAGTTCCTGCGCCGTAATCAGGAACAAGCCGTCGTTACTGGCCTTACCCATGATCCGTGCGATAAGGCTGCCGCCTCGGCCGGAGAGGACGATATACTTGATATCGTACTGCTGAACGCCCTTCCACAAGGGGTACAAGGTGCCGTAAATATATTCGCGGACCGCCGTCGGGAAGGTCAGCTCGTTGCGCTGCTTCTCGGTAAAATTTTCCAAGATGCGCAGAGAACCGATGTTGATATTCTGCTGGAACAAGAGGTGGTCTTTCTTCCAGCCCGTCAAGCCAACGCCGCCGGATGTAATGTCGAGCAGCATAACGGCCTTATCGGCAAAGTTGAATTTCCCTTTCAGCACATTATAATAAAGACCAAAGAACTTGTAGAAAATCTCCTTGGTCATGTGGGTTACTTCAACGTGGAACCCTGTGCGGATACGAATCTGGTCGAGGACATTAATCAAATTATCGGCTTCACTGATAGCCGTCGTCGATAAAACGCGAACGTCCTTTACATCATAGTCGCGAAGCAGCTGTCGGAATCCCAGTAAGACCTGGCAAATTTCATTCAGTGATTGAAAGCTGACGTGGCGGCTCTGAAATACCATTTCGCCATATTTTACTTCTTGAGCTACGTTTTCGATGATCTCCATATCGTCGAGCGATGAATAAGAGATGATTTTCATCGTCATATTGACCGTACCGAGATGGATGATCCCCAAAACATTCCGGGTCTTTTTTTCCATTATTCTCCCCACTTTTCTAAACAATATCCTCGCAGTTACGCGGAGGCTACTTCTATTATACATGAAAGTTAGTTTGGTTATGTATATTTTTTGTAAAAAATCATCGTTTTTCTTTACATTTATCTTTCATTGTTTCCTGTACAAGGACATAAAAAAGAACCTGTTTTTCCGCCGAAAGGAAGTTATTCGATTCGCTGTCAATGCGCATTTATCCCAGTTTTTTTCTCAAATCGGCTAATAGATAAACACCTTGTTATAATCACAGGGCATAAAACAAAAAAAGCAGATATCCGCATAATGCGGACAAAAAAGTTAGTGTGAAAGAATTTTTCTTTTTTTTACTAATTTATTTGTAGTATAATAGAACGGATAACCGATTCCGGTAAACATATAGAGAAATGAGGTATATCATGGAAAAATTAGCCATTATCGACTTGGGCTCCAACTCCATACGTTTCGTCGTCATGCAAATCACAGACAACCAGTCCTATTCCCTGCTGTATCAAGAAAAAGAAGCCATCCGCTTAGGACACGGTCTGAACCAAACCGGCGCACTCAGTGAAGAAGGGATTCAGCGGGCTTTGACTTGTCTCCATGTCTATAAACATATCATGACCGTTCTCGGCATCAAGGAATGTCGTGCCGTCGCCACGGCGGCCGTCCGCAATGCCAGCAACGGCGAAGAATTTCTAAAGCGCGTCAATGACGAAACGGGCATCACCATGAACATCATCACCGGTGAGCGCGAAGCCTACCTCGGCTATTTAGGCGTCATCAATACCATTGCCATGAAGGACTTTCTCCTCTTCGACTTAGGCGGCGCCAGCGTCGAAATGACCTTAGTCCAGGACGGCGAAAACATTCATTCCATCTCCCTCCCCATCGGGGCCGTTACCTTGACGGAAAAATTCAACACCCAGGGCAACCCAGACGAGGAAGCGATTGCGGCTTGCTTGAAATATATCCGCAAAAAGATGAATGAAGTCGAATGGCTCCCCCATATCAACCTGCCCATTATCGGAATCGGCGGCACGGCACGTAACATTGCCAAAATGGACCAGCGGGCTACGAATTATGAGTTATCGAAACTCCACAATTACATCATGCCCTTAGAACACTTTGAAAACATCTTTGAAACCCTCTCGACCCATTCCAGTGCCAACCGTAAGAAGATCCCCGGCCTTTCCAGCGACCGCTCAGATCTCATCGTCGCCGGCGCTGCCGTCATCAAAGCCATCTTCGATGTAACCGGCAGTTCGGAAATGGTCGTCAGCGGCTGCGGTCTCCGCGAAGGCCTATTCTTTGAATACTATGCGTCGTACTGCAACCTGCCGTCGCCTCGTTTCGACGACATCCTCGACTTCAGCGTCAAGAATTTTATCGGCACCCTTAACGGCTTTATTTTAAACAAGGGACATTACGAGCAGGTCACGCGCATTGCCACCCAGCTTTTCGACGAGCTCCAGCCCCTCCATGGCTACGGCGAACGCGAACGACTGCTGCTGCAGACAGCGGCCCGGCTCCACGACGTCGGCAAGATCGTTAACTTTTACGACCATGCCCGCCATTCGGCCTTCATGATTTCCCAAGCCCCGCTTTACGGCCTCACGCAAATCGAACAGATCCTGACCGGTTTCATCGCCGGCTTCCACCACGGCATCAGCCGCAAAATTCTCCGGGCGTACCGCTATGACCACATGGCCTCGGCCGAAGACTGGGTCATGATCCGCAAGCTGTCGACCATTTTAGCCTTGGCCGAAGCCTCGGACCTCACGTACGAACAAATCGTCACCGATGTCGACGTCACCATGGCCGAAAACGTCGCCGTCGTCATCTTGTCCACCAAGCCCGACTCGACATATAACGCCGCCGATTACGAAATGAAGCAACTGAACAAGCAATTTAAAAAAGAATTTGGCGCCTCCCTGTTATTGGTCTGGCGATAAGAACTTATACATACCAAAGGGGCTGTCTGTGAACGTCATTCACGGACAGCCCCTTTTATAATGGGTGATTTTATGTAATTAGCGGATCGATACGTCTTCACCGGCCAGGATACGTTTCATGGTACGAGCCGGGCACATCTTGCCGCACATCGTGCAGGTCCCTTCGCATTCGGGCTTGCTCGATTCATAATACCGACGGGATTTTTCCGGATCGATAGACAGGGCAATCATGGTGTCAAAGTCGACTTCGACGCGGGCCTTGCTCATAGCGTCGTCCCATTCCTGGGCACCGGGAATACCCTTGACGAGGTCGGCGGCGTGAGCTGCGATGCGGGCAGCGATGATACCTTCCTTAACGTCTTCAACGGTCGGCAGGCGCAGGTGTTCCGCCGGCGTAACGTAGCACAGGAAGTCGGCACCGCTCGATGCCGCAATGGCACCGCCGATGGCACTGGTAATATGGTCATAGCCCGGAGCGATATCGGTAACCAAAGGCCCGAGGACGTAGAACGGAGCCCCGTGGCAGAGTCTTTTTTCAAGCTTCATATTGGCAGCGATTTCGTTGAGCACCATATGGCCCGGGCCTTCGATCATGACCTGGACATTGTGGTCCCAAGCCCGTTTCGTCAATTCGCCGAGGGTAATGAGTTCTTCGATCTGAGCGGCATCGGTCGCATCGTGGGTACAGCCGGGACGGCAGGCATCGCCGAGGCTCAAGGTGACGTCATATTTTTCACAGATGTCGAGGAGGCGATCGTAATATTCATAGAAAGGATTTTCCTGGTCGTTCATTTCCATCCAGGCAAAGAGGAGCGAGCCGCCGCGGGAGACGATGTTAGTCAGGCGCGGATTGTCTTTGATGCGCTGTGCCGTCTTGCGATTCATGCCGCAGTGGATGGTCATGAAGTCGACGCCGTCTTCGGCGTGCTGTTCGACAACAGAAAAGAATTCGTCGACGCTGATGTCTTTCAGGTCTTTATCGAGCATGCCGACAGCATCGTACATAGGAACGGTCCCGATCATGGCCGTCGACATTTTGACTAATTTGCGGCGGAAGTCCCGAGTCTTGCCGAAGTTCGACAAGTCCATGATGGCTTCGGCCTTCATATCGATGGCGTTCTGCACCTTCTGCAGTTCTTCTTCGTGGTTGTTGTGTTCCGGCGAAACGCCTAAGTTGACGTTGATCTTGGTGCGGCAGTCTTGTCCGACGGCTTCAGCCGACAGGCTTTCATGCATCTTATTGGCCGGAATGGCGACCTTGCCGCTGGCGACGAGGGCCATCAGTTTTTCAATAGCCATCTTTTCCTTTTCAGCGACGACCTTCATCTGCGGCGTGACGATTCCCTTGCGGGCCGCATCCATTTGTGTTGTGTAATCCATTATAAAATCCTCCTATATAGAAAATGACGATTGCCACAAAAAAAGCCCACCGCGCGGCCTCCGCAGGTGAGCTTTATAATCCCGTAAAGCTTCCCTCCGGCGGCATTATCCGCATCAGGTAAAGGGTCAAGTGTAATCCAGCACTTTTCTCAGCCCGAAGGCTCCCCTAGCTTCTTTTATGTATCTTTAAATATTATAGTATGCCCGGCCAAAAAATGCAATACTTCTGTAACATTCTAAGTAGACAAATGTCCTGATTTTCTTTTGGGAGTGGATATGTTCTGTCAGATATGATATAATCGATACAATCATTACAAAGGAGGTTATTTACATGAAAAAAATGTCTTTAAAAGGCCTCGTCGTGGCCGCTATGCTCGCATCCTCTCTCTTTGTTACTGCCCCTCAGGCTTTCGCTGAAGGCCCCCAGCCGTCCGTCGTCACCGTCACCGGCTATGCCCAGCAGGAAGTCGCTCCTGACACGGCATATATTACCATCGGTACATCCAGCACCGATACCGACGCTCAGCAGGCTCGGACCAAGAACAATCAAGTCATGAACAACGTCACCAACGCCATCAAAGCGATGGGCATCCCGGCAGACAACCTCAAAACTACCGGCTTCTACATGTCGCCCAACTATGATGTAAAAGGCTCTAAGGTCACCTCCTATACGGTAACCAACAGCCTGACCGTCAAAGTCAGCGATCTCAGCCTGATTTCGCAGGTCATCAGCAAAGCCGGCAGCCTCGGTGCCAACCAGATCGATAACATTCGTTTCACCAACGAACATTCCGATCAGATCAAAGACAATCTGATTAAAGAAGCCGTCCACAACGGCCAGCGTGCCGCTCAGGCTGCAGCCGCTGCCGCCGGCAACCAGCTCGGTGCCGTAAAAGAAATCAATATTTCCGGAAGCAGCCCGTCCTACAGCCGCGCTTACAGCAACGTAAGAATGTTGTCCGCTAAGATGGAAGACGCTGAAACTACGCCTGTCGAAGCCGGTACCAACACCCTGAGCCAGACAGTCAGCCTTACCTATTATCTGAAATAAAACGCCTCCCTTGCGGGGACGAAATAAAAAGGAGCCTTCGGGCTTCTTTTTTATTTCCTTAAAATATGCTATGATATTAGTGTTCAAAAATAAATTGAATAGTTCTGAATCATGGAGGCCAGACAAGATGAAAGAATACACCCCTTTTAAATCCGGTAAAGTACGTGAAGTCTATGACGCAGGTGACAGCATTATCATGGTTGCAACGGACCGCATTTCCGCTTTCGACCATATCCTGAAAAACAAGATCACCAAAAAGGGCGCCATCCTGACGCAGATGTCCAAATTTTGGTTCGATATGACGTCCGACATCATCCCGAATCACATGATTTCTGTCGACAACGCTGACATGCCGGAATTCTTCCAGCAGGAACAGTTCGTCGGCAACAGCATGAAATGCCAGAAACTGACGATGATCCCCATGGAATGCATCGTCCGCGGTTATATCACCGGCAGCGGCTGGGAAAGCTACCAGCAGAACGGTACGGTTTGCGGCATTAAATTACCGGCAGGCCTCACAGAATCAGAAAAACTCCCGGAACCGATCTTCACGCCGAGCACCAAGGCTGAACTCGGTGACCACGATGAAAACGTCTCCCTCGAAGAAGGCGCCGCTTACATCGACAAAGTATTCCCGGGAAAGGGCATGGAATACGCTGAAAAGATTCGCGACTACACCATTGCCCTCTATAAAAAATGTGCCGAATACGCCCTCTCCAAAGGCATCATCATCGCCGATACGAAATTCGAATTCGGTCTCGATGAAAATGGCACCATCGTCTTAGGCGACGAAATGCTTACGCCGGACAGCTCCCGCTTCTGGCCCCTCGAAGGCTATAAAGCAGGGCAAAGCCAGCCGTCGTATGACAAACAGTTCGTCCGTGACTGGCTCAAGGCCAACCCGGACAGCGACTACCTCCTGCCTCAGGACGTCATCGACAAGACGATTGAAAAATACGAAGAAGCCTATGAAATGCTGACAGGCAAAAAAATCTAATCCCATCCAGGCATCAAAAAAGGACTGCACCCATCGGGTGACAGTCCTTTTTCGTTATCTACCAGACTTTTACCTGAATCCACTGATCGTTATAATACTTATCTTCCCGTTCCCCTAAGTAGCGGTACGTTTCCTGACCGGCATAGGCTTCTTTCGGCGGGAAGACGACGGGATTATCCTTATAATCTTCATCTTCTTCCATCTCCGGAACGGCGATATTCGGCGTCGAATAGGTAAGATATTCAAAGTTCTTCAAGGCGATGTCGGGCCGGCTCATAAAGTCGATGAATTTATGGGCATTTTCGACGTGGGCCGCATTTTTAGGAATGACCCAGGAATCGATCCAAAGGTTGGTTCCTTCCTTAGGAATGACGTATTCCAAATTCCGATTGGCCAAGATCATCCGCAGGGCTTCGCCGGAAAAGACGACACCCATGGCCGCTTCGCCGGAGACGAGTTTATCTTTCACATCGTCGATGCCGTAAGCCTGAACCAAAGGCTTCTGCGCAATGAGCAGGTCTCTGGCCTGTGCAATTTGGGCCGGATCCGTCGTATTGAGGGAATAGCCGAGGAGTTTCAAGGCGACCATGAAGGAATCGCGGGGCGAATCCTGCATAATGATTTCGTTCTTATACTTTTCATTCCACAAAATGGACCAGCTATCGACAGGGTCATCGACCATGGTCTTATTATAGACGATGCCGACGGTGCCCCAACAGTACGGCACAGAATAGCGGTTGCCCGGATCAAAAAACTCCGACTGCTGCCAGAACTGCTCTCCGACATACTGCCGCGCATTGGGCAGCTGCGAATAATCGAGGGGCTGCAGCAACCCGTTGTGAATCATCTTTTGAATCATATAGTCCGACGGGCAAATGACGTCATAGCGTTCGGCGCCTGCCGCCACTAATGGATACATACTTTCATTGGTGTCGAATTCATCCATGATGACGCGGATTCCCGTTTCTTCTTCAAACTGTGTAATCGTATCGGGGTCGACATAGTCCCCCCAGTTATAGACGTAGACGACGTTATCTCCGTCTTCCTCCCCTTCCAGGAACCCGCAGCCTGATAAGGCCAAGACACAAAAGAGTCCCATGAGGAGCAGTCGAATATATTTCATGACAGGCCTCCCTTTTATAAATCTCGTCCCAAGGCCAATCGCTTGCGGTTCATCGTGAGCAAGACGGCAAAGACCAAGACAAAGACGAACACCAGTGTCGACAGGGCATACATTTCCGGATGGATGCCGAGTTTCAATTCTGCGTAAATTTCAGTCGGCAGGGTATCGATGCCGGCCCCCTTCGTAAAATGGGTGATGATGAAATCATCGGCAGACATGGTAAAGGCCAGCATGAATCCGGCTAAGAGACTGGGCCGCAGCTCCGGCAGGACGACGCGGCGAAAGGCAACAAAAGGCGTGGCTCCAAGATCTCGTGCCGCATCGTAGCAGCTGCGGTCGAGGGACAGGAACTGAGGCATGATGCACAAGATGACATAAGGCAGGTTAAAGACGACGTGAGCCATGAGGATGGAACCATAGCCAAGGCGCAGCCCCATGCCGAGAAAGAGCAGCATCAGCGAAATCCCGGTAACGATATCGGCATTTAAGAGGGGCAGACTGGCTACCCCGAGGAGGACCGAGCGCTGCTTGCGTCCCATACCGCGCAAAGCCATGCAGGTAATGAGGCCCAAGATGGTCGCCAGAGCCGCCGACGTCAGGCCGATGGTAATCGTATTCTGCAAGGCTTCGAGGATTCCCTCATTTTCAAAGAGTTCGCCGTACCACTGCAAGGTAAACCCCGTCCAATGACCGCGATAGCGGCTGGCGTTGAAGGACTGAGCAATGAGGACACCGATGGGCGCATAGAGAAAGAGAACGACTAAGGCCACATAGCCTTTTTTCCATTTTTCCATCATTTCTTCACCTGCCCTTCACTGCGGTCAAAGTAAGCCGTCATCACCATATTGACGATGATGAACAGCATCAGCACCAGGGATAAGCCGCTCCCTAAGTGCCAATCGTAAGCCATGGTAAATTCCTGTTCGACAATGTTGCCGATGAGGAGGACCTTATTGCCCCCTAAAAGGCCGCTGATGAAGAACGTCGTCAGCGAAGGAATAAAGACCATGGTAATGCCGCTGATGGCACCGGGCAGGGACAAGGGCAGGATGACCTTAGTAAAGGTCTGCCAGGAACTGGCCCCGAGGTCGCGGGCAGCGGCAATGACGTTGCGGTTGATTTTGCTCAAAGATACGTAGAGGGGCAAAATCATATAAGGTAAAAAGTTATAGATCATGCCAATGACAATCGCTGCCGGCGTGTTGATGAGCACGACGTCCGGCAGGGACAAAAGGCGCAAGAACTGATTGAGGATACCGTTCTTTTCAAGAATCGTCTGCCAAGCCATGGTCGTCAGCATGGAATTCATCCACATAGGAAGGACGAACAACAGAAATAAGAGTGTGCTCTTACTCCGCTTTTCTTCAGTCAAAATGAGGCACAGCGGATAGGCCACGAGAAGACAGACAACCGTACTGACTAAGGCCAGGAGCAAGGACAGTTCCAGGGATTTTAAATATTCCCAGTGAGCAATGAGGCTGATATTCGCTAATGTAAAAGTCCCGCTGCTGTCGGTCAGGCCGTACCAGGCGATGGCCACGAGGGGACAGAAAATAAACAGGATTGCCCAAATGAGGAAGGGCAACGTAAACAGATTGCGGATCGCTGCCGAGTTAATCATTTTCCATCGCCCTTTCGTCTTCGGATTCCGGTTTATTCATGATTTGGATATTAAAAGGATCGACTTCCAAGCTTACTTCGTCGCCCGGTTCATAATTCTTCGTCGACTTGACCAGCCATTCGATATTCCGGGCCTGAATAGTAATGTTATAGTTCATGCCTTCAAAGATGACTTTAGTGACAACGCCGTTGAAGCCGCCTTCCCGGGCCGGCCGCACTTCCATGTCTTCCGGACGAATCTGAACGTCGACGGGACGATTCGTACCGAAGCCGACGTCAACGCATTCAAAATCATAGTCGGCGATACGAACCAATTTATCGTGGACCATGAGGCCGTCGACGATGTTGCTGTCGCCGATGAAGTCGGCAACGAAAGCGTTTTCCGGTTCATTGTAAATGCTTTCCGGCGTGCCGATCTGCTGGATATAGCCTTGGTTCATGACGACGACGATGTCGGACATGCTGAGTGCTTCTTCCTGATCGTGGGTAACAAAGACGAAGGTAATGCCCAACTCTTCTTTAATCTTGATGAGCTCGAGCTGCATACTGCGGCGCAGCTTCCGGTCCAAGGCACTGAGCGGTTCATCAAGAAGCAATACCCGCGGCTCATTGACGATGGCCCGAGCAATGGCTACGCGCTGCTGCTGGCCGCCGGAGAGGTCGACGATGTTGGCGTGTTCATAGCCGTCGAGGTTAACGAGTTTCAAGGCATAGCGGATCTTATCGCGGATGTAGTCGCGGGGCTTGCCGTGAATCTTGGGCCCGAAAGCGATGTTCTCGGCGACATCCATGTGCGAAAAAAGGGAATAATTCTGGAACACCGTATTGACCTGACGCCGATTGGGTGGCAGCTGGGTAATATCCTTCCCATCAAAGATGATTCGCCCTTTATCGGGTGTTTCAAAACCGGCAAGGAGCCGCAAAGTCGTCGTCTTGCCACAGCCGCTCGGTCCTAAAAGGGTGACAAATGAATTTTCTGAAATGGTAAGATTCAACTCGTCTAATACCAGATGACCCTCATAGGATTTGGATACATTGTCCAAATAAATCAATTCTTTTGCCATTCTCACTTCTCCTTTTTATCCAACAGGACTCTAAAAAAAGGGATTTCGCACAAGCTGTCCCTTATGCGAGGTCCCTTCTTTCTATGATGGAATGTGGTTCCTGCCCCGTATGCGAAGTGCCTTACTAAAAGGCACCGTCTTTACAGGAAGCCTGATTCAGGCTTCCCGCTACATTAGGTATACTTTATTTTATTATAGCATATACCGTTGTATTTTTTCAAAGACAGGACACACTCTTCCGTTTCAGGACAGTTCAACGGGGACAAAATCAAAGGCCTCGACGTCGAATAATCCCGTATCGAGTAATTTAAGTTTTGGAATGACCGGCAGGCTCATGAAGCACAGCGTCATGATGACATCGACATCGGTACTGACACCTAAGAGGCTGCGAGCCTTGTCATAAAGGTCATCGAGAGCGGCGTCGACTTCGGCAGCCGGCTTATCACTCATCAGACCGGCAATAGGCAGCGGAATGGCAGCCAATACCTTTCCGTCAAGGACGGCGGCCATGCCGCCCTTCTGTTTTTCCAAGACTTCGACAGCAGCAGCCATATCCTTATTGCTGGCGCCGGCAACGATGATATTATGAGAGTCGTGGGCAATGGAAACGGCAACGGCTCCTTTCTGAAGTCCGTAGCCACGGAGCAGACCGAGTCCGACGTTGCCCGTACCGTGGTGGCGCTCGACGACGGCGACTTTGATGATATCAACATTTTCATCAAAGACGAAGTCGCCCTTTTCATCACGCCGGATCTGAGCTTCGCCCTTTCCGGTAACGACGCCGCCGGGCATGATGTCGATGGTCCGCACATGGTCGCTCTTTAAATGCATGACCAGTTTTTCTTCCGAGAAATCGGCAATCGTCACCGAACTGCCGACCGAGCTGTAATCGGCTCTCGTAAAGGGAGGCAGATACTGGCCGTTTTCAGCGACCTTCTGCCCTTCGATAAAAGTCGCCCGGACCTTGAAGTCCTGTAAATCTTCAAAGAGGACGATGTCAGCTCGCTTGCCCGGTGCCAAGGCGCCGCGGTCATCGAAATGATAGCATTCAGCAGCATTTAAGGTGCCCATGGTGATGGCTGCTTCCGGCGAGAGACCGGCGGCGACACAAAGCCGCAGGTGTTCGTTAAGGTGCCCTTTTTCAAAAATTGTCTTAGGATGAAGGTCATCGGAGCACAAGAGGAACCGCCGCAAGCTTTCCGGCGTCACGGCCTTGACCAATTTCGGCAGATCGTGGCAGGCCGAGCCGTTGCGCAAGAGAACGTACATCCCGGCCTGGACCCGTTCTTCAGCATCGCTTTTGCTGAAGCATTCGTGGTCGGTCAGGATTTGGGCCGAAATGTAGGCCTGTAGATCCTTGCCATGGACACCGGGGCTGTGACCGTCAATGAGTTTTCCCGTACCATAGGCCGTAATGAGCTTATCGAGGACGGCATCGTGTCCTTCAAGGATACCCGGGCAGTTCATGAATTCACCGACACCGAGGATGCGGTCATCTGCCAGAGGCGCTTCCATGTCTTTCGCTTCAAGGGTGGCACCGCTGTGGTCAAAAGGCGTAGCCGGCACACAAGACGGCACCATGAAATGGATGTCTAGGGCCGTTTCTTCTGCCGCCTTCATCATATAATCCAAACCTTTCAGGCCACAGACGTTGACGATTTCATGGGGATCGGCCACGATGGTCGTCGTTCCGAAAGGTACGACCAGGCGGCCGAATTCTTCAGGACTGACATAACAGGACTCGATATGGATATGGCTTTCAATGAGGCCCGGTGCCGCATAGGCGCCTTTCGCATCGATGACGGTCTTCCCTTCATAAGGGCCGCCGACGCCGGCAATGACGCCGTCAGAAACGACGATATCTCCCTTTCGAGTGGTCTGTGTATATACATCTACAATATGGCAATCTTTAATGACAAGGTCTCCCGGTTCAAGGCCCCGGGCAACGGCAATACGCCGTTTTAACTGGTTCCGCGTCACTGTCATAATGTACCCCCTTATTTCGTTAATATCATATATTTTATTGTTCTGACTCATTGTACCATATTATCCCTTTTTTTGACAAAAGTATTGCCCAAATATGCTAAAGCCCCTATAATGATAATATTCCATAATATCTACTTGTCATTATTCATTATATTTATTTATGGCAGTATTAAAAAAGGAGTGTGAACAAGTTATGGAAAACCAACCGTCTTTTCTCGACCGTATTTTTCATCTCCGTGAAAACGGCACGACGGTACGCACCGAAATCCTAGCCGGGGTTACGACGTTTATGACTATGGCTTACATTCTGGCCGTCAACCCGACAATCATGAGCGCCGCCGGTATGGACAAGGGCGCCGTCCTGACGGCAACGGCCCTGGCTTCCCTCATCGGGACCTTGTGCATGGCCGTTTTTGCCAACTATCCTTTCGCTTTGGCACCGGGCATGGGGCTCAACGCCTTCTTTGCCTTTACGGTCGTACTGCAGATGGGCTACACCTGGGAAATGGCCTTGGCAGCCGTCTTCGTTGAAGGGATTATTTTCATCGTCTTGTCCCTGACCAATGTCCGCGAAGCCATTTTTAACGCCATTCCTATGACTCTGAAAAAGGCTGTTTCCGCCGGTATCGGCCTCTTCATTGCCCTTATCGGCCTCTTGAATGCCCAAATCATCGTCGCCAATCCGGCTACGAAAATCGCCCTCTTTTCCTTTAAGCAGTCTGCCGCTACGGGCACCTTCAATACCGTGGGCATCACGGTTCTCCTGGCCATGATCGGTATCATGTTCACCGGGGTCTTGATGGTCAAAAAAGTCCGCGGCAATATCCTTTGGGGCATCCTCTTCACGTGGATCCTGGCCATCATCTGCGAACTTACCGGCCTCTACGTCCCCAATCCGGAATTACAAATGTTCAGTGTCATCCCGGATCTCTCCGGCGGTGCCGCTGCCTTTACCCCGGCCAGCCTGAGCCCGATTTTCGGACAACTCGACTTCAGCCGCGTCTTCAGCCTGGATTTCTTAGTCGTCATGTTCGCCTTCCTCTTCGTCGACATCTTCGACACCTTAGGAACCCTCATCGGCGTATCATCCAAGGCTAACATGCTCGACGAAAACGGCCGTCTGCCCCGCATCAAAGGCGCCCTCTTAGCCGACGCCGTCGCAACGACCTTTGGTGCCGTCCTCGGTACCAGCACGACGACGACCTTCGTCGAAAGTGCTACCGGCGTCAGTGAAGGCGGCCGCACCGGTTTAACGGCCGTCTGCGTGGCCATCCTCTTCGCCTTGTCCCTCTTCTTATCACCGTTCTTCATGGCCATTCCGGCCTTTGCTACGGCACCGGCCTTGGTCATCGTCGGCTTCCTCATGCTGACCGCCGTCGTCGGCATCGACTTTGACGACTTCAGCGAATCCATTCCGGCATACATCACGATCATTGCCATGCCTTTCTGCTACAGCATTTCAGAAGGTATCTCCTTCGGCATTATCTCGTATGTCTTCATCAACGTCTTGACCAACAAACGGGAAAAAATATCCCTCCTCATGTACGTCCTAGCCGTCATCTTCGTCTTAAAATATATCTTCTTATAAGGTGATAGCAAAAAGGCTGTACCCCGTGAGAAACAAAATCACGGCGTACAGCCTCTTTTTTTGTGCCCAATTTTAAGGTGCCAAACACAGCCTCAATCCACGCACCCGTTTGGGTGCGACGGAGCATATTTTTATAGAGGTCGGTATTTCTCGTGTTTCAATCCACGCACCCGTTTGGGTGCGACCCGTCTAAGACGTTGGCCAAGTAGTTTTTTAATTGTTTCAATCCACGCACCCGTTTGGGTGCGACGTGCGCGTGGAGGTTACAGGCCGCGCCAACATCCGGTTTCAATCCACGCACCCGTTTGGGTGCGACGAATTAGAAAGGATGTGTCGGAAGTATGACAGCGGTTTCAATCCACGCACCCGTTTGGGTGCGACTCGTAATACTAACTGCGTTATTGCTAACTGTTGGGTTTCAATCCACGCACCCGTTTGGGTGCGACAGCGAAAATTTTATTTTTTCGCTTCTTTCTTTTACATCGATGTATCTAAGTTCCCACTACCGAGTCTTATTCGGCAGTGATTAGGGACAAGGTTTACATTTTTTCTATTTTATCCCCTCCTTTCACGGGGAATTATCATGGTCACTTCCCCTTCGCATTTATCATCGTCTTTATCTGCTCGGGCTTTGTTAAGACTATTATAGCACACGTGATTTTTCTTTCTGTAAGAAAAATCAGTTTTTCCTCATCTTTCACGCTGTACTAAAGAACTCCCTGTCAGGAATGTCTCTGTCCTCTCCGAACTTTCTCTTGATTCTCCTTACATTCTCTTCCGGAATGACTTATAATAGAAACATTCCAGCATCATGAGGAGCTTTACCATTATGAAAATCACGCAGATACTTTATACAAATTCTTTTTCGGGCTTGTCCTGCCGAGGCGAAGAGCGTTTCCTGCCTTACGGCGAGGGTATTTGTCTTGCCGGCCGTCCTGTGCCGACGGCGCGGTTATGGAAAAAGTTAAAAGCCAATCCGATCGTAACCTTTCCCGATCAGACGGGAGATATGACCGGTCAGTGTCACCTAACCGAGGAAAGTTTCACGCCGCGCAAGGCTGAATATACCTTACACCGTACGGACAATATCGAGACAAAGAAGATTGCCACGGTAATTATCGAGCAATTTTCTCGGCCCACGGCCATCAAGGGCCACAAGGTCCGCGGCCGCATTGCCGTCACCGATACGACAGCGCCATCGGATACAGCTGAAGCTTTGAAACTGGCCGGCGTCCTCGATACGGCCGGACAGATTGCCTTGGGACTGGGATTGATTCGCCTCGTCTATAACGATACCCCGCCCGTTTTCGACGACGAGGCTACAAGCCTGCGCGACGAATTGACTCAGACCAAGGCCGCATTTCAAGCTTTGCAGGAAAATTATGACGGCTATGTGAAGACGCTGGAACAGTCCCTCCAAGAATGGGAAGCCCGCTGTCCCCAAGAGGATTTAGAGCAAGGCGCCTTTCCCCTTCCCGACGACTACACGGCACGCCTTGAAAAAGCGACCGATACCTTTACGGTCTGCGTCGCCGGCGGCAATGACTTGTGGCACGAAAAAATCAGGACTCGCTTTCCCGACTGGACGATTTTGGAGAACAAGAATTTCGACGGCCAAAAATTACAGGGCGCCGACATTCTGATCATCAACACCAATCACACCGGCCACGCCCTAGTCCGCAAAGCCTGCCAGCAAGCCGCTTCTCAAGGCACGATAGTCTGCTATACCAGCCGATACAATCTCAATGCCGTCGCTGCCGACATTCTCTACGCCTTGGGAGAATAGTCTGCCACTGTCAAATTTCCATAAAACGCAGCATTCCAGAACAAAAAAAGTCCTTCCGGAGACAGGTGTCAACCTGCCTGTGAAGGACTTTTTGCTGTCATATTTTGATTACACTAAGTGTTTCGGTGCCGACGAGATGGCCCCTTCGAGGCTTTCTTTTTCGGCAAAGTAGATGCGCCGTGCCATTTCATCCACCTTATGGGTCAACCACATATAGGCCGTCGTTCCTTCGCGGTAATCGGCTTCGGCATACATGTCGATGCGGCCGTCTTCGCGCAGCTGATTGACTTGTTGGAAGGCCGTATCATTTCCCTTAGGATAGATGGCAAAGGTCGCCCCGCCGAATTTATTGATGACCGAAAAGGCCGGCACATCACTAGGCCCGTCGGCAATGTAAATCATATTCGGAAAGGCCACGCGGCGATAGGCATCGGACATCTTGGCGTTGACATCGATATCGGGCCGTTGAGGAACGCCCTTATTGATTTCGAACAAGGCACGCGTCTTCGTCGTGTTGTCGATGGTGTAGCCGATTTCACTGATGATTTTCTGTTGATTTTCGTCAACGTCCTCAATGAATTCACAGCCCCAAATGGCTTCGACGTAAGGCATGACAGCCGACCCCTTGATAATGGCCAACATACCCGTGCTGACGATATAGTGTTCGACCTTGATATTGTATTCCTGATAGCGAGGATTATTTTCTACGACGGCTTTGAGGTTCTTGAAAATATCGGGAACGCCGGGATAATACTTCTGTTTTTGACCAAAGCCCCGGAGTTTTTCATTGTTCAGTCCCTTAAAAGTCCCTTTTCGTGTCTCCTTAATGAACTGATTCAAATAAATCGTATCGCCATTGACCCGGATACCTTCTTTGGCATACTGAGCGGGCAAGTCATTGACTTCCTTCCAAAACTCGGTCTTATCGATATGGTATTCTTCAAAAATCGGATCCTGCATATTCCCGTCAATAAGGGTCTTATCAAAATCCCAAATGACGGCGATGATGTTCTGCATAGGCTTCACCTCGCTGCTTCACTCGAAGAAAAAAGAGCTCTATATTCGCTTAAAAAGAAAAGGTGTCTTTCAGTCCCAACCATTGCTGGTCTTTATCACTCATCGTAAGGGGCGTCCCGTCGCCCAGGGTATAGCCGGCAGCACGGCAGCTTCCGTCATAATTTCCTTTCAGGCCGGGCCAAAGAATGCCGATTTCCGGATCGTTCCAAGCCATGCCGCCTTCATCATTGGGATGCCAGAAGTCATTGACTTTATAGCAAAATTCAGCGACGTCACTGAGGACCAAAAATCCGTGAGCAAAGCCCTCAGGAATCAGGAACTGCTTCTTATTCTCAGCGCTCAGTTCTACACCGTACCACTTTCCATAGGTTTTTGATTGGCGGCGAAGGTCGACGGCGACATCAAAGACGCTGCCCCGAACGGCGCGAACTAATTTGCACTGGGGGAAGTGTTTTTGAAAGTGAAGGCCTCGCAAGACGCCTTTGGTCGACATAGACTGATTGTCTTGGACGAAATTAATATGAAAACCGGCTTCTTCCATATCCCGCTGATTATAGGTCTCCATAAAAAAACCGCGGTCATCACCGTGAACGGCCGGTGTGATGATGCAGAGGCCTTCGATATTTCCGACATTCTTTTCTACTGTAATCTGCCCCATTGATTTATATCTCCTTTATCTTCTTGTAAGGCCCGTGTCAGACCGTTACTGTAAATAGCGCTTCAAGGCATCCTTCCAATCGGGAAGGGGCGTAAAGCCGGCTTCGACGAGTTTCTGTCTGTCCAGGCGCGAATTGAAGGGACGCTTTGCCTTCGATAAGCCGTATTCCGCTGTCGTAACGGGAATTACCTTGGTCGTATAGCCGGCTTGGCGGTAGATTTCGCAGGTAAAGTCGTACCAGGAAATGTAGCCCCCCTCATTCGTCGCATGGTAATAGCCGTATTTATCGGTTTCAATCATATCGACGAGGAGTCTCGCCAAATCAAAGGTATAGGTCGGCGTCCCGATTTGGTCGTTGACGACACGGACCGTATCGTGAGTCTTGCCGACACTGAGCATGGTCTTAACAAAATTTTTGCCGTTCTTACCAAAGACCCAGGCGATACGGACGATAAAATACTTATCCAAGGTCTGAGATACGGCCAGCTCGCCTTCAAGCTTCGTCTGTCCATAGACGTTGAGAGGCTGATAATCGCGGCAGTCCGGCTGCCACGGCTCCGTTCCCTGACCGTTAAAGACGTAGTCCGTGCTGAGATAGAGCATCTTGCAGTCCAAAGCTTTGCAAACATCGGCAATATGCTGAGTTCCGCCGGCATTGACGGCGCGAACCTTATCGACGAGTCCGTCGTCTTCAGCCATATCGACGGCCGTCCAAGCGGCGCAGTGAATCACGACGTCAGGCCGGATTTCACGTAGAACCTGTGATACGGCTTCTTTATCGGTAATATCCAAAGGTCGGTACGGCGCCTTGGTGACAGCCGAGTCATCGGCAATACCGCTGTATGTCGGGGCCAAATCGCTGCCGATACCAACATGGCCGCGAAGGGCCAATTCATTCATTACGTCATGTCCCAGTTGTCCATTGACACCGGTCACGAAAATTTTCATAGTATGTCCCTCTTTCCCTTCATCGGGTTTAACCGCGATGGCCGTACATCTCTTGATAATAGGTCTGATATTCACCGGAGACGATAGGCTGCCACCAATCCTTGTTTTCCAGGTACCAGGCGATGGTCTTTTTGATGCCGTCGGCAAACTTCGTTTCCGGCAGCCAGCCCAGTTCCTCGTGAATCTTTGTCGGGTCGATGGCGTAGCGGCGGTCGTGACCCTTGCGGTCGGTCACATGCTGAATCAGACTTTCGTCCTTCCCCAGTTCCCGGCAGATCAAGGTAACGATGTCGATGTTCTTCATTTCATTGTGGCCGCCTACGTTATAGACTTCGCCGACACGGCCCTTGCGAAGGATGAGATCGATAGCCCGGCAGTGATCTTCTACGTAGAGCCAATCGCGGACGTTGAGGCCGTCGCCGTAGACCGGAAGAGCTTTGTCGTTCAAAGCGTTAATGATCATAAGGGGAATCAATTTTTCCGGAAAATGATAGGGGCCGTAGTTATTGGAGCAGCGGCTCACTGTCACCGGAAGTCCATACGTCCGATGATAAGCCAGAACCAACAAATCGGCCGAAGCCTTCGACGAGCTGTACGGACTCGACGTGTGAATGGGTGTCGTTTCCGTAAAGAACAGGTCCGGACGATCTAAGGGCAAATCACCGTAGACTTCGTCCGTCGATACTTGGTGATAGCGTTCGATGCCGTACTTGCGGCAAGCGTCCATGAGAACCGCCGTCCCCATGATATTCGTTTCTAAGAAAATCGAAGGATTTTCAATAGAGCGATCGACATGGGATTCTGCCGCAAAGTTGACGACCATGTCCGGTTTTTCTTCTTCAAAGAGCCGATAGACAGCTTTTCGGTCACAAATATCGGCTTTTACGAAGCGAAAATTCGGCTGATCCATGACCGGCTGCAGCGTCGACAAGTTGCCGGCATAGGTCAATTTATCCAAGCAAATAATCCGATCTTCAGGATGTGTTTTTAACATATAAAAGACAAAATTAGAGCCAATAAATCCAGCACCGCCGGTGACGATGATATTCATGAAAAAGTTCCTCCCATTTCTCGATGTAACCTTCCGATAAGGCCTTCCTGTAGTGTGTTATTCGTCCCGCAGGAACCGTCCTTCAGCGACTTTCTTCAAATACTGTCCATAAGGGCTCTTGCCGTATTTTTCAGCGCTCTCTTCGAGAACTTCCTTGGTGATCCATCCGTGACCGTAAGCAATATCTTCCAAGGCGGCGATTTGGATCCCCGCTCGGTTTTCCACGGCCTTTACGAAAGAAGAGGCTTCACTCAGGCTGTCGACGGTCCCCGTATCGAGCCAGGCGTAGCCACGTCCGAGGGTTACGACATCGAGTTTTCCTTTTTCCAAATAGATTTTATTCAAGTCAGTGATTTCCAGTTCGCCGCGAGCCGACGGCTTCACCTGTTTGGCATATTCGCAGACGTGGCGGTCGTAGAAATAAAGGCCCGTTACGGCGTAGTTCGACTTCGGCTGCTGCGGCTTTTCTTCAATAGAAATAGCCTTTCCCTCACCGTCGAATTCAATGACGCCGAAGCGTTCCGGATCGTCAACGTAGTAACCAAAAACGGTGGCCCCTTCCTGCATCTTAGCGGCTTGCTGCAGATGACGGGTCAGGCCGGCACCGTAGAAAATATTGTCGCCGAGAATCATGGCACACGGTTCCCCATCGATAAATTCTTCCCCGAGGATAAAGGCCTGAGCCAAGCCGTCAGGCGAAGGCTGAACCTTATAGCTCAAATGGATCCCGTAATGAGAGCCGTCGCCGAGGAGGCGCTCAAAGTTCGGCAAATCCGTCGGCGTAGAAATAATCAAAATATCCCGAATTCCGGCCAACATCAAGGTCGACAAGGGATAATAAATCATGGGCTTGTCGTAGACCGGCAATAACTGCTTCGATGTCACTGTCGTCAGCGGATACAGGCGAGTTCCGCTTCCGCCAGCCAATACAATACCTTTCAAAAGATCACTCCTCACTTATGCTCATTAAGTATACCATATTTTCAGGGCCTTTGCCCAATATGTACCCACTCAGGATTTCGATATATAACAGAAAAGATCAAACAGCTGCGGGCTTTCTCACCTTGCTGCCGTAATTTCCGAAACGTGTCTGCATAAAAGATGCGGCAAGCAGTTTCAAAGAACTACTTGCCGCATCACACTTTTAATCCGCGCACCCAAAAAGGGTGCGATATCGTTTGTGGTAAGCTAACCACAACATATATCTTTCAATCCACACACACTTTCAATCGATACAAATCAAAAGTGTGTGACACTTACACACCTATTATACCATTCACATCCCCGCCCTTTCAATCGCCATAGGCCGTTAACTTAAAAAAACTCATTACGGAATCACCGCCAACCGGGAAATCTCTTCCGATTAATACAGTCGGCGTCTATCACGCCCATGGGGAGCGACGGCAGCAAAGCGGTTTTCCCCAATAAACAGCTGCAAAAATAGGGTCACGTCTCCACAATCAGGCTAAATCACACGACAATAGTTCCCCATTTTATCTTTTCACCGTTGCTAAAAACCACAAACAGAGCAAAATAAGGGAACTTCTCTTTCGCACTTCATATGATGAGAGTACTCTCGATATCGTAAGCCGGCTTTGCTCCGACGTGTTTGACTTTCAGTTCTTTTGTCTTGCCTAAGTAATAAAACCGCAGGCTGTCTGTAGCTTCGTCAATGATTTTCTCCAACTTCAGTTCTAAGGTTTTGCACTGGGCCGGATCGACTTTGCATTCAAAGACGGAGTTTTGGACGCGCTGTCCGTAATTCTGACAGACTTTAGCCACCTTTCGCAGACGGCTTTTCCCGGCACTGTCGACGGTACTGATATCGTAAGTGATTAAGACATACATGATTATCCCTACTTCCACATAAACGGCGGGTATCCGTCTAAATCACCGCGCAGATACCGTGCCAACAACAAGGCCTGAGCATGAGGAACGAGGCCCCACTTCATCTTTTCCTGTAAGAAGGGGTGCTGAATCGTCTCTTCTTTGTGATCGTGCCAGTACGACAAGACTTTTCGGCGTCCTTCGTCAGTCAACAAGACGGCACCCCCTTCTTCCTCATAAAAGTCACTGCCCTTGATTTTCTTAGTATTGACCATGGACAGAGCCGTGCGGTCGACCATGACAGGTCGAAGCTCTTCCATCAAATCCAAGGCCAGGGACTGGCGTCCCGGCCGGTCACGATGCAAGAATCCCACGTAAGAATCAAGGCCGACGCCTTCTAAGGCTGCTCCGGCATCATTGGCCAGCATGGCGTATAGAAAGGACAGTAAGCAGTTCATTCGGTCGAGAGGCGGCCTTCTATTTCGCTCCGTAAAGAAAAAGTCGTCTTTCTGGTTCAGTATCATCGCATCGAAAACGGAAAAGTAAGACGCTCCGGACTGCCCTTCAATCCCCCGTATTTCGCCTAAATCGGCAGCCGACATCAGGGACTGACAAGCCTCTTTCATAAGGGTTGACGTTTTTTGGAACGCCTCCATGGGCAGTCGCATCTCATGATCGCGCATCATCCGTTCCAATACCCAGCGGCCGTTATAAAGCTTTCCTAAAATAAAGGCCCGTGCTAAAGGCAAACACGTTTCTTCGCGATCTGACCGGCGATACTGTTCTTTTCGAAGTAAGACATTGCCGTTGCTCCTTCCGATGACCCGTGCCTGAAACCGCCCCTGAGGCGACATAAAATTCAGGGCAATATTCATATCGGCGCATTTTTTCATCAGAGCCGGGCTGGCTCCCAAATAGCTGAAGGTCGTAATTTGCTCAAAATTATGGAGAGGAAATCGAGCCAGTGCGGCCTGATCTTTTAAGACGACGATATTTTCTCCATCTAAAGACAGGTAGACCCCGTCCGTCGTTACAAATAAGGTATTCAATAAAGGCTTCATTCGATCAACTTCTTTTCTAAATAATCTTGAACCGAAGTATCTTGCTTTAATTTCGGCAGGCAAACATCGGCTAAGGAACACTTCCGGCATCCCTTGCGGCGCCGTACTTTCGGCGTATATCCCCTTTGAATATATTGGCGCATCTGTCCCAAGAGCTTCATGATTCTTTCCCGCTGCTCCTCTGAAAATACTGCCTTTTCCCGCCGCCTCGTTTCCCCGTAATAGATGTAGCCGTAGGGAATGGTCGTACAAAACATGTCTTCCAAGCAGAGGGCCTGCAAGGCTAATTGAAAGACATCTTCCTCTCCTTCCTTCGGCCGGCCCCGCTTGTATTCAATGGGTATCACCTCGTAGGTTCCCTCAAAAGAAGGAATAAAGACACCATCCTTCTTTTGATGAAATTCCACGATATCACAATCGCCGGAAATCCCCAAAGACGCTGAAAAAACGCGCATCCCCCGTACGATGATCTTCCCCTTTCGCTTTTCCCGACTCATGGGGTCATGGGCCTTATCGTGCAGGGCATGACCTTCAATGGTCAAGACATTTTCCTGCCACTGTCCCTCCAAATAATCCAAGGCCCACTGGCGAGGACAGAAGGCAAAGTGTTGAATTTCTGCAATCTGTAAATACTCTTCCTCTGAATATTTTCTATCATTCATGCCATCACCCGCTTCCCAGACAAAAACTGTCGTCCTTAATAACTTCGTCACAGACAGCAAAAAACCCTGCAAAATTCATTGCAGGGTTTGAGACTTGCTAGAACAGATTAGTTATTAACGTGGGTTCTCCAGTATTCCGTTGCGCCCGTAACGTCAGCGATTTTCCAGAACAAGCTGTCAAAGAAAGCCTGATTGTTTTCCGTCATTTCCTGGCGAACGTTTACGCCGTTATGCATAACGCGGTCGACGGAGATATAGCGTTCGGAGTTGCCCGTGTAGGTCGAGAAGGTAACGTTGTACGGATCGAGCTGGCTGACAGCAACATCGCTGCTGCCCTTCTTTACTTTATAAACCAATCCGCCTAAAGCAGGAACACTGCTTTCACGATTGGAAAAATAGGCGCTGGAAGGATCCAGATAGTAGTTACTGTCTTCATCGGAGCCGACGAACGGATAGGTTCCATATAAAGCATCGGCGGAATAAGACGATTGACCAGCGGGAACAATCGTAGCTGCAAAAGAAGTCGACGACACAGGAAGTAATACTGCGGCTAAAACCCAAAACATTGCAATTAAAATACTTTTTTTCTGCATAGTAACATCCTCCATTTCCAGTTTTCAAATGCTATTAAAAATTACTTTTTGTTATTATAACACAAATCAAATAGTCAGTCTAGATAAAAATGTATCCTCTACCAATGCTTTTGTCTGATTGCACAGCAATGAGCACTCGACTGCTAAACCGCTCCGTTCCAGGTATTATGCCGTACTTTTCTCTTAAAATCACCAGCTCATTTCCGCCGCACATCCCTGGCTTCAGCCGATATCGAGAGACCTCTTTCTGTCGGATTTTTTTCATAATCACCACAAGGATATTCTTATACTATATCAGCTACGTGTATAAATGGTATAATAAAGACAAAAATTTGGTATAATAGAAATAATCACTACTACCACGATAATGGGAATACAGGGATGATGGCATGTACCAGTTAACAAACCTCATGTCATGATATAAGAAAATAGGCTGTCCATGCCTCTTCCAGCCTCATGGCACGGCACTTTCCTTATCGCGGCAAAATTTAAAGAAAGCCAGGTGTTATGTATGAATTATTTAAAAGAATCTCGTTTCGAAGGCTCCGTACTTGGTTTTATCGGCTACTATCTGATCATGACCCTCCTGGCCATTTTCACCTTAGGCATTGCCTATCCCTGGGGCTACGTCATGTTCCAGCGCTGGCTCTGCCGCAATACGGTCATTGACGGCCATCGACTCTATTTCGACAGGACAGGGACCCAGCTCTTTGGCAATTACATAAAATGGTGGTTCTTCACCTTGATTACGGTAGGTATCTATGGTCTCTGGCTTTACAATAAAATGACGAATTGGCGCGTAAAACACACCCACATGGTATCGGCTGGAGACAGCATTGAAGCCTGATGAAGAAATTGAGGACGATCTCACGGCCATCAAAAAAGCCGTGAGTTCCTCATAAAGGGCTCACGGCCAGAAACTAATGATTCCCGGTCACGGATTGTGTGAAGGAGATTACATTATCGGCCCTGCCCGGCCGGATGATATATATCACCTCGGAATTTTGATAAAGGCACGAAAAATGATTTCGGGGTAGATATTGGGGTAGAGATACCACCCAATGGATAGAAATTATTAAAAATAAAAGCCGCACCACTAAGCATAAAATGGCTTAATAGTGCGGCTTTGTTATGGCGGAGCGGGTGGGATTCGAACCCACGAGACCTTTCGGCCTAACTGATTTCGAGTCAGCCCCGTTATGACCACTTCGATACCGCTCCACAAAAGACTTAATTAGTATATCACGGTACATACTATTCGTCAAGTAATTTCCAGGTAAGTTCCTCATCGTCGACAGAAAAACCGCTCTTTTAAAACATCTTTGCCAGCACGCTTCCTTGGGGTGGAAGAGGCCTGTTCCCTATGAAGGAGGTTTCGCTATACTCCATTCATAGGGAATCCTCTCACAAACGCAAGGCACGACGATCGGTCCTGACACTCCTTCGCTTACAAGGTTTCACCCTTCGTCGTTTTGACCCAGTAGTTGGCAATATCGGCAAATTCTTGGAGCGACAAGGTTTCCCCACGACGCTTTCCGTCGATGGAGGCCGCTTCCAAGACATTGGCAATCTCTTCCTTGGTCATCCCCGTATTCTTCAAGGCATTGGACAAGGTTTTCCGCCGCTGCTGAAAGGCCGCTTTGACGACACTAAAGAAGCGTTTTTCATCCATCAAATCGACAGGAGGTTCCCTACGGACATCCATGGCAACGACAGCCGACGTGACTTCCGGCGCCGGCATGAAGCACTTCGGAGAGATTTCAAAGAGCATCTTCGGTTCCGTATAATACTGAACCGACACCGAGAGAGCCCCATAGATCTTATGGCCCGGTACGGCTACCATTCGTTCAGCCACTTCTTTTTGAACCATGACGACGATCCGTTCAATAGGCAGTTTCTGTTCCAAGAGCTTCATGATGATCGGCGTTGTGATGTAGTACGGCAGGTTGGCACAGACTTTGAAAGGTTTGTGATTCATGAGGGTTTCAATGTCCGTACGCATAATATCGCCGTGGACGACACGAACGTTGTCGTAATGTTCCAAGGTTTTATCGAGGACAGGCAGCAGATGGTCATCCAATTCGACAGCGGTTACGGCTGCCCCTGTTTCGGCAAGGGCCTGGGTCAGCGTCCCGATGCCCGGCCCGATTTCAAGGACCGGATCGCCCTCACTGAGATCCGCCGCATCGGCGATGTCATCGACGACACTGTGACGAATGAGGAAGTTCTGCCCCAGCTTCTTATTCATGCGCAGGCCAAAGCGGTTGACGACGTAGCGGACGACGTCGGGATTAGATAAGTCGACTTCTTTCATTATTTCACCTCATCAATCTGGCGGATAGCCTGGTCCCACTCCTGGCGGGTAACACCGTAATGATTTAATCGTTTTAAAAACTGTTTGGCATTGCCGTAGCCGATGCCGAGTATGGCCCCGACTTGCGCCCGGCGGTCCGATGCGTCAGGACTGCCGTTTAATCCGGCCCCGTTAAGGTCGCTCATGGAAAAGGTATCCTGCGGTTCATAGGCGGCACAGCGAACCTTGGACAAGGCCAGGCGGATGGCTTCAGGTGATGCCTGTTCGACACCGAGGTCATCGTTGGCAATAGCATCTTTCCGGGGAATAAAGGCGTGCTTGGCATTGGGGAAACGATCGGTCAGGAACTTTCGGATCTGTTCCCCCGCCCGGTCGGGGTCGGTCAGGATAATAATGCCTCGCTTTTCATAAGCACAGCGAATCTGGTCCAGCGTATGGGGTTTTAAGTTGAACCCATCGGTCGTGATCATGTCGACGTCGATGTGGCTGGCCCGAATGCGGGCGACGTCAGACCTTCCTTCGACGACCAGGACTTCCTTAATCATGAGCCGCTCCTTCCCGATGTTCGGCGATGTACTGAGCCGCGCTTAAAATAGCCAATACGTTGTGTTCAAAGACGATGCCCCCTTGGAGGTAGATCATGTAGGGATCACGAATGGGACCGTCGGCCGAGAGCTCAATGGACGAGCCCTGGACGAAGTCGCCGGCTGCCATGATGATTTTGTCGGCATAGCCCGGCATATCATCAGGAATGGGCGTGACATGGGCATCGACAGGCGAAAAGCCCTGAATGCCCTGGCAAAAGAGGCACATATTCTGCTCGTTTTCTAAATAGATAGTCTGAATCAAATCGACGCGGGGCGTCGTAACGGCCGGCGATACGCGAAAGCCCATTTTTTCAAAAACCGCCGCCGCAAAGACAGCTCCTTTAATGGCCTGAGCCGTAACGTGAGGGGCCATGAAAAATCCCTGGAAGAAGAGGCGGTAGCCGGCAGCATAAGAACCGAGTTCGTCACCGAGTCCCGGTGCCGTCAGGTAGTCGGCTGCAGCTTCGACCAATTCGGCCTTGCCGGCGATATAGCCGCCCGTAGGTGCAATGCCGCCGCCGGGGTTCTTGATGAGCGAACCGGCGATGATATCGGCACCGGCTTCGATAGGTTCTCGTTCGGCTGCAAATTCACCATAGCAGTTATCGACGAAGCAGATCGTTTTCGGGCTAACTTTCCGGACAACGGCGATGATCTTTTCAATGTCTTCAATGGTGAGCGATGCCCGCGTGCTGTAGCCGCGAGAACGCTGGATGAGGACCAGTTTCGGCTGCTTTTCACCAACTTGTTTTTCAATACCGGAAAGGTCGTAAGAATTGTCCTTTAAAGGTACCTCTTCGTAGGCGACGCCGATCTCTTTCAAGGAATGAGGCGTATGGCGGGCATAGCCGATGACGCCCTGCATCGTGTCGTAAGGAGCGCCGATGAGGCTCATCATGAGGTCTCCCGTATGAAGGAGAGACAGTAAGACCGTCGCCAAGGCGTGGGTTCCCGACACGAAGTGAGGACGGACCAAGGCTTTTTCCGCCTTGAAGACCCGGGCAAAGACTTCATCGAGTTTTTCCCGGCCCATGTCGCTGTAGCCGTAACCCGATGTGCCGGCAAACTGGTAGGAAGAAATTTGCGCATCCTTATAGGCTTTCAATACTTTTTCCGTATTTTTCAAACAAATGGTGTCAATGCGTTCAAACTGAGGGGCACAAAGTGCCAGTGCTTCTTTTCGTAATACTTCTAAATCCAGAGACAATGTAGTTGATTCCTTTCTATCTATAAGCTAAAAATTGATATCCTCCAAAACAGCGGCTATCAATCCTTGTTCGTTATCATAGTGATCCTTATCATACCAGTGAATATAAGGCATCCGCTTAAACCAAGTCAGCTGACGCTTGGCAAAATGCCTCGTCCTTGCCTTGATTTGACGGACGGCCTCGTCAAGAGGCATCGCACCTTGTACGTATCGGCCCAATTCCTGATAGCCGATAGCCTTCATGGCCTGAGAGTCAAGGGAAAAACCAAGGTTCAGGAGGTGGCGGACTTCGTCAATCCAACCGCCTTCTATCATGATGTCGACTCGTTCTTCGATACGGGCGTACAAAACTTCCCGAGGCAGGCGAAGGCCGATGACATAGGCGTCATAGACGAGATCACGGGCCTTGCCCTGGCGGACGAAGGATTTTCCCTCGCCCTGTTCGACAGCGCTGACCAGCCGCGTCAAGCGGTGGGTGTTGGACAAGAGTTCGTGCCAGTCCGGTGGCTCCCAATCCGTTCCTTTTCGGATATAGTCTTTGAGGGTTTCCTCATCGAGCCCGTCTAACTTGGCCTGAGCTCGCCGTTTATCGGCTTCCGTCATCCGCGAGGCCTGAAAGTCGTAGCCTTCGAGGAGGGACTGGACGTAAAGGCCCGTACCGCCGACGAGGATGGGAATCTTCCCCTCCCCATTGATTTTAGTAATAGCCTCACCTGCCATGCAGCAGAATTTAGCAGCCGAATACGGCTCATCAGGGTCGGCGATATCGATTAAATAATGGCGGTACCGGGCCAATTCGTCGGCCGTTGGCTTGGCCGTGCCGATATCCATGTGGCGATAAATTTGATAGGCATCGCCGGAAATGAGGTCGGTCCCGTAGTGATCGGCCAGGGAAAAGCTGAGGGCTGTCTTTCCCACCGCCGTCGGGCCGATGATGGCAATTACTTTTTCCATGATTCACACTCCAATACGGCATAGCCAATGTGACTGTATTTGCCGCCATACAATGTCGCCGTCGGGAAATCCCGACACAATTGACGAAAGTCCCGTTCTTTAATGACGACCCGGCGCCGTGCCTTCTGAAGGGCCCGCTCAATGAGGTCCGACGTGAGACTGCCGTGATCCATGATGGCCCGCACGGGCTGGAACTGGCAGCTCCCTTCGACGGGGCGCCGGAACATGGGGTCGAAGTAGAGGACGTCATAAAAAGGCCCGCCGTCTGCTTCGAGATAGTGACGATAATCGCCGCAATGCAGCGAAATGCGGCGCAAGGCCGCCGTGACGTCATCCTTATCGTGGACGAAGCGGGAAAAACCCCAGGACGTCACAGCCGAAAGAAGAGGCGACACCTCTAAGGCGTGAAAAGTCGATCCTTCGGGCAGTCCAAAGGAGGCGACAATGGAGTCGGCGCCAAAACCGCAGGTGCAGTCGAGGACCGACAAGGCTTCGTCTGACGAAGTCCCTCCCTGAAGGGCCGTCAGCAAATGATCCGGCTGCCCCTTGCGAAGGTGCTGAATCCGCAGTTCAGCCATATTGAGGCTGAAAAAATGGCTGCCTTCGGGGCGATCGATTTGAGGTCCCCGCGACGAGTAGACGAGGAAATTTTCTCCATAGTCCTTCATCAAATCGGAGATGGTCCGCTTGCGCCGAGGCACAAAGGAAAAGCCCATTGCTTCAGCCCAGGCCCTTCCCTCATCCTGCAATTTTTCTTTGGCCTTTAAGGAAGGCACGACGTATATCTTCGTCCTCATGTCCGTTTAAAGAGATGGGCCAATTCTTTCGGCGTAAAGCGGATGATAATCGGTCGGCCGTGAGGGCAGACGTAAGGCTTTTCCGTGTGGAAGAGATCGTCCAAGAGCTGCTTCATCTGGCGGATATTAAGTTGGTCGCCGGCCTTTACAGCACCGTGGCACGAGAGATACGCCAGGGAGCGATGGCGGACCATGGCCTTATCGGGCTCTTTCTGGTCGTGGAGGAGTTGGCAGATATCCTTCAATGAATCTGCAATGTCGCTGCTCTGCAGATCGCAGGGAACTTCTTCTATACGGAGGGTCGACGGCCCGGCTTCAGAGTAGGCATATCCCAAGTCGGAAAATATGTCCTGCCGCTCCAAGAGGAGGGTCATATCGTCGCCGTCGACTTCAATGAATTCCGGCGTCAGCAGCTGCTGACTCGGCATCCGTTCGACGCGGCGGCAGAAGGTGTCGTAACGAATCCGTTCGTGGGCTGCATGCTGGTCAACGATGTACAGGTCCTGCCCTTTCTTGGCGACGATGAAGCAGTCGGCTACGACGCCGAGGGGGATAAAGACGTCGTCATCGCCTTCAAAGACGATTTTCGGCGCCTCTTCCCCTGCATCTGATGCAGCGGCTTCCATCGCACCACCACCTTGTCCGTGCTGAGCCAGGGCCTCTGAAAAGAGGCGACTGCTGTCACCGGTTCGAATCGGCGGTTCATAGGTCCGCTCCTGACGGGGAATCGAAGAAGCAGGGCGGCCGGTAAAGGAGCGGGCCGGGCTCGGTTCTTCCCGCAAGGAATCCGTTTCTTCCAAAGCAATCGCTTTGTCGACGGTAAACAGTGCCGCAGGCTGAGGAACTGCCGACACGGGCGAAGAGGACTTTTCAGTCAATTCCGGATGAGACGGCGCAATGCGTATCTCTTCGACGGCCGGCAGTCCCATTGTCTTCTCTTCTGACGGCGGTTCAATCGTCTTGGCCATGTCTTCCGGCTTTTCCTGCTCAACCAGGGCCGTTACAATGCTGCGGTAGATGGCCCGGTAGACAGCCTGTTCATCGGAAAACTTGATTTCCGTCTTGGCCGGATGAACGTTGACGTCAATGGCCGCCGGGTCGACGCGAAGATGGAGCATGGCAAAGGGATAGCCCGATTTTGGCAGCATGGCGTGATAGGCGTTGTCAATGGCCTTGAACATCAAGGGGTTATGGACGATGCGCTGATTGACGATGCACGTCTGCCAGCCGCGGTTGCTCTTTAAGACCGACGGCTTTCCCACATAGCCTTCGAGGGTAATGCCGTCCTGCTCGCCCTTAATGGCAAAGACTTCTCGAGCCACTTGGGCTCCGTAGATATTGGCAATCGTCTCCCGCAGATCGCCGGTACCACCGGTCTTCATCGTCGTTCGGCCGTTATTGGTAAAGGTAAAGGCAATAGACGGGTTGGCTAAGGCCAGTTTGGTGACCATTTCCGAAATCTTGGAGCTTTCCGTCCGTTCACTCTTTAAGAACTTCCGTCGGGCCGGCGTATTATAAAAGAGGTCGCTTACCTCCATCGTCGTCCCCACCGGAGCTCCGGCTTGGTCTTCCGACGTAATGACGCCGCCGTCGAGTAGGAGGTGCGTTGCAAAGTCATCCCCTTCCTGACGGGTCGTGATCTGCATGTGCGACACGGCAGCGATGCTGGGTACGGCTTCGCCGCGAAAGCCTAAGGACGTAATGGCAAAGATATCTTCGACGGAACTGATTTTACTCGTCCCGTGGCGAATGATACATTTTTTAGCATCTTCGGCACTCATGCCGCAGCCGTCGTCAGTGACCCGCATATAAGACTGGCCGCCGTCGGCGATTTCTACCTCAACGGAAGAGGCTCCGGCATCAATAGCATTTTCGACGAGCTCTTTGATGCACGACGCCGGCCGTTCGACGACTTCACCGGCAGCGATTTTATTGCGTGTTGCTTCATCTAAGACATGAATGATTGAACTCAATGGATCCCACTTCCTTCTTTAGCATCTTTTTGCAGACTATATAAGAAAGAAATCGCTTCAATAGGCGTCATGCTGCTCACATCGACACCGAGAAGCTTGTCGATGACCGGGCTGGAAAAGAGGCTGTCTCCCATGGGGGAGGGCTCTTGAACGACCGGCCTTTGAGCCGGCATCGTTCCGCCCCCTTCTTTTTCCAACTCTTCAAGAATGACGTCAGCTCGTTTTAAAAGGCTTTCCGGCAGACCCGCCAAACGGGCGACGTGAAGGCCGTAACTGCGGTCGGCCCCGCCGGGAACGATGCGCCGCAGGAACTTGATGTGCTTTCCCCGTTCCTTAACGGCGACGGTATAGTTTTTAATCTTCGGCGAGTCGTCGGCCATGGCGATGAGCTCGTGATAATGTGTAGCAAACAAGGTCAGGCCGTGGACGTTTTTCAGGCAGTATTCGATGACAGCCCGGGCGATGGACATGCCGTCGAAGGTACTCGTTCCCCTGCCGATTTCATCGAGGATGAGCAGGCTTCGGGAGGTGGCATGTTTTAAGATATAAGAGACTTCCTTCATTTCCACCATGAAGGTACTCTGGCCGGTCAAGATGTCGTCGCTGGCGCCGATGCGGGTAAAGATGCGGTCTACCGGGCAGATAGAGGCTTCCTTGGCAGGAATAAAGGACCCGGCCTGAGCCATAAGGACCAGTACGGCTACTTGGCGCATATACGTCGATTTTCCGGCCATATTGGGTCCGGTGATGACCAGAATTTCATGGTCGTCATGATTTAAGTTGACGTCGTTAGGAACGAACAATTCATCTTTCAAATACCGCTCGACAATGGGATGGCGGCCGTCTTTGATGCGAATGGCGGATTTCGTATTGAGGGATGGCCGGACGTAGCGGTTATCGTAGGCGGTCGCCGCCAAACTGTACAGGCAGTCGACGCGGGCAATGGCCCGGGCCGTTTCCTGCATGGCCGGGATATGGGCCTGGATTTGGCGGCGAATGTCGCCGAACAATTTATATTCTAATTCCAACATCCGTTCCTGACTGGTCAGGGCCTTTATTTCAAATTCCTTCAGCTCCGGCGTAATATAGCGTTCGGCGTTGACCAAGGTCTGCTTGCGCACGTAGTAGTCAGGAATCGGTTTGGTATTGGAATGAGAGATTTCAAAATAATAGCCAAAGACCTTCGTATAGCCGATTTTCAGCTTGATGCCGGTCTTTTCTTTTTCTTCTTCTTCGAGTTGCTGCAAAAAGGCATGGCTGTTAGCGGCAATGGAGCGGATTTCGTCGAGATCCGGCGAAAAGCCGTCACGGATGACGCCGCCGTTGCGGATGACCAAGCCCGGTTCATCCTTAATGCCCCGGCATAAGAGGTCGTAGACATCATCATGGGTTTCCAGACGATCATTCAGGCTGTGCAGCAAGTCGGCTTCAGCCCCGGACAAGACGTCTTTCAGTTGAGGAATGACTGCCAAGGATTCGCGCAGGGCAACCATGTCCTTCGGCGTCGCCGTCCCCGTTTCGATGCGCGTCAAAATGCGTTCGAAGTCGTAAATCCGGTCGAGGACGTCGGCCAAATCCTGGCGCATGATTTCATGGAGGACCAAGTCTTCTACGGCATCTTGGCGACGCGTAATGTCAGCGATGCGGATGAGCGGCGCTTCAAGCCACTTGCGAAGAAGCCTTCCGCCCATGGCCGTATTGGTCTTGTCGAGGACGTCGAGGAGGGTGCCCCGGCGACCGCCGTCGCGGACGTTCTGGGTAACTTCCAAATGGCGCAGGCTGGCAGCGTCGATGACCAGACGCCGTTCATTGTCGATGTGTTCCAGCGAATTGATATGCGAAATATCGGACTGCATGACATCCCTGACATAGTTCAGGAGGATGCCGATGCAGGTTCCGGCCCGCGATGCGGCGGCAAAGGCTTCGGCCTCAAAATACGACTTAGCTTGTTCCTTATAATCGACGCTGTCATCGACGGCAAAAGCCGTCACCGTGCACTGACTAAGGTGTCCCTTCAGGTAATGCTGTACCATTTTCATATACTCGCCCATATTGGCGTAAATCAGTTCACTCGGCTCGTAGACGGCAAGGATGTCAAATAAAACGTCGCCCATCTCGGACGCAGCGCAGTCGGCCCATAGGCACTCACCGGTCGTAACGTCCGTTAGGGCCATGGAAATGATGCCGTCACTTGCCGTGAGGCAGCCGATATAGTTATTCTGTTTTGAAGCTACGGCATTTTCCAGGGTAATCGTCCCCGGCGTGATGACCTTGATGATTTTCCGCTTGACGAGGCCCTTGGCCAATTTGGGATCTTCAATTTGTTCACAAATCGCAACCTTATACCCTTTATGGACCAAGCGCTCGATATAGGTATCGGCCGAGTGAAAGGGGACGCCGCACATAGGGACTTTTTCCTTATTGCCGCCGGCCCGGCCGGTCAATGTCAAATCGAGTTCGCGCGACACCGTCAAGGCATCGTCAAAAAACATCTCATAGAAGTCGCCGAGGCGGAAAAAGAGGATCTTATCTTGACACTGCTCTTTGACTTCCATGTACTGCTCCATCATAGGCGTTAATTTTTTTCCTGCCAAAGTCTCACCTTCCTTAGTGTACTAAGTGGCCTTTGAGAACCCATGTCTGACCTTTATCGACAGCCACGGGGACGGTATCGCCGATGGCGACGGACCCGTCATTTTCCCAGATGATCATCTTATTGCCCGTCGTCCGGCCAAACCAATGATCGGCATCGTTCTTCGTCGGGCCTTCGACGATGACGTCGTAGACCTGGTTCTCCATTTCTTTATTTTTCTGCAAGCTGTATACGTTTTGGACATCCATCAGGCGCTGCAGGCGACGGCTCTTTTCGTCCTGAGGAATCTGATCCGGCATCGTCGCTGCCGGCGTTCCCGTCCGCGGCGAATAGATGAAGGTATAGGCCATGTCATACTGGACGCGTTTTAAAAGATCCAGCGTATCCTGGAACATGGCTTCCGTTTCTCCCGGGAAGCCGACGATGATATCCGTCGTCAGGACCAAATCGGGCATGCGCTTTCTGGCGTAGTCGACGAGTTCTAAATAATGTTCCGTCGTATAGCCGCGGTTCATCTTCTTTAAGAGTTCATCGGACCCGCACTGAATGGGCAGATGCATGTGATTGACGATTTTTTGGCTTTCGGCAATGGCGTCGATCATGGCAAAGGTCATGTCCTTCGGATGGCTGGTCATGTAGCGGACCCGCTCGATGCCGTCAATGGCGTCGACAGCCTTCACGAGTTTGGAAAAGTCCGTGCCGTCCTTTAAATCGAGACCGTAGGAATTGACATTCTGGCCGAGAAGGGTGATTTCCTTATAGCCTTCAGCAGCGACTTTTTTGATTTCTTCGACGATGGCATCAATGGGACGGCTCACTTCACGGCCCCGGACGTAAGGAACGATGCAGTAGGTACAGAACTTATTGCAGCCGTTCATAATGGGAATCCAGGCAAAGAAATTTTGAAAGCGCTTGACCGGCATGTCGTGGAAGGCCGGCAGGCTCATGTCGGCTTCCATGTAATGGGCCTTTTTGTCGTTTCGCTTTTCGATGAGTTCGATGAGCTTGTGGATGTTGTGGGTCCCAATGACCAAGTCGATATGGGGTGCCCTTTTAAAGAGCTTATCCTGCCATTCCTGAGCCATGCAGCCGGTGATGGCGATGATGAGATCGGGATTCTTGGCCTTCAAATGCTTGAATTCCCCGATTTTCCCCAAGGTCTTATCTTCCGCCGTTTCCCGGACGCAGCAGGTGTTGACCAAGATGACGTCGGCCATGTCGAGGTCTTCCGTATGGTGGTAGCCTAAGGCTTCCAGCTGGCCTGCGTAGTGCTCACTGTCCGACACATTGGCCTGACAGCCGTAGGATATAATATGATAAAATTGATTGCGCTGAAAATCCATGTATGTCTCTCCATTTTTATAAAATCGTAATTTAGGTTTACATTACATGATAGCATATATCAGTATCCTGTGGCAAGAAAAAAGGTATGCCCCCCTTTCCTACCAGATGTGCCCTTTGCTCCTCGTCGTAAGGCGGTCCCGTGGGCCGAAAAAGCCCCTATAAGCCGGCGTGACTTATAGGGGCAAAGTACCTGGGGAGACAGGTTATGTGTGCTTAATGGACGGTAACTAATTCGTATTCCCGCGTACCCAAACCGATTTTTTCCGCATGTTCCAAGGTCGTCTTCCAGTCGACGTTAGGATTGCTGTCGAGGAAATGATCGTGGTGGTGATGCCAATCGGGCTGAGCTAAATGATCGGACAGCTGGCTGTTGGCCATGGGCGTCGCCTTCTGACAGGCATCGACACAGGCCTGGTCGAGGGCTACCGGGTCAAAGGACGCAAACATGCCGATGTTCGGCAGAATGGGGGCGTCGTTTTCAGCATGACAGTCACAGTTCGGAGAAATGTCCATGACCATGTTGATATGGAAGCACGGACGGTCCTGACAGACAGCCTGAGCATATTCGGCCATTTTGCGGTCGAGTTTTTCATTGGCGTCCCATTCGACAGTCTGGATGGCGTCAAAGGCACAGGCACCGATGCAGCGGCCGCAGCCCTTGCACAGTTCCTGGACGATATGAGCTACATTGTTTTCATAGATGATGGCATCCGAGCCGCATTCTTTGGCGCAGCGATGACAGTTGCGGCACAGGCTTTCGTCGACGACGGGTTTGCCTGACGAATGTTGTTCCATCTTGCCGGCACGGCTGCCGCAGCCCATGCCGATGTTTTTAATGGCGCCGCCAAAACCCGTCGATTCATGACCTTTGAAGTGAGCCAGGCTGATGAAGACGTCGGCATCCATAATGGCCCGGCCGATTTTAGCCGTTTCGACGTATTCGCCGTTTTTAACGGGGATTTCAACTTCATCTGTACCGCGGAGACCGTCGCCAATGATGATCTGACAGCCTGTCGTCACCGTGTTATAACCATTGAGGTTGGCACAGTCCATATGTTCCAGAGCATGTTTACGACTGCCCGGATAGAGGGTGTTGCAGTCCGTCAAGAAAGGACGACCGCCCAATTCTTTAACGACATCAGCAACGGCTTTGACGTACTGCGGACGCAGGGATGCCAAACAGCCCAGTTCCCCGAAATGGAGTTTGATAGCAACGAATTTGCCTTCAAAGTTGATATTTCCGATGCCGGCCTTCTTACAGAGTTTCTGCAGCTTCTGTAAATTGTTCGTTCCCGGATGACAGCGAAAATCGGTAAAATACACTTTTGATTTTTCCATAACCTTACCTCCTACCATAAATGACCTTAAACGGTTCTTTTTCATTATACGCCTTAGAGCATGCTCAAAGTCAAGAAAAAAGAAGGCTTACTGCAAGTGCAGCAAACCTTCTCTTCACAGGCTGTATTACTGGCCGCGGCGCATAGCCTTTTTGCGGTCGTGTTTGTCGAGGATAGCTTTGCGGATACGGATGCTCTGCGGCGTAACTTCGACGAGTTCGTCGTCATTGATCCATTCCAAAGATTTTTCAAGGCCCATATCCTGGGGCGGCGTCAAGCGAAGGGCTTCGTCCGATGCCGAAGAACGGGTATTGGTCAAGTGCTTCTTCTTGCAGGGGTTGACATCGATGTCGACGTCACGGTTGCTTTCACCGACGACCTGACCGAGGTAGATTTCTTCGCCCGGCTTAATGAACATCGTGCCGCGGTCCTGGAGGTTGAAGATACCGTAGCCCGTCGTCGTGCCCGATTCGAAGGCGACTAAGCTGCCGCGCGTACGGCCCGGGATGTCGCCCTTCCAAGGAGCATAGCCTTGGAATACATGGTACATGATGCCGTTGCCCTTGGTAGCCGTCAGGAATTCACTGCGGAAGCCGATGAGGCCGCGGGCCGGAATAATGAATTCCAGGCGGGTATAACCGGAGATGTCTGTCATGTTGACCATTTCCGCTTTACGGGTACCGAGTTTTTCCATGACAGCGCCCATGAATTCAGGCGGAACGTCGATAGTGAGCGCTTCCAGCGGTTCGCAGCGCTGGCCATTGATTTCTTTCGTAATGACGCTGGGCTTGCCGATCTGAAGTTCGTAGCCCTGACGGCGCATTTCTTCGATAAGGACAGCGATGTGGAGTTCACCACGGCCCGATACTTTAAAGGCATCGGCGCTGTCCGTTTCTTCGACACGGAGGGATACGTTGGTCTGGATTTCGCGGAACAAGCGGTCACGGAGGTGACGGCTGGTAACGTATTCCCCTTCCTGACCGGCGAAGGGGCTGTCGTTGACGTAGAAAATCATGGACAAGGTCGGTTCGTCGATGTCGATGCGCGGCAAGGCTTCCGGATTCTGCGGGTCGGTGACGGTTTCACCGATCTTGAGGTCGGAAATACCGACGATGCAGGCAATTTCGCCCATGCCGGCTTCTTCCTGTTCGACGCGCTTCAAGCCTTCATAGGTGTAAACGCGGCCGATCTTAGCCTTGCGCTGGCTTTCGCCGTCAGTGACGACGACGTTCTGGTTGGCACGCATTTTGCCGCGAACGATACGGCCGATGGCGATTTTACCGACATAGTCGTCGTAGTCGAGGGTCGTAACCATGAACTGGAGCGGGCCTTCGAGGTCGCCCTTAGGAGCCGGGCAGTATTTAATGATCGTATTGAACAAGGGTTCGAGGTTGTCGCTTTCTTCATCCATGGACGTTTTGGCAATGCCGTCACGGCCGTTGGCATAGACAACCGGGAAATCGAGCTGTTCGTCACTGGCGTCGAGTTCCATGAACAGTTCCAGGACTTCGTCTTCGACTTCCGATACACGGGCACCGGGTTTGTCGATCTTATTGATGACGACGATCGGCTTCAATTGCTGTTCCAAAGCCTTGCGCAAAACGTATTTCGTCTGCGGCATGGGGCCTTCAAAAGCGTCGACCAGCAAAAGTACACCGTCAACCATATTCAGTACGCGTTCAACTTCGCCGCCAAAGTCAGCATGCCCCGGCGTGTCGACGATGTTGATCTTGACGCCTTCATGCATGACCGATGTATTTTTGGATAAGATTGTAATGCCGCGTTCACGTTCGATGTCTCCCGAGTCCATGACCCGTTCTTCTACCTTTTCATTCGAACGGAAAACATGGCTCTGTTTAAGCATGGCATCGACGAGAGTCGTCTTACCATGGTCAACGTGAGCGATAATGGCAATGTTTCTAATATCTGTGCGTTCCATCTAATATCCTCTCTCTCATATAACAACATAGTTATAAACTAGGTTAGTATAGCACGAATAGAAAAAATTGTCCATGTTTTCAAGGCGCCGGCATTAATTTTACATCTTTACCTAAATTTTAATTAAGAAAAGCAAAACAGCACGAAGGGCCGTTCTAATCTCGCCTTTCGTGCTGTTTGAAGTAGATTTATTTCTTATGCTTGATTCTTGTGGAGCATGATTTCTAAGACTTCATCGTCGGTCTGCTGCATCCCCTTCGTCGCCAAGAAGCCGACATTGCGCAGGCATTCATCGGCAGAGTTGGCAACAAGTCCGTCAGAACCGGCCACCCGCACGTCGCTGAGGGCCAAGAGGACCGCTTCATACGCACTGGTAACCGAGGCCAGGACCTTCATGCCGCAGCTGTTGGCAGCGCCGTCACAGACCATGCCGACAACGGAACCTGACATGGTCGCTATGGTCTTTTCAATAGCGCCTAAGGGGTCGTCGTCAGCCAATAGCCAGGCCATGGCGGCAGCAGCTCCCATAGCGGCCGTAACGGTCGCACAGAAGGCCGAGAGTTTGGGCAGGAAACTGTGGGCATAGATGGCAACCATACTGGACAAGGCCAGGGCACGGACCCTTTTTTCTTCATCGACTTTTAAAAAGTCAGCCACGACCGTGACCGGTTCGGTTGCAGCAATGCCCTGATTGCCCGATCCGGAATTGGTCATAGCCGGAAAAGCAGCCCCGCCCATCCGTGCATCGGAGGCAGCGACGGAGCGGATGCGGATGGCCTGCATCAAGTCGTCTGCCAAGAGACCTTTTTTAATCATTTGCTGCAGGCTGTAACCTACCTTGAGACCGTACATCCCCGTCAAGCCTTCTTTCGACAAGTGGTCGTTGAGGCGTTCCGCTTCTATCAAGAAAGCGATATCTGCATAGGGTACGCGTTCCGCAAAATCGACGATATCGGCCAACGTCAGGTTATTGAGGAAGGCAATCTTGGGATCTTCTTCGCTGCCGGCCTCGACGCGTTCATCCAGAATCGGCCGACCGTCTTTTTCGATATAAACGATATTCGTGTGGTCGTCAACGATGATGACCTGTACCCGATGGTTTTCACCATATACAACGGCTTCGGCATAGAGCACATGAGGCGTATTGTCTTTGACGGAAACGGTTATCTTGCCGTCAGCGACGTATTTTTTCCCGAGAGTCACGACGTCCGGCGTCAGATGCTGCAGCACCTGAAGACCGGCATCGGCATCGCCGCCGAGGGCGCCGACAGCAGCCGCAATGGCAAGTCCCGGCATGCCCGTTCCCGGCACGGTGACGCCCATGCCGTTTTTCATCAAATTGGCTGACACCAGGCCATCGATAAAGCGCACCGGTTCGCCAAGTTCACGGGCAGCGACCGCCGCCGCGTAAGCCAGTGCAATCGGCTCGGTACAACCCGTCGCCGGCGTTACATCCGTTTTTATGATATCAATCATTTGCTTCCACACAGCCATCTTATCCATGGTACTAACCTGCCTTTTTTCATAGATTTCCCCGCACCCCGTCTTTATAATATTATAATAACATTTTATTCATGCTCGTACAACATAAGACGATTTGATTCCCCTTTCGGAACCCGGCCTAAAAAACACAAAAAGACAGCCTCCCGCCAACCGTTATACCACTGAAAGGGGCATGACAACTGAAGGTAAACTGCCTTTCCATATACATTTTTCAAGCAGGCCACAGATGACTGCTTAATCTTCTCCGATGATACGGACTTCTGTTTCCAAATGGACGCCATGGGCCTGTTCGACCCGAGCCTGCACTTCATGGATGACGTTGAGGACGTCCTTGGCAGAGGCATGGCCCGTATTGACGACGAAGCCGGCATGTTTCGTCGATACCTGGGCATCGCCGCAGGACAGGCCTTTTAAGCCGGTCTGGTCGATGAGAGTCCCGGCAAAATATCCCGGCGGCCGCTTAAAGGTACTGCCGGCACTGTGCATCTCGAGGGGCTGCTTGCTGCGGCGGCGATGCATGAGATCGTCCATCTTGGCCTGGATTTCGTCGCCCTTGCCGCTGCGCAGGGTCAATTCGACTTCGACGACGAATTCCTGAGACTTCTGGAATCGGCTTTGGCGATAAGAAAAGCCGAAGTCCGGCGCTTCATAGGTGCGGACGCTGCCCTTGCGGTCTACGACGCGTACCCGCGACACAACATGGCTCATTTCGCCGTCGTAAGCGCCGGCGTTCATAAATACGGCCCCACCGAGGGTTCCCGGAATGCCGCAGGCAAATTCCATCCCTGTCAGGCCGTTTTCCTGAGCGAACTGGCAGACGTCCTTTAACATGTATCCGGCACTGGCCAAAATTTTACGGTCATGGCAGGCCAAGGTCTTTTTCAAGGACTGCAGCTGAATGACGACACCGCGGATGCCGCCGTCGCGGACAAGGACGTTGGACCCGCCGCCGAGAACAGTGACAACCAAATCTAATCGCCGAGCAGCCCGGATGGCCAAAGACATTTCCTTAACCGATTCGGGCAGCACTAATACATCTGCCGGACCGCCGACGGCAAAAGTCGTATGTTCGCTCATCGGTTCGTTCAGCAGAATCCGTCCTGTGGGAATGGATTTACTTAATTCTGAGACAAAAGTCGTCAGTGCATATTTATTAATCAAGGATGCTCATTCCTTCTGCCATTGCATTTTGAATAATCTGAAATACTTCACCGGCCATACCCTGCCATTTGTTGTAATGGGTCAAATATTCTACAGCCGTTTCATTCCTTTTCACCAATTCGGCTTTCTGATTCAACAGTTCGATTTTCTTGCGGATCGGTTTATCTCCCATCGACTGGGCATAGGCGAGCTGTGCCTGGAGCATCAGAAAATCACGGACCAGCTTCTTGGTCTTTTCGTCGCTGTTAAGCTTCTCACCGGCGGCCAGAAGGGCCTTATATTCTTCACAATCCTGAATGACACCGGCCAATTCATGGGCCTTATCATAAATTTCCACGTTTTACACCTCATTATTCTAAAAATAGAGGGCCTTGACTATCGAAGATTCTTAATGCCAATGCCGCTCTTGGCCAAGCCCGGGAAACCGAGCTGACGCATAGCTTCATAGGATACGATGGCGACGGTATTCGACAGGTTGAGACTCCGTGCGTCTTCTACCATGGGAACCCGGAAACAGCGTTCAGGATTGGCCTTTAACAGGTCTTCCGGAAGGCCTTTGGTTTCCTTGCCGAATACGAGAAAGTCGTCTTCTTGGAACTGGATATCGGCGTAACACTGTTCCGATTTCGTCGTTAAATAAAAAAAGCGATGCTCCTTATATGTATCCAGGACTTCCTGAAAATTTTCATGGACCCGGACGTCGACGAGGGACCAGTAATCGAGTCCTGCCCGTTTTAAGTGCTTATCATCAATGGAAAACCCTAGAGGCTTTACCAAGTGCAGTGAAATATGATTGGCTGCACACAACCGGGCGACGTTGCCCGTATTGCCGGGAATTTCCGGCTCTACCATTACGATATGCATGTTATATCACTCTCCAATGGATATTGTACAGGATTTATACAGGAAGTACAAGAGGAACATTGCGTTTATGACTTTTTTATGGTACACTTATGAATAATAGTTATTGTTTAATAGAAATACAGTTTTTCTGTAAATTTTTTAGAAAGAGGTGTCTTTTTATGGACAATTTTGACAACATTGCTCAGTACCCTATGTATTTCGCTCCCGGCTGTAGATTGCTGCAGCTGCAGCCCCAGATGGTTTCCGAAGTCTATGACTACCTGCGTCAGCTCTTCGGCAGCAAAATGCATCTCTACACCCGCTGCTGTTTCCTCGACGACGCCAACCAGCACAACGACGAAGCCGTCTTCATCACCTTATGCGATACCTGTTTCAAAATCTATGGCGAAACCTATGCCAACCTGCATATGCGCGACTTCTGGAACGTCTATGACGAATATAAAGACGTCTATCCTCTCGGTGACAAAGAAGACGAACTCCGCAAGACCTTGAAGAACACCTTCTGTGGTTCGCTCCCGCAGAAACACGTCAAGGATTGGCTCGAAGAATGGAAGAAATGGAGCTTGAACAGTACAGAAAAAGACTGATTCGTCTTTAGGAGCAGAGGCTATCATGAAATTTAACTACTATGGTCATTCCGCATTCACCCTTTCTGATGACGTTACGACGATTCTCTTTGATCCGTTCATTACCGATAATCCTTGGACAGACATCTGTCCTACTGATATTGCCTGTCAATACATCATCATCACCCACGGTCACGGCGACCACTACGGCGATGCTGAAGCCATTGCCAAAGCAAATGACGCAACGATTATCAGCACGGCAGAAATCGCAAACAAGGCGGCTGATGCAGGCTGTAAGGCTCATGCCATGCACGTTGGCGGCAGCGCTTCCTTCCCCTTCGGCAAGGTGCGGCTGACTCCGGCCTTTCACGGCTCGGGCATTGCAGGCGGACTGGCCTGTGGTGTCATCGTCGAATTCGGCGGCAAACGCGTCTATTTTGCCGGCGATACGGGCCTCTTCTCAGATATGAAAATTCTCGATCGCTTCGGTCAAATCGACTGCGCCGTCCTGCCCATTGGCGACAACTTCACCATGGGCATGGAGGATGCGGCCCTGGCAGCATTATGGGTACAGCCCCATTTCGTCATCCCCATCCATTACAAGACCTGGCCGATCATCGAAGCCGACCCGCAGGAATACAAAAAACTGACGGAAACGAAGTACAACATTCCTGTCCAGGTCGTAGATCCGGGAACGACATATGAATTCTAGCTTTCAAAAAAGGAGCTGACTTTTGGCAGCTCTTTTTTTGTTCCCCTGTCACATAGAAAGGACGCTTTCTTTTGATTATTCCTGATTTTTATCCCCATTTCTGCTGCAAGGCCGGTGACTGTCGGCACACGTGCTGCAAGGGATGGGAAATTGACATCGATGACGACACATCTGCTTACTATCAAGAGCTTCCAGATCCTTTAGGCAGCGATATCCGACATCATATCGAAAAAGGGACCGATTCCTGGCACTTCGTTTTAACCAAAGACGAGACCTGTCCTTTCCTTCGTCCCGACGGCCTCTGCCGCCTCATCCTGGAGGGAGGCGAAGATCTCCTCTGCGACATCTGCCGCCTCCATCCCCGCTTCTTTGAATGGCTTACCGACGATGCCGGCCAAGAGTACCAACTCGGCGGCCTGGGCCTTGCCTGTGAAGCGGCCTGCGAACTGCTGCTAAAAGAACGTGCTCCCCTTTATTTCTTTGACAGTGAGGACCCGTCGACGCTTCGGACCTTGGGCGGCCTCTTACAGGATATTGGCTGCGACCTGCCAAAAGAACTCCTGACCTATGAGCCCAACCCATCAGAAAGCGCCAGCGAACGTCTCTTAGCCATTTTTTCTGAAACAGAACCTATCGACGAGGCTTGGACAGCGGCGCTTATGACACTAAAGACGAAACGGCCGGAAAGAGAAACCGTACAGGCATCCATCACACGTGACAAGGTCTTATACCAGCGGATATACGATTATATCTTTTATCGTCAGCTGGAAACCTTTGCCGACTCCCCCATAGAAACCCTTGCCTGCTATGCAGCCCGCAATACGGATTTTATCGCCCTTACGGCAACCGCCTCGGGCAATCTTCCGGAAGCGCTCCGCCGCTGGTCAGAACAAATCGAATACGATACAGACAACGTAAGACACCTAAAAGATGCCGTCCTTACGGGCAGACGGTAGGCGACACAGACAAAAACCCCGGTTCCAGGATGTACCTGAAACCGGGGTTTCATTGTCAAAGAAGGTTCCTTACTATGGTTCGGGAATGTGCTGGGCCAAATCTTTGGTGATTTCGATATGGCTGAAATATTGGTGGCTCTTCCACAAAAGAGCACTAAAGGCACTGAAGGTCAGGCGGAACCGGAAATGGTTGAAACTGATAGGTCCTTCAAACAGCGGGACGCGGTCGAGGTCATAAGGGTCGTCCCAGGGAAAATCGCGGCCCGTATTAACCGTAAAGGCATAGCGGTATCCGGCTTCTTTCGTTTCCTCCATGACCATGTCATTATACTTCCCTTCCGGAAAGGCAATGAATTCACAAGGCTTTCCCGTCGCCTTTTCAATGGCGGCTTTAGAGGCCTGCAGCTCATACCGTGCGCCTTGGCGGTCAAAGCTGGTCAAGGGTTTATGACTCATCGTATGGGATCCGAATTCCATCCCGTCAGCCGCCATTTCATGAACCTGGTCCCAAGTCAGATAGCCCGGCGTTCCCACGAGGTTGATGATGAGGAAGATCGTCCCCCTCATATGATACTTCTTTAAAATAGGATAGGCATCTTCATAATTGTCGACGTAGCCGTCATCAAAGGTAATGAGGACCGGCCGGTCGGGCAGGTCGCCTTCGCCCCGCATATAGGCGTCGAACTGTTCCAAGGTAATAGCATGGTAGTCGTTGTCATGAAGGTACTTTATCTGTTGTTCAAAATCGGCAGGCTTCATGGTCAGGACTGTATTGAACTTATTATTTACCTGGTGATAGTTCAAGACAGGCACACCGGTCAGATGATAGTTGGTCGAACCGAAATACCAAAAGGAAAACACACCGATGAAGAGGACCAAGACGGTAAGGATGACGCCAATGATCCAGGAACATATTTTTTTCACCATAAGACTTCCTTTATTTTTTCATTTTTTCTGCGGTCTTGAAAAAATGGTTCTCTGTCAGCCATTCTCGATTTCCCGTTTCCAAGGCTTCTTTCAATTCCTTGATACAGATATTTTCCATCTGAATCGTCTCCATGGTCGTCGTCATGTACTTCGTTTCTTCGTACAGGTAGTTGTCCCATTCTTCTTTTACGACGGCATCTTTTAAGGCAAAGAGCAGGTCTTCCGACTCCTGCTGTATCGCCAGTAATTCAGTCCAATGGGCGTATTCTTCTTCCGTCAGGACGAACTCGCCGTACAGATCCGTTTCTAATTGTTCCTGGGAACAGACGATGGGTTTGGCATAGTCTCTTCCCGTCTCGCGGTCATAGACGTGGAGCTCACGGTTTTCTCCATTGACAGTAACACGCATGGTGTACACCTCCGCTTGAGTTTAATCAAAGTAAATACAAGTTCTATTATACAGGATTTTAAGGCCGCGTCAAAGGGATTTTTGCAAACAAAAAAAGAACCGACACAGTCGGCCTGAGCCTCACTGCGGCAGTTCTTTTCTTCACGTATTTACGCTTCTACAGGGTATACGCTGACTTTGCGGTTGTATTTACCAGCGCGTTCGAACGCAACTTTGCCTGCAGCCGTAGCAAATAACGTATCATCTTTGCCGATGCCTACGTTAGTGCCCGGATGGAAGTGCGTACCACGCTGGCGAACGATGATGTTGCCGGCTTTAACGATGACGCCGTCATGGCATTTTACGCCAAGGCGTTTCGATTCGCTGTCACGACCGTTACGCGTGGAGCCTGTCCCTTTTTTATGAGCGAAAAGCTGTAAGTTGAAATTGAACATTCCGTCCACCTCCTGACATCTATAAGTCGAGTACGACGTATTCTCCATACTGTCGCACCATTTCCTGCAATCCTCTTGCCATAGTCCCTAAGATAATCTCTGACGCTTCAGAGGGCTCAGGAACCGTTACCGATAAGAATCCTTCGTTTACTTCATAGGGTACGTCCTTCGAAGCATACTCCATGAGACCCAACAAAGCAGTCTGTGACAGTGCCGATACGGCGGCACAGACAATATCGCTTCCTTCTTCCGCATAATCGGCATGGCCGCTTATGGTAAATCCCGTATAGCGATATTCCTTATCTCGATGCATCGTAATGGTAATCATTAGCCTTCGATTTTTTCGATAGAAACTTTCGTGAAAGGCTGACGATGGCCCTGACGACGACGGTAGTTAGATTTTGCTTTGTATTTGAAAACAAGGATTTTCTTTTCTTTACCCTGAGCCAATACTTTTGCCGTTACTTTAGCGCCTTCGACAACGGGAGCACCTACTTTAACATCACCGTCGTTGACGACTGCCAATACCTGGTCGAATACGACATTGGAATCAACATCAGCATCCAACTTTTCGACAAAGATATTGTCGCCTTCCTGGACACGATACTGTTTTCCGCCTGTTTTAATAATAGCGTACATGAGTGACACCTCCTCATCAATATACTCGCTGGATACGGCGTTCCGTAAAAGGACGCTTACAAGCCTCTCCACGCGGCTTATCCATAGCCACTTATGCTACGACTCATCTACTATATCATGAATCATCGGGACTGTCAATATAAAAGCCTTTGGAAACTTACAAAACAGCCTTTGTCCCGGACAGACAATATCCCCGTCACGGCCGAGCCGATAACGGGGATATTCGAGAGAAACGGGATTAGTTTCCGTTGTGATTAAAGTAGTCCGCCAACCCTTTTACAATGCTTTCGGCAAAGTTCTGCTGCTGTGCCTCTGTATTGAGGGCCTGTTCTTCGCTCGGATTGGAGATGAAGCCCAGTTCGAGGAGCGTCGCCGGCATGTTGGTATGCAGGAGGACGTAGAAGTTGGCCGTCTTGACACCGCGGTCCGAGAAGTTCGTCGCCTTCATGTTCTGCTGGTGAATGTAGTTGGCCAGGCCGTAATCATAAGGCGTCTTGCTGTTGTAATAGGCCGTGACACCGCCGGCAGACGGTGAATCGAAGGAATCGATGTGAATGCTGATGAATACGTCAGCCTTGGCGGCATTGCCAATATTGCTGCGGGCCTGCAGTTCTTCTACGGCACCGTCATACGGAGCGTAGACGTCGACGTCAGTCGTGCGGGTCATGACGACGTTAGCACCGGCTGCATTCAACAAGGAAGCAACCTTCTTAGAAATGGCCAGGGTAATGTCTTTTTCCTTCGAAAAAGCACCGACAGCACCAGAGTCTGAACCGCCATGACCGGGATCGATGGCAATGGTCTTGCCCTGAAGCCCCTTGGTCAGGCTGTAAGACTGGCTGCTGGCGTAGACAGGAACCGTCGTAGCCGATGGTTTAGCCGGAGTCGTCGTCTTTGTCGGTGACTTCCAGGTCGAAGACGGCTTTACCGCCGGTTTGGACGTGGTCTTACTGTTCTTGTCGGTACTCCACTGACTCCACTGTTTAACCTTACCGGACTTATCGTTTATGTCGATGACGACACGGCTTGACCCCTTCGCGCCCGTCGCCCCGGGAAGGGTAAAGACTTTGACGTCGTTCTTGGTCACCGCCTGGGGCACCTTGATGGTGACATCCGTACCGGCTGAGCGCGACGACAGTTTCACGCGGGATATGACGTTACTATTAGGTTTGTAGGTTTTATCTACCTTCTTACCGATGCTGGTATTGGGCAAGGTTACAAAAACATACTCGCCAGAGTTATCGATGTAAAGTTTGGGATTTACCTTGCCGCTGACATCGAGAACGGTCCGGACAAAAGGCGTATTGGCATCGTTTCGCGTTGCCGTCCGCACATTGGTAATTTCCGTTTTCGCCGCTGCATGAGCTGATACCATCGGAATCAGACAGATGAGCATGATAAGCGGAAGCATCCATATTTTTTTAAGCACGCTATCTTCTCCTTTACGATCCTAAACTGTTAACTTATTTATTATCCCACGAATAGCCGAAAAAGTCCATATTGGAGTGCAAATAAGTCAAATAGCCACTCTTTTTTAACTCCATTTTAGGATAAATCTCAAATTTTCAGCGATTCCGTCACATCGCTTCATGGTGATGCATGGTGATAACGTTTCAAGGTAATTACACACCGTATCTTCACAACGTCCCCCATTTACGATTAGTGAAGTATAACGAATATGTAAGAATTTTGATATCTCGTTACGAGTATTTATACTTATACTTTAGAATATTGTTTTTGTAAACTCCCCCCTATGCGAAAGAGGACTGCCAATTGACAGTCCTCTTTCGTGTTTTATCTATGCAGGGGAGGATGACTCTTAGAATAAGAAGTTGATTTCTACATCCGTGAATTCATCGGGATCGTCCGAGCCGTGTTTAGCTTTGGTGCCAAAGGTCTGAGCAGCTGTGAGGACGACGTTTTTCGCCAAGGTGTAATCGATGCCGACACCCCAAGACTTGACGTTATCGAGGACGCTGTCATCGCGCCAAGAGTTCGTCGCACCGCCGAGGAGGGCGCCTTTATCAGAGTTGAGGTATTCAACCCAAGCATCCCACGTACCTTTCGTATCGCTGTCGGCCGAGCCGTAAGTCAATTTGCCGATCCATACTTCCGGATCCTTCGTATATCCATCACTGAGCTGAGCGCTGTTGCTGTTGATCTTTTCATAGTTCGCCAAAGCGTTCCACTTGCCAAAATTCAGGCTGGCATAAGCACCCCAGAGATCATCGGCTGCAAAGTAATCGCCTGTATTGGTGCCGCCGCTGACGGAGAAGTCATTGTAATAAGCACCGATAGCAGAACCTGCCGAGCTGCCGCCGCCGAAGATGCCTTCTAAGACGCCGTAGCCGGTCTTGACACCGTCCAGGCCGTCATCGTCGGAACCTGCAATGTCGCCGGCTTTAAACTTACCATAGCCGCCGGTTACCGCAAAGTGGTCACCGGAATAGGACAATTCAGCGCGGTCGAAGACGTCGCCGTACTGGAAGCCGTAGGCATGATCACCGCCGAGGACGTACGTATCGGTACGGCCGACGCTGAGGTTCCACGTATTGCCGCCGAAGTTGTAGTCGACTTTGGCATTATCCGTGAAGATATCGTTATTGCTGTCAGCTGCACCGTTATCGGCAAAGTTAAGGTCGTTGGTGCTGATACCGTAGGTTACCGTCGTACGGTCATTGACCTGTGCATTGGCGCGAATACGAACGCGGTAATCCCAAGAGGAATCATTGCGGTAGCCGGCGCCGTCGTTGCCGTTGGCAGAGCCACGGCTCTGGTGCTGGAAGCGGACACGAGCATCACCGGTCAATTTGACATTGCCGCCGCGGTTTTCAAGAGCACTGACGCGAACGCCGAGGTTGTTGAGTTCGTCAGCAAATTCATCAGCCAATTTATTGATGAGAGCCCGCTGTTCAACAGAAGCCTTATCCATGTGTGCCATGGCTTTAGCGACCATTTCGGCAGCTTCATAACGGGTAATGTTGCGCTGACCCTGGAAGTGTTCGCCGTCGACACCCTGGATGATGCCGGCATCAGCCAGTTCTACGACAGATTTATACGCCCAGCTGTCAGACGGTACATCGACGAAGGGATTGGCTGCAAAGGCGCTGGCAGCACCGACAGCCATCATAACGGCTAAGGTTGTTGTGATTTTCTTTTTCATTATGTATACCTTCTTTCTTGGTTTTCAAGCCAGAAATGACAGGTTACACAGATCATCTTCATTCGCTGCAATCGAGTGTTCCTAATTTCCTCTCACCTAAAACAAAGATAAATACTGTCTTAAACCTCCATCTCATAGCTTGTTACAATGAGTACATACTTATTATAGCCTTATATGATATTGGTTGTCAATATCTTATTTATTGTATATATTTTTTATCCACAATGGTCATAAAACCCGCCGCAGAGCCATCGGCAAAAATCCCGACAAAAAAAGGCCCTGCAAAAAGATGCAGGACCTTTGTGATAAATCTCCTTATTCAGCTGTCGGAGGTTTGTATTTCGGCGACATGGGATTCGTTTGAGGCGTAAGGTTCTTCATGCGGCCCAACTGATCGCTCTTATCGGAGAAATAAGTATGTAAGGTAAATTCTGCCATTTCCGACAGTGGTTCATCGAGGAATACTTCATAGAGTTCGGCGATTTCCGGATTCTGCCAGCTGGCCTTGACGTCCGTATCGGCATCGCTCTGATACAAAGACGCCGTCCGGGCTTCTTGTACCTTTTTGATTTGAGGCATCTTAACTTTCGGCTGACCGCCGCCGCCAATGCAGCCGCCGGGGCAGGCCATGATTTCAATGAAGGAATAGTCTTCAAAGGCATCTTCCTTGATGAGTTCGTCGATAAAGGCCCTGGCATTGGCAAGGCCACTGATAGCTGCGACGTGGATGACGAAGTGACCGAAGATGACCGTCGCTTTCTTGACGCCCTGCAGGCCTCGTACCGGTTCAAAGGGGATGAAGTCCTTCGGTGCCGGACGGCCGGTGAACATATGGTATGCCGTGCGGATGGCCGCTTCCATAACGCCGCCGGAGTTGCCGAAAATACGACCGCCGCCGGACGAAGACCCAAAGGTCTTATCAAAATGGCTGTTTTCCAAGCTGTCGAAGTCGATATTTTCTTCCTGGATCCATTTGGCCAGTTCCCGCGTGGTGATACAGATATCGGTATCGCGGATTTCCGGTTCATCCCAGAACAGGCCGGCAGCGCTCAGCTGAGGACGGCGGATTTCAGATTTCTTCGCCGTACACGGCGTAACGCAGACGTTGACGATTTTTTTGGGATCGATATTTTTCTGCTGGGCAAAATACGTCTTGATGATCGGGCTCAAGATGCTGATCGGGCTCTTCGTCGACGACAGATGAGGAATGAGGTCCGGATAGAACGTTTCCGCAAATTCGACCCAGGCCGGGCAGCAGCTGGTGAACTGCGGGATAGGAATTTCTTCAGACTGCAGACGGTGCAGGAGCTCCATCGCTTCTTCCATGATGGTCATATCGGCACCAAAATCGGTATCAAAGACGTAGTCTGCACCGAGGGCGCGAAGGGCCGATACCATTTTCCCTTCGACGAAGCTGCCCGGTTCCATGCCAAAGGCTTCCCCGAGGCCGACGCGGACGGCAGGAGCCGTCTGAAAAATAACGATCTTATCCGGATCCTTCAAGGCTTCCTTGACCCGGCCGACGTCATTGACTTCGTTAATGGCATCAAAGGGGCAGGCTGTCGCACACTGGCCGCAATGAACGCAAATCGGCAGATCGCCGGTACTGGACAGGGAGTAATAGTCGAGTACGGTCTGCGTGTCGGCACAGGCTCTGCGGCATAAGGTACAGTTCTTACACTTAGTCACGTCGAACTGAACGGCACAGTTATGTTCATCAATGGGGACGCGGCGGTCGATGTTTTCAAAGCGGGAATGAAATTCAGGCATGGCGAATACTCCTTTTCGGTCTGAAATTTAAAATGCTGGGTATGATGTTGGCAGCGCCAAGAACTATGTAACATTTTATCACAAACTTTGTTACTTATAGGATAATACAAACCAGCATAAATTTCCATTGCTTTTAGAGAATTCGAGCCCCTTTTTTGCCATATTTCCTATGCTTTTTTATCATGTTTAAAAAATTACGGTTACTCCCCTTTTAAATCTTCTAATTCACACCATCTTTCCGTCAAAGCATCTACTTTCTCTTGCGTTTCCTTTTGATCGGCCAAGAGAGTTTCCACTTGTTCATAATTACTGCCGGCGGCGGCGATAGCCGCGTTGATTCCTTTGAGCATGGCCTCATAACGAGGCAGTTCTTCCGTAATTTTCTTCAACTCTTCTTCTTGGCGCTGCGTCAGTCCGGCCTTAATCTGTACCGCTTTTATATTCGTTTTAGTAATAGAAGGTCCAGAGGCTTTTTCACTTTTCTTTTCTTGGTGATGGCTGTATTTTTCTTCCAAGTATTCACTATAATCGCCATAAAATCGTTCCCACTGCCCCGCGTGTAATGTGAAAAGTTTATCAACCACCCGATCTAGGAAGTAACGATCGTGAGACACGACGAGGACGACACCTTGAAAAGTGTCAAGATAATTTTCAAGGACCGTCAGGGTCGGAATATCGAGGTCATTCGTCGGTTCATCTAATAAGAGCACGTTGGGCTGATCCATGAGCAGGCGCAGTAAATAAAGGCGCCGCCGTTCACCGCCGCTTAACTTGGCAATGAACGTATGCTGCATCTCTTCGGTGAACAGGAATTGGTCGAGGAGGCGCGTTGCCGAAATGCGCTGGCCGAATTGGTTGACCACAAAGTGCCCCCGTTCCTGAATGTAATCGATAACCCTCATCGATTCATCAAAATCGGGAAGCTGCTGGGTAAAGAAGCCAAAACGAACGGTCTGTCCGATAGTAAGGGATCCTTCCGTCGGGACTAATTGGCCGGACAGGACTTTGAGCAGGGTCGACTTGCCGACGCCGTTGGCACCGATAATCCCGATGCGGTCATGTTTAACGACGTGATAATCGACGTGTTGGAACAAGGGCTTGGCCGGGTCGTAACCAAAGGCCACATCATCGATGTCGAGGATGGTTTTCCCCAGGCGGGCTGACGTATCGAGGAACTCGACTTCACCGATGGGTTTGCCGTTTTCAATAGCACAGAGCTGTTCATACCGTTCTTTTCGTGCCTTCTGCTTCGTCGACCGGGCCTGGGCACCGCGCTGAATCCAGGCTTTTTCCCGACGGATGAGGTTGCGCCGCTTGGCTTCACTGGCTTTATCCCGCTCGAGTCGTTCCTGGCGAAGTTCGAGATATTGGCTGTAATTGCCGGCATACGTATAGACATGCCCTCGGTCGAGTTCGATCATCGAATCGACGACGGTATCGAGAAAATAGCGATCATGGGTACTGAGCAGGATAGCCGATTTGCTGTCGCGGAGGTATTCTTCCAGCCAAAGGATCGTCTGTTCGTCGAGATGGTTCGTCGGTTCATCCATGATGAGGAGGTCGCAGGGCATAATCAACGCCCGGGCCAGGCCCAGACGTTTGCGCTGGCCGCCGGACAGGTCGTCAACGGATTTCGTAAGGTCAGAAATCCCCAGTTTGCCGAGGATGATTTTGGCTTTCGACTCCAGTTCCCAGGCCTGCTGGCGGTCCATTTCGGCACTGAGGGAGACGACGGCTTCGTCATCTCCCTTTTGAACGGCTTCTTCATACTGCCGGAGGAGCTTCATGATGGGCAGATTGCCGTCGAGTACACTCTCAAGAACCGTGTGGCCTTGTACGAACTGCGGTTCCTGTGGCAAATAATGGATGCGCGCCTTGGGATTGAACCACAACGTGCCGCTGTCCATATCGGACAGGCCGGCAATGATTTTGAGGAGGGTCGTCTTCCCCGCCCCATTGAGACCGATGAGTCCCAATTTCTGCCCGCTGTCGATGGCGAAGGTTACGCCGTCGAAGAGGACCCGCAGACCATATGATTTTTTTACCTGTTCTACTGTCAGTATATTCATTATAATACATCACTTTCTCTATCTGGATTTTACGTTTACACTAGCACAAAGACTGGCAAGATGCAAGCCTTTCGGCCGGCCTTTGACTATATACAAGGCCTAGCAAATGTGATAAAATTAGTTGTTATCGTGATAAATTTCTAGAGAGATAAGGGGTTATTATGGCAAACAAGTTTATCTCGGGCACCTTGATCCTGACCTTGTCCGGCTTTGTCGTCAAAGCCATTGGCAGTATCAACTGGATCATCTTGTCCCGTATTCTCGGCGGTGAAGGCATCGGCATCTATCAGATGGCCTTTCCGATTTACCTCTTGGCACTCGATATTTCCAGTGCCGGCCTTCCCATTGCAATTTCCATTATTACGGCTGAAAAAGTAGCCAAAGAGGATTACTTCGGAGCCCAGCGCATCTTTCACGTATCCCTGTCGATGCTGTGTACGACGGCCTTTGTCCTGAGTGTCCTCATGTTCTTTGGCTCCAGCTTCCTTATCGATGAACATATCATCCGAGAAAGCCGGGCTTACTACTCGCTCATCGCCCTGGCACCGGCCATCTTCTTTACGACGATCATCGCCGGCTATCGCGGCTATCTCCAAGGCTGGCAGCAGATGACGCCGACGGCCTTGTCCCAGATTGTGGAACAGTTGGTCCGCGTCGTCGTCATGCTGGGCTTTGCCGCTCTCCTGTTGCCTTACGGCCTCGATTATGCGGCCGGCGGCGCCAGTCTCGGTGCCGGAGCCGGGGGCCTTGCCGCTTGGCTGGTTCTCGTCTATTACTATTATAAACTGAAGCGGTCCCTTCCCGTCGACGGACCTGTTTTCGAACAGGAAAAAATCAAGGATATCTTAAAGCGCCTCGTCGTCCTGGCGATTCCTATTTCCCTCTCGAGCATCATGCTCCCCGTCGTCTCCAACCTCGATCTGCTCATCGTACCGCGGCGGTTAGAAGCTGCCGGCTATGCTACCCATCAGGCAACGGCCCTCTTCGGCTACCTGACGGGCATGTCAGTCCCGCTCATCAACCTGGCCACCATTTTGACAGCCGCCATGGCCATGAGCCTGGTACCGGCTATCAGTCACAGCTTTACCTTGAAAGAGTACGGTGAAATCCGGGAACGGACGGCAACGTCCATGCGTATCGCCTTTTTGGTCACCATCCCCTTCAGTGTCATCCTCTACGTCATGGCAGAACCTATCGTCACCTTCATCTACAACGCCCCGGCCGCAACAGAAGCGACAAGGGCCGTGGCCATCGCCATCTGCTTCTTAGGTCTGCACCAGATTTCAACGGCCATCCTTCAAGGCCTCAAGAAGCCGAAGATTCCGGTCATCAACATGGCCCTGGCCTGTATCGTCAAAGTCCTCTGCAACTGGTTCTTAGTCGCCATCCCGGCCTTTGGCATTACCGGGGCCGCCTATGCCACCGTCGCCGACATCGGCGTTGCTGCCGTCCTCAACATGTGCTTCATCTACCGTGAGATCGGCTACGTCATTGAAGTCAAGGTCATCTTAAAGAACATCGTCTCGGCTGCCGTTATGGGCGTCGCCATGTACTTTATGTACCCTTACCTCTTCAGCCATATCGGCCTCTTCTTGGCCCTCTTCCTATCGTGCATCATCGGATCGGTCATCTACATTGGCGGCATGGTCTTAAGCGGCGGTGTTACCCGTCAAGACGCTGCCAAAATGCCCTTCATCGGACGATTCATCTAAATTCATCGGACACAAAAAAGGAGCTGCCCCTCAGGACAGCTCCTTTTTTTATGGAAAATTTGAGAAATCAGTTGATAAGCAATACAGAAGTAAGATTATTTGCGGTATTTTTCGACGAAACGGCCCATTCTCTTCAGCGCTTCTTGGATCGTTTCCATGCTGGTTGCATAAGAGATGCGGACAAAGCCTTCACCCTGTTCGCCAAAGGCCGTACCCGGAACGACGGCAACTTTTTCTTCCTGAACCAATTTTTCGCAGAATTCAGAGGACTTCATGCCCGTGCAGCGGATATCCGGGAAGATATAGAAAGCGCCCTTCGGTTCAAAGACCGGCAGGCCGATGTCGCGCAGGCCTTTATAGATAACTTGGCGGCGGCGGTCGTATTCCTGACGCATAGCTTCTACTTCTTCGTCGCAGTCCTTAAGGGCTGTAATCCCACCGAACTGAGCCGTCGTGTTGGCGCACATGATGGCATACTGGTGGAGTTTTAAGATCGGTGCTAACCCGTCGCGAGGTGCGCAGATATAGCCGAGACGCATGCCGGTCATAGCATGAGCCTTGGAGAAACCGTTAAATACGATGGTCCGTTCGCGCATGTCCGGTAATTTAGCGAAGGTCGTGAATTTAGCATCGCCGTACATGAGTTCGCAGTAAATTTCGTCTGCCATGACGATGAGATCGTGTTTTTTAACAAATTCAGCGATGGGCATCAATTCTTCGGCCGTCATAACCGTACCGGTCGGGTTGTTCGGATATCCGATGACCAAAGCTTTCGTCTTCGGCGTAACGACTTTTTCCAGAGCAGCCACGCTCAGTTTAAAATCATCTTCCGGATAAGTCGGTACGAATACGGCTTTCCCGCCTGCCAATTCAACAGCTGCCGGATAAGCTACATAAGCCGGATCGGGAATGAGGACTTCGTCGCCCGGTTCGGTCATAGCCAACAGAGCCATTGCCAAGCCTTCGGAAACGCCGACCGTAACCAAGATTTCATCTTTCGGATCGTACTTGACGCCATAGCGTTTTTCAAAGGTTTCACTGATGGTTTCACGAAGTTCCATCATGCCCGAGTTGCCGGTATAGCTCGTTTCTTTCGCATCGAGGCTTTTCTTCATCGCATCGATAACCTTATCGGGGGCCGCAAAATCCGGTTCGCCGATACTGAGGGACAGGACGCCTTCGACCTGGGCTGCAATATCAAAGAATTTGCGAATCCCCGATGGCTTGATAGCCCTAACATTTGCCGCTGTTTTGTCGTTCCAATTCATACTAATACACCGCCTTTTCCTATGATTATTTTTGCACTTTAATATGCATTCTTTACATATATTATATCACTTTTGCAAGAATGATAAAAGGTTTATAACAAAAAAAATGCTGTCCTCGTGAGAGGAACAGCATTTTTTCTTATCTATTCGCTTATGGGCTTGTCAAACAGATACTCTTCCCGGCCGACGGCTTTGCCGTTTTTCATATAGACACGGGGAACGCGGCGGGATAAATTGCACATGATTTCATAATTAATCGTACCGCAGACACGGGCGATTTCTTCGATGGAAATGAAGCTGTCGCCTTGCTGACCGAAAAGGACGACTTCGTCTCCGGCGTGAACGTTGGCTTCACCGCTGACGTCGATCATGCACTGATCCATGCAGATCGTCCCGACCTGAGGGACGCGGTGGCCGTGATAGAGGACGTCGACCTTGCCCGACAAAATACGGGAATAGCCGTCGGCATAGCCTACGGGAAGGGTCGCGATTTTACGACGGTCCGGTGCCGTATAGTGCCGGCCATAACTGACGGTCGCCCCGGCATCGATGAGTTTGACGTGGGCGATACAGCAGCGAAGGGACATGACCGGCCGCAGGTCGTAAGGCGTAATATCGATTTCCGGCGACGGTTCACAGCCATACATGATGATACCCGGCCGCACCATGTCGCAGTAATATTCGGGGAGCTCGAGGACGGCCGCACTGTTGCAGCAGTGGCGCAGGGCAATGTCAATGCCTTCTTCTTCCATACGCTTACACATCCAGCGAAAATGGCCGTATTGTTCGCGCGTAAAGGCCTTGTCCTCACAGTCCGATACGGCAAAGTGGGTAAAGATACCGCGGACTTCGATATTGGGCAGGGCTGCCAAGGTCTTGATGTCGGCGACGCTGGCTTCATTGACGGGAAAGCCGACGCGGCTCATGCCGGTATCGATGGCAATATGAACTCGCAGGACCTTGCCCAGGCGCTGAGCTTCTTCGGAGAAAAAACGAGCATTTTTCAAGTTGAAGACGGCCGGTTCAATATCATAGGTAAGGAGTTCTTCCGTCCGCCTGGCATCGGTATGGCCGAGGATGAAGATTTCCTTATCAAGATGGGCATAGCGCCGCAGTTCAACGGCTTCGTCTAAACTGGAAACGGCAAAGCAGTCGGCTCCGTTTTCGGCAAAGGTACGAGCCAATTCGACGCTGCCGTGGCCATAGGCATTGGCCTTGACGACGGCCGCTATCTTGACGTTCGGACCGACGTGTTTTCGAATCTGACGCATATTATGGGCCGCGGCATCGAGATCAATCTGGGCCCAAACGGCCCGCCGGGTAAAATTCATCGTACTTTCATAAGCATTCATGTCTATATCGCCTTCCCCTATGGAACTTTCCGTATTGGTATCATCATAGCACAGGGCCTAGAGGCCGTCAATAAAACGGCACAGCCCGTCGAGAACCCGTTCTTCCCAGATATAATTGGTGCTGAAAACGCCTGCGCTTCGCGGATCTTCTTCGGCGATCGCCTCTCCGTTCATGACGTAAGCGAAACCGCTCTTCGTTCCCGGTATGACAAAGAGTCCCGATAAGAGGCCAAAGGCCTGCCCCGTGTGGCCCCAAAGAGAAAAAGCGTTCTCCCTACAGGGACGAGCCGGGCCGTTACCATCAACCAAAAAGGCCCCTAAGCCATAAGAAAAAATCGTCCGGCCGCAGGTATCGCCGTTGTGGCCGTCATACTGCCACTGAGGCCGAAACATCTCCCGTAAGGAAGAAGGACTAAGGATTCGCCGCCCTCGATACGCCCCGTCATGAAGGATCATCTCGAGAGTCTGCCCCATTTCTGCCAAAGACAGGCGCAGTCCTCCTTGAGGCGAAAAAAAGGTGGCATTGGTCCCGGGCCGGTACCCATCCAGCTCATAGGTCTGACAGACCGTTTCTGCATAAGGATTTTGAAGGGCAACCGTCTCTTTTTCCGGCTGACGACCTTCAAAATCATCGATCTGCCCCTGCCATCTGCCGCCTTCATCGTCCTTACCGTAAATGGTACCCAGTTTTTCAAATTCAGCTTGCGGCAGGTTGCCCGGTACATAGTCTCCTCGGCAATCGAGGTCCTTTAGGATGTGCGCTTTTTGATAGTCGTCAAAACGCTGGCCGGTCACGGCTTCAATGACCGTTCCCAAAAGGCCGTAATTGAGGTTGCAGTAGGTAAAATACGGTCCCGGCATTTCTCCCGTTGGAGCAAAGTGCTGTCCCTTTTCCCAATAGGGGCTGTCAGACTGAAAAAAGGCCTCTGCGGAAACGAATGGCGGGATGCTGTAGACCTTTCCGTCGCGCAGCCCCGACGTATGCGAGGCCAGCATGCGTACGGTCACCGGGATATCGTCATAGGACGGATGGCGCAGGCGAAAGCCAAGATAGTCACTGACGTCGTCATCAAGAGACAATACGCCCGCTTCGACTAACTGCATGAGGGTAAAAATGGTGAACATCTTCGATACCGAGGCTATGCGAAAACGGCTGTCCATCGTCATCGGCAACGGTTTCGGCCGGAATCTTCGGATACCGCCGGCAAAGCGGTATACCTCGCGGCCCTCATGATAGGCGACGAGGGCCAGTCCCGGAACTTGAAGCAATTCATCGCCAATCAAGGATGAAAAATAGAGGTCCCAATCTGGTATCATCATGTGCTCTCTCCTGGTAAAAAAGCCTTATAAAGGCAGGATTATCATCAAAAAAAGACTGCCCTTGCAGACAGTCTTCCCTCCGACCGCATCAAGAGCTCCTTCCCCTCTGAAAGGAAACGCTTATCCGCGGTAGTTTTCCGGATAAATGGTGATATCGAAGTGATTCTTATCCCATTCGTGTGTAATTTGATGCTTGTACGGGGCTAAGGCCGCAAGAAGGACTTCATAAGCCTTACTGCCCTGGTAGATGCCGTCATCGGAGATATCGACTTTATAGCCATTTTCATGGGAATAGAGTCCGCTGGCATGGTACCCGCCTTCAGCGCCTCCGGTGATGATGAAGGAAATGCCGGCCAGACGGGCTTCCATGTTCAACCGATCCAAAAAGGCAATGGTCGAGCTCTGGAAATGAACCGTATCCGTCGTGTGATTGCTGTCCCACGGCGTATCCATCCCTTCGGTACTGCTCCACTTGCGAAGGTTGCTCTTGCCAAAATCACGGCGATAGGCGTAGGCATTGGCAATGGCCGCATCATACGAATCGTGCTGGTACTGGTACTCATACTGATCTTCATACTTTTGGCGGTTCCAAGGCGTAACGACCGTCGCTTCATGAGTCGATTCAGCATAATGGTATTTTTCTTCACCTGTCGTGACTGCGGAAGGAGCGCCCTCTTGGTTGTTCAAAATAGCATGGACCCGGTCTTTCAACGAACCTTCATGGTGTGCCTCAGTCTTCGCCGGAATATATTGTTTCTGCGTCTGCCCTTCGTGCTGAGCCTGTTCCGTCGCGCTTACCGCTGCCGATACCGTTTTCTCCGTTCTGACCTGTACCTCTGCTGCCGACGCCGTAGCCGCGCCCATGAGGCAGCATATGGACAAGGCCGCTATAACAGCCTTCTTCATCAAATTCCCCCTTCAATACGATGATGTGTATATTATAGGCAGTTTCACTCAAGAATAACGCCTACAATTATAGCACATCTTGTGGGAATTTGAAAAGTAAATTATTGTGATAACAATTCGCGCTGAGTCAATTCCTGAATCGAGGCCTCATCTTGGTCGGCTTTTTGATTGTCTCCCAGCTTCCGAAAAGCCTGGCTGCGCGTTTTATAGCCATCTTCATAAGGCGCGATAGAAATGGCCTTGGTCAAATATTCAACGGCCTTCTTGTAGTCGCCCTGATCGAAGGCCAGCTGCCCCATGCTGTCGTAGACGGCATGGTAGTCAGAATCAGTTTCGGCCAGACGCAGGGCATTGGCATAGTCTTTGCGGGCCTTGTTGAACTGCTTGAGATAGCGGTAGCATTCACCGCGGTTGTTATAGTCCATGGCCGATTCCTTTATGGACAAGGCCTTGGTTAAATCGGCAATCCCCTTTTCCGGCTGTTCTAATTTAGCATAGACTAAGCCCCGTACCGAGTAAACTTCCCGATTTCCCGGCTCTTGTTCCGCCGCTTTGTGCAGCAGGTTCAAAGCCGTTTCATTCAAATCGCTCTGTTCAGCCATGACACCGGCTAAAAAATAATGGCCTTGGTACATGAGCTCATACATGGTTCCAATATCCATGCGCCGCTTCGCCAGCTGCTTCTTCCCTTGCTTCTGATAAATCAGGCTTTCGAGGAAATAATTTTTAGAAAAATAGGGCATCAATTTTTCGCCTTGGCGAATATCTTCCAAGGCCTGATCATAGGCCTCCATCTTGGTATAGGCTCGGGCCCGGTTAAAATAGCCCAGTACCTGATAGAATTCGCCCGGTTTCACCAAGGTCAAGGCCTGCGTATAATCCTTGACAGCCAATTTATAATCCTGTCGCTGTTCATAGACCGAGCCGCGGTTGAGGTACAACGACGCCTTCTCCGGAGACAAGGAAATCGCCTTGTCACTGTCAGCCAAGGCTTCGTCCGAGCTGCCCATCATCAAATAAATGAGGCCGCGACGTGCATAAAGATCGGCATTGTCAGTGTCGGCTTCAATCTGCCGGTTCACGATGTCTAAGGCTTGTTCATAATTTTTATTCTGAACCGCCTGAGACAGTCCACTATCATGACTGTCTTCCGGCAAGGCCGGCTTCACTTCCGTTTTTGTTTCAGCTTTGGTCATCAACTCGCTGCCGGAAGCGTCCTCTGCTAAAGCAAAATTAGGCAGCACCAGCAAACAAGATGCCATCCCGGCCAGCACACATCGTTTCAATCCGTTCATAATTAGGCCCCCTTAGTGGTGGTTACGTAAATACTTACTATATATATTTCGACATCTTTACCAAAAATCCTTCAAAAACTTGGCTAAACACTAAATTCACAATTATTTCTTTTCGAAAAAGTGCAAAAAAAGCCCCTCCGGTGGGGATATCCGCCGCCGGAAGGGAGAAAAATACATCTTTTTGTACGGCTCAGCCCTGATGAGGGTCAAAGTCGAGCCTTTCTTTTATAAAGGTATTATTTTGCAGTTCTTCAAAGGCCTGCTGCAATTCCTGTTTAGTATTCATGACGATGGGGCCGCCCCAAACGACGGGTTCATGAAGGGCTCGTGACTGCATGACCAATATCTGTGAGCCTCCTTCAGCCCCTTTCAGGGTCAGGTTTTCGCCGTCTGAAAGTTTAACCGCCGTCTTAGCTTCTACGGACTCACCGGCAATGACGGCATCGCCTAAGAGGGTAAAGGCCATGACCGAGTCGTCGGCCTTGGTGTCGAGGACGAATTCAGCACCGGCTTCCAAATGGATGTCGTAGTAATTGAGAGGCAGATGGTCGCCCTGATGGGCCTTGCGGCCCTTGTATTCTCCGGCCAGCAGACGGATAAAGCCGCCTTCGATGCTGATTTCTTCGATTTCATCGTTACCGATATGGCGGTACGTCGGCCGGCTCATCTTTTCTTTCTGCGGCAGGTTGAGCCAGAGCTGGACGCCTAAAATCCGCGGTGACGCCGGAACCTGTTCTTCATGAAGGATACCGGAGCCCGAATTCATCCACTGGACTTCACCGTCGGAAATGCTGTCTTCATTGCCCAGGGTATCCTTGTGAACCATCTTTCCCTTGTAGAGGTAGGTCACCGTTTCAATCCCCCGGTGAGGATGCATGGGAAATCCCGCCGTATAGTCATCGGGATTGGTACTGTCAAAAGAATCGAGCATGAGTATCGGGTCAAAAGTTTCTACCGTAGCGTTTCCCAAGACGCGGGTCAGGTGGACCCCTGCCCCATCGATGGCTTTAGATCCCTTCACGAGCTTTACAATTATCCGTTCCATACGTTTCCTCCATTTCTACTCATGATTTCACCAATCGGTGATAACACAGACATCTGCCCCAAAGGCCGGCCCTTTGCCATCACGCAACAGGGCGTCATCAGAGACAGACAAGTTAATTACACAAAAAGTATTGTTTCACGTCCATGATACCCTTTTTCTGATTTCCGGTAAAGAGGTCATTTTTTCGATTGTGTCTAGAGATTCTTATCGATCAAACGTCGACAAACTCCGCCTCATTCCCGTGTGCTGCAATGAGGGAGAGCAAGTCGTCAGCCGAAAGCCATACCGTCGCCGTGTTGTCATTGGGATGAACGCCTATGAGGTGCCCCTGAAAGTCGGCATCGACATAGAGATGGACCCGTCTTGCCTCATCGTTGAGGAGACCTAAGGGCGTCACGGCACCGGGAGTCAGATGTAAGATAGCCATCAAGTCATGCGGCGAGGCAAAAGAAAGGGTCCTCAGGCCTTGGGCTTTGCGAAAGGCCTTCAAATCGATCCGCTTGTCGCCCTTGACAGAAATCAAGTAGTAGTGCTGCTTCTTATCGTCGCGGACAAAGAGGTTCTTGGCATCCCACTGCGGATAGGGCAAGGCCACGGCCCGTATTTCGTCCATATTGAAAACGGCCTCGTGATCCGTTACCTCATAGGAAATTCCCTTGGCCGTCAAATAAGCGTATATCTCTTCTTTTCCCATGATGGATTCCTCCTTGCCGGCCCTTATCACAGGCCGCAGCTCATATCTTTATGTTCTTTAGTATATCATGGTTTGAGCCATTTTTTGAATGCTAAAAAAAGAGTGCCGTCCTCCTAAAAAGAAGGATCAGCACTCTTTTTCATGCCCTTACGATTATAAAAAATCTCAGAAAGCGTACTCGTCAAGCCTGGCTCGTCGGATAGATGGTCATTTCACTGATGTCGACGTCTTCCGGCTGTTCGATAGCAAAACGGACGCAGGAAGCGACGGCATCGGGAGAAATGCTGTGGACTTGGTAAAAACTCTTCATCCGCTCTGCTGTCGCCGGTTCTCCGATATGCTGCACAAGCTCCGTATCAATGGCCGCAGGAAACAGGGTCGTCGTGCGAATACGGGTTCCCTCCTGGGCCGACTCCATGCGGACGACTTCCATGGCGTTGCGGACGGCAAATTTCGTAGCCCCGTAGACGCCGGAACCGACGTAGTTTTTGAGGCCGGCTACGGATGACGTGGTGATAATATGGCCGCCCTTTTGGGCCTTAAAAATAGGCAGTACCGCAGCGATGCCGTGGAGGACGCCTTTGAGGTTGACGTCGATCATGGCATTCCATTCATCGATGCGGACGTCACTCATAGGCGAATTGGGCATGATGCCGGCATTATTGAATAAGACATCGACCCGTCCGAAGGTATCCATTGCCGCCTGTACCAGCCCTTGGACTTGGTCAAATTGAGTCACATCGACTTGATAATACGCAGCTTTCCCGCCTAAGTGATTGATATCGCGGACGAGGGCTTCGAGCCGCTGCGTGCGCCGGGCGCCGAGCATGACCTTAGCCCCTTGTTTGGCCAGCATTATGGCTGTCGCTGCGCCGATGCCTGAAGACGCGCCGGTAATGACGACGACTTTATCACGAATAGACATAGTAGTCTCCTTTCTCCTTACGAATTTTCTTTCGTCAGCCGGTGATGATAGCGGACGACGTTCATTTCTTTCAAATTATCGGGATTGATTTCAATCGTTTCGCCGTAGGGCTCGAGGTAAATGCTGTGGTCGCCGCTGATGGACCAGGTGCCGGAATAGATGTTGTCTACATTATGCTGGTTTTCCGTCCACGTGTGATCGGCATTAAAAGTAATCTTTTGGTTGATATCGGTGTCTATATGATTGATCCATACGCCGACGATATCCTTATCTTCAATGGCCCGTTTTTGGCTGGCCGATGAACTTTCATCGACGCCGGAAGCCTGAGCAGCACTGGTATTTTGCTGCATCTGAGATGTATTTTGTGCCGCTTCCCCGCAGCCGGCCACAAATGCTGAAATCAGACCTATCATCAACATGGCCGTGATTTTCTTCGACAATTTCATGATTATCCCTCCTTTGGAACTTCAAATAAAACATCGGCTTCCCCCATACCGGCAAAGAAACGGATATCGCCGTCGACGTGGCCGATGGGAACCTGTTCAAAGACTTCGCCGTTCTGACTGTATAAGATAACCAGACTCCCGAGAGGCGGCCAGAAAGAAATGTCGCCAACGGCGTAATCCTTATTCTGCGACGCTTTTACAGGCAGGCTGCCGCCGCCGAAACGGTGGCACATTTCCCTTCCGTAGAGATTGGACATCTTAATCGTAAAGGGCATCTTTTTCAACAAAGCCCTGGCTGTAGCATTGTCCTTCCAATGGGCAAAAAGAACTTTTTCGTGATTAATCGTTACTTTTACTTTCGTATCGTTCATCTTATAGATTCACTCCTAACGTCTCAATCCAGCTGCGGATTTTTTTCTGACAATGATTCACTTCATAACTTCCGATACAGAGCCCTCGTCCCAGGGTCGAATCCGGCAGATAGCGCTTCATATCGGCTATCGTATCGTGTAAGTCGCTGCCCCCGGAGGTCGCAAAGGGAATGACCGTCTTCCCGGAAAAATCATAGGCTTCATAAAAAGACCGGACGACCATCGGTTCCCGGTACCACCAGATGGGATGGCCGATGAACACCACATCGTAGTCGTCCATGGCGGCTGCCTGAGTTTTCAAAGGCGGGCGGATATCGTCATTTACTTCTTGATGAGCCTGACGCGAACAGGGATCGTGGTCTTTGGGATAGAAACGGTCAGTTTCTATTTCGAACAAGTCGCCGCCGGTCTGCCGGGCAATTTCCCGGGCTACGGCGCGAGTATTTCCGCTATGGGAAAAATAGGCAATTAAAATCGTATGCTTCATCGTTGTCCCTCCTTCTGACAAGGTTATTATGCCACGCTTGGCCTTGACTGAGAATCGTCAATAAGTTACCATGGCATTAACCAAAAGTTTATGGAGGCTATGATGGATATTCAAAACCTGCAAACCTTCCTGGCTGTCGCCAAGCTGGGAAGCTTTACCAAGGCGGCCGAACAGAACTTCATTTCCCCGACAGCCGTCATGAAGCAAATCAATAAACTCGAAAGTGAACTGGACTGCACCCTCTTAGAGCGGTCGTCAGCCGGCATCCGCCTGAAACCGGAAGGCGAGGTTTTCCTCACCTATGCCCAGCAGCTCATTGAGCTTTCCCACGAGGCCTATTTGGCCTGCCATAAGGCGACGAATCAAGTTCTCACCCTGCGCCTGGGAACGTCCCTCCTCCATCCCAGCCGTCCCTTTTTATCGATTTGGAACCGCATCAAGGACAAGCTGCCCCAATACAGCCTGACCATCGTCCAGCTCCCAAGCGACCTCGTCACCCAAAACAGAGAATACGAAGCCCTGGGAAAGACCTGCGACATCCTCATCGGCACCTTTGACCAGGCGACGACTCACATCTTGGTCGACGCCGTTCCCTTAGGCTCCTATCGCTTCAGTATCGCCGTCCGGTCGGACAATCCCTTAGCCGAAAAAGACCTGTTAGCCATCAAAGACTTGGAAAATCAGCACTTGCTCATGGTCCCGAAGGGCATCAGCCACAAAAACGACCTGCTCCGGGCTCAGATGGAGAAAGAGTTGGCCCATTGCCAAATTCTCGAAACACCGGGCCGTTACAGTCTCGATACCTTCAATGCTGCCATTGATAAAAATGCTGCCCTCATCAACCTGACACCGTGGGAAGACATTCATCCGGGCCTGGTCAGCATCCCCTTGGCGACGGATATCACCGTCGACTACGGCATCTTAGCCGCCAAAGATGCACCGTCTCGGGTCAAAGAATTTCTATCGACCATCCGCTACCAGCTCCTCACGCAAATGGGCGAATACGGTCCGGTTACACCTGTCGAAGAAAATCCCTGACAGCCGACTAAAACACGAACTCCACCGTCTCTTGCCAAAACGTTTCCATTTTTCCATTACCGGGAGTGAAAATCATGATTGATAAAATGCTCATTCGCGGCGCCAAGGTCCATAACCTGAAAAACATCGACGTCGATATCCCTCTTCATAAAATCGTCGGCATTGCCGGCGTTTCAGGCTCGGGCAAATCGTCCCTGGCTCTCGGCGTCCTCTACGCCGAAGGGTCCCGCCGCTACCTGGAATCCCTGTCGACCTATACCCGCCGCCGCATGACCCAGGCGTCGCAGGCCGCCGTCGACGAAGTCCTCTATGTACCGGCAGCCCTGGCCCTCCACCAACGGCCGGGCGTTCCGGGCATTCGCAGCACCTTCGGTACGGGCACAGAACTCTTAAACAGCCTGCGCCTCATCTATTCCCGCTTGGCCAGCCACCGCTGCCCGAACGGGCACTACGTCCGGCCCTCTTTAAAAGTGGCCGCCGAAAAAGACCTCGTCTGTCCGGAATGCGGCGTCCATTTCATGGCACCGTCGGCAGAAGAACTGGCCTTCAACTCCCAAGGCGCCTGCCCCGACTGCAGCGGCACGGGAACGGTCCGCACCGTCGATATGGCAACCCTCGTCCCCGACGAATCCATCAGTATCGACGACGGCGCCGTCGCCCCTTGGAACAGCCTCATGTGGTCCCTCATGACTGACGTCTGCCGAGCCATGGGCGTTCGCACGAACGTGCCCTTTCGCGATTTGACGGCCGAAGAAAAAGACATCGTCTACCACGGACCGGCCGTGAAGAAACACATTTTCTATAAGTCCAAAAACTCCAACGAAGCGGGCGAACTCGACTTCACCTACTATAACGCCGTCTACACCGTAGAAAACGCCTTGTCTAAGGTCAAGGACGAAAAGGGCATGAAGCGCGTCGAAAAATTCTTGAAAGAAGAAGTCTGCCCGACCTGCCACGGGACCCGCCTGTCAGAAGCTGCTCGAGCACCTAAAGTACAAGGTATCTCCCTCGATACGGCCTGCACCATGACCCTCTCGGCCTTAACGGACTGGGTTCAAGCCGTTCCGGAATCTCTCCCAAAAGACATGATTCCCATGGCTGACAGCATCGTAGAGGCTTTCCAAAATACAGCCAAGCGTCTCCTCGACCTGGGTCTCGGTTACCTCACCCTCGACCGCTCGGCGGGAACCCTCTCGACAGGCGAACGGCAGCGGATGCAGCTGGCCCGGTCGGTCCGCAATCGAACGACGGGCGTCCTCTACGTCCTCGATGAACCGTCTATCGGCCTTCATCCGTCGAACATCGTCGGCCTCATCGGTGTCATGAACGACCTCATCGCCGACGGCAACTCAGTCATCCTCGTCGACCACGACACGCAGATTTTAAAAGAAGCCGACTGGATCATCGAAATGGGGCCGAAAGCCGGCATCCACGGCGGTCACGTCTTGGCCCAAGGAACGATAGCGGCCATCGAAGAAAATCCCGTCTCGCAGATTGGACCTTTCCTGTCAGGCAAGGCCGAGACCAAAGTCCGTCCCGATATCCCTCCGGCCGACCTCTTTGCCAAGGGGCAAATCCACCTTTCGACAGCTGCCATTCATACCGTAAAGCCACTCGATATCTCGATACCCAAGGGGCGTCTGACCGTCGTCACCGGCGTATCGGGGTCAGGCAAGACGACGATGGTCCTTGAAAGCCTGATTCCCGCCATCGAAGCCGTCATAGCGAATCGTCCCCTGCCGGCTCACATTAAAAGCGTCGACACCGGCGGCATCGAACAGGTAAAACTCATCGACGCCACGCCTATCGGCATCAACGTCCGCTCTACCGTTGCGACCTATGCCGGAGTTCACGACGAACTGCGAAAGCTCTTCGGAAAGTCACCTGATGCAAAAGATAAAGGCTATAAAGCCCGAAACTTCTCGTACAACACGGGCTCCCTGCGCTGCCCCGACTGCGACGGCACGGGTACCATCAGCCTCGACGTCCAGTTTCTCCCGGATGTGCACATCCCCTGCCCGACCTGTCACGGCTCGCGCTACGCACCGGCCGCATCGGGCGTCAAATTGACCAACAAAGAAGGAATATCCCGGACGCTGCCGGAAATCATGACCATGGATGTCGACGACGCCGTCACCTTTTGTGCCGAATGGAAGGGCGTCTCTCAAAGACTCACAACCCTCAGCCGCCTCGGTCTGGGTTACCTGACTCTCGGTGAAGAAACGCCGGGTCTTTCCGGCGGCGAAGCCCAGCGCCTGAAACTGGCCAGTGAAATGGGGCGAACCCAGACGGCATCTCTCTTCGTCTTCGATGAACCGAGCATCGGCCTCCATCCACTGGACGTCCAAGTCCTCCTTCGCGTCTTCCAAGCCCTCCTCGATAAAGGGGCAACGGTCGTCGTCATCGAACACGATCTCGACGTCATAAAGAACGCCGACTATATCATCGACATGGGCCCCGGCGGCGGCGAAGAAGGCGGCCTCATCACGGCCACGGGCACACCGGAAGCCATCAAACAGAACAGAGACAGCATCACCGGCCGCTATTTATAACACAAAAGGCCTCATCGCGACTTCTTTATCTTTCCAATAGAGAAATCGATGATGAGGCATCTTATGTTTCACAGCAAATTCCATACAAAAGAACCTCCACCGATCAAGTTGACCGATGGAGGTTCTTTGCTGTTATCTGCTATTTATTTTTGGCAGCAAGGCGGGAGTTTAGATTTATCTCCCGTCTTTGACTGTCCGCTCGACGAGCAGCTGCCCGAGCAGCCGCCGCAGCAGCCGGCTGTTCCGTTGAACAGGCCGCGGACATGACGGATGAAGTACGCTACGGCGATGATGACGACGATAGCGACAATAATCGTTGCAGGACTCATACCAGAACCCCCCTTTCTATGGGATAGAAGGTCTTATGCGCCGAGACCGGCCATAAGAGCTAACTGATAGGTAACGTAAGCCAGGACATAGGCCAAGACGAGGCACATAGCATCGCTGGCGAGGAGCATCTTCCAGGAACCCGTTTCACGCTTAATGACAGCCATGGCAGCGACGCAAGGCATGTACAGCAAGGTGAAGACCATCAGCGACAAGGCAACGGCCGGGTTGAAGTTCGGATCATCAGCCAGGAAGGTGATGAGGTTGGCTTCATGGGTATCGTCAGCCTGGACGCTGTAAATCGTAGCCAAGGTCGAAACCATAACTTCCTTAGCAGCCGTGCAGGCAACGATGGCGACGCCGATCTTCCAGTCATAACCGAGCGGTGCGATGACCGGTTCGATGAAGTGGCCTAAGCGAGCTGCATAGGACTGGGAAATCTTTTCAGCATTCTGCTGGCTGTCGAGTTCAGTCGTAGCATCGTCAGCAGCGACTTTGGCGTCGAACAAGGGCAGAGCCTGAGCATATACCGTCGGGTTCGAAGCTTCGAGATTGGCAAAAGCATCGGGATACTGCGGTTTTTCTTCGACAGCTTCCGCCTGCTGGACGCTTTCAACGTCTTCTTCTTCGCTGTCTTCTTCTTCAGCGGCAGCGTCGGCAGCGGCAATCATCGATTCATACATGCCGTTCAATTCACTGTTTTCTTCAATGGACGTAAGGCCGTAGGTCTGGAGAATACCAGCCTGCTGCTGTTCCATCTGAGCCGTAACCTGGTCTTTAGCGGCATCGAAGTCCTGAGAATACTGGACATCCATCGGATATGCCGTGAGGAACCAAACGATGATCGAAGCACCGAGGATAAAGGTACCGGCCTTTTTAAGGTACAGTACGCTTCGTTCCCACATGTGCATGAGAACGCCCTTGAGGGTCGGAATGTGGTACGGCGGCATTTCCATAACAAACGGTTCCTGTTCGCCTTTAAAGGTCGTATGACGCAGGACCAAGGCGACGGCAACGGCGACGATGATACCCAAGAGATAGACACCGAAGAGAACCGTACCACCATAACCGGAAGCGCCGAAGAAGGCGCCGATGAGCAGGGTATAAACAGGAAGACGAGCGCCGCAGCTCATGAAGGGGCACGCCAGGATAGTGACCAGGCGGTCCTTTTCATTATCGAGAGTACGAGCGGCCATGATGCCCGGTACGTTACAGCCAAAGCCGAGAATCATGGGGATGAAGGACTTGCCGTGCAGGCCGAGAGCTCTCATCGCGCGGTCGATAAGGAAAGCAGCGCGGGCCATGTAGCCCGTGTCTTCGAGCAAACTGATAAAGAAATATAAGAGGACGATAAGCGGTACGAAACTGAGGACCGAACCGACACCACCGATGACACCGTCGACGAGGAGCGAGCGCAGCTGTTCGTCTTCAACGACCGTACTCAACCAGTCACCGAGCATGCCGAAACCTTGGTCAAGCCAATCCTGAGGATAGGCGCCGAGGTCGATGACGACGGTGAACATGAGCCACATGAGGCCTAAGAAAATAGGAATCCCCAAGACGCGGTGCGTCAAAACGCGGTCGATTTTATCAGACAAGGTATCGCTCGTACCGACATTGATAATGGATTTATTAAATACGTCAGTCGCAAATTGATAGCGGCATTGAGCAAAATAAAAGTCTAAATCGAGGTTTTTAGCCAGGGAATCGCGGAGAGAAGCCGCCAGTTCCAAGATATGTTCCGTACCGTCAATAGCCTTGACCTTGGCCACGGCATCGGAGTCGTTTTCAAGGAGTTTAACGGCCAGCCAGCGGATCGGATAATTGATGACGCCAATCTTATCGATGGCATCGGTCAATTCAGCAATCGCCGGTTCGACGTCAGCACCATAATCGACTTCCGCATTGACCAAGTGTTTTGCTTCCATGCTGGAAATCGCGTCGAGCAGTTCTTTCGTCCCTAAGTTTTTACTGCCGACTAAGGGAACGACGACGGCACCGATCTGACGGCCTAACTTTTCGAGGTCGATTTTAATGCCCATTCGTTCGGCAATATCCATCATATTCAAGGCGATGACCATCGGTCGTCCCAATTCGACGAGCTGAGCCGCCAAATACAAGTTACGTTCAAGATTCGAGGCGTCGAGAACGTTGACGATGATATCCGGCTTTTCATTGATGATGACGTTACGGGCAACCACTTCATCGAGGGACCGCGCCGTCAAGCTGTACGTACCCGGAAGGTCGACGAAGAGCAAATCCTTGCCGTTAAAGGTGCGATGGCCTTCCTTCTTTTCGACAGTAACGCCGGGATAGTTGCCGACGTGCTGCTTTGAACCTGTAATGTTATTAAAAATCGTCGTTTTCCCGCAGTTAGGATTGCCGGCAAGGGCAATCTTAATCTTTCCTGCATTTTCCATGACTACTAAATACCCCCTTATTATTGATCCACGGCTACCGAAATCATAGCCGCTTCATTCATGCGCAAGGCCATAGCACAGCCTTTAATTTTGACTTCTACCGGATCTCCGAGAGGGGCCTTTTTAAAAACAGAAATACGAGAACCTTTGACGACACCCATATCTACCAGGCGATGTTGGATATTTCCCCGGCCTTCAAGGGCTTCGACAATACCTGACTGACCGACTTTCATGTCAGCTAACGAAACAATCTTCATGACTAACTCCCCTTTGCTTGCCTAGACGACGGCTTCCTCCGTCCTGGCTGCTAGTATAGTTTTCAGTGCGCTTGAGCTGCTGGTATGGGAACGGACAATATCCACGTTCTTGCGCTGGGCTTCCTTCAGAGCGCAGCGGACCATACTGTGGCTCACGGTACTGGTAAACAACACCACGAGATCAGGCGACCCGATTTTCGACTTAAAATCACTGGGCACCTGAGTAAATACTTTGGCCTTATAATCGAATTCCTTGCAAATACGCTTATAACGGCACACCATGCAATCATTTCCACCTACGATGACGACACTCATTTACATCGCTCCTTTCAGCTCCGTAAATAATACTCACACATCCCTTCAGCTATTGATAATATATTTCATTACCAAATATATTATATATTTTTTCACATACTCTGTCAACACTTTGCTATTGAAATTCATTTGTAAAAAGAAAGAAGCGCACGAAAGTACGCTTCTTATCTTTACAAAATGCACCTTGATGCATCTTTTTGAATATGTGATTATATATCCTAATTAAGACTTATTCTCTAAAATTAAGATTTTTTAGGCTCGACGTTTCGGCATGGATGGTCCGAGAATGCGAACACTGTTCAATACGACGGCCAAGGTCGCCGTATTGTGGATGACGGCGGCCCAGAGAGGGCTGATTTTTCCTAAGGCGCCGAGGAGCATAGCGGCCGAGTTTACGGCAATGGTCGCCGTAAAGTTCTGGTTGATGGCCCGCATCGTTTCCCGTCCGATATGGAGGGCATCGTATAATTTGGCCGGGTCTTCCGAACGGATCGTAATGGCCGCTGATTCAGCTGCGATATCGGTCTTGTTGCCGCCTAAACTGACGCCGATATCGGAGAAAGCCAGGGCCGGAGCATCATTGATGCCGTCACCGACCATCATGACATTGCCTCTTTTTTGCATCTTCATGACGTAGTTGGCCTTTTCTTCCGGCAGGATTTCGGCGTAGTACGAGTCGATATCCATATCCTGGGCGACTTCGGCGGCGACGTCTTTCGAGTCACCGGTCAGCATGACCACTTCATCGATGCCGAGGCGGCGCATGCGGTTCAAGGTCTTCTTCATGCCCGGCCGAATCGGGTCCTGAATGGTCAGGAAGCCGAGGTACTGTCCGTTTTTAGCGATGTACAACAGGTTCTTGCCCCAAGTCTTATTATCGACGACCGGCATGCCTCCTACGCCCTCTTCGGTCATGAAGCGGCGGCTGCCGACGAGGATGTCCCCGCCTTCGTAGTTTTCAAACGGCGGAACGACAGCCTTCATGCCCCGGGCGACGACAGTTTCCGATGAAGCATGAGGCGGTGTCTGCCAGCCCTTGGCATTGACGTACTTCTGTACAGCTACAGCCAGAGGATGTACGGAATGCATTTCAGCCGACGCGGCCAACAGAATCATTTCCTTATCGCCGACGCCGTCAATCGTTTCAATGTGATCGATCTGGGGGACGCCCATGGTAATCGTCCCGGTCTTATCGAGGACGACCGTATCGATATCGGCTAAGTTTTCGATATAGTTACCGCCCTTGATGAGGATCCCTTTCCGAGCGGCGACACCGATGGCTGCCGAAATGGCCGTAGCCGTCGAAAGTTTCAGGCCGCACGAGAAATCGATGAACAGCAAATTGAGAACTCTTTGCCAATCTTTCGTCGCCCCGTAGACGATAGCTGCCCCGATAAAGGAGATAGGCACTAAGAGATTAGCCATCTTATCGGCAAAGTTCTGGACCGGCGCCCGGCGTGTCTGCGCCTCTTCGACGAGATGGATGATTTGAGCCAGGGACGTGTCGGCGCCGACCTTTTCGACACGGATGACAAGATTCCCGGCTTCAATGACGCTGCCGGCATAGACGGCCGACTTTTCCTGTTTGATGGCCGGATTCGATTCACCGGTAATGGAAGCCTGATTGACAGCGGCGTTGCCGTCGACAACGGTACCGTCGACGCAAATCTTTTCGCCGAGATGAACGGCGATGAGGTCGCCCCGCTTCAGTGATTCTACGGGAACCTTGCGTTCCCTGCCGTCTTCGATGATCCAGACGTCGCGCTGATCCAGTTTCAAAAGGCCGGAAATCTGACGGCGTGCCCGTTCGGCAGCGTATTCTGTCATCATTTCAGCCCCGTTCGACAGGGCCAGGAGCGTCAGACTCGATTCCGGCTTTCCGGACAGGACCGAGGCTGCTACCGCCGTTGCCGTCAAGGTATCGGCGTTGGCCTGATGGTCTTTTACCAGGCCGAGGATACCGCTTTTAATATAGCGACGCGCGATGTATAAGGTAAAGAGTCGACGAAACAAGAGCATGGATCCGTAAAATTCCGGATTCACCTTGCGCAGGATGTTCATCGCAATGAAGCCGCCGACAGAGATGATGGCTTCCCGCCGGTACGTGGCAACGTCCATGTCTTCCGGTTTATTTTCCTTTTTCCGGCCGTACTTATCTTCAAAGGCCCGAATGAACAGTTTCAACGCCCGTACATCCAGGGTTTTACGGTAATAGACGGTAACCTTTTTTTCTTCGACGACAGCCGAGACGATATCCCGCACCTGACGAAGCTTGACGCTCAGGACCGGGCGCATGCGGCTGGGAATCTCGCTGTGAAGAAAAATCGTATTGCACAGGTACATGATTATTCCCTCCTCAGCAGTGAAAGAGCCCACCACAGCATCTGCGGCCCTGACGGGCGCTCACCCATGAAAACGGTCTTCCGCAAGCCGCGAATGATCAGGAACAAGGCGGCAACTGTCGTCAAATCGAGAAGGTGATTTGATTTCTTTTTAATGATGCGGCTTAAAAAATCACCTGTCGCCCGGGCGACTTTGAGATATGTCGTATCGTCTGACTTCGGAGCCCGTTTTCGGTCCGCGTCATAGACGGCATTGATAATCCCTTCGACGGCATTGGGAAAGAGGCGGGAGCGGAAGAAATCTTCCAAAAGATCCAACGCAGCTTCACTTACAGCATAGACCAAAATACTGCCCGTAACGGTGTTGACTTCGATGGAACTGATGCCGGTCATGGCACCGATTTTCTTTTCCATGAATTCGGCCAACCCTGCATTACCGACAAGGGACGCAGCCCGGTAGCGACGACGGCCCGGGAGTGCGGAAACGCAGGCAAAGCGCGGCACATCAGCTGCCCTTCCTCCTTGCATCGAAGGCGCACCGGCAAAGGCGCTGCCTCCCTTTTTCTTATTATGGAACAAGTCGTAAACGGCCTTTCCGATCGACGTGCCCACCATAAAACCTGAGGCGTATGACATAATCACCTTCTCCTTTCAGCATGGGTCATGATATAGTTTTCTACCCGAACGAGTTCTCGGTTTGTCCGCAAAAGCTGCGGCCGGTAAGTAATCAATACCGAACCCGTAAGGACGTTGATATCGACGTTATCGATTTCTTTATAGCTGGCAATATAGGCGTATACCTTGCGGCCCAATTCAGCATTGCCGATGAGTTTCTTACTGTGCAGGCGAATGCGGCCCGGTAAGTAAGACGAGATTGAGACAGAACGGATGATGAAGTCCCATTTCGACGTCGGAATAAACATAAATGCAGCCCTTTCTATCTTTTTACCCTTTAAAAAAGACCGTTACCGAAAGGCAACAGTCTTCTTTTGACAGTCTGTAATTATTTTGCCTGTGCGGCTTCCTGAGCTGCAATCATGTCTTCTAATTCTTCCTTCTGGCGCTGCAATTCAGCGAGGGGAACGGACGCCGTCAAAGCGCCGGCTGCCGGCTGCTGCATAGCCAAGAGCTGCTGTTCACGTTCGGACATTAATTTGTAGCCGAAAACCCCTGCGACGACACCAATACCTAAGCCAATCCAAAAATCCGTATTCTGAAACATACGACACATCTCCCTTTTTAATAATCTATACCAAAATCTGCTTTCATTATAAAGTGTATTTCTTCACATGTCAATATCGTTTATCAGTTTCATTATAACTATTTGGTCTAAACAACCATAAAAAAAGATACTCCGCCCATATCGAAGTATCTTTTAGAATGCTCAAACCCTGGATTTTACTGATATTTTAAAGAGGATCCCATTTCTTTTACAGCCCAAATTTGCTATAATCAACTCATACCCCATGTATGAATCGGGTAAATATTGAAACCATGTCTTACTAATAGAAAGGTGTGACTCACTTGTTCAATCCGTCTCTCTTCAAAAAGGTTCAGGAAGTAATCGCCGAAAACCCGGATAAACGGGTTCTCCCCCTTTCTTTCGATGGAATGAACTACTTTATCAAACGCCGCATGAGTAATGGCCGCAACGCCTTTGCCAAACAGAACCCGTCGGCCGCCTTTTGGTGTGAAGCCTATAAAATCATGACCGTCAATTCCCGCCTGCCCTTGGCTCCGAAAATCGTCCTTCTCGACGAAGATTTTTTCGTCATGGAAAACGTCGGCAGAACCCTTCAAGGGGTCGCCAAAGAAGAAGCCTATGCCGACGTCCGCCTCAAAGCCTTTACCAAAGCCGGAGAAAGCCTGGCCCGGCTCCACGTCGCCGGACTGCACCACGGCCGCCCAGCCTTGCGGGATATCGCCTATGACCGTGAAACCGATGCCATTACCCTCCTCGACTGGGAAAATGAAAAGAAATTTATCCATGCGCCGGCCGCCGTCCTCGATCTCTTTCTCTTCGTTCACAGCTGTTTTCGTGAAAACTGGTCCGATCATGCCCTCATCGATGCCGCCATGACGGGCTATACCTCCGTCGAAGGCAGTAAGAGAACCCTAAAGGGGGTGAAAGAGCTCATTCACGACTACAATACCCTCTTCTATGTCTGTCACGTCCTGCGCCCCTTCGGCTGGATCGATGTCGTCTCCGTCGATAAGACGCGACACTACATTTCTCACCTATAATTGAAGATTTGCCGCAGCACAGCGAATATAGCCGCCGGGGAGTTCCTCGACGGCTTTTTTGAGCTGCAGTCGCAAAAGAGTATGCAAGAGTTTGGGAAGGGGCAGTCCCGTCGCCGGCAGCAAGTCTTCAGCCGGAATGGCCCGCTCCATCGATAAGGCCGCTAACACTTGTTTTTCCGTCTCATCGAGGTCGACCGCTTCTCCGGCCCCAGCGGCCGTCGGAAGGATCCATCCTCGATTTTGAAAGACCTGTAAAATATCCTCCGTATCGGTAAGAGCCATGGCCCCCATCTGCAGCAGGCGATTCGTCCCCTTACTGGTCTCGGCAAAAATACTGCCGGGCATGGCAAAGACATCGCGCCCCTCTTCTAAGGCAAAGTCGGCCGTAATGAGGGATCCGCTGCCAAGGGCCGCTTCGATGACGACGGTGGCCGCCGCCATGCCGGCGATAATCCGATTGCGGGCGGGAAAATGCTGGGCCCGCGGCTCGGTCCCAAAGGTATATTCCGAAAGGATGGCCCCGCCATTTTCAACAACCTCTCGAAATAGCCGCTTATTTTCCCGCGGATAGGTCCGATCGAGGCCGTTGGCCACGACGACAACCGTTCGCCCCTTCCCTTTCAAAGCTCCCGTATGAATCCGCGTATCGATGCCCCGGGCCCCTCCGCTGACCAAGGTGATCCCCCGTTCAGCCAGACTCATGGCCAAGGTTTCAGCAGCGTTCAGCCCGTAGGGGCTGGCCTTTCGCGAACCGACCATGGCCAAGGTATACCGATCGGCTGCCAGCGTTCCCTGACAAAAGAGGACCAACGGCGGCTGGGCAATGAAGGGCAGCCAGCATGGATAGTCATCGTCCCACAAGGCAATGGGCCGGACGCCATAAAAAGAAAGCTTCCGGGAAAACCCGTCCCAATCAAAAACGTTACGTTCTTCAATAAGTTTACCAAAAGAAGCTGACGAAAATCGAAGTCGACGCCGCAGCTCGTCGTCCCACGGCGCATTCCAGGCAGCTTTAGCCGAACGATAACGGTCGAGGATCGTCTTCAAGCGCCGACTGCCGAGACCGGGAAGGGATTGCAGGGCCGCTGCATACATCGTTTCTTCCGTGATGCCACGCACAGCGTCACCTCCGTTACAGTTTATTGCGGTAGCTGATGGCTTCGGCTACATGACGTTCTTCAATCTCCTCGGCGCCGGACAGGTCAGCAATAGTCTGGGCCACCTTGATGAGCCGGTCGTAGCTGCGAGCGCTGAGGCGAAGAAGGTCAAAAGCCTCTTTCAGCATATCGCGAGCCGGCGGGCTCAAGCAGCACGTCTCCTTGATTTCTCGGTGCCCCATATGGGCATTGCAATAACAGTCATAAGGCGACAGCCGTGCCGCTTGCCGCTCCCGAGCCAGAAGGACCCGGTCCCGTATCGTCGCCGACGTCTCGGCTCCACTGCTCGCTACCAGATCACCGTAAGCCGGCCGGGCTACGCGAACGTGGAGATCGATACGGTCCAACAAGGGACCTGAAATCTTATGGGTATAGCGATGGCGGTTGTTTTCAGAACAAGTACAATCGTCATCAAATCCATAGCGGCCACAGGGACAGGGATTCATGGCCGCCACCAGGACGAACCGTGAAGGATAGGATAAGGCAGCATTGACTCTGGCGATGTGGACGATGCCATCTTCCAAGGGCTGACGCAATACTTCCAGTACCGACCGGGGAAACTCCGGCAATTCGTCGAGAAAGAGGACGCCATGATGACTGAGGGTCACTTCGCCGGGATGAGGAATGGTGCCGCCGCCGACAAGGCCGGCCCGGGAGATGGTATGGTGAGGACTTCTAAAGGGACGCCTTTGCATGAGCTGCCCTTCGCGAAGAAGTCCGGCGACACTGTAGATTTTCGTCACTTCCAGTGCTTCCTTCTTCCCCAAGGGCGGCAAAATCGTTGGAATCCGTTTGGCCAGCATGGTCTTACCGCTTCCGGGCGGACCGATCATTAAAATATTGTGACCACCGGCGGCCGCGATTTCAAGGGCCCGTTTGGCTTCGACCTGGCCTTGTACTTCGGAAAAATCGAGGTCGTAATCGAGGATATCGGACAACCGTTCTTGAGCCGTAACGGGCTTTAAAGGCGCCTCGCCCTTCAAATGACCGGCAACACAGGACAAGGACTCGGCCGTATAGACCGTAACGGACGGACAAAGGAGGGCTTCGGCGCCATTTTTCGGACTCACAAAAACGGACTTCACGCCTTGAGCAGCCCCTTCGATAACCATGGGCAGGACGCCGTTTACGGGCCGTATCTCTCCATCGAGAGCCAATTCGCCTAAAAAGAGGCAGTCCGTGCAGGATTCCAGCGGAATCTGGCCGCTCGAGGCCAAGATAGCCACAGCCAGTCCCAAATCGAGGCCGGACGTATCCTTCTTCAAATCGGCCGGTGCCAAGTTGACCGTCAGGCGGCGCATGGGGAACTCATAGCCGCTGTTCTTGATGGCCGCTCGTACCCGCTCCTTGGCTTCTTTGACCGACGTCGAGGCCAAACCTACCAAATCAAAAGACGGCAAGCCGTTGGATATATCCGTTTCGACGGCGATGACGTGGCCGCCGAGGCCCAAGGTCGCAGCCCCTGAAATACGTGCAAACATGAAGTCACCGCCTTTCCGCCAAAAAGGCATGGACGACGTGACGGATGACAGGCTGATCGTCGACTCCCGGCCAGACTTCGATGACGTCAAAGCGACAGGGCTTATCCCATAGTCGGAACTGTTTCAGATAGCCTGATGCGACGGACGTGATTTTCTGCCGCTTCCGCCATTCGACGGCCTCACAAGGCCTGCCGTAACGCTCGGATCTTCGCGTCTTGACTTCGATAAAAACAAGGGTTCGTCCATGGTCGGCAATAATATCGATTTCACCCATACGATTGCGGTAGTTGCAGCAGCGGATGCGATAATCCGTCTGATGCCGTATATAAGCCAGGGCCGCCTGTTCTCCATAATAGCCTAAAAGCTTTGTTTCCATGATACCTTCCCCTTTCACGTGGTTATTCCTTCCATTATAACCGTCACGGATTAAAGGGGCGTAAAAAAAAGACCCTCGCGGGTCTTTTTTCATGAAAGAATCATTAGATTTTATGAATGGCTAAAAAGGCGACGAGGACTATGAGGAGTACGATGGCAATGATACGGGTAATCGAGGCCAAGGAAATCCGAACATCCTTCTGCGCCCTTCTTTGCGGCCGACGCTCACTCATACGCCGGGCCATGCCATTTCCTTGCCGCCTAAGATATGGGCATGCATATGATGAACGGTCTGACCGGCTTTTTCTCCCGTATTGAATACGACGCGGAAGCCGTCCTTATCGAGGTTCATGACCTGAGCGACTTTTTGGATTGCATAGAGCATCTTGCCGGCTATATCGGCATCATCCGGCGTCAGGGCAGCAATGCTCTGGACGTGTTTTTTTGGAATGACCAAAACGTGTACCGGTGCGACGGGATTGATGTCCTTGAAGGCGAAGAAATTGTCGTCTTCCCAAACCTTAGTGCTCGGGATATCCCCGGCGATGATCTTGCAGAAAATGCAGTCTTCCATAATAAATTCCTCCTTCTGGATACGGCAAAATGAGGCTTACGAGCCTTTCCTTAAAGGGCTTCGGCCAAGAGCTTCTTGCCATCCGTTCCGACAAGGGCTACGGAAACAACCGTCCGCTGTGCGCCTTCAGGAAGGCCGCTGACGGCGACGCGTTCATAGTTTCCCGTAAAGCCTTCCCCTTCAGTCCCTTCCTGAGTTTCGATGAGGACCGACGCCTTGGTCCCGACGAGAGATTCGAGGAGCGCCGCTTTTTGACGGGCCGACAATTCATTGACCAATTCGACGCGGCGCTTCTTTTCAGCCGTATCGATCTGACCGCTCATGGTTGCTGCCGGCGTCCCTTTACGCGGCGAATAAGGAAAAGCGTGGATATGGGAAAAATCGAGGCGTTTCAAGGTCTCCATCGTGTCTTCAAAAAGGGCCTCGGTCTCACCGGGAAAGCCTAAGATCAGATCCGTTGAAACGGTCAGGCCGTCGATGCGGCTGCGCAGACGAGCAATCAAGGCTTCATATTCGGCAACGGTATAATGGCGGTTCATAGCCTTCAACACGGCATCGGACCCCGCCTGAAGCGGCAGGTGCAGATGACGGCAAATCCGGTCCGAGCTGTTCATGACGGCAATCATATCGTCGTCTATTTCCAGCGATTCAATAGAACCCATGCGGATACGGGACACATCCGTTTCTTTGACCAGCCGGTCGAGGATGTGCGCCAGCGACGGATGATCGTCGAGATCACGGCCATAGGCACCGAGGTGGATCCCGGTCAGGACGATTTCCTTAAAGCCGGCTTCGACGAGGCGTTTCGCTTCGGCAATGACGGCATCGGGACGGCGTGACTTCAAGGCACCTCGCGTATAGGGAATGATGCAGTAGGCACAGAAATTATTGCACCCTTCCTGAATTTTCAGATCTGCCCGCGTATGCTCGACGGCCGACGGATAGAGGGGAATTTCCTCAAACTCATCGTGTTGGCGCACGTCATGGACAGCCGTAAAGGCTTCATCACGGCCATTATCGAGTAAATCACCGACGATGGCTACGATGCGTTTTCGTTCGTTCGTCCCGACGACGGCGTCTACTTCGGGCATAGATGCCAAAAGTTCCGGGTCGAGCTGGGCGTAACAGCCGGTGACGATGACCTTAGCCGCTTCATTGCGCTTCTTGGTCCGCCGAATGAGTTGGCGCGACTTTTTTTCACCGACTTGGGTGACCGAACAGGTATTGATGATATAGACGTCGGCAGGGCCGTTAAAATCGGCTTCTTCAAAGCCAGCCTGAAGAAATAAGCCCCGTATACTGTCCGTGTCGTACTGGTTGACACGACAGCCCAGGGTCGCAAAAGCAATAGTTGGCATTACTTGAATCCTCTTTCGTACATAATGATAGATAAGGCCGCCAGCGACGCTGTTTCAGCCCGCAGGATACGCGGACCGAGAGATACCGTGCGGCACCAGGCAAAGTGCTGTTCGGCGTAGGCGATTTCCTTTTCGGCATAACCACCTTCGGGTCCGATAGCAATGACTACGTCACCGGTACGCACATCGCGGCAGGCTTCGGACAGCGGCGCCGTTTCCCGTTCATAGGGAAGGATGCAGCGCCGGTCGGCATAAGCGTCGACGAAGTCCGTAAAGGTCATGACCGGTGCCACTTCGGGTACGTCGTCGCGACCGCACTGCTTAGCCCCTTCAAGGGCCAGGCGCTGCCACCGTTCAAGGCGGGACTTCTGCCGTTTATCATCTAATTTTACTACACAATATTCCATTTGTACAGGAACGATTCGGCTGACGCCGAGCTCCGTCGCCTTCTGGATGACCCAGTCGAACTTATCACCTTTTAAGATACCCGCTGCCAAGGTGACCGTTCCTATTGAAGCTGCCGGGTCCGACAACTTTTTGGCCGGCGTCAAATAGGCCGAATGACCTTCGATGCGAGTAATAAAGCATTCATAGGTCGTACCGGTCACGTCGGTGACGGGAATGGTGTCGCCTACGGTGTGGCGCAGGACGAGGACGACGTGACGGGCATCGTCAGCCGATAATTCAAAGGTCCCGCAAATGGGAAAATCCGTAAAAATCTTACGCATGATCTCACCTCGTCAATTTCACGGCATACCAGCCGCTGCGGAGCTGTTCATCAGCCCAGTTAAACCCGGCCGTTTCGGCAGCCCTTCGCACGTCGTCGATGCGTTCGTCAATGATACCACTGACGATGAGCGTACCGCCGTCTTTTAAGTATGGCCCTACTGCCGGTAAGAGATCCAATACGGCGTTGGTCACCAGATTGGCCACGATAACATCAGCCTGTTGCCCCTTGGGAATAGCCGTCAAAAGGTCGCTGTTGGCAATGGACATCCGATCTTCAACGCCGTTGAAGGCCGCATTGACCCGAGCCTGAGCGACGGCAGCGCTGTCAAAATCGACAGCTGCTACGTGAGCGGCGCCCAATTTAGCGGCTGCAATGGCCAAAATTCCCGTGCCCGTGCCGATGTCAAAAACGACGTCGCCCGGCCGCACTGCCTCTTCAAGGTATTGGACACAGAGACAGGTCGTATCGTGAAAGCCGCTGCCAAAAGCAAGGCCGGGATCGATGGTAAGGACGTCTTCATCAGGACCCGGCGATACCTTTTCCCAAGCCGGTTCCGCCCAAAAGCGGCGTGATATCTTCTTGGGATGGAAATGCTCCTGCCAGGCAAAGAGCCAGTCTTCGTCATTGACATTCTTCTCGATGACCTGCCAATGGCCGAGGTCGGCGCCGCGGCTTTCAAGGGCGTTCATTTTTTCTCGTACCGTTTCCACCAATCCTTCTTGTGTCAGCGGGAAATACGCTGTAATGCGAATGCGGCCCTCCGCGTCCGGCTCTTGGTCGTCAATGACCGAACCGTTGCTGCCGCATTCATAAACAAGAAGGGCCACCAAATCGGTGGCCATTGGGGAAACGAGCAAATCGACTTCATTCCATTGCATCGTCTATGCTCCCTTCATCTTTACAGATCTTCTTTTAATCGGGCCCAACTCCAACAGAAGTCGCCCCATACTTTCCGCAAGCTCTGAAACAGGTCGTCTTTCAACTTGTTCCAGACGCTTTTCTTGCTCTTTTTGGTATCTTTTTTCGTATTGCTCACAGCACTGTCATCAGCCTTTTTTTCAGCCGACTTTGGCTCCCCCACCCACGTTTCACCGCCGGCATAGGCGAATTCACGCAGGAGTTCCTGCTGTTTATCATTCAATTTCTTAGGAATGGAAACGGTGACCCGAACGTGGTGATCGCCGCGGCGGTTCTTGGCGCCGAGGACAGGGATACCCTTGCCGCGAATGCGGAACAAGGTACCGGTTTGAGTACCGGCCGGAATGTTCAACTCAATCTTTCCATCCAAGGTTTCGACAGGAATCTTGGTTCCCAAGGCCGCCTGAGCAAAGGAAATCGTTTCCTCTGACAGGATGTCGCTTCCTTCACGGGCAAACTTCGGATCGCGGCGAACGAAGATGTAGACGTACAAATCGCCGTGACCGCCACCGCGGGTACCCGGTTCGCCTTCACCGGCGACGCGCAGGCGTGCACCGTCATCGACACCGGCAGGAATCTTGATTTTCAGTTTCTTGCAAACTTTTACGGTTCCCGAGCCATGACATTTCTTGCATTTGTCATGGATGATCTTGCCGGTACCGCCGCAACGGCTGCAAGTACGGACATTGACCATCTGGCCAAAAGGCGTGTTCTGGACGACACGCTGCTGACCTGTACCGTGGCAGTCAGGGCAGGTATCGACCTTGCTGCCCGGTTCGGCACCTTCGCCGTGACAGTGGTCACACGTTTCTTCCTTAGGAACTTCAATTTCCATTTCCGTCCCAAAAGCAGCCTGCTTCAAGGCGATGTCTACGTCATAGCGCAGATCGGCGCCTCGCTGAGGCCCGTTGGACGACTGCCGGCCGCCTTGACCGCCAAAGAAGGAATCAAAGATATCTTCAAAGCCGCCGAAGCCGCCCTGACCACCCTGGCCAAAACCGCCAAAGCCGCCAAATCCTCCGAAGCCGCCCTGACCAAAACCGGCACCGGAACCGGCAGCATTCCCATTCTGGAATGCCGCCGGACCGAACTGGTCGTACTGGGCGCGTTTTTGCGAATTAGACAAGACGCTGTAGGCTTCGTTGATTTCTTTGAACTTTTCTTCAGCTGCCTTCGGATCATCAGGGTTGCGGTCCGGATGATACTTAAGGGCCAGCTTTTTAAAAGCTTTTTTTATTTCCGCATCGCTGGCGTCTTTGGAAACGCCGAGCACTTCATAATAATCTCTTTTGCTCATCTGAGAAGCCCCTCTTATCTATCTTACTTCTTATCGTCGTCGACTACGGTGTAATCGGCGTCAACTACATTGTCATCCTGTTTCTGGCTGTCGCCGGCATCGGACTGAGCGCTGCCGCCTTCCGGCTGTGCCTGCTGCGAAGCGGCGTCAGCATTCTTATACATTTCGCTGGTCAAATCGTAAAGCGGTTTGGTCAAGGCTTCCGAAGCAGCTTTGATCTTATCGACGTCGTCGCTCTTTACAGCTTCTTTCAAGTCGGCGATTTTATCTTTGATTTCCGAAACTTTAGCAGCGTCGGCTTTGTCTCCCATATCCTTGATGGTCTTTTCAGCCTGGTAAATGAGGGAGTCGGCGTTGTTCTTAGCTTCGATGCCTTCTTTACGTTTCTTATCTTCAGCTTCGTGAGCCGCAGCTTCTTTGACCATGCGATCGATTTCGCTCTTGTCGAGACCCGAAGAGGATTTGATGGTGATCTTCTGTTCCTTACCCGTTCCGAGGTCTTTTGCCGAAACGTTTACGATACCGTTGGCATCGATGTTGAAGGTAACTTCGATACGAGGTACTCCACGGGGAGCTGCCGGAATGCCCGTCAGTTCAAAGCGGCCGAGGGTCTTGTTGTCAGCTGCCATTTCGCGTTCGCCCTGAAGGACGTGGACGTCAACGGACGGCTGGTTATCGGCTGCCGTCGAGAATACCTGGCTGCCCGACGTCGGAATCGTCGTGTTGCGGTCGATGATCTTAGTGAAGACACCGCCGAGGGTTTCGATACCGAGGGACAACGGCGTAACGTCGAGGAGGAGAACGTCTTTGACGTCACCTACGAGGACACCGGCCTGGATAGCAGCGCCGATAGCAACGCATTCATCAGGGTTTACGCCCTTGCTCGGTTCTTTGCCGAGGATCGATTTGATAGCGTCCTGAACGGCGGGGATACGGCTGGAGCCGCCGACGAGGATGATCTTGTCGATTTCGTCGATGCTGAGACCGGAGTCGGCAATAGCTTTCTTGGTCGGTTCCATCGTAGCATGAGCGAGGTCTTCCGTCAGTTCGTTGAATTTAGCACGGGTCAACGTCAGGTCGAGATGTTTCGGGCCCGAAGCGTCAGCCGTGATGAAAGGCAGGTTGATGTTGGTCGAAAGGACCGTCGACAATTCGATTTTTGCTTTTTCAGCAGCTTCTTTCAAGCGCTGGTCCGCCATTTTATCCTGCGAGAGGTCGATACCGGTCTGTTTCTTGAATTCGTCAACCATCCAGTCCATGATCTTGTTGTCGAAGTCGTCGCCGCCGAGTTTCGTGTTGCCGTTGGTAGCCTTTACTTCAAAGACGCCGTCGCCCAGTTCGAGGATCGAGACGTCGAAGGTGCCGCCGCCAAGGTCGAAGACGAGGATTTTGCCGTCGCCGCCTTTATCGAGGCCGTAAGCAAGAGCTGCTGCTGTCGGTTCGTTGACGATACGGAGAACGTCGAGACCGGCGATCTTACCGGCGTCTTTCGTAGCCTGACGCTGGCTGTCGTTGAAGTAAGCCGGAACGGTGATAACGGCCTGGGTTACTTTTTCGCCCAAGTAGCTTTCAGCGTCTTCCTTCAATTTCTGAAGGACCATAGCCGAAATTTCCTGCGGCGTATAATTTTTGCCCTGAACGTCAACGGTGTAGTTTTCGCCCATGTGACGCTTAATCGAGGCAATGGTGTTTTCCGGGTTAGAAACGGCCTGGCGTTTTGCCAACTGGCCGACGAGGCGTTCGCCGGTCTTCGAAAAACCGACAACCGACGGGGTGAGACGAGAACCTTCCGTATTCGTGATGACCGTAGGTTCGCCGCCTTCCATAACAGCGACTACGGAGTTTGTCGTACCTAAGTCAATACCAATAACTTTGCTCATAAAAGATTCCTCCATTCTTATACTAAACGATAATTAACCGTTAAATGCAACTTTTACCATGGCCGGACGCAAGGTCTTTTCGCCCAGGAGATAACCTTCCTGGAGGACCTCTACGACGATATCGTCATCGTATTCGTCACTGGGCACACGCATGACAGCCTGATGGTAGTTAGGATCGAAAGGTTTACCGACAGCTTCGATTTTCGTGACCCCTTCCTTTTCAAGGACGGCCATCAGCTGTTTGTAAATCATTTCATAGCCTTCGATAAAGGAGTGTACATCATCGGAAACGGCATCTGTCGGAGCCTTGAGGGCTCGTTCAAAATTGTCGATAACCGGCAAGATCCGGCCGAGGACATCCATTTTGACGACTTCCGAAATCTGAAGCTTTTCGGAAGCAGTACGCTTCTTATAGTTGGCAAAATCAGCCTGCAGGCGAACGAACTGCTGTTCAAACTTCGCGGCTTTTTCCGCATCGGCCTTGTCAGCAGCCTCGTTGGCATCCGGTTCCGTCGTTTCAGAGCCCTCATCTGCCGCCTGAGCGTCTACGGCTTCGGCTTTTTCCTTGGCAGCGTCTTCCGCTACTTTATTCGCTTCTTCCTGTAATACAGTATCTTTCTTCTCTTCGTTACTCATCTCGTTCGGTACTCCTCCTTACGTCTCGTCCTGGTAATGGGACAGCATCTGTGTCATATGCTGTTTCATGAAATCCAACAGGCCGATGATTTTAGCATATTCCATTCGTGCCGGCCCTAAGACGGCCAGCTTGCCGAGAACGACATCGTGATCGGTGAAGGTCGCTTCAATGATGCTGCAGTCGTTAATTGGAGACAGCTTCGTTTCCTCGCCGATGCGGACGGTAACGGACTGCCCTTCGCCTTCATCGTGGAGGATGTTGGCGACGATGTCCTGTTCTTCCAGCATGGTAAAGAGGCTCTTGGCCTTGTCGACATCCTTAAATTCCGGTTTATTGAGCAGTTCCGTCGTACCGCCTTTGTAGAAATGCTCGCCTTGGCGGCGGGTCTGCTCCATGGCCCGGAAAGCCAGTCGATAGAGCTCGACGTCGTCGACGATGGTTTCATGAAATGTTTCGATAGCCTTTTCATCGATGCGGTCCATGGCCGTACCGGTCAAATAGTTGGTCAGCTTCTGGGCGATGATGTTCAAATCGTCCATGCTGGCCCCACTGGGTTTCGGATAAATACAATTTTCAACCTGTCCCGTGTCGGTGACGACAATCATGATGGCCCTTCGATCATCGAGGGGCAAAAAGCGGATGTACTTCAACTTCGAGTTAAGCCGCTCCGACGCCATAATCAAGGTGACGTTGTGTGTAATCCGGGCCAGGAGCTTGGCCGTCGACTGAAAGATTTCATCGACACTGCTCAGCTTATCCTGAAACCAAGATTGGACGAACTGCTTTTCCGCTTCCGTAATCTTCGTCGGCTTGAGGAGGCAGTCGACATAGAGCCGATAGCCTTTCAAGGACGGGACACGGCCAGCCGACGTGTGGGGCTGTTCCAAATATCCCATCATTTCCAGATCGAACATTTCGTTGCGGATCGTCGCCGGGCTTATGCCCAAATCATACTTACGGGCAATCGTCCGCGACCCGACAGGTTCGGCAGATGCGATATAGTCCTGAACGATGACTTGCAGTATCTTCTGTTTGCGTGCATCTAAGTTCATGACGATATCACCTCTGCTCATTTGACTTTTCTTAGCGTTCTGACTATTTGACCTCTAAGACTATATATAAGATAGCATGCCCCCATTCTTTTGTCAAGCGTTTATAGTCAAAAAGTCAAAAGAAATATTAAAATAGACAAAGACCGCATAAACTCCTCTTTTCCCCATAAATTTGCCATGAAAAGAAGCCGTAAAATCCGGGAAGTTCTCTTCAAATCTGTGGTATAATCAAGGAAAGGGCAATCCGTCAAGAACGCCCTATATATAACATTAACTTAAGTATCGTCTAAAAGGAGGAACTACCATGTCTCATGTAACATTCAAAGGTAACCTGAGAAACGAACTGCACGACGCCAAACAGAAACAGACTATCATCACTGACGGTCCGAAGAGTCACGGCGGCCTCGAAGAAACGTACTCCCCCGTAGAATTACTGGCTGATACCTACGCATCCTGCGCCATCACCATCATGGCAGCCGTTGCCGGCCAGCTGGGCTGCGACCTGACCGGAGCCTATGCCGACACCGAAACCTCTGTCGACGAAAAAGAATTCCGCATCGCCCACATCGGCATCCATTTCCATATGCCCAAATCCCTCGATGAAAGCCAGCGCAGCGCCATCGAAGCCTCAACGCGTGACATGTGCATCGTCGGCCGCAGCCTCCACCCCGATATCAAAAAAGATTTGACCTTCACCTACGACGCATAAGAAATCTTTGCGGGTATCACAAATTCATCCTTGATAGAGTAAACGGCCCCGTAAGATCAGACGAAAAATCTGACCTTACGGGGCCTTTCTTGTCTCACAAAAATAGTTGCTATTTATTTTCCTGCTTTACTTTTACCAATTTTTTCTGGTATATCGATTCCAGATTATTCCAAAAGCCAGCCGGTACCCCTAATACCAACTCGAGTTTTTCAGCCATATCCGGAGTTAAATGCACTTCTCCATTGATCAGTTTGCTGGTATGTTTTTCGGACACACCCATCCGTTTAGAAAATTCTTTTTGGGTCATGCCTCGATCGTCAAGCAGTTCTGTAATGGTAGCACCGGGCGGCGTCGCAATATAGCTCTTGCTTTCCAACATGACGTTCACTCCTCTCAATGTCTTCATTATATTGTATCTTGATCCTCAAGAATAATCAATGATTGCCAAAATTAGCGGATGCCAGCTCATCACCAAGGTTTTCTCTGCCTATCTGATTGCCTTCACATGAATCTTATTCTAATATTTATCTTTTCATCTTCCTGAATCTCTACATTACCATAAAATGACAGTCGTCAAAAAAACTATCCGATAATTTATTTTTCACCTTGACTTAGAGACGACTCCAATAGCTATAATGTAAATCAAAAGGAGGGACTACCTTGAAAATAAAAGATGTAAGTGAACAATTACATATTTCGCCGGACACGCTTCGTTACTACGAAAAAATCGGGCTCATCCGCAATGTGCCCCGCGATAAGAACGGCGTCCGCGACTACAGCGAAGAAAACTGCAAAAGCATTGCCTTCATCAAGTGCATGCGGGCAGCCAACGTTTCTATTTCCGGCCTGACGCGCTATATGGAGCTCTTCGAACAGGGAGACGCCACTCGCAAGGAACGGCGGCAAATTTTAGTCAATGAACGAAACCAACTCCAAAGCAACTTGCAGGACATCCAAGATGCCTTGAGCCACTTGGACTGGAAAATCAAGTTATACGACGAAGGAAAATTTTAATTATATGGCCCCTTTTCAGCCAAGAAGAGTCGGCATTTCAAAAATTTCACAAAAAAAATCGCCGACGCCATTTCTTTTGCAAAACTACTGCAAGAGCACCGAGGGCCTTTTCACCCTTTGCAAACTTTGACGCCGGTTATCTTACAGGAGGTTATCCATTATGGAAAGCATAACTCGGCGCAGCTTCTTAAAATTAGCCGGCAGTGCCGCCCTCGGCCTCGCGTTGGGCAAAGCCAATATCCTGCCTGCCATAGCTCAGGCCCCCGTCGTCGGCAGCAAAGAAACGCCGGCCACACCCGAGCAGCCCGGTTCCTATGCCAAGGTCTATTACACCAAGCATATCGACGCCGAACACCTGATTAAGTTGTACCAAAAGGTCAATGAAGGCATTTACGGCAAGACGGCCATCAAAGTCCACACGGGCGAACAGCACGGGCCGTACATCCTGCCGCGGGACATGGTCAAAGCCTTCCAAGCTCAGGTCCCTGACAGCAATATCGTCGAAACGAACACCCTCTACCCGGGCGACCGCGACACGACAGAAAAACACCGCCGGACCTTAGAAGTCAACGGTTGGAATTTCTGCCCCGTCGACATCATGGATGAAAAGGGCAACGTCATGATGCCCGTCCGCAAGGGCCTCCATTTCTCGGAAGTATCCTTAGGCCGCAACATCACCAATTACGACTCCATGATCGTCTTGACCCATTTCAAAGGCCACGCCATGGGCGGATACGGCGGTTCGCTGAAAAACATCGCCATCGGCTGCGCAGACGGTCAGGTCGGTAAGCGGCAAATCCACGCCTTCCATGAATCCCGGGTTCCTATCGGCTCCGACTGGTCGGACAATATGGTCCTCGAAGAAGGCTTTATGGAAAACATGGCCGACTGCGGCAAGGCCATCTGCGACTACTTTGGAAAACACATCGTCTTCCTCAACGTCCTGCGCGCCATGTCCGTCGACTGCGACTGCGCCGGCACTTCGGCTGCCAAACCGGTCATCCCCGACTTAGGCATGATGGCTTCGACGGATATTTTGGCCATCGATCAGGCCAGCGTCGACATGGTCTATGCCCAACCTGAAAAGGATAAACACGACTTGGTAGAACGCATCGAATCCCGCCACGGCCTGCACCAATTGACGGCCATGCGGAAATTAAAGATGGGAAATGACAAATATCAGTTGATCTCCATCGACTAAGTCCCCTTTCAAAGAGACTAGCCTCCTAAATAGAATACGGCAAAAAGGCCCTGTGCTCCCCTACACCGTCTTGTCGGTGTCGGAGAAGCACAGGGCCTCTTTTTTGATTTCTAAATGCTGCAAAACCTATATCTGCAAAAAAAATTGCGGCTGCCAAAAGACAGCCGCAATTTTATATGAGAATCAGAAGATCCTCCAGAGGAACCCTTAGAAACAGGATTAGTTTTGCTTGTTTTCCGGAACGATGCGGACACGCTGGATGGTCGGTTTCCCGTCCTTATCCTTAGCGATCGTATCGATGCGGATGTACTTCAATTCTGCAGAGAACTCGTTGGCCAAGCGATCCAACGTATCGTCGCCCTGGAGGGCTGCATTCGAGGCAGCGCCTGCCATGATGGCACGATAGACAACCGCAGCGAATTCATAACGGGTCATCATGCGGTTACCATCGAAGTTTCCATCCGGATAGCCTTCGATAATGCCGAGCTGATGAAGCTTGGTAACGTATTCGTAAGCCCAGTGGTTAGCCGGAACATCCGGGAAGAGTTCGCTGCCCTTGGACTCAATCGTACCAGGATTCTGGCCGGTCAACTGATTGATCATTTGACTCTGACGATTGACGATGTCTTCGAGCTTAGCTACGTCATCACGGAGGTGTTTGATTTCCTTGGCCATGCCGACGCGAGAATTCGATACGTTGTTGCCTTGACCTAACTTGAAGGAAACACCGGCATTGATCATGTTTTCACCGCCGCCGATAGTGCCGCCGACCGAGAAGGTAGTATCTTCGTTCGGTTTGTAGAAGGCACCGAAAGCACCGGCGTTCGCGCCGCGATAGTGGCCATAGCCGAAGGCGAAGTCCCACTTATCATCAGGATCGAAGTCCTGCGGATGGAGGGCTGCCAAAGCGGCTGCACCGGCACCGACGCGGTTGATGCGGTTATCCAGTTTATTGACTTCTCCGCCCAGGTGGTTGATAGCCTGGTCGCGCAGGGCCAACTGGCTGCCATTGATGGCTTCCGTCGAGCCCGGAGCTACGGTTCCGTCAGCGACACCGCTTACGACGTTGTTACCCATGTTGACATTGCTGTCCTGAATGGTAATCGTACGATCGCTGTCCACGGTCTTGATGGTGACACCGCTGTCATTAATCGTCGTATTGCCCGTCGTAACACTGTCAAGGTCTTTCAAGTCCTTAGCCAGTTTGATGTCGAGACCATCACCGCTGCTGTTTCTTACAACACCGATGTTGCCGCTGGACAGTTTAGACGTATCGGCACCGCCGTTGAGTTTCAGCGTATCGCCGAGACCAACGGTGACGCTGTTGTCTGCGCCGTCGTCGCCTTGGAAGACACGGCCTTTGCTGACCTTGTCATCTACGACTTTCAGCTGATCTTCCGTAGCTGCACGGCCGGACTGGATATTCGTGCCATCCCAGGTGGTATTATCCAAGCCTGTGAGGTACGTACCCATTGCCGGATTGCCATCGTTTGCCGTGTTTTCCTGGTTGCCCAGAACGGCACCGCCTGCGGAAACCTGGCCTTTAGAGCCGTCCAGTTTGACCTGGTTGTCGCCGCTGCCGGCCGTAACGGTGGCACCGTTGCCGTCGATGTTGACCTGCTTGGAGGCATCGGTATCACTGCCAAGAGTGATGTTGTCGTTCAGGTTAACTTTGTTAGTCGTAGAATCGACAGTGATGTTCTTACCGGACTGAGCTTTCGCTGCATCAGCTACTGCATTGGCAATGTTCTTAACATCACCGATATTAGCCCCATTCGTATCCGTATTGTACGTCGGATTACCGTCAGCATCGACACCGTCAGCGCCGCTGGCTACGTTTTTGATTTGCGTATTTCCGGCATTGATACCATCTTTATCGATGGAGATGTCGGAACCATTGATAGCAATCTTATCTGCAGCCACGCCATCATTATTGATGGTTGTGTTACCGGCTGTGAGCGAGCCGTCAGTGCCAAGATCAACGTCTTTATTCAAGCCAACTACCAGCTTGCCATCTTTAACAGAGGTTACGGTATTACCGTCACCGGCAATGGCAATCGTGTCGCCTAAATTCTGTTTTACAGAGTTGTTGTCGTCAGCACTTAAGGCGAAACCGCCGCCTTTAGTCGCATCTTTGATGTCGTCGACAGCAATGTTGACAGCCTTGCTCAAATCACCGATGCTGGCTGCGTTGTTGTAGTTTTCCTGACCGGCTACAGACGTGTCGTAGGTCGTACCATTTATACCGCTGGCTACATTGACGATCTGGTTGCCGCCGTTGTTCAGGCCGCTGTTAGTCAAGGTGACGGCCGACGTACCGCTGCCGATGGTCACGCCGCCGTTGTTGATTGCGGTGTTGCCCATGGTGACGGAGCCGGTGGAGCCGAGGTTCAGGTCTTTATTGAGCTTAACCGTCAACAGACCATTTTCTTTATCCTGGCTGGATACGACGCCGATGTTGCCATCGGTGAGGTCGGCTTCATTAGTGGCATCGCCCTTCACATTGACCTGGTTGTTCAGTTTCACTGCAGAAGCCGTGCCGAAGTCACCGCCGTACTTCATACCGTCATCGAGGGTGGCCACTTCATGATCTGCACCACTCGGGTCGGTGTAGATGATACGAGTCATCGTTTCACCGTCTTTACCGTTAACGCCAGGCTGTCCCGGAGTGGTATAGATGTCGGTCATGCCGTCTTTGCCGTTGAGGCCGATGTGGCCTTCGGCGCCGTCGACACCGTCTTTACTGGTGATGGTGACGCCGTCTTTGCCGTCAGCACCTTTGACGGAAATACCGTCTGTGCCGTTGATAACGACGGACGAGCCGTCTTTACCATTGACACCGATTGTGCCGTCGACACCGTCTTTACCGTCAGCACCTTTCGTGCCGATGGAGAGATCATTACTCAGGCCTACGGTAATCTTGCCGTTTTCAGCATCGGCTGTGGTCGTGATATTCTGACCGTCACCGGCAATCTGAATCGTCTTGCCAAGGTCCTGCTTCACAGCGTCGCCGTTGTCATCGGTCAGGCCGAAGCCGCCCGTTGCGTTTTCACTGGTACCATCCGTAATAGCATCGCTTACAGTCTTCAGCTGATTTTCCGTAGCTGCTCGACCGCTTACGATATCCGGATTTGCTACATCCCAAGTGGTGTTGTCCAAACCGGTTACAAAGTTACCGTCTTCGGCAACTTTACCGACTGTAACGACGCCTTGGTTGCCGATTACGGCGGTGCCGGCTTCTACGGTATTCAGGCCGGTAATATCTTTGGCCAACTGAACCGTCAACTTAGCATTGTCACCATCTTGAGAGGCTACAACGCCGATGTTAGCGTCGGTAGATAATTTATCTTCATCTGTTACACCGCCGACGATGTTGACGGTCTTATTCAATTTGACAGCGGCAGAACCGGAGTCACCGGTATACTTCATGCCGTCATCAAGGGTAGCTACTTCATGATTTGCACCATTCGGGTCGGTGTAGATGATACGAGTCATCGTTTCACCGTCTTTACCGTTAACGCCAGGCTGTCCCGGAGTGGTATAGATGTCAGTCATGCCGTCTTTGCCATTGAGGCCGATATGGCCTTCCAGGCCGTCGACGCCATCGACACCGTCTTTACCGGTGATGCTGACACCATCTTTACCGTCGGCACCCTTAATCGAGATACCGTCGTTGCCGTCGATTGTAACAACATTTCCATCGCTGCCATTAACCCCGATGGATCCGTTCGTGCCATCTTTGGCACCAACAGAGAGGTTGTCAGCCAGTTTCAGGTCATAGGTTGTCTTATCACCAACGGTAGTGGCTTTCAGTTTCAGGTTGCTGCCTGCATAGTCAGTCGTACCTGCTGCGGTACCACCTTCAACGGTGACTGCCGTAGCGGCAGCTTTTAACTGGCCGTAATTGACAGCATCCGTGTCTGCCGCACCAGCGCCGACGTTAGTAATCGTATTGCCGCCATTGTTGAGACCCGTGCCCGTCAAGGTTACAGGGTTACCCGTAGTCGGCGTAATGGTGACACCGCCGTTATTGATGACGGTGTTGCCCATAGCGACAGAACCATTGTCACCCAAGTCGAGGTTTTGTGCCAACTGAACTTTCAACTGACCATTGACGTTATTGACGCCGATGTTGTTATCCGTCAGTTTGTCAGCATCAGCACCACCGACGATATCGAGCTGTTCGTTGAGTTTCTTAGCGATAACCTGCGTGTCATCAGTCTGACCGTTGTCGCCGGCGTACTTCTGGCCGTCACTCATGGTAGCGATGGTCTGGCCGCCTGCAGTGATACGATCAACAGAAGTGCCGTCTACGTTATTAACGCTGTTTCCGGCTTTAATGGTAACTGTCGTGCCCGGCGTTCCGTCAGCTCCGGCAGGGCCGGTCAAGCCGATAGAGCCGTCAGCGCCGTTGATAACGACGGACGAGCCGTCTTTACCGTTGACGCCAATCTTGCCGTCGACACCGTCTGTACCTGTACCATCAGCACCTTTGGCACCGATGGAGAGATCATTGCTCAGACCTACGGTAATCTTACCGTTTGCAGCATCGGCTGTGGTCGTGATGTTCTGACCGTCACCGGCAATCTGAATCGTCTTACCAAGGTCCTGCTTAACAGCGGTACCGCTGTCGTCGGTCAAGCCGAAGCCGCCCGTTGCATTTTCACTGGTACCATCGGTAATGGCATCGCTTACGGTCTTGAGCTGATTTTCCGTAGCTGCACGACCGGTTACGATATCCGGATTGGATACATTCCATTTGGTATTTTCCAAACCGGTTACATAGCTGCCTTCTTGTGCAACACCACTAGCCGTCGTTTCTGTCTGATTGCCAATGGTAGCCTTGCCGGCCGTTACGGTGTTCAAGCCGGTAATATCTTTGGCCAACTGAACCGTCAATTTAGCATTGTCGCCATCTTGAGAGGCTACAACACCGATGTTAGCGTCGGTAGATAATTTGGAAGCATCCGTTTCTCCGCCGACAATATTGACGGTCTTATTCAGTTTGACAGCGGCAGAACCGGAGTCACCGGTATACTTCATGCCGTCATCAAGGGTGGCCACTTCATGATTTGCACCATTCGGGTCGGTGTAGATGATACGAGTCATCGTTTCACCGTCTTTACCATTGACGCCAGGCTGTCCCGGAGTCGTATAGATGTCGGTCATGCCGTCTTTGCCATTGAGGCCGATGTGGCCTTCGGCGCCGTCAACGCCATCGACACCGTCTTTACCGGTGATGGTAACGCCGTCTTTTCCGTCAGCACCTTTGACGGAAATACCGTCAGAGCCGTTGATAACGACGGACGAACCATCTTTACCGTTGACGCCAATCGAACCGTCCACACCGTCTTTACCGTCAGCACCTTTTGTACCGATAGAGAGATCATTGCTCAGGCCTACGGTAATCTTACCGTTTTCAGCATCAGCTGTCGTCGTGATGTTTTGACCGTCACCTACGATGCCAAGGGCTTCACCCAAGTCACGATGGACGGTTTCACCACTGTCAGCCGTGAAGTCCATACCTTTATTGGTCAAATCGGACTTCGCCGTTTCAGTGATGTTTTTAATATCACCGATATTAGCTCCGTTAGTATCGGTATTGTAGGTCGGGTTGCCGTCAGCATCAACGCCATCGGAACCGCTGCCTACTTTAGTAATCTGATTGCCGCCATTGTTGAGGCCGCTGTTAGTGAGGCTTACGGCTGTATCGCCACTGCCGATAGTCATACCGATATTGGTGACTACGGTATTCCCTACAGTTACGGAACCGGTAGAACCTAAGTTGATGTCTTTATTGAGCTTAACCGTTAACAGACCGTTGTCGCCATCCTGACTGGATACGACACCGATGTTGCCTGTCGTGAGGTTGGCTTCAGACGTTGCTTCGCCTTTTACATCAACTTGATTATTCAATTTAACCTTGGATACCGTACCGAAGTCACCACCGTACTTCATGCCATCACTCAAGGTAGCCACAGTCGCACCACCTACGGTGATACGATCAATGGGAGTACCGGCCAAGTTATTCACTTGAGTACCCGCTGCGATAGTAGCGGTTGGAGCGGCTGCTCCGTCTTCACCGGCAGGGCCGGTCAAGCCGATGGAGCCGTCAGCGCCGTTGATAACGACGGACGAGCCGTCTTTACCGTTGACGCCAACCTTGCCATCAACACCGTCTGTTCCTGCTTTGCCGATGGAGAGGTCATTACTCAAGGCTACGGTAATCTTACCGTTTGTGGCATCGGCTGTGGTCGTAATATTCTGACCGTCACCGGCAATCTGAATCGTCTTGCCAAGATCCTGTTTTACAGCATTGCCTTCATCGTCAGTTAAGCCGAAACCACCGGTTGCGTTTTCACTGGTACCATCAGTAGCAGCTTTAACAGCATCGCTGACGGTCTTCAGCTGATCTTCCGTAGCGGCACGACCGGTTACAATATCCGGATCGGATACATTCCACGTCGTGTTGTCTAAGCCGGTTACATAGCTGCCCGTTTGAGCAACACCGCTAGCTGTCGTTTCTGTCTGCGTACCGATGGTAGCATCGCCGGCTGTAACAGTGTTCAAACCGGTAATGTCTTTCGCCAGGCGAACCGTCAGTTTGCCATTGTCGCCGTCTTGTTCGGCAACGATGCCAATGTTGTTGTCGGTAGATAACTTCGAAGAATCCGTTTCTCCGCCAACGATATTGACGGTCTTATTCAGCTTGACAGCGGCAAATCCGGAGTCACCGGTATACTTCATGCCGTCATCAAGGGTAGCTACTTCATGATTTGCACCATTCGGGTCGGTGTAGATGATACGAGTCATCGTTTCACCGTCTTTACCATTGACGCCAGGCTGTCCCGGAGTGGTATAGATGTCGGTCATGCCGTCTTTGCCGTTAAGGCCGATGTGGCCTTCCAAGCCGTCGACGCCATCAACACCGTCTTTACCGGTAATGGTGACACCATCTTTTCCGTCAGCACCTTTGACGGAAATACCGTCTGTGCCGTTGATAACGACGGACGAACCGTCTTTACCGTTGACGCCAATCGAGCCGTCAATACCATCTTTACCGTCAGTACCTTTGGTACCGATGGAGAGGTTGTCCGCAAGTTTCAGGTCATAGGTCGTCTTATCTCCAACAGTCGTCGACGTAAGTTTCAAGTTGCTGCCGGTATAATTGCCATCAGTACCGGCTGCGATACCGCCTTCAACGGTGACCGCCGTAGCGGCAGCCTTTAACTGTCCGTAATTGACAGCATCCGTATCGGCCGTGCCGGCGCCCACGTTGGTAATCTTATTACCGCCGTTGTTGAGACCTCCGTCAGTAAGACTTACGGCTGTATCTCCTGTACCAATGGTCATACCGCCGTTATTGACTACGGTGTTGCCCATCTTAACAGAGCCGGTGTCGCCCAAGTCGAGGTCTTTCACCAACTGGACTTTCAACTGACCATTGACGTTATTGACGCCAATGTTGTTTTCCGTCAGTTTGTCGGCATCAGCACCGCCGACGATATCGAGCTGTTCGTTGAGTTTCTTGGAGATAACATTCGTGCCATCTGCCTTAGCATTATCACCGGCATACTTCTGGCCGTCACTCATGGTAGCAACAGTCTGGTCACCTACAGTAATTCTATCTACAGGCGTACCAGTTACGTCATCGGCGCTGGGACCAACTTTAATATTTACAGTAGTCCCCGGTGTTCCATCTTCACCGGCAGGACCGGTCAAACCGATGGAGCCGTCAGCGCCGTTGATAACGACGGACGAACCATCTTTACCGTTGACGCCAATCTTACCGTCGGCACCGTCTGTACCGGCTTTACCTACAGAGAGTTCATTGCTCAAGCCTACGGTAAGTTTCTTACCGTCAGCATCAGCGGTGGTTATGATGTTACCGTCACCGGCGATTTGAATCTGTTCGCCAAGGTCTTGAGTAACCGCGGTACCACTGTCATCGGTCACGCCGAAGGAACCGATACCGGTTGAAATGGAATTAACCTTATCATTGACAGCTTTAAGCTGATCTTCAGTTGCTGCACGTCCGGTTACGATATCCGGATTCGACGTATCCCAAGCTGTATTTTCTAAACCTGTTAAGTAGGTACCTGTCTGAGATACACCGTTGGCCGTGGCTACCGTCTGGTTACCCAAGACTGCCGTACCGACGCTTACAGAACCGGTATCGCCTAAGTTGATGTCTTTGACCAACTGGACTTTTAACTGGCCGTTGACGTTGTTGACACCAATGTTACCGTCCGTCAATTTCGTTGCGTCAGCACCGCCAACGATATCAAGCTGTTCGTTGAGGGTCTTAGCAATGACTTTCGTCGTGTCGATCTGGCCGTCATCACCGGCATATTTCAAACCATCGCTCATGGTTGCAACCGTCTGATTGCCTACAGAGATACGGTCAACGGAAGTACCGGCTAAGTTATTGGCGCTGGTGCCGGCCTGGATGGTTACAGGCGAACCGGAACCGGTATTCAGAACGATAGAGCCGTCAGAGCCGTTGATAGCCACTGCGGAACCATCTGTACCTTTAGCGGTAACAGAACCGTCAGCACCATTCACTGTTACGGAGGAACCGTTAGCACCGTTCAATGTAATCGAACCATCGGTACCGGTTGTGCCGGCTGCACTGTCAGCAGCACTGCCTAAGGTGATGTTATCGGCAAGTTTCACATCATAGGTCGGTGACCCATTTTCTGTAGTTCCTGCTTTCACCTGCAGGTTGTCCCCTGCATAGGTTCCATTTGTCGGCGCAGCTTTGCCGCCTTCAACAGTAACTTCAGTTGTTTTAGATTCGCCAATCGTTATCTTGCTGATTCTATCTTCCAACTGAGCTACGTTAACTGCATCAGTACCATCTTTACCGGTAGCAACGTTAGTAATCTTGCTACCGCCTGCATTGATGCCGCCGGTTGTTACAGACGGACCATTAGTGATGGTTAAACCGCTGTTGTTAATAACTGTGTTGCCGGTAGTTACAGAGCCGTTTTCACCTAAGTTAATATCTTTATTTAATTTTACGGTTAAAAGACCGTTGTTGCCGGCTTGACCGGATACCACACCGATATTGCCGGTAGTAAGGTTCGCTTCTGTTGTTGCTTCACCTTTTACGTCAACTTGGTTATTTAATTTCACGTTGGAAACCGTACCGAAGTCACCGCCGTATTTCATACCATCATCAAGTGTTGCTACGGTAGCATTACCTACAGTAATACGATCGATGGGAGTACCTGCCAAGTTATTAGCTTGGGTGCCCGCTGCGATGTTTACAGGGGAACCGGAACCGGTATTTAAAGCGATAGAGCCATTAGCACCGTTAATGGTTACGGCAGAGCCGTCTTTACCGTTAACGGTAATAGAGCTATCTGCGCCTTCAGTAGTGCCGTCTTCACTTGCTTTTTCACCAAGTGCAATCGTATTGCTCAAACCTACGGCAATTTTACCGTTAGTAGCATCAGCCGTAGTCGTGATGTTGCCGTCACCGACAATATTTAAGGTTTCCCCTAAATCACGATGTACAGCATCGCCGCTATCGGCTGTGAAGTTTAAGCCTTTATTCGTCAATTCTGTTTTTGCATCATTTACCGTAGTGTTCGTGATATTTTTAACGTCGCCGATATTGGCTGCATTCGTATCAGTATTGTATGTTTTATTGCCGTCAGCATCGGTGCCGTCGGAACCGCTTGCCACATTGGTAATCTGTTTACTACCACCGTCGATACCGTCAGTTGTTACGGACGGACCGTTAGTGATAATTAACCCACCGCTTGCAAGAGTCGTGTCGCCGACTTTCACACCGTCGTTGTTGATAACCGTGTTGCCCGTCGTGACCGAACCGGTTGAGCCTAAGTCGAGATCCTTATTCAGGCTGACTTCAAGGGCTCCGTCTTTCACGGCTGTCGTGATGTTAGAAACACCATCCGGACTTTCGGTCGTAGCCGTTCCGTCGGTGACACCACCTTTGACGGCAATCGTCTTGCCGAGATCCTGCTTAACCGTAGTGCCGCTGCCGTCAGCGAGGCCAAAGCCGCCGGTTGCATTTGCACTGGTACCGTCAGCAACAGCTGTTACTGCATCGCTTACGGTCTTCAACTGATCTTCTGTAGCGGCACGGCCGGTTACGATATCCGGATTGGCCACATTCCATTCGGTATTGTCTAACCCGGTTACATAGCTGCCCGTTTGAGCAACACCACTAGCCGTAGTTTCTGTCTGAGTACCGATAGTAGCATCGCCGGCTGTTACGGTGTTCAAACCGGTAATATCTTTAGCCAAGCGAACGGTCAGTTTGCCATTGTCGCCATCTTGAGCAGCTACAATGCCGATATTGTTGTCCGTAGACAACTTCGAGGAATCCGTTTCTCCGCCAACGATATTGACGGTCTTATTTAATTTGACGGCAGCCGAACCGGTGTCACCGGTGTAGACCATACCATCATTCAAAGTAGCCACAGTCTGGTCGCCTACAGTGATACGATCGACGGCGTTGCCGTTTACGTCATTGGCACTGGTGCCGCCCTTAATGGTAGTGGTAGTACCGTTAGAACCGGTCAAGCCGATAGATCCGTCGGCACCGTTAATAGCCACAGCAGAACCGTCGGCACCTTTCGCGGTAATAGAGCCATCGGCACCGTTCACGGCTACAGACGAGCCGTCCTTGCCGTTCACCGTAACAGAACCGTCGACACCATCGGTGCCGGCTTTACCTAAGGTAAGGTTATCCGCCAGTTTCACATCATAGGTCGTAGATCCATTGGTTTCTGTCTTTTCGGTTACCTGCAAGTTACTGCCAGCATAGTCACCATCAGTACCGACTGCGGTACCTCCTTCAACCGTAAGGTGCGTCTTGCTGCCTTCACCGGCGTTGACCTCCTGAATCGCTTTTGTCAACTGATCGACATTGACAGCATCGGTGCCTTTAACACCGGTAGCCACATTACTGATGACGTTGTTGCCGTTATCGAGACCGGAACTAGTCAAGGATACAGGGTCGCCCGTCGCCGGGGTAATGGTAATGCCATTATTATTCACAACGGTATTCCCCAGGGTTAAGGAGCCGGTGGAACCTAAGTCGACGTCTTTGACTAACTGAACTTTTAACTGGCCGTTAACGTTATTAACGCCAATGTTTTTGTCCGTCAAATCTCCTTCGGCACCGCCAACAATATCTAATTTTTCATTAAGTGTCTTAGGAATAATTTTGGTTGTATCACTCTGACCGTCATCGCCGGCAAATTTAAGGCCGTCGCTCATAGTCGCCACCGTCTGTCCGCCTACAGTAATACGATCAACAGAATTACCGGCTAAGTTGTTAACACTTGTGCCTGCCTGGATAGTTACAGGAGAGCCGTCAGCTGTATTCAAAGTGATAGAGCCGTCAGCACCGTTAATAGCCACAGAGGAGCCGTCTTTACCGTTAACGGTAATAGAGCTGTCTGTCCCTTCTGTACCGGCTGCACTGTCGGCTTCACTACCTAAGGTAAGGTTATCCGCCAACTTCACATCATACGTCGTAGCACCGGTCGTTTCTGTTTTTTCAGTAATCTGCAAGTTGCTGCCTGTATAGTTACCACCAGTACCGGCTTCCGTGCCGCCTTCGACAGTAAGGTTCGTCTTGCTGCCTTCACCGGCAGCTACACCTTCAATAGCCTTTGTCAACTGACCTACGTTAACCGCATCCGTATCGGCTGTACCGGCAGCAACGTTGATAATCTTTTGATTGCCATTGTCGAGACCGGAACCGGTTAAGGATACAGGGTCACCCGTAGCCGGGGTAATCTTAATGCCATCGTTGTTAACAACGGTGTTACCCACTGTTAAGGAACCGGTAGAGCCTAAGTCGACGTCTTTGACTAACTGAACTTTTAACTGGCCGTTAACGTTGTTGACGCCAATGTTCTTCTCCGTCAATTCACCTTCAGCACCGCCAACGATATCGAGCTGTTCGTTGAGGGTCTTCGGAATGACTTTCGTCGTATCCGTCTGGCCGTCATCACCGGCAAATTTTAGACCGTCGCTCATGGTAGCAACCGTCTGGCCACCTACGGTAATGCGGTCGACAGGCGTACCGGCTAAGTTATTAACTTGAGTTCCGGCGCCAATTGTTACGGGGGAACCGGAACCGTTGGTTAAGTTGATTGTTCCATCGGCACCATTGATGGCCACGGACGAACCGTCAGTCCCATTAACGGTAACCGTACCATTAGCACCGTCTGTACCGGTTGTACCTACGGAAACGGTATTGCTCAAACCAACCGTGATTTTGCCATCCGTAGTATTGGCGGTAGTCGTAATGTTGCCGTCACCGGCAATCTGAATCGTCTTGCCCAGGTCTTGTTTTACAGCCGTACCGCTGTCATCGGTCAAGCCGAAGCCGCCAACTGCGTTTTCACCGGTACCGTCGATAATGGCATCGCTAACAGTCTTCAACTGATCTTCTGTAGCTGCACGACCGGTTACGATATCCGGATTGGCTACATTCCAAGTCGTGTTATCTAAACCGGTTACATAGCTGCCGTCTTGGGCAACACCACCGGCTGTAGCTACACCTTGATTACCAATTACAGCATCGCCCGCTTCTACCGTATTCAAGCCGGTAATGTCTTTCGCCAGGCGAACGGTTAATTTGCCATTGTCGCCATCTTGTGCGGCTACAATACCAATATTATTATCGGTAGATAATTTAGAGGAATCCGTTTCTCCGCCGACAATATTGACAGTTTTATTTAATTTAACGGCAGCAGAACCGGTGTCACCGGTATATACCATGCCGTCATCAAGAGTGGCTACCGTCGCATCACCTACGGTAATACGGTTAATAGAGTTACCGTTGACGTCGTTAGCAGCCGTACCGCCTTTAATCGTAACCGGCGAGCCGTCAGCTGTATTCAAGGCGATTGAACCGTCAGCACCGTTGATAGCTACTGCAGAACCGTCTTTACCATTTACGGTAATGGAGCTGTCTGTCCCTTCTGTGCCTGCTGCACCGTCGGCTGCACTACCTAAGGTAATGTTATCGGCCAACTTCACATCATACGTCGTAGCACCGGTTGTTTCGGTTTTTTCGGTAATCTGCAAGTTGCGGCCTGCATAGTCACCATCAGTACCGGCTGCGGTACCTCCTTCAACCGTAAGATTTGTCTTACTTCCTTCACCAGCAGCTACACCTTCAATAGCCTTTGTCAACTGATCGACATTGACAGCATCGGTACCATCCGTACCGGTGGCAACATTCTTAATCTGCTTGCTACCCGCATTGATACCGTCGGCAGTCACAGATGGGCCATTGGTGATGGTTAAACCGCTATCATTAACGACCGTATTACCCACTGTTAAGGAACCGGTTGAACCTAAGTCGATATCTTTATTCAATTTAACAGTCAAAAGGCCATTATCGCCATTCTGGCTGGATACGACACCGATGTTGCCCGTCGTAAGGTTCGCTTCTGTTGTAGCTTCCCCTTTCACATCAACTTGGTTATTCAATTTAACGTTGGAAACGGTACCGAAGTCGCCGCCGTATTTCATACCGTCATTGAGGGTAGCCACAGTGGCTCCGCCTACGGTGATACGGTTAATGGGCGTACCGGTTACGTCATTGACGCTGGTGCCGGCACCAATTGTTACAGGAGAACCGGAACCGTTGGTCAAAGCGATCGTGCCGTCAGCACCGTTAATCGCAACGGAAGAGCCGTCAGTACCATTAACGGTAACCGTGCCATTAGCACCATCGGTACCTGCTGTACCGACGGAAACAGTATTGCTCAAACCTACGGTGATCTTAGTATTTGTCGTATCAGCCGTAGTCGTGATGTTACCGTCACCGGCAATCTGAATTGTTTTGCCAAGGTCCTGCTTAACAGCTGTGCCGCTGTCATCAGTGAGTCCGAAACCACCGGTTGCATTAGCACTGGTACCATCAGTAACAGCAACCACTGCATCGCTTACGGTCTTCAACTGATCTTCTGTAGCTGCCCGGCCAGTTACGATGTCAGGATTTGTCACATTCCAAGTCGTGTTATCCAATCCAGTCACATAGCTGCCGTCTTGGGCAACACCGCCGGCTGTAGCTACACCTTGATTACCAATTACAGCATCACCGGCTTCTACGGTATTGAGGCCGGTAATATCTTTCGCCAAGCGAACGGTCAATTTGCCATTGTCGCCGTCTTGAGCGGCTACGATGCCGATGTTGTTGTCCGTGGATAATTTGGAGGAATCCGTTTCTCCGCCAACAATATTGACAGTTTTATTGAGTTTGACAGCAGCAGAACCGGTGTCACCGGTATAAACCATGCCGTCGTTCAACGTTGCTACAGTTTGTCCACCTGCTGTAATACGGTTCACAGAATTACCGTTGACATCATTTGCCGCCGTACCGGCTGCGATAGTAGCTGTAGAGCCGTCTGTACCGGTTAAGGCAACAGAACCCGTTGCACCATCAACGGCTACAGAAGAGCCGCCTGTACCGTTAACCGTAAGGGAACCATTTGTACCGCTGGTGCCTGTGCTACCTAATGTTACAGTATCGGCAAGTTTTAAATCATAAGTCGCTGTACCTGTCCCGGTCGTTGACGTAAGCTGCAGGTTATTACCTGTATAGGTGCCACTTGTACCGGCTGCCGTACCGCCTTCAACAGTTACAGTAGTCGTCGTACCCGATCCGCCGCTGACGCCGGCGATAGCCTTATTTAACTGGGATACGTTGACAGCATCCGTATTGGCTGTACCAGCTGCAACGTTAGTAATTTTGTTATTGCCATTATTAAGACCGGCTGTGGTCAAAGTTACCCTAGACCCCGACGCAGGCGTAATGTAAACACCTTTCCCGTTGATAGCGGTACGATTACCGTCAGAATCAGTAAATGCAGCACTGGTTAAGCCTGTAAGGGCTTTATTCAAGCGAAGGGTTACTGTATTATCACTGATGAAAGCTCCAATATTAGGGTTCGTAGCAAAATCACTTTGTTCATATAAAGTATTATCTACACCACCGGTAATCTTCAACGATTGATTTAAAAGCTTAGTCGCCGTACGCGGTGTACCGTCCGAACCATATTGAGTGGAGCCGCTCACTTGGTAGTCACCGGTAGTAGCAAGCATAGTATTTGTCCACTGTTTCATATTTACGGCATCCGTATCATACTGACCGGCCGCTAAACCGGTAAGTTTACGCGTTAATTTAGTACCACTGGCTCCATCGGTACCAATGGAAACGACACCGGCCGTGCTGTTCCATACGCCGTCGCTGGTAGTTCCGGCGTTACCTTTCGTAGAAAGCCAACTGCTCCAAGTACTGTCCTGATTATTCCAGCCCTGGCTGGTAGTATCCGTTGCCCGAGTTGTGGAAGAACCGGAACCGATAGCCACACACTGCTTGCAACGTTAGCGGTTGCACTATCGCCTAATGCTACAGCACCGGTTGCCCCTGAAACTGTAGTAGCCGATTTACCGATAGCAATGGAGTTACCGGCCGGCGCGATAGCTTGATAGCCAATGGCAATAGCTTCCGGATCAGTTGTAGCAGTACCTGAAGATGCTTCGCGACCAATAGTAATACTTCTCGCGCTTAAAGATTTCGCTTGGTAGCCAATGGCCATAGAGCTGCCTGCACTGGCTACCGAATCATAACCAAGGGCCATAGTATACGACGACGTTGCTTGTGCATTCGTACCTGTGGCTATGGCTCCACCTGCACTGGCCACGGCAGTATAGCCTACAGCCAATGAGCGTAATGCCGTTGCTTTTGCGCTGTTACCTACGGCTGTAGTATATTGATCACTGGCAGTTGCGGCTGCACCGGCAGCAAGAGAACCTATGGACGTAGCCTTGGCACTGTTACCGACAGCGGTAGTACTAACGGCACTTGCGACAGCAGCATCACCGATAGCAGCAGCGCTAATATCAGTTGCCTGACTTGTAGAGCCAATAGCTACTGTATGGAACGACGTTGCTTTAGCCGATGAACCTATGGCAGCTGCAGCCAGACCATTACCATCATACGAAGTTTTGCTAGTATCGGTATTACCGGCAACAGCATTATTACCGATAGCAATGGCATCGGTTGAATACGAACGGGTGTTAGTACCAATGGACATGGTATTTTCATAGGCAAGCGTACTCCCATCAGGTTGGCCGGCATACGCATTTTGACCAATGGCAATACCATGAATAGCATTCGATCGGTTATTTGACCCTACAATAACCGAGTTCCCGGCACGACCGTAAGCAATATTGTCATGACCGATCATGACACGGCCGCCGAGAGCCGAACTAAGGCCCGTTCCATCAGGCGTATCTTCCGACGCAGTGGTGGTCGGAGCAATAGCAGTCTGATTAGCACCGATAACGACATCATTAAGCCCGTAGGCTAAGGCCGATTTACCAATCGCAACGGCATTGGCACCGCTCTGGGTTACGCCACCGACTGAATAAGTACCACCGGCGACAGCACCATCGCCCATTGCAATTGAGTAATTAATGGCTGCTGTAGCACCTCCGATAGCAATCGTTTCCGTACCGGTAGCGGATGCATCCTTACCAAGAGCAAGGGCATCTTCACCGGATGCTGTTGCATTGCCCACAGCAACAGCCCCTTTACCATCGGCTGTCGATACACCTACACCACCTACGGACGTAGTGTTATTGTCAAAATTGGTTCTTGCGCCCCAACTATTAGCTGCCTCTACGGACATGGGATTGAGCAGCGTACCGCCTACGGCTAAACTGGTTACGACGGCCAGGCTCAATAAGCTATGGGACACGCGCGCCGTATGCTGCGATTTCGTTTTACTATTTCTCTTCGCAAGTTCTGAGACGACGACATAGGCGTTTCTCACCTTGCTCCAGACGACCTTATAGATCTTATTCATACAAAAATCTTCCTCCTTAATTAAATCCCAATAACAACTCGTCAAAAAACAACGGATGCACTCGGAATCTGTCCTGACAGTAGGTATGGGACCTGTCAGGATATGTCAATGATTTGTGATGTACGGTTCCAACAAAAAAATACCGTCTCGGTAATTCGTCCCCCGTTAAAACGCTCAAGCACAAATCAGGCTGCCAACACCCCTTTCTGCTGTGATGTTCTTCCATGAAACGTATACACTTTAACGATAAGTTACACTTCAAAACAAAATTGGGAATGTAATAAAAGCACATTTATAAATACTGTGTTATTCTTTATAATAGATAAAACCACTCCACAAAACGTTTTATTTTATTTTTTATTGAAGGTGTCAACTTAAAATATATTCAAAAAAACGTCCGTAATCCCAATTATTGCTTCATTTCTAATGTGGATTGTTTTAATCTTTGATATAATATATCATACAACAAATAACTTGTAAAGATTATCCATAAAAAATCCGTTCTACCACATAAATATCGACAAAATAAAACATATATTTTATCGACAATAAAGTATATTATATGTCAATATATTACATTTTTAACAATACGACAGCAGACTCCATTCTCGTTATTAAATAGCCTTAAAACGAGGAAACAACACAATTTCCATAAAAAAAACAGCCTAATCCAGATAAATCGGCTGTGTCTGTCGTATGTGTATTCTGTTGTCACAAGGTGTCCTCCATAAGCAGGCAGAAGCATAATTGGGACAAAACATGTCCATAATCGGTCCATTATTCGCAAAAGTTTTGAATAATTTTGCTTTCGCTAAAAGGACAAAAGGAAAAAACCGGTTGTATTATTACTCAACGAGTCATAATACAACCGGTTTTCATGTATGGTGGGCGGTAATGGATTCGAACCATCGACCCCCTCGATGTCAACGAGATACTCTAACCAACTGAGCTAACCGCCCATACAGTGCACATTTCGTGCGACTCATATAGTATACCTTGTTTTTCCCATCTTGGCAAGTCTTTTTTTATTGAATCTTCGCCAAGGCATATTCAATCTGACGACGGGTCACGAGACCGTCATAAGGCCGGCTCATTTGGCCGCCGCGGGCGATGAAGATAATCTGCGGTACGTTGCTGATGCTGTAGTCCCGGAAAAGCTGCCCTTCCCCTTTGTAGACGGGAATTTCATAGCCTTCTTTTCGGCAGTATTCCGCCCCCTCATCGGCATCGGGTCCGACGGGAACGGCGACAAAGGAAATGTCCTGTCCGTACTTTTGGTACATCTCTTCCATGACGGCCAGGTTCTTCAGGCTGTCGTCGCTCCAGACGGCCCAGAAAAAGAGACAGACCGGTTTTTCATTATATAAGCTTTGCAGGCGCACGGCTCCATTCGGACCGTAGAGGCGTTCATCGGGAGCCAGCATTTCCGTCTCGGTCCGGCTCACTTCTTCGGCCGCTTCGATCGTCGCCGAGCTGTAGGCGTCCGGTTCTTTTTCGGGCCAGAAAAAGAGGCTGAGGACGACGCAGACGGCTGCCAACAGGGAAAGTATCTTTGTTTTCGTAGTCATGAGTTCTCCTTTCGTCCATTATAACCGACTTATGGATAAACTTCAAACACGCCCCCAAGGTCCAAAAAAGGGACCGCACCGAAAGTACGGCGCAGTCCCTGAGTCTGGGGAAAATGAAATATATGATACACCTAGGCGTGAATATAGATACGGACGGCACGATTGATGAGGTTGATTTTCCGTCCATAGAAGAGATAATACAAAACGAAGCAGGCAGCGGCTACGACACCGGCTACGATGTAGAGCTGGGGGAAGGTCAGAAGGCCTTGGAAGCTGCCGAGAACGTAAGGCCCGACGCCGAGGCCGAGGTCAAGGGCGACGAAGTATGTCGACAAGGCTACGCTGATACGGTACGGCGGCGTCAGTTTGATGCAGACGGCCTGGCCGTTCGACATGAAGGTCCCATAACCGAGGCCGACGAAGACACCGGACAAAAGGAGCTGCCACGACGTGCCGGTAATGCTGAGCAGGAAGAGGCCGATGGCAAGACAGATGTAACACGGATAGAGGACGTAGTTTTCGCCTTTGCGGTCAAAGACGATGCCCGTCATAGGCCGCGTGATGGTGATGACGACGGCGTAGACGACGAAGAAGAAGGTCCCGGCTTCGACTAAGTTGATTTCCCGGGCGTAAGCAGCCAGGAAGGTCAGGACACTGGAATAGGCAAAGCCCATGAAGAAACCGATGATAGAGATGATGAGGACCCGGTATTCGACGTAGTTGTCGAGACTCATGGCTTTCATCTTGGCGATTTGTTCGTCTGTCAGATCGATTTCATCGATGTGAAGGATGATGCAGCCGATCATGCACAGGCCGACCAAGACGGCGCAGAGGGTAATGATGAAGGTGAAGTTGGTAAGGACGATGAGGAGCATGCCCAGGAAGGGGCCGACAGCAGCTGCCAAGCTGGTGCTGAGGCCGTAGTAGTTGATGCCCTGGCCTCTTTTTTCAGGAGGGATACAGGAGGCGACGATGGTATTGGTCGCCGTCGATACGATGCCGTAGGCCATGCCGTTTAAGAAGCGGATGCCGTAGAGGATAGCGAGATTCGGGATATAAAAATACAATAAGGTCGTTACGAAATAAAAGATGATGCCCCCATAAAGGGACATGCGGCGGCCGTAGAGTTCAATGGCCTTGCCGAACTGAAGGCGTGCCAAGAGGGTGCCGACGATGAAGATGCCCGATGCCAGCCCGGCTTCCCCCAGGGAGGCATGGAGCTGGTCTTTGGCGACGACGGCGATGATGACCATTAACAAATAATAGATGAGGTAGACGACGAAGTTGATTCCCGTGTCAAGCAGGAAATCCTTGTTCCAAAGTGATTGATTTGACATACAGTAGTCACTGCTCCTTTCGTATTTGCAAGCTAGATTCTACACCTTCCGCCGCCCCTTGTATAACAGAAAAAAAAGATATTTGTCATCGTTTTTTTTGATGACAAATATCTTTCTGACTTACGGTTCGATGTGGTAGACGCGGCGGATATACTCGACGAATACTTGGATCGCAGCGTACTTAGGATTGTTCTTTTTATAGACCAGATAACAGGGTAAATGGATGGGCGGTTCGAGACGACAGTAGTCTTTGCCGACGCCCATGGCCTGTAAAAACCGTTCGGGCAGCAAGGCACCGATATGGTTCTGCTGACAATAGTTGAGCATGGCGTAAGGCGTCGAGAACCAAGCTTTCGTCTTCTGAGGCGGACAGCCGCTGGTCGTGAAATATCGGCTTATATAAGCATTCATCTCGTACTGCGGCGAATATTGAGCCAAGGGCTCGGACGCTACGGCACAGGCCGAAATGGACGGACCGGCGACGTCGAGATCCGGTTTGTAGTAGACGATGTCGTCGGTTCCAAAGAAGACCTTTTCGTAATCGTCGAGGTCAAGGCTCGGCAGATAGAACAAGGACACGATGTCCAAGCGGTCATCTTTCAGCCATTGGAGCATTTCCCGCACTTCCAGGTTATATACTCGGAAGGATGCGCCGCTGTGATGGTCCTGAAAATAGGCCAGATGGCGGTTCATGTGGACGTCACCCAAGGACAGCATGATGCCGACGGCCAGAGGCTGAGCCGCAGCGGCCCTTCCGGGAAGCTCACTGACGACGGCCTCCAGTTCGCCGAGGATATGGCTTATCTTCGTATAGAAGGCCTTCCCTTCCGGTGTGAGGTGGCTGCCGCGGTTGGACCGCTCGATAAGGCGCACGCCAAGGAGTTCTTCGAGTTTCTTCATCTGGGCGCTGAAGGCCGATTGGGTGATATTGGCTGCCTTGGCAGCAGCCGTAAAGTTTCCGTACTTACTGTAAATGACAAAGTTCCGCAATTGCTGTATTGATGGCAATTCCATGTTATCCCCCACTAAAAAGGGACGTCGCATCCGGGCATCTTGCCGGGGCGCGAGTCCCTGTGTCATCCTTACTGCCATAAGAAATGAGGAAACTGTCCCAAGCCTTACGCCGGGACAGTACCTGCTGAATCATTATTCTGAAAAAAGTTCATCAAAGGCTGCATTGGCGGCGTCGAATTCTTCATCCGTCGGCGCTACATAGACGTCTTCGCCGTCTTCCTGGTCGACGCGGGCTACGATGGCATCGCCGTCATCGTCTTCTTCACCGTCCGTGACTTCAACGAGAAGGGCGAATACCTTGCCGTCGAGTTCGAGGCGCTGTACTTCCTGATAGTCTACTTCATTGCCGTCGTCATCCGTTGCGGTAACGATGATAACTTCTTCTAATTCGTTTAATTCGTTGTTCATTTCTTCCGACATGATAGTCCTCCTTAGTGAGCATGAGCGTCTAAATAATTTTGTAAAATAAGGATTGCCGCCATTTTATCGACAAATTGCTTGCGCTTTTCGCGCCGCACATTTCCTTCCTTTAATACATTCTGGGCCATGATGGTCGTCAGGCGTTCATCCCAATAGACAATGTCTACGTTCGGGACGGTTTTCTGGAATCGTTGAACGAATTCTTCGATATGTTTCATGTTATCACTGTAATCACCATTCATATGGCGTGGTTTGCCTACGACGATGCAGTGTACTTCTTTTTCTTTGATCAGTTCGTGCAAACGGGCGAAGTCTGCTTCATCAGACTTGCGGCGAATCGTTTCTACGCCTTGGGCCGTAATCAGCAGGGCGTCGCTGCAGGCAACGCCTATCGTCTTGGAACCGACGTCGAGTCCTAAAATTCGCATGTTCCTCCTATAAGTTCCGCTGTTTTACGTAGGAACGGACTAATTCTTCGATGAGTTCGTCCCGTTCAATGCGGCGGATATTGCTGCGGGCATTGTTGTGGCTCGTAATATAGGTCGGATCACCGGACAGCAGATAGCCGACGATCTGATTGATCGGATTATACCCTTTTTCTTCCAATGCGTGATAGACATCTTCGAGAATCATGGAGGCAACGGTCTGTTCTTCGCTGCGGTTTTGCATAATCATCGTTTCGTCATTAACTGCCATATTCAATCACATCCTTTTTATTCAATTGGCATGACTGCCAAAATTTATCCTAATAATTCGCGGACGGCATCGGCACCGGCTTTCAGAGCATCGGCTAATTTTCCCGGTTCTTTACCGCCGGCCTGGGCCATATCGGGACGGCCCCCGCCGTTGCCGCCGGCAGCTTGTGCGGCTGCCTTGATGATCTTACCGGCATGGAGGCCTCGCTTTACGTCGGCTTTGGCGACTTTGCAGACGAAGTTCACTTTATCGTCGTGAACCATCCCCAAGAGGACGACGCCGCTTCCGGCCTTATCGAGGACGGAGTCGGCCAAATCGCGGAGGTTATCCATGGAGTCAGCCTGGGCTTCGGCCGTGATGACCGAGATGCCGCCGATATCTTCCTTGCCGGCTAAGATGCTGTCCATATCAGACATGGCCGCTTCTTTCTTAAGCTGGGCCAATTCTTTTTCGAGGCCCTTGGCCTGAGCGAGGAGGGCTTCTAATTTCGCCGTCGTATCACCGACCTTAGCCTTCAGCATATCGGCCAACTGCTGCAGTTCACGGGATTCGTTCTTAGCCAGAGCCAAGGCAGCAGCCCCGGTGACGGCTTCGATGCGGCGGACGCCGGACCCGGTACCGGATTCACCGGTAATGCGGAAGGAGCCGATGACCGACGTGTTGTCGACGTGGGAACCGCCGCAGAGTTCGCAGCTGAAGTCATCGACGGAGACGACGCGGACAACGTCGCCGTATTTTTCACCGAATAAGGCCATGGCGCCCTTTTCTTTGGCGGCGTCGATGGACATTTCTTCGATGGTGACGGGTATGTTTTTGAGGATTTCTTCGTTAACCAAGTTTTCGATGGCATCGAGTTCGGCCTGGGTAACGGGCGAGAAATGGGTGAAGTCAAAGCGCAGATGGTCCGGCGTAACTAAGGAGCCGGCCTGGTTGACGTGGTTGCCCAAGACCTTGCGCAGGGCTGCCTGCAGGAGATGGGTTGCCGTATGGTTGCGGGCCAGGTTCAGATGACGTGTCTGATGGACGGTGACGTCGACGGCATCGCCTGTCTGAAGGGAGCCTTCTGCGATAGTAGCGATGAGGTATACCAAACCGTTCGGCAAGGCCTTGGCATCGGTGACCTGAGCCTTCCCCTTTTCACCGGAAAGGGTGCCCGTATCGCCGAGCTGACCGCCACCTTCGGCGTGGAAGGGGTTGTTGTCGACGATGATTGTCACTTCTTCCCCGGCTGCGGCTGTATCGACTTCGACGCCGCCCTTGCCGATCATGACAATGGACGCCTTCGTAGCCGACGGATCGTTGACCAGTTTCGACTGATCGAGTTTCGTCGTATCCGGCGTTGCTACTTTAGCCGATACGTCGGCGCGGGCTGCACGGGCCCGTTCCTGCTGTTCCTTCATGGCCGCTTCAAAACCGTCGGTGTCGATGGTCATGCCATTTTCACCGGCAATTTCTTCGGTCAGTTCCATAGGGAAGCCGTACGTATCATAGAGTTTGAATACGTCGTCGCCGGAGAGGACTTTATTGTCGCTCTGACTCATCATGTCATTTAAGAGTTCCATGCCTTGAGCCAGGGTAGCGCTGAATTGTTTTTCTTCCGTGTCGATGATCTGTTTGATCAGTTCCTGACGTTCCCGAAGTTCCGGATATTCGTCACCGAGGATGTCCATGACCGTATCGACGAGGCTGCCGAGGAACATGTCGCGGATTCCGAGAAGACGGCCGAAACGGACGGCACGGCGCAGGATGCGGCGAAGGACATAGCCCCGCCCTTCATTAGACGGCAGGATACCGTCAGAGATCATAACCGTAATAGCCCGGATGTGGTCGGCAATGACTTTCATGGCAACCTTCTGCTGAGGATCGCTGTAATCGCCGTGGCTGATGGCGATGACCTTTTCGATAATCGGGAAGATCAGGTCTGTTTCAAAGTTCGATTCCTTCTGCTGAATGACCGAAGCCAGTCGTTCGAGACCGCAGCCGGTATCGATGTTTTTCTTTTCGAGGGGTTCGTATTTCCCGTCTTTCGTCCGATTGAACTGGGTGAAGACGAGATTCCAGATTTCAAGGTACCGGTCGCAGTCGCAGCCGACATTGCACGTAGGCTTGCCGCAGCCGCGTTCAGGGCCGAGGTCGTAGAAGATTTCGCTGTCCGGACCGCAGGGGCCTTCGCCGATTTCCCAGAAGTTGTCGTCGAATTTGAAGATCCGTTCGTCGGCAAGACCGATCATATTATGCCAGTAATCATAAGCTTCTTTATCATCAGGATAAATGGTAACGTACAATTTGCTCTTGTCCAGTTCGAGTACTTCCGTTAAGAATTCCCAAGCCCAGGAAATCGCTTCTTTCTTAAAATAATTGCCGAAAGAGAAGTTGCCGAGCATTTCAAAAAACGTATGGTGACGGGCCGTGCGGCCTACGTTGTCGATGTCCCCGGTGCGAATGCACTTCTGGCTGGTCGTAACGCGGTACGACGGCGGGACGAGTTTGCCCGTAAAGTACGGTTTGAGCGGTGCCATGCCGGCGCCGATGAGGAGCAGGCTGGGGTCATTTTCCGGAATGAGGGGAAAACTGTGCAGGATCAGATGTTCCTTGCTCTTAAAAAATTGTAAATAGGCCTTGCGGATTTCATTACCCGTCATGTACTTCATAGTTAATAAACACTCCCTCTACATATCTTTCTATATGGGAAAATTATACGCTCATTTCCCCCGGTTCGGCAACCTTTTGACGATAAAAATCTCAAGGACTGCCGTATAAGGAATGGCTAGAGACGACTTGTTCCCTAGCCATTACATCTTATTTTCGGACTCTGGTAGCGCCGACGTAGCGCGACGACCAGTAGCCGCTGTCTAAACTGTCTACGCGGATACCACCGCTGCTGGTAGCGCTGATGAAGTTGTTGTCGCCGACATAGATGCCGGTGTGAGATACACCCGGTTCATACGTCGTAAAGAAAACTAAGTCGCCCGGCATGAGGTCGGTGCGGCGAACGCGTTGACCGACTTCGTACTGCTGATCGGCCATACGCGGAAGTTCAATGCCGTTATGGGAAAAGACATACTTGGTAAATCCCGAGCAGTCAAAACCATCCGGCGTGTTTCCTCCAAATACGTAGGGAACGCCCAGGTACTGGTACGCGGAGTTGACCAGTTTATTCCCAAAGGCATCACCGCCGCCAAAGTGTTTATATTTCGATACGGCCTTGTCATTGACCTTGATAGCTTGTGCTTTCTTAGCGACTGGGGGATTATTCTTGGGTGGATTGGCAGGTAACATGGACCGACTGCCTGTCAGGAGATAATAAGTCCAGCCGCCAACGTCGCCGCTGACCTGGATTTTCTTATCTTTCTGATATTTCGACACGGCCTTAGCCGTTTCTTTCGTATATACACCACTGACATTGACCTTGTAGCCCTGGCTGCGCAGTCCCTGCTGAACAGCGCGGACTTGATCGCCCCGACTGCCGACAGTCAGCGTCGAAGCAGCCAGTGCCGGCAAAGCAGTACATACGAAAAGGGCAGTCAATATACACACCTTACTGTGTTTTCTCCACATAAAAACTCCTCTCTGTCTCGAAGTCCATACAACGCAAAGGCATTTATGGTTCTTTTCGTTGACCCAGTTCGGCACGCAGCCAATACAGGGGCCTGTGTTTTACCTCTTCAAAGATACGTCCTATATACTCTCCGATGACACCGATAAAAATGAGCTGGATGCCGCTGAACAGGCATTGGACGATCATCATCGTCGTCCATCCCGGTACGACCTTGCCCACTAAATTACTGTAAACGACATGCAGGATCAGAAGTAAACTTAAAATTCCGCTCAACATGCCGATGTAAAAGGAAACCCGTAAGGGTATTTTCGAATAAGCCATGATTCCATCTAAGGCAAAATGGAGCATTTTGCGCATGGAAAATTTTGAACTGCCGGCGTAGCGCTTAGGGGCTACAAAACGAACAAAGGTCTGTTTATAACCGATATCCCCGATAAGGCCGCGGATAAAACGGTCGTGTTCGCGAAATTGTTTAAATGTTTCCAAAACCCTTCGGTCAAGGAGGCGGAAATCAGAGCCGCCGGGCGTAATGTGAACGGGTGACACGGCATTCAAGACGCGATAGTACCATTTGGACGTCTGTTTCTTGAGAAAGCCTGCGTCGTCGGTGGCTTCGCGAATCGTCTGCACGACATCGCTGCCGTCACGCCATTTTTGAACCAGGTCGGGAATCATTTCCGGCGGATGTTGTAAATCACCGTCCATGGTGATAATCGCATCGCCGCGGGCATGGTCCATTCCACAGGTAATGGCCAGTTGATGCCCGAAATTGCGAGCCAGGATAAAGGCCCGGACGTGTTCGTCCTCTTGGGCCAACCGACTGAGAATAAGGGGCGTTGCATCCTTAGAACCGTCGTCTACAAAGATGAGTTCATAATCCATATCGAGTGTCGCTGCGGCTTTCGTCGCCTCCATATAGAACTTCTCGATATTCGGCTGTTCGTTATATACAGGAACGACAATCGACAGTAATTGCCTTTCCGTCCCTCTTTCTTCTAAATTCAATTATATCATCCCAATATTTTTATTGTCAAAACCGGCAAGTCCTGCGTTTTGGTACCAGGGTTGCCAAGAAGTCACTGATTTCGGATCGTGAAGCGTAACCAATGATTCGTTTAAGCGGTTTACCGTCTTTAAAAAACAATAGCGTCGGAACGGCCATGATTTCATATTTTTCAGCAAGAGCGCGGTGATTGTCAACGTTGACCTGTACGACACTGACGGCGTCGCCAAAGCGAGCAGCCGCTTGTCTGACTTCGGAATGAACCATCTTGCACGGTCCGCACCAAGGTGCCCAGAAATCGACGACGACGATACCCGGCTGATGAAAGACTTTTACTGAAAAATCGGAATCACTGTCAAGCGACACGATTGCCATAATTACCTAACCTCCTGTCTAGCCGATAATAAATCACACTAATTATATCAAAAAACACCGCGATTTTCCAGTAAAATCGCGGTGTATCTCGTGTCAACAAGAAAAAATTTATATATTTTTAAGGCTGATTCGTGAAGGCTTGGAGCCGGCTGAAGAGATTTTTAGCCAAGGGACCGAAGCCTTCGCTTTTTAAAGACGAGTAAGCCAGAGCCGGCTGTCCCGTCGGAAAGAGCTTATTCAATTGGGCCAGGTTACGGTGTTTTTCATTAGCCTTCAGTTTATCGGCCTTGGTCCCGACGATCTGCAGGGGCACGCCGGACGACGCCAGCCATTCATAGGCTTCGCGGTCGATGGCAAGACCGGGATGACGCAGGTCGACGAGGAGGCACAAGACGCAGAGGTTTTCAGAACCCGTGACGTACTCACTGATGAAGGCACTCCAGCGGTCGCGGTTCTTACCGCCCGTCTTGGCAAAGCCATAGCCCGGAAGGTCGACCAGGAAAAACGGCAGGCGCTGCTCCCCTTCTTCCTCATCGCGGCACCGCAGGGCGGCCTTAAAATAGTTGATGGTCTGGGTCTTCCCCGGCGCTCCGCTGACCCTGGCCAAGCCGCGGTGGCGGCAGAGTGAATTAATCAGGCTCGACTTACCGACGTTGGAGCGGCCGAGAAAGGCCACTTCCGGAAGACCATCCGTCGGATATTGATCGCGGCGGACAGCCGTTGCCGCATACTCAGCCTGAATGATATCGAAGGAGGCCATCAGGACTTCACCAGTGCCTGAGCCAGCACTTCATCCATATGGTGGACGAATACGAACTTGACGTCGTCCTGAACAGACTGAGGCACGTCGACCATGTCGCGGCGGTTCTGTTCCGGCAAGAGGATCTTTTTAATGCCTGCCCGGTGGGCGGCAATGACTTTTTCTTTAATGCCGCCGACGGGAAGGACGGTCCCGCGCAGGGTAATTTCACCGGTCATAGCCACGTCATGGCGAACCGCTTTGCCGGTCAGGGCCGATGTAATGGCCGTAGCCATGGTAATCCCGGCAGACGGACCGTCTTTCGGGATGGCCCCTTCGGGCAGGTGGATGTGAAGATCGGTCTTGGTATAGAAATCTTCGGCAAGGACCAAGGCTTCGGCACGGCTGCGGATATAGGTGACGCCGGCTTCGGCCGATTCTTTCATGACACTGCCGAGTTGTCCCGTGAGCATCAGGCGTCCCCGGCCTTTGACGGCTACGGCTTCCGTTTCCAGGACTTCGCCGCCGACCTGAGTCCAGGCCATGCCGGTGACGATGCCGACTTCGTCGTCTTTATGAACCGTGTCAGGCAGGAATTTTACCGGCCCTAAGAGTTTTTCCAAGTTCTTGACCGATACGCTGAGCGGCACTTCATCGTTCATGAGCAGGGATTTTCCGATGCGGCGGCAAACGGTGCCGATCATCTTTTCTAAGCGGCGGACACCGGATTCGCGGGTGTAACCGGAGATGATGCGGCGCAGGACGGCATCGGAGAATTTAGCTTGGCTGGCCTTAAGGCCATTTTCCTTAATCTGTTTCGGTACCAGGTATTTTTTCGCAATCTGGACTTTTTCATCTTCCGTATAGCTTGTGAAGTCGATGATTTCCATGCGGTCCATCAAAGGCCTCGGAATATTGCTGAGAACGTTGGCCGTCGTGATCCAGAATACCTTGGACAAGTCAAAAGGCAGTTCCAGGAAATGGTCACTGAAGGTATGGTTCTGTTCCGGATCGAGGACTTCGAGGAGTGCCGACGACGGATCGCCGCGCATATCGGCCGTCATCTTATCGATTTCATCGAGGAGGAAGACCGGATTCTTGACGCCGGCCTGTTTCATGCCGCTCAGGATGCGGCCCGGCAAAGCGCCGATATAGGTCCGGCGATGGCCGCGGATTTCGGCTTCATCGCGGACGCCGCCTAAGGAGACGCGGACGTATTTACGGTTCATGGCTCTGGCAATGGACCGGGCGATACTGGTCTTCCCCGTTCCCGGAGGGCCTACGAAGCAAAGAATCGGTCCCTTGAGGCTGTTGGTCAGCTGTTTTACCGCCAAGTATTCGATGATGCGGTCTTTCACTTTATTCAGACCGTAATGGTCTTCGTCAAGGACCTTCTGGGCTTCATTGAGGTCCAGTCGGTCTTTCGTTTCTTTCTTCCACGGAAGGGCCATGGCCAAGTCGAGATAGGTCCGGATGATCGCCGATTCGGCCATCATGGGCGGCATGGAGTCGAGGCGGTCCGTTTCTTTGAGCAGGGCCTTTTCGATGTCTTCGTCCAGTTTCATCTTCTTGATCTTATCGCGGAGTTCCTGGACTTCCGTATCCTTATCGACCTTGTCCCCCAGTTCGTCGTGGATGGCCTTTATCTTTTCACGCAGATAGTACTCTTTCTGCTGCTGGTCCATTTTACCGCGGACTTCGCGGTTTAACTTCGATTCGAGGTTGGCAATGTCGACTTCTGTATCGAGGAGGGATCCGATGCGGCGCAGACGGGCTTCGACGTCGGTCATTTCCAGAATCTGCTGGCGGATGACCAATTTCAAGGGAAGCTGGGACGCTGCATAGTCGGCCAAGACGCCCGGTTCTTCGATACTCTTGGCAATTTCACTGGCTTCTTCGCCGTCGCGAAGCTTATCGAGCCAATCGAGGAGGCGCTTGAGGATGACCCGGCGCAAGGCTTCTTCTTCCGTCGCATTGCGGCTGACTTCAGCTACCTTAATGGCAGCGCCTTCGAGATAGCCTGCTTTCTGAGAAAAGCCTTGCATGCGGACGCGGGAAATCCCGTTGACCAAGATGCGGACCAAACCGCCGGGCATGCGCAGGAATTGTTCGATTTTAACGACGCAGCCAATGGTATAGACGTCATCAAAGCCGGGATTGTCTTCGTTTTCATCGACCTGGGTAGCCACTAAGAGCTGGCGGTCATGCTCCATGGCATAATCGACAGCAGCCAGGGACGTATCCCGACCGATGTCGATATGACTGACCAGATTGGGGTAGACGACGAGGCCGCGAAGGGGTACAAAAGGCAAAGACAGAATATCGCGTTCATCCATGACAATGTTTTCTTCCATAATTTCACCTTCTTCTATTGAAAAATAAAACTCATTTCCGGATTAAGAAATGAGTTTTATCATACCACTATATCATTTTGCCTCTTTCAAAACGAGATCCGGCTCGGCACCGTCTTTGACGCAAGAATCCGTTACGACGCATTTTTCAACGTCATCGCGGCTCGGTACGTCAAACATGACATCGAGCATGATCCGTTCGATGATCGAGCGAAGTCCGCGGGCACCGGTATTGCGCCGCAGCGCTTCCTTGGCAATGGCCTGCAGAGCGTCCGGCGTAAATTCGAGATCTACGTCATCCATGGACAGCATCTTCTGATACTGTTTGACCAGGGCGTTCTTGGGCTCTGTGAGGATATGTACCATCGCTTCTTCATCGAGAGGATTGAGTGTAACTAAAACGGGCAGACGGCCGATCAATTCAGGAATGAGGCCGAACTTCTGGAGGTCCGTCGGGATGATGTCCCGCAGGAGGGATTCCATAGAGTGTTCATCCTTGGTCTGAATGTCAGCGCCAAAGCCCATGTTTTTATCCGTCGTTCGGCTTAAGATGGTCTTATCGATACCGTCAAAAGCACCGCCGCAGATAAAGAGGATGTTCGTCGTATCGATTTGCAGCATTTCCTGATGAGGATGCTTGCGCCCGCCTTGAGGCGGAACGCCGGCCACGGTCCCTTCGAGGATTTTCAAAAGGGCCTGCTGGACACCTTCACCGGATACGTCGCGGGTAATCGACGGATTTTCTGATTTACGGGCAATCTTGTCGATTTCGTCGATATAGATGATGCCTCGTTCGGCTTTGGAAATATCGTAGTCCGCAGCCTGGATCAGTTTGAGCAGGCAGTTTTCGACGTCTTCACCGACATAGCCGGCTTCGGTCAAACTCGTCGCATCGGCAATGGCAAAGGGAACGTCGAGGAGCCGCGCCAAAGTCTGAGCCAACAGGGTTTTACCACTCCCTGTGGGGCCGACCATGACGATGTTTGATTTTTGGAGTTCTACGTCACCGGAAACGGCCGTCGAATTGGTCTGCAGCCGTTTGTAATGGTTGTAAACGGCGACGGATAAGGTCTTCTTGGCAGCTTCCTGGCCGATGACGTATTCGTCGAGGGTTGCCTTGATTTCATGAGGTGTCGGCAGATCCTTCAGTTCGAACTCTTCTGTATCTTCCGTCTTTTCTTCTTCGATGATGTGCTGCGCTACAGAAACGCATTCATCGCAGATGTAGACGCCGGGACCGGCAATGAGTTTCTGTACTTCGTCCTGAGGACGGCCGCAGAAACTGCAGCGCGGTTCATCATGCTTATCGTTCATGTAATTTCCTCCTGTCCTATTTCGTTTCATGAGTCAACGGGCGGGACAGGATTTCATCGATGAGACCGTAAGCTTTTGCATCTTCAGCCGTCAGGAAGTTGTCCCGTTCCGTATCCTTTTGGATGACGTCCACAGGCTGTCCTGTGTGTTTCGACAAGAGGCCGTTTAATTCTTCACGCATACGCAGGATTTCGCGGGCATGGATTTCGATTTCCGTCGCCTGGCCCTGGACACCGCCCAAAGGCTGGTGAATCATGACCTGGGAATGAGGCAGGGCAAAACGCTTGCCTTTGGCGCCGGCTGTCAGGAGGACAGAGGCCATGCTGGCAGCGGATCCGACGCAGATAGTCGATACGTCCGGTTTGATATACTGCATGGTATCATAGATTGCCATGCCGGCCGTAACGACGCCGCCGGGGCTGTTGATATATAAGTGAATATCCTTGTCAGGATTTTCGGCTTCCAAAAAGAGGAGCTGCGCGATGATGCTGTTGGCAACGGTATCATCGATGGGGCCGCCGAGAAAGACGATGCGGTCTTTTAACAGGCGGGAATAAATATCGTAACTACGTTCACCCTGCGCCGTCTGTTCAACGACGATAGGTACATACATATTTGTCAAAACAAACACCTCCGGATGACGCGTTTCCGGTATTAGTCTTCAGCCTTTGCAGGTTCTTCAGCTTTTGCTTCTTCTTTCTTGTCTTCGTTGGAGTCAATAGCGTTGCTCAAGATGAAGCTGGCTGCTTTTTTACGGCCAACAGACTGTACCAACATGGGAACGCGGTGTTCTTTCAAAATAATCTTATAAACTTCTTTCGGATCGGCACCGAAGTTCTGGGACATGGTGATGATTTCAGCCTGGAGATCGATGTCTTTTACTTCGATGTTTTCCGCTTTAGAGATGGCTTCGAGGACGAGGTCCATCTTAACGTTTTCTTTCGCAGGTTCGGCATAGCTTTCTTTCAGCTTATCCATATCCTGGTTCATGTATTTAAGATAGTCGTCGAGGTTCATGCGCTGCGTTTCGAGCTTAACCGACAGTTCTTCGATCATCTGATCGATTTTGTCGTCGACCATGACCTGCGGGATATCAACTTCAGCGTTGTTGACGACAGTCTGCAAAACTTCGGCATTGAATTTTTCCAAAGCCTGGTAGGAGGCTTTCGATTCAAGGCGTTTACGGATGTCGGCTTTGAGATCGTCGACGCTTTCAAATTTGCCGGCTTCTTTGGCAAATTCGTCGTCGATAGCCGGGAGTTCGCTGCGTTTTACATCGTTGATTTTAACGGCGAAGACGGCTTCTTTACCGGCCAGGGATTTTTCAAAGTAGTCTTCCGGGAAAGTGACTTTGACGTCTTTTTCATCGCCGGCTTTGCTGCCGATGAGCTGATCTTCAAAGCCCGGAATGAAGCTGCCGGAGCCGATCTGGAGCGGGTAGGACTTGCCTTCGCCGCCTTCGAATGCGACGCCGTCGACGGTGCCTTTGAAGTCGATGACTGCAAAGTCGTCTTTTGCGATTTCCGTGCCTTCCGGAGCGACAACCAACTTAGCGTGCTGTTTCTGGAGGTTGGCCAATTCTTTGGCAACGTCTTCGTCGCTTACTTCTGCTTTATCTTTGGCAACAGTAATGCCTTTATATTCGCCGAGTTTGACTTCCGGTTTCTTAGTGACCGTAGCTTCAAAGACGACGTCTTTTCCGTTTTCGTCAGAGATAACGTTCAATTCCGGTTCCGTTACGGGAACGATGCCTTCCTGATCGAGGGCGTCGCTGTACGCTTTATTGGCAATCGCTTCAAAAACTTCCTGTTTGACAGCATCTTTGCCTAAGAAGCTTTCCAGTACCATGCGCGGTGCCTTGCCTTTACGGAAGCCCGGGATATTTACGCGGCTTGCCAAGTTTTTGCAAGCGGCTGCGGCCTGTTTGGAAGCGTCTTTCGCAGGCACTTCGATGCGCAGGGTCACTTTGTGCTGGTCTACTTCGTTTACTGTTACGTTCATTCTAAGTATGTCCTCCTTATGGGCCGGTACAGCCCTTAATATCTCTAAAATACCATATTACGCTCTACATCATAACACAACTTTACTTTTTTTACAATATATGAGAATAAAGGACGCCGCGCACAGCGTCCTTTATTACTCTGTTTTCTATTCCTCTCCCCTCTTTATCCTTCGTCGAGGGGTACGACTTTGTATTCGAATCAGCGCAGCTGGCAGCCGAACTTTTCTTCGAGGTCTTTTACGATGGCATTGACCGGTTCGGTGATATCGGCATCGGTCAAGGTTCCTTCTTCGGAACGGAAGACAAGGGCGTAAGCCAGGCTCTTATAGCCTTCGGGGACCTGTTTGCCCGTGTACATATCGAAGAGGCGGACATCTTCCAAGTAGTCGCCGCCGTCTTCTTTAATGACGCGGACGATGTCAGCGTTGGCCGTTGCTACCGGTGCCAGGAAGGCTAGGTCACGGCTCGAAGCCGGGAATTTAGCGACCTTATGGTAATCGGGCAGGAGGCTGACGTACGGCAGGACGGCATCCATGTGCATTTCAAAGATGTAGACCGGACCGGCGACGTCGTAGTTATCCATGGCTTTGGGATGGAGTTCGCCAAAGTCGCAGAGGACCTTGCCGTCTTTGACGAAGCGAGCGGCTTTCCCCGGATGGAGGGGTGCCCAGTCGGATACTTCAAGGTCGGCCTGAACACCGAGACCTTCGAGGATGGCTTCGACCATGCCCTTTACGTCATAGAAGTCGTAATTTTCAGCCTTGCCGGGCCAGGAGTTATCCGTCCGCTGGCCGTAGAGGAGGCCTGCGACGCAGTCTTCCTGTTCGGGAAGTTCCGTGAGCGGCAGCTGTTTGGGACGATAGACGGGAGCGATTTCATAGATGCCGACGGAGGCGTTCTTTACGGCCTGATTGCGAACCAATACATCCATCAAAGTCGGGATGAGGGTCGTCCGCATGAGGGGGAAATCTTCCGTGATCGGATTGAGGATGGGAACGGCCTGATAGGCCGGATCGCTTTCGGTAAAGAGCAGCTTTTGGAGCTGGTCGGGATGCATGAAGCTGAAGGTTACCGTTTCGTTAAGACCGGCCCGGCTGAGGATCATCGAAATCCGTTCATTGACTTCGTGGCGGAAGCCCGTTTCCCCTTTTGAAATCGGAGCGGCCGGACGAGTAGAGGGAATGTTTTCATAGCCGTAGATACGGGCTACTTCTTCAGCGATGTCGGACATTTCCGTGCAGTCGCCGCGGTAGCTGGGAACGACAGCCGTCAAGGCTTCGCCGTCTTTTTCAATGCCGAACTGAAGGCGTTCCAACAAGTCGATCATGTCGGCTTCGGGAATGTCCGTGCCCAAAAAGGCGTTGATCTTATCGGCCGAAAAAGCGATGCGTCTTACAGCCGGTTTATTCGGGTAGACGTCGACAATGCCCTTGGCTACGTCGCAGGCGCCCATTTCCTGGAGGAGCTGAGCGCAGCGGTTGATGGAATTGATGCAGCTGTCCGAATCGAGGCCTCGTTCAAAGCGGCCCGACGCTTCCGAGCGAAGGCCGAGCATGCGGCCCGTATGGCGGATATTGGAACCTTTGAAGGAGGCGCATTCGAGGATGACCGACGTCGTATCTTTGGTGACTTCCGAATCGAGGCCGCCCATGATGCCGGCAATGCAGCAGGCTTTTTCCGGGTCGGCAATGACCAGCATGTTGTCGGTCAAGGTGCGGTCCGTATCGTCGAGGGTCTTCATTTCTTCCCCGTCTTTAGCGCGGCGGGCGATGAGATGGTGGTCGGCGACCTGGTCGTAGTCATAGGCATGGAGAGGAATCCCCAATTCGATCATGGTGTAGTTGGTGGCATCGACGACGTTATTAATCGGGCGAACGCCGTATTTACGCAGGCGCTGCTGCATCCACAAGGGCGAGTTGCCGATTTTGACGTTGAGCAAAAGGCGTGCCGTATAGCGGCTGCACAGTTCTTCGTCGTCGACAGAAATCTTGACTTTTCCGTCGATGGGCGTATCGCATTCCTTGACGGAAATTTCAGGATAGCGAGCTTCTTTTCCGCTGAGGGCGGCGAATTCACGAGACAGGCCGACCATGGAGAAGCAGTCGGCGCGGTTGGCCGTCAATTCATATTCATAGACGACGTCGCGGACCTGCATGTATTCGGCAGCATCGACGCCAAGGGGCGTATCAGCAGGCAAAATCCAGATGCCTTCTTTTTCTTCCGGCAGGAGCAGGCTGTCATCGAAACCGAATTCGTGGGCCGAGCAGAACATGCCGTTCGACAGGACGCCGCGAAGCTTCGAGCGCTTGATTTTGGTACCGCCCGGCAGATGGGCGCCGTGGACGGCGACGGGAACGATTTGACCGACGCGGACGTTGGTAGCAGCCGTAACGATTTGGAGCTGTTCGTCCCCCATGTCGACCTGGCAGACGACGAGTTTATCGGCGTCCGGATGGCGGTCGATCTGAAGGATTTTACCGGTCATTACTTTTTTGATGTCCCGTCCCCAATATTCAACTTGTTCGACAGGAATACCGGCCATCGTTAATTTATCTGCAAAAGCCTGCGGGTCTTGATTCATATCGACGTCGACATACTCTTGCATCCATGTTAAAGAACTTTTCATTATCTTTTCCCTCCCGAAACTAGAACTGGTTCAAGAACCGCATATCGTTTTCATAGAACAGACGCAGGTCGTCGATGCCGTATTTCAGCATGGCAATACGTTCGACACCCATGCCGAAGGCAAAGCCCGTGACGACGTCAGGATCGTAGCCGTTCAGCCGCAGGACGTTGGGGTTTACCATGCCGCAGCCGAGGATTTCCAGCCAACCCGTATGGGAGCAGACGCGGCAGCCTTCACCGCCGCACATGACGCAGGAAATATCGACTTCAGCACTCGGTTCCGTAAAGGGGAAGTAGCTGGCACGGAAGCGTACTTTCGTGTCTTCCCCGAAGATGTCGCGAAGGAAGTCTTCGAGCATGCCCTTGAGGTCGGAGAAGCGGATGTTCTTATCGATGATCATGCCTTCCATCTGATGGAAGACCGGCGAATGAGTCGCATCGTAGTCGCAGCGATAGACTTTGCCGGGGGCAATGATTTTAAAGGGTTCATTGGGTTTATGGGACTGAAGGGTCCGAGCCTGCATCCCTGACGTATGGGTCCTCAGGAGGATGTTGTCGGTGATATACATCGAGTCCTGCATATCCCGTGCCGGGTGGTCTTCGGGCAGATTGAGGCACTGGAAGTTATAGTAGTCCGATTCGATATCGGTCCCTTCGACGATGGAAAAGCCCATGCGCAGGAAGGAGTCTTCCATGAGGCGCAGGGTCTGATGGAGGGGATGTTCGTGACCTGTAACCGGTTTACGTCCCGGCAGGGTGATGTCGATTTTTTCCGATTCGATTTTCGCAGCCAGTTCCTTGGCTTTCACTTCTTCCAACTTGGCATTCAGCTGTTCTTCAATGGCATTTCGTGCCGTATTGACTAGCTGGCCGACTTTTGGCCGATCTTCCTTGGAAAGGTTTTTCATTTCCTTCATAATCGCCGTCAGTTCCCCTTTTTTCCCCAGGAACTTGACGCGGATATCTTGGATATCCTGCAAATGTTCGCTCTTGGCGAGCTCTTCCATTACGGCCGTTTTAATGGCCTCAATCTTTTCACTGATCATGGTTTTCCTCCTACTGGCAAGTACATAAAAAATAGACTCCCGCCCCCTAAGGGGCGAAAGTCTTATCCGCGGTACCACCCTACTTGATTCTCTCATATCCTGTAACGGGAACACCCGTCCTGCCTACTCCGTTCAGCAAGAGACTCTAAAGTGAACGCATGAAGCTTCCGTTACCGGGTTCTCAATCATGACCCGGATTTCCTGTAAACGGAAGTACCTTCATGCCCTCTTTATCATCGTCATAATAAATCGCTATTCAATTCACGATACATTGTATCAGTAAAGTGTCTTATTGGCAATAACTAACCGCTGAATCTGGTTGGTGCCTTCATAGATCTGCATGATTTTGGCATCGCGCATGTATTTTTCAACGGGGTATTCCTTGATGTAACCGTACCCGCCCATAACCTGAACGGCATCCGTCGTAACCTGCATAGCGACGTCGGAAGCGTTGCATTTGGCAATGGCAGCTTCACGGCTGAAGTCCATGCCCTGATCCTTCATCCAGCAAGCGCGGTGGACGAGGAGTCGAGCCCCTTCGACCTTCATGGCCATATCAGCGATCATAGCCTGGACCATCTGGAAGGATGCAATCGGTTTGCCGAACTGTACGCGAACTTTGGCGTATTCACAGCAAGCACGGAATGCTGCTTCAGCAATGCCGACGGAAACGGCACCGACGAAGGGACGAGCGGCATCGAGAGTTGCCATAGCGATGCGGAAACCGCTGCCTTCGCGGCCGAGACGGTCTTCGACAGGAACGAAGCAGTTGTCAAAAATGAGTTCCGTCGTGTTGGACGCACGGATGCCCATCTTATTTTCTTCTTTACCGATGGTAAAGCCCGGCGTGCCCTTGCGGACGATGAACGGCGTAAGGCCGCGAATACCGCCGGTTTTGCGGGTATTGGCAAAAACGACAAAGATTTCAGCCAAACCGCCGTTGGTAATGAAGCACTTAGTACCATTCAAGAGATAGCCTTTGCCGTCTTCCGTCTTGGTAGCCCGTGTCGATACGGAGCCTGCATCGGAGCCGGTTCCCGGTTCCGTCAGGGCAAAAGCAGCCAGGTTGTCTTCATTGATGACGTCAAAATAGCGTTTCTTCTGATCGTCGTTGCCGGCCAAGATGACCGGATACGAAGCCAGTGCATTGGCAGCTACCGTCGTAGCAACGCCGCCGCAGCCTTTAGCTAATTCTTCATAAACACCAGCAATGGTAATGGCATCCAGTCCGGCTCCACCAAATTCTTCCGGAATAGCGACGCCCAATAGTCCCTGTGCTGCCAATTTTTCCAAAAGCCCTTCATGGAGCTTTCCCGTTTCATCCATTTCTGCAGCGTAGGGGACGATTTCTTTTTGCACCAAGTCGCGGACGACTTTGATGATATCTTTCTGTTCGTCGTTATAAGCAAAATCCATCTTGTACTAACCAACCTTCCCTGTAATACGTGAATATCATATTAATCGATTTTTTTTAAAATGTAAAAAGACGACCGCCCTTTTACAATGAGACTACCGTCGGCATCGCGGCATTCACATTCGACGACAATCGTATTTCGGCCGTGATGGAGAACCTGTCCGATTCCGGTAATGTGCTCGCCGCTGTTGACACTGCGAATGTAGTTCATATTGATTTCCAAGGTCGTAACCTGAAAACCCATCGTCCGGCAGGCCATCCCCATGAGGGTATCACAAAAGGCTGCCAGGACACCGCCTGAGGCAATATTACGATAATTACAAATGTGGCGGCTAACGTCAAAGCCGACGCGGACGCGGCCGACAGCTACCGTTTCAATGGTGCAGGGCATGCTCTTGAAATACGGCGTTTTGGCATAAATGCCTTCGATGATGGCATGCATTCTGGCAGAGTCGGACAGGCCGACACCAGTTCTTGGCTCATCCATGGTCCGTACCTCCTTGTTCTTCGCCGCCGTACGGGCCGGTCACGAAGAAGGTTCCCTTCCCATGCGCTAAGTAGCGATCGTCATCATCGTAAAAATCACAAAGAGCGACCATCGTCGTGCGGCCGTTGTGAATGATCTTTGCTTCGGCACGGATGACTGTATCGGCAAAGGCCGGGCGAAGATAGTTCATGCCCAGATCCAAGGTCAGGACCGCCTTGCCGTGGACAGCACAGGCAGCTTCCATCGCCGAGTCGGCCATGGAGTACAACACACCGCCGTACATCGTACCGTTGGGATTATCCCATTTTGAGCCCTTATTCTCAAAGGTGAGAACAGTACACTCCTGTTCAGCCTTGGCTACATGGAACTGCATAAAGGTATCAAAAGGATTTCTTTGAATCTCATGCTCTAACCATTCGCGATCCATTATGACTCCACTCCTTAGGCTAATACATAAATCCCTTATATTTTACTATACGAATAATCATCCGTCAAACAAAAAACAACGATTTGTGCCCCTTAAACTGAACTTTAAGAATGGGAAAAAATAAGGTCCCGCATAGCGGCACGAGCCTTTATGCGAGACCTTATCACTGTGACATGCCTGACCTGGTCTTTACCCCCACACTCGCCTGCCGGGACCCTTGCTCATAGACTTTTGTCCCCCACTAATAGTCCTCTCGCGTTTTATGACGCGGCAGGTCTTACTTCTAGGCCGCACTATGATCAGTACCGCTTTGGGCACCTTACGTGGATCGCTTCGTCTGCGACTGACATCGACTTTCAACCACAGCACATGTCATTGATACATTATACGGGACAGGCTGACAAATTGTCAACGTTAGAACTTATAGCCCATACCGACCTGCCAGCCGCGGACGTCGTCATCGTAGTTGTCGACATCGACGCTGCTGCGGCGATATTTGAGGTGAGCGTCCCATTCCGGCGTAATGTCGTAGCCGACGCCGATTTCATAGGTATTGACGTCATCGCCGACACCGATGGAAGCAAAGCCCTGCCAACGTTCAGAAATAGGAACCTGGCCGCGTACACCGACCTGGTAGCCGTAGGATTTTTTCGTGTTGTACGTATCGGTCTTAACATAAGAAGCACCGGCATAGGCCGAAAGGTACTCCGTCAGGCGATAATTGCCGACGAGATAATTTTCGTTGATCTTGTCGGAATCGTCACCCTTCGTATAGTTGTTGATGTACTGGATATTCCAACGATCGTTCAGGACGTAGGTGACGTCGCCGCCGGTAAAGCGGCTATCGGCATCGCCGTGCCCTTCTTTTTGGTCAAAGCCATAGTTGATATTGGCTTTCAAATCACCGGGCTGCTCGTTTTTGATAGGGGCTGCCCACGCTGCTGACGTAATGGCAAATGCTGCCAGTGTCGCCGTTAAGATAAATTTTTTCATGACATGACACCTCCAAATAGAATTCCTTTAAAGTACATTTATGATCTTCCATAATAGCGGCTCAGGAGTTCTTCGCCTGCGGCGATGACCTGGCTCATGGGAATCACCGAAATACCTTTATAGTTACCTTCGCGGATAATTTTCTTCATGCTCTTGCCGACTTCATAATGGTCCGTCGATTCGAGGACGATGGCCCGGTCCGTATAGGGACCGTAGAGCTTGGGATTGCTCGGCCCGTAGAGGGCGACCAAGGGCACCCGTTGGCTGACGGCGATGTGCATGGGGCCGCTGTCATTGGTGATGAACAGAGAACACCTGCGAATGGCTGCGGCCAGTTCGCCGATGGTAAAGGCCCCGGTGGCCACGATGGGCTTCGAGGTCATTTCCCCCGTCGCTTCGCTGACCATATCGCGGTCCATGTCGCCTCCGAAGAAGACGCATTTGAAGCCCCGGCGGCCAAAGTAATCGGCCACGGCGGCAAACCGCTTGGCCGGCCACCGCTTCTGAGGAACGGCGCTGCCGATGTTGAAGCCGATGAGGCTGTCTGCCGGCGAGACACCATGGGATTCATAAAAGGCGGCAGCCTTGTCATCCCAAGCTTTCGACGTGACAAACTGCAGGCCGTCGCTGCGATAATCGTCGATGCCGAGCTGGGCCAGGACGTTGATGTACATATCGGCGGCGTGGAGATGGATGCGGTCCAGCCGCGTATAGCGGTTCATCAAAGGACGGGCCAGAAAATGGCTCATGCCGACGAATTTCTTAGCTTGAATGGCGGCCGCCAAAAAGGACGTCCGTTCATTGGGATGCAGGTTAATCAGAATATCGTAGTGCTCTTGATGCAAGCGGCGGCCGATATGCCACAAGGCGCTGATCGAATTGTCCTTCCCCTTTTTATCGACGGTGATGAGATGATCGATATCGGGGTTGTAGCGGACGACGTCGGCAACTTTTTCGTCGACGACGAGGGTGATATCAGACCCCTGGGCGTGGCGGCGCAGGACCTGCAGAAAGGGCGTTATCAGAATGAGATCGCCAAGATGCATGAGAAAGGTGACAATTATTTTCTTCTTGCGTAAATTAATCATGGTTCCACCTTCTTCAGTACCTCTTCAAAAAGGTTCCACACCGTATCGACGGTAATCTGGGCCATGCAGTCCGGATCGTCGACGAGAGGTTCTTCCGGTGTAGCTTTCGACGTCGGCGAAATGACGAGATGGATATAAGCGCTGTCCTGTCCTCCATAAGGTCCGGTTCGTTCAGGAGACGTAGTGCCAAAAAGGGCGATGAGCTCCTTTTTGAGGGCATTGGCTATGTGAAGGGGACCCGTGTCGGCACTGAGATAAACCAGGCTGTCATCGATAGCCGCCATGAGTTGGCGAAGATCCGTCTTGCCGGTATAATCAAAAACCAGTCCTGACGCATCCCGTTCTTTAAGCCGGCGGCCCTTCTCCCGATCGTCATTGCCGCCTAAAACGACGGCTGACAGGCCCTTATCGGTCAGGCGTTTTAAAAAGCGGCTCCAATGGTCAAGAGGCCATTCTTTAACATTCCAGCGAGCACCGGGAACGACGGCGATATAAGGCCCTTTGAGGCCGTCTTGCAAAAGGCGCTGACGCCAGGCCTCCTTCTCTGCCGTAATATCCGGCAGGGGAAAAACCAAGTCGTCGACACGGCCGCCTAAGGCCCGAATCGTATCGAGGTAGCGCTCAATGACGTGGTCGTATTTATGAGCCCCGACCAGGCCTTTACTGACTAAAAAGCTCCCTTCGCGCATTTCCCAATAGCCGTATTTCTCTTTGGCTCCGCTGAGAAAGGCAACGATGGCACTTTTGGCCAGGCCCTGCAGATCGAGGCAGAGATCGAAATGATAAGGATGGAGTGTTTTGCGCAGTTCCATCCAGTATGACAAGGATTTCAGCCGTTTTTTATCGACATAGATGACGTCGTCAATGTAGGGCTTTCCCGGCAGCACCGAGGCAAACTGCCGATGAACGGCCCAGACGATGCGGGCGTCGGGACAATTTTGTCTCAGGGCATGGAGGGTCGGCAGCGAATGAAGAACGTCACCAAGGGAACTCATCTTGATGACCAATATGTTTTTATACGCTTTCACGTTCCTTCCTTTCTGTGACAATAGCCTTTACAAAGGCATCGAGCCTGCCGCCGGTGAATAAATAGCCGTCCATGCCGGCTCGGCGGCCGCATTCGACGTCACGGGGCATGTCACCGATCATAAAGGATCGGGACAGGTCGATATCGTAGTCGCGGGCAGCTGCCAGGACCATGCCCGGTTCCGGTTTGCGCCAATCGCTCTTTTTATCATACGCTTTTATCGGCGCCCCTTCGAGGTAGGGGCAGTAATAGACGGCGGTAATCGTCCCGCCGGCAGCGGCGGCTTCGCGGCACATCCAGTCGTGGAGGGTCTTGACATCGTCTTCGGTGTAATAGCCGCGGGCGACACCGCTCTGATTGGTGACGACGACGATGGCATAGCCTTCGGCAGTCAAGTAGGCCAAGGCTTCTTTGGCGCCGTCCATCCATTCAAAATCCTTGATGAATCCGAGGTACGACTTATCGACGTTCAAGACGCCGTCGCGGTCGAAAAAGACAGCCTTTCTCATGCGAAATAGCCGCCGTTCTTTTCGAGGATGCTGCAGTATTCCTTAACGGCTTCCGACAGGATGGTAAAGCCCTTGTCATAGCCGGCTTTCATGAGATTTTCCGTATCGGCCTGGGTATAGCTCTGATATTTGCCCTTGAGAATATCCGGGAAGGGAACGTATTCGATATGGCCCTTGCCGCAATAATCGATGACGCCTTGGACAAATTCATTGAAGGTATGGCCGATACCGGTACCGCAGTTATAGATGCCCGACAGTTCCGGATGTTCCCAGAAATAGAAGATGACGTTGACGACATCGTTTACGTAGATGAAGTCGCGAATCTGACCTCCGTCTTCATAACCTGCCGTCCCCTTAAAGAGGGTGATTTTCCCTGTTTCTTGGAGTTCATGGTATTTCTGGAATACCAAGGATGCCATCTTGTCCTTGTGGTTTTCCTGCGGTCCGAAGACGTTGAAATAACGGAAACCGACGATTTGGCTCTTGGCAATAGGCTGAACGCGGCGAACGAAACGGTCGAACTGGAGCTTGGAATACGCATAGGGATTGAGGGCCTCTTCGCACGACGGATCTTCGCGGAAGCCGTTTCGGCCGCTGCCGTAGGTCGACGCCGACGACGCGTAGAGGAAGGGAATCTTCCGGCTCATGCAGTAGCGCAAAAGATTCTTGCTGCCTTCATAGTTGTTCTTCATCATGTAGCGGCCGTCGTAATTCATCGTATCCGAGCAGGCCCCTTCGTGGAAGACGACGTCGATGTAGCCGCAGTCAAAGGTATCATCGGCCATCTGTTCATCGAAGTCGGCGTAATCCATATAATCAAAGAAATCGAGGCCCTGGAGGTTGCGGCACTTGCGGCCGTCGGTCAGGTCGTCGACGATGATGATGTCGTCGATGCCCCGATTATTCAGTTGCTTTACGATATTGCTGCCGATAAAACCGGCACCGCCTGTTACTATTTTCATATTTTCCCCTTCTTTACCAAATCAGCTATTTTCTGAACGAGTCCCGTCGTCGAATACCCCTCTTCAAAAGAAATGATTTCTACGCGCTTGACGGACTCGCGGCCAATGACTTCATCGGCCTTATAGTCGCCGCCTTTGACCAGGATATCGGGACGGAGGACCTCTAAGAGTTCCTTCGGCGTGTCTTCGTCAAAGATGACGACGTCATCGATACATCCCAAGGCTCCGAGCAGAACGGCCCGGTCTTCCTGAGCTACGAGAGGACGCGTTTCCCCTTTGAGGCGCCGTACGGAGTCATCAGAATTGAGGCCGACAACGAGGTGTTGTCCCAGCATGGCTGCCTGCTGCAGATAAAGGACGTGGCCGCGATGGAGAATGTCGAAGCAGCCGTTCGTAAAGACGACAGTTTCCCCTTTCTGCTGCCAATCCCGGATTTTCTTGGCCATCTCATCCCAAGTCAAGGACTGATAAGGCTGCCACCGGACGGGATGCCAATCTTCCCATAACTTCAGGAGCTCATGGCGATGAATGGGATAGGTCCCTACCTTAGTGACGACGATACCGGCTGCGGCGTTGGCGATTTGCAGGCTGGTGCGAATGGACAACTTACCGGCAACGGCTGCTAAAAAGGCAGCGGCTACGGTATCTCCGGCGCCGGATACGTCAAAGACTTCCTGGGCAGTGGCCGGATTGTTCCAGACCTTGCCGTCTTTTCCGACGACGGTGATTCCCTTTTCAGACCGGGTCACCATGAGGTGGGCAAAGGAATACTGTTTATACAGCTCATGGGCTGCTTTGACGACAGCCTGGCCTTCATTGGCAACAGGGGTCCCCAAGCAGTCACCTAATTCTTTCATATTCGGCGTCACGAAATCGGCACCGTTATACTTGCTCCAATCGCTGCCCTTGGGATCGACCAAGACCGGGATATGAGCTTCATTGGCGGCTTCGATGACGCTTTTAGACAAGGAATCGGTGAGAACGCCTTTTTGGTAGTCCGACAGAATAATCCCATCAAGGCCTGATGCCAGCTGCTGTTTCAGCCAGGCGAGAAGTGTTTCCTCTTCCGTTTCAGCTAAAGGCGTCACTTCTTCGAAATCGAGACGAACCATCTGCTGCCGAGAGCCGAGAATACGCATCTTGGTCGTCGTCGCATGGCCTTTTCGCACGACAAGGCCTGAGCCGTCGATGTGGGACTCGGTCAATAATTCGTGGAGCAAGTCGGCGTTTTCATCGTCGCCGATGAGACCGCCCAATAAGACCTGGCAGTCCAAGTTAGCCAAGTTGGATGCGACATTGGCCGCCCCGCCCAAGACGGACGTCATGTGATCGACTTTATTGACCGGCACCGGTGCTTCCGGTGAAATGCGTTCGACCTTGCCAAAAACATAGCGGTCGACCATGATATCTCCGATAACGGCAATTTTCAGGTTCGGCAAGACATGATAAAAAAAGTGGTCGATGTAATTTTCTGTCATAGCGTTCCTCGATTCAATCTCTTATTTTTGTTCTTTCGTACCCATGAGATACTTCAATTCAGCCATAAAACTTTCTAAGTCGGCAAACTCGCGGTATACGGAAGCAAAGCGGATATAGGCAACGGCATCGACAGAGCGAAGTTCGCGCAAAACCATTTCCCCTATTTTTTCACTGGACACTTCCTGAGCCAGTGTGTTGCGGATATTGCGTTCAACCTTGGTGACAATCTCTTCCAGCTGCCGGCGCGTGACTTCCCGCTTGTTGCAGGCCCGAAGCAGGCCGTTGATCAACTTATTGCGGTCAAACAGTTCGTGCCGTCCGTCTTTCTTGACGACGATGAGCGGCACTTCTTCCACCATCTCATACGTCGTAAACCGGCGGCCGCACTGCTGGCATTCGCGGCGGCGGCGGATAGCTTTGCCATCATCGGTTGCCCGTGAATCGGTTACTTTTGTATCTGCACATTGGCAAAATGGGCATCTCATCCTTCTTCCTACCTTCTTTCCGACGATATTTTCAAAAAAAGCGGGTCCGCCGGGATCCGCTTTTTTTCATGCTGATTATCTCATCCACGCAGGAATTTCTACGCCGCCGGCACTATCTTTTTTATCGCCGGATTTTGTCGTTCCGCCCGTTCCCTGTCCGAAAGAAGGAATCGAAGACGGTTCTTTACCGAAACCCGTAGCGACGACCGTAATGCGGATCGAATCTTCCATGTCCGGATCGATGACCGAACCGAAGATGATGTTGGCTTCCGGATCAACGGCTTCAGCCACTTTTTCAGCAGCTTCGTTGATTTCGTACAAGCTGACGTCCGGACCACCGGTGACGTTGAGCAGGATGCTCTGCGCGCCGTCGATGCTCATTTCTAAGAGGGCACTGTGAATAGCACCGTCAACAGCTTCGACTGCACGATTTTCACCGGAACCGATGCCGATACCCATGATGGCTTCGCCCTGGTCGGACATGATCGTCTTGACGTCGGCAAAGTCGAGGTTGATGAGACCTGTCGTCGTGATCAAGTCGGAAATGCCTTGAACGCCCTGGCGGAGTACGTCGTCAGCGACGAGGAAAGCGTCTTTAAGGGGCGTCTTCTTGTCGATGATCTGGAGCAGTTTATCATTGGGGATGGTAATGATGGTATCGACTTTTTCTTTCAAGTAGTCGGCACCCTTTTCGGCAACTTCTCTGCGGCGCTTGCCTTCAAATAAGAACGGTTTGGTAACGACAGCGACCGTGAGGGCGCCCATTTCCTTAGCACATTCAGCTACGATAGGGGCTGCACCGGTACCGGTACCGCCGCCCATGCCGGCCGTAACGAATACCATATCGGCACCTTGGAGAGCCTTGATGATTTCTTCCTTGCTTTCAAGAGCAGCCTGTTCACCAACCTGAGGATTGGCACCGGCGCCGAGGCCGCGTGTCAATTTTTCACCGATCTGAATTTTGACATCGGCTTGGGATACTTCCAGCACCTGGTCTTCCGTGTTGACCGAAATGAACTGGACCCCCTGCAAACCGCTTTCTATCATACGGTTGACAGCGTTGTTACCGCCGCCGCCGACACCAATTACTTTTATATTCGCAAACTCTGCCATATCGCATTTTCCTCCTTCGGACTCTATACGCACACCTTGTGCAGTAGGATTCTTTATTATTTTACACTATCTTCGAAAATTTATCTAGCTGTTTTTAAAAATCAAGGCCTCCGGCCTGTTTATTTTGCCTTAATAGCCGGTGCTCTGAGGTCGGTATCGATATACTGTACATTGATCCCGTTGCTTTGAGCTTCGGTAAGTAAGGTTTCGGTCATCTTGGCCCGTTCAGCCGGGTCATCTCCCTTACCGAGGCGGATGGGAACGGAATCAGTCGTATAGGCGACGATACTTTCGGGATTACCGACGTTTACTTCGGCAATCGTTTTAAGCAGGTCCGGCGGCAGACTCTGAAGGTATATCATAGCCGCTTGAAGCGTCGGATTGTCAATCGTATCGCCAAGGAGCAGATTGTCCACTTTTTTCCCGGTCATGATGGGCAGGGAAACGCCTTTGATCTGCGGTTCCAAATCGATGACCCGTCCCGTCTTATCGACGTAAGCGAAACCATAGAGCGTCGTAATGATAGCTGCCGGCTTGCGTTCGGTCATCTCGATGTGAATGGTCGCCGGAAATTCCCGGGTTACGGTGGCATCGGCAATACGCAGGTCTTTTTTCAGCCGCTCTTCGATGCCGGCTGTCGACAGTTGGACGACGTTGACGTAGGAATAAGCGCCGGCGGCGCGGTAAACATCGTCAAAGGACATGTTTTCATTGCCGTCGACGATGATCGTGCCAAAGGGAACCGGTGCCAGCCGCAGGAACAGCCACAAGGCAAAGACGCCGAGGACGCCTAAGATAATCGTGCATCGGCGCCGGCGGGCACGCGCTTTTTTCTGCTGCTTTCTTTTTTTCTTCAGTCGGGCGGCCTGCCGTATCTGCTGACGGCGGCGTTCCTCTTCTTCAGCCAGTCTCATATCCTCATCGCTGCGCAAGGGATCCCTGTCCAGATGAGGAGGCACAAAGACATCATGAGGATCATTCGGCACTACCGTTCGCGGCCGCCTTCCCGGATATGGATGCTGTTTCATCAGAATTTACCTACCGATGCTTCGAGCAAAATCTTTTCACACAAATCTTCAAAAGAAAGTCCCATGGCCCGTGCTGCGTCGGGGACCAGGCTGGTCGCCGTCATTCCCGGTACGGTATTGATTTCAAGGACAAAGGGATGGCCTTCTTTATCGGTCATCATATCGACACGGGACACACCGCTGCAGTGGCAGAGGCGGAAGACTTTTAAAGCCAGGTCCTGCATCTCTTTTGTGAGAGCCGGTGAAATGGGAGCCGGGCAGATGTGCTTGGCAATGCCCGGTTCATATTTTGAATAGAAATCGTATTTCCCCGTACTGGATACGATCTGAATGACCGGAAAGGCCAGGTCGTCCATGACGGCAACGGTAAATTCATCGCCGTCGATGAAGGCTTCGGCTACGATGGATGTGCTGTACTTAAAGGCTTCTTTAAGGGCCGGTTCCAGTTCTTCCCGGGCGGTGACGATGACCGTTCCGATGCTCGATCCCTGGCCGGACGACTTGATGACGACGGGCAGAGAAAACTGCTTTTCAATATCGGCGATGATCTCCTTGCGGTCCTGATTGGCAAAGTAGTAGGCAAAAGGAGCCGTGGCAATGCCGGCGCCTTTAAAGGCAGCCTTGCTCATGACCTTATTCATGCCGACGGCACTGGCCATGACGCCCGGACCGGTATAAGGGATGCCCATCATTTCGCACAGGCCTTGGAGAACACCGTCTTCGCCGTAGCGGCCGTGAAGGGCGTTGAATACGACGCCGATTTTCTTTTCTTTCAAGGTTGCCGCCAAGGTATGCGGAACGAGTTCAATCGTTTCGATGGCATAGCCTTTTTTCTTCAGTGCTTCGGCAATGGCAGCTCCCGTGCGGCGCGATACTTCCGCTTCTGTCGAAGGGCCGCCGACGACGACGGCAATCTTTTTACCTTTCATGTCTTCCATGCGTTATTTCTCCATTTCTTTCGCTTCGGCAATATATTGTTCGCCGACTTTATAAATATCTCCGGCGCCCATGGTGATGACTAGATCGAGGGGTCGGGACGTTTCTTTCAAATAGGAAATCAAGTCCTCTTTATGAGGAATGTAGGTGACGTCTTGCCCCGTCGTCTCCTTGACTTTTTTGGCAATGAGTTCGCCCGATACACCGGGAATAGGATCTTCACCGGCACTGTATACATCGGTTACGATCAGTTTATCGGCCTTTGCAAAGGCACTGCCGTACTGTTCGAGGAGAAGCTTCGTCCGCGTGTAGCGGTGCGGCTGGAAGAGACAGACGACGCGGTGGGTCCCCATGTCGCGAGCCGCCGTCAAGGTCGCATTGATTTCCGTCGGATGATGAGCGTAGTCATCGACGACCCAAACGTCACCGACAAATCCCTTGGTCTGGAACCGGCGCTTAGCCCCGTGGAAATGGCTCATGGCAGCGGTTATCTCCGCAAAGGGAAGTCCGCAGGCATCGGCCACGGCCGTCGTCGCCAAGGCGTTTAAGACGTTATGCCGGCCCGGTACGTTTAAGACCATGTCGCCCATCTTTTGGCCGCCTTTATAGACACTAAAGTGAAGTTTGCCTTTCAGGTAATGAAGGTCTCTTGCCTGGTAATCCGCCGGCTGTTCGAGGCCGTAAGAAACGTAGCGCCGCCCGATGGAAGGAGCCATGGCGCGAATCTTGTCATTTTCAAAGCACAAGACGGCCAGTCCCTTTTCGGGATCGAGTTTCTGGATGAATTCCTTAAAGGCAGCGATGACGTTTTCAAGGGAGTTGTAGTGATCCATATGGTCGGCATCAATGTTGGTAACGACGGCGATATACGGATGCTGCTTGAGGAAGGTGCCGTCGCTTTCATCGGCTTCGGCAATGACGTACTGCCCCTTCCCTAAGATCGAGTTGCTGTGCAAATAGTCGACTTCCCCGCCGATGACGATGGTCGGGTCCTGTCGGCATTCTTCAAAGACCTGGCCCAGCATGGACGACGTCGTCGTCTTGCCGTGCGCACCGGCAACAGAAATCCCCTTTCCCCAGCTCATGATGTGAACCAGCGCATCGGAGCGGTGGATGACCGGAATCTGCCGACGCCGTGCTTCGACGAGTTCGACGTTATTGTCGCGGATGGCCGACGAAATGACGACGACCTGGGCGTCCTGCAAATTTTCAGGGCTTTGTCCAATGCAGATACGGGCTCCGCGCTTGGCAAACTGCTCCGTTACAGGCGAGGCTTTGAGGTCTGAGCCGGATACGTGATATCCTTTTTCAATAAAAACATTGGCGATTGCCCGCATTCCGGCTCCGGCAATCCCAATAAAATGAACGTTTGTCACATCGTTCAGATTAACCATAGGTTTATTCCACACCCTTCTTCTCCTGTTACGGACGACGGTTTCGGGCAATCGACAAGGCCAGTTCAGCAATATCCTGAGCTGCCTGGGGCTTACCCATCGAACGGCTGGCTTTGCCCATGGCTGCCAGGGCCGACGGATCGTCTTTTAAATGAATGATTTCTTCCAATAGTTCCCGCCCGGTCAGCATCTTATCGAGAATCATCTTGGCGGCGCCGCACATGACCAGGGCCTGTGCATTGTAGCGCTGATGATCTTCCGCTGCATAGGGATAGGGAATAAGAATCGACGGTACGCCGCGAACGGTCAGCTCGGCAAGACCGACGGCACCGGCCCGGTATACGGCCAGGTCGCAGGCAGCCAGGGCTTCCGGCATATGGTGAAGATAAGGAATGATGCGGCTCCCCTTACCGTAGCGGCCGCGGCATTCGATGCCCGACAGCTGTTTTACGACGCGGTCATATTCGTGATCGCCGGTAACGTGGAGGATCTGTATCGTATCGTCGTTGCGAAAATGTTTATGAACCTCGATCATCGCCGTGTTGATGCTGCGGGCACCGCGGCTTCCTCCGGCGACGAGGAGTGTGAATTTATGGGGGTCCAATCCCAGCTTTTTCCGGCCCTCTTCGCGAGTGACCGTCAAAATATCCTTGCGGACGGGATTGCCTGTATAAACGAGAATGCTTTTTCTGCGAAAGCGCTCGGCAGCTTCTTCATAACCGAGAGCGACGCGATTGACAAAGCGGCTCAAAATCGTATTGGTAACGCCGGGAATGACGTTTTGTTCCTGGATCAATGCCGGTACACCGCTGAGACTTGCGGCTAGTAAGACCGGGCCGCAGACGAAACCGCCGGTACCGATGACGACGTCCGGTTTAAATTTATGGATAATGCCTTCTGCCTTAATCAGACTGGCTGCCGTCTTCCCGAGGGTAACCAGGTTGCGGACGGAAATCTTCCGTTCGAGGCCCCGCACGTCGAGGGTGACGAAGGGCAACCCTTCTTTTGGAATCAAGGTATTTTCCAGGCCGATTTTGGAGCCGACGTAGAGAAATTCGGTAGGCTCGATGTCGGCAATCGCCCGGGCAATGGTAATAGCCGGGTAGATATGGCCGCCTGTGCCGCCTCCGGAAATAATAACTCGACGCATGTTCCTGCCTCCTGTCGTCTGTGTTAAATAGTATCAGATCGCGTTGACAATGCCCTTAAAGACACGGCCACGCTGTTCAAAATTATCATACATATCAAAGCTCGAGCAAGCCGGTGAAAGGAGGACGGCCTGAGGAGCTTTGGCAATACTGCGGGCTAACATAATCGCACCTTCCATACTATAACCGGTACGGCGAATATCTGCAATACCCGCTTTTTTCGCAGCGGCTTCAAAACGGTCTGCGGCATCGCCGATGAGAATCAGCGTGTCGACGCGTTTGGCCGCTAAGGCCATGAAATCATCAAGGGGCGTCTTTTTATCGTAGCCGCCGGCGATGAGAATGAGATGGCCCTGGGGAAAGGCATCCAAAGCCTTCATCGAAGCATCGACATTGGTACCCTTGGAGTCATTATAATAAGTCACATCGTGGATGGTCCGGACTTTTTCAAGCCGGTGTTCAACCCCTTTAAAGGTTTTTAAAACTTGTCTAATGACGTCAAGGGAAGCCCCGGCCGCATAGGTCAAGAGAATCGCCGCTAAGCAATTCTGTATATTATGCTTGCCAAAGAGATGGAGCTCCGATTCAGCACAGACGACGGTATCCTGTCCTTCATGGCGCAGAATAAGGTCGCCGTCCCGATAAAAGGCTCCTTCAGGGACCTCGCCGTTTGTCGAGAAGTACAGGACGGTACCGGTCATGGCATCGGCCATGGCCCGGACGCGGTCATCATCGTAATTGAGGATGGCATAATCGTCTTTGTCCTGATTGAGGAAAATTCGCTGTTTCGCAGCACTGTAGGCTTCCATCGTGTGATGACGGTCCAAATGGTCCGGCGTGATATTGAGGATAACCGCCGCCTTGGCCTTCATCGTACGCGTAAATTCGAGTTGGAAACTTGAAAGTTCGGCCACGACGACGGCGTCTTTCGGAAGATCCTTTGCCTGTTCTGAAAGGCCGTAGCCGATGTTGCCGCCGACGACGGTCTGACGTCCTGTAGCTTTCATGATTTCCCCCACCAGGGTCGTCGTCGTCGTCTTACCGTTGGTACCGGTGATGCCGATGATGTCAGCATCGGTAACGCGGCAGGCGACTTCGACTTCGCTCCAAATCGGAAGCCCTTTCGCAGCAGCGGCTTTCATAATGGGAATTTCCGGAGAAATGACCGGCGACGGTACGACGACATCCATGCCGTCGAGGAGGCTCGTTTCCTGACTGCCAAAGACGAGCTTCACGCCGTGAGACGCCAAGTCCGGCCATGGCTTTTCGCTCACATCGATGGCCTTCATATCGTTGAGGACGACCGTCCCCCCGTGATCTGCCAAGGCCAGTGAAGCGGCACGACCACTAATGCCCGCGCCGATGACTAAAAATTTTTTTCCAGAAAAATCCATGATGCTCATTACCTACACCTGCTTTATGTAAAATATGGTCTTAACAAGGAGAAAAGGCTGTTTACTTTCCTGCCATGACGACGATAATCGCCAAGATAGCCATTAACGCCGAAAAACTCCAAAAAACAGTAACTACTTTCACTTCGCTCCAACCGGATAATTCAAAATGGTGGTGAATGGGACTCATTTTGAAGACCCGGACGCCCCGTGTTTTGAAGGAAATAACCTGGATGATGACCGACAAGGCTTCGAGGACATAGAGACCGCCGGCCAAGATGAGCAAGAGTTCCGTCTTGGTCAAAATGGCCATAGCCGCTAAGGCACCGCCGAGAGCCAGAGACCCGGTATCGCCCATGAACATTTTAGCCGGATGCTGGTTATAGAACAAGAAGCCCAGGCAGGCGCCGGTCAGGGCCGTACTGAAAATGGCAAAATGAGTATACCCCAAGGCGACAGCGATGACGACGTAGGCAACAGCCGTAATCGAGCATGAACCGGCTGCCAATCCGTCGAGTCCGTCCGTCAGGTTGACGGCATTGCTGGTTCCGACGATCATGACGAATACGAAGAGATAGTAGAACAAGCCTAAGTCAACCGTAGTCGACGTGAAAGGAATCCACAAGGTCGTGGGAAAATGAAGGAAGGCTTGGAGGATGTAGCAGAAAACGGCAGCCATGACGAACTGGCCGGCCAGTTTCTGTTTTGCCGTAAGGCCCAAATTGCGGTGTTTAACGGCCTTGATGGAGTCATCCAAAAAACCGATGACGCCGTGACCGAGGGTCAGGAATAAGGCCAAGGCCTTTCTGATTTCCATCGGATCAAAGAGGAGGCAAGCCACGGTCAGCGCCGTCAGGATGAGAATGCCCCCCATGGTCGGTGTACCGGCTTTATACTTATGGCTTTCCGGCCCTTCTTCTCGTTCAGACTGGCGGGCGTGGAACTGTTTCAGTTTTTTGATGACGAAAGGTCCCAGGACAAGGCCGATGACCAAGCTGACGATGAAGCTGAAAATCAGCATTTTAAACATTCACATTACTTCCTTTCAAAATAGGGCAGTATTTTTTCCATAGCAAAGCTGCGCGAGCCTTTCAAAAGGACGGTGTCACCGTCCCGGAGCAAGGCCTTCAGCTGACGGGCCGCCGCTTCATGAGAATCGGTCATATAGACGGCTTTCATGCCGGCATCCTGTGCCGCACGGGCGATATCTTCAGCCAGATCCCCCATGGTGATGAGGGCGTCGAGCTTCATATCGGCAACCAAGCGGCCGATGGCCCGATGTTCTCTTTCGGCCCAGTCGCCGAGTTCTCCCATGCCGCCGAGAACAGCGATCTTCCGTCCCCTGGTCAAGAGATCCAAGGTACGGATAGCTTCAGCCATCGAAGCCGGATTGGCATTATACGTATCGTTGATGAAGGTATAAGGCCCGAGGTGCAGGAGTTCCTGGCGCATGGCCATGCCTCGATAGGCAGAAAGTCCGGACTGAAGTTCGGCATCGCTGAGACCGGTCAGGTATCCTGAGGCAATGGCCGCCAAGGCATTATAGACGTTGTGGCGGCCAATGACCGGAACGGAAACATCAAAGGTACGGTCGAAGCAGCGGCAGGTAAAACGAACCCCTTTTTCGTCACAGACGATATTCTCAGCCCGGATCTGAGCCGAATCATCGGTCCCGTAGAGGACAGACCGACCTTGGCAGAGATCCTTCATCGGTGCAACAAACGGATCGTCACCATTTAAGATGGCCGTTCCTTTGGCATCGAGGCCTTGGACCAATTCAGACTTAGCCTTGGCAATATTTTCCTGAGAACCTAAGAGTTCGATATGGCTCTTGCCGACGTTGGTGACGACGCCGATGGTCGGCTCGCCGATATCGACCAGTTCGGCGATCTGCCCAAGGCCGCGCATGCCCATTTCGACGACGCAGGCTTCGTGGTCAGCCGTTAACTGTAACAGGGTCTTAGGCAGTCCGATTTCATTATTATAATTCTTTTCCGTCTGCAATACCTTATATTTTTCACTCAAGACGGCGGCAATCATATTGCGCGTCGACGTCTTCCCTACTGATCCGGTTACGGCAATGACGGGAATGGAAAAACGGCGGCGGTGAAAACGGGCTAAATCCTGATAAGCTTTCAGCGTATCAGAAACGACGAAAATAGGTACTGCAGCCCCCTTATATTCCGGCCGCAGTTCAGAGACGACGGCACCGGCCGCGCCTGAAGAGAGGGCCTTTAAGACGAAGTCATGACCATCAAAAGAGGTCCCCTTGAAGGCGACGAAAAGGGAGCCCTTTTCCACCGCCCGGGTATCGGTGCAAACGTCATGAAAAAGCACGCTCCCTATAGAAGAGAGCAGACGGGCTCCCGTCGCTTTCTGTACTTCTTCACTGGTAAAATCAGCCATTATTTATCTCCTCGATGCAGGTCGCGAACGGCATTGCGGGCTTCTTCGCGGTCGTCAAAGTGAATCGTACCGTCATTTAAGATCTGATACGTTTCATGCCCCTTACCGGCAATGACGATGATGTCATTTTCTTGTGCCAGTTCGACGGCGCGATAAATGGCTTCACGACGGTTGACGATGACTTCATGATGCTGTCCCGCCTTAAGCCCTTGTTTAACGCCTTCTTCGACTTCTGCTACGATGGCATCGGGGTTTTCCGAACGCGGGTTATCCGAAGTGACGATAGGAATATCGGCAAGTTCTGCGCCGATACGGCCCATGATGGGGCGCTTGGTTCGGTCGCGGTCACCACCGCATCCAAAGACGGCAATGACGTGGTTGGGGTTCATGGCCCGTGCCGTTTCCAAGGCCTTTTCGAGGCTGTCCGGCGTATGGGAATAGTCGACGACGATAGCAAAGGGCTGGCCGGCTTCGACGAGTTCAAAACGGCCGGCTACGGAGTGGAAGGTCTGAATAGCCTTGTCGATAGTGGCTTCATCGATGCCTTCGGCATGGGCCGCACCGATAGCAGCCAGTGTATTGTAAACGTTGAACAGGCCGGTAATGTTCATATTGAGATGGACATTGACAAAAGGACCGACGACGTCGAAGGACGAGCGTTTCAGTTCGACATTTAAATTCGAACCTTTAAGATCAGCTTCTTTTTCGACGCCATAGGTCAAAACCTGGCAGTGGCAGGCATCGAGAATCTGTTTAGACCAAGGATCGTCGACGTTTACGATAGCCGTTTTATTGTCTTTGACATGGTCGGCAGCGGTCAGGCTCTGGAAGAGCTTGGCTTTCGCGGCGACGTAATTTTCCATGGTCTTATGGAAATCGAGATGGTCCTGAGTAAGATTGGTAAAGACGGCCGTATCGTATTCGATACCGGCGACGCGGTCTAAGGCCAAGGCGTGGCTGGACACTTCCATGACGACATGGGTCATGCCCTTTTCATACATCAGGGCCAAAAAGCGCTGGAGTTCGACGACGTCCGGCGTCGTGTTGTGAATGGGCAGTTCTTCATCGTCGATGAGGGCGTGAATCGTGCCGATGACGCCGACATGATGGCCGGCAGAACGCAGGATATGGGCAATGATGTGGGTCGTCGTCGTCTTGCCGTTGGTACCGGTGACGCCGATCATGCGCATCTTTTTGCCGGGATAGTCATAAAAGAAAGGGACCATGTCTTCTAAGGCATGGTGGATATCGGGGACTTGAATCTGGACCGTTCTCGACGGCAGGTCGAGGTGTTTCGTCGTCAAAACGGCGACGGCCCCTTTTTCGACAGCCTGCGCTGCAAAAGCAGCCCCGTCGACATGAGCGCCGGAAATGCAGACGAATAAGTAGCCCGCTTCGATGTCCCGGGAGTCCGAAGAAATGCCGGTAACTACCGTATCGGCACTGCCGCTGAGATTATAAATTCCTTTAAGTTGTTTGCAAAGTTCACCTATTGTTTTTGTCATTATTATAGAACCTCCTTGACGGTTCATTTCATTGTACTGTTCTACATTGTACAGCTTTATCGGATAAATAACAATGAGGTCGTCGCACAAAAGTGCGTCGACCTCTCATTTAAGCAATTATCGACGGTTCCCCTTTGCGGCCTGATCGCTTTGATTCCCATAGAGAATACGTGACGGTGCCACCATTCCCAGCTGTTTCGTCGCCGTCGTATAAATTCGTTCCGGCGTTTCCAATTTGGAAATTTGGACCCGTAACTGCTCATTTTCACGTTGTAACTGCTGTGCTTGAAGTTTTAATTCCATGAGTTCGCCACTCTGCTGATACGTCCAAGACGTAATAAGATTAGAAGCGATGGCAATCGCTGCGATCATTCCGATGGGAACCAGAACATATACGGCACCCTGCTGGACAGCCTGTACCGCAGCTGACCTCCACAGGGGAACGCTTCTTTCTTCATGTAAATTTCCGACTTTCCTTGCCAGCATACGCAACACATCCATTTCAATAATCATTAGCTTGGCTCCTTCATTTACGGATACCGACGCGAAGTTTTGCACTGCGGGCCCTCGGATTCAAATCCAGTTCCTCCGGCGACGGTAAAATGGGTTGTCGCTTTACTTTTAGGATGGCCTGATGATGGCAGGTGCAAACCGGCATATCGGGCGGACAGATACAATCGGTCGCCAAAAGACGCAGCGTCTGTTTTGCAATACGATCCTCCAGTGAATGGAAGGTAATGACACACAAACGTCCTCCGCGCTTTAAACGCTGAGCGGCATGTTCCAAGGAATCCTTTAAGATTCCCAATTCGTCATTGACTTCGATTCGGATAGCCTGAAACGTTCGCTTCGCCGGGTGCGGCCCGTCCTTACGAGCGCCGGCCGGGATGGCTTTTTTAATAACGTGAACCAGTTCTTCCGTCCGTTCTAAAGGTTTTTCCTGACGTTCTTTCACGATGAATTCGGCAATGCGCTTCGCCCATCGTTCTTCCCCATAATCTTTGATGATACGGTACAAGTCGGCTTCGCTGTAACCGTTTACGACGTCGTAAGCGCTGCGCCCTTGACTGCGGTCCATGCGCATGTCGAGGGGCCCGTCCTGCATATAAGAAAATCCCCGGTCCGGTGTATCCAGTTGATAGCTCGATACGCCGAGATCAAACATGATGCCGTCGACGGCATCGATGTGAAGTTCGTCGAGGACTTCCGATATATACCTGAAATTGCGCTGCACGAGAATATGTCGGCACGGCGTATCAGAGAGGCGTTCCGTTGCCGCTGCAATGGCGTCCCGGTCCTGGTCGAGACCGATAATCGTCGCCTCACCCGTCAGCTGATCGGCTAAGGCCCTGGAATGGCCGCCGCCGCCGAGGGTACAGTCGACGTAAACGCCGCTAGTATCGGTTATTAAATTGGCTATGGTTTCCTTACGAAGAACACTGACGTGGTGAAAATCCATAATTCCTCCTAAAAGTCCAGGTTCAGGAAATCGTCGAGGCTTTCGGCGATTTCTTCCATGGCCGGAACAGTCTTGGCAACATAGGCTTCATATGCGTCTTTACTCCAAATTTCGACCTTGTCTCCTGTCCCCAGAACGGTCACATCCTTAACCAGCTTCGCATAGGCCCGCAAAGTAGCCGGAATAAGGATACGGCCTTGCTTATCGAATTCGACTTCAGCAGCACTGCCAAAGACGAACCGCTGGAAGGCACGGACGTTTTCCTTCGATGCCTTCAGTTGTTTTAAACTTCCGGCAAACCGCATCCATGCTTCCATCGTGTAAACGGAAAGGCAGCCTTCCAAACCTCGGGTAACGATGAAGGTTGGCCCGAGTTCATCCCGAAATTTGACAGGCAAAATAACGCGACCTTTAGCGTCGATTGTATGTTCGTATTCTCCCATAAACATTAGGCGCGTCACTCCTTTCACTCTCCTCCACATTCTACCACATTTACACACTCTGTGACAATAATGTTGACAAGAAATGGAAAAAAAAATAAGCTGCCGCTTTGGCGACAGCCTACTTTTTTAAATATATTGGTTAGTAAACCGATTTACTTCATCGTTCCGGTAATAACAATCGAATCTGTATGCATTTTTTTAAAGTCACAAAGGGCCACTAATTCAGCCCGGCTGTAGCGGCGCCGTTCCGGAACCAAGCCGCCGGCATAGGCCAGGTGGGACAAAATCGTCTCGGCATCAACACCGTCGTCCCGCAGGGCGCGGACGGTAATGCCTTTTTGTCGTTTCGACAGGCGGTTCCCATCGCCGTCGATGAGCATCGGCACGTGGGTATAGTGAGGTGCATCATAACCGAGGATTTTCATAAGCCAAATCTGCTGCGCCGTCGACGACAGCAAGTCTTCACCGCGCAATACGTGGGTTATGGCCATGCTGCCGTCATCGACGGAAACAGCCAACTGGTAGGCATACATGTCATCGGCCCGGCGGACGACGAAGTCACCACAGCCGTGGGGCAGATTCCCAACCTGCTTTCCGTAAACGCCATCGGTAAAGTAAACGGTTTCATCCGGTACATGGATGCGCCACGACGGCTTCTTGGTCATGCGGCGGCGCTGGGCTTCGCTCAGGCCATAACAATGACCGTCGTACACCGTATGTTCGCCGGCATGGGGCGCACCGATGGCCTGAAGCCGCGTCCGGCTACAGTAGCAGGGATAAAGCAGTCCCTTTTCGCGAAGCTCCTCCAAGGCCTTTTCATAATGGTCATACCGTTCCTGCTGGATATAGGGCCCATACGGGCCTCCCACATCGGGTCCTTCGTCCCAAGTGAGGCCCAGCCAGGAAAGGTCTTCCATAAGCGCCTTAGTATACACAGCCTTGGAACGCTGTTCATCAATATCTTCAATCCGCAGGACCAGGGTGCCTCCGGCCTGACGCACTTGGAGCCAGGCCAAAAAGGCCGACCAAACGTTTCCCAAGTGGATATATCCTGTCGGGCTCGGAGCAAATCGCCCTCGCATGGAAGCCATGCCTTAATCGGGGAGGGAAACGAGGTTCGTAAACAGGTCTTTTTCCTGGCGAATCGTCGCTTCACTGCCCATGACGCACAGGTTATCATCCTTCATGACCGCTTCGATGAGCGGAGAAAGGGCCTTGATATCGGCCGCCGTCGTCGCCAAGAGCTGATCGCGGCGAGCCTGGGCGACTTCGTCCGTCGTCCCCGTAAAGTAACGGGTCATAGCTTTTTCACCGCGAAGGGACGGCGTCAAAGGCACGTCAATGCGGCTCAGCGTACCGATAACGTATTTCGTCATTTCCCGGTCCGATACGTCAAAGGTCTTCAAGTAGTCCGCCAAACCGTCATAGGCTTCGACGCTGGAACGCAGATTCGGGTCCCGGTAAGAGCAAAATACCATGTCGCCGTTGTCATAGAAACGGGTAAAGGCACCGTATGCCCCACCCTGGACGCGGACTTTGGTCCATAAATAACCGTACTGGAGAATCGTATCGAGGACCATCAGCGCCCCGGTATAGTCGTAGCCGTGGCTGCGGAAGTTTCCGCCCTTGGCGACATACTGGACCGTACCGCTGGTCATGATGCCTTCGTTCTTCGCCGTAAGGCCGAAGTCGCAAAGACCGGTCCCCTTTTCTCCCTGCGGCAGGGCTTCTGTCCAGCGAGCAGCACTGGCCTTGGCCCCTTCCCAATCGTTGTCGCTGGCCGTCATTTCTAAGGTCAGGGCCGAGCGGCTGAAGATTTTTTTCATGAGGGCTGCCAATTTCCCGCCGATTTCATCGGCATCGGTCTTGATGCGCTTGGCAATGTCCGTGATGAATTCATAGTACGAGAATTCTCCGGCATCGCAGAACGCTTCGACCGGTGATACGTAGGACAGGACGCGGTGCATGACGATCGTATGGCCGCGGCGGAAGGTATCCATATCCCAGCCGGCCTTGATTTCATCGACGAGTTCGATCAATCGGTCCTTGTTGGTAAAGACCGTTTCCAAGGAGATTTCCCGCAAGAGGTCGATTAATTTTTCGAAGTTAAGGGCCAATCCTTTGGCTTTAATCCGGAATACGGGCGTATAATCGCTGTTGTCCAAACGATTGGAATAGGCCGACACACTGTAGCCGATGCCGCCGGTGTAGAGGTCGATGAGGGATGCCAGTTCGCCGTACGTATGGGACTTGGTGTCTATATCACCGAGGATGTCGCTCAAAAGGTAGGCGTAGGAAATTTCTTCCCGCGTCAGGCCGTGAAGGTCGAAGTAGGCATTGACATAGGTAATGCCGTTCGTGTTGTCCGGTACATGGCACAAGGTCACGTCGCCGATCTGTTCTTTATGCATGACCACCGTATCGACTTTCTTTTCAAGATCATCGCGGGATAAAGTCGGAATCGATTCCAGGGCTTCCGGCGAATCGGGCGTCGCCTGGCGCTGTTTCAACGCTTCCGATTCGGCGACGATGGCATCGATTTCTTCTTTCGTAAGGGACGCTTTATAGGCTGCCAGTTTTTCGGCTAAGGCTTTATCGTGTTTTTCCGTCAGGCCCGGTTCCGGTACCAGCGATACCAATGCGTAGTAGGCGTTATCGAGGATGTAACGCTGGATCAAGTCTTCAAAGTAACCAGTGTCAATGCCCTTACGGAGGACATCGAGGGATTTTTCATAGGACAAGGCTTCTAAAGGATCGAGATCATAGAGCCAGGTGTCCATGCAGCGGATGGCATAGATAAGGCCCTTAGGACGGCCGGCAAAATCGGCTTCACGGAGGGTGAATTCCGTCCGGTTCAAGGCCCCGGTCAAAAGCGTCTTGTCGAGACCGTCTTTGACCATGCGGCGCAAAACGTCGGTGACGATAGGCATGATCTTATCCTGCTTATCCGGGTCAGAGCCGTTGACAGAGATGCTCCACAAGGGCTGGAGGATGCCGTCCTGGAAGTCCCCGGAAATGTCCTTCCCAAGGCCGGCGTCGACGAGAGCCTTCTTAAGAGGCGCAGCCGGCGACTGGAGAAGGACATAAGTCAGGACTTTAAAAGCCAGGGCCACCGTCGGGTCGAGGGCCTGGTCGATGACGTAGGTCAGGCTGTGCAGGGTCTTGTGTTCCGTCTTTTCCCCGGAGGCAATGCCATAGGGATAGGACTTTACGGCGCTGCCCGGGAAGACCTGACGGCCAATGGTCGAATCGACGTCCTGGAGCCGGAATTTGCTCAAGTATTCCCCATCGATGAAGGCCAGGGTCTGGTCGATGTCCATATCGCCGTAGAGGAAGATATAGCTGTTGGCCGGATGGTAATACGTGCCGTGGAATTTGGCGAAATCTTCCTGTGTCAGGTTGGGAATGTCATCAGGATCGCCGCCCGATTCAACGCCATAGGTCGTATCGGGGAAGAGGTTTTCCATGACGTGCCGTTCGAGCTGAGAGTCCGGAGACGAAAAGACGCCTTTCATTTCATTATAGACGACACCGCGGTAAATGAGGTCGCTGTCGGCCGAATCGAGGTGGTAATGCCAACCTTCCTGCATCAGGACCTGTTTGTCCTTCAGCATATTCGGGAAAAAGACGGCATCCAGGTAGACATCCATCAGATTTTTGAAGTCGGCCGCATTACGGCTGGCGACGGGATACATAGTCTTATCGGGGAAGGTCATGGCGTTGAGGAAGGTATTGAGCGAGCCTTTGACCAGTTCGACGAAGGGTTCCTTCAAAGGGAATTTCCGGGAGCCGCAAAGAACAGAGTGCTCGCAGATATGGGGCACACCGGTGCTGTCCGACGGCGTCGTACGGAAGGAAATGGAAAAGACCTTATTGTCGTCGTCATTTTCGATGTAGAGCAGGCGGGCACCGGACTGGTCATGGTGCAGTTCATAAGCCTGGCTGTGGAGTTCCGGAACGTACTGCGAACGCTCAACGGTAAAGCCGTGAATCTTCTGTTTTTCTTGTAACTTCATAAAAAAAACGCTCCTTATCATCATATATTTTACATATTATAGCTTACATAAATCAGTATATGTTTATAGGCTGCGGCGTCTTAAAGCAAATCACCGCGAATGAGTTAATCGGAAAGCAGCAGGGCGCCGAGATCCTCTACGGTTTCGGCGATGTAGTCCGGGCCGTATTCCTTTCGTTCGGCCGGATTACCGTAGCCATAAGCGGCGTAAATGACGGGAAGTCCCAATTCATGGGCGCCGATGATGTCGAATTTACGGTCGCCGACCATGACGGCTTCCCCTTTTTCAAAGGAACCGATGCCCTTCAAAATCCGTTTCATGACGTCAGCCTTCGTATCGGTACCGCCAACAGCAGGCCCGGCAATGGCTTCTAAGTACGGCGCCAGTCCGAATTTTTCACAGATGGCTTCGGCGTGGACCTGGGGCTTCGACGTCGCCACAAAAGAACGAATGCCCTTTTCCCTTAGTTTCTTTAATAAAGGAACGATGCCTTCAAATGCGCGGTTTTCAAACTTGCCGATTGTGCTGTATCGTTCCTGAAAAAAGGCATAGGCCTGACGGGCCTTTTCCGGCTCAAAACCGTAGTAGCCTTCAAAGGTATCTAAGAGCGGCGGACCGACAATGACATGCGGGTCGAGGCGACCTTCGGACGAAATGCCCATCTTCTCTAAGGCATAGGCCACGGAATTAAGGATGCCCTCTTTGGAATCAGTCAAGGTTCCGTCGAGGTCAAATAAAACGTATTTATACATTAGCTATACTCCTGAAATCTCTACTTATCTTAACCCTCCAGAAGACTCCTTCCTCTTAGGTGGGGGATGAATGGTGGGTGGTTGTGTAGGCTCGATGCCCACGAAAACCACAAATCCACGTGGATAGTCTTGTCTACGTAAATTTTCTAGTATATAGTTTAGTATATATTAGAAAAGGAGGTGTCAAAAATGTATCTAACCCAATCAAATGTCGTAAGAGGTCTTTCCAAAGAAGAATACTCCATCCTACGGGAAATGTGCCAGTACAGCAATAATCTTTACAATGTAGCTCTCTATCATATCAGGCAATACTATTTCCAAGAGAAAAAGTTGCTGAAATACGAGGAAAACTACCATGTCTGCAAAGAAAATGAAAACTATGGACTGCTCCAAGCTGGCGTGTCTCAGCAGACATTGAAGGTTGCTGACCGCAGTTTTAAGTCATTCTTCAATCTCATAAAGAAAGCAAAATCAGGTGAATATCTCTTCAAGGACATCAAGATGCCCCGCTATCGAGAAAAAGGTGGTCTGTTCAACCTGATTCTGTCCGCCAATGCCATAAATATCAAGAATGGATTCCTGACGGTGCCTATGAGCAGGGAGTTTTCCAATCTGCATGACGGTAAACAGGTCAAAATTCCATTCCCGAAAAGGCTTGATGGTAAGACCATCAAGGAAATCCGCATCTGTCCTATATACAATGGCATATACTTCAAAATACAGTATTGCTATCTTCAAGCGGAAGAACCTCAAGACGTTTCCGTGGACAAGGTGCTGGCGATCGACATTGGCCTTGAAAATCTAGCGACCTGTGTAACCAATACCGGGACGGCGTTCATCATGGACGGACGTAAACTGAAATCAATTAACCAGTATTGGAACAAGCAGAAAGCTTATTATCAAAGTATCGCTGACAAGCAAGGGCAGAAAAAAACGCACCGACTCTATGTTTTGACTCGAAAACGGAATCATCGGACACAAGACTATATCCGCAAGGTCGCCCGTTACATCATCAACTACTGCATAGAACACCGTATCGGCACCATCGTTTGCGGCTACAATGGCAACTTCAAACGTAGTATGAATCTTGGCAAGATTACCAATCAGCAGTTTACGCAAATCAGCTTCGGCAGTCTGCGTGAGACCTTGAAAGGGCTTTGCGAGCGATACGGCATGAAGTACATCGAACAGGAAGAATCGTACACTTCCAAGGCAAGCTGCTTGGATTTAGACGAGATTCCTGTCTATAAGCCTGAACAGCCGTATACGGGAGCCTTCAGCGGGAAACGGGTCCATCGCGGCCTGTACCAATTTGCCGATGGAAGGATGGCTAACGCCGACGTAAACGGTGCGGCCAACATACTCAGAAAAAGTAAGCAGAACTTCGATTACGAAGAACTGTGTAGAGGGCTTTTGGACAGCCCCTTGAGAATAAGGATATCCTGACAACTAACTCCTTTAGGATATGTTGCTAGGCGTTAGTCCATGTATCAAACTTCTCAAGAATCTCCCGATTCTATAAGCGGGAGAGGTTCAATGTGTACGCTATCTATTTTAGCGTGCTTTACTGATATTTGCAAACCGGCACCGCCCACAATGGACGTTTTGAGATTCCAAGTATCGTAGCGCTCCCCTTTTATCAGTCTCAGACAGGCAAAAGGAATCGTCCCCTTCACTGGGATTGATGTCTCCAAGGAGTAATGACTCTGCTCACACTTTTGTCGTACGACGGATAAGAATCCCTCACGTTTTATGGGCATACACGATAAAGATGCCGCGCCATGATGGCCCATTGATTTCCCTGAAAAAGCCGCCATTTCCTCCGCTTTTTTCGATAAACCATTTTGTATTAAGTTCTTTCCGGAACAATATTGACCATTTTCGTACACTTATGCTATAATGCATTTAGCAATAACAAAGAACAATTTTTATTTAAATTAAGAAATTATACGAAAAGGGAGTGTTAATTCATGGAAAATGCTATTCGCTCATCTTACGACCTCTATATTAACGGCAAATGGGTTCCCGCCAGCGACGGCGCAACCTTCAAAGCCTTCAATCCTTCTAACGGTGAACAATTATCGGTCTGCGCCGAAGCTACGAAAGAAGACGTCGACGCTGCCGTCCGCGCCGCCGAAGCTGCTTTCCCGGCTTGGAAAAAAGTATCCCCCATCGACCGTCAGAATATCCTCTTGAAAATCGCTGATGTTATCGACCAGAACGCCGATAAATTAGCTCTCATCGAATCCCTCGACAACGGCAAACCGATTCGTGAAACGAGAAACATCGACATTCCTTACAGTGCCGACCACTTCCGTTACTTTGCCGCCGTCCTCCGCGACGAAGAAGGCCGCGTCTCGAGCCTCGATGAAAACATGATGAGTATCGTCATCCATGAACCGATCGGTGTCGTCGGCCAGGTCATCCCTTGGAACTTCCCCTTCCTCATGGGTGCTTGGAAACTGGCTCCGGCCTTAGCTGCGGGCTGCACGATCGTCCTCAAACCGTCGAGCTCGACATCTCTCAGCCTCCTCGAATTGATGCACCTCTTAGAAGGCGTCCTGCCTGACGGTGTCGTCAACATCATTACCGGCAAGGGCTCCCGCTCCGGCCAGTACCTCCTCGACCATCCGGACATCCAGAAATTGGCTTTCACAGGCTCGACAGAAATCGGCCGCGACGTCTACAAGGCCGCTCAGGAAAAACTGATTCCGGCTACCCTTGAACTGGGCGGTAAATCGGCCAACATCTTCTTTGAAGACTGCAAATGGGACATGGCTATGGAAGGCGCCGAATTCGGCATCCTCTTCAACCAGGGCCAGGTCTGCAGCGCCGGTTCCCGTATCTTCGTACAGCGCAGCATTTACGACAAATTCGTAAACGAACTGGCTGAACGCTTCAACCGCGTCAAAGTCGGTCTGCCTTGGCTGAAAGAAACGCAGATGGGCGCTCAGGTCGACGAACGTCAGCTCGAAAAGATTTTGAGCTACATCGAAATCGGCAAAAAAGAAGGAGCTCGCCTGGTATGCGGCGGTGAAAAGATCACCACTGACGGCCTCGAAAAGGGCAACTTCATCCGTCCGACCATCTTCGCTGACGCCAAGAACGACATGCGCATCGCCCAGGAAGAAATCTTCGGGCCCGTCGTCGTCATCATCCCCTTCGATACGGAAGAAGAAGTCATCGATATGGCCAATGACAGCATCTACGGTCTCGGCGGCGCCGTATGGACCCGCGACATCAACCGTACTCTGCGCGTAGCGAAAGGCGTACAGACGGGCCGTATGTGGGTCAATACCTACAATGCCCTGCCGGCCGGCGCTCCTTTCGGCGGCTACAAACTCTCCGGTATCGGCCGTGAAACGGATAGATCGACGATGTACCACTACATGCAGACCAAGAACATCCTCATCAACTTCTCGGAAAAACCGAACGGCTATTACGAATAATACTCCGCCCGCTCATTTCCTATCATAAATTGACAAAAACCTCCTTTCTTCATATAATACAGTATTGTGAAGAAAGGAGGTTTTTCCATGAAAAAGATGCTGTCCAAAAAAGAAAAGGCCCGCCGACAAAGCATCCGCCTGTCGCCGGCCATCAAAAAAACGATCCGGACGCTCGACCCGGCCCGCATCCTGACCCTCGACTTAGAGACGACAGGACTTACGGCAGACGCCGAAATCATTCAGCTTTCCATCATGAACGGTTTCGGTCAGGTTCTCTTGAACCGCTATTTCAGGCCCATCCATACGGAGCGATGGGACGAAGCGATGGAAGTCAATCACATCACGCCGGAACAAGTGGCCCATGAAGATCCCTTCATCCTCTGGGCCGATGAAGTCAGCCGTCTTTTCATGGACGCAGACCTCATCGTCGGCTACGGTACCTTTAACGATATCGAGCGCCTGTATGAATCGGGCGTCGTCCTGCCCGACCGCGATATCTACCTCGATCTGGCCGAAGCCTTCTCCCTCATCCATTATAAGGAAACGAAGACTATTACCTATACCAAGCTTCGAAACTGTGCCGCCTATTACGGCTACGACAGCCGCCGCAGCTGGCATGACAGCCTGACCGATACGGACGCCACGCTGTTTTGTTTCCACCATATGCTGGAAGATGACCGGGCCATCTTTAAAAAACGCCGTTACCCGCAGCTCTGCGGATAACGGCGTTTTGTCGTTTTGCAATTATACTCCTCGCAATTGAGGATCCCAAATGATTTTGTGGAGCTGAATCTGAAGGTGCCAGTCGGTCAGCTCGTGTTCCTTCATAAAGTCGACGATCTGCGCCGGCTCAATCTCTCCGAAGACGGCACCGACGTAGACGGCACACTTCGGCTGATAGCGTTCATAGACGGCCAGGGCCTGGTTGAGGTCGGCTTCATCGCCGACGACGAACTTCAGGACGTCCTGAGGACGGAGCTTTTCAAAATTCTCTTCCAGCATCCGGCCGGCCATGTCCGACGAGAGGCTCTTATAGTCGACGGTAAACCAGACATGGTCGTATTTGAAGTAAGGCTCGATGTCGACGCTGCCATTCGTTTCGATATTGACGCTGTGCCCTTTTAGGGCCGCCAACAGAGCATGGACATCCTGACAGAGCGGTTCCCCACCGGTCAAGGTAACGTTGGGGTACGAGACCTGCCTTACAATGTCGTCGACGTCCATGTCCTTCCCTTCCGAAAAGGCATAGGTCGTATCGCAGTAAGAACAACGCAGGTTACAGCCACAGAGGCGGATGAAGGTGGCCAGCTGACCGGCCTTTTTCCCTTCCCCGTCGATGCTGTCGAAAATCTCATTGACGCAGAGACTATACTTCATAGACAGCCACGTTCCCTTCGCTTTCCTGGACCTCGGCCCGGACGCAATGCGGTACAGTGTCACAAATCCACTTGGCAATGTTTTCTGCCGTCGGATTGAAATCAAAGACGTCGTTTAAATTCTGATGATCCATCTTGTGGTGGACCAGTTCTTTAATCTTTTTGAAGTCGACGACCATGCCGTTGTGATCGAGTTCTTCGGCCTGACAGGTCACGTGGATGATCCAGTTGTGGCCATGGAGATTTTCACATTTACTGGCGTAGTCGAGGACTAAATGGTGAGATGCGGAGACTTCCAGCCGCTTGGTTACAGTATACAAACAATTTCCTCCCTTATCGTGCATCAAAAGGCTTATAAGCCCAGCTTGTAGATGCGGTTGGCGTTATTAAAGAATACGTCATCCCAGTGCGCTTCAGGGATGAAACCTTTTACAAATGAAATGTAGTCGTTAACATTGGCCAGGGGCCAGTCCGTCCCGTACATGACCCGGTCATAGGCGCCGAGATACTTGAGCCAGTCCCGGAGCATGGAGATATAACCCCGCTTACTGCGCAGGAAGGCCATCATATCGGGCACCTTGCCTTCGAGGAGTCCCGACAGATCGACGGCGACGTTGTGATTCTTTTCCAAGACGGCAATGGCATCCTGCAAAAAGGGATTGCCGAAGTGGCACATGACCAACTGGACGTTGGGATGGCGCACGGCCGCTTCGTCGAGGGTCAAGGGATGGCTGTATTTCAAAAGGGCATTGGCCGTTGCCGTCAGCCCCGTATGGATGGCGACAGGCTTATCATACTTTTCGGCCAACTCATAAATCGGATCATACCATTCGTCATAGACGTAGATATGGCTGTAGCCCGGGTAGAGCTTGATGCCGCAGCACTGACTTTTCTTTAAATTCTCTTCGACATTGGCGGCAATGCTGTCCATGTCATCTTTTCCGGTCAGGCTGTCGATGCCGATGCAGTAGCTCATATAATCGGGATAGTTATGTTTTTTAGCATCCAGGGTCCGATTACTCATGACGACGCCGTGGACGACGTTATTTTCGATAAAAGCTTGGTGCAGTGATTCTTCCGTATTGGTATAGCCGGCAGCCAAGGCAACCTGGTCGAAACCGGGGAAATCGCAAAAATGAAAATGGCTGTCAATCACTCGTAATTCTTTTACTTTCATTTATAGGTCCCTCATTCCAAAATCGCCGTTTCTAATGCAATCTGGATCATATCATCAAAAGACGTCTGCCGTTCTTCCGGCGTGCAGGCGTCTCCGGTCAATAAGTGGTCGCTGACGGTAAACAACCCCAGTGCCTTGGCGCCAAACTTGGCCGCTGCCGTATAGAGACCGGCCGTTTCCATTTCGACGGCCATGATGCCGTACTGGGTCAGTTTTTCGTTATCGATTTCTTCATCGTAAAAACGGTCGACAGAGACGACGTTGCCGACCCGGGCCGGGACGCCAAGAGCCGCTGCCTGGCCATAAGCCTGGCACAAAAGGGTAAAGTCGGCTAAAGGCGCATAGTTAATCGAGCCGCCGAAAATATTGCGAATGATCGACGAATCGGTCGTCGCCCCTTGGGCCATGATGACGTCGCGAAGTTTGATATCACGGCGCATAGCACCGCAGGTACCGACGCGGATCAGCTTTTTCACGCCGTAGTCCCGCATCAATTCCGTAGCATAAATGGAAATAGAAGGAATCCCCATGCCTGTCCCTTGGACCGACAGGCGGACGCCCTTATAGGTTCCGGTATAGCCGAGGATATTGCGGATTCGGGTATAGCAGAAGGTGTCATCTAAAAAATTTTCAGCAATATATTTCGCACGCAGCGGGTCACCGGGAAGCAAGATGCGATCGGCGATTTCACCGTCGCGAGCGGCAATATGAAGACTCATGTACAGTTCCCCCTTTACACATCATCTATTGAATTCCTTTCATAACATGCCTGAAAGGGCGGTTATGGAGTGAAAAACATGGAAGTCCATGCTTGATTTTATCAATCCTCAAGTCTATATGATACCACATTACTCTAGTTTTAGTCACACCATTTTCGCTATTTTTCATATTTTTTTCAGACAAAGCCTATTTGACAAGACCTAGGGAATTTCATATAATAAAGTAATTAAGGATGCCCCATTTTGACTGCCCTTATTGCGGTGCTTGGCGGGCATCCTTTTGTCGTATTGCAGTTTGAAATTGCCTCTCGCTATGCTACAATGTATAAGAAGCATTAAAAGGAGCGGTCGTATGTACGAAAATCCCTTATCTCACATTTTAGAATATAATTTAGACTTGGGTAAGACGAAACCCGATACGGTCCATCGCGATGAAAGGTATTGCCCCTTCTGTGACGTCGCTCATTTGAAGAATGTCATGGAAAAGCGGGGGCACATGATCTGGCTTGAAAATGCCTTTCCGGTTCTCAAAGACTCATGGCAGACGCTCATCATCGAAACCGATGACTGTGACGGCGAGTTCTCCGACTATACCCCGGAATACGCCCAAAAGCTCATCGAATTCGGCCTTGAAAAATGGCAGCAAGTCAAGGAAATGGGCAAATTCAAATCGGTCGTCTTTTACCGCAACCACGGCTATATGTCCGGCGGCACGATTCACCATCCCCATTCGCAGATCGTCGGCTTCAAAGACTATGACTATCACGAAGATATCAAACCCTTCCACTTCGTCGGTCCGACCATCTTTGAAGAAGACGGCCTTACGATCACCCTGTCCAAACGGCCCATCATCGGCTTTTACGAAGTAAATCTTATCTTAAAGGACCGGGCAAAACTCGAAAAATTCGTGCGCTGCATGCAGACGACAGCCCACTATTTCATGCACTCCTTCATCCGCTTTAACGACAGTTACAACATCTTTTTCTATGATTTTCCCGATGACGATGCCTTATACGTCAAAATCATCCCGCGCTTTCTTACCAACCCTCTCTTTGTCGGTTACATGATTCCACAAATCGCAAATGGAGGCCATTCGGCGCATTTTATCCAGGAATTGCAGACCAGGCTGCATGACCTATAGAAAGGACGGTCCTCATACATTTATGCGTTTATTTGCAATAGGTGACTTACATTTATCGGGCAATCCGCCAAAAAAGCCGATGGAAGTCTTCGGCCCCCGCTGGAAAAATCACTGGCAGCGCATTGCCGAAGACTGGAAAGAAAGAGTCACCGATGACGATACAGTCCTCATTGCCGGCGATACGTCGTGGGCCATGCGCCTCGACGAAGCCCAGGAGGACCTCGATCAAATCCGCGCCCTGCCGGGCAAAAAAATCATTATCCGCGGCAACCACGACTACTGGTGGGCCAGTGCCGGAAAACTGAACCGCATGGATGCCGAAAATAATATGCACTACCTCTACGGCTCGACAGCCATCCTCGACGATGGCACGATCATCTGCGGCACCCACGGCTGGATCTGCCCGGGCGATATCCATTACCAGGAAGAACGGGATGCCAAACCGTACCGCCGTGAACTGCTTCGCGTCGAACGGACGCTCCAGGAAGCGGAAAAAATAGGCAGTGGCCATACGATTCTCATGCTCCACTATCCGCCGGTCTGCGACTTGACGAAACCCAGCGGTTTTACAGAACTCTTAGAAAAATACAAGGTGCCCCTCTGTATCTTCGGCCACCTTCACGGTATGCAGCCCGGAACGATGTTCCCCCGCCGTTATAACGGTACCCTGCTGCACCTGGTGTCGGCCGACTATCGGGACTGCAAGCTCCTTGAAATCAAATTTGACGGTGAGGAGGCACTGCCATGAGTCAAATAGCCCAAAAACATCTCTTAGCCGGCATCATCTTCGGCGACGCCGAAACGGGCGAATACATCTACCTTCCCGGTGGCGAAGTCGGTACCGACCGGCCGCTCTGCGTCTTTGAACACGACGGTCAAAAAGAGGATGTCGACCTCGAACAAGCCGGCTACCTCGTCGATCACCTGACGCTGAAAAAATGCAGCCATCCCACCCTCGGGAACCGCTCTTTTTAACATAACAAAAAAGAACCTCTCTGCCCTCCTGCCGAACTCATTCGTTAGGGTCTAACGAATGAGCTGCACAGAAATCAGAGGGGTTCTTTTATTATGCGTTATCCGGCGTTTGATCGGCATCTTTTCGGAGGGTAAACCAGAAAGTGACGCCGCCGTTTTCGTTCTTCACGCCATAAGATTCACCGTGGAGCTTCACCAAGGCCGCCACCGTGCCCAGGCCTAAGCCGTGGCCGCCGAAGATGCGTTTCGGACTGCGGGCCCGCGACGAGTCGATCTTATAGAAGGGCTCCCAAATACGCTGCTGATACTCTTCATCAATGTGACTGCCTTCATTGTAGACGCAGATTCGGTACCGCTCACCGAGATCTTCGGCCCAAAGGCGGATATGTTGATTGGCATCGGTATAATCGATAGCATTGCTTAAGAAATTCGTTAAAATCGTATCGATTCGTTCCGGATCGCCATAGACGGTCATGGTCTCAGGCAAATCAATCTTGGCAAGGATTCCCTTGTCTTCCATGACTTTGGAGAACCGTTCCCGACTTTCCTCGGCCAGAGCACTGAAATCGAAGACGGTCTGTTCCAAATGGAAGGAACCCGTTTCCAAGCGTGATAAGCTGAGCAGATCACGAACCAGTTTATCCATCTTCTGGGTCTCACTATGTATAACCGAGCAATACCGACGCTGTGTTTCTTCATCGATGTCGAGGGTATCGAGACCTTCTGCGTACCCTTGGATAATGGCCAAGGGCGTTTTCAGCTCATGGGACACGGCCGATAGGAAGGCCTTCCGCATGTGCTCGACCTCTTTGGCTACGTCCAATTGTTTTTTCAGCTCTTCATTCGATTGGCGAAGAGCTGTCAAGGCGACATTGAGCTGGTTGGACAGGATATTCAGGCTCTCACCGAGTTCGCCGATTTCATCGCTAAGGTTCCCTTTCCACTTATTGGAAAAATCAAGGTGAGCCATGGCGAAGGCCAGGTTCTTCAATTCGATGAGGGGTTTGGTCATGCGCTGAGTCAGATACAACGTACTGACGCAGGCCACGATCAGCCAGACAATGCCGCAGACGATGATGAAATGCTGGACAATATAGATATTTTCCTGCATGGGCGCGACGGACTGGTTGATGATGACGTACGTACCATCCTGAATGCGGTCGACGAGGTTAAAATACTCAAAATCAGGCATATCCTTATAAAGATGAACGGCTCCCAACAGGCTTTCATCAGGTGCCTTGCCGTCGAGAAGTTCCATGAGTTCCTTGATGTGTACCGGCGGCTTGCCCTCCGGACGATCGGCAGGAACTTCATTTTCCTTGCCAAGGGCGATGATTTCCTGATCTTCGGGAACGGTTTCCGGCGGCAGATGGACTCGCCGTCCCGGCCGAGAGGAATAGACCAGCTTGTTGTTGTCGACGATGAGGATGTCGACGCCGTAGCGCTGACTCAGTGAGTCCAGCGAATGTTCGTCAGGGCCGTTTTTCTTTTGATAGGTAGCACTGATCTTCTGACTGGCTTCGATCATGGCTTCTTTTTTCATGGAGTAGTAGTAGCGGTCAAAGCCAAGGCCGACAGCCATCATCAGCCCGATGATAAAGAAGATAGAAAAACAGCCGACATAGACACCGGTCTTAACCTTTAAGGACAATAAGCCTTTCCGTCTCATTTGGAATCGTAGCGGTATCCGTAGCCGCGGACAGTACGAATGTAGCGGCCTTTGTCGCCGAGTTTAATGCGCAGGCGGTTGATGTGCGTATCGACGGTGCGCAGATCACCGTAGTAATCGTAATTCCATACCTGATTGAGGATCTGGCGGCGGCTCAAAGCCTTGCCGGTATTGCTCATCAGATAGTTGAGAAGCTTGTATTCTGTCGGGCTGAGATCAACATTCTTCCCGTCTAGGACGACCTGGCGGGCATCGCGGTCGATGGCGACACCGGCTTCGGTTTCCTGCGTTTCCGAGTCGTTCTGAGAACGGCGCAAGAGAGCCTTGATCTTAGCTACTAAAATTTTCGGGCTGAAAGGCTTGGTAATGTATTCGTCAGCTCCGAGATCGTAGGCAAAGAGTTGGTCAATTTCTTCGCCTTTTGCCGTCAGCATCATGATGGGAACCGTCGATTCGCGGCGGATTTCACGGCATACGGTCCAGCCGTCGTAACCGGGCATCATGACGTCGAGAAGGACCAAATCCGGATGTTCCTTGTCGTAGATATCCAGGGCTTCTTTGCCGTCAACAGCTTCTAAAATTTCGTAGCCTTCAGGCTTTAAAAAATCAATGACCAATTGGCGCATAAGTTGTTCGTCATCTGCAATAAGTATCTTTTCCATAGTTAATCCTTCCTTCTGATAGCGTCTGTATCTGGCAGCTGAGCGAGCCAGTCATCAATCGGCCGGCCAAAGAGGATGAGGTCCGGCACCAGATCCCGCAAAGGGACCAATACGAAAGCCCGTTGTGTTAGATAAGGATGGGGCAAGGTCAGCTCCGGCGTCCGGCAGACCTCGTCCGGGCTGTAAACGAGGTCGATATCGATGGTTCGGGCACCCCATTTTTCATGGCGCACCCGCCCCAGCTGCCGTTCAATGGCAAGACAGCGTTCGAGGAGCTTCTGGCCCGTAAGACTCGTCTCCACGGAAACGGCACCGTTGATAAAGGGCGGCTGATCTTCCTTCCCCCACGGCGGCGTTTCATAAAAAGGAGACACCGTCTTAACGGTTACTTCAGGCGTGGCATCGAGGAGGCCCACAGCCCGTTTCAGCGTCTCTTCCCGATTCCCCAGATTGGCGCCGATGCTAAGGTAAAATTTAGCCATGTCGTCGCCTTTCAAGGACTACGGCCGCATCGTCAAAGAGACCGCCAATCGGAGCCTGGGGCTTATGGACGGTTACCGTCACGACCTCGACAGGAGGAAAGGCGCCGAGAATCTCTTCGGCAATGACCGTTCCCAGCCGCTCGATAAGCTGATAGCGGCGATTCTCGACGATGTCCTTAACCCGAGCATAGACGACACTGTAGTCGACGGTCTGGTGAAGGTCATCAGAGGCGCCTACCTGTGACAGGTCCGTTTCAAGGCATATATCGATATGAAACGGCTGACCAAGCTCCGCTTCCGATGCTAAGCAGCCGTGGTGCCCCCAAAAGTGAAGTCCTTTGAGCATGATTTTATCCATCTTGTTTTTCCTCCATGACGAGCTTCCAAGCTTCTTTATAGGCATCGGTTCCTTCTTTCAGGCACCCGGACGCTGCCGTCGTCATAATATTCGAATCGATGGCCAGTTGATCGCGCATGGTAAGGCATAGGTGCGTTGCTTTGACGACGATCAGAACGCCTTCCGGATCGAGGCCGCGGACGATGGACTGACACAATTCTTCCGTCATCCGTTCCTGGAGCTGGGGCCGGCGGGCCAGGATATCGACAGCTCGGACGAAGTGACCGAAACCGGCGATACGATTAGCTTTAGGGTAGTATACGATGTGAACGGTACCGAAAAAGGGTAACAAATGATGTTCACAAAGCGAGTGAAAGCGGATATTGCGGACACTGACCAGTCCATTGGACCGGGTTACGATAGGACTGTTCCATTCGTCATCAGGATTTTCCTGAAGGCCTGAAAAAAATCGGGCAAAGGTCTCGGCCACGCGGTGCGGCGTCTTTTCCATTCCCAGCGCCGTCAAGTCGAGCCCTAGGGCTTCTAAAAATTGCCGCATGGCGGCGACAGCTTTTTCATTTTCTACCAATGTGGCGACTCCTCCTTTTCCGTATGATTATAAAAGAAAGTAATAGGACAGCATAAAGATGGCGCCCCCTAGAATGATGAACACCGGGCTGGCATACTGCTGCCACAGGCTTTGGACCCGGTGGAGATAGATGTCCTCGGGATCGTCCGGATTATAGCGCAGGGGCAGTTCATCGCCGGCTACGTAATTCCATTCGGCATTACCAAAGGCATAGCGAGCCTGATGGGTCTTTCCGTCTTGGGACGTAAAACGAACGACAGGATAATAAAGGGTCCCACTTTTCATCTTCTTCTCTTCAAATCCCAAGAGAGTGCCTGTCCCTTCCTGCGTGCAGCGTCGGGTAAGGCTGTAAAATTTAGAGCCGTGATACAGGCCGACAGCAATGAACAACGTGCCAAGGATGGCAGGGATAAAATAAAAGATTTGCAGCAGCATGGCAAAATTCCTTTCTATTCATGGCGGTGACTTAGAAAGCGGCTGAGGGTTAGGCCCAGCAGCGCTCCGATAACACCGGTGATGATTTGAGGCCAACTCATGGCCGTCAACAGCAGATGGCGCATAGCCGGAGGGAATTCGATACCGGCAAAGAGTAAATAAAATAAGGCGTAGAGGGTACCTGCCTTAGCCAGGGCTCCGACCAACAGTGCCGGCAGGCCGTAGTGCTGCCATCGCCAAGCGAAGTAAACGTAGACGCCATTTCCAATGGCGACGGGAAAGACAAAGAGAACGAAAGGCAGCATCCCTTCGAGCCAGGCAAAAAACGGCGTGCAGGCGGCAACGACAAAGCCGGCCCTGCGATCGACGGCAAGAACGGCCGTAATCAGGCAGGCATTGACTAAAGACCCGATGAGGAACAGACTGATCTGAGGCGGTATAGGGATGATGAGCCTGAGCCCTTGTAAAATCAAGGTCGCTGCCAGTATCAGTCCCGTTCGGGTTACCTTTTGTGTGTCGTCGGTCATACAGCCTCCCTGTCCATTTTGCAAAAATTTGCTATAATAGAATATAGCTTTAGTATCTATATTGTATCTTCCGAGGTGTCAGATGTCAAAACGATTTATTCATTCTATCAATTATATGCGCGGACTTTGCATGCTCGGCGTCATCGCCATCCATGTCGGCTCAGTAGCCATCGTCAATCCGTCGCCAAATTTGGCGCTCGTCGCCATTTTAGAAATCTTATCCCGCTTCTCCGTACCGGCCTTTTTCTTTCTATCGGCCTTTGGCATGTTTTACAGTCAGGGACTCCACGAGCCCTTTGACTATAAAGACTATTTGCGGCGCCGGCTGCGGACAGTTTTTGTCCCCTACCTGGCCTGGTCGTTTTTCTACATGGCCTTCGTATCGGCTATCAGCCATAATCTCAATCTCTTTCATCCCTATGCCATCTTTCGCACCTTGTGGTATGGACTGGCCATGTATCATATCTACTTCCTGGTCATCCTCTTATGGTTCTACCTCTTCATGCCTCTGTGGCGGCCTTTACTGCGCCTCATGGACCGCAAACCGGTTCTTTCCTTTACAGCCCTGTTTCTCGTCAACATGATCTTTAATTTTTACTCGAGTTACAGTTGGAATCTCCATTCGGACAATCCCTTCCTCGAAGATGCCTCGAATCTGCGCCTGAACTACATGGTCCTGCACTATTTATTCATCTTCATGTTCGGCGCCTTTACGGCGGAACACTTTTCGTCGGTCACGGCCTGGCTCAAACGGCACGGCACAGTGATCAATCTCCTTCAAATCGTTTCGACGGCGGGCATGCTGGCCGCCTACTACGGCGTCATGCATTACCTCGGCTATGACCCCTTATCGGCGGTCTTCACCATTCACCAGCTCAGCCCCATCGGCATGGTTTATACCCTGTCGACGATGCTCTTCCTCCTCTACTGGTGGGAATGCCGGCCTGTACCGCACGCCGTCCATCAGTTCTTCTCCCGGTTAGGAGACTATTCCTACCCCATCTATCTGGTTCATCCTGTTTTTCTCAGCCTCTGCACGGGCCTTGCGGCTCACCTGCATATTTACCTGCGAGCCATTCACATCATCGCCATTTACATCATCGTCGTCGCCTGTGCGTCGGCCTATTCCTGGGTCGTCGTTGAGCACAAGCTTCCGAAATGGCTCAGTATCTGCGTCAAAGGAAAATAATAAAGATAACAAAAGAGGGACTGCTGCATGAAGAAAACCGCTCCATGCAGCAGTCCCTTTTTGATTGCGCTCCCTTGCCGACAGCACCGGAAACCCAGCTCTTCCGACTATACGCGGAAAGAACGTAAGGCAGATGAGGCACACTTCGGCAGCCCGTTCGCCGCCAAGGGCTTACTTTTTAGCATTCTGCTTTTCCATGACCTTTTCCAACACGTCCGTGGCCATACGGGCTCTGGCTTTGATAACAGCGTTACCGTCTTTGATCGCTTCGGGATAGAAACTGCTCTTATACTTATGCTTCTTAGTCTGAGTAATCATCTTCTTCAGTTGAATCGTCTGATCATCGATGTTGTATACATAGGTACAGTAATCCGTCGTATCGCCGGATTTTTCCACAGTATTGAAGGACAGAACCTGGCGGCCCATATCGTAGTAGAGTTTCGCCGAATTCATGTCAATCGATGTATACTGATTATACTGCCACATATTGTCGGCCGCAAAGACCGAGGCCGACAAGGCCAGGGAAAAACCGAGGGCCAAAAGCACTTTTTTCAATTTCACAGATAACACTCCTCACTCCTATGATTTATACTTTATTATACCATGGATTATCTGTAAAAGGTAAGAAGTTTCACCGATTATCCACTTTTTCGGGATATATGTCATGTTGGGACAGACGCTGCCAGGCAACGTCTTCCCAAGGCGTACCGGGACGGCCATAATTGCAGTAGGGATCAATGCTGATGCCGCCGCGGGGCAGGAATTTCCCCCAGACTTCGATATACTTCGGATCCATGGCATCGATGAGGTCGTCCATGATGATGTTGACGCAGTCTTCGTGGAAGTCTCCGTGGTTGCGGAAGCTGAACAGGTAGAGTTTCAAAGCCTTGCTTTCGACCATCCGTTCATCGGGGACGTAGGAAATATAAATCGTAGCGTAGTCCGGCTGACCGGTCATGGGACAGAGGCTGGTGAATTCCGGGCAGTTAAACTTGACGAAGTAGTCCCGGTCGGGATGTTTGTTGATGAAGGTTTCCAAAAGGTCCGGATTGTAGTCTGTCGGATAGGTCGTGTGCTGATTGCCAAGGAAGGTAATGCCCTGAAGGTCTTCATGATCTCGACTCATATTATAACCCCTTTTCTAAGACGTAGTGCTGACGAAGCGCCTGAATGAGCAGGACGCCGCAAATAGCCGGCGGCAGCTGACCGACAGCCAAACTGCTGACCAGTACCGTATAAGGCAGGTTCAATAAGTACGACAGCCACAGGCTGACCAAAAGAGCCGGCACCCACCAGATAGGAAGGGCTGCCAGCCAGAGATGGCCCTGACGCTGCCGAATCTGAACGATGAGCCAAGTCGTTATCATGCCGACGGCACAACCGCCGACCATATCGATAAGGCCCAGTCCGCCAAAGAGAAAGTTGGCGATAAAATTAGCAATGCCCAAAGGCACGACTAAAAAAGGATAGAGAAACGCCAGTCCGTAGAGAGCCGTTGCGATCCGGATTTGGTAAGGACCGAAGGAAATGCCCTGGGTTACATACAAGACGGCGATATAAATGGCGATGACCAAAGCAGAAAAGGTCATCCGCCGGGTATTGAGAACAAAGTTATACATTGTATATTACACCTTTCTAACAAATAAAAAAAGACGGGGCTGCCGAAACAATCCCGTCTGCACTGCACCAATCGTGGTAATGCGTCCTAGTTTTGTTTAACGACAGGATGGATTGCGAACTGTCGTATAGAGTTGTCGTAAAGACCGGTTACCAAATAACGCGGCCCAACACGTGATCGATAGGAACAGGACCGATAAAACGGCTGTCACTGCTGTGGTTTCGGTTATCACCCATGCAGAATACGTAGCCTTCCGGGACTTTAACTTCTTCCCGACTGCTGTATTCCATAGGACCGTTGATATAGGGTTCATCCAAAGGTTCCCCATTGCGCCAAACCTTTCCGTCGTGGAAAGCCAGCGTATCACCGGGTCGGCCGATAACTCGTTTGACCCAAACATTTTTCGTCTGTAAATCGTGGTCAAAGAACGCCAAGTAGTTGTTCATCGGTTCAGCGACATCATCTTTCCAGGTGCGCGGATACTGGACGCGGCTGTCAATGATGACGATATCTCCATAATTAGGGACCTCTCCCATGACGTGACTCCACTTAGAAACAATGAGGTACTCCCCATTTTTAAGGGTCGGCATCATAGACTCGCCGGAAACGCGGGTCGGCTGGAAGAAGAAAATATGGATGACCATAGCAATGGCCAAGGCGATGACAATAGAATAAAGCCATTCACAAACTTCATGCAAAAACGTATTCACCCTGAAACCTCCTCACTTGCGTACTCGTATATTGTAGCAAACCGACGTTATAAAAGCAAGTATTCCAAAGGGTCCCCTTCGCTAAAAACCTCAATGCCTTCGGCTTTTAAGAGGGCGGCCGTCACGCCGTCACCCTCAGTAAGGGTCCGGGAAAAGGTCCCGTCGTAAATGAGGCCGCAGCCGCAGGACGGGCTCTTGGCCTTTAAAATTGCCTTCGTACAGTGAAAGAGGCGGGCCAGATAGAGAGCCGCCGCTGCCCCTCGTTCATAGGCCTCGGTCACATCGAGACCGGCTTCCGTTACCACCCGTTCTCCGCACCGTTCAGCAGGAGGTCTCGGCGTCGCAAGGCCACCTGCCTGTTCCGGACAGATGGGAATGAAATGAAGGTCGTCACGACCCAATAAAGGCCTTATCACATCGTAGGTCTTGGTCTTTCCATCATAGCGGCAATACTGTCCTAAGAGACAACTGCTGATCAATATATTCATCTAAGCTCCTATCCTTTCCAATCGAATCCCGGGAAAACAACCGTCATAAAGGATTCATGACAGGCCTTTTGAATGGCTGTTTCGATACGACCAATTCCAGCTGCCTTGAATTGTACATCCTGATAATACAAGGAAGTCATTGAAAAAGGTTCTGTCCCATATTATAATACAGGTTACAACAGCAATTTTAATTTATCCATTACCTTTAAAGGAGTGTTCTCGGAATGGTACAAAAAAAGATGCGCAATACGGCAGAGTTTCTCATCGAATGCCTGGAAGAAGAAGGCGTCCATTATATTTTCGGTATTCCCGGTGAAGAAAACTTAGCCATCATCAATGCCTTGGAGCATTCAAAGATTGAATTCATCACCGTCCGTCATGAACAGGGCGCAGCCTTCATGGCCGATGTCTACGGAAGACTGACCGGCAAGGCCGGCGTCTGCATGGCAACCCTCGGGCCCGGAGCAACCAATCTCATCACCGGCGTCGCTGATGCCGACTGCGACGGAGCCCCTGTCGTCGCCATCTCCGGCCAGGTCGGAACGGACAAGATGCACATCACGGCTCACCAGTACCTCGATCTTCGGGCCATGTTCGAACCCATCACCCGCCGGTCCTATACCGTCGTCCGCCCCGATACGATGGCCGAAATCACCCGCTTGGCCTTTAAATATGCCGAACGTGAAAAACCGGGTGCCACCTTCATCGACCTTCCGGTCAACATCAGTGAAATGCCCGTCGAAGACGATGAAAAACCGCTGCAGCACAAGACGATCCAGCCGGAAACGGCCTTAGAATCGCAGATCAAAATGGCGGCTTCTATGATTTCCTACGCCAAGAATCCGGTCATCCTGGCCGGCAGCGGCGTCATCCGCAGTCATGCCGCCAAACAGCTGACGGCCTTTGCCGAAAAACTCAAACTGCCGGTCATCAACACCATGATGGCCAAAGGGGCCATTCCCTTTGACAACAAATATTCCATGTGGACCGTCGGCATTCCCATGGATGACTATCAAACGAAAATCCTCGAAAAGGCCAGCCTGGTCATCGCCGTCGGCTACGACATCATCGAATACGCCCCGGCCAAATGGCATCTGACCAACGCCGACATCATCCACATCGACACCATGCCGGCTGATATCAATAAAAAATACCAGCCCCAAGTCGAAGTCGTCGGCAATATCCCTGATTCCTTGGAACGCATCATGGAAAAGGCCGCTCGCCTTCCGGAACCGCGTGCATTCCTCGACATCCGTCAAAAAATGGTCGCCGAACACGAAAGCTATGCGGAAGACATGTCCTTCCCGGTCAAGCCGCAAAAGGCCCTCATCGACTGCCGCAAGATCATGGATAAAGACGACATCGTCATCTCCGACGTCGGTGCCAACAAAGTCTGGATCGCCCGCCATTACAACTGTTATGAACCGAATACCTGCCTCATTTCCAACGGTTTTGCCACCATGGGTATCGCCGTTCCCGGCGCCATTTCAGCCAAACTCGTCCACCCCGACAAAAAAGTGCTGGCCATCACCGGCGATGCCGGCTTCTTGATGAACGTCCAAGAATTTGAAACGGCTTACCGCTTGGGGACGAACTTCGTCACCCTCATCTTCAATGACAGCAGCTACGGCCTCATCAAATGGAAACAGGACATGCAGTACGGCCATCACGAATGTGTCGACTTCACCAATCCTGACTTCGTAAAACTGGCCGAAAGCTTCCACGCCATCGGCTACCGCATCGAAAAAACAGAAGACCTCCTGCCGACTTTGAGAAAGGCCTTCCAGCAGGATAAACCGGTCATCATCGACTGCCCCATCGACTACGAAGAAAACATGAAGCTCACAGCCCATCTCGAACACTTAATGAAAACCTTATAAATCGAAAAGAGCCTTGCATGATGCAATTTTTTTCACTCATGCAAGGCATTTTTATTCCCTAAGTCATCCTTATTTTTTCGGCATCTTATTGGCGTCTTTCAGCATGTCGGTCACGGTACTGATGATATCGTCGTCACCGGATTTAGCGACATTGCCTAAGATGACGGCAATGTCCATCGTATCGCCGTGCTGCCAGGCAAGACCGTGGATTGTTTCCGTAAAGGCGTTGCTGTTAATAACCAGCGATTTTTCAACGGTCCATTCATAAAAGACTCGGCCCTTATACTTTTTAGCCGTAACCGGTGCCGCCAGGCGAAAACCGTCGGGCAGACGGCTGGCCATATTTTGGTTGAGCCGGTCCATCAAGGTCTTCGGATCAGGACGGCCGCCGATATCGCGCAAGTAAGCATTTTCCCGGTTTTCCCCGTAAACAGCTGCCCGGACATCCCAGAGACTTGCCGTATAATGCATCAAGTATGCATACTGAAAATCGGCATCATCCTTCTTTACGACCTGATAGGTTTCCGCCTGGATGGGAAAAATCTTTTCAAACAAGGCCGTCACGTCATTGCCGGCATCGGCTGCCGTCAGCATGGGCTGAGTCCCCTTCTGCATGTATATATCGCTTGGCACGGTAATGACGCCCCAATTGGGAAACTTCGTCAAGGTGCCCTTGTCTTTCGCCATCGACGCCGTCCCGATAGACAGGACCGCTGCTGCAATCAGACATATTCCTTTCAGTTTCATTCTGTCACTCCCCATTCCTCTGAAAAATATAGTTTTATTGTATCCTATGGCGCTTTTTCTGTCAAAAATACCCGTTCTGATGGATGACAGCCCCGGACCTGCCCCTATTTAATCAAACAGTTTGCTGTCAAAAAAGAATAAAATGTGATATGATATGGTTATGTAAATTACCTTTATCGATACGATTCAGGCATATTCTCACCTACATCAAGGAGGTTATGAAAGATGGAATTTGATATCAAAAAAAACTCAGCAGCTGAAGTTTCTGAAAAATGCACGGAAGATAATACGGCCATTAAATTAGGCAGCGGCAAATCGCCGGTCTATGCTACCCCGGCCTTAGTAGCTCTCATGGAAAATGCAGCCATCAACGCTTGCGATCCCCAGCTCCCGGAAGGGTATAACACCGTCGGCATCGCCATGAACGTCAAACACGTCGCCGCCACGCCGATTGGCCTGACCGTTACGGCCAAAGCGACGCTGATCGAACAGGACCGCAAAAAACTGACCTTTAAGATTGAAGCCCATGACGACGCCGGCCTCGTCGGCGAAGCCACCCACGAACGCTTCATCATCGAATCGGCACCGTTTTTGGCTAAAGCAGAAGCCAAAAAGGCCGCTGCTAAATAAAACGCATAAACCCCAAAAAGAGGTTCGCCAGCAAAAAGCCGGCGAACCTCTTTTGTATCATAATTCGTTTATCAATCTGGTGCTCCTTAAGCCATGATGACGGCCAAGACGTCACCGGTTTTGACATTGTCCCCTACTTTGACGCGCATTTCATGAAGCTTGCCGTCAGCCGTTGCCGTAATGTCGTTCTGCATCTTCATGGCTTCCAGTACGAGGAGGACGTCGCCGCGTTTGACATCCGTTCCTTCTTCGACTTTGAGGGCCGAAATCTTGCCCGGCATCGGGGCTTTTACGGTGATGGCACCTTCAGGAATGGGGCCGCCTACGGCCGGGGCCGGAGACTGTACCGGTGCTGCCGGAGTCGGTGCCGGTGCCACAGGAGCTGCCGGGGCTGCCGGAGCCGATTGTACAGGTGCTGCCGGGGCTGCCGGAGCTGAGCCGCCTACTTCTTCTACTTCAACTTCGTATGCCTTGCCATTGACTGTAATCTTAAACTTTTTCATATCCATATCCTCCTGGATTCAAAGACTTTTTCCTTAACGTTTCATACCACCCAGGCGGGCTGCCATAGCCCAATTTTCCCGATGGCGTTTATATCCGCGATGCGAAAGCCGGATCGAGCGAATCCCTGCCGGCGAATATCCGTAAGCCGCAACGGCTGCCATGATGACGGCGACGACGTCGTCAGAGAGTTCGTCGGAATCAGAGATTTCTCGACTTTCAGGCACCGTAGCCAGCGGACGGGCTTCGACAACAGCCGGCTGACGCTGTCCAACGGGAACGATGGAATTGGCAGTGTCTTTAGTCTCAGAGACAGGCTGTGTCTTTGTTTCCTTCTTTTCAGCGGATTTTAAATCATAGACGGCTTCAGAAAGATCTTTGACACTCTGCTGAAAAGCAGTCATGTCTTCCATCTTTCTTTCTAAAGCCCGGAAGCGGGTATCGTAGTATCGGCTCAACACCAGGATCAGGATGATTAAGACGCCGATCGCCGCAAATAGGATTTCTAACATACGGCCACCCCCTTATAACGGCATGTTGCCGTGTTTCTTGGCCGGCCGTTCTTCACGCTTGCTGTAGAGCATGGCCAAGGCACTGATGATGCGCGGCCGCGTTTCCTTCGGTTCAATGATGCAGTCGATTTGGCCGTGTTCAGCAGCCTTATAAGGCGACAAGAATTCGTCGATATATTCTTGCTTTCTCTGCTCTTTGTCCGGATCGTTTTTAAAGATGATGTTGACAGCACCGTCAGGCCCCATGACGGCGATTTCGGCCGACGGCCAAGCCATGACCATGTCGGCACCGAGCTGACGGCAGCACATGGCAATATAGGCACCACCATAAGCTTTGCGGGTAACGACGGTAATCTTGGGCACCGTCGCTTCACAGTAAGCGTAAAGCATTTTAGCACCGTGGCGGATGATGCCGCCGTATTCCTGGTTGGTACCCGGCAAAAATCCCGGTACGTCGACGAAGGTGACGACAGGGATGTTGAAGCTGTCGCAGAAACGAATGAAGCGGGCAGCCTTATCCGACGCATTGATATCAAGGCAGCCGGCCAAGAACTTCGGCTGGTTGGCGATGATGCCGACAGTCTGACCGTCGAAGCGAGCAAAGCAGGTAATGATATTCAAAGCATAATTTTCAAGGACCTGGAAAACGTATCCGTCGTCGACACAGGAACGGATGATGTCCAGCATATCATAGGGTACATTGTTGTCGTCAGGAATGACCGAATTGAGGCTTTCGTCTTCGCGATTCGGATCATCGTTGGAATCGACGACCGGTGCTTCTTCCATGTTATTGCTGGGAAGGAAGTCGAGGAGAGCCTTGATCTTTTCAAAGCAGTCGTCTTCGCTTTCACAGGCAAAATGAGCGACACCGGAAATCGAGTTATGGGTCATAGCACCGCCCAATTCTTCTGCCGTGACTTCTTCTGCCGTAACCGATTTGATAACCGCCGGGCCGGTGAGGAACATATTGGACGTATTCTTGACCATGAAGACGAAGTCCATCAAGGCCGGGCTGTAGACGGCCCCGCCGGCACAAGGCCCCATGATGACGGCCAACTGGGGAATGACGCCGGACGCCGATGTGTTGTTCATAAAAATACGGCCAAAGCCCGACAAAGCGTCAATGCCTTCTTGAATGCGGGCGCCGCCGGAATCGTTGATGCCGATGACAGGGGCTCCCATCTTGAGGGCCATTTCCTGCATCTGGGCAATCTTATGGGCATGCATTTCGCCAAGGGATCCGCCTTCAACGGTAAAATCTTCGGCATAGGCAAAGACCAACCGGCCCCGCACCGTACCATAACCGGTAACGACGCCGTCACCGGGAATTTCCTTTTCCTGCATGCCGAAATGGGTACCGCGATGATGGATAAACTGCCCCATTTCCGTAAAGCTGCCTTCATCAAACAGCTTGGCCAGCCGTTCGCGGGCCGTCAACTTTCCTTTTTTATGCTGCGAATCGATTCGCTTCTGACCGCCGCCGAGCTCGACTTTTGCGAGCTTTTCCCGGAGCTGGTCAATCTTTTCCTGACCTGTAGCCATTCATATACCTCCCGTACATAAATTTATAGCATTTAATTATACCATGGAATAACCGATTATTACAAATCTTCCTCCTTTCAACGGCTCAAGTTAGCCATTTTCTTATCGGAAACGTGAATCAAAATACCTTTTTGATGACATCAGACGCATTGTTTTTCCCGGCCCGTCCGTCACTGGGAGTCGCCGCATGAACGATGATGTAGCGGTCATCGCCATAGTAAATCGTCTTGTAGTGCCCCCCATCATGCTGAATTTGAAAGCCCAGCTCTTCAAAGCCTCGCTGCACTTTTGAGGTCATTCCTTTATAATTATTGAGCATCTGTTTCACCTCAGCAGCCCTTTTTTCACTACTCCGCTGATAGTCATTGGACTCAATGATGTCTTTCACCACATCGTATCGACGCGTACCAGTTGCCAAAAGGTTGTTTAAACTGGCCTCCAATGTTTTTAACAGCAGATCCTTTATTTCGCCGGCATAGAAGTCATCTTCATCACCCATGAGCAGGACAGGAACCCTCGACTGAGAATCAAGCTTTGAACGCAGGACCTGGTTTTCATAGGCCAGTTGTACGTTTTCGCAGCGCAGACGTTCATTGTCCTCCCGCAACTTGCGATTCTCCTCGTCAAAACTCTCTAACAGCTGATCGGCTTCCAGTTTAGCTTCAGCATAGGCCTTGTCACGCATGGATTTTTCATTTTCTTTATATCGGCCTTGTAAGGCAAGGAGTTTATACAGAGCCTCATGGCGTTCCTTGTCGGCTGCCGCATAGGCCTCCTTGGACTTCAGATATTGATCCTCATAAAGGGCACTGGTGACACCGGCCCAGACATAGAGTGGCGACACCCGTTTGGCATTGCCGTACTGGATGACCCTTTCGATTATATTTTCCGTCAGCTGAGTGTCATAGTCCGGATTGCGGCGATAGATATATCGTTTATGGCCAACAGCAGGATTCGGGAAATAAATATCGATGCCGCCATTACCTAATTTCTCATCACCGCTGCGTTCCTGAAGGGCGGCTTCCGTCCCATAATCGCCTTGGACCAAGACGTGGGCTGCTCCCTTTAGTCGGCCCGCCAATGCCTTTACATCAATGGGATCTTCATTGTCCGACGTCTTAGAAACGAAGACGACGGGCAGACGGGTCCGACGCTTCCCGATCATGATATCGACGGCTATATCGAGATTATCCTCATCGATGATAAGCGGCGTCCGCCGTACCTCTAAGCCGTTATCGGCTTTTAAATAACCGCCCTCAATGAGCATGGAAATGAAGTGGGGCGTCGAAAATTCCGGGTCGACCTTCAGCGCTTCTTCCAGATAACTCCGGTCTAAGCGAATGGACATCTTCATATCTTTAAAATTCATGATATAGTCAGAATCCCAAATGACGCCTTCTTTGTCGCGTTTTTCGTAACGGACAGCGACAATATGCTCCTTAGGGTATTCTTTTATGTCGAGAAGCAGCGAATCCGTCCCATAAGACGTATTGTACTGACCATCCCATACCAGATTGGGAATAATATTCTCCCGGTAGTTGCTTTTTTGATTCCACTCGACGACCAAGCGAATAAACGCCTCTTTAGTCATCTTCTTATTTATTTGTAAGATAGTTGAAAATAAGAGCACGGCGGCACCTGCTTTCCAAAAAAATGGCTGATTCAAAATATAACGAGTCCGAAATAGCTTCTGCTGCCATAGACAGAAACAAGCGCTTTATTTTATTATAACAAGGTTCGGTAAAAACCAAAAGAGATTGTCCATGTCGATGAACAATCTCTTCTGTATCCAAAAATCTTTCTCACACCGTCACCAATGTCATATTTCTTTTAGCTGAACATCACTGACATTTTTCCCCTGACTGTGGAGCCACATCTCGACACCCTTGCCGTATACTTCAGCTTCAATCCGATAGGTACCGTTTTCTTCGCTCAGGATTTTAGCCGTCGGCAGGCGGTCCAATACGGCATCGATATCGCTGCCCGTATAGGTAAAAGTCACACGCTGCAAGGGGCCTCCATACATGAACTGGACGCGCTTGCGGAACTCCCCTTCCTGAAACCGCCGGTTGTAAGGAATGCGGAAAACGTCCTTTTCTACCGTCAAGTTTTTGATCCGATCCAAGCGGTAAATAGTCGGCGTCATATCCCGGGCACCTTCATAGATTTTCTGGATGTTACTGTCGTCGATGAAGGCAATGAGATAAAAATAGTACTCCGAAAAAAGCAGAGCCAACGGCTTTAGTCGCCGTTCGACGACTTTCCGATCCTTTATCCGGCCATAGGTAACAGTAACGTAGCGATGCTGTTGGATAGCCTCGCCAAGCTGCCACATCGTATCGAGAAAACTCGTCCGATGCCGCGGTTCGACGTAATGAAAGGTCTCATTATTGACCAGTTTTGTAATCAAGGCCTGATTCGATTCGGGAACACAACAAGCGATGACCTTGTGCAGCATGTCCGCCATTTCGGTTTTGACGAAGGCCCGACTGTCGAGCAAAATCTTGCATAAAGCCAGGACCTCGCTGTTGGACAGTTTCGGTGCCTGCCTGCAATCCAAGCGATAGCCTTTTTCAATATAATCGTATATCAAGTCACCGGGCATGCTGTCGCCAAGGGCCATGCAGTTGCGGCAAAAAGCCCGGATATCTTCAATATCACGTTGAATGCTGCGTTCATTGACGCCATATTTTTGGGCTGCTACGGATTTCTTAATGATCCGGCCTTCCATTAATTGCGAATATAGTGATAATACTCGTGAAACTTTATCTTCCTTCATACCTACCATCTCTTTCGTTATGACAGAAAATAACTCGTTAAATCATCAGTTAAGATATTTCCCACCTTAATATCGTTCAGCTTCTCTGATACGTATACCCCGCCGTCGGGAGCGATGAGCAAATAATTATGACTCATCCCATCGTGATCAACGAATTGCAGCCTGCAATTTATCGACCGATTCATCAGATCCGCTTGTAGTTCCTTAAATTCCTGATCCCCAATTTCAAAATCGTCTTTATTTTTAACCGCCCGTCCTCTTAGCGAGGAAAAGCGAAGAATCCTCCAAGCCGTGATACCCGCCGATTCCACCAAGGACCTCATTTCATGTATATAAGAAAGGTTATCCCTCGATGCGACGGTATTGATGTTGAGCTTGGCCGAAATCCCATTTTCCCGAAGATAGGATAACAGTTCGCGAACGTGCCTATCGTGAAATCGGCCCCGTCCCAACCGTTCATTGATGATTGGATTTACCGAATCAAGTGAAATCGTAATCTCATCCAACAAGGGAAGAATCTCGGAATGGGCTTTAAGATAGTCGCCATTAGTAACAACTTTCAGCCGCATCCCCCTATCTTTCGCCAAGCGGACGATATCATCGATTGATTTCGTTAAAAAGGGTTCGCCGCCGCCAAAGGTCAACTGCCTTGCGCCATACCGTCCCAAGCGATCAATGATCGACGGATACGAGGCATCCGTAATAACGGGGACATCCGTAAATTTACTGCAATAGCCGCAATGCTGATTACATTGCGTGGTTAAGAGCCAACACAGTTCTTTCACGACCTATCCCTCCTTACCGCATCGCCAGGCATCGATAACCTTGCAAACTGCCTGAAAGACTTGCTCTTCATCTTGTCCATCGGTCTCTACGACCTGATAAGGAACGGCTAACTCTTCGGCTGCCGCTACAAATTGTCGATTGCCGTCAGCCAGTTTCTCCGGCTGCTGCAGATCGCGGTCGTCTGCATTTCGCTGCTCTATCCGTCTGCGGCGCTCCTTCGGCGATCCGGCGAGGATAATAATTAAATCCGGTTTCCCTGAAATCTCCTGCATGATCGTATACAACCGCCGTGACCGATCATCACCATTGTAGAAAAAAGTGGTCAGGCAGTGGCGGTCAATCACGACATCATCATAGTTCAGAAGATTAAAAATATTGGCAAATCCCATAATCCAGGTCCGGACCAAGGAATCTTCATGATCATAGAAACTCTCTATTCCCCGGACCAAAACGGCTAACTCGGCTTCACTGAACCCCTTATCTGTAAAATAGGTTTTAAGTAAGCCGTCTACGTATTTCAGGTGATAAAAGGCAGCCACTTTTTTAGCAACCGTACTTTTCCCTACTCCATCCATACCTTCTATAACCAGTTTCATCAATACATCGCTCCTATCGCAGGGCACGCCATACCGAAATCAACCGCTCGCTGTGTTCCTGTTCATAGCCGTGTCCTTCAAAATCACCGAAGGCACGGACAAGTTCAAACCGGCCCTGCATCAGCTTTTGCAATTCCTGCAAATAATAAAAGCGGATAAATTCTTCATCCAAATAGAAGTGTTTTTGCCCTTTTTCATCGAGAAAGTAAAAATACTGCGAATTTTGGATATCCCCTAGAATCCGTTTATAAATAAGGAGAGTCAAATCGAGTTCCGGCCGCTTCGTAGTGCGGCAGTAACAGCGGACTTTTTCCAAGGCCGGAATGTTTTTCGAATCGAGAATCAGCAGCCCTCCCTGTTTTAAATGAGACCACAGTTGATTCACAACAGCTCTCATATCATCGTCTTTTGAAAAGTAATTGTACGTCGTCCACATACACATGGCACCGTCGTAGTCTTTCTTTTCTAAATCGAAATTCCGCGCGTCGGCCACGATATATTGGACATGATCGTTCCCATGGATTCTTTTGGCCGTTTCAATTTGCGCTTCCGAAAAATCGATGCCGGTAACCTCATAGCCGGACTGACCCAGCCGATACGCATGACGCCCTACACCGCAGCAGCAATCCAATACCGTCTTGGCATGAACTTCTTCAAAACGTGCCTTCAGAAAATTCGTTTCTTTCTCCGTATCATTCCCAATCGAATCCATATATAAAGAAGACAATTCATTGTATATGAGCTTGTGTTGGGCATGATTCGTAAAGCTGCACGGATTCACCCTCTCCGCAGATGTCCAAAAAGGCAGGGACACGCAGACAAAATTGCAGGCTTTGACGGCCGGCTTGCTATTGGAAAACAGAATAACCCAATCAGCAGACAAACAGAGATTTTCTATATACGAAGCAGCGTCATCACAACACTGATAATTACCTTGCGGCAGATTCGAATGTTGTTGACAGGAGTTTCCTATCGGCATTTCTTCTGTAGGTCTATATAAAACGAGGGGCATCAACGTTTGCTCCAGGCTGCGTAAAAACTGCAATTCCTGAGGGCTGAACCGCTGAATTTCACTCCAAAAAAACACGGTTTGAATTTTCATACAAGCTTACTCCTTACCATTCGATATTTTTACTTGTCTTTATCTTATCATTTGACAAAGACAGGTCCTGTCATGATGAAAAAATAATCGACAAAAAAAAGTCATGAATCTTAGATTTCCCAAGATTCATGACTTTTTTTATGCGAAACAATACAATTATAACCAGCTAAAAACGGTATCACAGCGACTGCCACCATTTTTAAATAAAATACCGAATGACTTCATATGGAGTAAAAAATTACACTTGGACGATTTTGACGTTCTTGACGTATTTTCCCTGACTGCGGAGCCACATCTCAATCCCCGTCCCATAGACTTCAGCTTCAATCTGGTAGACGCCCTTGTCTTCGTTTAAGATTTTCGCCGTCGGCAGGCGATCCAAAATGGCATCGATATCGCCGCCGGTATAGGTAAAGGTCACGCGATGCAGGCGGCCACCGTACATGAACTGGATGCGCTTACGGAATTCACCTTCCTGAAAGCGCTGATTATAAGGAATGCGGAAATTTTCTTGTTCTACAGACAAGGTCTTGATCCGATCCAGACGATAAATAGTCGGCGTTATATCGCGGGCGCTTTCATAAATTTTTTGGATGTCACTGTCGTCAATAAAGGCAATGAGATAAAAATAATACTCCGAAAACAGCAAGGCCAACGGCTGCAGCCGCCGTTTAACGACTTTTCGGTCTTTCATACGGCCATAGGTGATATCGACATAGTAATGCTTCTGAATGGCCTCGCCAAGCTTCCACATCGTATCGAGAAAACTCGTCCGATGCCGCGGCTCGACATAATGGAAGGCCTCATTATTGACCAGCTTACTGATCAAGGCCTGATTCGATTCAGGCACACAACAGGCTATAACCTTGTGCAGCATCGTTTCCATCTCAGTCTTGACGAAAGCCCTGCTGTCAAGGAGGATTTTACATAAAGCCAGGACCTCACTATTGGACAGCTTCGGAATCTGACCGCCTTCTAGGCGATACCCTTTCTCCATATGGTCATAGACTACATCGCAAATGACGCCGTCATGAACCGCCGCGTCATCCCGGCAAAATGAACGGATATCCTCAATATCCCGCTGAATGCTGCGTTCATTGACGCCATAGTGCTGCGCCGTTACCGCCTTTTGTACCGTCCGACCGGCCAGTAACTGCGAATAGAGGGCTAATACCCTCGAAACCTTATCTTTTTTCAATGCATCACGCCCTGTCCTACTGGTTCATTCACTATAAATTCATAGTCGAACGCTTTGTCGCCTTTTTTTAGTTCTCATCATCATTAAAAAATGTCAAAGGCTTAGCTTCGAAATTTCATAAAATTCCTGTTCAGCCGGCATCATCCTGCAAACAGACGTTTTACAAACCAGCAATATCAGATTCAGAATCGTAGTTTATATTATATATTATAACATATCTTTTAAAATAATCAGTTTTATTACAAATTATTTTATAAATTAATTAATGATAAAGTGAACCTAAAAAAATTTTCCGTCCATATCGAACCAATATATAGAGAAAATCATTTTATCTAGGAAAACAAACAGTAAGTACACAAAATCACCCACAGCCAGTATCATGTTGCCGTAAGCACGAATACCACAAAACTATTCACTCAGTTGTTACCCATAGAAAAGAATTATCATAGCCGCAAACAATTCGTCACCGATTAATTACCTTCCATCAGGGACTCGCGTGCATACCAAAAGGAGCATCGATGCATATAACCTACCTATATCGAAAATCGTTAACTCTGCTAGAAAACATCCCCACGATTAAATGGAAAAAAACTGCCACCGAAAACCGGTGGCAGAAACACTAACGAGCTATATTTTTTCTAATGTCTACTTGACGGCCAATTAATCTCAATTCAGTAATCAAGGTCTCCAACTGCAGCACACAGCAGTCGCCGCCCTTGTTCTGCACTATTTCCATAGACACCATCATTATATTGGCCAGCCTCTACTTAGCTGCTGCTACTGAGTCCGTATCTTTTAAAGATGCTTCAACTTCCGTTACAAGTTGACCGGCAATTAAAAGTCTCAATAAAGCGACAATATTCTCTAAATCTTCTGGCTTTAAGGAGTTTTTTTCAAACTTAGCCAGATGATGATTGATTTGTTCCAACTGTCTCAATATTCTTTGATTTGCTTCTGAGGACTTGTTTTGGCTATTTTGCTGTTTTCTTATCCTTTCATCCAGCCCCTTTATGTTCGCCGCCAGGTTCGCATATTGGCCCTGCATATGTCGGCAAGTTGCTGCCATTTCATCCATTTGTACCTTTTGCTGTTGGGAGTCCGTCTTAATTTTTTCATCCATTGCCCGGACTTCATTCAGTATATTCTGAGTGCCCGATAAGATTCGCTGATTTTGTCCATCTGCATGCTTCTTAATATCTTCACTGCAGTCTTGTATATCCCTACTAACCGCTTCATACTTTTCTTGTATATCCCTACAAGCATCTGCCAAGTTATCCATCTGTACTTTTTGCTGTTGGGACTCCGTTTGAATTTTTTCATCCATTGCACGGACTTCATCCAGTATATTCTGAGTGCCCGATAAGATTCGCTGCTCTTGTCCGTCTGCATGCTGCTTAATATCTCCACTGCAATCCCTTATATCACGGCTGACTGCTTCATACTTTTCTTGTATATCCCTACAAGCGTCTGCCAAGTTATCCATCTGTGCTTTTTGCTGTTGGGACTCCGTTTGAATTTTTTCATCCATTGCACGGACTTCATTCAGTACATTCTGAGTGCCCGATAAGATTCGCTGCTCTTGTCCGTCTACATGCTGCTTAATATCTCCACTGCAATCCCTTATATCACGGCTGACTGCTTCATACTTTTCTTGTATATCCTTACACGTTTCTACCAATTTATCCATCTGTACTTTTTGCTGCTGAGACTCGGTTTGAGTTCTAATATCAAGATTTTGGGCTGTATCCAACAATTTTTTGGTATCAGCTAGTACACTGTCAAGTAATTGATGATTCAAATTTACCACATTATCATTCAATCGCTTTATCTCGGATACTATTTCCGCCTTATCATCCACCGTTGCAAGTCCCATCTGAGCAAAAAACGATTTGACTTTTGTTTTTAACATGTTTCTACCTCACGACTCTGACATATACTTCAAATACCCTTGAATCAGATACTTTTCAATCAGGCATGGCTCATCATCCGTTTCTAAATTGACAGCACATCCACCCATACACTTCGGAAGAAATACACAATCTTGGCACTCTTCACGCAGTACAATATCTGCTCGCTCTTCATTTTTTACATCGTCAAAGGAGTCTAACGTGCCAATCGCATACTGTTTGTTCCCCACCTGGTGTTCACAGGAAAAAATATTCCCAGACACATCGATAGAGTAGGACCGTGAATCGTTTCTCATGCAGGGGCGGCATTTAGGCTGCGCGTAAAATCTTCTGGACATATTCATCTTAGCCGGATTGGCAGTTATCTTTAACATCCGATAAACGAAATTACTACGATCTTCTTCAGACATTTTATTATTTACACCGGTTAAAAAAGCAGGATACCACGTAATCGTATCGATATCACTATACCGTTCTTTCAACATCGCGACTACTTGCAGTATCTCTTCTGCATTCTGTTGAGATACATTTAACCGAATGTGAACACGTATGCCCGCTTCACCGACTTGCTTGATTTTATTCAGAATACGGGCATATATATTGCGTTTTTGATCGACATAGGCCTTGGTCTTTTCATAGGTCTCGGCCAAACCGTCCAAAGTAATTTGAACATCTCCTACATTCCATTTTTTGAATTTGCGATCGATCATTTTTTGATGAATCAGAATACCATTCGTTATGATATAAGAAGAAAAGTTAATCTTTGCCTTCTTCAACTCCGTCGTAATGTAATCTATCGCTGCCGGATTGAGCAGCGGTTCGCCGCCAAACCAATTCAACATTAAAAAGTTATCCGGTCCGACACGCTTTTTAAGAAATTTCACAACCTTCGGTAAATTCCGTTTTAAGAAGTCTGAGTGTCGCACCCCACGTTCATAACAATAATAACATCTTGCATTACATTTTAATGTCGTCGTAATATTAGCTGAAAAGTAGTATGTATCTTTTTTTCTAGCTTCTGCGGCTTCTTCCAGATACATTTTTTTTAAGTCTGTTCCTTCTGGAATTATGAGCCCCACATCACAGAAAGATTTTTTTAATTGCACATTGCCTTTTTTCTTTCCCTGTAAAATGCGGTATTCTTCTTGCGATAACTCCACCATGCTGTCAGTTAACGTATTATACACAAGTACGCCATCGGCCATTGACTGATAATAATTAAATGGCGACAAAATAAATTTTTTCTTTGAGTTATACCCCTCCTCTTTGGTACTATTGATTAGATTTTTATTTCCTGATATTATCGTTTGCATGTTACTCACTTTAGTCCTTTAGAAATTGTCTCGTCTAGAATTCTAGCTAAATCAATACGATACATATATTCAATCTGTTTTGAACTCAAATCGTTATTTTTTTCCATCTTCATCTTCTCAGCTTGACGATATTCATCTAAGGCGTCTTTCATGGATTGATCGACCTCATCCAATCGGTCGCGGATTTCCTTATTTACAATCACAAACTGTTTGGCAATGACTGTTTTAATTTCTTGACTCAAATCCCGAACAGCCGCTCGATGGATGGTTACATAAAATTCATCAAAACGCCGCTTCCGTTCTTCATCATCTTCATTGGCAAGAATGACCGATAGTTTCGGGTCCGTCAGTACCAATCGTTCGTCCATGCGATTACCAACGAATTCAGTTACTTCATCTTCTAATTTATTCAGTTCCCGCTCCACAACATCCATTTTGATATTCAACTTTTTTCCGCCATATACACCATCATTGATTTTCCATAAGTGATCTATAAAGTTATTGAGAAAAACATTGATTTGACTATAAGCCTCTTTGCCAATCTGTTCTCCGTCAATACGCGCCCGCTCTTTCATTGCAGCCAGTTCATCGGCTATAACTTTTGCATGATCATGCCTTTCATTGTTCGGCTGCGGATGATAACTACATCCGGTGTCACTGCAAAAGTCACCAATACAACAAAATCCACAATCTACAACACAGCAAAAACCGCATCCCATATGAATTACTCCTTCCGTTTCTGTTTTACAATTCGACGTATCCTTGCCTGTAACTCTAATTCCCTTTTATTTTCCCTGCCAAACATCCCTGAAACGCGAGTCCCCATCAATACGTCTTTAGTTAATCTCGATTTACCTAATATTTGAGCTCTATCGCCGATATAGATGTTATCTCCAATACCAACCTGCCCCATGATTTTCACGTTGCTGCCGATAACGACCTGGCTGGCAACGCCTGTTTGACAAGTTATATGAGTATCGTGGTCCATCAAAACATCATGGGCAATGACAATCAGATTACCAAGTTGGCATCCATTGGAAATTATGGAACTGCCAAATAATCCTCTCTGGATTACCGTATTGTATCCAATACTGACATTATCCTGAATCATCAAATTTCCGATACCAGAAAAAGTATCGGCACCATCTTTTGAATCATAATGAAAAAAATCATTAGCTCCAATGCGTGATCCGCTATGAATCCGACAGTTATCTCCGATTCGGGTGCCACTGCCAATATATACTTGCGGATCGATAATACAGTTTTTCCCAATCGTAACATCATTGCCAATCATAGTAAAAGGACCAATCTGAGTCGAAGAATCCCAGCGGGAATTTTTTCCAACCATAATCCCACCGTCAACCGTAGTGTACGGAACTGGTTCATCGTAGTCAGGATATAGCCCATTTCGTATGAGACAACGTGCAATACAGACGGCATCTTCCCAAAGCCTATCTTCACGGCAAAATAAAAAATTTTTTTGTACCGGTATGATTCTCGGAAAGGTTAAGACCGTATTCGCTTTCGTTCGCCTCACAACGTCTTCTGAAAAACACACGGCGATATCGCCGTCGACAGCATTTTCACCATAGCAGATTCCGGTTACGTCACACTGATCATCTCCCACAAGAGGTATGCCACACTGCCTTGCAAGCATAGACAGTTTCATCTCCGTGTTCTCCGTCTCCGACTAAACGGGGTCTTACTTACCATCTGCTCTAAGAAACTGATATTCTTTTTGACCGTATCCTGTTTTCGCTGATAAGTTGGATCAACTTTCGACTGCAGCTGCGCACAAATTTCATACATTTTGCCCGCGGTACTTCCTTTCACATTATCAAGGATAGTTTCCAAGGATTTCGAAACTTGTTGAATTTCTTCATAATTTTTCTGCTTCTCTGCCATCTTTTTCTGTAATTCACCAAGTTCATCTTGGGAAGCTTCAAGAATATCCCTAGCCTCTTTCTGTGTATCACCGGAAATTCGCTTCAAATCATGCTGAATCCGACCATACTTTGCCTGAACATCCTCTAAAAGTAACTTCTTATAATTTCCGGCCAGTGTTTCATTTATGATTCCTGCAATCTGCTTAATATTCGATTCATCTTTGATTTTCTGTCTGATTTCATCCAATTTAGCACTTAATTCCAACAAATCATAACCCATGCTTAAGGCAAACTGCATCAGTGGTATTTGGTCATTTTTTTCTAAATGATCGAAATCACGGCATAAAATATAGAGATAGGCAGCAGAATGCATAATATTCGCAGCTGCCATCGCTTCAGTCGGGAAGAAACCTTTTCCCGTAAGCTGCCCGCAAAGCCATTCTTTTTGCTCGCGCCAATCTTCCACCGGATGATTTAACTTATCCCAGTGAGTGGCCACAATATGAACTTTTTCCTTATTATTGGAAGAAATCGATAGAACGGTAGATATGGTTTCAATTTCCTGTTGATGTACCTTTTGTGCATCGACACAAACAAAAACAGCATTCGCTCTCCGAATATACTTTTTGGTAACTTCTGAGCGATAGGCCACCGGATCAAACAACCCCGGCGTATCAACAAAAACAACCTGAGTCGGAAAATCCGGTGGAAGCGTAGAAATGCCGACTTCTAATTCTTTTACGAAATAATGTTCCGGGCTTTTTGAGGAAGACCAGCGGACAAGTTCGTTTTCCAGTTCATCATTCAACAGATATTTTTCCTCTGTCGGATGATTTAACCACTGATCCTTTACCGATTCTGCTTTCAATTCCTTATATTCTTTAAGGAAATTGTCAGCATGATGCTGAGAATCCCAAAGTAATTTCCATTCGTCATCTGTATAAAACGTTATTTTAACATAGTCTCTAGCACTGAAGCGGAATTTCGTCAAGGCTGCCGTTTCCGGCGTCACTGCCATAGACGCATAATTTTTCCCCAATAAAGCATTAATCAGCGTTGATTTCCCTGTTTTTATCGTACCTACAAACGCAATTTGAAACTCGGGATACCGACATAAATCCACAAAATCGTCGAGGTAACTAATCAAACTTTCATGAGAAGAAAACTCAGGCAAGGCAACAAGCGCCCGCAATTCATCGACACGAGCTGCATGATGTTCAAATACATCGTCAATAACATCCTGCCCATTATCCATGTTGCGCAGGTTTTCAATAATACGCATCATCTTTAGTTGTGGAAGTTTATATTGCTTTTCTTCAAACTCTCCTGATTTCAAAAAAGCTCCGCAATTCGTACAAAAAAACTGGGATTCTACATTCTCACAGCCACACTTTTTACATATGATTCCTGCCATTATCTAACACCCTTTCAGAGATATTTCACCAATTCATTCGGCATGATCGTATACGCCAAAAGGCTGTATGCCTCTCTTTTTAAACGGCCCGCTTTAAGCTGATAGCTTTCACTATCAAAATTTATGCCTAATCGATCGATGTACAAATCTTTTTGCCTGCTTAAATTTTTTACCGTCGCATCTAAAAGATCAGTTATTTTATATGTTGCTTTAATTTTATTGCCCAATACACGTCGCACTTTTTCATTTCTAACTGAATCGGAATTTTCCACAACAGATATGTGCACTTCGTCAGGCGTTAAATTATTAGCCTCTGCAATATACTCTATTATTTTTTTCACTTTATCTTCTAAGTTTTTCAACTCATAGTCTTCTGCCAATTTTCCCTCAATGTATTCAGGAATGAATGCTTCGTTTTTCTTTCGATACACATATAGTGCTTTTTTAAGTACGATTAAATAAAACATAGTGCTCCCTTCTTTTTATTCAACTTCTTTTTGTCCCATGGCAATGATAGCTTCCAAAGCTCTCCGTTGTTCTTCAATTTTGCTGTCGGTAATATCAGGTTCTACCGTCTTATCAATTTCCGTCAACATTTTTTCGGCTTCGAGATTCTTATCAAAATCCGTCTCTTTTCCTTCCAGATATCTCGTAATGCCGACAAAAGCGGGGCTATCGGAGTCTTTGGCAGTCGTAGTCAAATAAGGCATGCGCGGTTCAAAGTAGCTCGGCATTTTAGCGCATAACCACAAAAAAGTCGCTGCCAAATCGCCATATTTTGATATCAGTACAGCCGTAACCAGTTCGGCTCCTTTTTTCAATTTATCATCTTCAGAAATCGATACTGATTTATCCTTGTCGACTTCAAAATCTTTAACGGCTCGCAAGTAATCATCATATTCCTCAAATTTATCGGGTGTAATTCCCATTTCTTCGGCTTGAATTCCCTTATCCCCCAATTCGATAACATCACTTTCGGGTTCCATCAAGCCCAACCCCTTCGCAAGTTCGGTAAGCATCCTCGCAAATTGCACCAACTCGATGCCTACCGTTTTTACAATGCTAGCCACTAGAGAAACTGCCGAACTAATGACTTCAGCAATACCAACTAAGATTTGAAACATAATAATCACTCCTTAATAATACGAAGAAAAAGGACACGAAGACTGCATTTATCTAACCCACCATCACAATCATTCGTAAAAATCACTCCATTTGTAAAGTCTGCTAACCGTTTTTCATATGTCGCCTCTAAACCTAAAGCTTTCACCTTCTCTCTTACTAAAAAACCCAGCGCTTGTTGAACATCCACTGCCAGATCATGTTCTTTTAAATACGCATTTATATGAGAAGCTAGTTGTTTTAACCCTCCTTTATGATTATTTTTATATGCCGTCAATGATGTATCGTATTCCTCATAAAACCTATTTATGATTCCTACTTCACAATAAATCTCAGCGTACTCGCTAAAGTGCTCCACGATTTGTTGGTCTGAAATCATGGCCCCACTCGTATCTGTCACCCGATCGACGGCAACGTGTACCGGTTTTTTCATATTTTCAGAAAACACGACGACTTGCCCCGTTTCCAGTGCAGATAAATAGATTTTTTGTTTATCATCCATGAGCATCGCATCGCCAACCGTATCTTTATCATCTCTCGCCAATAACTTATGAATAATTTTAGTGCTAGTATTTTTAATTACCTCCGGTGCAAGTTTATTGGGAATTTGGTCAACGATAATCATGCCTTCGCCATATTTACGTACTTCTGCCAAAAGATCCGTAAAGGTTTCTACTGCACTTTTTTTTGCGCCGCTGTCACCGTACTCTACGCGAGATAACAAACGGTGTGCCTCTTCAATTAACGTTAAATGCCTAAAAGTAGTATCCTTCATATGGGCATTTTTAATGACAGCCGCCATTCTGGATAATATCAAGCCCATCAACAAAGATTTATCTTCTGATGATTTTAGATCTTCCAATTCGATGATTACATTTCGATGTATCAAATGGTCAAAATTCACCGATTGAGAAGTATTCAACATGCGGCCCTTTGCCCCTTTCGTAAGATTTGAAAAGCGGCTGACCAACGATCCTATATAGTCATCTTGCAAGCGTTGGCTGAATTTTTTTTCGGTTACAACACTCGTTAATGCGGCTAAAAAGTCACTGAGTATGGGGTATGATTCATCACTAATTAACAAGCCGTTTCCCATCCGAAAAGATGTTTGTCTGTAGGCATTTTTATGTTGGCTTGTGTTCACATCCCAGCCTTTATCTTCGTAACATTTATACATGGCTTCTTCTAACAATTGCGGCATAGATCCTTCCATGGGAAAGGCCGATGTAAAAGTCGCTTTCAGCATATCAATATGAGATGATAAATTTTCGCCTTCAATCAACTCAAAAGGATTGAAGCGCAAAGGGGCCGCCATCTCATTACCGACCGTAAAAATAAGGACATCACGAAATTTCTTCGTATTCATCAACGCGCGGTACTCTGTCTTTGCCGGCTCTATTACTAAAAAAGGCATTTCCGCTTTCTCTAGTAGGCTATGGCACGTCGTCGTCTTACCACTGCCGGTAATACCTGCAACAAAAGTGTGCTTATTCAATGCCGAACGTTTAATAGCAAAAGGCATATCATGAAGTATGCGCCCTTTTTGAATCAACCTCCCCAACGTAATATCTCCTTCGGAGGATACATTCAATCCGAAATCCACATCTTCCACGACAGAAATCCCAGGAATTTCTTTTTGAGGCAATCCGGCAAGCAAACTAACCTCATTAGTTGTCAACCATGTATTCAGTCCCAGTTGGGCAGACTGCCACGGCCGAGAAATCAGGGCCGCTTGATCAGCGGATATCATCTGACTGTCAATGTCGACGTTTTGAAACGACTTCAGCAATTGCTGCACTCCAAGGCGCTTCATATCTAAAGGATAGGCCGCTAGGGGGCTGTAAGATGACGATTTCCCCTGAAACAACGACAAAATCCCGACCTTTAAGCGATTGGCATTGCTCGGATTATCTGCCATATAATATACGGAGGTTTTAAATATCCCACGTCCAAAGCCACACTTGATACGATCTAACAGGTCTTCATCAATATATTTCATTAGTTCTTATGCGCTCTTATTTATAATTTCGGCAGTCATTGATTGGCTGCGTCCACTGTTCCAGGTTTTGGCAGATCCCTTGACATGAGTTGTTGAAACGTTATCGCTAATTCCCTCATTTTCTTGCTTATTTTTTGTAGTATTACCTGAATCGTTGTTATATGTATTACTGGTTCCAAAGGATTTACCGCTGCTAGTTCCCTTCGATCGAGAGCGTTGATCACTTGTATTTTCGGAATGGCTGCTCCCCGAATTGATAGACTGCTGAATAGAATTTCTAGAAAAAGGAGCCAATTTATCATAAATTCGATAGGCATTTTGCTGCCAGGCTACTAAATCTTTTTTTTGTACCGGTTCAGCCACAACAATCATTCGCCACTTCAAACCCAGCATGCTGTTAATTAATCGATCAATACCTTGAAACCCTTTTTTTGTATCACGGCTCTCATTTTCAGTAGGAATTCCAACAATAGCCCCGCCGCTCTCATAATCCTCCGTATTTAAGATTCGAGATTTTAAGTTTTCACCAACAAGCTTCTTTATTTTACTTCCACCAAAATTACCAACAAAGGCTCCTTCTATGATTTTTCCATAATCATTTGCCTGCAAATTTCGGCTGTTGATATCAATATTCTCATATTCATTTTTGACAATCCCAATAGAAAGATGAATCCCGCAAGTATCCCCCTCCAAAATATAGACAAAGTTGAACGCCGGGTTATCCAAAGAAAGTAATACGTTTTCAAAAGCTTCTCTATGAGGATAGTCTTCATCATACGAGAGCTGCTGAATTTGATAGAATGCAAGATCTCGTAAATCCATTCCATCAATACTTATGAAATCCGGAAGATTAATGTTGTGCACCATCGGATATAATGTATCAGGCCTATAGTCAAGAAGGTTCATTAAATCGCTCATGGTGTCCGTCATAGGGCGGTTCTCGTTATCCAAAAAATCATCTCCTAATACTTAATTTAGACGCTCGCATAAGTGACGTTCAGACAAATCAAAGGCTCATATTCCCTATTCAATCAAGAAGTAAGCATAGCCTAATGGCCAAAATTTGAACCCGTAAAAATTTGAATCGATTAAAAATTCACTATGGCGACAATCTATAAATTCCCGCCTTAGTTGATAAAATGACCACGGCAAACAAATAAATTGTATAAACTGTATTCTTAATCCTACGACATCAGCTTAAATAAGCTAATATTCGAAGCACTATCATATCAAAAATGTGTCATTATAAAATCATTTTATCGGTTATTTCATATATTTATGTTACTGTGTCATTTCCAGTATACCATTTATCATAGACACATTCTGACACTCTAAAAATAAAAAAAGACAGCACGAATCAATCGAGCTGTCCATAAGATGGCGCATATACTGAATGTGAAGACAGAGTATCCCTTTCATACCTTCCCGTGCCAATTGCTGTAGAAAAAATCATCTCTGTCACCACCCAGTAATATTTTCACCATATATCGAATATATTTGCTGGTTTTATTATAACAATTTTTCAAACAACTTGTCATCTATAATATTCTTCTCTGTAAAACATATTTGAAAGGGAATATGTTTACAGGTATAACCAAAAGAAATGACACTGGTGAATCAAATCGACGCAGGACGTTTTCTGTCGCGAAAAAATACGCTAGTCTGCCCTCACAATGTCCGCAGTTAAGCCATTTTTACGTTTATAAAAATTCTCACCGTACTTCTTTGCTTACGGCGACGGCGACTTCAGCTAAGTCCTGCCAAAAGAGGCTAAAGGGAATTCACGGACAGCGATTCCCTTGTAAGCTGAAGCAGTTACATAAAGGGAAACTGTATTCATATATTCATTACAAAAAATATAGTTTCACCTTACATTGCATAATAATCTATACCGTATCAGTCCCTGACAACAGCAGCCCGCCGCTATACTCAACAGTCTGCTGCCGTGCAGAGACTTTCCACGATTTTATCTATTGTGACTGCCGTGATGTGACAGCCCATTTTCTACGACCTTCGAAAAACCCAAGGTTGAAACACTCACACCGCAAGGAACCGATCTTATTTTTCGATTTCCCCTGTCGGCTGTTCCCCAGCCTTTTTATCTTGTGCTGTTTCTCCCTGTACGGTCTGCCAGACTTGAGCGATGAATTTGCTCGTCGCCGGCGACAGTTCTTGAATATCGGGGACGGCAATGCCCAAAGAGATGTGCTGAGCCGGTTCAAAGGGACGCAGGACGACGCGGCCGTTCCAGCGTTTAGTCGTCAGGCGGTTATTCAGGCTGATGCCCAGGCCTTCTTCGACCATGCAGTAAGCCGTATAGGGATCGCTCGTCGTGAAGCGGATATCCGGTTCGAGGAAGTTGGCCGCTAAAAAGCGATCGATGTCGGTATCGCGGTTCGGAAGGGGGATGACGAAGGGAGCGTCGTCGAGGTGGGCCAAGGTGATGGATTCTTCTTCCGTCCAAGGATGATCGGGCGGCAGCCAGACGACGAGTTCGTCTTCATATAAGGGAATCCAGTCATAGGTCACGCCGTTTCCGAACTTTGCCGACAGGCAGCAGTCGATGGTCTTTTCATCGAGCCATTGAGCCAGTTCCTTATTGGTCCCTTCCATGAGATGGACCGATACGTTAGGGTAGAGTTCTTGAAACTTGCTGAGGATTTTCGGCATCCAGGCAGCGGCAATGCTGTAGTAGCAGCCGACGTTGAGGACGCCGGCCAAGACGCCTTGAATGGCAGCGCCGAGGTCGACGGCCTTTTGGGAAGCCCGGACGACTTCTTGAAAGACCGGCATCATCTGCCGGCCGTTAGCTGATGGCTGGACGCCCTGATTGTTCCGCACTAAGAGGGGAAATCCGATTTCTTCTTCTAACGACTGAATCATGCGGGTTATACCCGACTGCGTATAGCCAAGTTCTTTAGCGGCAGCGGTTAAACTACCGTGTTGAATGGCCAGGAGCAAGGCCTGGCATTTGATACTGTCCATTTTTGTTCACCCATTTCGTCATGACGAATATGATAAATTACAACTTGTGTCATACCTTATTCTACCTTATAATGGGGCCATCCGTAAAGAACAATTATCCACAGGAGGACCATTATGAATACCTTATTGCCCTTTGCTTCCGACTATATGGAAGGCGCCTATCCGGCCATTTTAGAAAGACTGACTGCCATCAATACGATTCCCCAGGACGGCTACGGGACTGACGGCATCAGTGAAGAAGCCCGCAAAAAAATTCTCGAAGCCTGCCACTGCCCGGACGGCGAAGTCCACTTTTTAAGCGGCGGCACTCAGACTAATGCAGTCGTCATCGACGCTATTCTGCGACGCTATGAAGGCGTCATCGCCGCCTCGACAGGCCACGTCAGTATTCACGAAGCCGGCGCCATCGAATACACGGGACACAAAGTCATCGAACTTCCCCAAGCTCAGGGCAAACTGTCCGCATCCGACGTAGCCCGCTTTATGGAAAATTTTGAAGCCGACGCATCCAAAGATCATTTGGTACAGCCCGGAATGGTCTATATTTCTCAGCCCACGGAATACGGCACGCTGTACACGAAAAAAGAACTGGCAGCACTTTCTGCGGTCTGCCAAAAATATGATCTCGCCCTCTACGCCGACGGCGCCCGCTTGGCCTATGCCTTAGCTACGCCGGAAAACGACGTCACCTTAGCCGATTTGGCGACGTACTGCACGGCCTTTTATATTGGCGGAACGAAATGCGGCGCCCTCATCGGCGAAGCCGTCGTCCTTCCCAAAAAGGGACTCATCCCCCATTTCTTCACGACCATCAAACAGCACGGCGCCCTCTTGGCCAAAGGATGGCTCATAGGCACTCAGTTCGATGTCTTATTTAGCGACAACTGCTATGAAAAAATCGGAAAGACAGCCATCGAACACGCCGACGCCATCAGAAAGGCCTTGAAAAACAAGGGCTTTGGCCTCTATTTCCCAACGGCAACCAACCAGATTTTCGTCATCATGGATAATCAGAAACTAACTGCCTTCAGCAAAAAAGTCGCCTTCAGCGCCTGGGAAGCCTATGACGCCGATCATACCGTCATCCGCCTGGCAACCAGTTGGGCCACGACAAAAGAAAATACAGACAGCCTCATCGAATGCCTGAAAGAACTTTAAAATCCGGGTAACACACAAACAAGCCGAGCGCCATAAATGCTGTGGAGCTCGGCTTTTCTCATATTGATTTTAAATAAAAAGCAAATCCAGGACTCTTCCGACTCAATCCGATGGATTTATTCCGCTGCCTATGCACACAGTCGATTACCGTTTACCTTGATATTTTCTTTATATTTCGAAGGCAGCCGATATAAGCAACAGCTGGAATGGTAACTCGATAAGCAGGGCCGGCAATATCTAACACCGTCCAGCCAGCAGTCAATGCCCAACCGACAGGCCCCGTAAAAATAGAGGCAAGTCGTCCTAAAGTCAGCCCCGTAGCAGTTGTCCCCGCAAGGGTGGAGATTCCCCGATTGAGAGTTTGCCGTGCCACCGCGTTGGCAATAATTAGCGACGTCTGGTACGATGCCATTCCCCCGTTTTTCAATAAGTAGCCAAAAAAGCTATAGACACCTTTCTTTGCTAAAAAGTTCCTTACATCTCTCCCACTATATCCACAACTATCAATAAAGACATTTCTATCTTTTTCTGATAGCTTCCCCCAAGCTTTCCCCATCATATGAGCTAGCATCTTCGACTCTATCTCTTCTATTGAATCCAACGAATTACAAGAAGCCCCTGATTTTTTACATGCCGCTTTAGCAACAGTATAATAATCTTTCCGGAACCAAAAGGTATTACTGCCAAAATCCTGAACTTCAGTAGCCAAAAGCTCTACATATTGCCGATAATCCTTTCCATATTTTTTATATTCCGGACTCGTCGTAATAAATTCAGACAGTGATCCTTTCGTTGTCAAAATTTGAAACAAGAATTCTAATTCATCATTTGAGCACCGATAAAGAAATGCTAAGTCTTTATCCATAATTAACGTCTCCTATCCATTCACACTTCACCCATATATTATCTATACTCTCAAAATAATAAATGACACGGAACAATCAAAGTATTCCATTTAGAAATGGACATCAGGCTCACAGCTTACGAATACTTTAGGAATAATGTCTGACCTTGTTTCACGCAGCTTCTCAACCGGTAAAAACATTTTATTCATGGATTTAGCATGTTGAAAGTAAAACTGATTTCAGGTGTTTGCCTTAAATGAATACCCAATTAAAAAGCTTTCCAACCTGGTCCGAATAGAGTAAATTCGTCTTGCAGTAGATAGCAAAATGCTCACAATTATTCGATGTTAGCGAATAGCCTCCCAGCGTCTGATTTCTAGCACAAGCATACGCCCGCTGCACCGTTTCTTCCGGAGTATAAATATGGCACTTTTGAGATTCTAAATCCTGCCACAATGAATCGGCAAGCGTTATATTACCAGCCTTTTTGCGAACCAACATCTCAAGAACAGCAGTACTGCTTGGAAAGTACCGCACAGAATAATCATTAGCACCAGCCAAGAATTTGTTCATTGTCGTTTCATGGATACATTTCTCTTTGATCCCATTTCTAACCGCTGGGGCAAAATGAACAACCTTTCCGTTGCCGGTATAGACACCATAATGATGATATGAACCAAAGCAAAGAAAAGCGCGGACAACATAAATAATAGCACCATAATCGGGCATTTCACTCATGTCCAATCACCCCTTCCCCTGATATTTTTTTATATTCCGGAGGCAACCGATATAAGCAACAGCCGGAATGGTAACCCGATACGCAGGACCGGCAATATCTAACACCGTCCATCCGGCCGTCAATGCCCAACCGACAGGACCCGTAAAAATCGATAACCATTTAGTCAAAGCTGCATTAGCAGCAAAAGGAAGTCCTCTATTAAAAATTTGACGTGATAAAGTATTGGCAATGATGACGGACATTTTGTACGATTCAAAACCCGCCTGTCGAAATAAGGTAAAAAACATGCTAGGACCTGCGCCTTTTAAGACAATATGGCTATTTTTTCCACTATATCCACAACCATCAATAAAGGCCTTTTTATCATTTTCTGAGAATTTATCCCAAGCTTTATCAATAACACGCGATAACATTTTTGATTCTATCTCTTCTACTGAATCTGACGAATTACAAGAAGCCCCCGATTTTTTACATGCGTCTTTGGCAACAGTATGATAATCTTCCCGGAACCAGAAGGTGTTGCTGCCAAAATCAAGAACTTCTTGAGCCAGAAGATCAACGTACTGTCGATAATCCTTTCCATATTTTTTATATTCCGGACTCGTCGTAATAAATTCAGTCAGTGACCCTTTCTTTGTCAAAATGTCAAACAAGAATTTTAATTCGTCATTTGAACACCGCGCAAGAAATGCTAAGTCTTTATCCATACCCCGATGCCTCCTATCAATTCACGACACATCACATCATTCTACCAATAGAATACCATCTGACAAAGACAGATGTTGTCACTTCTAAAAAGCTTATTCTATTAACACGATACTATCGTACTTTTATAGTAGAAATATCGTCTTAAACATAATGAAAGGAGCGCTTCTGCTAACCACATGAACAAAACTAAAATTCCAAATTAAAATTCGCTGGCTTACGAAACCATACGTTACATACAATATAGTTTTCGCCATCTAATTTAAAAGTAAATTCCGTAAAATATCCTTATTTCATTATATTTTTTTATATATTTTATGTCAATAATAGTGATGCAATCTTTATTTTGCAAATCCCCGTCCCTAGGCCGCTTTATAAGAACTCTTCACCGTCTTGTTTGCAGCAAACATCATCAAAAGTTCGCCATCCTTTTTTCCTATCATCCGTTATATCTCCGTTAACAATATATCGTCCCAACAAAAAAAGCCCCGGCAAAATACGTTTCTACTCACATTTTACCGGGGTTCCTTAATAGATGGTGCAATTAAGCGATATGATATTTCTTTTCTAAGCGGTCTAAGAGGTCCAGGTAGCCTTTTACGAAGGCCGGATTTTCTTCTTTTTCGAAGTCTTTGACCGTCTTGTCGATTTTTTCTTTGATATTTTCAGGCAGGCTGCGGTCGGCTAAGGGATAGACGACATTGTTTTCTTTTTCAACATGCATCTGCAGGCGGTTGGCATAGGCCATGGCTTCTGCCAAAATTTGGAGTTTGTGTTCCGTTTTCGGTTCTTCGTCGTAGAGTTTCAAGGCTTCTTCGAGGGCACGCACGTGAGCGCGGACGAGATCGTGTTCGACGAGCATGCCGTGTTTGATGATGATCGATGCGACTTCTTCCAGGTTATCGACCATTTCGGGGAAGAGGACTTCTTCTTCCCGACGATGGTGGTGGTTGTCGGCGTAGTTGCGGATAAAGTCGATGATATCGGCAAATTCTTTCTGATCGACTTCGCCGCCTTCTAAGATAGCACAACAAGCGGCCTGAATGATTTTAAGCATACGGGAAATATTGGAGTGCTGTTCGACCATGACTTCCGTGCAGTACATCATAATGCATACCTCTCTTTCTTGTTAAGCAGATTTCTTTACGATTTCATATTGGCCTTCAGCCGGACTTTCTAAAGCATAGTCCGTTGCCGACAAGAGTCCGTCGACCAAGGCCTGACGCAGGGCATAATAGCGGTCACCGTGGCCCTGCCAAAATTCACTGTGAAGATCCATCGTCCGGTCCCAGGCAATACGGGCGTCGTCGCTTTCACGAACGCGGTTGACCTGATCGCAGGGCATGCCGTCAAGGAGAAGATCATCGAGGCGATGGAAGGCTTCCGGTGCCGTCGCGGCCTGAAGGCCCTGTTTAGCACCAAAGTCACGAGCAGCCTCTTTCAAAGCATCGAATTTTTCGCCATCGTCACCGGCGGCATCGAGGACCAGTGCGGCATAACGGCCTTCGGCATCGTGGATGCGCGACTGGAGCCAGCCGTGGATATTGGCTTCGTCGATGACTTCGTCGAGCTTACGGCGGTCGGTGCTGACGTACTGATCGGCCTTGTCGCTCCAGCCCTTAGCCGTAACGTAAGCGACGAGTTCGTCGATCAAATTTTCCTGAAACTGGATTTTATTGTATAACCAAAAGTGAATCGGTCCTAAGAATGCGCTCATCGTCCATCCCTCCTATTATTCAGCTGCCAAAGCGGCGTTAACGGCACCGGCAACGGCTTCCGGATCGAGGCCGTGAACGAAGCAGGCATTGGCCAGGCTTTCCTGCTGAGAAGACGGGCAGCCTAAGCAGTGCATGCCCTGAGCCACGAGAGTGTCAACAACTTGCGGGTACTGACGAATGATATCGCCCATAATCATATCTGTCGTAATCTTTGCCATAGTAATTACCTCCTAATATGTCTCATCTGTCTCTATGTTCAGAGAAGCATTTCTCAACTTCTGAACGTAGTATATCATGGAGACGAGAGGCAATCCGTTGTTATTCCAACGCATAGAAAAATTTTCAAAAATAAATTGGTTAAAGGTGATTTTCAATCAACAGCCTCACCGGTTTCAGCGAGATTTGTTGCTTTTTACGTGACATCATAGTAAAGTTAGAGACAAGAAATGACTCGAAAGGAGTTTCGCTATGAATCCCCTCTTTATGAAAATTGATTCCTTGAAAAATACACTTCACAAACTGCGTCCCTTGAGCAAGGCAGAATTGCAGCGGCTGAGAGAAGAATTTATCATTGAAACGACGTATAATTCCAACGCCATCGAAGGCAATACACTGACGCTCCGTGAAACAGCCCTAATTCTACAGGAAGGCATCACCATTGCCGAAAAACCACTGCGCGAACATCTCGACGTCATCGGCTTTAAAGATGCCTTTTACTACATCATCGAGTTGGCGTCCCACAACACGCCCCTTACGGAAGAAACGATTAAGACGATTCATTCGTTGGTCTTAATGAACGACCGGGAAAACCGCGGCCAATACCGAAAAGTTCCGGTCCGTATCGTAGGGGCATTCCACACACCGCCCCAGCCGTATCGAATAGAACCGGCCATCCATCAACTGCTCCAACAATATTCCCTTTGGAAAGAAGAAAAGCATATACTAGAGGCCATAGCCCTGCTCCATCTCGAATTCGAGTCCATTCATCCTTTTATCGATGGCAACGGACGAACGGGACGGCTGCTGCTCAATCTCGAGCTCATAAAAGCCGGTCTCCTGCCCGTCGATATCAAGTTCACGGACCGCCGCAAGTACTACGACTGCTTTGACTCCTACCATACAGGGCACCACAATCCTGAACAGATGGCGTCCCTCATCGCAGCTTACGAACAAGAAGAATTAGAACGGTACATCGCCATCGTCAGCCCCTAAAGGCCGCTTCTTATCTCTTTTTCTGCGACGCACGACAACACTATTTAAAATTCTGTCTGTATTTTGCAAGTAGACTCTCCCTTCCATTCTTTATATTATGGTATAATAGGTATACATTACTCGAATATCTATCATATTGAAAGGAATGTGATGTAATGAAATACTTGTCAAAACTGATGATGGCCTTGTTCTTTGCCGTCAGCCTCTTTTTCGTCCCCCTTACGGGCCAAGCACTCTATTTTCCGCCTACCCTGTACGACAATGACCAAATCGTTCTCGTATACGGCCATATGGGGCATGGAACCTATGTCGACAAGACGTCCGTCGTCGTCGAATACTACAATCCTCCCTACTATAAGTTGGCCGCCAATGTCCTGACTTATAATGCCGAAAAAGGATATCTCGCCGGCACCCGGACCCAGCATTACAGCTACAACATCGAAACCGGCGCCATCTACAGCGGCGACTACGGCCCGTTATACGACCGCTCCACCAATCCCATGGCCAAACAACGGCCCGTAGACGTAGCAAAAACAGTCTGGGAAGCCGCTTATCACATGCCTTGGAAATGGTAAAAATCCCTCACTAGAATCAAAACGTAAGGTCGGCACCACCTTGTCTCCCATTGTACTGGCCATTACAATAAACTCTAGCAACGCCAATTCATCATCGCTGCGAAAAAAACGAACGACTTACATAAGAACGATAGAAAAAGCTTCTCCCTCCATGTAAAAACACCATGGAGAGAGAAGCTTTTCTGTTACACAAGATAAAAAACCGATGCTAAAAACTTACCATTTAGAACTTCCAAGAGATACCGCCGTTGAATTCCCAATCATTGCTGTAGGTTCCGCTGAATTTGCGTTCAAATTCAAACCACAGGCTGCTGGCCGGGCTCAATTCTGCCGTTAAGCCGGCTCCTAAGTCGTACCAGGTATCCTTGCCGTCTCGGTTGTAATCAATGCGTTCCAAGCCATTGGCCGAGGTCAGCATGATGCCCCCGTCACCGGAGAATTCGTGGAGGATATCGCCTTTCACGTACCAAGACGCCTTATCATTCATCTTCTGTCCCAACCGGAAGCCCAGGCGGCCGATGAAGCTGTTGACGCTGTCTAAGTCGTGGTGGATGCCGTCGCTGCTGGTGTAGGACTTGCTGTTCATGTGGGTATACTGCAACTGGGCCTGGGGTTCAAAATACCAGCCGTCTTCCAGATCGTAGGTTTTGCCCGTTTCGACGCTGGCCTGTTGGTACCAGGTTCCGAAAGAGCTGTCCGACTGAGTGCCATTGATCAAGAAGGTATGGCTGTTGCCCATGACTTTGCCGATGCGGCCGACGACGTCTACATACTGACCGTTGTTTCCGAGCCAGGTGTGATAAAGAGACCCGGAGTAGCGTTTGTACTTTCCGTTTCCGTTGTCAAAAGAATCGCTGCTGCGAAGGTAGGTAAAGACAGCGCCCTGATGGACCGTGCTGCCATCGTCACGAGCCGTGACAAAGTCTTTGCCCAGTTCAAAGCGATTGCTGTGACCGGAGTAGGAATCGCGGTCTTGATGAGTGTAGGTCGTGCGGGCCCACCAGCCGTCGGGATCGGTATTCATCTGGCGAACGTCACCCATGCGCTTATTCAAGGTATCGACGTCAGTTACCAGGTCGTACAGGATCTGCGAATTGATGCGGCCCGTTTCAACGAGCGGGCTTTCCGTATAACCGATGGTGCCGAAGAACCAGTTCGTCGTCGTATCTGCAGCGGCTCTGTCAGCGATATTTTCTGCCGAATCTGTTGTCACTGTCGTTTCAGAGGTAATGCCAATCGTGTAATCATACAAGCTGCCCTTAGTTACATTTTGCTGCGTAATGGGACTGGTAAACACAGCATCGCTGTTGGTCAAGGAAGCAAAATAGAGACGGTCGTCAATGCCCATTTCATCCAGATGCATGGTCGCCGGATCGCTCACTATCGTCTGCGTCCCGGTCGCACTTTCCGTAGCGACGATATAGTCACTGTGTTCGGTCTTTTCTTTGGCACCGCCATTACTGGTCCAATCGAGATCCATGGCAATCGTGCCCGTACCGGATAGGTTCTTAGCCGTGATGCTGGTACCGCTGCGAGTTCCATCAGTCATATTGACTAAAGAATCATTGTCTAATGTAGTCAACGTGCTGTCGCCGGTGACATCCCAGAAGGCTCCGTTTCTTAAGGTAATATTAATGTGAGAACCTTCATCGATAAACGGAGTGTCACAACCTCCATCATCCCCATCGTCACCGCAACCACTATCGTCACCACAAACACCAGGTTCGGGATCAATCGGGCAAGTACCTTCGTCTACAACCTCATCAACATCATAGTTTGCATAGTCTTCATAATCTTCATCGTTTTCTTCGACATAGACTTTCTTGATTTCACGCAGTTCCGTAAAACCCGTAAAGGATGAATCAGGAGTATCAAAGAGAGCATCAATCTGACCGTTGTAGGCCCGCATATTCCCCTTTATAACCTTGTCTACGCCTTCTGTGAGAGTCTGTATTCTCCCGGCCGATTCGGCATAGAAAGCATTGTCTTCGGCTTGGATCTTAAGAGCGTCGTTAAAAACGATATCACTGTCATATTTGGCCAAAGCTCCTGTTTTAGCTCGGACAATAGTCAGAGGGCCGTTAAAATTGATTTGAGCCGGTTCATCGTGCCATGCAGTGACATCGTATTCCAGATCGGTTTGCGTCCAAGCGCCGATATCGACGTTCGACATAACCGTATCGCGGTTAAAATTAATCTTGCCGCTTACTTCCGAGCGAGCGCCGATACCGGCCTCGGGGATAATCGTATTGCCGTTAAAGTTAATCTCACCCCCATATGACGCAAGAGCCGCTATAGCCCCCTTATTATCGACGGAAATCAATCCTTCCGTCATCAAATCAATACTTCCGGAATCAGCCCGCAGATTCGCTTGAGGCCTATAGGCATCATCATAGTAGTAATCATCGTAGTCATTATAGTAATTAGTATCACCAGCAACAGTACCGGTATTATGCAGGTAAATCAAGTCCCCTGCACTCATAATAATTTTACCGTTGTAATCGGTAGATACCAATGTAGGCGTGATCTCCGTCGATAATTTCAAGGTGTCAGCGGCATTAAAATCAATTTCTCCTCCGCTAGCTATAACCATACTGATATCGTCTATCCGTCCGCTAGGTTCCACTTCCTGTCCTTGGTAAACCCATTCAATATCCTTGGCCTTTAAAGAAAGTTGGTCATATCCATATTCATATCCAAATCCAGACCCATACACCGCTGCCATTCGCTGCATGTCTCCTTTTATGGTCTGTCCTTCTATTTTAAGATTCTTCCCATTAGTCATCTGAATAGCGGGCGAATTGCTGGCCTGATCTTCATGGAAAAGGATATTGCCTTCCTCTGCTTTCACCTCAGCCGTTCCGCCACTACCCAAACTAATAAAAGTCCCATCTTGAACTCGGTTAAAGCGAATATCGTTCTTGGCCTTCAGCGTCGCCTCGCCATTGTCATCGACGTACAGACTTGGCGAGTCCGACTCATCATTGGTCTTATTAAACACAATATCATTACCGGCATCCACCTGAATCGTTGCACCATTCTGCACTGCTACCTGAGCCTTATCAAACGTAATATCCTTAACGGCATCCATGTCAAGCGTAGATTCACTCCACATATCGATACCGGCCTCATCAAACGTAATGTCATTACCGGCCTCCATTTTAAGCGTAGATTCACTCCACATATGGATACCACTGCCCTTATTAAGGGTAATATCATTACCGGCCTTCATTTTAACGTCCGCTTTACTCCCAATTCCTACCGTATTATATATTCCATAATTTTGTAATACGATATCATGACCGGCATCTAAGTTCAACGCACTACCGCTGCCTACTGTTATAGAAGCACCTGAATCCGTCTGTGCCTCTTGGGTTAACCGGATATCATTCTTAGCCTGAAGGCTAATAGAGTTTCCATTCCCAGAATTATACACGATATTCCCATAATGAGCCGTTGCTTCAATATTATAGGCATCATGAATATTTAGTTGTGTATCCCATCCTTGAACATCGAAAATAACCGGATCTGAATCAACAGACAAGGAATGGCCATTCATATCCAAGTCCAGTGTATCAATACTATGAAAGATGTCGGCATAAAAAATATATTTCGTATTTGTACCATTCTCTTTCCACTTTGAAATGACGGAGACATTGTCCGTTGCCTTCACATTCTGAACAACAATATCATCCTCCTCATTCTCAGGTTCAAAGTCGAACAAGGACGTTCTCCCATGAAGATTGTACTCTCCTGAAATGGTATCACCTGTTATCGGTTCATCGATATCGACAGCCCCAGCCCCCATATAGGGTGTACTCAAGAGGGCCGCCAATACCAGTGCCCGCAATAACTCTCGTCTCACTCTTTTCCTGCTCATAGTTACCTCCTCATCACTGCAAAATATATCGTCCGATCAAGGTAATTCATCATATGCTCATAAATATTATGTCCTATGTCTCTGTCATATGTATAAATTATCTCACTTATATTTCCATTGTAAGTTTATTATATGTTAATTACAAGTTGTTTATGATTTTTATTAATGCATTATCTATAACAGACAAAATTAATCTATGATAAAAATTCATCTCGACGCAAAAAAAGACAAAATTCTCCGCTCATCGGCCTCATACATACAAAAACTCCTTCACGGAGGTTCATCAGACTTCCATGAAGGAGTTTCTTTACTCGATATAAATTTGAATTGCGAATAACTTACGACTTAGAACTTCCAAGAGATACCGCCGTTGAATTCCCAATCGTTGCTGTAGGTTCCGCTGAATTTGCGTTCAAATTCAAACCATAAGCTGCTGGCCGGGCTCAATTCTGCCGTAAGGCCGGCTCCTAAGTCGTACCACGTATCCTTACCGTCGCGGTTGTAATCAATGCGTTCCAAGCCATTGGACGAGGTCAGCATGATACCTCCGTCACCGGAGAATTCGTGGAGGATATCGCCTTTCACGTACCAAGACGCCTTATCATTCATCTTCTGTCCCAACCGGAAGCCCAGGCGGCCGATGAAGCTGTTGACGCTGTCTAAGTCGTGGTGGATGCCGTCGCTGCTGGTGTAGGACTTGCTGTTCATGTGGGTATACTGCAACTGGGCCTGGGGTTCAAAATACCAGCCGTCTTCCAGATCGTAGGTTTTGCCCGTTTCAACACTGGCCTGTTGGTACCAGGTGCCGAAGGAGCTGTCAGACTGAGTGCCATTGATCAAGAAGGTATGGCTGTTGCCCATGACCTTGCCCATACGGCCGACAACGTCTAAGTACCGGCCGTCATGGCCAAGCCAGGTGTGATAAAGAGAACCGGAGTAGCGTTTGTATTTTCCGTTTCCGTCAGCAAAAGAATCACTGCTGCGAAGGTAGGTAAAGACGGCGCCTTGATGGACCGTGCTGCCATCGTCACGAGAGATGACGAAATCCTTGCCCATTTCAAAGCGATTGCTGTGACCGGAGTAGGAATCACGGTCTTGATGGGTATAGGTCGTGCGGGCCCACCAGCCGTCGGGATCGGTATTCATCTGGCGAACGTCACCCATGCGCTTATTCAAGGTATCGACGTCTGTGACCAGGTCGTACATGATATTCGAATTGATGCGGCCCGTTTCAACGAGCGGGCTTTCCGTGTAACCGACGGTGCCGAAGAACCAATCCGTCGTCGTATCCGTCGCAGCTCTGTCAGCCATCGTGTCGGAAACATCGGTTGTCGCCGTCGTTTCCGAATCGATTCCGATGATGTAGTCGTATAAATGGCCTTTTTGTACGTTGCGCTGGGTAATGGGGCTGGTAAAGACGGCGTCGCTATTGGCTAAAGTAGCGAAATAGAGGCGGTCATTGACGCCCATGGCATCGAGATGCATAGCAGCTTTGTCACTCACCAGTGCCTGTGTACCGGTCGCACTTTCTGTAACCGTCAGGTAATCGCTGTTATCGGTCTTTTCCTTTGCCCCGCCGTTACTGTTCCAATCGAGGTCCATGACCATGGTCCCCGTACCGGATAAGGTCTGAGCCGTAAGGCCGGTGCCAGTACGATTAGCATCACTCAGATTGACGAAAGCATCATTTTCAAGATTCGTCAGCGAACTGTCACCGGTGACATTCCAGACAGCGCCGTTTTTCAAGGCAATATTGATGTGCGGCGTTTCGTCGACAGGGGGATATTCCGGTTCTTCCTCATCACTGCCGTCGTAGTATCCATCGTCGTCGGCATCGATATCGCCATCCAAATTTTCGTCATCAACGTACTCTTCATCATCACCGTACGCTTCGTCATCGCCGTATTCTTCATCTTCGTATTCTGCGTCCTTAATGGGATATATTTTTTCAACATTCTGCACTTCCGTCGTACCCGTGAAAGCTGAATTAGCCGTATCAAAGAGGACGTCGATCTGACCATTACGAGCCAGCATATTCCCCTTGATGACCTTGTCTTCGCCGGCAGCCAAGGCTTGGATGTTCCCTGCCGAGTCTGCATAGAAGGCATTTTCTTCGGCGTCAATATAAAGGCCCTTATTGAAGATGATATCGCCGTTATACTGTGCTTTAGCGCCTGTATTTACGGGATTCATGGTTACAAAATCGTTAAAGGTGATTTTTGATGTTTCTTCACTCCAGGGATTCATCCCCATTTTAGAATCCGTGGTTGACCAAGCACCGATTCCAGCACCGGATAGGACCGTTTTTCCATTAAAATTAATATTCCCCGAAGTCTCTGTATAGGCGGCAGTCTTCCCTTCACTGTCTACGGTAATCGTACCGTCTGACGTCAAATCAACCGTCCCATCCAGAGCGCGAATGGCAGCCAACGCAGCATCGTCCGCCTGCCCCGCCGAATGCAAGTAAATCGAATCGCCGGCATTCAAGGTAACATTGCCGCCCCAGCCATAGGCATAGAGCAAGGTGTTCGGTACGCCGACGGATACATGAATGTCCTTATCGACCTGTAATTCAACCTTACTACCATTATCCGACACGATCGTACTCGTTATTTCCGGGTATTCTGCGGCAAGCTCAGGCAATTCTTCCCCTTGGGCATCCCAATAAATGTTATGAGCCTTCACCAAGACCTGCGAAGTGTCATGGGCCTTCACCATTTGCTGCATATTCCCGGTAATGGACTGAGCTTCCAAAGTCAAATTAGAATGATTTTGCAGCGTCGTTGCGTAGAGAGCGCTGGCGACACTGGATGCCTGCTCACGAAAATTAATGTTGCCCTTGGCCGTAATGACGGCTTTGGCATAACGGTACAAGTCGATGAAAGGGCTGTATTTATAGCGGCTAAAATTAATATCGTTACCGGCTGTGATAGTGGTATCAGAATAGTCATCTAAAGACAAAAGCGAGAGACTTGAAGCAAACTGAGGATCGCTATCACTCTGATTAAAGGTAATATCATGACCGGCATTCATTTGAAGTTTACCACCCTTATCAAAGTCAGGTCCCTCATCAACAGTAATCATATTACCTCTTGAATAATTGTTAAACACAATATCATTACCGGCCTTCATAGATAATTGATTGTTGTCAACTGTTGCCAATATCGGATTATATGTAAAAGTGTCATTTTTATTGAAGGTTATATTATTATTGGCCTGGAAATTGACAGCACTGCCATTTCCTTTAGTAATGGCGACCAAATTATGATGATCGACGGTTGTCTCGATGCTATCAGCGTTATGAATATTTACGGTTGTATTATCCTTCGTTATATATACACCACTTGACTGAGCATCTATAGCTAAGAAATGGCCTTTCATATCTAAATCGAAACCACTATTCGCACTTTTCGTTCCATTGATAATAGCCGGAGTACCGTGAACCGTACTTGAAGAAATAATAGTAACATCCCCTGAAGCCGTTACTTCTTGATTGCCATTAAGAATGTATAAATTCTGTTCTCCCGGAACTTCATACTTCCCTTCAAGAATATTATCGGTTATCGGATAGTCGGCCGCAGCAATCCCCATATAGGCCGTGCTCAATAAGGCCCCCAAGACCAAGGCCCGCAATAACTCTCTTTTACATTTTTTACCACCCATACATACCACCCCACCATAACAAATAGCTTTCTTTTTTCAAGGTAATTCATCACATACTAATAAATATTACAACTTATTTTGTCTAAATCATGTATAAATTATCTCATTTGTAATCATATTTTAAATTTATTTTATATCTATTTCAAGTATATTGTATGTCATTTCAATGCATCATCAGTATTTGACTAAAACCATCATGATAAAAAATCATTTTAAAGCTATAGATTCTCCCTTTTTCGAACCGATTGTCGTATAATAGAGTCAAGTAATCCACTTTTTTTTGAAAGCAGGTGATATTCATGAGTACCGATACTAAAAATGAAAAAGCCATTACGGCTGCCGGCAATCCGGCCAAACCGACAGGCGATGCGGGCGAACAGATGCTGGCCCGCATGAATGAAAGCCACGGCCCCCTCACGGCCTGGGGCCTCTCCCACTTTACCTGGCGCGGCGACGAAGCTGTCCTCGACATCGGCTGCGGCGGCGGTGCCAATTTAAAACGCATGAGTGATTGCGTAACCACAGGCCACTTGACAGGCGTCGATTACTCCGAGACCTCCGTTCAGACATCACGCCAGACAAACGAAGAAGCTATAAAAGCCGGCAAGATGGATATCTGCCAAGGTTCGGTAGAAAAACTCCCCTTTGCCGACGACAGCTTCGATAAAATCACCACCGTCGAAAGCTTCTACTTCTGGCCCGATCCGCCAGAAAACCTGAAAGAAGTCAGCCGAGTCCTCAAAAAAGGCGGCACCTTCCTGCTCATCGCCGAAATCTACGAACGGCCCGACCTCAGCCCGTCCACTCGGGAAAACATCAAACACTACAACCTCTACAACCCGACGCCGGAAACCTTTGAGACCATTTTCCGAAAGGCCGGCTTCACGGCCGTCACCATCCACATCGAGCCCCAAGAAGGCTGGATTTGCGTCGAAGGAATAAAATAAATAAATCAAAAAAGAAGAGATTATCCTCCTGGCCCGGCCATGGTGGATAATCTCTTTTTCGTATGTCTGCCTATATAGTTTCGATACGGCATTCATGGTCCTTCGTTTTTTTATCATAATTGATGCCGACAAGGAGAACTTTCCCGCCATAGTGCTGAAGCGTCCCGGCATACTCTTTTTCCTTGATTTGGCGGATAGCCGTCTCAGCGTCATGATTCCATTTCAGTTCAACGACTAAGGCCGGTTTATCCCTATGCTGCGGCCGCGGCACGAAAACCAGGTCGGCAAAGCCCTTTCCGGCAGGCATTTCACGAATGATATTGTAATACCTTCTTGCACTGTAAAGGGCTAGGGACAACGTGTAGCTGAGGGCATTTTCATCGTTGTACTGAATCTGACTCGTTTCCACATGGGCTGCTGCCACACCGGAAGCCACGTCATCTGCCCTGCCGTCAAAGACGGCTTGAAGCAGCTCATCTGACGCTCTTACGGCCTGACTGACAGGCTGCCAAGCCTCACCTTGCTTCGTGGCATTGACGTATTCCTGTAAAACTTCGTTATTAGGAATAAAGACTTCTTCCCCCTCGCTGTCATAGCCGAGGTAGCCGAGGTGGACCAAGAGGGTCATGACGTCATCGGCAGAAGTAAAGGTCGTCATGTCATTCTGGAAGGTCCCCGTATCGATTTTCTGGCGGCCGCCGCCCATCATGCGGACGACAGCATCGCGAAGGCCGTCTTCATTCAAATCGATATAGACCTGCAGTGCTTCATAGGTCTCGGTCTTGTTCCAATAGCTGCCGAAACGGCCCTTGACCATGGCATCGACGACGCTTTTCGGACTGTACACATGAGGGCAGTTCGGGAAGGAATAGCCGTCGTACCAAGCCCGGCATTCTTCAAAATCCATACCGTAACGCAGGCAGAGATTCTTCGTTTCGTCTTCCGTAAAGCCGACGAACTGTGCCATCTGATCGGGATGCTCCATGGAAAATTCCGTAAACATGTTGAGAGCCGAATGCGTCCCGTACTTCTTAATCGGCAAAATCCCCGTCATATAGGCCAAGGCCACGTACTCCTTATCCTTTAACAGGTTGCGCAAAAAATCGAGATACAGCCGCTGCGCCCTTTCATCGTGGGGATATTCCCGAAAGATGCAGTCCCATTCGTCCAAGATGATGACAAACTGCCGTCCCACAGCGGAAAAGACATCGCCTAAGGTATCGGCCAAATGGGTATCGTCAAAATAATTGACATCGGGGTAGGCCCGGCAGATTTCCCGGATAACGCGAAGCTGCAGCCGCTCCAACATGGCCGATATGGACAGGCCGGCGCTCAAAAATTCTTGTACATTCACTTTGATGACATCGTACCGTCCGCACTCAGCCAAACCGTCAGGCAGTTTTCCGAGTTTTAAATCGCAAAATAAAAGGCTTCCGTCTTCAGAGCCGTCGTAATAGGCTGCCAGCATATTTGCCGTCAATGACTTCCCGAAACGCCGCGGCCGACTGACGCAGACGAAACGTTGTTCTGTATTAACCATGCGGTTCAGGACAGCGATCATATCTGATTTATCGACATAGATTTCCGAATTCAAAGCCATGCGAAACAGCCCTGCCCCGGGATTCAAATACATGCCCATCATCGGCCCTCCTTTCCTCAATCATACCCGATGCACACCGATTTAATAGCAACTGGTGAAATAATTCTATAGAACACTATATATTTCTATTCTATCATTTTTTAGGACTAAATACTTCCTTTTTGTTATTTTTAATACTACTATTCAGTATTTTATCAATTAAGTATTACACTGATATGCATATTTCAAATAGTAAAACAAAAATCGGTACCGACAACTCGTCGCGTACCGATTTTTCTTTTTCCATATAAACTTTTTATCAAACGCCTCATCCCAAACCTTACAGCGTCCCTCTCCTTGCCGTCCGCTGAATCCGTTCGTGGCTGGCGTTGGTAATGGCTTCATCCAAGATGGCAATCATCCGCTGTTTATCTTTTTTCAAAACTCCATCGATGCGGACGGAATCTAAGGGATGGAGGGCCCAGAAGTAGGTATCGGGAAGTTCTAAGTGTTCCAGGAAGGTCTTTTCTTCTTCGAGGTTTTCTCTCTCTTCAGCCGGGATGAAGACGCCCTTTTTTATGTCGTCGTCGAGTTTCGTTCCGGCAAAGGCCGACATGGTGTTGACCAAGATCTGCGTCGGCTTGATTTCGTTTTCAAGCTTGGCCATGGCCAGGGCGTTTTCCTGGCCTCGACCGCGGCCGCCGGTGCCCAGCATCAACAGGTCTGAATGGCGGATGCCGACGGCGTTGAGGCGCAGACACTGCTCCCGAATTTCTTCGATGGTATAGCCCTTATTTAAATAGTCGAGGATATCCGTCAGACCGCTTTCGATGCCGATGTAGAGGTCATTGACGCCGGCCGCCTTCAAGGCCTTCAAATCGTCGTCGCTCTTATGAGCAATATTTTCGATGCGGGCATACATAGTAATGACCTTGACCTTGGGAAGGTATTTCTTGATGATGTCAATGCGCTCGATCAAATTCTTCGCCGACAGGACGAAGGGATCGGCACCGATGAGATAGACCCGTTCCAAGTCTTCCATCTGCCAGCCATAGCGGTCTCTGGCACCTTTCACATAGGCTTCGACATCGTCCGTCGGCCACATGCGAAAGGGAACGTCCTTGTACATGCTGCAAAAATGACAGCTGTTATGGCTGCACCCTTCCGTCAGGGGAATCAAAAAGGTATTGGCCTCAATAGGCGGCCGGTAGACAGTTCCGTTATATTCCATTTTCTTCTCCTCCTATCAATATTCACCGGGAGCGCGATAGCCCTGGGAGGCGTACTCCGTCCGGAAACGGCGCAGGGCCGCTTCTCCCTGATTATCTATAATCTCTTGAATCCCGTCGATGAGCTCCTGTTTATGGGCCGGAATCTCCGTCCGCACGTGGAAGGGCACGGAAATATGGCTGGACTGGAAAATCGTGTCGTTGGTCAGAGCTTTCAAGAATTCCTGCATTTCCTGCAGCCGCTCGACTTCGCCGGTTTCTTCATATTTTCCGGCCCGGGCCAAGTTCCATAAGCCCGTCTTGGGGATGAGGACCAGCGAAGAAATATCAATCATCGACGGGTGGAGGCCGTCATAGAGGGACGCCGTATCGAGGGCATGTTTGAGACCATACCCCTTGCCGCCGAGGCCGTTGATCCAGTTGACGACATAAGAGAAGCCGGCGCAGTCTAATTTTTCCAATTGCTCCCTTGCCATCGCCCGATCGTAGCCCTTGTGCATGAATTTCAACAAATGATCGTCCCCCGATTCGACGCCGATATAAGGATCGGCAAAGCCGGCATCTTTCATATTTCGAATCTGTTCTTCCGTCTTGTCGACGAAGTTATCGATGCGGGCGTAGCCGCCAATCGTCTCAACGGACGGCACATAGCGGTGAATCAGCTCCGCCGTCTTCATCAGGACGTCGTAATCGGCAGAAAAAGCGTCGGCCGACTGCAGGAAAATTCGCTTCGGTGCGCCAAAGTATTTGGGAATTTCCTTGACATCCGCTTCGATTTCTTCCATGGGCGACCGCTTGAATCGGTCGGTCTTATAGTAACTGCAAAAATAACAGCCGTTATGAGAACAGCCGCTCGTTAATTGTAAAAATCCGGAATTGCCTTCATAAGGCGGCCGGTTGATACCACTGGTAAAATGCATGGTGGCTTCCTCCTCTATGCTGAATCGTATCATCAAAAAACAATGAGCGCCTAATATCCGGCAGGCATCGTTTATCCCCTGGCCTTACTTCTTACCGACAAGAAAACCTTGCCCTTTCTCATCGTATGATGTATTATAACCATGAAGTAATATAATGACAAGTACGTACATTTTTGGTACCTGAAAGGACAGGCTTATGACTCAAAAAAAGAAGGACTACGAAAACCCATATGACGGCCAATGCGCCATCCTCTACGCCATGAATCTCATCGGCGCCAAGTGGAAGATTCCCATTCTCTGGCATCTGACCCATTACGGCATTCTCCACTACAACGAGCTGAAACGCCATTTAGGCGGTGTGACCAATACGGTCCTGGCCCGCAACTTAAAAGAGCTCGAAGCGGATGGCCTCATCATCCGCAAGTCGAAGGGAACCGTCCCGCCGTCGGTGACGTATGAACTCTCCGCCGAGGGAAAGAAATTGATCGAGCCCCTCGACGGCCTCTACCGCTGGGGCGAAGAACACCGCCGCCACCGGGAAATGACGACGCCTTAACCGTTTCCGGGCAGCCAAAAAACGCCTTCCGTGACGACAGCCACAGAAGACGCTTAGGCTAAGACTTATATATCATTTTCAATCGTTTGAATCACTTTTGCCGGCACGCCGCCGACGACGCAGTTATCGGGAACGTCTTTCGTTACGACGGCTCCGGCCGCTACGACGACGTTATTGCCGATGGTCACGCCGGGCAGGATGGTCACATTGCCGCCGACCCAGACATCGTTTCCGATGGTGACGGGCTTCATGATTCCCAAATGCTGCCGCCGTCCCCGCGGCGACAAAGGATGGTTGACCGTCGTAATCAGGGTCCCCGGGCCAATCATGACGTGGTCGCCGATGCGGACCGGACCGATATCCAAGATGGTGACGTTGAAGTTGGCCAAAAAGTTGTCGCCGACATGGATGTTGCTGCCGCTGTCACAGCGAAAGCCCGGCGCCGTCCAAGGATGACTGCCACAGGATCCGAAGAGGCGGCGCAGGCAGGCTTCGATGGCTTCTTCATCGCCGGAATCGATGGCATTGAGCTTCTTCGTTTCGGCAATGGCCTTCAACTTTCGGTCGTTGACCCCTTTATCCCAAAAATCATAGGCCAGACCGGCATCGAGCTTTTCACACTCGGTCATAACTTTCATATCCTTTTCCAAGTAAGACACCTCCTCTTTGTATCAAGCTTATTAAAATTCCCCTCGCCTACCGCGAAAGCATGGCCTCACTTATAGGCTTTTTCAAAGATTTCAAGGTAATCTTCATCGGAAAGGAGCACTGGATCGGCCGTAATGTCGCCGCCCAATACATCTTGTATCCGCTGAGGGTAGGTCTTCAATTCGTCTCTCGTAATGCCGACGTCGCTCATGCGCAAATCATGGCAGTCGACGGCTTCTAAGAGTTCATCCAAGGCCTTGATGAAGTCCTTGCCCGACGTCGGGTCGGCAACGCCCATGGCTTTGGCCATCTTGATCATCGGTTCTTCAGCCGCTTTTCGTTCGGCAAAGAAATCGTAGTAAGCATGGGAAAGCATGATCAGCCCGGCGCCATGGACGAGGTCTTCATGATAGGAGCCCATGACGTGTTCCATCGTATGTTCCGACGTGCAGAGCATGTAGTAGCCGGCCAAGGTGTTGGCCAAGGCCATGTAGGCCCGCGCTTCCTTGTCGCTGCCGTCGCGGTAGGCCCGAGGAAGATACTTAGCGACGAGTTCAATGGCCTTCAAGGCAAACATTTCCCCCATGGGATGTTCGTTCTTGCAGATCATCGATTCGGCGGCGTGGAAAAAGGCATCCATCCCCTGATAGGCCGTAAATTTCGGCGGTACGCTCATCATCAGATTGGCGTCGACGACGGCCAGGACCGGGAACATGGACGGGAAGAAGATGCCCGTCTTTTCCTTGACGTCGTCCTTACTGATGACCGACGCCATGTCGACTTCACTGCCCGTTCCGGCCGACGTCGTAATGGCCACCGTCGGGGCTGCCGAATTAGCCGGCTGTTTCTTGCCGCCTTTTTCAGAAAGGCTGTAATCCCAAATATCGCCGTCGTTGGTCATCATCAAGGCGATGCACTTAGCGCAGTCCATGACCGAGCCGCCGCCGAGGGCGACGACGAAGTCACAGCCCGTATCCCGGGCCATCTTAGCGCCGTCCATAACGTTGTAATCCGTCGGATTCGGACGCACCTGGTCGAAAACTTCATAGCCGATGCCGGCCAAGTCCAATTCTTTTTCTACGGCTGCCAAATAACCGAAACGCTTGGCCGACGAGCCGTTCGACGTGACAATCAGGGCTTTCTTGCCCGGAAGCTGTTCATTATGCAAATCCTGAAGCCGACCGGGGCCGAACAAAACCTTCGTCGGCATATAGAAATTAAAGTTATACATGAAAAAAACCTCCTCAGTCAATAAATACCCTTGACGGTCAGGATTCCGTGACCCCGCCGTTGTTGTTATCAGTGTACCCTGTTTGACACTCGGAAACAGCGCCATATGATAACTTATATAGTGGCATATATTAACCTGAAGGAGGCTGCAGCAACTGACAGACCCTTTATTTTTTTGACAGCAGGTGATTCTCTTGAGCGACAGAAAAGAACAGTTGGAACAGGCCCTGACCGCGCTGGGAAGGGAATTTCCCCTCCTCAACTGGTACTTTCGCCCCGATCCGTCGTCGGGCAAAACGGAGCTCATCTCCCAGTGGCTCGGCGACCCGGCCGATGAAATCATGGTCTGCGCCTTTACGGGCAGCCATATCGACGAGCGTTTCCACCGTCAGGACTTCTTCTTCGTAAACTTCGCCTACCGGGGAAATTACGAAGCCCTCAGTGCTTCCAGCCAAAACCGGATTTCCATGAAAGAAGGCGACTGCTACCTGGGCCAGCCTTACAGCGGCTACGCCCTAAAAAAAGACGGTGACGAAACGGTCGTCATCGTCGGCATCCTCATCAAGAAGGAAACCTTCCTCCGGGAGTACCTCTCCGTCCTCGGCGCCGATACGGACCTGCTCCACTTCTTTTTAGAGCCCGCCGTCAACCGCTACGCCGATGGCATCATTCGCTTCACGCCGGGAGCCGATTCCCCGATCTGGTCCATCCTCGACTTGATGGTGCTGGAATACGTCCGGCGCACGGATCAGAGCCAATCCATCTTGAAAGCTCTCTTCCTCTCCATGGCCATGTACATGTCCGAAGCCGTCCGAGCTCAAAACAAGCCGGCCCGAAAGGCGTCGGTCACAGAAGAAATCATGGCCTACATCGAATACCATTCCGACACGGCGACCCTCAAGAGCACGGCGGCCCGCTTCGGCTACCATCCGGTCTACCTCTCCCGCCTCTTGTCCGAAAAAGAAGGCCGCACCTTTTCAGAGATTCTCCTGTCCATCCGTATGAAAAAGGCGGCCATTCTCTTACAATCGACGGATCTCTCCATCGAAAAAATTGCTGCCATGCTGGGCTACAGCAATAACAGCAATTTCTACAAAGCCTTTAAAGAATACTATGGAACCTCACCGAAGGCCCGCTTCCGATGAAAGGTCTCAGCTCAGACGACTGGCAAAGTCAAAGAGCAGCTTCAAGCCATAAAAACAGATGACAGAGCCGCAGATAATATTGATGGCCCGCAGGATGCGCGGACTGAACCGGCTGCGGAACAAAGAAACGAGGCCGCTCAAGAAGATAAACCATACGCACGAAGCGAGGAGGACGCCGCCGAGAAAGGGCGTCTGCTGAGAGGCGCTCAAGGTCACCTGAAAGGAACCGAGGAGCATCGTTCCGTCGAGGATGGCCTGAGGATTAATCCAAGTGACGATGCCCGCTTCAGAAATAGTCTTGCGAATCGTCATGGGCCGATACTCGCCCTGCGCCTCCGCCTTGGCCCGAATGAGTCCGGCGCCGATATAGAGAACCAGCAGGCTGCCGACGCCTAAGATGACCATTTCTACCTTAGGAAAGAGTTCCATCACCCGGCCAATACCGAAGAAACAGGCCAGGGACAAGGTAATATCGAAAAAGAGGACGATGAGGGCCGTCAAAAAAGCCCGCCGCCGCGTATTATTCAGTGCCGAATTGATGATAAACATATTTTGCATGCCAATGGGGGCCACATAGGCCAAGCCCAACGTCAACCCTTGTAGAAAAAAGCTCAAAAAAAAACTCCCTTGCCAATATACCGAAGAATAAGGCCATTGAACGTGTCAATTCGTGCCGGTTGTCTTATTATACAGTACACCACAAGGGATGACAACAAAAAAACAGCGGCCATGACCGTACGGTAGTCCCAATATATTTTCCATAAAAGCTGCGCCGCCTACGATAGCCACATCAAAAATGCCCTATGGTCTCCCTGGCATCAAATAGCAAAAATGGCTGACTACTATCGCAAGTAGTCAGCCGGAAAAAAGCACCTTGACAGTCACCGCTCGGGACCAAAAAGTATTTATTCCTCGATATCGTAAAAGGCAAAGCCTTGTGCTTCTGCCTGTTGTATTAATTTTTGCCGTAACGGAATTGCCTTCTTACCGGCAATCTGTTTCGTAAAGGAATCTACCCGTCGATTCGTATCACGCAGATCGTAATATTCTTCCATTTCCGCATCGTAATCTTTCAACAGTTCCAAATAAGAATCAAATACCCGATAGGAGTCCTCAAATACATTGGCTTCACGGGGCATACGCGGTTTTAACTGCGGTTCCTGATTCGGTATCCCAATGCCGACCCCCACTACGGGGAATGTTAATTCCGGCAATTTCAGAAGTTCAATCATCTTAGGTGCATTATTTAAGATACTGCCAAAATAAACCGTCCCGAAACCACTGAGTTCAGCAGCGGCCACCATATTTTGAGCGGCTATAGCGGCATCCGTCCAGCCTTGGAAGAAACGATCGCTATCGCGTTCACCCACACTTTCTACCCCTCGTTCGCGAGCGATACGGGAGTTGCGGTACGCGTCGACGATGAAAATAAACAGATCCGGTACCCGTGCTACATATTCCTGGTTGCAAACGTCTGCAATAGCCCCTTTCAGTTCCGGATTCACAATGTGGATGATACTGAAACTTTGCATCCCCATGCTGGTAGCCGTTCTTTTGGCTATATCCAATAATAGGCTCAATTGCGGCGGCGGCATAGGATCGGATTTAAACTCACGAATAGTGCGATGATTCAATAACACGTCAATAGGATTCATGGGATCAGCTCCTTTAGCAAAATACGTTGAGTACACGACGCTATTCACTACACGCTTCCTTGCACATAATATCGAACTCTTTCTTTCTACAGTAGCACTAAATATACACCTTGTCTAGTCAGTATCATGGTCTGGCTTCAATGTCTTACGCAAATTGGTCCCCTCTTCATCCTCTAGGTGGAGGGCTTTTCGATGTATATTCCTTGGTGCTTGACGCAAAAAAACAGCGGCCATTACCGTACTTTTTCGGATGGTCGCTGTTTCATTATCACAGGTCGCTTATAAGTTGCGTTTTGCCCAGTCTTTGATCATCTCTTCAGAGGCAACCGTTTCGGCGCCGTGAATGGCCAAGCCTTCACCGACGACGGCACCGGGGCAGTATTTTTTAAGGGCCGCCGCACTCCCGGCAAGGCCGCTTCCTTCATGGGTCATGAGGGGAAATACCTTCTTGCCCTGAAAATCGAGGGCTTCGAGCTGCGTAAAGACGGCCATGGGATAGGTCCCCCACCAGCAAGGGCCGGCGACGACGATATTGTCATAGTCGGCAACGGAGTCGAGCTGCTTGACCAGTTCCGGAAAGACTTTGTTGCGCAGTTCTTCCTTAGCTTCTTCCGTACACTTCGTATAGTCTTCGGCATAAGGTTTCTTGGTGTCTACTTCAAAGATATCGGCATCGACAGCCTGCTGAATGTATTCGGCTGCGATTTCCGTATTTCCTTTAGCCAGATTTTCAATGCTGCCATTGACGTAATTCTGACCGCGGTGGGAATAGTAGATGACTAAGGTTTTGCTCATTCGGTTCCCCTTCCTCAATCTAAGGTCTTTATGATTTTCGCCGGCACGCCGACGGCGACGCTGTGGTCGGGAACGTCTTTGGTGACGACGCTGCCCGTGCCAACGATGGCATTTTCACCGATGGTGACGCCGGGCAGGATGCTGACTCGGGCGCCGATCCAGGCGTTTTTCTTAATATGGATTTCCTTGGTTCGCAGGACGCGGATATTCTTCGGCTCATTATTGACCGTAAACAAGCCGACTTCCGGCCCCAGCATGACCCCGTCTTCGATGGTCACCGTCCCCAGGGACATGACCGTAAGGTTGTGATTGGCAAAGACATTCTTGCCTAAAAAGACACGGTTGCCGCAGTCAATATGAAAAGGCGGCGTCAAAAAGGTTTCTTCCGGAAGGCTGCCGCCAAGCAGCTCGCCTTCGAGCCTGCGCAGCGTTTCCTTATCCCTCGTGTCGGTCTGGTTAATTTGCTGGCACAGGTAATTTCCCCTATCGATTTCACCGTGGACCTGCTCCTGATAATCTTTGTCGCGGATGTCATAAGCCTTTCCGCGGCGCATTTCTCCAAAAACGTTCAAGTCTATACTCCTCTTATAAAATACAACTTACCTCTATTTATCAAGGCCCTTTTCATGGAGCCACGTAAGGGCCAGTTCCATAATCTGTTTATTATTCTTTTCCTGTATCAAGAAATGGGAATTACCCTTAATGCCGATATCCGGCAGGTGAACTAAGGTCGCATCGCCGCCGTGGCGGTTGATGGTATCGACGAACTGCTGAGCCATGGCGTATTCCGTCCCCCACTTGTCTTCGCCGACGTTATCGGAGCCGACCTTGATATAGTCGCCGTAATAGAGGACGATGGGAATCCGCGTCAGCTTCAGGAAGTCTTCCATGGGAACGCCCATGGCCGAGGCCGACAGGGCCTTGAAACGGGCTTCCGTAATCTTCGGCATTTCCGTATCGGGGAAGATAAAGGGCGTTCCGCCCGGCTCATAGGCAATAATGGCTCGGACCTTGTCGCTGCGAAGGGCCGTCCGCCAGCCGATGGTACCGCCCATGGAATGCGTCACCAAGATGGCTCCGTCGGGCTGTTTGTCGACAAGCTGTGCCAAGACATCGGCATTGAGGTCGTTGTCGAGGGGGCCGGAACCGATGGTCCAGCTCTGCTGGAAAGCCTGATAATTGGCGTCGCCCTTCGGGAACTGGGCGTTGGGAACGGGATTCCCCTTATCGTCATAATGGCCGACACGAGACAGGATGTACAGTGTCTTGTCGCCGTACATGGGATTGCTGGCCCACGGCGTATCGGGCGTCACAGCTTCCGTCGAGAGATTCGCTTCCCCACTTCGCGGCTGGTCGACGAGGTAGACCGAGTAGCCGGCCCGGAGGAAGAGTGTATTGAAGCCTTCTCGACCGTCAGGACTCGATTCCCAGGTCCGCTTTGACTGGGCGCCCCCGTGCTGGAAGATGAGAGGCAGCTTTTTGGCGTGCTCCGGCTTCTGATATTCGACGTAGGCAAAGTCGCCATAGGCCCGCTGACCGTCAGGCGAGGTGAAATTTTCCTGAGAAAACGTCCCGTCATGCTGCACGTAGCTGCCGCCGATGGTAAAAGATCCCTGTTCTTCAATCGTAATCGGTGCGGCCAAGGCGGCACCGGCACTCATAAAAACGAATAATCCCGCTGCGACAAAACGACGCATCCACTGCTTTTGAAGTTTCATAGTATCCTCCTTTTCTTACTGTACAGCAAGTTTCTTATAAGGCCTGTTTCTTGGTGATGACGAAATGCTGTTCCCGTTTGGAAATCTTCCACTGACCGTCCTTTCGGACCAAGGTATCGGTATAGCGGATATAGTTGTCGGAGACGATGTCGTGACCGTCTTCTTCGAGGACCAGGGCCGCCCGGCAATAATGGACGTCGACAGCCTTATCGCCGTTAATAGTAATAACCTGCTGGCCATTCATATGGTGCGAGGCCTTGACGCCGCCCGTAAAAGCACTGAACTGTTTTTCCATTTCATCCCGGCCCTTGATGTCCATGGCTAATTTCCCACCCATGTATACCATGATATGGACGTCCTCTGTGAAGAACGCCATCTGGGCGTGAACGTCACATTCTAAATTGGCAAACCCGTCGATGACTTCGCGGATGGCCTCTTTGGCTTCTAAGATTTCTAATGACATAGTATCTCTCCTGCTGTAAAAAAATATACTGGACTGTTTTGATGACTCCATTATAGCCGAAGGTATATTAAAAATCCAATTATAAAATCCTATTATCAATTGATTTTCTCTATTAACAAGTGGTATGCTAAAAACATAGAAAGGAGCCCTACCTATGACGACCAAGCAGATCGAATACATATTGGAATTGGCGCAGACCCTCAATTTCAACCGGGCCGCCGAAAACCTCTACATCTCCCAACCGACCATGACCTACCAAATTAAGGCCGCCGAAGAAGAAATCGGCTTCGCCATCTTCGAGCGCACCGGCAAGGGCGCCTCGCTGACACCGGCAGGGGCACAATTCGTCGGCTCCCTGCGCTCCATCCATCAAGCCTTGAAGGACGCCATCGAGCAGGGCCAGAATTTCAGTGCCAAATTCAACGAAGACATTCGCATCGCCCTGCCGTACCGCTCGGCCATCTACTTTCTCCCCCAGGCCATCTATGAGTTCAGCCGCATCCACCCCGGCGTCTCCATCACGCCCAGCTTCGGTTTCCATAATCAGGCCTTCCTCAACGATGAGCAGGACATCCTCTTTGCCATGAAATATGAAATGAAGCGCGTCCCCAACGTCGTCGAGCACCACCTCTTTGACAGCCGCTTCTACGTCATCAGCGAAAGCGACGATTCCCTGGCTCACAAAGAAAAGGTCACGACCCGAGACCTCCCGGGCCGCACCCTCATGGTCGGCGGCGGCTCTCCGCCCGTCCTCCGGGCCCTGCAGCAAAAGATCATCCAAGAAATCCACATCGATTACTTCAACAGCCCCGACCACGACACGACCTTGACCAACGTCGCCGCCCATCGCGGCATCTGCATCGCTCCGGGCTTTCTCAACGGCCACTGCGGCGCCTTTGCCTGGACGCCCTTCGATACGGAAGAAAAACTGCCCTGCGCCCTCTATACCCATAAGGGGGACTCGCGAAAACACGTCTGGGAATTTGTCGAAAGCCTCCAAAAGATGTACCGCGACCGCCCCGACTTTCCGGTCTAATGATTTCATACAAGGACAAAAAAAGCCGCTCCCGTCTGGCATAGCCCCCTTTATGAATACTGCAATAAAGGAGATTATGTCAGGAGAGCGGCTTTTTCGTCATGCCCTAAAAGCTGTCGTAACCGTCACTTATCCGTTCAAACGGTTCATGATATCCTGCATCTGTTTTTCGAGGGCTTCGATGCGTTTGTCCTTGGCTTCGTTTTCCGCCTTCATGGTATCGATTTCTTGCTGCTGCTCGGAAATGACACCGACTAAAGCGTCTTTCGAGTAGCCGGCATAGGGGCTGCCCTGGCCGAACTTGAAGCTGACGCCGGCGTTGAACATGTTTTCCCCGCCGCCCAGACTGGTTCCGATGGAGAAGAGAACGTCGTTCGTCGGCCGATAGAAGGCGCCGATGGCAACGGCATTAGCCGAGTTATAATTACCGTAGCCGGCAGCAAAGTCCCACTTCGCCGTCGGATCGTAGTCCTGGGGATGAAGGGCCGCTAAGGCTGCGGCACCGGCACCGACGCGGTTGATGCGTGTATCGAGCTTGCTGACGCGGCTGTTCAAGTTAGTCACGTTACTGGAAATATCCGTCACTTCATTGGTGAGGCTGGTAATCTTGTTGGTATTGGTCGTGATCTGCGTCGTATTCGAAGCTACCTGGCTGTCTAAAGCCGTCAAGTTATCGCCCGCCGATTTCGACTTCTTCACATAGGTGCCGTCTTCAGCAACCCGTGTTTCATTGTATACCGTACCGCCGGTGACGATGCCCGTGTTGCCCGAAGCGACCTTGCCGTCCGTATTGACCTTGATCTTGTATTCCGTTCCGCCAATAGTATTCTTTCCCGTGCTGTCGATAGAAATCGTGTTGTCGCCGTCGGCGTTGGCAATGGTGTTCCTGGTATCGACAGACGCGGCAATGGTCGATAAATTGACACTGCCTGAAATAATTTCGGTCCCTTCCGAATTCTTAATGGACAGGCCTAATTTATTGTCTTGGAAAGTCAATGCGTCCGTACTTTCCTGCAAGCCCGTGCCGGCAGTGTCTACGGCCGCTTTGAGCTGGGCCACGTTGACGGCATCGGTATCATTGGTGCCGGCTGCGACGTTGGTGATTTGACGGGTTAACCCCGTTTCACTGTCACCGACGGAAACAGCCGCCGCACCGGACTGCCAAGCCGATGTAATCTGGGTCTTTTCCGATACAGCTGCCGTGTAGGCCTTATTGGCATCGTTCATGCTGGATTCGGCAGTATCCATGGCCGCTCTCGCTTCATCATTGGCAATCTTAGCGGCATCCATCTGCTCTTTAATTTTTTTACCTTGATCCGAATCATGGTCAATGCTGTTATAAGCATGTACGGCTTGAACATAGTCGGCATTCTTGGCCAGATAATCGGAGACCTTGGTTTCATAATCAGCTTTAGCTGTCGAAAGAGCCGATTCCAAATCAGGGATACTGTTATTTAATTCGGCAAAGCGAGCTTCTTTGCCGGCAAAGGCTACGATAGCCGCTTCATTTTCAAAGGCTTTGCCGGTAATCGGATTATACCCAAAAGCCCCTTTGTCAACAGAAGATACAGCGTTGCTGCCAATCGCCACGCCGTCATCATACTCTACGTCCGTATTATAACCGACCATGACGGCGTTGCTGATGTTTTCCGCATGTTCGCGTAACGGTTTTTGCACCTTTACCACATAGTGCAGCGTATCTCCAGTCCACTGCAGCTCTCCTGTCGTATGAGCGTAACTCTGGGGAGTATAGGTCTGTTCTTCATAGCCATCTGTTGTCCCCATCGTTCCCAAAATTACATTATTTTTACCGCCCGATAAGGTATGGTAATCGCCGATGACGACATCCGTCGTCGCATCACTCAGCTTATTGCTGGTCCCCATGACAGAGACATGATTCACATTAGTGGCTTTATTCTGATAGCCTGTAACCAGATTATAATCACTGGCTGCGGCTTCGGTACCGTTTAAAGTATTGCCCGTCCCCAAAATAGAGGAGCGTCTTGCATAATCCGATACGTTGCCGTTCCCCATGGCAAAGACGGAACCGCCGTTAAGCGTAGCATAATCACCCATGATTTCAGAGAAATGCTCCTTATACCCGATATCATCACCGCCATGATAGAGCAGCTCGCCCATACGGCCGCTCAAAAAACCGCCTTCAATACCTTCGTTTATATTACCGAAGGCATTGGTCACACGGTTACCGGTACCAAAAACCATGGAATTAAAGGATGAGTCAACCTTATTCAACATACCGAAAGCACCGGGGGCTATCGATGCACCAAGTCCAGTGTCACTTTCGGTACTGATTTTGTTATCGATACCATAGAGAGTCGCATAATAAGTGGTTCCCTCGACGGTCGAACGAATTCCCACAGCTGCACTTGCAGGCCCTAAGGTCTTAACTCTGCTCCCGATTGCCATACTGCCATCGCTGCCAAAGGCATGATAGCCGATGACAACCATATTTCTTGCCCGAATATCATTGTCATCCGAGTTCTTTTCATCAGGAGATAAAGAGCCGATAATAATAGAATCTGTAAGCTCCGTATTGTTTCGATTATCCCCAATAACAATCCCGGCAGCCGTACCTCTGATATTATTATTATTACCGATAACCGTTAAAGCGTCCCATTCATTGCGATACGTATCGTTACCGGTAATCACATTACCGCGGCCAATGGTTAAGTCGGAAATATTAGGTTCACGGCCTTCCGGATGACCATAGTCAGTAACCGTACCGACATCTCGAGCAATTATCTTGTTATTATCGCCGATAACGTGTTGTTTCCGACTGCCCCGCACTTCGTTGTTATTGCCAAAAATACGCGTATCAAGGCTCGCTTCATATCTTGTTCCGCCATCGTAAGGATAGCTCTTTGTTACCTTATTATCATTGCCGACAATATTGACGCCATTGCTGTTTTCAACCGTATTGGTATCGCCCATGACATTGGCATCTTCACTGCCGGTCACCGAATTTTCCGTCCCCACGACGCGAGCTGTTTTATCATCAGTTACGGTATTGGTCGTTCCCGTCGCCGTCCCGCTGTCTACGACGATGTTATCTGCTGCATAGGAAGACAGCCCCATGCCGGACAGGCTCAATCCTGCCAAAACCATAGCCGCTAAGGCCGTCTTTTTCACGATACGACGGCCATGACTCTTAGCACGACTGTTGGCCATTTCCGACACGACGACATAGCAGTTTTTTGCCCGACTCCAAATAACCCGATAAATCCTGTTCATAAAGGCGCTCCTTTCTAAGTCCAGTAACACTGTGATTGAATCTTACACTAAAAGTATACAATTATTTCACATAACCGTAAAGTTAGTCATTTTATGTCAGTATTATATATTTTTTATAATCAACAAAGATATTTTCCACCTGAATGGCTAACTCATATCACTTTGATTTCCTCTTTATCATCGATAAAATACAGATAAATATGATACAATGGCCCTAGAATACATGGAAAGGAAGGGATGCTCAATGAAGTTCAGCTCCACTTATATAAGGCCTGTAAAATGGGCATTTTTAAGCGCCTGTCTGCTCTCGTTGATTCACGTCGTCAGTGCCCTGGCCGTGCCGACCCTAACAGCCAGCATCATCAACGAAGGCGTCCTGCAAGGCGATATCGACGCCATCAGCCGCCTCAGCGTGGCCATGATGGCCGCGTCGTTGGTAACCCTCATGGGCTCCCTGGGCGCCGTATACTTTAGTTCTCATATCGCCTCCCGCGTCAGCCTCCGTATGCGCCAACAATTGGTACAGGCTTTGCAGGACTTTTCCCTGTCCGATTTTTCTAAATACGGCACGGGTACCCTGCTCATGCGGGCCATGCGAGACGTCGAAAAAATCCAGTCGGTCCTCGCCGAAGGCATCAACATGATTCTTCCCATGCCCCTCATGATCCTCGTCGGCCTGGGCCTTACCTTCTATAAAAGTTTTGAAATGGGCCTCATCATCTTAAGCCTGATGATTCTCATGGTCGTCCTCATGATCGTCATCCAAAAAAGGGCCCTGCCCATCGTCATGGCCGTCCAGCAGCAGTTGGACAAACTCACCGATCTGGTCCGCGACCACATCATCGGCATGTCCGTCATCCGGGCTTTTAACCGCAGCCGCGATGAAAAGGCCGCTGAAATCCGGATGTTTTCCGATTTGTCGGCCAAAGAAATGAAGCTGGCCCGGACCTACGCCATCGGCCTGCCCAGTATCCTCATCATCTTCAATATGAGTACCGTCGTCATCTTGTGGCTCGGCGGCTACCAAATCGATTCGGGACAACTGCAGATTGGCGATATCATGGCCATCATCGAGTACGCCACCCTCATTTTGATGAACCTCATCATGGCCGTTTTCGTCCTCCTCGACGTCCCCGAAGCCGTCATCTGCTACGGCCGGATTCAGGAATTATTCGTACACGCCGAAAAGAGGCTGGCCTCCCAAGAAACGATGAACCTCCCCTCTGACAGCGAACCGTTAAAGAAGGACGAGCACGAAAAAAGTACCGTAGCGGAGACCGGTAAAGAGCCGCCGCTTTTAGAATTCCGCCACGTCACCTTCCGCTATGACGACGCCGAAGAAGCGGCTTTAAAGGACATCTCCTTTACCCTCGAAGCTGGTGAAACTCTGGCCGTCATGGGAGATATAGGCTCCGGCAAAAGTACCCTAGCCAAGCTTATTTTAGGCTTATACCCCATTGAATCGGGGGACATTCTTTTTGACGGAAAGTCTATTTTCAAGCAGCCCATAGAATCCATTCGTGCCCAAATCGGCTATGTACCGCAAAAAGCCTATCTCTTCACGGGCTCCATTGCCATGAACTTAGCCTACGGCAAGGCCCAAGATTCAGACGCGTCCTTGTCGGAAGGTAAGCTAACAGAAGCCGCCGTCCTCGCCGGCGCCGATGAGTTCATCAGCCGTTTCGAAGACGGTTACGATCATCCCCTCTCCCAAGGCGGCACCAACCTCTCCGGCGGCCAGCGGCAAAGGCTTGCCATGGCCCGGGCCTTAGTGAGAAAGCCCCGGCTGCTCATCTTTGACGACAGTTTTTCCGCCTTAGACGGCATTACGGAGCAGCAAGTCCGCAAAGCCGTGGCCAAAGAAATCAGAGACGGCGCCGAAATCACGAGGCCGTCAGAAAACAAGAGCCCCACGGGGCGAGCCTTCATCTCCATCGAGCAGAAGGTCAGCGCCGCCCGAAAAGCCGATAAAATTCTGGTCATCAATCAGGGCCAAGCCGTCGGCGTCGGGACTCACGATGAATTATTGGCCCGCTGCCCCATTTATCAGCAAATCGTGACGTCACAGGAGGTGGCCTTATGAACCTCGTCAAACGCTTTCTCTGTGACTCCCGCAGTCAGTGGTGGCGATTGGCCGTCCTGACCTTGGCCCTCATTTTAGCGGCCAGTTTTGAAATCATCGCCCCGCGCCTCTTGGGCAACATCGTCGATGCCATCGTCCACGGCATCGAGCAGCAGCGGGAAATCACAGCCATTTTAGACGGCACGACCAACACCGTTCTGCTGCTGGTCTTCTTTTACAGCTGCCACGCCGTATTTACCTATGCCAGCGAATTCATCATCGCCGGGGCCTCGCAGCACATGGTCCTGGCCCTGCGCAGCCGCGTGAGCCACCAGCTCCACCATCTGCCCATGGCCTACTTCAACCAGCACAACCGCGGCGACATGCTGAGCCGCCTGACCAGTGACTTAGACTCCGTCGGTGAAACCCTGCGCGAAGGCATTCCCGGCCTCATTTCGTCCTTCATCGGCATCGTCGGTGCCGTGGCCATGATGATTTGGATCAGCCCCCGCTTGGCCGTCATCATCCTCAGCGTCATCGTCGTCGGCGTCCTGGGCCTGACCTTCACGGCCAAAAAGGCTCGCACCATTTACCTTCGTAAGCAAGAAGCCCTAGGCGCCGTCAATGGCGGCATCGAAGAGCTGATTTCGGGCAAGCAGATCGTCCAGGCCTTCGGCCTTGAAAAAATCACGACGGATAACCTCAGCGACTTGAATACCCGCCTCTTCACCCGCGAGCGGCAGTCGGGCTTTATGGGACAGCTCATCATGCCCCTGGTCAATTTCATCAACCAAATCGGCTACGTCCTGGTCGCCATCCAAGGCGGTCTCTTCGTCCTCCGAGGCCAGATCACCCTCGGTGACATTCAAGCCTTCTTCCTCTACGTCAGCCAAGTGTCGGACCCCATTTCCCGCGTCTCCTATATCTTGACTCGCTTTCAAGAAACCCACGCCGCCTTAGGCCGCATCTATGAGATCTTAGACTATCCCATGGAAGACGATTCCGGTACCTTGGAAACCTTGTCCGATGAAAATACAGTTCGGCAAGAACCGTCTTATGATGAAGCACGGCGACAACCGGCGACGGCCTCAAAGGATAACGCCATTGAATTTAAACACGTCACCTTCGGCTATCGTGACGACAAGCCGATCATGGAAGATGTGAGTTTTGCCATCCCCAAAGGGCACGTCGTCGCCATCGTCGGCCCGACAGGTGCCGGAAAAACGACGATCATCAATCTCCTCATGCGCTTTTACGAAATCTCCGGCGGCACCATTACCATTCACGGCACCGATATCCGCCGGCTGAGCCGCGAAGCCCTGCACCGGCAAATCGGCATGGTTCTTCAGGATACGTGGATCTTCACGGGCACCATTGCCGAAAACATTGCCTACGGCAGACCGGATGCCTCCCGCGAAGAAATCATCAAGGTCGCCAAATTGGCCATGGCCGACCATTTCATCCGGACCCTGCCCCTCGGCTACGACACGGTGCTGAAAAACGGCGCCGACGACTTGTCCCAGGGACAGCGGCAATTATTGACCATTGCCTGTGCCTTCTTAGTCAATCCCAGCATCTTGGTCCTCGATGAAGCGACGGCCAACGTCGACACCCGCACCGAAGTAGAAGTGCAAAAGGCCATGAACCAGCTGCTGAAAGGGCGGACGGGCATCGTCATCGCCCACCGCCTGTCGACCATTCGCGACGCCGATTTCCTCCTCGTCGTCAACCAAGGCCGCATCGTCGAGCAGGGGACCCATGGCGAACTCTTGGCCCGCGGCGGCTACTATAAAGAATTGTACGAAAACTACGCCAAGGGAATGAGCGTTTAGCTGTAAATTCCGCGGCATAGAAAAACGGGACTGCTCCAAGGTATTTACTACCTCGGGACAGTCCCGTTTTACATTGCAAAAAAAGCGCTGATGACGTGTACGCCTCCGACCTATTTATTCGCCAACTGGCGCAGGATGTCCTGAACCTGTGTGCGTAATTCGGCATTTTCCTGAGCCTGTTTTTGAATCTGTGCCCGCAGAGCTTCATTTTCCTGCTCCTGCTTTTCTACGCGAGCATTCAAAGAGCCGATCGTCGAAGCCTGTTCCGATACGACGGCGGCTAAAGAAGCCTTGGAGTAATTCGAATATTCGTTGCTGCTGCCAAACTTGAAGCTGACGCCGGCGTTGAACATGTTTTCCCCGCCGCCCATGCTGGTTCCGATGGAGAAGAGGACGTCGTTCGTCGGCCGATAGAAGGCACCAATGGCAACGGCGTTAGCCGATTTATAATTGCCGTAACCGGCAGCAAAATCCCACTTCGCGCTGGGATCATAGTCCTGGGGATGAAGAGCGGCTAAGGCTGCGGCACCGGCACCGACGCGGTTGATGCGCGTATCGAGGCTGCTGACACGGCTGTTCAGATTAGTCACGCTACTGGAAAGATTGGTCACGCTGCCGGAAAGATTGGTAATGGCTTCCGTATTGCTGTCTACCTTAGCATCTACCCTTTTCAGTTGGCCTACGTTGACGGCATCCGTATCGTAAATCCCGTCGGCAACATCGGTAATGCGCTGATTATTAGCATGGATTCCGGTATCGTCAATATACGTTTTGCCGCCGACAGCCAGTTTGCCGTTAATCGAAAAGTCGCCGTTGGTCGTAACGTCCCCGTTAATGATGGCTCGTCCATAGACAAAGGAATCGCCCGACGTGGCATAGCCGGTACTGATATAAGAATTTCCGCTTCCCGGATAGCCACTACCCCAATAACTGGCATTGGAAAGCTCGTTTTCCTCTAAGGTGTAGAGGACGCCTTGGAACAAGGCCCCATCATAGTCCCCGGTATTCTCATAAGACTCCCAGGCAACACCCGGAAAATCAGAATATGGATTGCCATTGTCCATCGCTGCAATATTCTGATCCAATTTAGCTCGCAAATCCTGTACTAACTGAGAGTTTTCCTGAATTTCCTTCAGTGCCTGTTGGGAAAAGGCAAACTGATTTTTGACAGCCCCGTTCTGGGTGTCGTCAGCAGCCAAAGCCGGACAGATTGACACAGCCGTCATACCGGCCGTTAAAGCCGCCATTACTAATTTTTTCTTCGTCATTACCATATAATCACCTCAACATATAATTTAGGGAATGTCTCCCTTATAAACAACGAAAGATCATCAGCAAGCCGCTAATGCCCTTTCGAGGTTAACAGTGTATTGCTATCGTTTTGCCTATAATCGGCCCATGATGTCTTGGACCTCAGTCCGGAATACTTGATCTTTAATAACACGATGGCCTTTCTCGTAAAAATATCTTTACGAATATGTTATTATTTTCACTTTATGTTGTAAGTATATATTATTTTCATATAATAGTAAAGCTTATTGTTATTTGTCAGTATGATTAATTTTTTAAGTCACCTTATCCGTATTACAAACAGTCCTATAAATACTTTTACGCGTTTATGGTTATAGAGATTTGAATGACTTCTCTATCTACGAACGGCTGCCATGAAGATAAAAAAATTCATGCCCTTTTTGTTTTTACGGCTCATATACAAAAGGCCCTTAAAACAACGAAAGAGCACCGGCAAATTGCCGGTGCCCTCTCGAAGTGAACTGTCTATTCTTTTATCGCTGTGCCGATAATTGGCGCATGATTTCTTGGACTTGAGCCCGTAATTCCTGATTTTCCTGTTCCTGTTTTTCAACTTTGGACTGCAGGGCTTCAATCGTCGAATGCTGTGCTTCCAGTTGTTTCGACTGTTCCGATACGACTTCCGCTAAAGAGGCCTTGGAGTAATTCGAATATTCATTGCTGCTGCCAAATTTGAAGCTGACGCCAGCATTGAACATGTTTTCCCCGCCGCCCAGGCTGGTTCCGATGGAGAAGAGGACGTCGTTCGTCGGACGATAGAAGGCGCCGATGGCGACGGCATTGGCCGATTTGTAATTGCCGTAACCGGCTGCAAAGTCCCACTTCGCGCTGGGATCATAGTCCTGGGGATGAAGAGCGGCTAAGGCTGCCGCACCGGCACCGACGCGGTTGATGCGCGTATCAAGGCTGCTGACGCGGCTGTTCAAGTTGGTCACGTTATTTGAAATGTTGGTGATCGATTCCGTGTTGGTCTTAACCTGGCTGTCTAAAATCGATAAGTTTTCACCGGCGGAATTGGCCTGTTTGACGTATTCCCCATCTTTGGCAACCCGCGTTTCGTTATACACCGTATCGCCGGTGACGATGCCCGTATTGCCCGCTTCCACCTTGCCGTCGGTCACGACGCTGAGGGAATATTCCGTGCCGCCGTATTCATTGGCCTTGGTTGTAAAGTCGATATGGCCGCCTTCGGCTTTGGCAATGGTGTTCTTAGTATCAATGGCCGAGCCGATTTTATCCAACTCGACACTGCCCGACACCTTATTGCCGGCTGTGTCTTCAATTTCCAGTTTCAACTTATTGCCGTCAAGGTTGAGGGCGCTGTCAGAATCTTTAAGGGTCGTATCCTTCGCTGAAATCTTGTAGCTGTTATCCGTAGAGCCTTTTTCAACGGTCACATTGTCGCCGGCTTCAATGGTGGTCTTACCTTCCTTCACCGCATCTGAAACAGACTGCTGAACTTGTTTCAGCTGGGCCACGTTGACGGCATCCGTATCGGCAGAGCCGGCTGCTACATTGGTAATCTGGCGAGTCGCTTGTCCGGTAACACCATTTCCATAATCAATGGTCCCACCAACGGATACGGCACCGAGGACGGATCTCCAAACAGCCGTGTTGCTAGTGGATTCTTTTTTAGTCAACGGATCATATCCGAAAGCTCCGCCGGCTCTATCCGCCGTACTAAAAGAACCTAAAGCTACACTATGATTTACTGTAGCTTTGGCATTAACACCGCCAATAGCCACCGATTGACCGGCTTCTGCCGTTGAAAAAGCACCTACAGCCAAAGAAAAGGCTTCCTTAGCTTGGGCAACATTCCCAAACGCCGTGGCACGCTCACCGGTAGCAATACTATAACTGCCCACTGCCGTCGCACTCTTACCGGTAACTTCACTATAACTACCTACAGCCGTAGCCCAACCGCCATCAACGGTTGTAGCTGTACCCATAGCGATAGAGCTTTCGCCCTTAACCGTTGTTGTCTTCTCTTCATCATGGTTATTGTTACCGATTGCAATGGCCCAGTCGCCGTCCACCTGTGCTGCATTACCGATAGCTAAGCCCATTTCACCTTTTACCGTCAAATAGTTACCTAAAGCAACACGCCATTGGCCGCCGTCCATCATACTGCCCTGAATCTTATTGGCATGGCCAAAGGAGGTGCCTAGTGTCTCTACTTCCGAACTGGTACCGACAGCAATACTGCCGCCGCTTACGGTATTCAATAACCCGACGGCAACGTTCTGGTCAGAGCCATTGCTATTCTTCTTATAAGTATAGTCGGAACCATTTTTCTCAATGGTATAGCCGACCAAGTTGCCCACGCCGAGAACGGTATTTTGCTCACCGAATACCTTGGTAACTCTATAATCACCATTTTCGTAATCCGTTGCAAAAACGGCATTATGCGTACCGTCGACATCGATATTTTGACCGACGACGATGCTGCTGTTAAAGTTATTCTTATTTCCTACGACGCTGACATTATTGCCTAAGACAGTACTGTTATTGCCTTCAGACTTAGAAGAAATGCCAATAACCATGCTGTCCGTACCGGTTGCCCCATCGTTTAAGTAGTTCGTTCCGCTCCCCGTTTGAGAACTATTAGTAGAGAAATAGTGAACGGAATTAGAATCAAGCTGTGTCTGAACTTTCTTCAACTGGGCTACGTTGACGGCATCGGTATCGGCAAAACCGGCAGCGACATTAGTAATCTGGCGGGTATAACCACTGGTGCCGCCGCCGACAGATACGGCCGCCCGCGTTGCTTTCCACGTACTCGTCGTATCTGTGGAAGCTGCATTCGTAGACGGATCATACCCCACTACACCGGCTGCAGTATCAGCCACCGAATCAGATCCCAAGGCGACGCCATTTGCTTCTGAAGCCTTCGTATTGGTACCGACAGCTGCTGCATTCTTCCCGGTTACCACACTTTTATACCCTAAGGCAAGGGCATTTTCATCTGTCGCTTGAGCTCTAGAACCAATAGCCATGGCATTTTTCCCGGTAACTATCGTTCTGTTCACCCCAATTGGATCGTTAGCTCCAATACCAATAGCACCCCAGGCGTTGACATTGACGCCATTCCCGATAGCCACGGCTTTGTCACCTGTAGCCGTTATATAGTTACCTACCGCAACGCGCCAGTCTCCACCAGTATACCGATCTCCTAAAATATTATTTCCATGACCGATGGACGTGCCTAACGCTTGTACCACAGAATTAGTACCGATGACGACGCTGCCGCCACTCACGGTATTCGTTAACCCGACAGCCACATTCTGGTCGCTTCCGGATTTATTCTTGGTGTAAGTCCAACTATTGCCATTTCGCACAGCCGTATAGCCGACTAAGTTGCCGACGCCGAGAACGGTATTCTGCTCACCGAATACTTTCGTCAATTTATTGTTGCCGTTATTGTAATCCGTTGCAAAAATGGCGTTATGCGTACCGTCGGCTTCGATGCTATGACCGACGACGATGCTGTTGTTTCTGCCGTTCTTAGCCCCGGTAACGGTCGTGTTATTCCCTAAAACGACACTGTTGTTTCCGTCTGACTTGGAAGAAATGCCGATAACGATACTGTCCGTACCGGTTGCTCCGTCATTTGCGTAGTTCGTGCCCGCCTCTGTTTTAGAGCTATTCGTAGAGAAATAGTGAACGGAATTAGCATCAAGCTGTGTCTGAACTTTCTTCAACTGAGCTACGTTGACGGCATCCGTATCGGCAAATCCGGCAGCTACATTGGTAATTTGACGAGTTTTAACATTAGCACTATCGGTGCTGTCCCCAACAGAAACGGCGGCTAAGGTCGATTTCCAAGTACCGGTTGTATCCGTCGAAGCATCTTTAGTCGCCGGATCATAACCGGCTTTACCGGCTGCCGTACTGGCTACCGCTTCAGCCCCTAAGGCTACACCACCGCTTTGAGTTACATCAGTATTGTACCCAAGCATTACGGCATTTTCGATGTTAGCAGTGTTTTGCTTAGTAGGAACCTGCTCTTTTACGGTATATGTAACAGTTCGGTCATCCATGCCCTTAACTTTAAAAGTATACTCTTTTTCAACATCCTTTTCTTCTGAAGCCATGGAACCTAAAATGACATTACGCTTACCACCATCAAGTATGTGATAGTCACCGATAATTACATTATCTTCACCATTCGTAATTGTATTTCCTGTACCTACGATAGAGGTTCGATTAATCTTTGTGCCTGTATTAGCATAACCATTTACGGTATTATATGCGCTTAAATTATTTTCTTCCCCTTGCAAATTATTATATGTCCCCAAAATCTGCGAACGAATAGCATAATCTGAAGTATTACTATTCCCTATAACAGATACGGCACCACTATTATTTGCCAAAAGTTCTTTCAGAGCAGAGCGAATATTATCATACCCAATATTTCCCGTAGAAGCATTAAGTCCATAATAAGTAGCTGCTCCATAAGCCTCAAATGCCCACTGCTGAGTCATTGCTTCATTTATAGGACCTACAGAATTACTTACTGTATTAGCCCCACCTACAATCATAGTACCAAAAGCACCAGAAGTTTTATTAGAAGTACCGGTAATACTATTACCCAATGCATCTATTGAACCATCAGTACCTTTATTTTCAATAGTATTAAAAGCTCCATACACAGAAGCGAATTGACCACTTACATCCCATGCCGAAATACCATTTTCACTATAGTTTATGATTGACCGCGGTCCCATTACAGTTTGGAAAAGACCATTAGCTTCTGAATAGTTCCCAATAACAACACCCTCACCAAAAAGATTAGAAGTATGGTAACCTATAGCAATACTGCCTCTCCCTACCCGATATCTTTCAATTTCATCGCCATCCTGATTCATAACTTGCATATCCCGTTCAGCCGGCGATAAAGATCCTATAACAATGGACTCAGCTATAGTATCAATATTATGATTATCACCAATAACAATACCGGCAGTAGGACCACCGGCAGAGGCCGTATCATAATCCGCGCGATTGTTATTACCAATAACTGTTAGCGCATCCCATTCATTACGATAAGTATCTGTATTTTTAATAAGGTTACCACGACCTATAGTTAAATCCGAAATGTTATATTCACGACCTTCTGGATGACCATAATCGGTAACGGTCCCATTATCACGACCGATGATAGTATTATTATCGCCGATAACGTGTTGCTTACGACTCCCTCGAATCTCGTTATTATTCCCCATAATACGAACATCAACACTCGGTGCAGGAGCATCCTTAGTTCCATTATCAGCATAAAAGGTATCCGATACCGTATTATTATTGCCGACAATATTCGCATTATTACTGTTTTCAACTTTATTGGTGTCGCCAATGATATTCGCATCTTCACTGCCGGTAACGGAGTTTTCTGTCCCCATGATACGCGCCGTTTTATCATCAGTTACGGTATTGGTCGTGCCGGCAGCCGTCCCGCTGTCTACGATGATGTTATCCGCCGCATAGGAAGGCATCCCCATACCGGACAGGCTCAATCCGGCTAAAACCATGGCTGCCAAAGCAGTCTTTTTCACGACGTGACTGCCGTTACTTTTAGTCCGACTTTTGGCCATTTCTGATACGACGACGTAGCAATGTTTGGCCCGACTCCAAATGACGCGATAAATCTTGTTCATAAAAAAAGCTCCTTCCTATTCCGTTATTATTTTCACTTTATATGATAAGTATATATAAATTATAAAAAATAGTAAAGTTTGTTATTATTTTGTCATTTTTATATTATTATTGAGTCGTTTTGCTCGTCATCAAAGGATATGATCTAAATAGTTTCACTTTTTCCAAATTTTTCGAAAAAAAGAACGACAGAAACATCACTCTTTCCAGTGACGATTCTGTCGTTACTTTATATTATTTACCTTAAATCATAAAACATGTAACACGGCCACAGTCCACGTATCCGCCAAAATAACGGCCCCTTACGCCGGTCTCATCAACAAACGAAGTGTCGCCATCGACACTGCATAGGATTCCCGGCGTAATATCGCGATTTAGCTCCATTTATCACAGTTCAGTCCTCGTAGAATAAATTGCAGGATTCTTTTTTGCAGGCGATACCACTCATTTTCTTTTAATTCCAGTAAATCGCGATTGACAGCACTGCTTCCCGTAACGATAAATTTAAAAAGGAGTTCTGCTTCGTCTTGGTTCAAATGGAGCTCTTTCATGAGTACGGGTACGATTTTAGGACTTTCATGCTGATAGATTTTTTGAACGATAATCGGGGATACATCCAGATCCTTTACAAGAAAGCGATAATTTTCAAGTTCCAAATATTTATGGCATGGAGGAAAAAGCGACCTGTCCTTCGGTAATTCGTCATCCTTCGTTTGGCTTAACATGCATTGCAATTTTTTAAGGGACCCTTGTTTTTCCTTAGGCGTCATAGAATCGATAAGATGCAGACTATCATTAATGATATCTTCCAGCAAATCATCAATGGTATTGTAGTACAAATAAAAAGTGCCTCTGGCAATATGTGCTTCTCGACAAAGGACGGTAATCCGAATTTCCCGAAAAGGTCTTTTTTTCAGCATGAGCAGCAACGTTTCTTTTATGTGATTTCGAGTATCGACAGATAAGGGTCGTTTCATTTCTGTCTTTTTGTTTCGGCTTTGAGTCAATGTAAATCTCCTTACTGTTGAAATCATAGATGAATGATTATCTCTTATTTTATCACGGAGATTAGGCTTTCTGTAGCAATCTCATCCAACTATAGACACATTTCAATTTCTGTATATTCTTTCGGTACGGCCCCGTCCAACTATAGACAGATTCCGACTTCTGTATATTGTTTCTGAATATGCCCCTCACTATAATAAGGGTTGTAAGGGATATTTATTGATGTATGTTTTCTAATGAAAGGAGATTAACATGGAACTTTACAAAAATTTTGACGGAAAAGCCCCAATGATTGACGTGAATGATGCGGCAATGCTGCTCATTGACCACCAAAGCGGTTTATTCCAATGTATCGGCGATATTGATTTCCTGCGCATTCGTGACAGAGCCATTGCGCTGGCTGAAGCGGCGACGTTAGTAAATATGCCCGTTATTACCACCGCTTCCGTCCCCCAAGGTCCAAACGGTCCGTTGATTCCGGAACTCCATGAAGCTGCTCCCCATGCGGTATATGTAGCTCGCCGCGGAGAAGTTAATTCTTGGGATTGCAAAGAATTCGTAGACGCCGTAAAAGCAACCGGCAAAAAGACCTTAATCATTGCCGGTACGGTAACCAGCGTTTGCATGGCCTTACCGGCTCTTTCTGCGGTAAACGAAGGATACCGTGTATTTGCAGTGCCCGACGCTTCCGGTACGTATTCACAAGAAGCAGCTATCGCTACCATGATGCGCCTTACCCAAGCGGGTGTCGTTATAACTGACACCGGTGCCGTATTAGCCGAATTACAGCGTACCTGGCATACACCCAAAGCCGACGCCTGGGCTCAGATTTGGGGCCGTATTTTCACCAACTATCGGCTGCTGTTAGAAAGCTATGCCAAAGCCGTAGAAGTAACGAAAACAGGCGAACCGATGGATAATGAACGCGAAGATTAAGGCGCTGCCTATTCCTAATTGATTTATAAAAAGTAAGACACGCATAAAGTAAGGCCGATGGAGCTGGTATTTACGAGTTCCATCGGCCTTCTATTTGTTTCTATAATAAGCGTATTCCTGGGGATTTGCAGAGGGAATATTTATGACATATCCTGAATTTACTCTTTGAGCAATCCTTTCGATACTAAGTACGCCCGCGCTACGTCGGCGGCCGGCTTGCCTTCAATATCGACTTCGTAATTCATCTTGAGCATTTCTTCCGTCGTAATCATGTGGGCCAGCTTATTCAACACCGGTACCAACTGAGGATACTTTTTGATGGTGTCGGCTCGAAGGAGGGGTGCCCCCTGATAGGGCGGGAACAGGCCCTTGTCGTCTTCCAGCATGACCAGGTCGTGGGTGATGATTTCCGGGTCCGTCGAAAAGACGTCGATGACGTCGACATTGTCCTTATCGATGGCTTCATAACGAAGGCTCGGCTCCATGGTGACGACGGAAAGATTCAGGTCGTACAGGGATTTCAGGCCCTTATTGCCGTCTTCGCGGTCGTTAAATTCTAAGGAGAAACCGGCTCTGGCCGTGTTTTCTACCTTTTTCAAATCGGAAATCGTCTTGAGCCCGTACTGCTCGGCGTAGGAGCGTTTCACGGCAATGGCATAGGTATTTTGGTATTCCATCGGTTCCAGCAGGATCAAGTCATCTTGTTTCAAGATTCCCGCTTTAGCCGCTTCATAAACGGTTTCCGGATTGTTCGACAAGCCTGTCATAGGCGGCTTAATCAAGGACGACGTGACCGTTCCCGTAAATTCGGGATACATGTCGATAGAGCCGTTTTTCAGAGCTTCATATAAGAAGCTGGTCTTCCCGAAACTGGGCTTTACGGTCACCTTGATGTCCGTTTCGTCTTCGATCAGGTCTTTATACATGTTGATTAAAATTTCCGGTTCCGAGCCTAATTTTCCGGCAGCGATGAGGGTATTCCCGGACAGGCCGCCGATGTTGACTGTCGATAAGACCAAGAGGGCCAAGGCCGTCACGAAGGACAGGCCGATGACTTTTAACGAGCGTTTTTCCAAGAACTTGATGAGGGCGCTGACGACGACAGCCAATAAGGCCGCCGTAATGGCCCCGATGAGGATGAGGGCCGAATTGTTCCGATCGATGCCCAAGAGGATGAAGGTCCCCAATCCCCCGGCTCCGATCAAGGCTCCGAGGGTCGCCGTCCCGATGAGCATGACCGACGACGTGCGGATGCCGCCGATAATAGACGGCATGGCCAGGACGAGTTCAAATTTTTTCAGCTTTTCCATACGGCTCATGCCGAAGGCTTCGGCCGCTTCCTGAAGGAGGGGATCGATGCCCTGAAGGCCCGTAATGGTGTTCTGCAAAATGGGAAACAGGCCGTAGATGACCAGGGCCACGATGGCCGGCACCTTGCCGATTCCCAGGAAAGGAATGAACAGCCCCAACAGGGCCAGGGACGGGATGGTCTGTAAAATCCCTGCCAGCTGCAGGGTTACTTCCGAGGCTTTCTTATACTTTACGACGAAGATGGCAAAGGGAACGGCCAGTAAGATGGCCACAAAGAGGGCAATCATCGAAATCTGAACGTGTTCCAACAATAATTGTACCAATTCGCCCTGCCGATCACTAAATGTACTCATTAAGTTTTCCATAGTTTACCCCTCGTAGAAAAAACGTTTGACAACTTCATGGGCCGGATGGTCCTTGACCGCCTGCGGCGTGTCGAGCTGTACGACTTCCCCACTGCTCATGACGCAGATGCGCTCGCCGAGTTTTACGGCTTCGGCCATGTCGTGGGTGACAAAGACGATGGTCATTTTAAAAGTTTCGTGGAGGTGTTTGATGAGCTCCTGCAATTGATTGCGGCTGATGGGATCGAGGGCGCTGAAAGGTTCATCCATGAGGAGGATGTCCGGTTTGGCCACGATGGCCCGCAGGATGCCGACGCGCTGCTGTTCGCCGCCGGAAAGGTCACGGGGATAGCGGTTCATATACTGATCGGCATCGAGGCCGACCAGAGACAGATAAGCGCGGATCGTCTTCTGCCGCTCTGCCTTGGGCCAGCCCTTCATTTCCGGGATGATCTCGATGTTTTCATAGACCGTCAAATTGGGAAAGAGGGCGCCGGTCTGGAGGACGTAGCCGATGTTCATGCGCAGCTTTCTCGGCTCGAGCTGACTGATGTCGCTCCCATCGATGAGGACCGTCCCTTCCGTCGGCGTCAAGAGGCGGTTGATCATCTTTAGGGTCGTCGTCTTGCCGCTGCCGCTGGTCCCGACGATGACGAAGAATTCACCGCTCTTGATGGTTAAGCTCATGTGTTGTAAGGCCGGTTTCTTGTCGTAAATCTTGCTCACATTTTTAAATTCAATCATGGTAGTCACCTATATTCCTTGCCAGTGCTTCATTAAACTTACGACTAACGCGTAATAAGAGATTTCGCTCATCCGGTGTGAGTTCACTCATGGCCAGCATTTCCGCTTCTTCCAATAAATCCAGGACCGACGCCGCATAGGCCCGCCCTTCTTCAGTCAGTTTGATTCGTTTGATGCGCTTGTCGCCGGGATTCTCTTCAAAACGGAGGTAGCCCTTTTCCTTAAAAGACTTGATTGTCGCATTGACGACTTGCTTCGTCGAATAGGTCTTTTGGGCAATCTCATTTTGGGGAATCCCTTCGGGATTGTAGTAAATCCACATCAAGATGAGCATGGACTTGCTCTGAAGGCCCCGTTTTCTAGCGTAATTCTCAAAAATCGACAGTTGGTGGTCCCGGATTCGCGAATAGGCCTTCGTCTCTTGATAAATATCAGTCATTGATTACCACCACCTTACCGAAACTTTTGGCACTGTCCAAATAAGCCTGAGCCTCTCGAATGTTCCGTAAGGAGAAGATTTTCTCCGGCGCCGCGTCGATATGGTATGCTGCAATCATATCGAACAAGGCCTGCAAAGACGCTTCATCGACGAGTCCGGAATAGAAGCCTGTAATGTACTTGCCCCTCCCCAATTCCATAATGACGTCGAAATCGTCGAGGGTCCATGTCCCGCCCAAGAGGCCGGTATTGCATAAGATACCTCCGTCTTTCAGATGGGCCAAACTGTCGGCCATGGCGGATGGACCGACTAAGTCGGCAATTTTATCGAAGGAAAGGGCCGTGTCGAGGCATCCCTCTTTTTCAACGACGACGTCATCAAATCCGGCCTCGGTGAGACGCCTTGCCTTCTGAGTATCTCGCGTCGAGCCGTACAATCGCGCCTTTGGGTATTTTCCCTTCAGGAGTTTGGCAAAGGCCACGCCCACGCCGCTTGAAGCACCGCGGACGAGGACGGCATCGGAGTCTTCGATCTTCAAATTTTTCAAGGTTCCAAAAGCCGTGTGGTACGTTTCCGGAACGGCGGCCATGGTCGGCCAATCTAAGTCGGTCTGTACCTTGTAAATCTGCTCATTGGGAAGGAGGACGTATTCAGCATAAGAGCCGTCAAAGGCCCGCCCCATTTCCCCCATAATAGACACGACTTTCGTCCCTTCGGGAATCCTTTCCGGCTCCGTGCTGTCGGTGACGATGCCGACACATTCAATGCCCAAAATCCGCGGAAAGTGCACCGATTCCGAATAGCCCTCTCGGGTGAATATTTCCGAGCGGTTGATGCCAAAGCCCTTTACCTTCACCAGGGACCAGCCCGGCTTCACCCGCGGCGTCTCGACGTCCTGATAGATGAGCTTGTCGACGCCGCCGGCTTCATAGATGACGACCGCTTTCATGACCTTCCCCCCTTATGTTCCAAGCTATCCCGACGCCTTTCATCACCCGGCTTTTAAATATGAGTGGATGAGTCCAACATCGGGATATAATTAGTCAAAACTTTTTACTATCTAACTATAAAACAAAAGGAGCCCATTAGTCAAATGATTTGACCAACAGACTCGTTGACGATTTTGCAATTTTAAGTCAACTGCTCACCACCTAACACCTACGGTGTTTGAGGTGGGAGCTTGTAAGTCGGAGTTACATAGGTATTAGCGATATTATCTCCCTAATTCCGCCTACATCATCGGGCAGTTGACAATGCCCGTTTTGCCAAGGAGTTTACTCCGAGGCAGTTGTTATTCTTTCGTATCGAGGGTTGTTGTCTCCAGAAATCCACAGTGTACCAAGAAGTTGAATATTCATAGCTCCGATACGATCATCGTTGGACCGATATCCACACAGACAACTATATAGATGTCTGTGATGGTCACGGTTTTCTTTGTGGATAGTTCCACACTTTGGACAACGCTGTGAAGTGTATTTTGCTGAAACTTTTAGCACTTCTGAACGATTTTCGTGCGCTTTGTAAGTTAGAAATTGTTCTAATTGGTAAAATGACCAGCTTCGTAGATCGTATTTCTGTTTTGCAGTTCTGGATAGATTCGATTCCTCGAAACTCACGCCTGTTAAATCTTCAAGTACAAATAGCGTATCTTTACCATATTTCTGAACGAGTGTCTTAGAAATCTGATGGTTTACATCAGACATCCAACGGTTCTCTCGTCCTGAAATAGCTTTTAGTTTACGCTTTGCTGATTTCGTGCCTTTGGATTGAAGCTGGCAACGAACTTCCTGAAATTTATGTCGTTTTATGGCAACCTTTCGCCCAGAAATAAATTCAGTTTTGCCCTGTTCATCGCAGCTGACAGTTAAAAAACGCAATCCACGGTCAATACCGACAACGTGGCGGACGTTCTCTTTCTGAAACTCTTCGACAACCTTAGTAGCAGGAATATGCAGATACCATACTCCTTTGAGTTCAACTAGTTTTGCCGTTCCAAGGCTCCACGAACCGTCAAGATATTCGGCGAAATGCTCACCTCGAAATGTACATTTCGTTCGTTTGTTAAGGGTATTAATGGACAGTGTTTTCCCATCATCAACAAAGCTATAGTCACGATTACGAACTAAATCAGCTTGCGGACGTCTGAACAATACAGGTTTCCAAAGCCACTCAAGTGTCTTGGTACTATATTTCCAGTTGCCATTTTCATCCTTGTATTTGTATGGATTTTGGAAAAGCTGTTGCTTGACTGTCTTATAGCGGGCAATAGTTGTCTTAATTGCAGACTGTGCTAGCTGTGACTTTAAACCAAACTGACTACGAAGGTTACTGTATAACTCTCTATTAAGGCTTTGGTAAGCCAAATTAAATTGATTATCAAAAATGTGCTTTGACACAAAGTTACAAGCCTGACGATATTGTTCAGTCATCTGTCGAAGAAGGAGTTCCTGTTCTGGAGAAATATTGATGCGAAGTTTTATAGTTTTGGTTAGGTCGGACATTTTATCACCTGCCTTTCTAAAGTTATATTACTTTCATCAAAAATATTATACAATATATTTTGCTGATATCATAGTATTTTTAGAAAGTGAGGTGAGGCGGGCATTCCTCCCCGACCTAAGAGGTCGGAGTATCCTGCCCGCATTTTAGATGAAACCGAGGAGATAATGCAGATTCTGAAAGAGCGACGCCTCGAAACGTTCTCCTTCACGGGTACGGCCCTTCCCATGGGATATTTCGGGCAACTTTTTTAAGGAGCGTTAATACCGCGTCAAAAACTGCGGCTCTACCCGTTTCGTCAGCCAAACGCCGTTAACGGAGCGGTAAAAGACAAGGCCTTTTCGATGCATGTCGCCGCTGCTCACGCAGAAGATGACGGGCCTGCCATGGCGGCGGCCGACGGTTTCTGCCGTCTTCACGTCGCCCGAAAGGTGGACGTAGAGCCGTGACTTCGGTACCAAGCCTTCTCGCTCGATAGCCTCGGCGTATTTTTCCCCCGTCCCGTGATAGAGGATGTCCGGCGGCGTCACGACGGGAAGTTCGACGTCGACATCGATGGAATGGCCCTGATTGGCCCGTATCTTAGTCTTGTCTTCGTTGAAAGCGTATCGCTGTTTGTTGTCGGTCCGCACGATGTCTTCCAACAACTGCCGATCGAGGGGATATTTTTTCCCGACACCTTTTATGAGCTCTTCCACATCGGCCCAGCCATGCTCGTCGAGGCGGACATCGGCTGCCCACGGTTTATGCCGCAACACAAGGCTGATAAAGCGGCTGGTCTTGGTCAAATCCATGATAGAAACACTCCTTTCTATAGGCTAAATTATAGCAAATATGAAGTTTTTCTGCATTCCCTAAAAAATCATCATAACAAATAGATATGATACTGTCCAATTTTTATCAGCTATGATACAATGAAAAAAAATTGAAATAATTATCATTTATGAAAGGAGCCGTCACGATGAAAAAAGGCTATGAATTATTAAATGACCCCTTCCTCAATAAGGGTACGGCATTTTCCATGGAAGAAAGAAAAAACCTCGGTCTTATCGGCCTCCTGCCGCCGACAGAACAGACGATTGAAGTCCAGGCACAGCAGGTCTACGGCAATTTCCAAACGAAGCCCAACGTCAGCGAAAAACGCCATTATCTCATGAATATTTTCAGCCGCAACCGAACGCTCTTCTACTACGTCTTCAAACAGCACATCGCAGAATTTATGCCCATTATCTACGACCCGGGCATTGCCGAAAGCATCCGGGAATACAGCCAGTTTTTCATTACCCCGCAAAATGCAGCCTACCTGTCCGTTGAGCATCCCGAACAGATTGAAGAATCCCTGCGCAACACGGCCATGGGCCGCGACATCGAGCTCATCGTCGTCACCGATGCTGAAGCCATCTTGGGAATCGGTGACTGGGGCACCAACGGCGTCGGCATCTCGACGGGGAAACTCATGGTCTATACAGGAGCTGCCGGCATCGATCCAGCCAAGGTCCTGCCCGTCGTCATCGATGCCGGTACCAACCGTCAGAGCCTCCTCGACGATCCCTTGTATTTCGGCCTGCGCCATAAACGAGTCGACGACGACACGTACTACGCCTTCATCGATAAATTCGTAAAACAGGCAGAATCCATGTTCCCCCGCCTGTACCTGCATTTTGAAGACTTCGGCCGTGGCCATGCCGCCGTTCTCCTCAAAAAATACGTCGATACCTATCCCATCTTTAACGACGACATCGAAGGGACGGGCATCATCACCTTAGCCGGCGTCCTCGGCGCCCTGGCCATTACCGGCGAAAAACTGGCCGACCAGCGTTACATGTGCTTCGGTGCCGGCACGGCAGGCTGCGGCATTGCCAAACGGATTTATCAGGAAATGATCGATCAGGGCCTGTCAGAAGTCGATGCCAAGAGCCGTTTTTACCTCGTCGACAAACAGGGCCTCTTATTCGATGACATGAGTGATTTGACGCCGGAACAAAAGCCTTTCGCCAGAAAACGCTCGGAATTTGCCGACGCCGCATCCCTTACGACCTTAGAGGCTGCCGTCAAGGCCGTTCATCCGACCATCCTCGTCGGCACGTCGACCAAGAGCGGTGCCTTTACCGAAGCCGTCGTAAAAGAAATGGCCTCAAAAGCCGATCGGCCTATGATCTTCCCCCTCAGTAACCCGACAGAACTTGCCGAAGCCAAGGCCGAAGACCTCATCCGCTGGACTGACGGTCGGGCCTTAGTGGCAACGGGCATCCCGACCGATTCTGTCACCTACAACGGCGTCACCTACGACATCGGCCAGGCTAACAACGCCCTCATCTATCCGGGTCTGGGCCTCGGCGTCATCGCCTCAGGGGCAAAACTCCTGACCGATAAAATGATCTCCGTCGCCGCCCATGCAATCGGCGGCATCGTAGATGCAAATAAACCGGGCGCCGCCGTCCTGCCGCCGGTAACCAAACTCGACCAATTTTCAGAAACCGTCGCCATCGCCGTAGCTAAAGAAGCCGGAAAAGAAGGCTTGAATAGAAATGACGTCTCCGATCCCGAAGCCTGCATCAAAGCCTACAAATGGGAGCCGGCTTATAAATAAGATGACAGACAGTACGAAATCAGAAAACTAAATAGAAAGATAAAAAGCCATGGATTCATGAAAATCCATGGCTTTTTCGCGTCCCAAAACAGGCCCCTTGCGGGGATTATGGTTCTTAACGGCCCCCCTTACGGATGGCATAATGACGCCATCGAAAATGGAGTTTGCGGGGCGGAATCGCATGTAAAGCCCCTAAGACATTTTTTATTATACCACTTTTTATATTTTTATACACTATATCGTCACAGAATATAGTGCATTGATTTTATTTCTCTTTCTATGGGATAGAAGAAGGGATGATCTTTCAATCCCCCCTTGGTCATATCCAAAGCATTACGGTGCCTTAGAAAAATATGGAACATGTATCCCATAGCGGAAACGTCCCTCCTTATTATTTCGTGGCAAAGGGCAGGATGATGCCGTCATTGACGGTGGTATATTGGCCGTTTTGATAGGTCAGGAGAATCCATGCCGGAGTAGCTCCGCCGCCGGCACGTCGAACGACGATGCCTTTATAGCCATTAACGTTATTTCCGGTCAGCATAACAGGTGTATGGACGAGGGTCCATTTTTGCTGAATCTGCCACTTTCCTTTTTTATCCGGGGACAGCCAAAACAAGGTATTGCCACCGCTTCCAGATGTATAAGGGCCTACGGCAAGGACTAGGGCGTCGGTAACTCCATCATCATTGAGGTCAACATAATGGTAGTAATAGGAAGTCTCCCTTTGCTGAATTGCCGTCATCTGGAGTCCACCGGCGATGACGTTTTCAATGGCCTTATGGGAGAGGGCCGGCACACTTTCTTTCTGCGGTTTCTCAGAAAACGCCCTGGTCCCTTGCGTCGGCTGCAGTCCTGCCGTATGACTGGCAAAGGCAACACCGGCCGTCATCATCAGACCGACGATCCATACGAGGGAAATGAATCGCTTCATTTTCATAGTATCACACTTTTTTTAGTAAATAGAATTTCTCCCGAGTCATCGCGAAAGATATTCCGCCGCTGCTTTTTTGTATTCGTCCCACTGTTTATGCCAGTTGTCATGATCTTCGTCGGTAATGGGCCGAATGACGCGGCAAGGGTTTCCGGCAGCGATGACGTGACTGGGAATGTCGCGAGTTACGACGGAGCCCGAGCCGATGACGACGTCGTCGCCGATGGTGACGCCGGGATTGATGACGACGTTACCGCCGATCCAGACGTCAGAGCCGATGGTGACGGGCTTGGCATATTCGAGGTTGGTATTGCGCACTTCGGCATCGATGGGATGGCCTGCCGTATAGATACTGACATGAGGCGCCAAAAAGACGTTGTCCCCAAAGGTGACGTAATGCTCATCTAAAATGGTGAGCCCTGTATTGGCAAAGAAGTGGCGGCCAAAGCGGATGCGGTCGCCGTGATCGAAGTAGACCGGTGCCAACAAGACCATGTCGTCAGGAGCCTCGGCAAAACACTTTTTCAGATTTTCGAAAGCTTCGCGGTCATTCAAGTCATCGGAGGCATTAAACCGGCGCTGGGCCGCATGGACGCGCTCGAAACTCCCGTCCCCTACGTCAAAAGGATTATATAATTTTTGAGCCATCATGCGCTCCCATTCCATCTGATTCATTACCTATCATTTCCTTCCTGTTTTTCAGCGCCTTGCAAAGGGATTACAATTTCCCCAAATCCTTCAAAGCATAAAAACCGCAGCTGGCCAACACTTCCATATGAGACGGCTGCTGCACGCCAAAGGCCCATTGATGCCAATGGTCGTCGTCCTCCTGCTTCCAAAAGCCCCAGTCCGAATCGGGTCGATTGTCATAGATAAAGGTATAGACAGCGCCGTCGTCATCAATGACATTAATGGCCGAACGGCTGTAGGATTTCACCATACCGAGGTTGACGGCCGACGTCAGGTCGGCATGATAGGCTGATGCCATGCTCCCGATCAGTAAGGCCGCCGAAAATACGCAGGCCCGGAATATATTTTTTATCATAAAGGTTCCCCTCGCTTTCAAAAAGTGGACGAGGCCTAAAAGCTCCCTCGTTCGGTAACGGCGTTTTGCCGCCGGACATCTCACGGCCGCTGCGTTCCGATGTAGTCATATCCTATCCATTGATTGGCTTCCGACCACTTCAATTTATAATAGACCGGCGGCACCTGCGATCTTACGGCCCAATCGATGAACCACACATAGAGTGATCCGTCTTTTTCAAAAAGGCCCGATTGCAAGTGTAATTCTCGGTGCTCCCTGAAATTATCGCTGTTGATATATTCATTCATCTTCGTCCGGTCCTTGTTGAGGCCCAAGAGGTAGCTTCGATAGCGGGTATCCATCGAGTTCCAGCATAAGATTCCATAGAAATACCGTCCCGTCTCTTCATCTTTATACTGCACAATAGTAAAAGCGCGATAGGCATCGGGAGATTCCAGGGGTGTATCCATGGACCACCAGACGACATCGCCCTTTTTGGAGCCGCCTTTATTGAGACACATGAAATGAACGGACTTATCGCCATAGACGCGGCCGCCAGCAAAGCGCACCCTCTGTTTCCCTTCATAAAAATCAACGTGTGTCGATAGATTAGCCGTCTTAGGAATCTTCAGCACAGCACGGTCTACCTCAACCATATTTCCGGCGAAAACACTCATCCCATAGAAGGCCAACATCACCAACAGCAAGACAATTTTCCGAACCACCATCATCCACCTCTTTCACAAAAAAATAAGCCGGTCTCCCTAATTCCATATACATCACAATTTCGACAGACGACCGTAAAATCCTGCCCAAGACAAATTGATATTTATGAATCGATGCAGGCTACTCAAATCTTTTCATCCTTTATAAAAAAAGAGTCTTGCGATCATCGGTTCGCAAGACTCTTTTTCATGGATAAAAATCAACTTTTATTAGACAAATTAGGTTAGCATAGCACTAAAAAATAAATTTTTCAAACAATATCCTATCATGAATTTTCCCCAAATAGTCTGTATTCCAGTTTTCCACCAATAGACAGGATTTAAAATATTCTCCGTCAGTATCCAATCAACGATATACGTATTTCTATCTTACTCATTCATCTATCAACTTCGTATCTAAATCAAAAACTTTTACTGGTTTGCCATAGACATTCAAAATAAAATTACAGCACATTTTCAGCATTTCCATATCTCCACGCTCTAAGGCTGTTTGCTGTACCTTTTCTGCTATTGAGTAAAGTCGGTGTCGTTCTTCATATGCTTTATCAAGCGCTTCAAGATAAATTTCTTTTTTGGCTGCAATTTCGGCTTCAATACTCCGCAGCTTAGCCTTGATATAACGACGTTTAGTCTCCTCTTGCTCTTTGCACTGCATATAAGCCGTAAAGCACCGCAACGTCTCTTTGACAATGTCTAATCCCGCATCAAGTAACATGGCTTGGTCCTGGCCCGTAATGGGTATAGTACCGGCCCCTACTTCATATCTTATTGGTAATTTAGAAACATCCTTCTCCAAAACGATCCCCCCATTAAAAACTAAATGGCGATTTACGGCATATTATTTCAAGCGTTTTTACTGCAATTTCGGCACATTCACTATTTCCATTATCGATGGCTTTCTGTAAAACAGCCGAAGCGGATTTAAACAGTCGCTCTCGCTCCTCTATTTGATATTGAAAATATTTTTGAGCTAATTCTGTATTCGCCTGTAAGACAGCAGTCCGGACCTTGATATCCGCTATCTGTCTTTCCATTTCCGTATGATGCGCTTCCTGCTCACTCAAATACTGATAATGCGCTTTAATAAGAGAACCGACAATCGTCTCAATGAAATTCATTATCTAAGGTCCTTTTAATGTACAATGATGGTGTCATTATCAAGAATCTGCCGAATGCTATTGAGTAGGTTAGAATCTCCAATTGAAGGTTTGTCTGGAATATTTCGATTAATACTTTGAATCGCCGAAAAGACCTCTTGGTATTTCTGATTAATGGCGAATTTATCCCCTAAAAAAGAGGTATTTAACAACGTTACAATGTGACTAGAAATCTTATGAATACCTTTTAAATAAACAGCTCTGTCCGCACTAAACGAATCTTCTTTCATGCTCTCCTGCAACTCATCGGTCATTTTTCTAAGTTTTTCCAGTAACGAATCTAACTCATATTTTTCCGTACTGATGAATGACCGAATTTCTCCCATCCGCTCTTTATACTCATACAGTCTCGCTTTTTCCTCTCTCATCCGCGATTTATACCATTTTGCTTCATCCAGTTGAGCTCTGGCTTCATAATAATCTTCATCGGAAATAAACCTGTCAAAAATAGAAGGAATAGACGGCGAAGGAAAACAACTGGAAAAAGTGCTTTGAAAGCTACCCAAATCCATTTGGGGTTCTTTTATAGAAGGTGCGCTCATAACTCGGCTGTCAATATCAAAACTATTGAAATTTTCCAAAGTAACATTAATGGTATTTCCTAATTCTCTAGCAACCTTCTGTTTATAGTGCATATGAGAACGAAGGCGATCTTCTGTTTCATCGGCATAAGAAGTGGTTTTATTATACGCACGTTCATAGAGATCGTTTCCATCCTTAACAAGTTCTTTAGCCCTTTTGAGATATTCTCTAGCTCTCCGACTTTTTTCCATCCGTTCCTTTGCATCTGTAACAACATCCCAAAGTCCCATAAAATCGCTTCCTTTCTTATATAAAATAAACGAAGTTATCTTTTACTTAAGTAATTCGACATCAGATTGACAAATCCTTTTAACGATTGCTATAGATAGTCTTTAATTGATAAAAAACATCTCAGCCCAAGCCAAGCACCTCACTCAAACAGTGTTGCACTGCCATCCTAAGAGATAGAAGATTTCACCTCTCTCTATGTTTAAACCAGTCGATACTTCTATATTTCAATCTACAGAAAGAATAATTTAGTTTAGCCCGCGGCAATCATCAGAATAACAGGTATGGTTTCGCAGATATTACAGGCAAAACATGATAACTCAGAGACGCAAAAACAGCGCCATTGCCTTATTCCAATGAATGAGGCAATGGCGCTGTTTTACTTGCTTTATTCTTCGTCTTCCGGAAGTTCTGCGTTATGGTACACGTCCTGGACGTCGTCGATTTCGTCGAGGGCGTCGATGAAGCGTTCCATTTTTTCGGCATCTTCACCGGTCAGTTTGATCGTGTTTTCCGGGATCATGGTGATCGATGCGTGTTCCGTTTCGATGTTGTTGTCAGCCAAGGCTTTTTCAACGGCATCGAAAGCTTCCGGCGTAGTGATGATTTCGTAGTCTTCTTCGGAGACTTTTACGTCATCGGCACCGGCTTCGATAGCGACTTCCATGATCTGATCTTCGTCAGCCTTATCGCGGGCGACGACGAAGAGGCCCGTGTTGTGGAACATCCAGCTGACGCAGCCTGTAGCACCGAGGTTGCCGCCGGATTTAGAAAATTCGTGACGGACGTCGGCAGCGGCGCGGTTGCGGTTATCAGTGAGGACATTGACCGTAACGGCAACGCCTGCCGGGCCGTAGCCTTCATATACAATTTCTTCGTAGTTCTGGCCTTCGGTAGCGCCGGCACCTTTTTGGATAGCCCGCTTGATGTTATCTTTCGGGATATTGTTTTCTTTTGCTTTTTGGAGGGCCAATTTCAGACGCATATTGCCGACCGGATCGGGACCGCCCATGCGGACAGCAATCGTAATTTCACGGCCGATCTTGGTCGTAATCTTGCCGCGGATGGCGTCGTTTTTCCCTTTTTTACGTTTAATATTTGCCCATTTAGAATGTCCAGACATTCAAATGCCTCCCTTTATGTCCACCAATCCTCGCCGGCCAGGCGGTCTAAGATGATCGCCGCTGCCGAGCGGACGGATAAGTGATTATATTCCCCAGCGCCGTAAATTGGTTCCAGGATAAAATCGAATTTTTCCATCGTTTCTTTCGTCATGCCATAACCCGTGCCAAAGAGCAGGAGAATCGGCGTGTCCTCTTCTTCCCGTTTTTGGCGCAGTGCCTTATAGGAAATGGTGTTGGAATAGGTCCGCGCATCGGTCGTAACGACGTAAGGCTTCTTGCCTTCTGCCTCGGTTACGGCCGCGACAGCCGCTCCGATGGAAGGGCGGATATCGACGATGTCGAAGGCCTGAGTGCGATAGCCGTTGTAGTTTCGGCCGGTATCGCTTTCCCAAAAGCCCATGATTTTGCGGACCATGTCCAGCTGTCCCGGCACATCATGGATGATGAAATATTTTTTTATGCCATAGGTCTTTGCCGACCGCGAAATATCATGCAGGTCGTAGTTGGTAATGGCCGTCGTAATGACGTTAAAGTTCTTATCATATATGGGATAATGAACCAATCCTACATATAAAGGAGATTTTTTCATCGCTTGTCTCCCTTTAATTTGTTCAGTATTTCCACATCTTTCGGTGACAGCTCGCTGTGTTCGAGAAGGTCCGGCCGAAGGTCCAAAGTCCTTGAAAGGGACGCCTTTCGGCGCCATGCTTCGATTTTGGCGTGGTCGCCGTTTCGCAGGACTTCCGGCACAGCCATGCCGCGAAAGACGGCCGGCTTCGTATACTGCGGGCATTCGAGAAGGGATGAGTAAAAGGAATCGTCAGCCGCTCCCGACGCAGCCCCGAGGACGCCCGGTATCATGCGGGCTACGGCATCGGTGACAGTCATGGCCGGCAGTTCGCCGCCGGTCAGGATGTAGTCGCCAACGGAAATGGTTTCATCGGCCAGGTCTTCTTCGACGCGGTAGTCGACGCCTTCATAGTGGCCACATAGCAAAATAAGCTGGTCGTATGTCGCCAGCTCGCGTGCTTTCGCCTGATCAAAAGGCTTTCCCGCCGGGCCCATGAATATGATGCGCCGCCGCGGAACCTGCCGCCGCACGGCCTCAACGGCCGCATAGAGCGGAGCCGCTTTCATGAGCATACCGCAGCCGCCGCCATAGATGGTATCGTCGACCATGTGGTGACGGTCATACGTGAAGTTACGAGGATTGGTCACATCCAGATCCAACAGACCGGCTGCCCGGGCTCTGCCGATGATGCTGTGCTGAAAAAAGGCTTCGATCAGCTCCGGAAAGAGTGAGATAATGTCGATTCTCATTCGTCCACCCACTCCGGCGGATCGACGACGATTCGCTTCACTTCAGTATCAACGGATTTGACGACGTCGGGGATAGCCGCAAAAAGGGTTTCCGTTCCGTCATCAGCAGTGACGACGTAGACATCGTTGCTGCCCGTGCGCAGGACGTCTGTAAGTTTTCCCAGTTCATGGTCTTCAAGATCGTATACGACAGAGCCGATGATATCGTAGATGTAATGCTGCCCTTTTTTAAGGGGTACCAAATCTTCCCGCGGTACCTGAAGGTCTTTTTTGAGGAGCCTTTCAGCGGCATTGCGATCATCGACGCCGACAAATTTCATGAGGACGACCCGCTTATGAAGACGAGCGGATTGGACTTCATACTTTTTGCCGTCGATATAGCCGTATTTCATCTTGAGGAATCGGTTCGGAAAGTCCGTATCGGGATAAATACGAACATCACCCCGCACGCCGTGCGGGGCAACGATTTGACCGATTGTAAAAAAATCTAAGTCAGCCATCGTATTCTATTGGCGGATAGAAATGATCTTGCCGTCTTCAAGCAAGATTTCAGTTCCCATCAATTTTTCCAAATCATCGCCGACATTGACAACGACAGTCTGTTCGAGTGTACCTTGTCTGATTTCGGAATCGATTGTAAGGTGTTCTGCTTCTTCGCGGTCGTGCTGAGCTTTAGCTCGAGCCGATACGAGACGCTGTTTCTGTTCTTCTACTTGCGCACGCAGGGAAATAAGTCCCTGGGCATCGATTTTGGCCTGTTCGGTCATCATGCGTTTAGCCTGGAATTCCAGGTTCTGCATTTCCCGATCGATATCACTCAGGGCCTGATCGGCATTCTTGAGGATACGGTCCTTAAGAGACTGTGTGACTTTTGCCTTAACGGCAACGGGAATGCGCAATGTAATCTGATCCATGGTACCTCCTATACGATATCCACTGATACTTTCTTATTCGCCTTCACTGCCGCAGCCTTGACAACAAGGCGCAATGCTTTCGCAATTTTACCTTGCTTGCCAATGACTTTGCCCATATCTTCGGGTGCGACATGAAGCTGATAGACTTCGAGGCCTTTTTTTTGAATCTTGGTAACTGTAACCGCTTCCGGATTCTTTACCAGAGACCGGGCGATACACGCAATCAATTCTTCCATAGTATCCAGCCTCACTTACTTTTTGGATGCTTCAAACTGGGCCATGATGCCAGCTTTCTTGAAGATAGAACGGATCGTATCTGTCGGCTGTGCGCCTTTACCGAGCCAAGCTACTGCAGCTTCTGCATCGACGGTCAGACGAGTATCCATGTCTTTGGACGGATCGTACATGCCGAGGGTTGCAACGGGACGGCCGTTGTTACGAGCATTGCGGGAATCAGCAACGACGACGCGGTAGATCGGTTTCTTTTTAGCACCTAAACGGGCCAAACGAATTTTAATCATTGAAAATCACCTCCTTGTCAGAATATCTTATTTCCACGATAAGTCGGGAAATCCATTTAAAAAGGCAGACGCGGCATAAAACCCCGTCGTTTACTCTGTTGTGCTTTCTTGGCCTGCTTCATCATCTTCTGCATTTCCGTGAACTGCTTGATGAGGCGGTTGACGTCTTGGACACGAGTACCGCTGCCTTTAGCAATGCGGCGCTTGCGGCTGTCCTTAATCAGCATTTTAGGGTTGGCACTCGACCGTTCCTGAGCCGTCATGGACGTGATGATGGCTTCGATTCGCTTGAATTCCTTGCCGTCCATGTCGACCTTGTCGAGTTCTTTCTTGTACTTCCCGATGCCGGGAATGAGGCTCAAGAGGCTGCCCATGTTCCCCATCTTCTTGATCATTTGAAGCTGGGAGAGGAAATCATCGAAGGTGAACGACCCGCTCTTCATGGTCTTCTTCATGTTTTCCATGGACTCTTCGTCAAAAGCAGCCTGGGCTTTTTCGATGATCGTTTCGACGTCGCCTAAGTCGAGGATACGCGACGCGTAACGGTTGGGATGAAATTCTTCGATGCCGTCGAGCTTTTCGCTGACACCGATGAATTTGATGGGTTTGCCCGTGACGGCCTTGATGGACAAGGCGGCCCCGCCGCGGGCATCGCCGTCGAGCTTGGTCATGATCATGCCGTCGATGCCGAGAGCTTTATCGAAGGCCGAAGCCGCCGTAACGGCATCCTGACCGGTCATGGCGTCGACGACCAAGAGGATTTCATGAGGATGAACATTTTCTTTAATGTGAATCAATTCATCCATCAAGGTTTCGTTGATATGAAGCCGCCCGGCCGTATCGATGATGACGACGTCGCGCAGATGGCTGGTCGCATAAGGAATAGCGTGCTGGGCAATGGCAACGGGGTCCTTGCTGCCGTCTTCGGTGTAAACGGGCATATCCAGTTCCTGGCCGAGAACCTGCAGCTGGGTGATAGCTGCAGGTCGATAGACGTCGGCGGCTACCATGAGCGGGCTCTTGCCTTGAGACTTCAATTTTTTGGCGAGTTTCGCTGCCGTCGTCGTTTTACCGGCACCTTGGAGACCGACGAGCATGATAACTGTCGGCGGCTTCGGCGCAATGGTAATCCGGCTCTGGGTCCCGCCGAGGAGTTCCGTCAATTCATCGCGGACGATTTTGATGACCGTCTGCGACGCATTCAAGCTGCCGAAGACTTCTTCACCGACGGCTTTTTCTTTGACCTTCTTGATAAAGTCTTTGGTGACGGCAAAGTTGACGTCCGCTTCCAGTAAGGCGCGGCGCATCTCTTTCAGCGCTTCACTGACATCCTCTTCAGAAAGCTTCCCTTTGCCGCGAAGCTTTTTAAAGGCCGCCTGGAATCGTTCGGACAGACTTTCAAATGGCATGAGGGGCCTCCTTTTATAAATCTATTTCGTGTAAAAGTTGTTTAGCTCTTTCAATATCGCCGGGCCCTTGACCTTCAAGCAGGCCCTGGACTTCATCAATCTGTTCCCGGACCGCATCGAAGCGGGCCAGCAACTGAAGCCGCTGTTCATAGCTTTCCAGCGAATGGGAAGCGCGCTTGAGCATGTCGTAAGCGCCTTGACGAGAAATTTGCAGTTCTTCCCCGATTTCACTCAAGGACAGGTCCATATCGAAATACATTTCCATACAGCGCCGCTGCTTCTCCGTCAATAACGGCCCGTACAGATCGAGGAGCCGTCCCTTACGGACTACATCTTCAAGCATGGCTTCACCGCCTTTCAAACAGCGTACTGTGACAGTATACCCGAAAAGGGATGGCCTGTCAAGTATTTTTACTTGTCAGATCGACGCGAACGTCGTAAAAAGTACTGCCCCGGCCTTCATCGGTCAAACGCTGGCTGGTGAGGACATTGACCGACGGGCCGCCGTCTTTGACCCGTTCGCGCCACCATACGCCTTCACTGACGACCTGGCCCGGTACGGTGCGGTCACTGATGCGGACCGTAAAATCGGCCTGCCCCCGTTTATTGCTGAGGGTAACGGACTCACCGTCAGCAATGCCGTAGCGGTCGGCATCCTCAGGGTGGACGAAGAGGTCCATCGTATGACTCGCCGTCAGTTCATCCCGTTCATTAAAGGACGAGTCGAGGATGCGCATGTCGGCGCCGTTGACGAAAGCCAGTTTCCCCTCATCGGGATCGAGGGGCATATAATCGGGAAGGGCCGGTGTCAGGGCATCGTTTCGAATTTCGATCTTTCCCGACGGCGTCACAAAGGTCGTCTGATAGTCTTCCGGCATGGGAAGGGGCGTCGGACGGCCCGAGGCCAGCAGCTCCCGATCGACGGGAAGGGGCCATTTCACCGTCGAGGCCACGAGTTTATCGATAAGGTCCCGTTCCGACTGGTCGTAAAAGGGGTCGGTAATGCCGAGAGCCTTGGCCAGATCACAGGCAACGCGCCAATTAGATTGACTTTCGCCGAGAGGTTCGATGACGGCATGGCCGCACTGGATCGTATAGTTGCCGTAGGAATAATAGGCGTCATCGTGCTCTAGCGACGTCGTCGCCGGCAGGACGATGTCGGCGTAGCGGGCCGTATCGGTCATGAAACGTTCATGGACGACGGTAAACAGATTGTCTCGAGAAAGGCCGGCCAGGACTTTATTTTGATCCGGCGCCGTACAGGCCGGGTTCGACGAATAGACGAAGAGGCTCTGGATGCTGTCGTCTTCCGTCAGGGCCTGACCGATACAGCACATGTTGACCAGGTGCCGGCCGGGTTTCTTCCAGTCGGGACGCGTGACGATGCTCTTATCATAAGCCGAAGACGCGCCGGCTGAGGTCAAGATGCCGCCGCCTCGTTTTCCCCAAGCGCCGACGACGGCCGGAAGGCAGGTGATGAGACGCGTCGTCATGGCCCCGTTGCGGTAGCGGGACTGGCCGCTTCCCAGACGAATGAAGGGCGCCCGCGCCTTGCCGTAGGCCTGAGCCAATGCTTCGACGACGGCTGCCGGGATGCCGGTAATTTTTTCCGTTTCTTCCGGCGTATAGCGAGGAATGACTTTTTCTTTCAATTCATCCCAACCGCGGACTTTTTCAGACAGAAAGGCTTCATCGGTCAGCCCGTCTCTCACCAAGATGTGCATCATACCGAGAGCCAGGGCACCGTCCGTACCGGGCCGAATGGCGACGAAGTGATCGGCCAAATCGGCCGTCTTAGTGCGATACGTATCGATGCACCAAATAGCAGCCCCTTTTTCACGAGCAGCGTCGACGTCGTGCTTGAAGTGGATATTGGTGGCCATCATGTGAATGCTCCACAAGAAGATGGCGTCGCTGTTTTGCGCTTCCTGGGGCGCCGTCGGCAAGGTACCGCCCATGACGTCTTTGAACCCCTGCCCCTTGGCCGGTGCGCAAATCGTCCGGTCGAGTTCCGACGCACCTAGCCGATAAAACAAGCCATGCAGAGCGTCGTGCTGGACGATGCCCATGGTGCCGGCGTAGGAGTACGGCAAGATGGCTTCCGGTCCCTTTTCGGCGATAATTTTTTCCCACGAAGCTGCGATTTCAGCTAGGGCCTGATCCCAGGAGATGGGTTCAAATTTCCCGCTCCCCTTCGGTCCCGTCCGCTTGAGCGGCGTCGTCAGCCGCCGCGGCGAATAGACCGTCCGTTCATAGTGAGCCATCTTCGGGCACATCGTCCCCCGCGTAAAGGGATGGCTTTCATCGCCCTTGACCGAGACGACGCGACCGCCTTCGACGTCGACCACCAGGCCGCAGGCATCGGGACAGTCATACGGGCAGACAGACGTATATTGTGTCATAGAATTCCCTCCTTATTTATCTATATAATATATGTTCATTATATCGCCACCGAGGGACCTTGGCAAAATTATCTAAAAAAAATGCGATTCCCCTTATTCATCCTCAAAAGATCATGTGACATACCACAAAGGCCCATGGTGACGACCTGAAGTCTCACCATGGGCCCGAGGTTTGCAAGCACACAATCTTACAATGGCTGCAAGGGTATTCAGTTTAATGATGGAAGAGGCGCAGGCCGGTCATAGCCATGGCAATTCCATATTTATCGCACGTTTCGATGACATTGTCGTCGCGGATCGAACCACCGGCCTGGGCGATGTAGTCGACGCCGCTGCGATGAGCTCGTTCGATGTTGTCGCCAAAGGGGAAGAAAGCGTCGCTGCCGAGGGCTACGCCGTGGAGCTGAGCAATCCAGGCTTTCTTTTCTTCCCGCGTAAGGGGCTGCGGTTTTTCCGTAAAGAGATCCTGCCAGATGCCATCGGCCAGGACGTCTTCGTAATCGTCGGAGATGTAGACGTTGATGGCATTGTCCCGGTTCGGACGGCGGACGTCGTCGCGGAAGGGCAGGTTCAAGACTTTCGGGTTCTGACGGAGCCACCAGACGTCGGCCTTATTACCGGCCAAACGGGTGCAGTGGACGCGGGACTGCTGACCGGCGCCGACACCGATGGTCATGCCGTCTTTTACGTAGCAGACGGAGTTGGACTGGGTGTATTTTAAGGTAATGAGAGCAATGATGAGATCGCGCTGAGCGGCTTCCGGAATGTTCTTATTCTGAGTCGGGATGTTCTGCAGCATATCAGCTGTAATCTTGGCTTCGTTCCGTTCCTGTTCAAAGGTGACGCCGTAGACTTCTTTCGATTCGACAGGCTGAGGCTTGTAATCGGCATTAATCTGAAGGACGCAGTAATTGCCCTTTTTCTTAGTCTTTAAAATAGCCAAGGCCTCGTCGCTGTAGCCGGGAGCAATGACGCCGTCCGATACTTCGCGCTTCAAGAGGGTTGCCGTTTCGACGTCGCAGACGTCGGAGAGGGCGACGAAATCGCCGTAAGAACTCATGCGGTCGGCACCACGGGCGCAGGCATAGGCCGTAGCCAAGGGCGACAAGGGCAGATCGTCGACCCAATATATCTTCTTCAGGGTATCACTCATATCCGTGGCAACAGCGGCGCCGGCCGGGCTGACGTGCTTGAAGGAAGCCGCTGCCGGAAGGCCTGTCGCTTCTTTCAATTCCTTGACCAACTGATAGCTGTTAAAGGCGTCGAGCAAATTAATATAGCCGGGACGACCGCAAAGGACCGTAAAAGGAAGGGCGCTGCCATCCTTCATATACACCCGGGACGACGACTGGTTTGGATTGCAGCCGTATTTTAATTTCAGTTCGTTCATCGTGATTCCTCCTGATAGACCCAAAATAAAAAAATACCGACACTTCTGGAACGTTTCGCCCAGACGGTCGGCTGTCATGAATCATGCTCCCCGTGGTAACTCCACTTCCGTCAGTCACATGCTTCACCTTATTATACCGTCCGCCGATTCAGGCTGTCAAGAAAAAGGAGCTGCCGTCAGCAGCCCCTTTCAGGTGATACCATCTATGATTCCTCTTCCTGCGGCTGCGGTGAAATATCGCGCACGGTAATCTTGAGGATTTCCACAGCCATGCCCGTCGTATATTCCACTTCGTGCTGGATATCGCGGCGGATGCGGCTCATGAGTTTCTTTATATTTTCTCCGTAGGCAATGGTCAGGGACAAGATAATAGCCAGACCGTTGCGCGTCGAGTTATAGTTGATAGCCACCTTCAGTCGGTTGATCTTAGTCACGCCTTCATTTTGACTCAAAGCATGGCGGACCAGGCTTTCAAGGACGTCGTTGGAAAAAGTCAGTTTCCCATAATAACTGAAGATGGGACGAACGACGGAACGCTCAAAGGGCGATAATTTTTTGCCGTTGTTGTCATAAAAGAAAGAACGGATCGAATCCAAAAGATAGCCGCGAAAATGGGGCTTCAGCTCCATCGTCGGCACGGGGATGATATGCGTTCCCTCTTTGATGCGGATACTTTGAGCCTTTTCGATTTCCTCCGAGCACGAGACGTCTTCGATGCGGATGAACCGCGCCGGTTCCGGAAGCTCGAGGGCCTCGCAGATACGGTGAATCATGTGCCGCGACGTTCCCAGGATGAGCAGTTTTTCCGGAGCTGCTTTGGCTAAGGCTGCCTTCATGGCAGCGGCGTCGTCCGGGTTATTGAAGACGGCGCGGCGCACGGCCTTGAGGCGATTCGTTTCATCCTTAGCCGACCGGCCGGCAACGATGCGATTGTGATCGATAAGGAGTCCGTCATCGATGATGGTCTGAATATCGTGATCGTAGGCGACGACCAGGGCATGGTGGCTTTTCCCCGTCCCGCTGGCGCCGATAAAACCGACAACTTCCATGTCTGTCACCTGCCTTTATTAGGGTACGTGAGACAACAAAGCCTGTACCTTTTCAGCATCGACGGTAAAGATACCCAGGCTTTCCGGAAAACGGCCGACGGTCCCGTGAAAATCAGAGCCGCCGCTGATATACCAATTGCGTTTTTTGGCTAATTCCAAAAATTCGTCGAAACGGCCGCGGTTCTTGGGATGATAGACTTCGACACCGTCGAAATCATGAGTCAGGACTTCATCCAAAGTCCGCTTCAAGAGGCCCGGGTGGGCTAAGACGGCCAGTCCCCCGACCTTGCGGATGAGGGCCACGCATTCGTCGATGGTCCGCCGCGTATAGGGCACGTAGAGGGGACCGCCATGGTAGAGGACCTTGTCGAAGACGGTCTTTACATCAGGGAAATAGCCTTTTTCGACGAGCATGCGGGCGATGTGCGGCCGGCCGACGGTACCGCCCTTATGAACCATGTCTTCGACGACCTTGCGGTCGATGTCATAGCCGTTTTTCAGGCAGCGGTCGACGATTTCCATGGCCCGGTCAAAGCGCCGCTGCTTGAACTCGCGGCAGTATTCCTGCATGGCTTCATCGTCGGGATTGATCCCGTAGCCTAAAATATGGACATCTTCGCCGTCCCATTCAGAGCTTATTTCAATGGCCCGAATGATGCGGACGCCCGGATTCAGCTCATGACTGCCGTCGTAGGCAGCTACCGTATCGTGGTCCGAAATAGCGATGACGTCAAGTCCCGCATCGACGGCCATCTTGGTCAGCTGCTCCGGCGTATAGACGCCGTCCGAGCAGGTTGTATGCATATGGAGATCGACTATCACTGTACACCTCCCTGCAGTAAGTGCAGAATCGATTTAATGCCGACGCCCGTAGCGCCGATAAATCCCGTTTCATCGGCCTTTTCCCGAAAAGCAGGACCGGCGATGTCGAGGTGGATCCACGGCGTCCCTTCTTTGACAAATTGTTTCAAGAAAAGACCGGCCGTAATCGCCCCGGCTTCAGGGCCGCCGACGTTCTTCATGTCGGCTACGCTGCTTTTCAAAAGGCTTTCATATTCTTCATCAGCCGGCAGCTGCCAAATCTTTTCATGGGCTTCTGTCGCCACTTTAAAGAAGCGATTCATCCATTCCTGGTCATTGCCGACCATGCCCGTCCGCACCGATCCCAAGGCCGTCACACAGGCCCCGGTGAGGGTCGCCAGGTCGATGAGGCGCGTCGCCCCCTTTTCCTGAGCATAGGTCAAGGCGTCGGCCAAAATGAGCCGCCCTTCGGCATCGGTATTCTTGACTTCAACGGTCTTTCCATTGTACATAGTCAAAATGTCGTCGACGTGATAGGCCATGCCGGAGGGAATATTTTCAACCAGCGGCAACACAGCCAATACATTGACGGGATAGCGCAGGAGCATGAGGGCCCGAATGACGCCGACGGCAGCTGCCGCCCCGGCCATATCGTCTTTCATGAATTCCAGCCCCTTATGGCTCTTTAAGGACAAGCCGCCGCTGTCATAGGTAACGCCTTTTCCGACGATGCCCAAGACTTCCCGGCTGTTGGGATCGCCCTGGTAGGCAATGGACACCAGCTGAGGCGGATTCATACTCCCCTTGCCGACAGCGACGATGCCGCCCATATGGCGTTTTTCCAAGGCCCATTTATTCAGCGATTCAATGAGGATATGGTCGCCTTTCAGCGTATCGGCCACGATATCAGCAAACTTTCTCGGCGTCAAATCGTTGGACGGCATATTGATCAAGTCGCGAGCTTCATAGACGCCTTCATACATCGACGTGTAGCGATAGCACATGGAATTGAATTCCTGAGCTCTCATGCTGCGCGACAAGATATTGATGCTGCTGACGGTCCGGCTGTGTTTATCGCTTTTATAATGGGTAAATTCATAATTGCGGTACAAGAGCCCGTCGAGAAGGGACGCCATATCCATTTCCAGGGTATCGGCCATGATGGCCAGCTCGCGGACGCCTTCCTTCATGGCCGCCGCCATCAGCCGCTGGGCCATGCGGAAATCTTCATACGTCGAATAACGGACAGGCTTGCCATCAAGACCGATGAGGAAGTACGTTTTCGGCTCCCCGTCCGACAGGCAGTGAAATACGTGGAGAGACGTATACTGTAAAAGTTCCGGGTGTTGCTCCGTATAGGCCCGGATCAGGACGACGTCATCCTGTGGCAGCTGACGCAGGGTCGACAGCCTCTTATCGAGGCCGACAGCCAGCGTATTCAGGCCGCCTTTGCCATTATAAGTAATCATGCACATCGCTCACTTTCACACTACTCTAAGTCACCATATATTAAAGAATTAATCATAATGATATTATTAGCCACTATTATTATACAATCGCCCTATTGACAAAATCAAGAATTCGTAAAAACAATAAAAATTAAGTACATTGCTTGGTCAGAATCATAACGTCGACGATTCCTGCAATGTACTTAAAATATTTCTCCTTATTAAATTCAGGCCTTCTATGAAGATGTAAAGATTACTCCGGTGCCAGGAGCTGTCCTTCCAGTATACTGCGCCACCGCGACTTCTTTGTATACCGATGGAGAACCCGTTCATTATTCCTGGCATAGCGAGCTAAGGACCGGTAAGCAGCATACTTTTTAGCACCGTGACGATTGGCAAGGCGCAGGCCGACAGACGTCACCGGAATAAGCCACCACGTATGGGTAAAAGCGCCGACGGTCACGCCCAATACATGACAGACGTAAGAAAGGAGCGAGCGGCGGCCAAATTCTTTTCCCTTCTTGTACTCAGACAAATCTTTTTGTTTAGCCACCGAATAGGCGATGATAGCATAAGGAATGATAGACGGCAGGAAACTTTCATGACTGACATCGGCGCCGACCATGACCGTATCCTGAACGTACTGAGTCAATTCCTCATTGGATATGCCGCTGTTGATAACGTGTTCGGCCATGTCGCCCATGGTCACTTCGCTATATACTTCTTCTGTCGAGACGATATCGATGTAAGGATAGCGTTCCAGCGCATGACCGATGTATTCGGCAGACTCCGTCGCCTTCAGCTGCAGCACCTCATCGACATTGCCGTCGGCGTCGCGAATGGCAATATCCCAGCCGGGTTCAGTCGCCGACTGCGCCATTTCCGCATGGTAGCCTGCCGGCAGCCTCCCGTCATTGAGGTAATCGGTGTACTTGATTTCAAAGAGTTTGCCCTTGACGCCACTGATAAAGCCATCCAGCTGGTCTTCATCGAGATCGTTCACGGCCTCCTTAAAATCCATGGCCGCCGCCTTTTGCGGATAAGCCATTTCATAGGCCTGCTGTACATCAGAAGGCACATGCCAGCCCATGAGGCGGCTCAAGATACTGCCCGTGGCCAGCCCCAGCGAATCGAGGAACAGGATCTTTCGCGTTTCCACCGATAACTCAGCCGCTGCCAACGCCTCTCGAACCTTCGCATAAGCCACAGCCTGCTGCTCAATGCCGGTCAGCAAAGCTTCAAAATCTTTCTGACGATAAAAGACGCCGCGGGTATTTTTGAATAAATCCACTCCGCTCTGCGCCGCTCCTACCGATACGCCGGCCACGGTCTTCGCAGCCTTCTCGGCCATTTCCATCTTCTTACCCTTACTCCAGCCCTTCACCATATGTCGCTCCATTCCCGGTTAAACAGGCCTGAAAAAGGCTCGTTCAACCGACAGTTTTTTTACGAACACACGCCCTGTTCCGGTATACAAGACAGACAATCCACCAGCTATGCCATACCATCTTTCCTATTCAGCCTTATCGGCCGCCATGACCAACTTTTTAACGACATCAAAAATATCGGCGATCCATTGTTTCATTTCTGCAGTCGTGCCGTCCCGATCATCGATCATGTTTTGAAAATCATGAAAAATGAGGTCATAGCCAATTTTCCGGCACTCCAGCAGATATTGGCTGTATGGAAGCTTCTCGCTGTTTGAGAGCGAGTCTTCCTCCCGTTTTCCCATCAAAAGATCCCGATACAGCTGTTCATTCTTTTCATTCAGGGACTGACTCTTTTCATCCATTTGCAGCTTAGACTCACTCCAGCCCCAATCGGCTGCCAAATAGGAACACCGGGCCAGTAAACGGTCTTTAGCCTCGGCCTTATCTTTCAGCATGGCCTGATAATCCTGCAGAATTTCCGGAATACTTAGGGCTGCAAAGCGGCTGCAGACGGCATAGCACTTGATGGCCATCGAAATATCCCCCTTCAAGTAAAAGGTGATTCCCATGGCATTGTAGCCCTTCATCGAACCATAGACATCCTCATCGTGCATGGATAAGGCATATAATTTCAAAGCCTCGTCAAAATCTCCGGCACAGAGTTTTTCCGTAGCCTCCTCATATAACTTTAAATTTCTATCTGAACTTTCCATTACGCTCATCCTTTCATAACTTTATATATCTATAAAATAATACCAGACATCCGTCGAACACGAAGACCGGGCAATAGCCCTTAGCCCCTGTCTCACACCGCTTCCGATGTCAAAACATATTTATGAACACGAATCCATTTTTTATCTTACATTACAACCGATAATTATATATTTCGCTGTAAAACAGAATTATCCTGCCAACTGAGAGGTCCTTCTCAGAAAGTTTTAATAAATGCCCTATTGCGGAAGGCTTCGACGTATTTTTCACGACTCAGGCCCTTTCGGAAAAATTCACGAAAAAAAAAGCTTGCAATTATTTTACATTTGGTGTATTATAACAAATGTGCTCACGAGGTCAGCACACCAACAACAAACATGGACCATTAGCTCAGCTGGCAGAGCACCTGACTCTTAATCAGGGTGTCCAGGGTTCGATCCCCTGATGGTCCACCATAAGAAAAAGCTGATAGCCATCGCATTTATGCGGTGGCTATTTTTTGTTTGACCCCCAAAAGTCAGGTGCCTTTGACCCCTTTTTGACCCCCTGAATAAAAATTCACCCCCATTGAATGGCTATTTAATACGCAAAACGCCCCAGTATTATCTCCTTATATTACAATAAATGTATAATAAAAGAATCCTGCCAAGCCAGTTACCTGACCTGACGGGATTTTTTCTATTTCACGGAATCATAAGTCCTACAGGCTTCTACGGCGCGCTGTAGAACTTAAGGATTCAGTTGTAAAATATTATTTTATAACTGAATGAGATAGCAATAATTATAAAATTATAATTTACATGATTGAAGCCATTTTATCTGTCAGCGTTTGCAAAAAAAAAGCGGTGCAGGAAATTATATGGTTTTGGATGGGACATGTTACAACATGTCTCTTATTTTTTTTATCTTTTCCATATTCAAAAAAAGTGGTTGTTGCAGAAATCGCAACAACCACTCATCATGACGCTATGCCTTAGAAAACGCAGTAGAAAAGCGTTTTACACTACAAATTAGCGGATATTATTTCCGTTGGATATCTGATAAAATGATTTTTAACGCAAAAACATCCCTCTCTACTCAAACGGTAGTGAGGGATGTTTGGCTTTCACAATCTTTATAAATGATATGGTTCGTGCCGGGAAATCTTAATAGCCCGATAGATTTGTTCGACCAAGATCAGGCGTATCATCTGATGGGTCAGGGTGATGCGGCCAAAGGAGATGCATTTGTCGGCTTTTCTGCGGACGACGTCGCTGAGGCCGAAGGGACCGCCGATGATGAAGGAAATTTCACTGCAGCCGTAAAGGGCGAGTTCTGAAAAGGATTCTGCCAGTTCTTCCGACGATACGAGCTTGCCGCCTACGTCGAGGGCCATGAGGTGCGATCCTTCCCGGACGTGGCGCAGCATCTTTTCCCCTTCTTTGTCGAGGACCTGTGCCTTTTGGGCCGGCGACGGGTTGTCGGGCATCTTTTCTTCGGGCAAGACGGTCACCGTGACGTCGCCGTAAGGACGGAGGCGCTTCAAGAATTCATCGATGCCGGCTGTAAGGTACTTCTCCTTAATTTTGCCGATGGTGATGAGATGGTACTTCATCAGTTGCCGCTCACATCGTCGTCAGCCGAATCGGTCTGCGGGCTTTCCTGGAGAACGATGGTGGCTTCGCGGTTCATGCCGTTCCGCGTGTAGTCAACGGTGACCGAATCACCGACTTTATGCTTATCCATGACGCTCTGGAGGGATGCAAAGTCTTTCACATCCGTGCCGTCCAACTTAACGATGACGTCACCGTGCTGGAGTCCGGCCTGATCGAGAGGACCACCGGGAACGACGCGGTAGACGTAGATGCCCTGGGCATTAAGCTGCATACCGAAGCGGGCTGCCATCTGCTGGTCAAGGCCGTAGAGACCGAGGTACGGGCGGACGACTTTGCCGTTGGTGATGAGGTCCTGTAAAATCGGACGGGCTGCGTTAATCGGGATAGCAAAGCCCAAGCCTTCGACGCCTTCCTGAGAAATCTTGGCACTGTTGATACCGATGACCTTGCCGTCAGCATCGACTAAGGCGCCGCCGGAGTTGCCGGGGTTGATAGCTGCGTCAGTCTGGATGAGCTTCATGCTCTGCCCTTCCGCACCGATGGTACGGTTAAGGGAGCTGATGACACCGACCGTAACCGTTCCCTGGAATTCAAGACCCAAGGGGTTGCCGATGGCAATGGCCGGTTCACCGACCTGAAGGGAATCGCTGTCACCAAATTCAGCGACCGGCAGGTTTTCCATATTGATTTTTACGACGGCTAAGTCCGTTCTGGCATCGCGGCCGACGACGGTACCTTCCGTGCTCTGTCCGTCAGCCAGGGAGACGATGACCGTCTTAGCCGTACCGACGACGTGGTTATTGGTAACGATGTAACCGGCCTTATCGAAGATGACGCCGGAGCCGACGCCTTCACCGACGAGGACTTTACGGTTGAACATGTCGCGGTTATAAACCTTAGTCGTAATGCCGACGACAGCCGGGCTTACCTTCTTAGCCGCCTGAACGACAGCCGTATTGCGGGCATTCGAAATGGATTCCGACTTTTCCGGTTCCTGGAGCTGGTTTGTCGTCCCCTGGTAGGTCCCGCTCGGTGAAAAAAAGGTATCGCGAAGCTTAAAGCCCCCAAAGACGCCGCCGGCGATGAGGATTACGGCAACGATGGCCGTAAGGATACGTTTGTGCTGCATACTTAGTCACTACTCCTTTCCTGAAAGCGGACGCTGCCGTCTTGGCAGGCCAGCCGCAATAAAATATCTTGACCCACGACGCGGCCGGACTGAGCAAGCACCGTGCGCATCGTATGGAGAGCCAGAGACGGGGTGTTGTTCTTCTCACTGCGGTGAGCCAGAAGGACCCGCATGAGGCCTTTCGTCGGAAGGGATGCCAAAAAGGCCGCCGCCGTCTGGTTGGACAGGTGGCCCCAGCGCCCGAGTATCCGCTGCTGAAGGGCGTAGGGATAAGGACCGTTTCGGACCATCTCTTCATCGTGATTGGATTCTAACACGAGGATGTCGGCATAAGCTGCAGCCGCTGCCACATCGGGGCTGACGTAGCCCAAATCCGTCGCCAGGGTGATCTTGGCATCGCCGTGGCGAAGGCTGTAACCGACGGGACGGGCCGCATCATGGGAGATGGCAAAAGGCGTCACCTCTATATCTTTCAAGGCCACGCGCCGCGTCAGGCGGACGAAGCGATGGTCAAAGCCGTCGGTCTTCCGTCCCATCGCCTGCCACGTTTCGGCCGTCGTGTAGATTGGCATATCAGTCCGCTTTAACAGCGTCGCCAATCCTCCCACGTGGTCTGAGTGTTCATGGGTAATAAAAACAGCATCGAGGTCGCCGAGAGCGCAGCCGTAACGCTTGAGACCTTTCTCAATACGGCGGCAGCTGATACCGGCATCGATGAGGATATTTGTCTTTCCGCAGCGAATATAAGCCGCATTGCCCTTGCTGCCGCTGGCCAACATACTGACCAGGCAGTCGCCGGACCTCGCTTCGCCGCCAAGATTGGGGATGGCATCCATTGACGGTTCCGGCACGGTTTTCTTTATCTCACAGCCGGCTTCCCGCCTTGCCTCCTGAATGGACAAGGCCATTTCCTGAAGCTGCCGTTCACATTCAGTCATTAAGTCCCTCCTTCCCATTATTCAAAAAAACCATCGTTCGGGAATAATTCCAAACGATGGTCTGTGTGGTGGGCCTAGGTGGACTCGAACCACCGACCTCACGCTTATCAGGCGTGCGCT